>Ga0070717_10000010_pt1 | contig 283501 bp, 243 predicted proteins | sample LARL113metaG_FD_71366 | JGI IMG/M metagenome (GOLD analysis project Ga0070717, IMG submission 71366) | Corn, switchgrass and miscanthus rhizosphere microbial communities from Kellogg Biological Station, Michigan, USA - LAR L11-3 metaG | ecosystem: Host-associated > Plants > Roots >...
CGGGAACCGCTGCGCGAACGGCTCGAGCACGGCAAAGCCAAGATCGCCGGTGAGCAGCAACACCCGCTCGTCCTCGGCGGCGAGATCAAGCAAACCTTGAGCAAACGCTGAACGCATGTGTGTGCGATCCCCCTTGCGCGTGGACGGGCAGCGGCTGCCGGACGCCGCTCCGCGACGCCTGGCAGCCGTTGCTGCGGATTGTCCGCCAGCTCCCCCACGAAGCTTCGACGGTGCGGACGATCCCAGCAATTATATGGCGTACTGTCAACCAGCGCGACAGTAGATCTGTCGCCATGAAATAGCGAACAACGATTTACGCCAATCCGAAAAGCGGCTGCTGGCCCCGCTGCTGCCTCGCGCGTCTGTGTTAAAGGCGCATCGACCGACTGAGTTGTGGCAGTATCGCGCGATGGCCCGGGGGAGCCAAGCGACGCGACCGGCGCGGCCGAGGGGGCGGCGGACGCCTGGGGGAGGTCGCGGCGCCCGCGGCGGTGCGCTCGCGCAGGACCTGCGCTCGAGCGCGCCGTCGCGGTACCTCTTCGCCCATCCGAAGCTGAGCGCCGGCCTGCTGCTCGGCTGCTTCGTCTTCGCGTACCTGTGGCCGGCGCTCGTCGGCGGCCGGCTGCTCTCGCCGATAAGCCTGCTCGACGGCTTCGCGCCGTGGGAAAGACTGACCCCGCATGGCGCGGCCGCCTGGTCGAACGGCCTCCTCTCCGATGTGCCGACGGCCGACTACCCGTGGCGCTTCCTGATCCGGGAGCTGCTGCACTCCGGCACGTTCCCGGCCTGGAACCCCTATGTGCTCGGCGGGATCCCGCTGTGGTCCAACCCGCAGACGGGCCTCTTCTCGCTGTTCAGCCTGCCGCTGTGGATCCTGCCGCTGAACTACGGGATCGGCGTCGGGGCGGCGTTGAAGCTGTGGGCGGCCGCCTTCGGCACGTTCCTGCTCGTGCGCGAGCTGCGGCTCGGCTTCCTGCCGGGACTGCTCGCCGGCATCTGCTTCAGCTTCAGCGCGATCGACATCGTCTGGCTCACGCACGAGACGCTGCCGGCGGTGGCGGCGCTGCTGCCGTGGATGCTGTGGCTGGTCGAGCGCATCTACCGCGGTGGGCGGATCGGACCGCTGCTCGGGCTGGCCGCCGCGACCGCGATCGGCCTCGGCGGCGGGCATCCCGGGATGCAGGTGCACGTGATGGCGGCGGCGGGCATGTACGCGCTGCTGCGTGCCGCGTTCCTGCCGCGGGCGAGCGCGTGGGGCGAGCGCCTGCGGCCGTTCGGCCTCGCGGTCGGCGGGCTCGCGCTCGGGGCGCTGCTGATGGGCGTCATGCTCGTGCCGGAGGCGCTCTCCAGCCAGGGCACGCTGGGCACCGCCGCGCGCGCACACGGGAGGGGAACGCTGCCGGGCACGCAGATGCCGCTGACTGTGATCCGCACGGTCCTGTTCCCGGACTGGTGGGGGCGGCCGAGCAGCTTCGAAGGCGGCTCGACGCGGCCCGTGACGGTGCTGGCACCGGGCGTCGCGGTCGGCGTCAACTACAACGAGCGGACCCTGTACGCCGGCGCAGTCGGCCTGCTGATGGCCTTGGTGGGCGTGGTCGCGCCGGACCGCTGGCGCCGCAAGGCCCCGTTCGCGGTGCTGGCGGTGCTGGGGCTTGCGATCCCGCTGCACTTCCCCGGGCTCTACCAGCTCGTGACGCACCTGCCGGTCTTCGAACAGGTGCAGAACCAGCGGCTGCACTTCGTCTGGGCGCTGGCGCTGTCGGTGCTGGCGGCGTTCGGGCTGCAGGCGCTGCTCGAGCGCCCGGCCGGCGACCGCCGCCGGCTCGCGGCCGGCCTCGCGGGGCTGGCGCTCGCGGCGTTCGCGCTCGTGGCGGTTGGGCAGGGCGCCGACGCGCGCGCGTTCGCGCGCACGGCCGAGCACTTCCTCACGGGCAGGGACTTCAGGTCGCCGACGGTCGTCGCCCTGACGAGCGCGGTCTGGTACGCGATCCTCGCGGTCGGGGTGGCGGCCGCGCTGCTGGCCGCGCGGCGCTGGCCGCAGCGGCGCACGTGGATCGCCGCCGGCGTGGTCGCGCTGGCGGCGGTCGACATGCTCCACTTCGCGATCGGCTACCAGCCGATGGCGCCGGCGTCGAAGGCGATCCCGCCGAAGACGGCCGCGATCGCCTACCTGCAGCGCCACAGGGACGACGGGCGCTTTCTCGGGATAGGGCAGGCGCTGCCGAACGACTGGGCGCTGACGTACGGGCTGCGCGACGTGCGCGGCTACGACCCGCCGGCGCCGTCGGTGCGCTACTACCGCCTGTGGAGGCTCGCGGAAGCGGAACAGCTCGACTGGACGCCGTTCGAGATCGAATCGCTGAGCCCGGTCGCGATGCAGGTCGCGAGCGTGCTGGGGGCGCGCTACGTGATCGCGCCGCCGGGGACCGACCTGCCGACGACGGACGGCGCGAGGTCGCTGCTGCCGTTCATGCACACGGTCTACGACGGCAGGGACGCGCGGGTGTTCGAGAATGCGCGCGCGCTTCCTCGCGGGATGGTGGCGCCGCGCGTGCAGGTGGTGGCGGACGAGGCGGCGGCGCGGACGCTGCTGGCCGACCCGAGCTTCGACCCGCGCGGCACGGCGGTGGTCGAGCGGGCGGACGCGGCGGCGGCGGGGCTCGGGGACGCGACGGGGTCCGCCGGGAGCGCGACTGTCGCGGACACGTCGAACGCCGAGGTGACGGTGCACGCCCGGCTGGCGCGGCGCGGGCTCGTGCTGCTGGACGACAGCTTCACGTCGGGCTGGTCAGTGCAGGTCGACGGCAGGCCGGCGCGGGCGCTGCGAGTGGACGACGTGATGCGCGGCGTGCTCGCGCCGGCGGGCGCGCACACGATCGTGTGGCGCTACCGGGTGCCGGGGCTGGGAGCGGGCGCACTGCTGAGCGCGCTGGCGCTGCTGGCGGCGGCGGGGCTGGCGCTCGCGCCGCGCGTGCGCGGGCGCTGGCGGCGGCGGCCGGGCGGCGCGGCGAGGGCGCCGCCGGTCGCCCGGGAGCAGACGTAGCCGCCGGCTATGCGGATCGCCTACCTGCCGGACGGGACGACGGCGAACGCGGTGTACCGCTCGATCGGCCCGATGCACGAGCTCGCGCGCCGCGGGCACGAGACACGGATGCTGGAAGTCGGGAACAGGCAGACGTGGGCGGAGGCGCTGCGCTGGTGCGAGGTCTTCCACGTTCACCGCGTGTGCGACAGCGGCGTCGTGGAGATGGCGAAGGCGGCGAAGGCGGCGGGGGCCGCGTTCGTGTGGGACGACGACGACGACGTGACGAGGGCGGACCGACGGATCGCCGGACGCGGCGTGCCGCGCGGGCTGGAGGCGAAGAGACGCTTGGCCGCGCGGGCCAGGCTGTTCGAGCTGGCCGATCTCGTGACGACGCCGAGCGCGTGGCTGGCGGAGACGTTCCGCAACGCGGGCGCGCCTGCGGTCAGGGTGATCGAGAACTACGTCATCGACGACATGATGCGCGCGCGCGGGCCGCGCATCGGTGAGCTGACCGTCGGCTGGGTGGCTGCGGAGGAGCACAGGCTCGACGCGGAGGCGCTGGGAATCGCCGGCGTGCTCGAGCGCCTGCTGGACGCGCACCCGCAGCTGCACGTGGCGACGCTGGGCCTGGATCTGCGGATTCCGAACGAGCGGTACCACCGCATAGCGCCGGTCCCGCTGCCCGAGCTGAGCCGCCACATCTCGACGTTCGACGTCGGACTCGCGCCGCTGTGCCCCGAGGTCGAGATAAACCACGCCCGCTCGAACATCAAGGTCAAGGAGTACGCGGCGCTGGGGATCCCGTGGCTGGCGTCGCCGATAGGGCCGTACGTCGGGTTGGGGGAGCGCGAGGGCGGGCGGCTCGTCGCGGCGGACGGCTGGCACACGGAGCTGGAGGCGCTGATCGGCGCGCCGCGAGCGCGTCGCAGGCTCGCCAAGCGCGCGGCGAGGTGGGGGCGCGGGCAGATGGTGGCGAGGAATGCGCAGGAGTGGGAGCGGGCGCTGGCCGGCATGGCCCACCCGTGAATCGACGGGCGGGCTAGGAGCGTTAAGCCAGCGCATCGTCGCCCCGCGAACCGGCGCATCCAACTGACTGGTTGGTTAGAGTGGCAGGCATGAGGGGGAAACGCGTAGGGATGCTGTTGTGCTGCGCGCTCGTAAGCGCGGCGGTCGGATGCGGGGGCAGCTCGTCGACGTCGTCAACGCGTGAATCCGCGCAAGTCGAAGCGACCGAAACGACCACGACGACTGTGCCGTCACTGGCGGAGCAGAGGCGCAGGGCGAAGCAGGGCGAACTCGAATATCGCGCCAGGTTCGAGAAGGCTTTCGCGCCGAATCCGTACCCGAGGCCGAGGTCGCCCGGTCCGCACCCCGGGGTGAGAGTCACGCACCTGATCGTGCGCCGGATCAAGCGGGGAAGCGGTCCGCCGCTTCACGGCACCCGCATGGTGTGGGCCGACTACATAGAGGCCAACTACACAAGCGGCTACTTGTTCGAAAGCGCCTGGGGCCCGCACAGGCAGTCCTTGATGCCGTACGACAACCCCGACCAGATGCAGGGCCTGATACGCGGGATGCGGGGGATGCGCCCCGGCGAACGCCGAGTCATAATCATCCCGCGTCAGCTCAGCGACACCGAACCGGGCGACGCCGACCGCAAGGGCAAGAGCTACAGGGAAATCGTCTACTTCGACGTGGTCCTGCGGAGCGTGCTGCCGCCTGGCAGCTAAGTGCGGGCGCACGTGGGACGCGCCCGCAGGCGCGGGCCATGCACGTTGTCTTCGATTGTCGCAGCGCGTGTCACAGTATTGCCTCCGGCTATAATCCCAGTGCCGTCCATCAAATCATTTAGATGTTCGAGCTCACCCTGAGTCTGTGGCCGATACGTTGGTAGCCGCGTACGTAAGGACCCATGAGCAGGCATCTTGTACGACCCAGCGTAATCCTCAACACTTCCTGTCTGCGCGGCGGAACAGGTAGCTGATCACAGGTAAGAAAGCGGCGTGGGTCTGTCACCTTGCGCGACAAACCCACATTACGAACCTGCCTCGCTATATTAGTCTGATGCGGATCGATCCGCCGCCTAGCGCGGTCTCGACCCCTGCACCGGCCCAATGGAACACGCCAGCGAACCTGCAGAGCCCGCCGCTCCCTTCGAGAGGTATTTCGGCACCTTCTTCGAGGTCGCTTTCAGCAACTTGTTCCCCTTCGAGGACCGTGATGACCACGGCTGGTCTCGCTTCAGTCGTCCTCGCTAGGCACGCCAGATTGCCGGATGGCTGAAATTGTTGGCTCCAACCGATGATCAGCAGCTTGATCGTTGATATAGCAGGTAGCCTGCCGGTGAAGCCCGCGTACTGTACGTGCCAGGGAAGCGTTTCCCTTAGGATGGTGGCGCTTCCCCCGCTGCAGCTCGCGATCGAGGCTCTCGTGATGTGGCCGGCTAGGAGCCTTTCGATCTTCCTCATGGTCGCGCTGTGGAAGCTACCTTCGAGTGTGACCGCGCACGTTGTGGTGTTGCCGCCGGCAATTAGTCTGAGCGCCGTCCACCTTATTCTAAAGCTTCTTTCGCTTATACTGAGTCTGTTGGCCGATGCGTGTGCGACGCAAAGCGCCAGGATCAGCGCGCTCGCAATCGGAATGGCCCAAAGCCGGATGAATGAGAGTGGCATGAGTCGTTAGACCTCCCGCGTCTAAGCACTGCGGCCGCCTTTGGGAAGGCGGCCGCAGGTAAGACAAATACGTCCGATGATGACTATATTAGCCTGATAACCAGGGCACCGCCGCCTAGCTTCGTCGGCGTACCGGTCCCTTCGAAGTGGCCAGCGCCTGCAAACCTGCAGAGTCCGCCGCTGCCTTCGAGCGGTATTTCAGCCCCGACTTCAGCAGCGAGTTCGGTCACGCCGCCGGCTTCTTCGATGCCAGCGATGCCAACAGCAGGTCTGGCTTCGGACGTCCTCGCTAGGCAGGCCAAGTTACCAGAAGGCTGGACCTGGAATGCCGCCCCGACGAGCAGCAACTTAACGGTCGCTATGGCCGGTAGCCTGCCGGTGAAGCCGGCGTACTGGACATGCCAGGGGAGGCTTTCCCTTAGGACCGTTGCGCTGCCGCCTGAGCAGCCTGCGACCGACGCTCTGGTGATATGGCCGACTAGGAGCCTTTCGATCTTCCTGATGGTCGCGCTGTGGAAGCTGCCTTCGAGGGTCACGGAGCATGTGACGGTATTTCCGGCCGCGATGAATCTCAGCGCCGTCCACCTTATCGTGTAGCTTCTTTCGTTTATGCTGAGTCTGTTGGCGGAGGACGTGCCGACCGCCGTCGCGAGAAGGAGCGCCGCCGTAAGGCTGGCGAACAGGAGCTTGCTGCTCTTGCGCATGGAATGCGTCCTTTTGGTCGTGGCTGCTAGCGACGCCAGCGGCGTCGTCAGCCTGCGGACAGACTGACCGAAGAGATCAGTCCAGGGACCCTGATAGCGAAATCGCTAGCCCGGGCCAAAACGGTATGGATAACTGACACCCCCTTGTTCGACGGCGCGAGAGGACGATGGCGGGCGACCGGAACTCTAAAGACGCCCGACGCCCCCCGTCGCGGAACATCTCTGCGCACCTCGCCACGAGTCGAAGTGCTTCGTGGGACTGCACGCAGCCAACGCGCATGCTAGCGCACCGGAAGGCAGCAGGTCAAGGCGCCCGAGCCGGCAGGTGCATCCGGACCAGAACTGCAGTCGCGAGTTGCATCGAGAGCCAGGGGCGTTTATCGTGAGCGCGGCTGCATAGAACCGCAAAGAGGAGAGGCGTTGTGCTGAGATCCGTGAGCCACGGGCCACGGGCGGTAGCGGTGCTTGGACTTATCGTTGCCGTCGCGTTGATGTGCTTCGTGCCCCGACCGGCAGGAGCGGCCACGCTCCCTGACGGGCGCGCATACGAGATGGTGTCGCCCCCGCAGAAGAACGGTGGGGATGTGGTGCCGGACAGCCAGCGCACGCGGGCGGCGGCGGATGGAAGCGCTGTCGGGTTCACATCGCTCGGGTCGTTCGCTGGAAACCTCGGCACAGGAGTGTCGAGTGACTATCTTGCGATTCGGTCGACCAGCAGGGATCCGGGCACAAACGGCTGGGATACGACCGGCATCATGCCTGTGCTCTCGCCGTTGTCCGCCAGTGCGGTCTTCGCGAACCTGGCTCCCCTGTACAGCGGCGAGTTCTCTGCAGACCTGAGCAAGGGACTCCTGTTCGCCTGGGGCTCGCTCGGGCTCGATGCGACCGTGAGCGGCGTCGCGAATCTCTTTCGCAACGACGCTCTGCGCACGGGCGGAGGCGCAACCTACGATCTCGTGTCGACCTGCCCGGCTTGTACCGGTGCGGGCCCGCTGCCGGTGTTGCCGGGCAACACCAACGCGGTCAACCTGCGTCCCAGGCTTGCGGCGTCAGATCCGACGCTGGACCACGTGGCTTTCGAGTCGATGGAGCCGCTGACGACGGATACGCCCGCCCAACCGGGCGCGTGCGATATGACGACCCCAACGCTCGACTGCCACGCTCACGCCTACGAGTGGGACAACGGCACCCTTCGCCTCGCCGGCCGCGTCCCGACGCTGCCCGGTACCTCGTGCGACGACGTGAACGGGCCGGCCTGCGTGCCTGCGGACGTGTCGCTGGCTGGCGCGGGAACCGGGCTGACGCGTGGTGCCGCCAACAACCGGACCCCGCACGCGATCTCGGATGGCACAGACGGGCATGTTCGGCTCTTCTTCACGCAGCCCACGGATGCAAGCGGTCAGACGAGCGACGATCTCGGCGATTCGACCGCAGTGAACTCCTCGTACCGCGGACGGCTCTACATGCGGGTCGATGGGACGACGACGGTACAGATTGACGCTTCTGAGCGGACCGATTGCGCTGATCACGATCCCTGTGCAAGAACTCCGGAGCCCGACGCCTACGCACCGGCTGAGTTCCTCGACGCGTCGTCGAATGGCACGCGAGCCTTCTTCATGACGACGGAGGCGCTGACGAATGACGCGCCTACTGACGGGCAGATGAAGCTCTACATGTACGACGCCACAAAGCCGGCAGGAGCCGCAGACAACTTGACGTTTCTCAGCGCAGACAGCGACCCGAACGATGCCGGCGAGGTGCAGGGGACGATCGGCGTTAGCAACGATGGCCACTACGTGTACTTCGTCGCTCTGGGGCAGCTCGTCAGCGGTCAGCCAGACCTCAACACCAACTATGGGATCTTCCTCTGGCACGACGGAGCGCTGGCATATGTCGGACGCTCACCGAGATCGACGGCGCTCAACGAGATAAAGCCGGCCGAAGCCGATTGGGCCGAGACGCCCCTGCAATCTCGCGTCACGCCCGATGGTCGGCATCTCCTCTTCACCACGAATCGCGGGGCAGGACTGCTCGGCTACGACCACGGATTCTGCTCGAGCGCGCTTGGACTTGGTTGCCGCGAGCTGTATGTGTATGACGCCGACACCGGGCAACTCGCCTGCCCGTCCTGCAACCCCACGGGTGCGGCGGCAACCCAGATGGCGACGGACGCCGTCTGGGAGCACGCCGGGGCGGCGACGACGAGCTTCCACCTTAACCGTGCGATCTCTGACGACGGCTCGCGTGTCTTCTTCACGACCGCCGAGGCGCTGGTGCCGGAGGACACGAACGGAAGACTGGACGCGTACGAGTGGACCGCGGCGGGGACTCATGGCTGCCCGAGCGACGCTCAGACAGAGAATGGCCTGACAAACGGCTGCATCTCACTGCTGTCAACCGGGGAACATACTGCTGATTCGTACTTCCTTGACGCAAGCGCAAACGGGAACGATGCGTTCTTCATCACGCGCGAGCGACTCGTCGGCTGGGACACAGACGACGCGTACGATCTCTACGACGCGCGCGTCGGTGGCGGGTTCCCCGAACCGCCTGTGCCGCCGAGTTGCGCTGCGGACACCTGTCAGGGCAATCCGAGCGGGCAGCCTGCTCTCGGTGCGCTCGCCACGACCCTGTTCCAAGGCGCCGGCAACCTGACCGAGCAGTTGAGACCGCACGTGGTCGCCAGACCGCGCGTCGTCAAGTGCAAGAGAGGGTACGTGCGCAAGCGCGTCAAGGGCAAGGTGAAGTGCGTCAAGAAGCCGAAGCCGAGAAGAAGAGCCCATAAGGCGGTGCGCGCGAAGCGAGCCCGGCACGGACAGAGGAGGGGCGCGTGAGCACCGCGCGGAAAACCACTACGACGGCGCGTGTCCTGCTCGCCGCAGCGCTCGCGCTGATGCTCGTCGCCGCGGTGAGCGCGTCGGCATCCGCGACGCAATGGCGGCTCGACTCGCTGTCGAACTCCACGATCGCGCCCGACGGCGAGATCACCTACCACGTGCAGGCGACGAACGTCGGCGACACGTCGGATGGCAGCGAGATCGACGTCACCGCGACCCTCGATCCGAACATGGTCGGCGTCAGCGCCGTCCTCACCGATCCTGTCGCCGGCATGACGTTTCCCTGCACGGCCGGTGACGGCAGCTCGCCTGTCGCGGGCGCGACGACTGTGCTGTGCAGAACGACCGACACCGTCTTCTCTGCCTCGCAAAGCGGCGGCTCGGACTACCTCACGGTCGATTTGACGGCCAGAGGGCCGCCTGCCGCGGTCGTCGCGCCCGGCGGCACGCTGGTGACGGGCTTCGACGTCACCGGCGGCGGCGCGGGCGACGCGACCACCGTCGATCCAACGCTGGTGGCCAGCTCGGCGCCTGGCTTCGGCTTCGACGCGCTCGACGGCCAGGTCAGCTCGGACGCCGCCGGCGACCCGCTGACGCAGGCCGGCGGCCACCCGTACTCGGCGTCGGTGTCGGTCGACTTCAACACCGTCAACAACCCGGCGCCGCTCGTCGGCGACCTGTGGCCGGTCGAGCCGGTGAAGGACGTGTTCACCGACCTGCCGGCCGGATTCATCGGCAATCCCACGGGGGTCGACACCTGCACGGCGGCCGAGCTCGCGAACGGCGCGTCGACGCAGGCGCTGCCGCTCTGCCCGGCGACGTCGCAGGTCGGCACGGCGATGCTGCGCTTCAACGGCGGTGGAAGCATCGCCAACGCATATGGGCCCGTCCCGGTCTACAACATGGTGCCGCCGCCCGACGTGCCGGCCCGCTTCGGCTTCAACGTCCTCGGCTCGGTCGTCGTGCTCGACGCGACCGTGCGCAGCGGCGGCGACTACGGCGTCACCGTCGCCTCGCGCAACATCCCGGAGGCGCTCGCCATAGCCGGGACGACGATCACGCTGTGGGGCGTGCCGTCGGATTCCTCGCATGACACGGAACGCGCGTGTCCGGGATTCGATTCGCCGGCGCTCGGCGGCCCCACCTGCACGAGCGACGTGCCCGCCAGGGCGTTCCTGCGCAACCCGACGTCGTGCACCGACCCGGGCGTCGGCCTCGCGACCACCGCGCGGATCGACTCGTGGACGCACCCCGGCGCGTTCGTGACCGACAGCTTCATCAGCCACCTGCAGCCCGGCTACCCGTTCCCGCCGTCTCAGTGGGGTGCTCCGGCCGGCACGGACGGCTGTGACAGAGTGCCGTTCACGCCGGTCCTGAGAGGAACGCCGGCGACGACGAAGGCGGGCAGCCCGTCGGGCTTCTCGTTTGACCTGTCGCTGCCGCAGAGCGACGACCCAAGCGAAATCGCGGAGTCTGACCTCCGCACCGCTACGGTCAGACTCCCGTCGGGGTTGGATGTGTCGCCGTCCTCGGCAGACGGCCTCGGCGCCTGCTCGCCGACGCAGATCGGGCTGCATGACAACAGCGATCCGAGCTGCCCGCTGTCCTCGCAGATCGGGACGGCGGAGATCAGAACGCCGCTGTTGAGAGATCCGCTGGAGGGGGCGGTGTACCTGGCGACGCCGAACGACAACCCGTTCGGGACGCTGCTCTCGCTCTACCTCGTGGCGAGAGGGCCCGGTGTGGTGCTCAAGGTCGCGGGCCGCGTCGACGCGGACCAGGGCAACGGACAGCTGACTGCGACGTTCGACAACAACCCCCAGCTGCCGTTCACGAACCTGCACCTCGAGTTCAAGGGCGGGCCGCGCGCGCCGCTGGTCATGCCGACCGGGTGCGGGACCTACACCACACAGGCGACGCTGACCGGCTGGAACGGCAGAGTCGTCGAGTCCGACAGCACGTTCACGGTCAGCGGCGACGGCAACGGCGGAGCCTGCCCCGGCGCGCAGTTCTCGCCCGGGTTCCAGGCGGGGACGTCGAACCCCGTGGCCGGCAAGAGCGCGACGTTCGACCTGCAGCTCACGCGCGGCGACGCCGATCAGCAGCTGCAGTCGCTGACGGTCGACATGCCGCAGGGCCTGCTGGGCAAGATCGCCAGCACCGTCCTCTGCAGCGACGCCGACGCGGCGAACGGCAGCTGCCCTGACGGCACGAAGATCGGTGACGTCACGGTCGGCGCCGGCGCAGGTACGAACCCGTTCTACATCACGAACGGCCGTGCCTACATCACCGGTCCGTACAAGGGGGCGCCGTTCGGCCTCTCGATCGTGGTGCCGGCGGTCGCTGGGCCGTTCAACCTCGGCAACGTCGTGGTGCGCTCGGCGCTGTTCGTCGACAAGCACGATGCGTCGCTGAGAGTCGTGAGCGATCCGTTCCCGACGATCCTGCAGGGCATCCCGCTCGACGTGCGCGACGTGCGCGTGAGCGTCGACAAGCCGGACTTCATCGTGAATCCGACGAGTTGCGCGAAGAAGACGATCGGCGGGACGGTCCAGTCCACCGGCGGGATGTCGGCGAACGTCAGCTCGCCCTTCCAGGTCGGCGAGTGCGCGAACCTCGGCTTCAAGCCGAGCATGGTGCTCAGCGTCGGCGGCAAGGGCCACACCAGCGCCGGCAAGGTCACCGCGCTGTCGACGAGAATCACGATGCCGGCGGGCGGCGCGAACCTGAGATTCGTGCGGGTCACGCTGCCCTCGACGCTGAACGCGCGTCTGACGGTCATCCAGGACGCGTGCACGCGAGCCGAGTTCGAATCGGACATCGGCAAGTGCGCTCATGCGCAGGCCGGGACGGCGGTGGCGGTCACGCCGCTGCTGCGCGATCCGCTGCGCGGGAACGTGTACTTCGTCAAGAACGGGCATCCGCTGCCGGACCTGTTCATCGCGCTGCGCGGCCAGGTCGCCTTCGACCTGATCGGGAAGATCTCGATCGTCTCGAGCAAGTTCCTGCGCACGACGTTCGACACGGCGCCGGACGTGCCCGTCAGATCCTTCGCGCTGCGCCTCTTCGGCACCAGCGCGCACGGGTCCGTGGGCGCGGCCGCGAACCTCTGCTCGGCTGCGAGCAGAAAGCACAAGGCGCAGCTGGACTTCATCGGCCAGAACGGGAGGGTCAGCCAGATCGACGAGGCCCTCAAGGTCGGCGGGTGTCCGAAGCCCAAGGCGAAGAAGGCCAGGAGGCGCTGATCGCCCTTCCCGTCTGATCGGGGAGTCGCCGGCGCGACAAGGACCGGGGCGGATGCCGTGCAGCCCGCCCCGGTGCGCCGGACGGGCGGCCCGCGTGACTCGCAAGCGCTTGCCTGGGGGGTGCCCGGAGCGCGCACGGACAGGAGGGCTGGCGTCCACGCGGACGCCAGCCCTCTGCGTCTGCAGGGCAAGGCGCCAGCGACGCCTACTCGCCGGTCGGTTATCGACCACCTTCCGGTGCGAATCGGCTAGGATGCGACGGTGGCAAGCACCGCCTCCGAGGCGGTGGTCGCGCGTCGGGGGAGCGCTTCCGCAGAGGCGGACGCAGCCGTGCCTGCAGCCGCCGCTGCTTGGCTGTGCGCGATCCCGTGCGCCGCGATCGCCGTGGTCATCGTTCTCCTGCTCGGCCCGCCGCTGGGGCGCTTGCTGAGCCCCAAGCCCGGCAGCGTCAGGTTCCTGCTCGGAACGCTCCCCTTCGTCGCACCCGAGCCGACCGAGCACGCCCGCTATCTGCTGGCCGTCTGCGCTCCGCTGCTCGGGGTGCTCGCGCTCGCGCTCGCCCCGCGCTGGGCCTCGGGGATTCCGCGGCGCGCCGTCGCGTGGGCCGCCAGGTGGACGCAGGTCGCGCTGGCCGTGCTGGTGGCGGCTGCGATCGTCGCGCAGTACCGGCTGCGCTACGGCCCGACGTACTCGCAGCAGCCGGGCGTGACGTTCGCCGAACGCTACTTCGCGCCGGCGACGCTCGCGGCTGCGGCGCTGCTCGCCGCCGCGGTCGCGAACGGGCTGCGCACGCCGGTCGTGCGCGGCTTTTTGGCGGCTCGGCCGTCGGACTCGGCAACGCGCCGCGTGCTGGCCGGTGCCGCCGCGCTGGCCGCGACCGCCGTCTGGATGCTCCACGCCGTCCACACGGACGCCGAGATCGGCGATGCGCTGCTGAGCGTGCGCTACCACCTCGGCTTCGTGCTCGACGAAACCTTCGCGGTGCTGAACGGCCGCACGCCGCTCGTCGACTTCACCGCCCAGTACGGGTCGCTGTGGCCGTACGCGATAGCGATCCCGATGGCGGTCTTCGGCAAGTCGGTGCTGACGTTCACGATCGTCCTGTGCGCGATCACGACGCTGGCCCTGCTCGCGGTCTACGGCGTCCTGCGGCGCGTGACGCGCAACTCGGCGGCTGCGCTGCTGCTCTACCTGCCGTTCCTCGCCACGAGCCTGTTCCTGATCCGCGGGACGCTGCGCGAGCGCTTGACCCCCGGCAGCTACTACGGGACCTTCCCGCTGCGCTACGCGCTCCCGTTCCTGCTCGCCTGGCTGACGGCGCGGCGCATCGCGCGGGGGCGCGACGACGCGACCGGGCTCTGGCTCCTCTTCGTCGTCGCGTGGCTCACGGCGATCGACAACAGCGACTTCGGCGTCCCTGCGCTCGGCGGCACCGTCGCGGCGCTGCTGTGGGCTGCGGGCGGCGACCGGCGGCGGGTCGCCTGGCGCCTCGGCGCCGCCGCTCTCGCCGGGTTGCTCACGGCCGCGGCGCTCGTCTCGCTGCTGACCCTGCTGCGCGCCGGCGCCCTCCCGCAGCCGGAGCGCATCGTCGACTACGCGCGCCTCTTCGCCATCGGGGGCTGGGGCCTGATGCCGATTCACGGCGTGCTCGGCGTGCACACGCTCGTCTACCTCACGTACGTCGCCGCGATCCTCGTCGCGACGGTCCGCGCGCGGAGCGGCGCCAGCGACCGGGTGCTCACCGGCATGCTCGCGTGGACGGCGACCTTCGGGCTCGGCGCAGGGGCGTACTACGTCGGCCGCTCGCATCCGGAATCGCTGCCGCACGAGTTCGCGGCCTGGGCGTTCGCGCTCGCGCTGCTCACCGTCGTCGCCGTGCGCGAGCTCGCCGGGCCGCGGCGCTCGCCGTCGGCCATCGGCGCGTTCGTCGTGCTGTTCGGCTTCGGCGTCGCCGCCTGCTCGCTCGCGCAGACGCCGATGCCCTGGACGCAGGTCGAGCGCCTGCAGGCGGCCTTCGTGGCCACCGAAGAGGAGCCGTACCCGGAGCCGCTGCGTCCGGCCGGCGATGCCGCCACGCGCCGGTTCGTCGCCTCGATCGCCGACGGCCCGTCGCGCTTCGTCGTGCGCCGCGGCGCTCCCGTGGCGATCCTGGTGACGACCGGCCACCGCATCGCCGACGCGTACGGGGTCGTCGACGTCTCCCCGTACACCGGAATACTGTCACTGCCCTCCGTGGAACGCGTGGAAGCGGTGATCGACGCGCTGCGCCGCGCCGGCGGCAACACGCTGATCTTGCCGGCGGCGTTCCCGCGCGGCATGTTGCGCGTGCTCGATCGTCGCGGCTTCCAGCTGCTCACGGCGAGCGGGCTGAGGCGCGTCGCCGGCGAACGCACGAAGGCGAGGCCGGTCGAGGTGACGCTGCCGAGCGGCGAAGCCGTCATGAAGTGGGTCGACGCGCGGCATCTGCATCCGCGCTGGCTCGGCGGATGAGCCGCGCACGGCGCGGCCGGGCCTGGGCGCCAGCAGGACGAGGTCGTGAGCGTCGCCGGCCACGAGCTGTGCACCCCCGCTGACCGCGATCCGCGGCGGCCTCGGCCTTGCTCCAGGGCCCGGCGTGCTCGGGGAGCTGCCGGTGGAAGCCGGCGAGCTGATCGGGACGACGATCGAGTTCCGGGCCGAGAGCGCCCCCGGCGCGGGAACGACCCGCGCTTCGCGCGTCGACGCCGGTCCGATGGGCGCGGCTGGTTTCGAACCAGCGACCTCTCGCGTGTGAAGCGAGCGCTCTCCCACTGAGCTACGCGCCCTCGACGCCGCATTGTACGGCGCCGCCGGAGCAGGTGGGCGGCGGGGGCGGGAGGCGGCGGGCGGGGCCGGGCGGCGAGCGCGGTTGCGCCTTGACACCTAGACGCTCATTCTTCTAGGGTCATAAGGTCCGAAAATCGGTGCTCGGCGCGCCGTCGGGGGAGATCGAAACGCTCTGCAGAGAGCCGGGACGCGTTGCGCCGCACTGGGGGTGCGACGGCCGCGCGTTCGCATCCCGGAATCTCCCCTGCGCCCACGCCGCGTGCCAGACCACCCACAAAGGGGGAGACAGGATGACGTGGTTCAAGCGTCTCGCCGCGGCTGCCGCGGCGACGACCTGGCTGTGCCTTGCCGGAACGGCGAGCGCCGCCTTTCCCAACTTCTCAGACTGCCCGAGAACCGCGCCCGGCGTCGCGGCTTGCATCGACATTCAGAACCTCAGCGGCAACCTCAACATAAAGGGCTTCAACGTCCCCCTCGGCGAATCGCTCGAGATTCGCGGCGGGCTCAGCACGCCGGAAAACGGCCTCGCCTTCACCCCGCCGAGAGGCACGACGGGCTTCTTCGCCAGACCGGTTCAGGTGCCCGGCGGGCTGCTCGGCATAGAATTCCCGATCCCCGGCAACTCGGTGACGGCCACCACCGAACTCGCGGGGTCCCCCTCTGAAATCCACATCAACACCATAAACCAGAGTATCAGAATACCGGTCAGGGTGCAGTTGACCAACTTCCTGCTCGGGATGGACTGCCACATCGGCACGAACAGAAACCCGGTCGTCCTCAGCCTCGTGACCGAAACGACCAGCCCGCCGCCGCCCAACAGACCGATCTCCGGCCATGTCGGCAGCTTCGAATTCAGAGAAGGCGCGCTGATCATCAGAGGCAACCTCAACGTCGAAAACTCCTTCGCCGTCCCAGCCGCGACGGAATGCGGCCTCGGCCTCGGCCTCATCAACCTGCTCGTCGACACGAGGCTCAGGCTGCCGTCGGCCGCAGGCAACAACTCGATCGAAGTCGTCAACAACGTCGGGCTCCTGGGCCTCGGCGAATAGCGCTCCACCGGCGTCTACGCGAACGGGGCGGCGCCGCGCGGCGCCGCCCCGCCACTACGCCGCGTCCTCGGGCGCGAGCCGCGACCCGGAGGCGTGCGGCGCCCGCGCACTGCCGAACGGCCACCACGAGTTCCACTCGCGCAGCAGCACGACCGCCGCCGGCACGAGCACGCAGCGCACGAGCGTGATGTCGAGCATCACCGCCAGTGCGAGCCCGACGCCGAGCTGCTGGAACGGCAGCAGCCGCGAGGTCGCGAACGCGAGGAACACCGTCGTGAGCGTGAGCCCGGGAGCGTGATCGAGCGGGCGCTGCCGACGAGCCCCGCCGCACGGCCTCGCGATGCGCGTGCTCTGCGAGCGCCGCTTCGCGGATGCGCGCGAGCAGGAACACCTCGTCGTCGACCGGAAGCAGACCGCCGTCGCGGTCAGGATCGCCCACGGCGCACGCCGGCCGATGCGGTCGACGAGGTCGATGCTGCCGGCGATCGTGCCGCCGACGAGCGTCTCGCCCCGCGCGCGTCTGTGCAGCAGCGGGCGCAGACGGCCTACGATCGCGCGGGACGCTTCGCCGTCCGGGCTCGCTCTCGTTATCGCCTCCAGCGAGGACCGTCCTCCGCTGCCTTCCACTTCGCTCCACACCTGCGATCCCGGGGAACGGCTTTCGTCGCGCGTGACGACGTTGATCGGCGCCGTCGCTCCGGGGGCGATCGCGCTGCCGAGGTGGGCCATCTCTCGCCGCACGCGGTCGCCGCCCGGCAGCAGCCGCTGCGTGTGCACGTCGAGCCCGAACGAGCGGGCGGGCAGCGCGAGCGCGATGAGGACCGCCAGGCGACGGCGCGCCGCGCCCAAGCTGGCGGTGCCTGTCCCCGCTACGCCCCGGCCCCCACCAGCCGCACCGCCGCGATCGCGGTGTCATCGCGCTGGGGGCCGCGGCGGAACGCCTCCAGCTCGGTGGCCAGCCGGGCGACGAGCGCGTCGGGCTCCTCGCTGGCGGCAGTCTCGAGCGTCGCGCACAGGCGCTCGAAGCCGAAGCGGTCGCGCTCGCCGACCGTGTCGAGCACGCCGTCGGTGTAGAGCACGAGCGCGTCGCCGGCGTTCAGCGCCACCTCGGTGCAGTCCCAGCTGCCGTCGTCGAACGCGCCCGCCATCGGCCCGACGCGGCCCAGCTCGACGACGTGGCCCTCGCGCACGAGCAGCGGCCGCGGGTGGCCGCAGTTGGCGAGCGTCACGCTCGCCGCGGCGGCGCCGTCCGCGGGCGCGGCGCGCACGTGCGCGCAGACGGTGGTGCACAGCGACAGCTGCGGCAGCTCGCGCAGCGTCGCGTTGAGCTGGTGCGCGGCGCGCGCGGGGTCGCGTGTGAGCTGGCTCGTGCTGCGCAGCGTCCAGCGCGCCAGCGCGGTCAGCGCCGCCGCCTCGGCACCGTGCCCGGCGACGTCGCCGATCACCAGCATCCAGCCGTCCGCCGTCGCGAACGCGTCGTAGAAGTCGCCGCCGACTTCGTTGAGCGCCCCGGCCGCGGTGTAGTGCGTCGCGATCTCGAAGCCAGGCGGCGCGAGCAGCTCGGGCGGGCGCAGGCCGCGCTGCAGCGTCGCCGCGATCGCCGCCCGCTCGGTGTACGTGCGCGCATGCAGGACGGCGGTGCCGGCGCGCCGACCGAGCTCGCCGGCGAGCTCGACGTCGGCTGCGTCGAACGGCCGGCCGGCCGTCGCGCGCGCGAGGATGAGCGTTCCCAGGGTTCTGCCTCCGGCAGCCAGCGGCACGACCATCACCGACGCCATGCCGAGCTCGCGCAGCATGTCGAAATGCTGCTCGTCCTGCGCGTAGGCGCGCAGCTGCTGGTCGTCGATCGCGTGGCGGACGAAGCTCGGGTCGCCTTGCATGACCGCCGCGATCCCCTCCGTGCGGTCGAGCGGCACCGGGTAGCGCGCGCGCATCTTTCTCACGAGCGCGACCTTGTCCGGGTCGCGGTGCGCGATCGCGACGAGCTGCGCGTAGCCGCCCGCGCCGGGGATGTCGACGCCGCACCAGTCGGCGAACATCGGCACCGCGATCTCGGCGATCCGCTGCAGCGTCGCCTCGTAGTCGAACGACGCGGCGAGCGCCTCGCTCGCCGCCGCCAGCAGCCGCTGCCCGAGCTCCGCGCGCTTGGCCTCGGTCACGTCCTCGATCACGTTCACCACGCGCACGACGTCTCCGTGCTCGTCGACGATCGCCGACGTCTTGTTCAGCAGCCAGCGCTCCTCGCCGGTCGCCTTCACGACGTTGCGCACCAGCATCGGCTCGACGTCGCGCTCGCCGGCGCGCACGCGCGAGCCCGGCAGCCGCTCCAGGGAGACGGGCGCGCCATCCTCGTCGAAGACCTCGAAGCGGTCCATCATGTCGCCGGCAGGCGCCCCGATCAGCTCCTCGGCGCTCGCGAGCCGCAGCAGCCGCACGGCCGCCTCGTTCGCGTAGATCGTGCGGCCGCCCTCCTCGGTGACGGTGACGGCCTCGGCGAGCCCCTCGAGCACCGTGTGCAGGAGCTGCCCCGCGAGCGCGCCGTCGAGCGGCACGCGCGCCGCGGCCGTGCGCGATCCGGCGCCGTCGGGCGCGCCGCGGTCCAGCTCGAACCACACGCCCGCGTTCGGATCGGCGCCCCAGCGGCTGGCGAGCGAGGCGACGAGGTTGAGGCCGTAGCCGCCGTTGGCCCCGGCCGGCGCGCGCAGCGCCGGACGCTGGGAGCCAGCGTCGTGGACCTCGAAGCGCGCGCGGCGCTCGCCCACGTCCAGCACCAGCTTCACCTGCGTGCCGGCACCGTGGCGCACCGCGTTCGTGACCAGCTCGGAGACGAGCAGCCGCGCGACCTCGAGCTGCTCGCTGCCGAGCTCGCGCGCGCCCGCGTCGACCGCGCGCCGCGCGAGCGCGACCGCGCTCGCGTCGCGCGGCAGCGTGCGGTGCTGCACGGGTGTCAGCCGGCTCCCCCCCCGGTTGCGTCGCGATACGGGAGGCGGTCGATCACCTGCGCGGCTTCGAGCACCCGCCGGACGCGATCGGAGCCGCGCGTGACGTGGAAGCTCCAGTCGGCCTCACGCGCCTCCTCGCAGGCCGTCAGGACGAGGCGGATCCCGGTGGAGTCCATGAACGTCAGCCGGTCGAGGTCGAGCACGACGGGCGCGCCTGCGTCGCGCAGCTCGGCGAGCCGCTGCTGCACCTGCGCGACCGTGCCGTAGTCGAGCTCGCCGGCAAGCGCGATCACGGTCGAGCCGTCCTCGCGGAGCTCGCGCATCTCGAACAGGTCGGCGGCGTCGAAGCCGTCCATTCCCTCCGGTCCTCCTTCGTCGCTGGCTGCTGCATGAGCCTACTCCGTAGGACCGGACGGGGCCCCGGCCCTTCGGTGGGAAGGGACCGAAGGGCCGGGGCGGCGATCCGGGATCGAGGAGCTCGATCACCTGGGGCATCGGGTTCGCCGCGCGAGAGGCTTCCCGCCTCCCGAGACCTCAAACAGAAATTCGGCGTTGCGCTCACACCGCGCTGCGCGTCCCCACCTGCGGCGTGCCGGTGCCAGCTCGCGCGCGAAGCCCAGGAACAGCGCCTCATGTCGGCCCTGGCGTGCTGGGAAGCGACGCGCGGCGCTAGTCCCCGCGGCGCAGCTTGCGCTCGCGCGGGACCGCGCCGGTGCCGTAGAGCGCCAGCACGATCGCGGCCACGACGAGCAGGACGATGGTGAGCAGCAGGATCGCAATTCCGCCGTTCATGCTCTGGGCGATACCCGGGCGCTCGCCGGGCAAACGCGCGTTCGCGGCGGCGGGTCAGCGGCGCACCTCGGCGATCGCCGCCAGCTCGGCGATCGTCGGGCGGTACATGATGTCGCCGGGGTCGATCGCGATCCCCGCCTCGCGCGCGCGTGCTGCCAGCTCGATCCCGTCGACGAGCCTGCCTCCGGCCGCGAAGAAGTTGTCGTGCGCGCCGGCGCGCCGCACCCCGAGCACCTGCTCCCACAGCGCGGCGAGCCTGCGCTCGGTCGCGCTGCGCGGCGCCGCCTCCGCTTCCGCTGCGAGCGCGTCGACGACCGCCGGTGCGGCGGCGAGCGCGCTGCGGTCGGGCAGGCCGTCGCGACGCAGCGGGAGCGCATCGAGCGGCACGTAGACCGCTGGCAGGATCCAGTCGGCCATCGTGCGCTGCAGCCACTCGTCGAGCTCGGCACGGCCGGGCGGCTCGGCGCGGCGTGCGACGACGCACGCGACGAGCGCCTCGTGGACGGGCTCCCAGCAAGCCGCAGCCGCCTGCACGCCGGGGTGCGCGGCGAGCGCCGCGTCGAGGTCGCAGAGGACCGGCCGCAGGCGCACGCCGCGCCAGCGCAGCTCGTCCTGCGCCCGCCCGGCCAGCTCGAGTGCGCCGTCGGCGCGCCGGCGCGCGAGGTCGCCGGTGCGAATCGGCCCGGCGCCGGCGCCGTCGTCGAGCTCCAGCTCGCCGAGCACGCCGGCGGGGACGACGTTGCCGTGGCGGTCGAGCACGCGCGCGCCCAGGCCGACCGGGTCGCCGGCGAGCGGCGCGTCGGCGCTCGCGCCCGTCGGGGCGTGCTCGGCCATGACGAAGCCGCCCGCCTCCGTCACGCCGTAGGCGCGCTGCAGCGCGACCCGGGCGCGGCCGCCCGTCTCGGCCGGCGTCGCCAGCGGCCCCGCGCCCTGCGCGCACAGCAGTCGCAGCGCCGGCGGCAGCGGGCGTGCGAGCGCGGCGCTCGCGAGCCACGCGTCGAGCGCCGCGACGGTGACGCCGTTGGCCTCCAGCCAGCCGCTCGGCGACGTTGCGCTGCGCGGCTGCGGCGCGCGCTCCGGACCGACGACCGTCGCGCCTGCGACGAGCGCCGCCCACGGCGCGAGCGTCCACGACCAGGCGCCGGCGCCGGGCACGTGTGCGACGCGGTCGGCGGCCGTCAGGCGCTGCGCCTCGCGCGCCCGCTGCGCCGCGTGCACGAGCGTCGCGTGGGTGAGCGGGACCCACCGCGGCCGTCCGCCGACGCCGGCGGTGCGCACGACGAGCGCGGTCGCGGCGGGGTCGGCGGCCGCATCGCCGGAGCCGCCGGCGGCCTTGCCGGTCGCCGCCAGCGCCTGCGCGTCGAGCGTCGCCGCGAGCGGCGGACGGCCCTCGTCGGCTGCGTCTGCGACGCCCGGGTCGCGCAGAGGCGCGGCGGCGGCGCCGGCCCTCAGCACGCCCAGCAGCGCGACCAGCAGGTCCCTGCCGGGCGCCAGCTCCAGCCCGACGACGTCGCCCGCGCCGACACCGCGCCCGCGCAGCGCGTGCGCGACGGCCGCCGCGCGCGCCTCCAGCGCGGCGTACGTCGTCGGCTCGGCGCCGCCGCCGGGGTCGAACGCGACCGCGTCGGGCATGCGCGCGGCGCTCGCCGCGACGAGGCCGTGCAGCCCGCCGCCCGCGGCGGCGCCGTCCGTCCCGCGCGCGCGGCCGCCGAGCTGCTCGCGCTCGGCGGGGGTGAGCAGCTCGATCCCGCTGCCGACGCAGCGATCCGGGTCCTCGGCGACCTGCTCGAGCAGGCGTTCGTAGTGGCGCAGCAGCTCGCCGAGCGCGCGCGCGTCGAGCTGCGACGAGGCCGAGCTGAGCTGGGCGTCGGTGCGCCCGTCGGCGCGCTCGGTCACGACGAGCACGAGCCGGCCGGCCTCGGTGTCGTCGTTGTAGGGCCTCGCGCTGGCGCCGCTCAGCTCGAGCGGCTGCTCGGTCGTCGGGTCCCACAGGCGGAACAGGGCCGAGAAGCCGGTCAGCCCGCGCATCCCGGCGACCTCGTGCAGCATGTTGTCCTCGGGCGCGTGCGAGGCGTGGCGGAAGGCGGCGAGCGCGGCCGCGCGCGTGCGCCGCAGCAGCTCGCGGAACGTCGGGTCGTCCTCGAGCGTCATGCGCATCGGCAGCACCATCGAGAAGAAGCCGACGATCTGCTCCCGCTCCACGCGCGCCCGGTTGGCCGCCGGCGCCTTGACGAGCAGATCCTGCTCGCCGCTCCAGCGGTGCAGGAGCGCGTAGAGCGCGGCAAGGTGGAGCATGAACGAGGTCGCCGCCTCGGCCTGCGCGAGCGCGCGCAGCCGCGCGACGAGCTGCGCTCCCAGCTGCACGCTTCTGCGCGCGTAGGCGCTGTCCCCGGGCGCCTGCGCGACGAGCCGCTCGTGCGGGAGCGGCAGCGACAGCGGGGCGCCGGCGAGCGCCGTCCGCCAGTGCGCGGCGCTCGCGCCGTCGGGGTCGGGCGCGAGGTGGGCGCCGTGCTCGCGCACGACCGCGCGGTACTGCTGCGCGGGCGCGGCCAGCGGCGAGGGCTCGCCCGTCAGCTCGGCGCCGTAGAGCTGGCCGAGCTCGCGCACGAGCAGGTCGTAGGACTGCCCGTCGCAGGCGATCTCGTGCAGCAGGAAGACGAGCACGTGGGCGTTCCTCGCGCTGCGGATCAGCCGCACGCGCAGCGGCGGCTCGCTCGTGTAGGCGAACGGCTCTGCGCAGATCGCGTCGACGTGCGCGCGCACCTCCTGCTCGCGCATCCGCCTGCCCCCGCCGATCGTCTCGATGTGGACGGGCGTGGGCGCGTGCACGTGCGCGCGCGGGCGGTGGCGCTCGACCGGGTAGCTCGTGCGCAGGATCTCGTGGCGCTCGACGAGCGCGCTGAAGGCGCGCTCGAGCGCGCCGACGTCGAGCGGGCCCTGAAGCGCGAAGACCTGGCCGACGTGCGCGTGCAGCTCCGGGTTGTAGGTCTCCACCGACCAGGCCGAGTTCTGCAGGTGCGAGAGCGCGTGCTCCGCCGCGCCGTGCCCTGCGCGCTCGCCGCGGCGGCCGCGCAGCAGCCCGCGCAGCCCGCGCGGGCGGGCGCCGTTGCGCTGCTGCTCGCGCGACGCCGCCGCGCTGCCGCCCGCCGCGCGCACCTGCTCGGCGTAGGCGCCGAGGGTCGGCGCCTCGAACAGCGCGTCGAGCGCGACCTCGACGCCGAGCACGTCGGCCACGCGCGCGGTGATCTGCGTCGCGAGCAGGGAGTTCCCCCCGAGCGCGAAGAAGTCGTCCTCGACGTCGAGCTCGTCGACCCCGAGCACCTCGGCCCAGATGGCGCGCAGCGCGGGGTCGACGGCCGTGGAGCCTGCTCCCACTGCGTGTTCCCCCATGGGCGTCGCCGCCGACCGTGCGCGCTCAGCCTACCAGCGGCCGGTGGATCGATCGACCGGACGCGGGCGCTGCGCTACGCGCCGGTGAGCGGCTTCGTCAGGAACGTCGCCTCCAGCGGCGCGCCGCTGGCCGCGTCTGTGACGAGTGGCGTGCCCGGCTCGGCGAGCCGCAGGAGGATCGCTCCCGGCGAGCGCGGCGGCGGCCACGCCTCCGGGTCGAGGCCCGCAAAGCGCACGAGCAGCCCCAGCAGCAGCGGGTCGAGCGCGACCCAGTCCTCGCCGCTGCGCACCTCGGCCCAGTTGTGCGGCGTCGAGTAGGGCGGCGCGAGCAGCAGCCCGTGGGCGAGCCGCGCCTCGACGCCGAGCGCCGGCGCCTGCTCGACCAGCAGGCCCGCAGTCGAGCGGCAGTTCGCCAGGCGCGTGCGCCGCACGAAGTCGAGATCGGCCTCGAGCGGCGGGCGCAGCCAGCAGAAGTCGTAGGCGGCGAGGTCGGCGAGCAGCTCGCGCAGCGCGTCCGCGGCGCCGGGCTCGAGCGGCGGCTGGGCGCCGCGCATCGTCGTCTCGAACGCGAGCGCCGAGGCGCCGCGCGGGCTGGCCCTCGCCCGCTCGCGCCGCCCGCCGGGCGCGAGCAGCTCGATCTCGGTCCCCGGCTCGGCGTAGACGGTGCAGCGGATCGCCACCGGGACCTCTTCCTGTGCGGAGAACGCGGTCAGCGCGCCGGCCCAGCGGTTGAGCACGCCCTGGTAGATGCGCGCGCAGCCGAGCCGCAGGCCGAGGTACTGCAGGTCGGTCGCCCACAGCAGCGGCCCGGCGGCGTCCGCGCCGGGCGCGTGCGGCAGCCCGCGTGCGATCAGCTGCTCGAGCGCGCCCGCGTCGAAGCCGAACTCGCGCTCGGCCTGCTCGTGCGCGACCGCGTAGTCCCGCGCCTGCTCGGGGATCGCGCGCAGCGCCGCGATCCAGCTGTCCAGCTCGTCGTCGTTCCCCATCGCCGTCCCCTTCGGCGTCGTCGCGTCTATCTGTGCCCGCAGGCGATGTAGGAGTCGGTGCTCACCCCGCCGCCGCCGCGGAAGCTGAAGACCCCGCGCACCGGCACGAGCGCGCCCGGCGGGCACGCGAGCGTCTCGATGAAGCCGTAGCGGTGGCCGTGGCGGACCACGCTCGTCCCGGTCGTGACCTTGAAGTCGAGCAGCGAGGCGAAGATCCCCGAGCCGATCTCCTGCAGGGTCTGCGGCACGGGCAGCGTCAGCCGGTAGCCCCATCTGCCGCCGCGCAGCGCCGCGAACGGCGCGACGATCATGCCGGCGATCAGGACCGGGTTCTCGCCATGCAGCCAGAAGACGATGCTGCGGCCGCCCCTGCCGTTGTAGAGCTCCACGCTGAGATGCTCGATCACGCCTGAGAACTGCGGCGAGGTGCCGAGCGCGACGCCGCCGCCGAGGCGCGAGCCGGCCGGGCAGGCGCTGGGCGCGCCGCGGAGGCGCTGGAGGCGCCGCGGGTCGCAGCTCGGGAACAGGGCGCCGTTCACGCGCGGCCCGTGCGGGAAGTAGATGACGGCTCGGGCGATCGTCGCCGGCAGCTCGCCGGGTACATCGGTCGAGAATCTCGTGTCGAGCGTGAGGCTCAGCGCGCGCGGTGTGAGCGTGAAGACGCTGATCGGCGGCGACGCGGTGCCGCTGATCGTCACGAGCGTTCTCGCGCTCGTCCCCGCTGGTGCGGCGAGCGCCGCGAGCAGCGCGAGGCCGGCGCCGAGGAGCGGTCGCGGGAGGCGCATGGCCCGACCCTACCCGCATGCGGTGCAATGGGCGCACGGTTCGCGGCCGGACCACGGCGTCCGCTAAGGTCGCGCGCATGCAGCAGCGCGAGGAGCGCGTCGTGCTCGAGACCGGCCGCTACCGCTTCACCGGCACGGTGCGGCTGCCGGCGACCGGCTACGGCAGCCGCCTGACCGACCACCTGAACGCCGGCGAGCGCGAGTTCGTCGCGCTGACGGACGTGGAGGTCGCCTCGCTGGAGGATCCCGCTCGCCCGCGCGAACGGCATGGCTACCTCGCGCTCGGGCGCCGCCACATCGTCTTCGCGACGAGCGCCTCCGACGACGCCTGAGCGGGGTATCGTAGGTGCCATGGCGAGCTACCCCCGGCGCGCTGACCTGGCAGGGATGAAACGGTCCGAGGTGCTGCGCGCCTCCCCGCGGATGTTCGAGTCGAACCTGCTCGACAAGCTCTCGCGCGTGCACTGGAGCGTGCCGCTGTTCGTCTTCCTGCCGGCGATCGCGCTCGCGTTCGGCACCGCGCTCGGGCGCATGGGGCTCGCCGAGGCGCTGGCGTGGGCGCTCGGCGGCTACCTCTTCTGGACGCTGACCGAGTACTGGCTGCACCGCATCGTCTTCCACTTCGAGCCCGAGCGCGGGATCGGCGCGCGGATGCACTGGATCATCCACGGCGTTCACCACGACCACCCGAACGACCCGCTGCGGCTCGTGATGCCGCCCTCGGTGAGCATCCCGCTCGCGGCGATCTTCTACGGGCTGTTCGTGCTCGTGCTCGGCCCGACCGACGCGCTGCCGTTCGCTGCCGGCTTCTGGGTCGGTTACCTGGCATACGACATGCTGCACTACTACGTGCACCATCTGCCCGGCGGCAGACGCCCGAGCGCGTGGGTCCCGCGCAAGCTGCACGAGCTGCACATGCGCCACCACTTCCAGGACGGCGACACCGGCTACGGCGTCAGCGCCCCCTTCTGGGACCACGTCTTCGGCACGGCACCGAAGCGGCGGCGCGTGGACGCCTGAGCGGCCTGCGGCCGGCTAGCGTGCCCGTCGCCGTCCGAGCGCCTTCTCGACGGCGGCGGAGACGTCCTCGATCGGCACGCCGAGGCCCCTGACGATGCGCAGCATCACGAGGTAGGGCACCGCGTTGCGGCCCTGCTCGTAATGCCCGTACTGCGCCCGGTGCAGGCCGGCGGCGTGCGCGGCGTCCTCCTGGCTCAGTCCGATCTCGTTGCGGAACTCGGCGAGCACCCGGCCGACGATCTGGTTCTCGCGCTGCCGCATCCAGGGCGGCAATCTGCGGCCGAACCGTCACCGTGGCCACTACATATGTGTAGCATGGCCGCTCATGGGTGGCACGTCCGTGCAGGGGACGGCGATCGAGGCGGAATCGTCGGTCGCGGCGCTCGCGCGGGCTGCGACCTGCCATCCATTCCATCGGCGGAGGCCGGATCGGCGGCGTACCCCCACCCTCTCCAGCTGTGGAGAGGAGCCGTGGATCGATCGCGTCGCGGGCGTCACGCGTTCCCCTAGCGGGTTCGGCGCCCGCCGCGCGCCCTCCCCGCCAGAGGGGCGCGTCCTCCACCTCCCCCCGGAGGGCGCGCCCCTCGTCCGTCTCACAGCAGCCCGTCGAGCTGCGCCTCGGCTTCCGCGGCGATCTCGGCGGCCGAGACGCCGAGCCGCGTGGCGATCTTCACGACCGTCAAGAACGACGGCGCGTTCTGGCCGGCCTCGTAGCGGCCGTACTGCGCCCGGTGGATGCCGGCGGCGAAGGCGGCGTCCTCCTGGCTGAGGCCCTGCCGCTCGCGGAGGGAGCGGAGCACGTGGCCGATGACCCGATCCTCGGGCCTGGGAGCGTCGGGCGGCATGCCGCGCTGAATCTGTGGAGCGAGCGCCGATACGACCACTACACATCTGTAGCATCGTGCCAGTCTGGTCCGTGCCGGGCGATCGCCGGCACAGGCGCGAGCCGACCGCGCCGCCGCCGCAAGACCAGAGAAGACGGCTTTCGAGAGCCGTCTTCCGCTGGGTGCTCGCACTGGTGAAAGATGGCGGAGAGGGAGGGATTCGAACCCTCGAACGAGGTCAACCCCCGTTACGCGATTTCCAGTCGCGCCCGTTCAACCGCTCCGGCACCTCTCCGTGCTTGCGCTGACGGCGCGCGAACAGGGTACAGGCCGCGTCGCACGGTCGGTGCGGCGGGTACTTGGGTCGCGCTTTAACCTGCACAGGTAGGGTTCGCGTGGACAACGTGCGTGCGCTCTTCTTCAACGAGGGCAACCTCGACACGCATGTCCTCGGGCACGGACAGCTCGACGCGGCGTTGCGCGCCGGGCTGGAGGCCGCCCCGGACGTGGAAGCCCGCTTCGCCGGGCTCTCCGCGCTGAGCGGGCTCGCGCAGACGCTCAGCAAGAAGCAGGTGCGCCTGCTGCGCAAGCGCGACCTCGACCTGATCGTGCTGCGCTGGCACCTCGTGCAGTCCGCGCGCGCGCGGCGCGCGCTCGCGCGCGCGCTGGCGGACTGGCCCGCCGACGTCGTGCACCTGTACACGCCCGCGGTCGCGATGACGATGGCCGGCGTGATGCGCTCCGTCCCGGTCGTGCTCTCGCTCGACACCACCGTCCACGACTGGTGGTCGATGCCGGCGTGGCGCAGGCCCTGGCCGCACGCGGAGCTGACGATCGCCCCGAGCCGTGCGCTCGAGCGGCGCGCGCTGCGCCGTGCCGCGCTCGTGCTCGCGCGCACCGCGTGGGCGCGCGACGCGGTCGAGCGGGAGGCGCCCGGCGTGCGCGTGCTCGAGCACCATCCCGGCATCGACCTCGAGCGCTACCGGCCCGCGGAGCGCCGCCCGCGCGAAATCCCGCGCGTGCTGTTCGTCGGGGGCCGCTTCGCGGAGAAGGGCGGCGAGGACCTGCTCGCCGCGCTCGGCGACGTGCTCGGCACGGAGCTGGAGCTCGACGTCGTGACGCCCGACGCCGTGCCGGCCCGTCCCGGAGTGCGGATCCACCGCCTCGCGCGCACCGATCCGCAGCTGCTCGACCTCCAGCAGCAGGCCGACGTGGTCTGCCTGCCGACCTACGGCGACACGAACCCGTGGGTGATCACCGAGGCGATGGCCTGCGGGACGCCGGTCGTGGCGACCGCCGTCGGCGGGATCCCCGACATGCTCGGCGGCGGCGAGGCCGGCCTGCTCGTCGGGCACGGCGACCGACCCGCTCTGCGCGAGGCGCTGCTGACGCTCGCGCGCGAGCCTGAGCGCCGCGGCGCGCTCGGCGCCGCCGCACGCGCGCGCTGCGAGGAGCGCTACGACGCGCGCCGCCAGTTCGGCGTGCTCGTCGGGCACCTGCAGGAGGCGATCGACCGACATCGCGCCGGCAGGCGCGGAGCGATGGCGGACCTCGTCGCGCCCGCCGCGGCGGGATGAGCGCCGCGCACGCGCCCGACCGCGTCGGCGACTGGCTCGCGCGCCGCACCTACGACGCCGGCGCCTTCGGCCTCGAACGGCTGCTCGACGCGAAGGGCGCGACGAGCGTCAGCGTCGTGCTGCCCGCGCGCGAGGCGGCGGGCACGATCGGCCCGACGCTCGCCGCGCTGACACCGCTGCGCGCGGCCGGCCTGCTCGACGAGCTGCTCGTGGTCGACGCCGCCTCCGCCGACGGCACCGCGCAGATCGCGCGCGCCGCGGGCGCGACCGTCGTGCAGGAGTCCGAGATCCTCGCCGAGCACGGCCCTGCGCGCGGCAAGGGCGACGCCCTGTGGCGCGCGCTGCACGTCGCGCGCGGCGACGTGATCGCGTTCCTCGACGCCGACAGCGCCGGCTTCGAGGCGCGCTTCGCGCTCGGCCTGCTCGGCCCGCTGCTGACCGACCCCGACGTCGCGTTCGTGAAGGGCGCCTACCGCCGCCCCCTCCACGTCGGCGCGGAGGTCGTGCCGGAGGGCGGCGGGCGCGTCACCGAGCTGCTCGCGCGCCCGCTGCTGAACCTCCACGTGCCGGAGCTGGCGGGCTTCGTCCAGCCGCTCGCGGGCGAGATGGCGGGCCGCCGCGCGCTGCTGGAGCGGCTGCCGTTCCCGGTCGGCTACGGGGTCGAGATCGCGCTGCTGCTCGACGCCCACCGCCACGCCGGCCTCGACGCGCTCGCGCAGGTCGACCTCGGCACGCGCCGCAACGCGCACCAGTCGCTGCAGGCGCTCGGCGCGATGGCCTGCGCCGTGCTCGCGGCCGCCGAGCGGCGCATCCACGGCGACGCCGGGCTGCCGGCCGATGCGGCGGCGCTCGTGCGCCCGGCGCCCGACGGCGGCTCCGAGCGCTTGGAGGTCGCCGTCGAGGAGCGCCCGCCGCTGTCAACGCTGCGCGCGGCCGACCCCGCCACCTGAGCGGTCAATTCCCCCCGCCGCGCTCGGAGATCACGCGCCGGATCGCGGCGATAGGATCGCGATCTATGCCAGCTCACGACGTCCTCATCATCGGCGCGGGCCTCGCCGGCCAGCGCGCCGCGCTCGCGGCCGCCGACGCCGGGGCGTCGGTCGCGATCATCAGCAAGGTCCATCCGGTCCGCTCCCACTCGGTCGCCGCGGCCGGCGGCATCAACGCCGCCCTGAACCCCGAGGACTCGTGGGAGTCGCACGCGTTCGACACCGTCAAGGGCTCCGACTACCTCGGCGACCAGGACGCGATCGAGATCATGTGCCGCGAGGCGCCGGACGAGATCCTCTGGCTCGAGCACGCGGGCGTCACCTTCCACCGCAACGGCACCGGCCACCTCGGCACGCGGGCGTTCGGCGGCGCCTCGCAGGCGCGCACCTACTACGTCGCCGACATCACCGGCCAGGCGATCCTGCACGTGCTCTACGAGCGGCTGATGATGCACGGTGAGCGCATCTCGCGCTACGAGGAGTGGTTCACGACGACGCTCCTGCAGGACGACGCGGGCGCCTGCGTCGGCTGCGTCGCGCGCGACATCCGCAGCGGCGCGCTCGAGGTCTTCGACGCCAAGAGCGTGATCCTCGCCTCCGGCGGCGCCGGCCAGGCGTTCAAGCCGACGACGAACGCGCTCATCTGCACGGGCGACGGGATCGCGCAGGCATACCGCATCGGCGCGCCGCTGATGGACATGGAGATGATCCAGTACCACCCGACGACGCTCGCGGAGAACGGCTTCCTGATCACCGAGGGCGCGCGCGGCGAGGGCGCGCACCTCTACAACGCGCAGGGCGAGCGCTTCATGGAGAAGTACGCGCCGAACAAGCTGGAGCTGGCCTCGCGCGACGTCGTCTCGCGCGCCGAGCAGACGGAGATCGACGAGGGCCGCGGCTTCCCCGACGGCACGATCGCGCTCGACATCACGAAGGTCCCGCGCAAGCGCACGCTCGAGGCGCTGCGCGAGATCGTCAACATCGGCAAGGACTTCGCCGGCGTCGACATCACGCGCGAGCCGATCCACATCAAGCCCGGGATGCACTACATCATGGGCGGCGTGAAGACCGACTCCGACGGCCAGACGCCGATCCCCGGCCTCTACGCCGCCGGCGAGGTCGCCTGCGTCTCGGTCCACGGCGGCAACCGCCTCGGCGCGAACTCGCTGCTCGACACGCTGATCTTCGGCCGCCGCTCCGGCGAGCACGCGGCCGGCCGCGCGCGCGCCGTCGCGATGCCGAGATCGCCGGTCAGCGCGCTGAGCGACGCGCAGGGCGAGATCGACGCGATCCTCGACCGCCAGAGCGGCGGCCGGCGCATCTCCGAGATCAAGACCGAGCTGGGCGAGACGATGAACAGATACGTGGCGGTCTACCGCGACGCCGACGGCCTCGCGACCGCGCTCGAGATCGTCCAGCGCCTCAAGCAGGAGGCGCCGCACGCCGCGATCGACGACCACGGCACCGTCTTCAACCAGGACGTGCTGGCGGCGATCGAGCTCGGGTACATGCTGGACGTGGCCGAGGCGATCGTCGTGGCGGCGCAGGAGCGCAGAGAGTCGCGCGGGGCGCAGTTCCGCACCGACTACCCCGAGCGCAACGACGAGGACTGGCTGCACCACATCACCGTCTCGCACGACGGCGACGGTCCGCAGCTCGGAACCGCGCCGGTGACGATCACCAAGTGGCAGCCTCAGGCGCGGACCTACTAGGAGTCGATCTGACATGGCCGAGTACACGCTGAAGCTCCGCCGCTACGACCCGCAGTCCGGCGAGGCGCCCTACTACGAGGAGTACAGAGTCGACCTCGAGCCGCACCGCTCGGTGCTCGAGGCGATCCTCAAGGTGAAGGCCGAGCAGGACGGGTCGGTCGGCATCCGCTGCTCCTGCCGCGCCGCGATCTGCGGCTCCTGCGGGGTGCGGATCAACGGCAGACCGGGCCTCGCCTGCCACACGCATCTGGACAAGGCCGCGCAGACCGGCGTCAACGCCGACGGCTCGACGATCCTCGTCGAGCCGATGGGCAACATGCCCGTCATCAAGGACCTGATCGTCGACATGGACGCGGTCCACTGGAAGAAGATCCAGCGCGTCACGCCGTGGCTGATCAACAAGCAGCCGGTGCCCGAGCGCGAGTACGTCGTCCCGCACGAGAACATGGTCGACGTCACGCAGTCGATGGCGTGCATCCAGTGCGGCGCGTGCGTCTCCGACTGCCTCTCGATGGAAGTCGACCCGGAGTTCGTCGGGCCGGCCGCCTCCGCGAAGGCCTACCGCTTCGTCGGCGACCCGCGCGACGCCGAGCAGTACGAGCGCCTCAAGGACCTCGCCGAGGACCCGCACGGCATCTACGACTGCACCCACTGCTTCACGTGCATCGACGCGTGCCCGAAGGGCGTCGCGCCGATGAACCAGATCATGCGCCTGCGCCGCATCGCGAGCAACGACCACCACATCGTCGACCGCAACAACGGCGAGCGCCACGAGCGCACGATCGTCGGCCTGATCCGCGACTACGGGCTGCTGCACGAGGCCGAGATGCTGCCGCGCTCCTACGGCGGCTACTCGTGGTTCGCGAAGTTCCACCCGGCCGCCGGGGCCGAGCTGCTCGACTCGCTGCCGTCGATCACGCGGGCGATCGCGCGCGGCAAGGTGAACATCAAGCAGGCGGCGCTCGGCCACAGAATCCCGAAGGCCGACCTCACGGCGGTCCAGGGGATCTACGAGAAGGTCGAGGGCAAGGCCAGACGCTACGAGCTGAACCTCTACATCTCCGGCTACGAGGACGAGGAAGAGGCGCCGGCTGCTGCCGAGGCGCCCGCGGCCGTGGCGGCCGGCGGGGACGCCATGCCGTCGGCGCCCGGGCCCGACCCGCAGCAGCCCACCTCCGCGAGCGAAAGCGAGTCCGCATGAAGGTCGCGTACTGGCCCGGCTGCGTGAGCCGCGGCTTCACCCCCGAGCTGCACGGCTCGATGGCGGCCGTCGCGCCGCTGCTCGACATCGAGTTGGTTGAGTTGGATCGCGCGTGCTGCACGGGCGCCGGCGTGATCGCGGAGCACAACCAAGAGCTTGCGGACACACTGAACGCACGCACCTTCGCGCTCGCGCAGCAGGTCCAGGGGGCAGAGCTGATGATGAACATCTGCTCGACCTGCCAGGGCGCGCAGGGCGAGTGCCAGGAGCGGCTCGACGCGAACAGCGAGTACCGCGAGGCGATCAACGGCAACCTCGCAGCCGAGGGCCTCTCCTACGAGAAGGGCTTGACGAACAAGAACCTGCTGTGGCTGCTGGTCGAGGAGATCGGCCTCGAGAGCCTCAAGCAGAAGGTCAAGCGGCCGCTCACGAACCTCAAGGTCGGTCCCTTCTACGGCTGCTACATCGTGCGCCCGAGAGACCGCCTCGGGATCGACGACGAGCACCCGCGCGACGCCTACCTGCATTGGGTGATCGAGGCGCTTGGCGGCACCGTGATCGACTACGCCGGCGTGCACAAGTGCTGCGGCTTCCCGATCGTCACGATGAACAAGCAGGCGTCGCTCAGGCAGGCCGGCCGCCACCTGTCCGACGCGCAGGACGCCGAGGCCGACTGCCTCGTCGTGCCGTGTCCGCTGTGTCACTTGAACCTCGACCTGCAGCAGCCGGGCGCCGCCAAGGCCGTCGGCCGCGACGACCTCGCGATGCCGGTGCTGCACCTGCCGCAGCTGCTCGGGCTCGCGCTCGGCCTCGAGCCCAAGCAGCTCGGGATGAGCAAGCACGTCGTCAAGCCGACCTCCGTGATCGACTGGTCGAGCGCGGTCGTCGGCGCGCCGGCGGCGGCCTGACGCCGCCGCATCGGGCGGGGCCCCGGCGCGAGCCGGCCTGCTCGCGCTCCGGGGCCCCCCGCCGTCTTGTGGGGGAAGGGGCCCGGGCCCGGCCGGGGGGAGGTCGGCCGAGCCCGGGCGACGCACCCCGGGAGTGGGAGGGGGGACCAACCTCGCCCGGGGTGGTTTCACGGCGGTGTGGTGACCCCTGCCGCCGTGGAGTGCATCCTCGCCGACGGTTCTTGCGCTGTCGTCCCCTGCGGCGGGTGATCTTCGGGGTACCTCCCGGGGGAGGTGTGGGTGAGGCGCGCCTCACCCGGCGAGCGCTAGGATCGACGCCGTGTCGCTCGCCCACGCACGCGTCGGGGTCGTCGTCGCCCGCTTCGAGGACCTGATCGACCGGGGCCTGCGCGCGCTGCTCGCCGAGGACGAGCACGTCGACCTGCTCGCCGCCGGAATCCCGCACGAGCGCCTCGCCGAGACGATCGCCGCGTGCGCGCCGCAGGTCGCGCTGCTGAACTACGGCTCGCTGCGCAGCCCGCTGGAGGTGCGCGAGCTGGTCGCGCGCCACCCGGACACGCGCCTGATCGTGCTCGCGAATCGCCCGAGCCCGCAGGAGTGCGGCCAGATGCTCGCGTTCGGCGCGACCGCATGCCTCTCGAAGGAGACGCAGGGCCGCGACGTGCTGAGCGCGATCCATCTCGCCTCCCGCGGCCTGCAGGTGCTGCGACGGATGGGCGACCCTGGCGACGAGCTGCCGGCCCACGCCGGACCGGAGTTGCTGACCCAGCGCGAGGCGGCCGTGCTCGAACTGCTGCAAGGCGGCCGCTCGAACGGCGAGATCGCCGCCCAGCTCCACATCGGCGTCGAAACCGTCCGCACCCACGCGCGCAGCATCTATCGCAAGCTCGGCGTGCGCTCGCGGCGGGAGTTGGCACGGACCTAGGAATTGCCACGCCTGGGCCGCTGTGCCAGGCTCCATGGCTATGGCACGGCGCTCGCGATCTGTCCCGCTCCGCACTGTCCTCGCGGCCGGGTCGTGATCCCGGCCGAGGCGCAACGGGAGGCGGCCGAGCATGCGCGACGCGCCTGAGGCGGTCCTCGACACCACTGCGCTGATCGCGCTGCTGCGGAACGAGGCCGGCGCTGAGGCGGTCAGGGCCCTGCTCGGTCGCGCCGTCATCTCCGCGGTCACCTGGGCCGAGGTGCTCCAGCGGTACCGCGCGGACGAAATCGCCACGACCGGCATGCGCAATCGGGTCGAGGCACTCGGCATCGAGATCGCCGGCTTCTCCGCCGACGACGCCGAGAGGGCCGCCGGGTTGTGGGCCGTGACGCGCCGCGCCGGTCTGTCGCTTGCCAGTTGCGCGTGCCTCGCGCTCGGCTCCCGGCTCCGACTCTCCGTCTACACGACCGACCGCAACTGGAGCAAGCTCGACGTCAGCATCGAGGTCGTGTTGATCCGCTGATCCCCACCGGCCGCCCGGCTCCCGCTATGGTCCGGAACATGGGGGAAGTCGGATCGGGAGATCCGCTCGCGCTCGACGTCGAGGCGACGGTCGTGCAGCTCGCGGAGCGCACGCGCGCGGCGGTGCGCGAGCTGGGCCGGCGCGGCGCGGTCGTGGCGGTCTCGGGCGGCGTCGACTCGGGCGTCGTGGCGGCGCTCGCGGTGCGTGCGCTGGGACCGCGCAACGTGCTGCTGCTGCGACTGCCCGAGCGCGACATCGGCGGCGGCGCCTCCGACCTCGGGCTCGAGCTGGCGCGCGAGCTGGGCGCGCCGACAGTCGAGGAGCCGATCACGGCGGCGCTCGAGGGGCTCGGCTGCTATGCGCGCCGCGACGAGGCGATCCGGGCGGTCTTCCCCGACTACGAGCCCGGCTGGCGTCACAAGCTCGTGCGTTCCGCGCCCAGCGGCTCGATCATCGTCTTCTCGCTCGTCGTCGAGCGGCCCGACGGCTCGACCGAGCGGCGCGCGCTGCCGTCTGCCGCCTACCGCGCGCTGATCGCCGCGACGAACATGAAGCAGCGCGTGCGCAAGCTGCTCGAGTACACGTGGTCCGACCAGCTCGGCTACGCGGTGGTCGGCACGCCGAACCTGCTCGAGTTCGACCAGGGCTTCTTCGTCAAGGGCGGCGACGGGCTCGCCGACGTCAAGCCGATCGCGCACCTCTACAAGACGCAGGTCTACGCGCTCGCGCGGGCGCTCGGGCTGCCGGACGCGATCGCCCGCCGCGCGCCGACGACCGAGACCTTCTCGCTGCCGCAGACGCAGGAGGAGTTCTACTTCGGCCACCCCTACGAGCGGATGGACCTGCTCGTGTGGGGGCGCGACGGCGGCGTGCCGGCGGATGCGCTCGCGCCGCGGGTCGGCCTCGAGCCGGACGCCGTCGAGGTCGCCTACTGGGAGATCGACCGCCGCCGGGTCGCGACGCGCTACCTGCACGCGCCGGCGGCGACGCTCGCCGACTCGGCGGCCGTCACGCCGCCGCCCGCTGCCCCCGCGCGCGAGCCGGGCGCCTGACGTGTGCGGGATCGCGGGCATCGTCCGCGCCGATCCGGCCGCGCCGGTCGCCGAGGACGCGCTGCGGCGGATGGCCGGGGCGCTGCGCCATCGCGGGCCGGACGGGTGGGGCTATGCGCGCGGCGGCGGGCTCGGGCTCGTCTCGACGCGCCTGGCGATCTTCGACGTGCCGGGCGGCTGGCAGCCGATGCGCGGGGTGGGCGGGACCGGACAGACGCTGCTCGTCTACAACGGCGAGGTCTACAACCACCCGGAGCTGCGGTGCGAGCTGGGCGGGACGTTCGCGACCACCTCCGACACCGAGGTCGTCCACCGGCTGCTGGAGCGCGAGGGCCTGCACGCGCTCGAGCGCCTCAACGGCCAGTTCGCGCTCGCGTGGTGGGAGCCGGCGGCGCGCCGCCTGACGCTCGTGCGCGACCGCTTCGGCGTGCGCCCGCTGCACTGGGCCGCCCTGCCGGACGGCGGGATCGCGTTCGCCTCCGAGGCGTCGGCGCTGTTCGCGAGCGGCGAGGTCGTGGCGGCGCCCGACCTCGCCGGGATCGACGAGGTGTTCACGACGTGGGGCCCGCGCGCCCCGCGCAGCGCGTTCGCCGGCGTCGCGCAGCTCCCGCCCGGCGGCCTGCTCGTGTGGGAGCGCGGTGAGATCGTCGCGCGGCGCACGTGGTGGGAGCCGGAGTACGACGCGCAGGCGCTCGCGGCGCGCGCCGCCGGGGTCCCGCCGGGCGCGATCGCTTCGCCTGCGCCCGCCGCCGCCGCCGACGAGCTTCCGGAGCTGCTCGCCGACGCCGTGCGCCTGCGTCTGCGCGCCGACGTGCCCGTCGGCACCTACCTCTCCGGCGGCCTCGACAGCTCGCTGATCGCCGCACTGGCACAGCAGGCGAGCGATCACGAGCTGCGCACGTTCTCCGTCGCCTTCCACGACGCACGCTACGACGAGCGCGCCTACCAGCAGCAGGTCGCGCAGGCGCTCGGCACGCGCCACCACGTCGTCGAGGTCGGGGCGCGGGAGATCGCGGACGGCTTCCGCGAGGCGGTCGCGCACGCCGAGGCGCCGCTGATCCGCACCGCGCCCGTCCCGCTGATGCTGCTCGCGCGCGCGACGCGCGAGCACGGCATCACGGTCGTCGCGACCGGCGAGGGCGCCGACGAGCTGTATTGGGGCTACGACCTCTTCAAGGAGACCGCGCTGCGCGAGCTGCACCGCCGCGAGCCCGCGCGCGCCGAGGCGCTGCTCGACGTCCTCTATCCCTACCTCGGCGCGCCGGCCGAGCGGCGCGGCCCCGCCTGGCGGCGCTTCTTCTTCGAGGCCGGTCCGCCGAGCGACCCGCTCTTCAGCCACCAGCCGCGGATCCGCGCGACGGGGGTCGTGAGGGCGTTCTACCGGCGCGAGGTCGCCGACGCGCTCTCATCCAACGGCGGCGACCCGCTCGCGCGCCTGCGCGCCTCGCTGCCGGAGGGCTTCGCGCGCTGGAGCGCGCTCGAGCGCGCCGCCTATCTGGAGCTGACGACGCTGCTCGCGCCGAACCTGCTCGCCGCGCAGGGCGACCGCGTCGCGATGGCGCACGGCGTGGAGGGGCGGTTCCCGTTCCTCGACCATCGCGTCTTCGCCCACTCGGTGCGCCTGCCGCCGGAGCGCAAGCTCGCACCGGACCTGACCGAGAAGGCCGAGCTGCGCGCGCTCGCCGCCAGGCTGCTGCCGCACGAGGTCGCGGCCCGTCCGAAGCAGCCCTACCGCGCGCCCGAGGTCGCGCCGTTCTTCGGCCCCGGGGCGCCTGCCTGGGTGCAGGAGCGGCTCGAAGCGCGCGCGCTGGACGGCGTCGGCATCTTCGACCCGGCGCGCGTCGAGGGGCTGCTGCGCCGCTGTCATGCCGGAAAGGCGAGCGGCCTGCGCGAGGGTATGGCGCTCGTCGGCATACTGTCGACGCAGGTCTGGCACGAGCGCTTCTGCGGCGCCGGGGCGGCGAGCGGCTGGCCGCCCGAGCGCGACGAGCCGCGGGTCCTGCTCGACGCCGACGGGGGAACGAGCGATCAGTAGGGGGAGCCGATGGAGGGGACGGAGCGGGTCGAGGCGGGACTGCGCGCGGAGCTGCGCGCCTACGTCGAGGAGGCGTTCCTCTACCTGCACCCCGACGTCGAGCTGGGCGACGGCGACGGCTTCCTCGAGCTGGGGATAGTCGACTCGCTCGGCTTCGTCGAGCTGGTCGAGGAGATCCAGGGCCGCTACGGGATCGCGGTCGACGCGCTCGAGATCACCGAGGAGAACTTCGGCTCGATCGACGCGCTCGTCGCGTTCGTCGAACGGCGCCGATGACGACGCTCGACGCCGACCTTCGCCGCGCCGCCGCGACCGCCCCCGGCAAGCAGGCGCTCGTCGCCGGGGAGCGGCGCATGACCTACGCTGAGCTGGACGCGGCCGCGAGCGCGCTCGCCGCGCGGCTGCGCGCGCTCGGCGTGGGGCGCGGCGACCGCGTCGCCATCCTGCTCCCCAACGGCGCCGACGCGGCGATCGCGATCTACGGCGCGCTGCGCGCGGGCGCCGCCTTCACGCCGCTGAACCCGACGATCAAGGCGGACAAGCTCGCCTACGTGCTGCGCGACTGCGAAGCGGTCGCGGTCGTGACGGACGCGGCGCTCGCGCCGCTCGCCGGCGCGGCGCGCGCGCAGGCGCCGAGCGTGCGCCACGTGCTCGACGCCGCCGAGGCGGCGGCCGGTCCGGCCGGCCCGCTGCCGCCCGCGCCGATCAGCGTCGACCTCGCCGCGATCGTCTACACGTCCGGCTCGACCGGCCGGCCGAAGGGCGTCACGCTCACGCACGCGAACATGGCGTTTGCGGCCGGCTCGATCGTCTCCTACCTGGAGATGCGTACCGACGACCGGATCCTCTGCGTGGTGCCGCTGTCGTTCGACTACGGGCTCTACCAGCTGCTGATGTGCGTGCGGCTCGGCGCGACGCTGATCCTCGAGCGCGGCTTCGCCTTCCCCGGCCGCGTGCTCGAGCTGCTGAGGGACGAGCGCGTCACCGGCCTGCCGGCGGTGCCGACGATCTTTCAGGTCCTGACTGTCGCGCTCGGCGACCGCGCGCCCGACCTCCCCTGCCTGCGGTTCCTCACCAACACCGCCGCCGCGCTCGCGCCCGCGACGATCGAGGCGCTCCGCGCCGTCTTCCCCGGCGCGCGCCTCCACTCGATGTACGGGCTGACGGAGTGCAAGCGCGTCTCGTGGCTGCCGCCCGAGCAGCTCGACGTTCGCCCCGAGTCGGTCGGCATCCCGATCCCCGGCACGCAGGCGTGGGTCGCGGACGCGGACGGCGACCCGCTGCCTGCCGGCGAGGTCGGCGAGCTGCTCGTGCGCGGCGCGCACGTGATGCAGGGCTACTGGAACGACCCCGAGGCGACGGCGGACCGGCTGCGACCCGGCCGCTGGCCGTGGGAGCGCGTGCTGGCCACCGGCGACCTCTTCCGCGCCGACGCGGAGGGCTACCTCTATTTCGTCGGCCGCCGCGACGACATCATCAAGTCGCGCGGCGAGAAGGTCGCGCCCCGGGAGGTGGAGGCGGTCCTGCACGCCGCCGAGGGCGTGCGGACGGCGGCGGTGCTCGGCGTGCCCGACCCGCTGCTCGGCGAGGCGATCGTCGCCTACGTCGTCCCGCACGAGGGCGCTGCGCTCACGCCCGCCGCGCTGCGCCGCCACTGCGCGACCCACCTGGAGGACTACATGGTCCCCGCGCGCGTCGAGCTGCGCGACACGCTGCCGACGACACCCAACGGCAAGGTCGACCGCCGCGCGCTCGCGCGAGAGGCCGAGGCGCCTGCGGCCGCGCCACGCTGAGCGCTACGCCGCGGCGGAGGCCGCGCGCAGCAGCCCGCGCTCGTGCAGCAGCTCGGCGAGCTGGATCGCGTTCGTCGCCGCGCCCTTGCGCAGGTTGTCGGAGACGATCCACAGGTCGAGCGCCCGCTCGTTGCCGGCGTCGCGGCGGATGCGCCCGACGAACACGTCGTCCTTCCCGTCGGCCTCGATCGCCATCGGGTAGATGCCGGCGCCGGGGTCGTCGAGCACCGTCACGCCGGGCGCGGCGGCGAGCAGCTCGCGCGCGCGCTCGGGCGAGAGCGGCTCGCGCGTCTCGACGTTGACGGCCTCGGAGTGGCCGTTGACGACCGGCACGCGCACGCACGTCGCGCTGACGCGGATCGACTCGTCGCCGAGGATCTTGCGCGTCTCGCCGATCAGCTTGCGCTCCTCGTCGGTGTGGTCGTCGCCGGGGGCGAACGTGCCGGCGTGCGGGAGCGCGTTGAACGCGATCTGGTGCGCGTAGACCGCGACGTCGGGATCCTGGCCGTGGAGCAGCGCGTGCGACTGACCGAGCAGCTCGTCGACGCCCTTCCTGCCGGTGCCCGAGACCGCCTGGTAGGTCGAGATCACGAGCCGCTCGATCCCGGCGGCGTCGTGGAGCGGCTTCAAGGCGACGACCATCTGCATCGTCGAGCAGTTCGGGTTGGCGACGATCCCCTTGCGCGTCTCGGCGAGCGCGTCGGGGTTGACCTCGGCGACGACGAGCGGCACGTCCTCGTCCATCCGCCACTTCGAGGAGTTGTCGACGACGATCGCGCCGGCCGCGGCGAACTTCGGCGCCCACTCGCCCGAGGTCGCGCCGCCGGCGGAGAAGATCGCGACGTCGAAGCCCTGGATCGTCTCCTCGGTCAGCGGCTGGACGACGCCGACGCCCTCGATCTCCTTGCCGGCCGAGCGCTCGGAGGCGAACGGGACGACCTCGCGCGCCGGGAAGCCGCGCTCGCGCAGGAGCTGGAGCATCACGCCGCCGACCTGGCCGGTCGCGCCGACGAGCGCGACGCGATACCCGTCCCCGGCGGCGGAGGCCGGGCGCGCGCCGTTGTCGCTCACCGCGCCCGCTCCCCGATCGGGCGCTCCTCCTGGATCGCGTCGGCGCCCAGCTCGAACGCGCCGTGCAGCGCCTGCACCGCGTCGGGGACGCGCTCGCTGCGGATCACGCACGAGATCTTGATCGGCGAGGTCGAGATCATCTCGATGTTGATCCCTTCGCCCGCGAGCGTCGCGAACACCTTCGCGGCGACGCCCGGGTGCGACTTCATGCCCGCGCCGACGATCGAGACCTTGCCCATCTCCGGCTCGCTGTCGATCGCGGCGATCCCCAGCTCGGCGACGAGCGGCTCGAGCGCCTCGCGCGCGACGCGCAGATCCTCGCGCGGGACGGTGAACGACAGCTCGGCGCCTTCGCGACCCTCGCCGATCGGCTCGTTCTGGATGATCATGTCGACGTTGCAGTTGGCCTCGGCGAGCGCCTCGAAGATGCGCGCCGCCGCGCCCGGCTCGTCGCGCACGCCGAGCAGCGTGATGCGGGCCTCGTCGGTCGAGTGCGTGACGGCGGTGATGAGGGCGTGCTCCATGGTCTCCTGCTCTCCGACGACGAATGTACCGGGGCCGTCCTCGAAGCTGGAACGGCAGTGGATGCGGACCCCGTGGTTGCGCGCGTACTCGACGGAGCGCAGCTGCAGGACCTTCGCGCCCGAGGACGCCATCTCGAGCATCTCCTCGAACGAGACGATCGCCAGCTTGCGCGCGTCGGGGACGATCCGCGGGTCGGCGCTGTAGACGCCCGCGACGTCCGTGTAGATCTCGCAGACGTCTGCGCCGACGGCCGCCGCCAGCGCCACCGCGGTCGTGTCCGAGCCGCCGCGCCCGAGCGTCGTCACGTCGCTGCTCGCGGACGACACGCCCTGGAAGCCGGCGACGAGCACGATCATGTCCTCCTCGAGCGCGGCCTCGATGCGGTCGGCGCGCACGTCGAGGATGCGCGCCTTCGTGTGCGAGCTGTCGGTGACGATGCCGGCCTGCGAGCCGGTCAGCGAGATCGCGCGGTGGCCGAGGTCGTTGATCGCCATCGCGCACAGCGCGCAGGAGATGCGCTCGCCGGTGGAGAGCAGCATGTCCATCTCGCGCGGGTCGGGCGCGGCGGAGATCTCGGCGGCGGCGGCGATCAGCTCGTCGGTCGTCTTCCCGCGCGCGGACAGGACCGCGACGACGCGGTTGCCCTGCTCGCGCGCGGCGACGATCCGCCGCGCCGCACGCTTGATGCGCTCGGCGTCGGCGACGGACGTCCCGCCGAACTTCATCACGACCGTTCCGGACATGGCAGCACAGGGTAGAGACGCGCGCCGGCCGGTGCGGCCGAGGCGTGGGCGACCGGTGGACGGGCCAGGCGATCGGCGGCGGACGGCCGCAGCCGCCCGCCGTCGAGGCGCACCCGACGGGACTCGAACCCGCAACGTTCCGCTTAGGAGGCGGCCCCTCTAGCCAGTTGAGGTACGGGTGCTCGCCCTTGCTCGATCGCTCGAGCCATGATGCTTGGCGTCGGCGTGGATCCCCCGATGCCGAGCGTCCCCCTCCTGCCGGCAACCATATCCAGCCGCGAAGAACCCTGTCAACCGGGAGGACGGGCGCTCGATCCGGCTATGCTCGTCGGGGTACGCGGCGGGGGATCGCAGCACGCCGCGACACCGAACAGCTGGGGGAATGTCCGTGCGCACAGACGCCACCACCGACGAGGCCGTCGTCGCGGCCGCGCCGAACCTGCTCGACGAGCTCGACCGCGCGCTCGAGCGGGCGTCCGACGAGGCGAGCCCGCTCGCCTCGCTCGTCGTGCCGCACAACGTGCCCGGCTGCGACGTCTTCCTCGCCGGCCGCCGCAGCGGCTGGGCCGCCGAGGCGGGCCCGGCGATCGGCGGCGCGCTGACCGCGCACCCGATCGTCCGCGAGGCGCAGCTCGACCCGGCGAGCAACCGCGTGCTGGTGCGCCTCGCCGACGAGCGCGTCGCCGCGCTCGGCGCCGCGCTGGAGGCGGTCGCCGTCGAGCCGTTCCTCGCCCGCGACCTCGCGACGAGCGAGCGCTTCGTCGTCGACTACTGCGACCCGAACGCGACGAAGGCGCTGCACGTCGGCCACCTGCGCACCGTCGCGCTCGGCCACGCGCTCGGCTGCCTCGCGGCCTCCTGCGGCGCCGACGTCGTGCACCAGACGCAGATCGGCGACGTCGGGCGCCAGATGGGCGAGGCGATGGCCGGCTACCTGGAGCACTTCGCGCCGCAGACGCCGGAGTCGACCGGGCTGAAGAGCGACCACTTCGTCGGCGCCTGCTACAGCCGTTACGTGCAGGACCTCGCGCCGCCCGAGGTCGGCGGCGGCGCCGAGCGCGACCCGGCGCTCTCGCGCGAGGACGGCTCCTACGACGACCTCGCCGAGCGGCTGCTGGAGCGCCTCGGCGCCGGAGATCCGGAGGTCGTCGAGCTGTGGGAGCGCATGCGCCGGTGGGCGCTGGAGGGCCACGACGCGACGCTCGCGCGCCTCGGCGTGATCTTCGACCGCGTCGTCTACGAGGTCGACTTCCTGCAGGACACGCACGCGCTCACCGCGAGCGCGCTGGAGGAGGGGATCGTCAGACGCTCGGACGACGGCGCGGTCATCTCGCACGAGCGCGAAGACGGGCACCTGCTGCTGCACCGGCCCGACGGCTTCCCGACGACGCACATGCGCTGCATGGGGATGTGGCATCTGACGGGCCGCGAGCTGCTCGCCGGCGCGACCTCGCTCGCGCTCGTCGGTGACGAGTGGGAGCCGCTCGTGCAGCAGGGCCCCGCGATCCTCGAGGGGCTGGCGGCCGGCGGCGAGATCCACCCGACGCACTGGGTCGTGCACGGGATGGTCACGAGCGGCCGGGGCACCGCGATGAAGTCGAGCGGCGGCGCGCCGTGGCTCGTCGACCAGCTGCTCGACGACCTGCTCGCCGACCCGCGGCTGCACGCGCACGCGCACGCGCGCGCCGACGCCGCGCGGCTCGCCGCGATCGCGGCGCTCGGCATCTGCATCGACGTGCACCCGCGCAAGGCGCTGCCGCTCGACCCGGCGATGCTGCTCGACGAGCGGGCCAACGCCGGCTGGACGCTCGCGCGCGCCTGGGCGCGCGCCTGGCAGCCGCGCTTCGACGGCGCCCCGGCGCCTGCACCCGAGGATCCGGACTACCGCTCGCTCGTGCTGCGCTCGCAGCTGCACCGCCGCCTCGCCGAGCGCTCACTGCGCGCGCTCGACGTGCGCCCGCTGCTCGGCATGCACGTCCACGCGGCCGAGTGGTTCCTCGCGCAGGAGGATCCCTCGCCGAGCGTCGCGCGCGCGACGCGGGGCCTGCTGGAGTGCGGGATGCGGGCGCTCGGACTCGCCCCTGATCCTTTGCGCTCCGAGGAGTGAGCCGCTACGCTCGGAGGCGACGGCGCAGCCTGCGCCGGATTGGGGGAGCGAGGGGTTCCGCCGCCCACGCGGGTCGCGCGGGGCCGCGTCTCGCCGACATCACGATGAGGGGGATCTGATGCGGTCGAAGCTTCGACTCGACGCCGGACTCGTGCGTTCCTGCCGCGCCGCCGCGGCGAGGGTCGCCGGACAGGTGGCCGAGGCGACCGCGGGCAGGACCACCGTCGCCGTCGAGCGGACCGTCGCGCGGATGCTCGGCGTCGACGGCGTCGACCCCCACGACGTGCCGCTCCCGAACGCGCTCGTCGACCACGTCGCCGACTTCGACGGCCTGCCGCGCGGCGTCGCCGCGTGGGTGGGCAATGCGATGGTGGCGACCGAGCGCTCGGCAGCCGAGGTGGCGGCCGCGGTCGGCGACGGGGAGCTGTCGCTCGGCGAGCTGCCGCAGGCTGAGCCGGAGGCCGTGGCGCGTGCGGTCGCGGATGCGCACGCCGCGACGATCGCCGCGATGCAGGCGCGCTGCGCCGCGCGCGACGCGCTGCGCGAGCAGCTCGGCGAGCAGTCCCGTCCGCACCGCTACGTCCTCACCGCCACCGGCAACGTCTACGAGGACCGCGACCACGCGCTCGCCGTCGCGCAGGCGGGCGGGGACATCATCGCCGTGATCCGCTCGACCGCGCAGAGCCTGCTCGACTACGTTCCCTACGGGCCGACGACCGAGGGCTACGGCGGCACGTTCGCGACGCAGGCGAACTTCCGCATCATGCGCGAGGCGCTCGACGAGTGGTCGCGCGCGAACGGCCGCTACGTGCGGCTGTCGAGCTTCTGCTCGGGCCTCTGCATGCCGGAGATCGCGGCGATGGGCGCGGCCGAGGGGCTCGACAACATGGTCAACGACGCGCTCTACGGGATCCTCTACCGCGACCTCAACATCCTGCGCACGATGATCGACCAGCGCGTCTCGCGCGCGGTCAACGGCCGCTTCGGGATCGTCATCAACACCGGCGAGGACAACTACCTGCGCACGGCCGACGCGATCGACGCCGCGCCGTCCGTCGTCGCCTCGCAGTTCATCAACTACTTCCTCGCGCGCGACTGCGGCGTGCCCGACGAGCAGATCGCGATCGGCAACTCGTTCGAGGTCGCGCCGTCGGTCGAGAACGGACTGCTGTACGAGTGGGCGCACGCCCAGTTGACTCGCGAGCTGTTCCCGGACTGCCCGGTCAAGTACATGCCGCCGACGAAGCACATGGACGGCAACCTCTTCATGACGCAGGCGTGCGACACGCTCTTCAACCTGATCACGGTCGCGACCGAGCAGGAGATCCAGACGATCGGGATCCCGACCGAGGGGATCTTCACGCCGCACATCCACGACCGCGTGCTCGGCATGGAGTGCTCGAACTACGTCTTCACCGCTGCCCGCGGGCTCGCCGACGAGATCGAGTTCAAGCCCGACGGCTTCATCGTCAGGCGCGCCCACGAAGTGCTGAGGGACGCGCACGCGATGCTCGAGGAGATCGTCGAGATCGGACTGTTCGCGGCGCTCGAGCGCGCGACGTTCGGCGACGTCTCGCGCACGCTGGAGGGCGGGCGCGGCGCCGACGGCATCGTCGACGTCTCCTCCGACTACCTCAACCCGCTGGCCGGCGCGGTGGAGGCGCCCGCCGGTGTCTAGCGTCGCGCAGCGCGCCTCGCTCGACGCGGTCCGCCCCTACGGCGACCACCTCGACGACGGGCTCGTCCAGCTCAGCTTCACGCTGCCGGTCGACCACGGGCCGCTCGCGCGCGAGGCGGCGCTCGCGCTCGTGCGCGACAAGATGGGGCTGATCAAGCCGGAGATCGTCCACGCGAAGGCGCTCACGCCGGGCTTCACCTACTTCGTGCTGTTCGCGCAGTGCCAGGACGCGGTCGACTGCGACCGCCTCGCGGCCGTGCGCACGGCCACGAGAGCGATGAGCGAGGAGGAGGTCGACGCGTTCGTCGCCGAGCGGATCGGCCGCCCGCTCGTCGTGATCGGTGCGAGCACCGGCACCGACACGCACAGCGTCGGGATCGACTCGATCCTCAACCTCAAGGGCTTCGACGGGCGTCACGGCCTGGAGGCCTACCACTGGTTCCGCACGCACAACCTCGGCAGCCAGGTGCCGAACACGGCGCTCTTGGCGAAGGCGTTCGAGCTGGAGGTCGACGCGATCCTCGTCTCGCAGACGGTCACGCAGCAGGGCCTGCACCTGCACAACCTCACCGAGCTGGTGGAGCTGGTCGAGGCGGAAGGCAAGCGGCGCGACGTCCTGCTCGTCTGCGGCGGGCCGCGCATCACCGACGAGCTGGCGAAGGAGCTGGGCTTCGACGCCGGCTTCTCGAAGGGCACCTACCCCAACGACGTCGCCGCCTTCATCGCCCAGGAGATCGCCGCGAAATCCGGCTCCGCGCCCGACGCGCCGGAGCTGTAGGCGTCATGCGCATCGGGGACGCGATCGCGCCGGCGGCGCGCGTGGCGCTCGTCGGCCTGGCGAAGAACACCGGCAAGACGGTTGCGCTCGGCGCGATCCTCGCCGAGCTGGAGGCGCGCGGCGAGACCGTCGGCGTCACCTCGATAGGGCGCGACGGCGAGGCGAAGGACGCGATCGACGACGCGATCGCCAAGCCGCCGATCCGCCTGCCGGCGATGGCGCTCGTCGCGACGACCGAGCCGCTGCTGGAGCGCAGCGGCGCGCGCGCGGAGATGCCGGTCCGCACGGAGCACCGCACGCCGCTCGGGCGCGTCGTGATCGCGCGGCTGCTCGAGCGCGCGAGCGTCGAGGTCGCCGGGCCGACGGCCGCGCAGGACGTCGGCGAGGTCGTCGAGACGATGCGCAGGCTCGGCGCGCAGCGCGTGCTCGTGGACGGCTCGATCGACCGCCGCGCCGGCGCCTCGCCGCGGCTCGCCGACGGCGTCGTGCTGTCGACCGGGGCGGTGCTCAGCGCCGACCTCGACCAGCTCGCGCGTCGCACGCGCGCCGCCGCCGAGGTGATGACGCTGCCGCCGGTCGCGGACGCCGAGCTGCGCGAGCGGGCGGCGGCGCTGCGCACGAGCGCGCTGCTGCGCGAGGGCGGCGAGGCGATCCCGCTCGACCCGACGGTCGTGCACGACCGCGTCGAAGCGGTCGTCGCGCTGCTGCGCGGCCGCCCCGACGTACGCGCCGTCGTCGTCAGAGGCGCGCTGACGGAGGCGCTGCTGGAGCAGGTCGCGCGCGCCCGTCGCGGCATGCCGCTGACGGCGGTCGCCGACGACGCGACGAGAGTCTTCCTGTACCGCGGCACGTGCGCGCGCTACCGCGCACGCGGGGTGGAGCTGGCGGTGCTGTCGCCGATCCCGCTGCTCGCTGTCACGACGAACCCGGTCGCGCCGCTGCGCCATCGCTTCGACCCGCACGAGCTGCGTGCCCGGATCGCCACCGAGCTGCCGGGGGTGCCCGTGCTCGACGTGCTGGCGGGCGCGCCGGCGGCCGGCCCGGCGTGAGCGGCGCCCCGCTCAGGCCGCGCCGGTTGCGCGCGGCGTCCGCCGGTGGGCATCGCGGTGCGAAGCCACCGCTCGCGGCGGCTTCCACGATTCCGCAACACTCCGGATCTACGTCCGTCAACTAGGCGGTCTACAGCGACCTCCAGCTGCCGGGCCTCAAATTCTGGTAAGTCAAAGATGCTGGAACCGCGCACGCTGGGATGCGAACTGCGACGAAGGACGCGCAAACGCCGCGCAGCGCATCGGCTCCCTCCCCTCGACGCCCGTCAGCGCGCTGCGCAGGCAAACACACGTCCGAACGGAGCTCAGAGCACCCGGCGCCGCCCGGCGAACGCGCGGCCGAGCGTCAGCTCGTCGGCGTACTCGAGGTCGGCGCCGACGGGCAGGCCGCTCGCGAGCCGTGTGACGATCACGTCCTGCGCACGCGCGCGCAGCGCCTCGGCGATGTGCAGCGCGGTCGCCTCGCCGGTCGTCGTCGGGTTGGTGGCGAGCACGACCTCGCGGATCCCCTCGGGCTGGCCGTCGGAGAGCGCCGGCTGGTGCGTCCCGGCCACGCGCGCGAGCAGCTCGGCGATCCGCAGGTCCTCCGGGTCGACGCCGTCGATCGGCGAGAGCGCGCCGCCGAGCACGTGGTAGCGGCCGTGGAACTCGTGCGTGCGCTCGATCGGGATGATGTCGCTCGGCTCCTCGACGACGCAGACTGCGGCGGGATCGCGGCGCTCGTCCGCGCAGATGCGGCAACGCGGCGCGTCGGCGAGGTTGAAGCAGATCTCGCACAGGCCGATCCGCTCCTTCACCTCGCGGATCGCCTCCGCGAGCGCGAGCGCGTCCTCCTGCGGCGCGCGCAGGATGTGAAAGGCGAGCCGCTGTGCCGTGCGGCCGCCGATCCCCGGCAGCTTGCCGAGCTCGGTGACGAGCCGCTGGACCGGTGGAGAGAAAGAGGACATGCGTCAGCGTGGGCCGCCGGCCGCGTGCTCCGTCCGCTCGCGCCGCCCGCCCACGTCCGCCCGTCCGCTCGCTCGCCGGCCGCGCCGCACGTCCGCGCCTAGAACCCGGGCAGTCCGAGTCCGCCGAGGCCGCCCGGCCCGCCGAGACCGCCGGTGACCCCGCCGAGCTTCTTCGACGCCAGCTCCTGCGCCGCGCGCAGGCCCTCGTTGACGGCGGCGAGCACCATGTCCTGCAGCAGCTCCACGTCCTCGGGGTCCACCGCCTGCGGGTCGATGACGATCGCCCTGACGTCGAGGTCGCCGCTGACCTTCACGGTCACCATGCCGCCGCCCGCGGACGCCTCGACGAGCTCATCCTTGAGCTGCTCCTGCGCGGCCATCATGTCCGCCTGCATCTTCTGGACCTGCTTGAGCATCTGCTGCATGTTCGGCTGCGGCATCAGGCGCCTTCCTCGTCGTCGATCAGCTCCTCTGCGTCGAACTCTGCCACGAGCCGGTCGACCAGCTCGTCGTCCGTCGGCGCGATCGGGGCGGGCATGCCCGGCAGCTCGACCTCGGCCAGCTCGCGCAGCTCGTAGCACGGGCGCAGCGCGACGCCCGACAGCGAGCGCATCGCCTCGGCGACGCGCTGGCGGTGCTCCTCGCGCTCGGCCGTCCCCTTGAAGAACGACTCCTCGCGTGCGAACGCAAACGTCGCCTCGCCGCCGGCGAGCTCGACCGGCTGCGCCTTCTCGAGCGCCGCCGCGAGCAGCGCGTTCTCGGAGCGGACCGCGTCGACCACCGCCGGCCACAGCGCACGCAGCGCGTCGAGGTCCAGCTCGCCGGCCGGCAGGGGCGCCGCCGGCGGCACGGCGGGCGCGGGCGCCGAGGCCGCGGCCGCCGCGAGCGCGGCGGCGGTCGCCGGAGCGGGCACGCCGTTGCCCGCGCGCGCGGGCGGCGGGCCCTCGTCCGGCGTGGCGCTGGCCGAGGGCGCGGGCGGCGGGGCGGCGGCGGGCACCGGCTCCGGAGCGCGCGGCGCCGGCTCGGGCACGGCGGGCGCGACGGCGTTGGGCGCGGGCGCGCCGCCCGCGGCCAGTCGCGCCTCCAGCCGATCGATCCGCGCGAGCAGCGCGCTCGTCGACGGGTCGGCCTCGGGCGCCGCGGCCTTCACGAGTGCCAGCTCCAGCTGGATGTGCGCCTGCGCGCCGCTCGCGAGCGCCTCCAGCGCCTCCGACAGCAGGTCGAGCAGGCGCATGACGTCCTGGCGGCCCAATGCAGCTGCCTGCGCCGCGAGGCGCGCGTCGCGCTCCGGCGTCAGTCGCAGCTCGGCCGGCACCTCGCCGAGGATCTGCACGGCGAGCAGCTCGCGCGCGTGCGCCTCCAGCTCGCGCACGAGCTGGCCGGCGTCGCGGCCCGACTCGGCGAGCCGCGCGACCGCCAGCAGCGCCGCGCGCGCGTCGTGCGCGGCGACCGCGTCGACGGCGCCGAACAGCGCCTCCGCGTCGGCGACGCCGAGGACCGCGAGCACCTCCTCGACGGCGATCTCGCCCGAGCCGCCGTCGCCGCCGTAGGTCGTGAGCTGCTCGAGCGTCCCGAGCGCGTCGCGGAACGAGCCGGTCGCGTGGCGCGCGACGAGCGCGAGCGCGGCGTCGGGGATCGCGATCTCCTCCTGGTCAGCGACGCGGCGCAGCACGCCGGCGATCTCCTCGACCGTCGGGCGCTGGAAGTCGAAGCGGTGGCAGCGGTCGACGACCGTCGGCAGCACCTTGTTGGCCTCCGTCGTCGCGAGCACGAAGATCGTGTGCGGCGGCGGCTCCTCGAGCGTCTTGAGGAACGCGTTCCACGCCTGCGAGGACAGCATGTGCGCCTCATCCAGGATGTAGACCTTGTGGCGGCCGGACACGGGCGCGTAGGCGACCTTGTCGCGCAGCTCGCGGATGTCGTCGACCGAGTTGTTGGACGCGGCGTCCATCTCGATCACGTCGAGCGATGTCGCGCTCGCGATCGCGACGCACGAGTCGCAGACCCCGCAGGGTCTGACGGTCGGGGTGGGCGGGCCGTCACAGTTCAGGCAGGCGGCGAGGATCTTGGCCATGCTCGTCTTGCCGGTCCCGCGCGAGCCGACGAACAGGTAGGCGTGGTGGACACGTCCGCGCTCGACCGCATTGCGCAGGGTGCGGACGACGTGCGCCTGTCCGACCACCTCGTCGAACGTGCGGGGACGGTGGCGGCGGTAGAGCGACGGGCCGGCGGACACGGGACGATCCAGTCTACCCGCGCGCCCGGCTCACCGCGGGCGCGCGCGGCGGCCGGAGCGGGCACGTCCGCGACCGCCGTCGGCCCTATGCTCCCGCCGTGCCAGCGCGGCTGCGATCGGAGGGCATCGTGCTCGTCCCGGCTCTCGCCGCGGTCGCCCTGCTCGTCTACTGGGGCGCGCACGGCGGCGGCTACGAGCCGACGACGTGGGAGCCCTCGGCGCTGCTCGTGCTCGGCCTGCTCGTCGCGACCGTCGCCGGCCTCGGCTTCGACCGCATCCGGCTCGCGCGCCCGCTGCAGCTCGCGCTCGGGCTGCTGACCGGCTACGTCGCGTTCTCCTACCTCTCGATCGCGTGGGCGGCTGCCCCCGGCGACGCGCTCGAGGGCAGCAACCGCGCGCTGCTCTACCTGCTCCTGTTCGCGCTCTTCGCGGTGCTTCCGTGGCGCGGCTGGACCGCGCTCGTGACCCTGTCCGCCTACGCGCTCGGGATCGGGGCGATCGCCGTCCTCACGCTCGCGCGGCTCGGCAGCGCGAGCCAGATCCCGCAGCTGTTCAACGGCGCGCGGCTGGAGGCGCCCGTCGGCTACATCAACGGCACGGCGGCGCTGCTGCTCGCCGCTGCCGTGCTGGCGATCGCGCTCGCGGCGCGACGCGAGCTGCCGGTCGCGCTGCGCGGCCTGCTCGCCGCGCTCGCGACCGCGGCGCTGCAGCTCTCGGTGCTGTGCGAGAGCCGCGGCTGGCTGTTCGCGCTGCCGATCGTGCTGGTCCTCGCGCTGGCGCTGACGCCGGGTCGCGACCGCCTGCGATTCGCGCTGTGGATGGCGCCGTCGTTCGCGGGCGCCGCGCTCGCGCTGCCGGCGCTGCTCGACGTCTTCGAGCAGGCCGACAAGGCGCCGACGGCGGCTACGACGCTGGCCGCGCTCGTGCGCACCGGCGCTCACGCGGCGAACGTTGCGCTGCCGCTCTGCGCCGGCGTGCTCGCCGTCGCGCTGGTGCTCGCCGCGCTCGATCGCCGCACGACGGTCTCCCCGCGCGTCGTGCGCGGCGCCAACCGGCTCGCAGCCGGCGTCGCGGTCGCGCTGGCGCTCGCCGGGATCGCCGCCGGCCTCGTGCTCACGCACGGCCGTCCCGACCGCAAGATCGCCGACTACTGGAACCGCTCGAACGGCTATCAGGCGACGACCCCGGGCGCCTCGCGCTTCGCGGCGGTCGGCAGCAACCGGCCCGACTTCTGGCGGGTGGCGCTGAAGGCGTTCGCGGAGAAGCCGCTCGGCGGCCTCGGCCAGGACAACTGGAGCGCCTACTACCTGCGCGAGCGGCGCAGCGACGAGCAGCCGCGCTGGACGCACAGCATCGAGCTGCGGCTGCTCGCGCACACCGGGATCGCGGGCTTCCTGCTGTTCGCCGGCTTCCTCGCGGCGGCGCTGGCGGCCGTCCTGTCTCCGCGCGCTCGGCTGCGCGCCGGCCCGGCCGTCAGCGGCGCCGCCGCGGCCGCGCTGCTGCCGCTCGTCGTCTGGCTCGTGCACGGCTCGGTCGACTGGTTCTGGGAGATCCCCGCCCTGGGCGGCCCGGCGCTCGCGTTCCTCGCACTCGGAGGAGCGTTTACGCGCCAACTTTCGTACGCGCCGGCGCACGCCGCTGCGACCGCTCGCCGCTTCCCGCGCGCCGCGCTGACCGGCGGGCTCGGCGTGCTGGCGCTGCTCGCCGCGGGCGCGATCGCGCTGCCGTACCTGGCCGCGCGCGAGGTGGCGGCCGCCAGCAGCGGCTGGCCGGACGACCCTGCGGGCGCGTTCGCGCGCCTCGACCGTGCCGCCCGGCTCGACCCCCTGAGCGCCCAGCCGCAGCTCGTCGCGGGCGTGATCGCGCTCGAGCTGGGTCAGGCGAAGAGGGCGGAAGACCGCTTCGCACGGGCGCTTTCGCGCGATGGCGGCGACTGGTTCGCGCTGTTCGGGCGCGGGCTGGCCGCCTCCGCGCTCGGCGAACGAGCGCGTGCGCGCGCCTTTTACGAACGGGCGCGTTCGCTGGATCCGCGCGAGCCGCTGCTGGCGGAGGCGCTCCGGCGCGTGGGCGGACGGGACCCGCTGACCGCGCAGGAGGCGTTCGGCTCCCTGCGCCGGGACGTCCAACGGCTGGCCGGCACGCCGCGCGGTTTCCCGCTCCGGCAGGCTCGGGTATGAATGCGCGACCGGCGGTTGTGGCACGGCCGGGTAGGTGCTACTTTGAGGCGCAATTCGCCAAGTTCGCACGCAAAAGTAGGTTTGAAGCGCGCTGGCGCGCTTCGTGCCAACCAATACAAGGATGGGAAGGGATTGGTTCGATGAAGCGACTCGCCTTGCTGATGGTCGCGGTCGCCCTCGCGCTGGTGGTCGCCGGACCGGCCTACGCGCAGAGCGCGACGAGCGACGCCTACGCCGGGAAGGGCGGAGGAATCGTCGGCACCGTCAACAGCGGTGGCGGATCGGGCAACGGCCCGACGTCCGCTCCGCAGCAGGTTCAGGCTGCCAGCTCGAACGGCTCGCTGCCCTTCACGGGGCTCGACGTGGGCCTGCTCGCGCTCGGCGGCGTTGCGCTCGTCGGCGTTGGCGTCGGCCTTCGCCGGTTCGCGCGTCCGCTCAGCTGACCTGAGCAGAGCGCGGATGCAGGGCGCACCCCGTATGCGCGGGAGATGAGGTCGCGGTGGCGATCGGCTCCGACACGAGCACAGTCGATCGCCCCGTGCCCCTGCCCTGGCGGGGGTCGGACGCCCCGTCGCTGGGGCAGCCCCAGCCTGCCGCTCAACCTCCGGCCGATACCTGCCGAAGATCCGGGCAGAGCGACGTGGCATCCGCCCTCACCCAGCACATCACGGCCGACTCCGGCGCCCGACCCGTCGGAGACGCGTCGACGACGCTCGCCGCTGCGCAGCTCGCGGTGGTGGAGCGCCGGCGCCGCCGCACGCGCTGGACGCGGCTGACCTACCGCGGCGCCGACGCGGCGATGCTGCTGGCGGCCTCGGTCACGGCGACCGTCGCCGCGCCCAATCCCCAGGACCTGTCGGACTTCGCCTGGGGTATCGCCTACGCGCTGCTGACGCTGCTGATCCTGCAGGCGCGCGGCTTCTACAGCTTCCGCCTGCAGGACACGCCGGTCGACACCGTCGCGCGCATCTTCGCCGCCACCTCGATCGCGGCGATGACGCTGATCGCGCTGCGCGCGGTCGCCGGCGACGACGCGGCGACGCTGACCGCGCAGAGCGTGCGCCTGTGGGCGTTCGCACTCGTCTTCCTCGGCGCCGGCCGCGTCGGCATCACGCTCGACCGCCGGCGCGCGCTGCGCCGCGGCGAGACCGGCTTCAACACGCTGATCATCGGCGCCGGCAGCGTCGGCCATCTGATCGCCAGACGCCTGCGGGAACGGCCCGAGTTCGGCCTGCGCCCGATCGGCTTCCTCGACAAGGACCCGCTGATCGACGACCAGGACGAGGACGGCCTGCGCGTGCTCGGCGCGAGCTGGGACCTCGAGCAGGTCGTGCAGCGCTACGACGTCGAGCAGATCGTCGTGACGTTCTCGACCGCACCGCACGCCGTGCTGCTCGGGATGATCCGCCGCTGCCGTGAGCTGGGCGTCGAGGTCGTGGTCGTGCCGCGCCTGTTCGAGGAGGTCTCCAACCGCGTCGAGGTCGAGCACCTCGGCGGCGTCCCGCTGCTGCGCGCCGCGACCGTCGACCCGCGCGGCTGGCAGTTCGGCATCAAGTACGCCGTCGACCGGATCCTCGCGGCGGTCGCGCTGATCGTGCTGGCGATCCCGCTCGCGGTCCTGGCGCTCGCCGTGCGGCTCAGCTCGCCGGGCCCGATCCTCTTCCGCCAGCGCCGCGTCGGCCTCGACGGGCGCGAGTTCGACATGCTCAAGTTCCGCTCGATGCGCGTCGCGCCGCCGGCGCCCGAGCAGGAGCCGAAGCAGGAGTTCGTGCCCGAGCAGGGCAACGCGCCCGGCGGCGTCGAGGGCGAGGACCGCCGCACGCACGTCGGCGAGGTCATGCGGCGCCTCTCGCTCGACGAGCTGCCGCAGCTCTTCAACGTCCTGCGCGGCGACATGGCGCTCGTCGGTCCGCGCCCCGAGCGCACGAGCTATGCGCGCGCGTTCGAGCAGCACGTCTACCGCTACGGCGACCGCCACCGCGTCAAGTCCGGGCTGACCGGCTGGGCGCAGGTGCAGGGACTGCGCGGCCAGACGCCGCTCGCCGACCGCGTCGAGTGGGACAACTACTACATCGAGAACTGGTCGCTCTGGCTCGACCTGAAGATCATGCTGATGACGGTCCCGGCACTGCTCGGGCGCCACGACGTCGAATAGCCGCGCGCGCAGCGCGCGGCTATGTCGCGAAGTGGACCGTGCACCCTCCGTCGAAGCGGGTTCCGGGGCGCCGATGCCGTCCGCCGGCTCCGGTCAGGCGCTCCCGCAACGCATGGCGGAGGCCGCTTAAGGCTGCTTCCTTCCGGACCTGACCTGGTTCACGGGTCGCCATCGCGCGGGACCTGGCCATCGACGCCTGCGAGCGACGAGCTGACCCCCGGAGCCGGCGCCCCTCGGGAGGGGATTCGGCCCCGCTAGAGCGGATTGCGGATACAGGGCACCGCTACCTCCCCGCCTAGCACGGTCCGTGCGGGAGCATAGCGGCGGGCGCCCGAGCGCGGCGGCCCGCTCACGCGGCGACGCCGGCCGCCTGCGCGATCACCGCCGCCATCTGCGCGCGGAAGCGGGCGCGCCCGAAGCCGCGCGCGTTCTCGCGCGCCGCCTCCGGATCGAGCGCGAGCGACTCGAAGCGGCGGATCGCGGCCGCGAGCGCCTCCGCCGTCTGCGGCTCGAACAGCACGCCGGTGACGCCGTCGCGCACCGTCTCGCGCGCGCCCCCGACGCCGTAGGCGATCACCGGCAGTCCGGCCGCCTGCGCCTCGACCGGCACGATCCCGAAGTCCTCCTCGCCCGGGAACAGCAGCGCGCGGGCGGTTCCCAGCAGCGCGTCGCGCTCCCCGTCCGTGACGCGCCCGAGCAGCTCGGCGCCCGGTCCGGCGCTCGTGCGCACCGCGTCCAGCGCGCGGCCGCCGCCGGCGACCATGACGCGCCGGCCGGCGAGCGCGGCGCCCGCGAGCGCGAGGTCGACGCGCTTGTACGGGACGACGCGGCCGAAGACGAGGTAGAACGGCTCCTCGCCGGCCGGGAGCGCCGCTCGCTCGATCCCGAGGTAGTGCTCGACGTCGACCGGCGCATGCACGACGAGCGCCTCGCGCCCGTAGAAGCGTCTGATGCGCGCCGCGACGTGGGCGGAGTTGGCCACGAGGACGTCCGGGCGCTGCGCGCCGGCGAGGTCCTTGCGGCGCAGGTAGCCGAGCAGCGGCGGCAGCAGCATGCGCGTCGCGCGGCCGATCTCCTCGCCTGCGAGGAACTCCGGCTCCCACGCGTAGCGCATCGGGGTGTGGCAGTAGCAGACGTGCAGCGTGCCCGGCGGCGCGTGGACGTTCTTCGCGTTCGCGTGGTTGCTGGAGAGCACGAGGTCGAAGCCGCTGAGGTCGAACGACTCGAACGCGCGGTTCATCAGCGGCAGCAGCTTCGGGTAGTTGCGGCTCGCCGTCGGGATGCGGTTCAGGAACGAGGCATGGACTGGTCGCTCGGTGATGATCGCCGGCCACGGTCTCGGGTCATAGACGGTCGTGAACAGCTCGGCCTGCGGGAACAGCTCGAGCAGCTCGATCACGACGTCCTCCGAGCCGCCGGGGATCGTCAGCCAGTCGTGCACGACGGCGACCCGGGGGAAACGGGCCCGCAGCGCGTCGATCAGCGCGCCCGCCTCGGCGGGGACCGGTGCCGGGGGCTTCGGGACGCTCATCGACTCCGCTCCACGGCCGCCTCGAAGTCCTGCCAGCGCGCGGCGAAGGGCGCGATCCGCTCGCACAGCCGGCGCAGCTCCTCCCAGCCGGCGTCCGCCTCCCAGCCCCAGTGCAGGACGAGCGGCGTCCACAGCCCGGTCTGCCGCGCGATCGCTCGCTCGGCGGCGGGCAGCACGTCGCGCGCATGGCCGTAGCACGGCGCGTACGACGGCAGGTAGACGGCCGCGTCGCGCCACTGCGGCGCGCGCTGGAAGCCGATCCGACGGATCGCCTCGGGGCCGCCGCCGACGATCGCAAAGCGCCGCGCGAGCAGCGGCCACTGGCCGGCGTCGAAGCGGTTGTAGGGGGCGACGAAGGTCGACGGCGCGGCGATCCCGTGCCCGGCCAGCTCGCCGAGCGCGTCGTCGAGCAGCGCCTCGGTCGCGCGGGGATCGAGGCCGCACAGCTCGGAGTGGCGGCGCGGTGAGGCGCTGCGCGTGCGGTGGTCGCGGCCGTGCAGCGCGAGCGCGACGTCCTCGTGCGCCGCGAGCTCGCGCAGCAGCGCCGCCTCCTCCTCGGTCAGCGCGCGCGAATCGGCGCCCCTGGGGTCCAGCGGCGCTCTGCTCACGCGCGGCAGCACGGCCACCAGGTACGGCACGCCCGCCCTCGTCAGGATCTCGTGGAAGCGCCGGAAGCCGTCGGAGCCGAACCGTTCCGGCGTGTCCCACGCCTGGTAGTGCGGATATTCGTCAACCCGCAGGAGGAACCGCGGCGGCGCCGCCGCCCGCTCGCCGAGGACCGCCCGTCGCGCCGCGAGCAGCGGTCGTTCCGGATCCAGGCGGCCGAGCTTGCGCAGGACGTCCTGCGTCCAGCGCATCGGCGTCGGGGGAACCGGCCGCGGCCGCACGGCATCGAGGACGGCTGGGACCGCGACCGCGTCGGCAGCGACCGCGCCCGCCTGCAGCTCGGCGTCGAACAGCAGGCGAGCGCCGCGGGCGGCGTCGAGGTCGGGGGCGCGCACCGCCGCGAGGCTACAAGGCGTGGCGGCCGGGCGGAACACTGGTCGTTCATGGTCGCCATACGACCATGAACGACCAGTGTCCGGGGACGCGCTTGCGATGATCCGCGCCATGAGAGGTCGCGACATCGTCTGCGTCGGCTTCGCCGACTGGGACGCGGAGCTGTGGACGAACCAGCACCACCTGATGTCGCGGTTGGCCGCCGCGAACCGTGTGCTGTTCGTCGAGTCGCTCGGGCTGCGCCAGCCGCAGCTCGCGGGCAGGGACCTCTCGCGCATCGCCCGGCGCGTGCGGCGCGGGCTCGCGCCGCCGCGCGCTGCCGACGGCCTGCAGGTGCTCGCGCCGCTGGTGATCCCGCTGCACCGCTTCCGCTTCGTGCGCGAGCTCAACCGGCGGCTGCTCCCCTTCCTCGTCGGCCGTGCCGCGCGCCGGCTCGGCTTCGAGCGGCCGATCCTGTGGGCGTACGTGCCGCAAGCGGAGGCGCTCCTCGACGCGCTCCGGCCGAGTCTCGTCGTCTACCACTGCGTCGACGACATCGCCGCCCAGCCCGGGATCGACGGCGCCTCCTTCCGCGCCGCCGAGGAGCGCTTCGCGCGCCGCGCCGACCTCGTGCTCGCGAGCGCGCCGCCGCTCGCCGCGCGCATGCGCACGCTCAACCGCAACGTGCTCGACGCGCCGAACGTCGCCGACACGGCGCTGTTCGCGCGGGCGCTCGGGCCCGGCCCGGTCGACGCCGCGATCGGCGCGCTGCCGCGTCCGCGCGTGGTCTTCACGGGCGCGGTCGTCGCGACGAAGCTCGACGTGCCGCTGCTCGTCGAGCTGGCGCGCCTACGTCCGGCATGGTCCTTCGCGCTCGTCGGGCCGGTCGGCCCTGGGGATCCCAGCACCGACGTCTCCCCACTCGCGGCCGAGCCGAACGTCCATCTGCTCGGCGTGCGCGACTACGCGGCGTTGCCGGCGGTGCTGCGCGGCGCCGACGTCGGCCTGATCCCCTACGCGCGCAACCAGCTGACGGACGCGATCTTCCCGATGAAGGTCTACGAGTACCTCGCCGCCGGCCTGCCGGTCGTCGCGACGCGGCTGCCGTCGATCGGCGCCGTGCGCGAGGTCGCGACGGCGTCCGACGCTGCCGGCCTCGCGGCGCTGCTCGACCACGCGCTCGCGCACGACAGCCCGGCGCGCCGCGGCACCCGTTCGCGGGCGGCCGAGGCGCACTCGTGGGACGCGCGCCTCGCCGAGATCGCCGCCGCGGTCGCGGCGCTCGAGGCGGGCGCGCCGGCCGCGGCGCCGCGAACGTCCGCCGGGGGCGGCGCGTGAGCGCGGCCGCGGCCGGCGGCAGGCGCGACGTGCTCGTCTCCGTCCACGCACCGGTCCTCCGCTCCGGCCGCGCCGTGCGCACGTACGGCGTCGCGCGCGCGCTTGCTGCCGCCGGCGGCGCGCTCACGTTCGTCTACGTGCGCTTCGGCGGGGACGGCCCCGACGCGGCGCACCGCGCGATCCCGGGCGCCGCGTTCGAGGCCGTCGAGCCCTCGCGCGGGCTGCGGCGCGCGCTGGCGTACGGACGCGCCCGCGCGCGCGGCGTGCCGGGCGACTTCGCGCGCGGCGTCTCGCCCGAGCTGGCGGCGGCCGTCGCGCGGGTGGCGGCCGATCCCGCGGTGCGCGTGATCGCCGATGGCCCGACCGAAGCCGCTGCGCTCGCCGGCCTCGCGCGCGGGCGCCCGGTGATCTACAACGCGCACAACGTCGAGTCGGCCTACCGCCACGAGCTGGCGGCGAGCGCGGGCCTTGGCTCGCCGGAGCGCCTGCGCCGCTTCGAGGCCGGTGTGCTCGCGCGCGCGGCCGAGTCGTGGATGGTCAGCGAGGCGGACCTCGCCGCGGCGCGCGAGCTGTGCCCGCAGGCGCGGCTGCGGCTCGTGCCGAACGTCGTCGACGTCGCCGCGATCGCGCCCGTCCAGCCGGACGCCGCCGCGCGCCGCGCGCTGTTCGTCGGCGACTTCACGTACGAGCCGAACCGCACCGGCCTGCGCTTCCTGCTCGACGACGTGATGCCGCGCGTGTGGGGGCCGCTGCCGGACGCCAAGTTGCGGCTCGTCGGTCGCGGGCTCGAGCAGCCGCTCTCCGACGATCCGCGCGTCGAGGCGCTCGGCTTCGTCGAGGACCTCGCAGACGCCTACGCGAACGTGTCGGCCGCCGTCGTGCCGCTGCTGCAGGGCGGCGGCACGCCGCTGAAGTTCGTCGAGGCGCTCGCCTACGGGCTGCCGGTCGTCGCGACCCCGCGCGCGGCCGCCGGGCTGGCGGTGAGCGACGGCGAGCACTGCTTGCTGGCCGACGGTGCGAAGCCGTTCGCCGGCGCGCTCGCCGGGGTGCTGCGCGACGGCGCGCCCGAGCTCGGCCGCCGCGGCCGCGCGCTCGCCGCCGAGCGCTACTCGATCGAGGCGCTCACGGCGCTGCTCGCCCGCTGACGCAGCGCCCGGCGACAGAGGTGCGCCGACGCGCGCGGGCACCCGCTGACGGCGCCGCGGACCGGCTCATCCCGTCTGCGGCGCGGCGCCGACCGTCGCGAGCGTGCGCCGCAGCCCCTCGGCCAGCGCGACCTGCGGCTCCCAGCCGAGCAGCGCGCGGGCGCGCGCGGCGTCGAGGCACGATCGCAGCACCTCGCCCTGGCGCGCCGGAGCGTGCACGGGCGCGAAGCGCTCGCCGCCCTCGAGCGCGCGGAACGCCTCGACGAGGTCGAGCACCGAGGTCTCGACGCCCGTTCCGACGTTGATCGAGCCGCTCACCTCCAGCTCGACCGCGCGCAGGTTCGCGGCGACGACGTCGCCGACGTAGGTGTAGTCGCGCGTCTGCTCGCCGTCGCCGAAGATCGTCGGTGTGCGGCCTTCGGCGAAGCAGCCGCAGAAGATCGCGATCACGCCGCCCTCGCCGAGCGGATCCTGGCGCGGGCCGTAGACGTTCGCGTAGCGCAGCGCGACCGTCGAGAGCCCGTGCAGGCGCGTGAACAGCGCGCAGTAGCCCTCGCCCGAGAGCTTGCCCATGCCGTACGGCGCGAGCGGCTGCGCGGGCGCGTCCTCGGGCGTCGGGACCTGCGCGGCCTCGCCGTAGACGGCGCCGCCCGTCGCCGAGTAGACGACGCGCCGCGCGCCCGCCGCCTGCGCGGCGGCGAGCACGTTGATCGTGCCCTCGACGTTCACGCGCGCGTCGGCGGCCGGATCGGCGACCGAGCGGCGCACGTCGATCTGCGCAGCGAGATGGAAGACGAGCTGCGGGCGGACGTCCGCGAACAGCGCGTGCAGCCGCTCGGCGTCGCAGACGTCGGCCTCGTGCAGGCTCGCGCCACGCGCGAGCGCGTCGTCGAGGTTCGCGCGGCGGCCGGTCGAGAGGTCGTCGACGACGACGACGTCCTCGCCGCGCTCGATCAGCGCGTCGACGAGATTCGAGCCGATGAAGCCAGCCCCCCCGGTGACGATGGCGGTCATGCGCGGCACAGACTAGCCGCGGGCGCGGGTGGGCGGTGCACTCGTCCTTGCGTGGGGTCGTGTGACGACACCACGCAAGGACGGCTGCTACGGGCTAGGACCTGGGCGCCGGCGGCGGCCTGGCGCGCCGCCGCTCGGATCGGCCCGAGGGCGTCTGGACATCCGTCCAAAGGCGTCCGCCGGGCTGGCGCATCGACCGCAAGCCGCCGAACTTGAGCGTGGGCACGGCGATTGCCGTCCCGCATTTCCCGACAAACGGCACCCCCACCGCGAGGTGGGTCCGCAAAGCCAGGGGTCTCCCGCAGACAGCCCGGCTACCGAAGGAGATTCGATGCTCGCGTTCCCCGTGCGCCGGTCGCTGCGCATGCTTCTCGCCACCCTGCTGCTCGCCGGCAGCCTCGTCGTGCTGCTGGCCGCCCCGGGCACGGCGAACGCCGCCTCCCGTCACCGCGCTCCGAAGGCGAGCGCCGCGCGCGTCGCCGTCGCGCGCCTCCAGCGCGCCTCGCACGCCGAGCGCGCCGCCGACCATCGTTTCGTCGCGCTCGCGCGGACGCTCAAGCGCTGCCAGCGCCGCCACGCCGGCTCCTGCCGCAGGCAGCGCCGCGCGCTCCAGCTCGCCGGCCGCAGACTCCAGCAGGCGCAGCGCACGCTCAACCGGCTCGCGCGCGACACCGCGAAGGGCACGCGGACGAGCGCGACGCTGCCGGCGCCGACGATCGCCGTCGACGGCCAGAAGCTTTCCTGGAGCGCCGTCAGCAACGCGAGCCGCTACGTGTTCGTCCGCAAGGTCTCCGGCCAGGCCGACCAGTACTCGCTCGTCTCCGGAACGTCGATCGCGCCGCCGGCCGTGCCGGGCGCGACGGTCCACTACAGCGTGCGCGCCGACGCGACCGGCAGCGCGTGGGCGCCCGAGGTCTCGATCAGCTACCCGGCGATCCAGCCCTCCTCCGCGCCGGCGCCGTCCGCGCCGGCGCCGTCCACCAGCGCTGCGCAGCTCGCCGCGCCGTCGCTGACCGTGAGCGGCACCAAGCTCGCGTGGAACGCGGTCGCCGGCGTCGCCACGTACGTGCTCGCGACGACGGCGCCCGGCCAGGCCGTCGCGTACTCCGCCGTCAGCGGCACGTCGACCACGCCACCCGCGGTGCCCGGCCAGACGGTCCGCTACAGCGTCCGCACGGCGGTCGACGGCAGCGCCTGGTCGCCCGAGGTCTCGATTGCCTACCCGTCGGATCCCGCGCCGGCGCCCGCGCCCGCCCCGGCCCCCGCGCCGGGACCGGTCACCGGCAGCTTCCAGATGGGCCTCGTCGCCGGCAGCGCGCTCAACTACGAGGAGAGCTTCATCTCGGGCATGGGCGCCCACACCGCCCGCCTCAACACGAGCATCGACACGACGGCGGCGCAGCTCGCCTCGACGATGGATCTGTACGCGAGAGCGGGCATCCGCCCGATGCTGATGGCGGAGTTCTACGGCCGCATCCCGACGACGGCGGAGGCGCAGAACCTCGCGAGCTGGGCTGCTGCGTATGGCCCGGGCGGCAGCTTCTGGGCGGGCAGGAGCTACCCGGCGAACACGGCTGTGACGGACATCGAGTTCGGCAACGAGACGAGCTACAGCTATCAGTTCTCGGACAACTCGCTCTCGACCTACGCGGCACGCGCGCAGTCCTACGCGCAGATGGCGAAGACGGCAGCGATCGCGATCCACGCCGCCAACGCCAACGTCGGCCTGCTGATTCAGGGCGACAACGCGGTCAACCAGGACGCCTGGGTCGTGAACATGTTCAAGGCGGTTCCCGACCTCGGCAACTACGCCTCCGGCTGGACGATCCACCCCTACGGCCCGAACTGGGCGACGCGGATCGACTCGACCGTCAATTCGACGAAGGCCGCCGGCTCGCGCGACCTGCCGATCTGGATCACCGAGTGGGGGCTCTCGACCGACAACGGCCGCTGCCTCTCCGACAACTACGGCTACGACAAGTGCATGACGTACGACGCCGCCGCGACGGCGCTGCACAGCGCGCTCGCGGGGATGGAGAGCCGCTACGGCAGCCGCCTCGGCGCGTTCTTCCTCTACCAGGCGCACGACCAGTACGCGAGCGGCACGCAGAGCGGCCGCGAGGCGTACTTCGGCGCGCTGCAGTCCAACGGCGCGGCGAAGGGCGCCTACACGGCCGAGATCAAGGCCGACCTGGCGGCGAACTGAGGGCCTACCGGGATCGGCCCTCAAGCGGCCGCCGCGACGCGAGCACCGCGAGCAGCCCGAGCTGCGCGCCGAGCAGGACGGTGAAGCGGGCGTCGACGCCGGTGAAGCTGGCCGTCGTCTCGATCACGATCAATCCCGCGAGGCCGACGAGCGAGGCGAGGCCGAAGCTGCGGAAGATCGGCTCGCGGCTGCGCCGCCACGTCTGCCATGCGAGCGCGAACCCGCCGAGCAGCACCGAGGCGAACGCCACTGCGCCGAGGATCCCGAGCTTCAGCCACCACCACAGCAGCGCGAAGTGCACGTACAGTCGTCCGGCGACGTGCTCGACAGGCAGCGAGCGCGCACTCGCCGTCCACTCTCTCTCGAGCCCGATGCCGGCGATCGGATCGCGCTTGATCTGGGCGATCACGTTGACGCGCTCGTCGAGCCGGTAGCGGTCTTCGGCGTTGCTCTCCAGCTTCGTCGGCGCGAGCGACTGCACGCGGCTCGCGAGCGGCGTCTGCGCCTGGAAGCCGACCGAGCCGAGCGCCCAGATCGCCGCCGCGACCAGCACGACCGACGGGATCAGCACGCGCTTGCCGCGCGCCGAGGTGCCGAGCAGCAGCACGAGCACCAGGCCGAGCACGGCCGCGATCCAGAACGAGCGCCGGTAGGAGAGCACGGTCGAGGCCGTCAGCAGGGGGATCGCGACGGCCATCCAGCGCCCGCGCGCGAGGCCGCCGGCGAGCGCCGCGAGCGTGCCGAGCAGCGCGATCATGATCAGCCAGTTGGCGGTCGGCTCGTAGTACGTGAGATGCGTGCCGCCGCCGAGCTCGACGCTGCCGCCGCCGGCCATCACGATCAGCCCCATCGCGGCCTTCAGCACCGCCAGCGCGAGCAGGCCCTTCAGCAGCAGCGCGATCCGGTCGCGGCCGAGGTCGAGGTTCACGATCCCCGCTGGGATCACGAGCAGGTAGAAGAGCACGTGCATCGCGAAGAGGGTGTCTCTGAAGCTCGCGCCGCCGGCGCGCGTGACGGCGAACCCGGCCGTCATCGCGAGCGCGACGAGCAGCAGCGGGAGCGCAAGCGCCGGCGGCAGGTGCGGCTGTCTGCGGCGTCTGATGAGGTCCCCCCCGACCGCGACGCCGGCCAGGATCACGAGCAGGTCGAGTGCCGTGAGCTGCTTGTAGACGTGGTCGTAGAGGTGCGTCATCACGGGGATGCCGAACGTCGTCCCCTCGCACACGACCGGCGCCACGACGGCCGTCGCGACGGCGGCGAGCGGCCGCCGCACGAGCAGCACCACGACGATCAGCGCCAGCGGCACGAACAGCCCGGCGCTTCCCAGGCGGCGCTCGGCGAACAGCGCGATCGCAAGCGTCGCGACCGTCGCCAGCAGCGCCGGCAGGAGCGCCTCGACCCAGGCTCCGCGCAGTCGCTGACGCAGCGCGAGCACGCCGGCCCCGGCTAGCGCCGTGCGCGGCCGCGACTCGAGACGGGCGGCAGCGCGTCCATCCCGGCGACGCTCGTCGGATCGCCGCCGTAGGCGTCATAGCCGTAGCGGCTCGCGCCGCGCACGCCCGTCACGACGAGGCCGACCGGCTGGAGCATGTGGCGGTCGAGGATCGCGCGCGCTCTCTGCACCTGGTCGCGGGTCGTGTGCGCGAGCCGCGCGACGATCAGGGCGGCGTGGATCGCCGGGTTGTTCAGCAGCACCTGCGCGTCCGCGACGGGGTTGAGCGGCGGCGCGTCGATGATCACGATCGCTTCGTCGCTCGCGAGGTCGGCGAGCAGCGCCGAGACGGCGGGGGAGCTGAGCAGCTCGGAGGGGTTCGGCGGCAGTTCGCCCGCGGGCAGGAGCGAGAAGTTTGGCACCGCCGGCAGCGGCTGGAGCAGCACGTCCTGCAGCTCCGCCTGGCCGGTGAGGACGGTCGTGATGCCGCGCCGCGGGTCGAGCGCGAAGTGGTGTGAGAAGCTCGGCTGGCGCAGGTCGAGCTCGACGAGGACGACGCGGCGTCCCGCGAGCGCGACCGCGTGGGCGAGGTCGATCGAGACGGTCGACTTGCCCTCGCTCGCGACCGCGCTCGTGAGCAGCAGCGTGTCGAGCTGGCGCGTGACCGCGATGAAGTCGAGCGCGCTGCGCAGGATCCGGTAGGGCTCGAGCGAATGGCCGCGGTCGGCGGCGCGGTCGTGCTTGAACGCGACCGGCGGGACCGTCGCGAGCACCGGCAGGCGGTAGCCGCGCTCGAACCCGTCGACCGTGTTCACGCGCCGGTCCAGCGACTCCAGCAGGAAGACGAGCGCAGCCGACAGCGCGAGCCCGACGAGCAGGCCGAGGATCACCGTCGTCTTGAGGCTCGTGCCGCTCGGGCTGCCGGGCGGGCTCGCGCGCGAGATGATCTGCAGCCCGCCGTTGGCGATCGCGCGCAGCTCGTCGAGCCGCTGGCTGGACTGCTCGAGCGCGAGCCGGTTGGCCGAGTTGGGCGCGGAGGCGGCGATCTGTCTCTGCAGGTCCGTCTGCGCGGCGTCGATGGAGGCGAGCTGCGCCTGGGTCTGGGTCGCGAGGTACTGGTCGGCGAACGCGTTCGCGAGCCGGGCCGAGAAGATCGGGTTGCTCGTCGCGGCCGTGATGTTGATGACGTTCGCGTTCGGCGCCGATTCGACGCTCACTGCGCTCTGCAGCGTCTCCGGCGAGGCCGGCGATCTGAGCTCGGCTCTGACCCCTTGCGCGACGTCGCGCGAGGAGGCGATCAGCACGTTCGTAGCGGCGTCGCGCGCCGGGTCGCCGCTGCCCTGCTGGACCTGCAGCGCGGACTGCGTGAGCGTCGTGTTGCCGAACGCGACGCTCGCGGTCGCGTCATAGCTGCGCGTCGAGGTCTCGTAGCGCGCGACGGCCGCGACGATGCACGCCGCGACGATGCCGACGACGAGCGGCCAGCGCCGCCGCATCACTTCCAGGAACGACGCGAGCGACTCGCGCTCGGGCGGGGCGTCCGCCGTGACCATCGCGGGCGTCAGGCCACCGGCCATCGCGGCATCCGATCCTCGGCGGGCATCACCGCTGCATGTTACTGACGGGTGATGTCGGCCTCGTGTCGCGTCGGACGCACGTCCGGCGCGGCGCGTGCGCGATTCTCCGCGGGATATCATGCTGCTGCCGCCATGAGCATGGAAGCTCCCAGCGCCAGCGCGCCAGTCGTCGTGATCGGCGCCGGCCCCCACGGCCTCGCAGCCGTCGCCCATCTGCGCGGGGCCGGGATCCCGACGCGCGCGTTCGGCGAGCCGCTCGGCTTCTGGCGCGAGACGATGCCGGCCGGCATGCTGCTGCGCTCCTCCGACTCGGCGTCGAACATCGACGACCCGGAGCGCAAGCTCACGCTCGCGGCGTGGGCCGCGGCGACGGGCCGGAAGGTCGTCAAGCCCGTCCCGATCGGCGACTTCGTCGCCTACGGGCTGTGGTTCGCCCAGCAGGTTGCGCCCGACCTCGACCGCCGCCGGGTCGCGAGCGTCGCGCGCCGCGGGGACGAGCTGACGGTGACGCTCGAGGACGGCGAGCAGATCGCGGCGGCGCGCGTCGTCGTCGCGGCCGGCCTCGCGCCGTTCGCGCTCGTGCCGCCGCCGTTCGACGCGCTGCCCGCGTCGCTCTGCTCGCACACGTCGGCAGCGCCTGCGCCAGAGCGCCTCGCGGGCAGATCGGTGATCGTGATCGGCGGCGGCCAGAGCGCGCTCGAGGGCGCCGCACTGCTGCACGAGGCGGGCGCCAGGGTCGAAGTGCTCGTGCGCTCGCACCGCATCTTCTGGCTCGGCCCGGCCGGGCCCGCGGGGCACATGTGGAGCACGTCGATCCCTCCGACCGCCTCCTCCAGCGCGCCGGGCGGCGACGGCGGCGCGCGACCCGGACGCCCGGGCTTCCGCGCGCGCCACGGCCTCTACTGGCGGGCAGCGCCGACCGAGGTCGGCGGGCGCGTCACGAGCTGGATCGGCGCGGCGCCGGACGTCTGCCGCCACCTGCCGCGCGGCGCGCGCATGCGCTTGGCCGACGACGCCGTCAAGGCGGCCGCGTCGTACTGGCTGCGCGACCGCCTGCGCCCGCTCGCGCTGACGCTGGGGTGCCGCGCGGTCGAGGCGAGCGAGCAGGACGGGCGCGTGCGGCTGCGCCTCGACGACGGCGGCGAGCGCGTCGTCGACCACGTCGTGCTCGGCACCGGCTACGCGATGGACGTGCGCCGCTATCCGTTCCTCACGCCGGAGCTGGCGGCGCAGCTGCGCGTCGCCGGCGGCTACCCGCTGCTAGGCCGCGGGCTCGAGTCCTCGATCCCCGGCCTGCACTTCCTCGGCGCGCCCGCGTACCGCAGCTTCGGCCCGTCGATGCGCTTCGTCGTCGGCACCGCCTACGACGCGCCCGCGCTCGTGCAGGGCATCCGCGGCGCGCGCCGGCCGCTGTTCCGCTGGGCCTTCTGAGCGCGAGCGGCGCGCGCCGCGACCGCGACGGCGCCTGTCAGGCGCCGGCGATCTCCGCATAGAGCGCGCTCGTGCGCCGCGCGATCGCGTCCCACGAGCAGCGCTCGTCGGCGAGCGCGCGCGCGGCCGCCCCGCGCGCGCGGCACGTCTCGCGGCCGGCCGCGGCGATCTCGCGCAGCACGCCGGCCAGCGCGTCGGGCTCGGCGCGCGGGCAGACCCAGCCGGTCTCGCCGTCGGCGACGTACTCGGGCAGGCCGCCGACGGGGTAGACGACGGCCGGGCGGCCGTAGCCGGAGGCGAGCAGCAGCACGCCGCTCGCGCTCGCCTGGCGGTAGGGCAGCGCCGCCACGTCGGCAGCCGCGAACAGGCGGCCGGCCTCCTCGGCGGGGACGAAGCCCTCACGCACGACGAGGCGGCCGGCGAGCCGCGCGTCCGCGCGCAGGTCGGCGACCTCGGCGAGCGCGCCCTTGTCCTCGCCGGCGAGCACGATGCGCACGCCGGGGACCTCGGCGGCCGCCAGCAGCAGGTCGCGCACGCCCTTGTCGGAGCGCAGCTGGCCGAACAGCAGCACCACGAGCTCCCCGGGCGCCGCGCCGAGCTCGGCGCGCGCGGCGTCCGGGTCGGCGCCGGGCGCGCCGCGGCGTGCGAGCCCGCCGTACTCGCCATGCGGGATCACGACCGCCTTCGCCGCGGTCGCCGGCGGCAGCGCGCCGCGGTCGTGCTCGGCGTGGATCACGAGGCGGGCGGCGCAGCGGTCGGTCAGCGCGCGCGAGCGCGCGTAGCCGCGCGCGCCGCGCTCGAACGTGTTGTGCGGCGTCCACACGAGCGGCGTCCCGGTCGCGCGCACGAGCAGCGCCTGCAACGCGCCGAGCGGCGGCCACTCGCCGCCCTGCACGTGCACGACGTCCGCGCTGCGGACGAGCGCCAGCAGCGGCAGGTCGGCGGCGGCGTGCGTGACGCCGTTGACGGCCTTCGACAGGCGCGCGCGGCGGATCGCACGGCCAAGCGAGGTGCGCCCGCGCACGTAGGGGAAGAGGCCGTGCAGCGTGACGCCGGACATGGGCGGGTAGGAGTGGTCGCGCGCGGTCGCGACGTCGACCGCCCAGCCGGCGCGCGCGAGCGCCGCCGCCAGCTCGGCGGTGTAGTCGGCGACGCCGCCGACCCCGCCCTCCTCGACCAGCACCACGCGCCGTGCGCCGCCCGTGGCGCGATCACCGGGGGGCGGGAGGCGTTCCATCCGCGCGCAGGCTATCGCGCGAGCGCCCCGGCCCGCGCGTGGTCGCCCGCGCCGGAGCGCGCCCGTGTGTCCGCGCCGACGCACCGGCACGCACAGCGCGGCCGCTGCGCTCAGCCGGTGGTGCCGGCTCTGTAGTGCGCCGCCACCTGCGCGGCGCTGAGCACCGTGTTGTAGACGGCGGGCTCGTCGATCGTGCCGGCGAAGAACTCGCTGCCGCCGTCCCACGAGCCGACGATCAGCGGGTTCGTCGTGACGCTCGCCGAGCCCGACAGCGCCGCCGAGGCGACCTGGACGCCGTTGACGTAGAGCCGCTGCGTCGTGCCGTCGAACGTGCCGACGACGTGGTAGGTCGAGCCCGCGACGATCGCGCCGGAGGGCGCCTGGAGGCGCCGGCGCGTGCCGCTCTGGATCACCGTGAACTCCATCCGCGGGCCGTTGAACTGCAGCGAGTAGGACTCGGCCTTCGTCATCACGGTGCGGAAGCTGCCGGAGGCGGGCAGGCTCGTCGGCTTGATCCACGCCTCCAGCGAGAAGTGGTTGGTGACCTGGAGCGCCGCGGCGCTCGGCACCGTCACGCGGCCTGAGCTGCCGTTGAACGCGACCGCCTTGTTGGCGGAGTCGGTCGCCAGCAGCGAGGACTGCCCGAGCGTGACGCCGCCGGCGTAGGTGCCCGAACCGCCGCCCGCCTGGTTCGCGGCCGTCGTACCGGAGATCTCGCCCAGGCGCCACCAGCCGACGGGCGCGTCGGCCGCCACGACGCTCGCGTAGGAGGTCGGCGGCGGCGCCGCCTGCGTCGCCGCGGAGGCGACCGGCGACCAGGCCGAGCCGTTGCTGCCCGCGTCGACCGCGCGCACGCGGTACCAGTAGGTCGTGCCGGCGGCGAGGCCCATGTCGGAGTAGGAGGTGACGTTCGCGCCGAGCGCGATCGTCACCGGCGCGCTGAACGCCGCGTCGGTGCTGCGCTGGAGCTGGTAGCCGGCCTCGGCGCCGGCGTTGTCGGCCCACGCGAGGTTGATCTGCGAGGCCGAGACGGGCGTCGCCGTCAGGTTGCTCGGCGCGCCGAGCGGGAGCTGGGCGGCGTGGAAGTGCGCCGCGACCTGCGCGGCCGTGAGCGCCTGCGCGTAGAGCGAGACGTCGTCGATCGTGCCCGCGAAGAACTGCTGCGTGCCGTCCAGCGAGCCGATCCGCACGCCGTTGAGCGTCTGGTCGGCGGCGCCCGACAGCGGCGCCGAGGCGACCTGGACGCCGTTGACGTAGAGCCGCTGCGTCGTGCCGTCGTATGTGCCCGCGACGTCGTACATTCCGCCCGCGGCGATCGTGCCGGCCGGCGCCTGCAGCTGGCGTCTGACGCCGAGCTGGACGACGGTGAGCTCGAGCGTCGGCCCGTTCAGCTCAAGCGAGTAGGAGCCGGTCTTCGCGACGATCGTGCGGAAGCTGCCGGCTGCCGGCAGGCTTCTCGGTTGGATGAACGCCTCCAGCGTGATGCCGGTCGAGAGGTCGAGCGAGCCGGCCTCGCCGATGCGCGCGTCGGCCGCGACGCCGTCGAAGCCGACGGCGGTCCCGGTGGCGTCCGTCGCGACGAGGCTCGGCAGGCCGAGCGCCGGCGAGCCCTCGTATGCGCCCGGGTTTGCGACCGTCGCGTCGCCGACGACCGTGCCGCTCGTCTCGTTGAGCTTCCAGTAGGAGACCGGGCGATCGCCGATCACCGTCGCCGCATACGACGCGGTCGCCGGCGTCGAGACCTGGACGGGCGTCGACCAGGCCGAGGAGGCCCCGCCGGCGACCGCCTTGACGCGGTACCAGTAGGTGGTGCCGGCGCTCAGGCCTGTGTCTGAGTAGGACTGCTGGTTCGCGGCCACGTTGACGTCGGTCGGCGAGGTGAACGAGGAGTTGCCCGCGCGCTCGACGACCTGTCCGGTCTCGCCGGTCGAGTTGTCGAGCCAGCCGAGGTCCACCTGCGAGGTCGAGCGGGCTGCCGCCGACAGGTTGCTCGGCGCGGCGAGCGTCGCGGCGCTGGCGGCGTCGTAGTGCGCTCTCACCTGCGCGGCGCTCAGCACGGTGCCGTAGACGGCCGCCTCGTCGATCGTGCCGGCGAAGTACTCCGCCGTGCCGTCCCACGAGCCGACGTAGAGCGGATTCGTCGTGACGGTGGCACCGCCGGCGAGCGCCGCCGAGGCGACCTGGACGCCGTTGACGTAGAGCCGCTGCGTCGTGCCGTCGTAGGTGCCGACGACGTGGTAGGTCGAGCCGGCGACGATCGCGCCGGAGGGCGCCTGGAGGCGCCGGCGCGTGCCGTTCTGGATGACCGTGAACTCCATCCGCGGGCCGTTGAACTGCAGCGAGTAGGACTCCGGCTTGGTGACGACCGTGCGGAAGCTGCCGGACGCCGGGAGGCTCGTCGGCTTGATCCACGCCTCCACCGAGAAGCTGTTCGTGAAGTTGAAGGCGACGGCCGGTGGGATGACGACGTAGCTGGTCGACCCGTTGAACGCGACCGCCGGGTTGGAGTCGCCGGGCAGCAGCGACGGCTGGAGGAGCGTGTAGCCGCCTCTGTACGTGCCGTTGTTGAGCCCCTCCTGGTCGACCGCGCTCGTGCCCGACGCGTCGCCGAGGCGCCACCAGCCGACCGGGTTGTCGGCCGCGACCGTTCTGCCGTAGGCGCTCGTCGGCGGCGGGGGCGGCGGGGCCGGCTCGTAGTCGATCGTGTCCGTCGCGGCCTGGGCGGTGGGGGTCCATTTGCCGCTGTTGTCCTGGAAGACGACGTACACCGTGCGGATCCCGGTTCTGTTCGAGCCGCCGGTCGAGGGGTCGGTCAGATCCCACGAGACGTTCTGCGGGATCGAGTCGTACGACGTGTTCGTGTACTGCTTCCACGTGGTGCCGTCGTTGGAGACTCTGAAGACTCTGACGCCGCTGACGTCGTCGCGGCCGAGGATCGAGAGGTTCACCGCGCCGGTGCTCGTCGTTCTGTCGACGTTGTTGATCGTGACGGTTCCGGTCGGCGGGTCGCCGTCGACGATCTGGCCGCCGGAGACGGTGAAGACGGTGATCGCCGAGTTGTCGTCCTGGCTCTCGCGCGAGCTGTCCGCCTTGTTGGCGCTCTCGTAGACGAGGTTGTCGGGGTCGGTGACCGAGCGCAGCACGTACGTGCCGTCGGCGAGCGTGCTCTGGCCGAGGTCGATCCACTGCTGGTAGCGGTAGTAGTCGTACGTGTCGCCCCAGCCGACCGAGAGCCCCTCGCGGATGATCTCGTTCGAGTCCGGCAGGCAGTTCGCGGGCGGATAGGCGGGCGGCCAGACCGAGGCGGCGACGGACGTGACGTACTCCTCGTCCTCGACGCAGCTCGTCGTCTTGGCGCCGACGACGTCCGGCTGGCCCGTGGTCTCGCCGCTTGCGACCCACGCGTCGTAGGCCGCTCTCGTCCACAGCTGGTACTCGCCCCAGTGGTCGAAGTGGTAGTGCTGGTGGATCGCGTGGTAATAGAGCGTGCTGCCCGGGATCGCGACGTCGACGTGGCCGCCCTGGTCGTCGTAGATGCGCTGGTACGCCTGGCCGGCGGGCGGGTTGAGCGTCGGGTCGATTCTCGCCCAGATCTCCAGCGGGCCCTCGCCGACGTTGTAGACCGTGTTCGAGAAGCGCAGGACGTTGTGCAGGTCGCCGGAGCCGTCCACGCTGACGTCGGTGCGATCGAAGCGCAGCAGCCGCGGCGGCAGCGTCTTGAGGTTCGGGTAGAGCAGCGTCGCCGCATCGGCGCCCGCAGGGATCGCGAGCACCGCGAGCGCGAGCATGAGCGTTGTCAAGAGACGTGGACGCATGTGCGAGGTCGGCCACAATGCTGCCCGCCGTGGGGGTTGTCAAGGGGCGTATGGACGAGGTGGACGCAAATGGCCGCCGAGGCGGCGAACGGCTCAGCGTCCAGGCGCGCCGGCGGCCGTCGCGAGCCGCTTGAGCGCGCGCCCGGCGACGGCCCGCACCCACGCGAGACCGGGGCCGGGGTCGCGCAGGTCGAGCAGCCCCAGCTCGCGGGCCCGCAGGTACGGGCGCAGCAGCCGCAGCAGCAGCGCGGGGCGGCGCGCGGGCGGCGCCTCGCGCAGCAGCTCGCGCACGACGGTCGCGTCGAGCAGCGGCACGACGATCCCCACGCCCGCGCGCGGCGCCGGCGCCGGACCGAGCTCGCGGCCGGTCAGCGCGCTGACGAGGCGCCGGCTCGCGTCGGCCCCGCACGCGTCGCCGAGGCCCCACTGCGCCGGCACGCGCACGTTGACCTCGATGAACCAGCGCTCGTCCGTCTCGGGGTGGCGCTTGGTCTCGACGCCGGCGACGCCGACGAAGCCGGCCTCGTCGAGCACCGCTCTCGCGAGCGCCGTCGTCTCCGGCAGCGGGTCGGAGAAGCCGACGGCGGTCGCGCCGAAGCCGCGCGGCGACTGGCGCAGCTTGCGGCAGCCGAAGCAGACCGGATAGCTGCCGTCGGCGAGCCGCACGACGATCGCCTCCTCGACGTCGGCGTCGCCGCCGGGGACGTACTGGCACAGCAGCATGCCGACGCCGTCGCGCAGCGGGCGCTCGACGCGCGCCGCGGCCTCCGCGGCGTCGCGCACGACGAACACGCGCTCCTCGCCGTAGCGCCCGCGCCAGTCGTGCGAGTAGATCGGCTTCACGACGCATGGCCAGGGCGCCTCGCGGGCCAGCTCGTCGAGCTCCGCGACGCTGTGGACCACGGCCGTCCATGGCACGTTGACGCCGGCGCGGCGCGCGATCGCATCTGCGGTCTCCTTGTCCATCAACGCAAGGTGGCCGGTGCCGGAGACTTCGAAGCAGCGCGCGTTCGCGGGCACGCGGCGGGCCTGCTTGGCGAGCAGCTCGCTGCCGCGGTCGGTCATCGGGAGGACGGCCAGCGCCTCGCCCGACGCGGCGAGCCGCTCGATCGCCGCCAGCCACGGCTCACCGTCGCCGTCGAACGGCGCGACCACCTTCTCGACGCGGCGGCTGCGCGTCTCCCAGTCGTGGCCGGGTGCGACGACGTTCGTCACGCGCGCGCCCGCGCGCACCATCGCGCGCGAGAGCGCGAGGCCGGAGCTGTGCGGCTCGAGCACGACGACGTGGGGCCAGGGGGAGGCGCTCACGGGCGGCGCATCATACGCCGCGTCGGAGCAGGCGCCGGAGCCGCGCCTGCTGCTCCTGCGGCAGCCGGCGCGCGAGCCTGCGCAGACCGAAGCGCAGGTGCTTCGGCGCAAGCCGCAGGCGGATCAGCGGGTAGCGGCAGCCGAGCGGGAACAGCGTGCGCCACGCGAGCGGGCGGTTCTCGTCGGACAGCCGCCACTTGTAGTCGTGCGCGCCGCCGCCGAGGTCGGCGCTGCGCGCGCCGCTCGCGGCCCCCGCCTCGAGCGCGAGCAGCATCGTCTGCGTGCCGGGCGCGTGCTTGGCCCAGGCGGGGGCGAAGCCGCCGCCCCAGAAGCCGAGCGCGTCGCCGGCGCGCAGCACGAGGTCGGCGGCGATCGGGCCGTCGGGACCCTCCAGCAGCGCGACCGCGAGGCGGCCGTCGCCGCCGTGCGCGCGTGCCGCCGCACCGATCACGCGCTGCGCCTCGTCGCCGACGTTGGAGCCGCCGCGGTCGTCCCAGCGCGCATGGTGCAGGCGCAGCAGCGCCGCCACCGCGTCGTCGTCGGTCGCGAGGCGCCCGTGCACACCCTCCTCCTCCAGGCGCCGTGCGACGCGGCGCGCCTCCTTGCGGAACTTGCGCTCGCGGCGCGCCATCCACGCCTCGTAGCCGCCCTCGAGCGCGATCGCCGGGCTGTCCATCGTCACGTCCGTGCGCACGCGCGGGCGAAGCCGGCCCGGCCAGTAGTCGGCGACCAGCTCGGGCCACGGGTCGGCGGCGTCGATCCCCTCGAACACGACGCTCGCGGGCGGCGGGTCGGCGGCGGCGAGCGCGGCCGCGATCGCCGCCGCGACCTCGCGCTCGCGGCCGGCCGCTGCGAGCGGGCCGATGCGGTGGGTGAAGCCGGCGCCGAGCAGGCGGTACTCCGCGAGCCCGTAGGCGACCTGCGCGAAGAACGGCCCGACGCCGATCGGGGCGTCGTCCTCGTCGAGCGCCAGCACGACGCGCAGGCGCGCGTCGCCGCTGCGCCCCTCCTGCCACCACGCGAGCATCCACGCGGGGGTGCAGAAGGGTCGTCCGGCCGCCTGCGCGAGCGCGTCCCAGGCGTCCAGACGGGGGGCCAGCTCCTCGACGTGCGCGACGACGAGGCTGCGCGGCGCGGGAGGGGGGAGCGGGCGCACCGGCGGATAGTATGCGGCGCCCGTGGGTCGCGACCGCATCGTCTCCATCCAGACCACGAACGAGCGCGGCGGGGCCGAGTACGCGAACGTCGACCTGCTCGAGGCGCTGCGCCAGCGCGGGCACGAGGTGCTGCTCGTCACGAACGTGCCGGACATCGCGGCCAGGACGCAGGTGCCGGTCGCGCCGATCGACCTCGGGCCGAAGCTCAACAGAAGCAGCGTCGCGCGCACCGCGCTGGCCGCGCCGCGCACGCTGTGGCGGATGGCGCGCGCGCTGCGCGCCGCACGGCCGGTCGGTGTGACGTTCGTGCACTTCAAGAAGGAGCAGCTGCTGTGCGCGCTGCTGCCGCCGGCGCTGACCGGGCGGATCGCGTGGGCGGAATGGGGCCCGGTGCCGCCGAGCATGCGGCGCGGGCTGCCGCGCGCGCTCTACGCGCTCGCTGCGCGGCGGGCGACGGCGGTCATGGCCGTCTCGGAGGGAACGAAGCGGACCATCGTGGACGCGGGCGTGCCGGCGGAGAAGGTGCTCGTCGTGCCGAACCTCGTCGACGTCGACGACGTCAGCTTCGACGCGGCGGCGCGCGAGCGGCTGCGCGCCGAGTGGGGCGCCGGGCCGGACACGCTCGTGGCGGGCTGCATCTCGCGCTTCCAGCGCCGCAAGCGCAACGACGTCGTGATCGACGCGATGGCGCACGTGGACGGGGACGTGCTGATGGTGCTGGCGGGCGAGGGCGAGGAGGAGGCTGCGCTGCGGGAGCGGGCGGCGCCGCACGGCGAGCGCGTGCGCTTCGCGCCGAACGTGCGCGGCCACGTCGAGGCGTTCCTGTCCGCCTGCGACGTGCTCGTGTTCGCGCCGAGCCCCACCGAGGGCGCCCCGCGCGTGATCGTGATGGCGCAGCTCGTCGGCGTGCCCGTGATCGCGACCGACCCCGAGGGCGCCGCCGAGCTGGTCCCGCCGGGGACCGGCACGATCTGCTCGACCTCCCACGACCCGAGCGCGCTCGCGCAGGCGCTCGCCGCCTACCGCGACGACCCCGAGCGCCGCCGCCGCGAGGGCGCGGCCGCGCGCGAGGCGACGCTCGTGCGCCATGACATGGAGCGGACCCTGCGGACGGTCGAGCGCGCGCTGGGGCTGCCCGCGTAGCCCGGCGGTCCGCCTCGCGTGCCGGAGGTCGAGCGGTGTGCGCCGGCTTCCAGGCGAGCGCGTGCCGGGCGGACGCGTGCCACGAGGCGGGCCCGTGCCTCAGCCGCGCCCGACGAGGACGTGCGCGCGCAGCGCGCGCACGCGCTCCTGCCGCTCCGGCGTCAGCGCCCGCTTGAGCGCCTCGCGCGCCTCGACGCGCGCGACGGTCGGCGCGACCCGCGCGAACGTGAGCGGCATGCGCGGGCGCGGCACGAGCAGCAGCGTCCAGCAGACAGGGTCGTTGCCGTCGGCGAAGCGGCGCTTGAACAGCTGGTCGCCTGGACCCCAGTCGAGCCGCTCGTCGCCGCGCGCGAACGCGTCCTCGATCGCGTGCAGCATGCAGGCGTTCGAGACGCCGACTCTCGCGTGCGCCTCGTCCCAGCCGCCGTTGATCGAGGCGACCTCGCCGCCGGCCGCCGCCAGCAGCTCGGCCGCGACCGGCTCGCCGTCCAGCTCCAGCAGGTAGAGGCGGAAGCGGCCGTCCGCGAGGTGCGCCGCCGCGACCTCCTCGTAGACCGCCGTGAGCTGGCGCTCGATCGCGACGATCGCCGACGCGCCGCGGCCCTCCCAGCGCGAGGCGTGCAGGCGCATGAAGGCGGCGACGTCGGCCGACAGCGTCTGCGCGGTGCTGATCCGCGCCGCGCCGCCGAGCGCCTCGACGTCGCGGCGCACCTTGCGCATGCGCTTGCGGAAGTGCGAGCCCTTCCCGGCCATCCACTCCTCGAACGAGCCGGCGGCGAGCGAGACGACGTAGGAGTCCTGCACGTAGTAGCGCCGCAGCGGCGGGCGCAGCGTGCCGGGCCAGCGCTCGGCGAGCGCACGCGGCCAGTGCGAGCCGAGCGGCCCGGACTCGAGCGCGATCACGTCGCCGCGCGGTCGTGCCCGCGCGATCGTCTCGGCGACCGCCTGCGCGGCGTCCCATTCGCGGCCGGGCAGCGCGATCGGGCCTGTGCGCGGCATCGCGCCGCCGAGCATGCGCAGGTCGGTGCGACCGGCGCCCTTCGGCTCGGCGACGAACGGCGCGATCGCGACCAGCTCTCCGTCGTCGCCGCGCACCGCGACGACGCTCAGCCGCGCGCCCGGCGCCCGCAGGTGACGCCACCACGCGAGCATCCACGCCGGCGCGCACAGCGGACGCCCGCACGCGACTGCGAGCGCGTCCCACGCCGACGCCAGCTCGGCGAGGCGCTCGGGATCGGCGACGAGCTCTGCGTCGAGCGGGGCGACCATGCGCGCGCAGTCTATGAGGCGCCGCGGAGGCGTCGCTGCAAGCCGCGCAGCTGCGCGACGCGCTCCTGCGGCAGGCCGCGCAGCGCCGCTGCGCGCGCGCGGGAGCGCACGAGCGCGCGCGAGGAGCGCGCGGCGCTGAGCGGAAGCCGCGGCCCCGGGGCGAGCAGGACCGCCCACTCCAGCGGCGCGTCGCCGTCGGCGAAGCGCAGCTTGTAGGGCTGCTCGCCGACGCCGAGGTCGAGCCGTCTGCGCCCGCGCGCGAAGGCGTCCTGCACGGCGTCGAGCAGGCACAGCAGCGACGGCTTGAGCGCCGCGTGGCGCTCGTCCCAGCCGCCGTTGACGAACAGCTCGGTTCCGCCCGCCGCGACGAACAGCTGCGCGCAGATCGGCTCGCCGTCCAGCTCCAGCAGGCGCAGCGTGAGGCGCTGCTCGTCGAGCAGCCGCTCCCCGGCGTCGGCGATCATCGCCGCGAAGCGCTCGCCGAGGTCGACGAGGTTGGAGTGGCCTCTGCCGTCCCAGCGCGAGGCGTGCAGGCGCACGAACACGGCTGCGTCGTCGGCGAGCGTCGCGAGCGTGGCGACCCGCGACGTGCCGCCGCCCTGCTCGAATCTGCGCCGCATGCGACGCATCTGCTGGCGGAAGTTCGAGCTGCGCGCGGCCATCCACGCCTCGAAGCTGCCCTCGCGCAGCGACACGAACGGGCTGCCGTCGACGTGCGTGCGCCACAGCGGGGGCCGCAGCGCGCCCGGCCAGCGGTCGCGCAGCGCGCTCTGCCACTGGCCGTCGACGGCGATCCCCTCGAACAGCAGCGCGTCCGGGCGCGGCGCCGCGTGCGCGAGCGCGCCGCCGATCGCCGCGGCGACCTCCCACTCGCGCCCGGGCACCGCCAGCGGCGCGAGCCGCGCCGCGATCTCGATCCCCGGCAGGCGGTAGTCGACGCGCCCGCCGCCGCCCGGGACGACGTAGAACGGCGCGAGGCCGACGAGCCGCGCGCCGTCGCGCACGGCGACGGCGCGCGGCTGCGCGCCCTCGGGCGCGACCTGGCGCCACCACGCGAGCACCCACGCGGGGGCCATCTGCGGCAGCGCGTCGGCGACCGCGAGCGCGTCCCACGCGGGCGCGAGCGCGGCGAGCCCGTCGAGCTCGGCGATCAGCTCGGTGTCGAGCATGCGCCCGCTACGCCGCTCCGCCATGCTGTCCCGCCGCCTGCGCCGGCGTCTGCTCGAGCGCCTGCTGCGGGTCCACGCGTGGGTCGATCGCATGCATCGGCGCGCGCCCCTTCAGCACGATCTCCTGGTACTCGTCCTCCGCGTCGGACTGCATCACGATCGCGCCGCCGACGCCGAGCGTCGCGGTCTCGCCGTCGATCACGATCGTGCGGATGACGATGTTGAGGTCGACCGCGCCGCTCAGGCCGAACCAGCCGATCGCGCCCGAGTAGACGCCGCGCGCCTCGCCCTCGAGCTCGTCGATGATCTCCATCGTGCGCTTCTTCGGTGCGCCCGTCATCGAGCCGCCGGGGAAGCAGGCGCGCACGCAGTCGGGCGGCTCGACGTCCTCGCGCAGCAGCCCGCGCACGGTCGAGACGAGCTGGTGGACGGTCTCGTAGGTCTCGACGTGCATCAGGTACGGCACGTGCACCGTCCCGACCTCGCACACGACGCCGAGGTCGTTGCGCAGCAGGTCGGCGATCATCAGGTTCTCCGCGCGCGTCTTCTCGTCGGCCCGCAGCTCCTCCGCCAGGCGCACGTCCTCGGCCGGCGTCGCGCCGCGGCGGCAGGTGCCCTTGATCGGCTTCGCCTCCGCCCAGCGGTCGCGCCCGATCGACAGGAAGCGCTCCGGCGAGGAGCTGAGGACCGCGCTCTCGCCCACGCGCAGGAAGGCCGAGAACGGCGCCGGGTTCACGCGCCGCAGCGTGCGGTAGAGCGCGAGCGGGTCGGGCCGCACCTCGGCGGTGACCTTGTTCGTGAGGCAGATCTCGTAGGACTCGCCGTCGATCAGCGCTTGCTTGCAGCGCGCGATGTCGTCGAGGTAGCGCGCGTGCGAGCGGCTGAGATGGAAGCGGACCGGCGCGTCGCCGCGCTCGGCCGAGGCCCGCTCCCAGTCGGGCGCCTCGACCGGCGGCAGCGAGACGAGCCGCAGGCTCGTGTCGCGGATCCAACGCTCGGCCTCCTCGACGCCGTCCGGGTCGGAGACGCACAGGACATAGGTCGTGCGCTCGACGTGGTCGAACGCGATCAGCCGGTCGGCGAGCACGAACGCGGCGTCCGGCATCGCCGCGGCGTGCGCCGCCTCGCCGCCGCAGTCGGCCTTCAGCTCATAGCCGAGATAGCCGACGAAGCCGCAGTTGAAGTCGAACGGCAGGTCGTCGGAGACGGAGCGCAGCCGCCGCGTCTCGCGGCTGAGGTGGTCGAAGATCGACTCCTGCGAGGTCTCGACGGTCCCGTCCGGGCGCTGCACGCGCACCACGCCGTCGCCGACGTCGTAGGTGACGACGGCCGACAGCGGGCCGCCGGGCGCGCCCATGAACGAGAAGCGCGCGCGCTCGTCGAGCTTGCTGCTGTCGAGCCAGAAGGCGTGCTCCCCCTCGCCGTAGAGGTGCACGAACGCGCGCTCGGCATCGACGAGCGTGTCGAGCCGCTTGACGCTCAGCGTCAGCCGTGCGCGCTCGGCCGGACGTCGCGGCGCGACGCTCGGCGCCCTCGCGCCGCCCACACGGGCGCCCCCGTTCGCCGCCTGGTGCGCGGCCGTCAGCGCGCCGAAGTTCGCCAGCAGCCGGCGCCCGTACTCGGTGCTGATCGACTCGGGGTGGAACTGCACGCCCCAGCGCGGACGCGTCCGATGCGCGACCGCCATCAGGATGCCGTCGCTCGTCCACGCGATCGGCTCCAGCTCGTCGGGCAGCGGCTGCTCGACGCACAGCGAGTGATAGCGGACCGCCTGGAACTCACGGGGGATCCCGGCGAACAGCGGCGAGTCCTCGTGCAGCACCGCGCTGACGCGGCCGTGCATCGGCTCGGGCGCGTGCACGACGCTCGCGCCGCTGACCCAGCCGAGCCCCTGGTGGCCGAGGCAGACGCCGAGCAGCGGCGCCTCCGCCTCCGCGATCGCGCGCGTGCAGACGCCGAAGTCGGCCTCGCGGTCCGGGCGGCCCGGGCCGGGCGAGACGACGACGTTGTCGAACGCCAGCTCGCGCAGCTCCTCCCACGACGCCTCGTCGTTGCGCACGACGATCGGCTCGTCGCCGTTCGCCTCCGCCAGCAGCTGGAAGAGGTTGTATGTGAACGAGTCGTAGTTGTCGATCAGCAGCGTCTTCATGATCAGACCAGGTACTTGCGCAGGATCTTCCCCAAGGGGCTCTTGGGGATCTCCTCGCGCAGCTCGACCTGCTGGGGGACCTTGTAGTTGGCGAGCCGCTCGCGGCAGAAGTCGATCAGCGCGCGCTCCTCGAACGCCTCCGCCGGCACGACGACCGCCTTGACGGCCTCGGCGCCGGGCGTGCTGCCGGGCACGCCGACGACGATCGCCTCGGCGACGCTCGGGTGCGCCTCGACGACGTCCTGCACCTCGATCGGGTCGACCTTGTAGCCGCCGACCTCGATCAGCAGCTTCTTGCGTCCGGTGATCGTGAGGCGGCCCTCGCCGTCGAGCACGCCGAGGTCGCCTGTATGGAAGCGGCCTTCGGCGAACGCCTCCGCGTTGACCTCCGGCAGGTCCGAGTAGCCGTCCGTCATCGCGGGGCTGGAGACCGTCACCTCGCCGGCCTCGCCGGCGGGCAGCGGCGCGCCCTCGTCGTCGACGATCGCGAACGAGACCGCGCCGATCCCGCGCCCGACCGACGCGAAGCTCGCGACCGGGTCGGCGTCGAGGTTCGCGGCGAGGAAGCCCGTCTCCGTCGAGCCGTAGAGCTGTCGCACGAGCACGCCGAACTTCTCGCCGAAGGCGTCGAAGCTCTCGCGCGCGAGCGCGGTGCCGGCCGAGAAGCACAGCCGCAGCGACGAGAGGTCGGCGTGGCCGGGCGCCTCGGCGAGCAGCTGGTAGTGGAACGGCACGCCGGGGAAGACCGTGCAGCGCTCGCGCTCGAGCAGCTCGAGCGCGCGGTGGCGCTTGAGCAGGAACGGGTTCGGGTCTTCGAGGATCACGAGCGTCGCGCCCCACACGGTCGGGCCGAGCAGGCACGCGCCCATGCCCCACGTGTGGAACAGCGGGATCGCGCTGAAGACGCGGTCGGCGGCGGTCACCGCCAGCTCGCCGTAGAGCACGCCCTCGGCGGCGATCTGGCCGTGCGTGCGCGGCACGCGCTTGGGCCGGCCGGTCGAGCCGGAGGAGAACTGGTAGACGAAGACCTCGTCGGGATCGCGCGGCGCCAGGCGGCCGGCAGGGGCGCGTTCGATCAGCTCCTCGAGCGTCAGCGCCTGGCCGTGCGCCGCCGTCGTCGTGATCACCTCGACGGGGTGCTCGAAGCCGGCGGCGATCCGCTCGCAGACGCCGGCCGTGCGCTCGTCGCTGACGATCCCGCGCACGTCGGCGCTGTGGAAGCAGAACTCCAGCTCGGTCTGCTTGAACGCCGGGTTGACCGGCACGACGATCCCGCCGAGCGCGGTGATCGCGTGGAAGCACGTCACGAACCAGGGGTCGTCGCGCAGCACGAGGCCGACCGCGTCGCCTGCGCCGATCCCGCGCTCGGCGAAGCCGTGCGCGAGGCGCTCGACGCGCTCGACCAGCTCCGCCCACGCGATCCGCTCGTCGCGGTAGACGAGCGCCGTGTGCTCAGGACGCTCCGCCGCCTGCGTGTACAGCCGCTCCATCGTCAGCATGCGGCCTACCCCTTCGCCCGCTCGACGAACGCGCCGATCGCGGCGATCGTCTGGAAGTTCTCGGGCGTGAGGTCGTCGTCGTGCACGGTCACGCCGTAGCGCTCGCGCAGGAACGCGACGAGCTGCATGACGCCGTGCGAGTCGACGATGCCGGTCGCGAGCAGATCCTCGTCGGGCGCGATCTGCTCGGTCGCGCTGCCGGTCATGATCTCGCTCAGGATGAACTGCTCGACGTCGGTTGCGACGTCCATGCTGCCACCTGCTTTCTCTCTGCTGGAGTTCTCTCTGCTATCGCGCATCTGCGGCTGCGCCAGCGGCGCAGCACGCGCGTGCGCTCCACCTGCCACATCGGCAGATAGCCGCGTGCGGTGTAGACCCAGCGCGCGCTGCGGTTCTCGGCGACGACCCAGCCCCACAGGCGCTCGAAGCCACGCTCGCGAAGTGCGGTCTCGACCTGGTAGAGCACGTCGTTGACGGTGCCGCCGGCGCGGTGCTGCTTGTGGACGTAGAGGTCGAAGCCGTAGCCGTCGCGCGGGCCGAGCTCGATGTCGAGCCCGAGTCTGCGCATGTCGCGGTGCGTCGGCATCGTCCCGTCCGACCACCAGTAGCACGCGATCAGCCGCTCGCCGTGGAAGCCGGCGAAGCCGCCGTAGCCGGCGTCGAGGTCGGCTGCGAAGCGCGCGTCGCCGTCGAGGTCGCCGCGCTCGGCGTTCAGCTCGCGCAGGGCGGGCAGGTGGCGGCGCTCGATCGGCTCGACGCGGACCGTCCTGCGGCGCGCCGGGACGGCGATCGCGTCCAGCGGCTTGACGATCACGAGAAGCGTCTCGCGCTTGACGAGCTGGGCGCGGACGCCGTCGCGCAGGAACGCGAGCGTGCCGCGGACGCCGCCGGCGGCAAGCCGGCGCCGCAGCTCGCGCAGCGTCGAATGGGCGGTCGTCAGGGATGTCACGGGCTGAGCGTTTGCTGAGCGTTTGCTTATAGCAATCGGCCGGGCAACCCGATAATGCGAACGTGAGCTTGCACGAGACCACAATCGCGGGCCTTCCGAGGCCCGACGCGCGGCACGGCGTCTTCGAGACGCTGCTCGTCGCGGGCGGGGCTCCGCGCGAGCTCGACGCCCATCTCGCGCGCCTGCGCGAAAGCCTGCTCGCGCTCTACCATGCCGGCCTGCCGGACGGCGCGCGCGAGCTGGTGCTCGAGAACGCGGCGGGCGTGCCGCTCGGCCGCGTCAGACTGACCGCGATGCCGCAGCCGGACGGCGAGCCGCTGCTCGACGTCGCGGTCCAGCCGGTCGTGCGCGCGAACGTCCTGCCAGGCTGGGAGCTGGCGCTCGACCTGCGGACGGTCGCCGTGGGCGACTGGCGCGGAGCTCACAAGTGGACGGATCGACGACTGCTGGAGGCGCTCGATGCGCGCGCCGCGCCGGAGGGCGCCCTGCTCGTCGACGCCGGCGACGGCTGCGTGCTGGAGACGACGCGCGCGAACGTCTTTGCGGTCGGCGCCGACGGCGTCGTTCGCACGCCCCCGCTCGACGGCCGCGTCCTGCCGGGCGTCGCGCGCGCGCGCGCCATCGCGCTGACGCGCGCGGCCGGGCGCGAGCTGCGCGAGCAGGCGCTGCGCATCGAGCAGCTGCTGGTCGCGAGCGAGCTGTTCGCGACCGGCTCGGTCCGCGGCGTCGAGCCGATCCGCTCGATCGACGGCGTCGCCGTCGGCGGCCCGGGGCCGGTCTCCGCCGCGCTCGCGCGCGAGCTGCGCGCGCAATGGCTCGGCAGCGCCGTCGCCGCGTGACTCAGGCCGCGACGCGCTGGGCACGCAGCGAACGCAACTCGTCGAGGTCGAGCACGCGCAGCGCGAACAGCCCGGCGACGTAGACGATCGCGCCGATCAGCCCGGCGGGGATCAGCCCGAGCGGCGCGGCGAGCGCCATCGCGCCGGTCATGACGGCGGCGACGAGCAGCGTCGCGAGCAGGCGCCACGGCTTCACCCGCAGGCGCAGCGTCAGCAGCGCGGTGCCGAGCATCAGCGTCATCGTCAGCACCTCGGTGACGACGGTCACCCACGCGGAGCCGAGCGCGCCGTACTTCGGGATCAGCCACACGTTGAGGCCGATGTTCGCGGCCGCGCCGATCGCCGAGTAGATCGCGAGGCGCCAGTTGAGGTTCAAGAGCGGCGCGAGGAAGCCGGCGAGCGAGCCGAAGCAGATCGAGACGAACGCGATCATCAGGACGGGGAGGACTTGCGCGGTACGCTCGTTGTGCGGTCCGAACAGGACGTGGACGATCGGGCCCGAGAGCGCGATCGTGGTCGCGAGGATCGGCAGCGAGATCACCGCGAGCAGCTCGGCGGCGCGCTGCACCAGTCGCCGGACGCGATCGGGGTCGTGCGCGTGGACGGCCGACAGGACCGGGAAGAACGACGACATCACCGCCGCGGGCAGGAACAGGAGCGGCGAGAGGAAGCGGTAGGCCGCGCCGTAGTAACCGGCCTCGCTTGCGCTCGAGAGCTGCAGCAGCAGTACGGCGTCGACCTGGTAGTAGATTGTGATCAGGATGCTCGCGATCCCGAGCGGGACCGCGACCTTCATCAGCGGCCTCCACAGCCTGCGCCCTGCGCGCCAGGCGATGTGCGCGTAGCGCATCGTCGCCCGCAGTTGCAGCGTGCAGATGACTGCGAGCACGGCCATGTACGCGATCGCGAACTCGACGACCGACGCGCCGGCGATAAAGAACGCGATCGTCACGCCGAGCCACATGAAGCTCTGCAGGACGCTGAAGGAGAGCGCGAGCCCGGCGCGCAGGCGCGTGTTGAAGACGGCCATCAGCGCGCTGCCGCCGCTCGAGAAGATCGTCAGTGTGAGGATCCACGCCGCCGCGTGCCCCGTCTTGAGGAAGATCGGCACGAAGGCCGCGCAGACGATCGCCGCGAACAGCGACAGCAGCAGCCGCATGCCGGCGAGCGCCCCGAGCCACTCCGCCTCGCGCTCGGGCTCTGCGGCCATCCGCTGCATCGAGACGGTCGTCAGCCCGAGGTCGGTCAGCACGGCGAAGATGCCGGTGTAAGCGCTGACGGCCGCCCACACGCCGTAGTCGCCAGCTCCGAGCGTGCGCCAGGCGAAGGCGACGGTGAATGCGCTGATGGGCATCGAGACGAGCCGCAGCACCAACTGCGTGCTGATGTTCGTCGCGATCGTGCGGCCGCCCGCCTCGCCGGCGTCGCCGGCGCGCCCGCCGGACAGGAAACGGCGCGGCAGCGTTCGGATCCGGCCGGGCATGTGTCCGGTACTCTTGCAGCCTTGCGCGTCCTCGTCGTCCTGCCCTTCCCACCGCTTGTCGAAGGGGGCGCCGCCTCGCGTTGCGCGATCGGCATGCTGCGCGGCCTGGCGGCTCACGGCGTCGACCTCCAGGTGCTCGCAGCCGACCTGCGGCACGAGTTCCACGGCATGCCGCCGGACGACCTCCCAGTCGAGCTGGCGCTGACGCCGCATCCGAGCCGCGGGCGCACGCGCTGGCTGCGCTTCACGCGCCCGCACGCGGTGCTGACGACGACGTCGTTCGCGCCGCTCGTGCGCGAGCGCGCGCGCGAGGCGGATGTCGTGCACTTCGTCGAGCTGGGCGGCGCGTCGCTCATCCCCTATGTAGATCGGCCGGCGGTCGCGCAGATCCACTGCCTGACCCGCCGCGACCGCGACATCGGTCCGGTGTGGACGCACGACGGGCGCGTCGCGCGCGAGCTGCTGCGCGCCGAGCAGCGCGTCGTCCGCCACGCGAGCTGGTTGCTCGTCAACTCGCGCGAGGTCGCCGAGCCGCTCACGCGGATGGCGCCGCAGGCGCACGTCGCCGTCGCGCCGCTGCCGCTCGACCCCGCGACCTACGCGCCGCGGGCGCCGCTCGACCAGCCTGTCGCCGGGCTGATCGGCACCGCCGGGTGGCCGCCGACCGCGAACGCCGTCGAGCGCCTGCTGCGCAACGTCTGGCCGCGCGTGCTGGAGCGCCGCCCCGACGCGCGCCTGCTGCTGGCCGGCTTCGGAATGGAGCGCGAGGCGTTCCCCCGCCTGCCGGACCTGCCGGGCGTCGAGTGGCGGGGCCGGGTCGACTCGGCGACCGGCTTCCTGCGCGAGCTGGGCGTGCTCCTCTACCCGCTCGGGCGCGGCAGCGGGGCCAAGATCAAGGTGCTGGAGGCGATCGCGCTCGGCGTGCCGGTCGTCACCACGCCCGACGGGGCGGAGGGGATCGGCGGCTCGGGCGGCCTCGTGGTCGAGACGGACGACGTCGCGCTCGCGAGCGCGACTGCCGCACTGCTCGCCGACCCGGCCGCCCGCGCGGCCGCCGGCGCCGCCGCGCACGAGACGTTCATGGAGCACCACGCTCCGCTGCCGGCGAGCGCGCCCGTGCTGGAGCTGTACGAGCGGATGGCGGCGGCCGGAGCGGCGCGCGCGCTCGCCTGATCGGTGCGGCTGCTCGCCTACAGCGACTCGTGCCAGGTCGGCGGGGCGGAGCTGGCGCTCGGCTACCTGCTCGGCGCGCTCGATCCGCACGTGGAGGCCGGTGTGCTCGCGGTCGACGAGGCGGTCGGCGCCGCGATCGCCGCCCACCGTCCCGGCACCGGCCACGCCGTCGTGCGCCCGCCGGAAGGCACGCGCGACGGCGCGGCGCTCGCGCAGCACCGCCGCGCGATCCGCGCCTTCGCGCCCGACGTGCTGCACGCCAACCAGGCATGGCCGTGGGCGTGCGGCTATGCCGAGCTGGCCGCGCTGCTGACGCCCGGCGTGCGCGTCGTCGCCGTCGACCACCTGCCGGTCGGCGGCGCGATTCCGCGCCCGCGCCGGCTCGCACGCCGGCTGCTCGCGCGCCGGCTGCACGCCCACGTCGCGGTCGGCGAGCGCGCCGCGCGCGAGGTCGAGCGGCTCGTCGGGCTGCCCGCCGGCGCCGTGCGCGGCGTCGCGAACGGCGTGCCGGCGGCGCAGCCGGAGCCGCTCGCGCGCACGCACGCCGGGCCGACGGTCGGCGCGCTCGGCCGCATCACTGACCAGAAGGGCTACGACGCGCTCGTGCGGGCGCTGCCGGGGCTGCCCGGCGCGACACTCGTGCTCGTCGGCGACGGGCCGGAGCGCGCGGCGCTGGAAGCGCTCGCGGCCGAGCTGGGGGTCGTCGAGCGGCTCGTCGTGACCGGCTGGACGCGGGCGGCGCGGCGCCATCTGCCGACGTTCGACGTGCTGGCCGTCCCGTCGCTGTGGGAGGGTATGCCGCTCGTGATCCTCGAGGCGATGCACGCGGGACTGCCCGTCGTCGCGAGCGACGTCGGCTCGGTCGCCGAGGCGGTGCTCGACGGCGAGACCGGCTACGTCGTCGCGCCCGGCGACGAGGCGGCGCTGCGCGAGCGGCTGGCGCGGCTGCTCGGCGACCCCGACTTGCGCGTGCGCCTGGGCGATCGCGGTCGCGCGGTCGCCGCCGAGCGCTTCACGGACGCGGCGATGGCGCGCCGCTACGAGGCCGTCTACGCCGACGTGCTGGGGGAGCACGGCCGGTGAGCTTGCGCGCGCGTCTCGCGCTTGCGCTCTGGCTCGTCGCCGTCGCCGTCGCGACCGTCTTCACCGCCGGCTGCGGCGCGGCCGCGAAGCCGATCAGGCTCGCGCCGCTGCCGCCCGGTGCGCCGGCGCTGAAGCTCGGTGTCGTCGCCGACACGCTCGACGACCGCGGCAGCGCGCGGCCGCAGGACGAGCGCCGCGTGCGCGCGCTCGGCGTGCGCTGGATCCGCGAGGAGCTGCGCTGGCCGGAGGTCGAGCCCACCCCGGGAACGTTCCGCTGGCGCCGCTACGACAAGCTGTTCGCCGACTCGGCGAGCCGCGGCCTGCACGTGCTGCCGATGCTGATCGGCACGCCGCGCTGGGCCGGCAGCTCCTCGCTCGCGATGCCGGACCCGCAGGCGTTCGGCACCTTCGCGGCGCGCGCGGCCGCGCGCTACGGGCCGGGCGGCAGCTTCTGGCGCACGCGCAGACGGCTGGCGGGCTACGCGCCGCAGTGGTTCGAGCTGTGGAACGAGCCCTACACGGCGCGCTACTCGACCGGCGGCGTCGACCCGGTCCGCTACGCGCAGCTCGTGCGCGCGACGCTCACGCAGGGGCGCGCCGCGAACCCCCGCGCGCGCTGGCTGATGGCCGCCGATCTCGACTACAACGACGACAGCGGGCGCGGGCACGACTGGCTCGCCGCGATCGCCGCCGCCGACCCGACCCTGGAGGCCGACGTCGACGGCGTCGCGGTCCATCCCTACGCGTTCGTCCCGCCGACCGACCACACGAGCGACACGCAGCTGCGCTACCGCTTCGATCGCGTCGTCGCGATCGAGCGCGAGCTCGCGCAGCAGGGCGCTGCGGACCCGCAGCTGTGGATCACCGAGCTCGGCTGGAGCACGTGCAGCCTGCGGCCGGACTGCACGAGCGAACACGACCAGGCGCAGTGGCTCGCCGACGCCGCTGCAGCGCTGCGGCGCGCGCCGCTGATCGGCCACGTGGGAGCGCTGTTCGTCTACCACCTGCGCGACTTCCCGGGCGCGGGCGGGAGCGACCGCGAAGGGCACTACGGGCTGCTGCGCACCAACGGCACGCGCAAGCCGGCGTGGAGCGTCGTGCGCGCGCTCACGCTCCAGCGCCCGCCGCCGCTTCCCCACCCGGCGTCGCGCCGCGCTACGCCGGCGCCGCGAGGAAGTTCCAGATCGGCTCGGTGAAGACGGCCTCGAAGCGCTCGCGCGTGTAGGGGCCGTCGCCTTCGAGGTCGAAGATCCGCAGGCCGGCGCCGTGCAGCAGGTCCCACACCTCGCCGGGCTTGGAGCCGTAGAGGTCGGCGCCGCCGATGCCGTGCTCGAAGATCACGATCGGCCGGTGGCGCGCGAGCGTCTCGGCGGCACCGCGCATCACGAGCAGCTCGGCGCCCTCGACGTCGATCTTGACCAGCGACGGTGCGAAGCCCTCAGGCAGCGCGTCGTCGAGCCTGTCGAGCTGGACGGCGAAACGCTTGACCTCCTGCGCATGCGGCGGCAGGTCCGCGCGCTGGCGCAGCCCGCTCATCGCCGGCGCGTTCAGCACGTGCGTGAACTCGGCGCTGCCGGCCTCCTCCGAGCAGGCGGCGTTGCGCACGTCGACCTGCGGGAAGCGGGCGGCCAGCTCCGCGGCGAGCGCGGGGATCGGCTCGTAGGCGACATGCCGTCCGTCGGGAGCGACGGCGAGGATCATCTCGAGCGTCTCGCCCCGGTTGGCGCCGACGTCGATCGCGCTGCCGTCGCGGCGCAGCGCGGTCGCGAGCACGACGCGCATCGCGTGCTCGTCGCGCAGCGCCCGGCGCGCCGCCGGGTCGAAGCTCGAGCGCGCCTCGCGCATACGACCGACGACCGCGCGCGCCTGCTGCTCGCGGCCGCTGCGCATGGCGAGCGAGCGGGCCGAGCGGCGCAGCGCGTCGGCGGTGGTGCGGAGCGGCGAGGCCATGCGGCGCGGATGCTAGTGGGTCGGGGAGACAGGCGCCCGCGCGTGTGCCGCGAGCGCCGAGGCGCCCTAATCTAAAAAAAATGGTGTAACCCATCTGACACCACTAGCGTCCCCTCCTCAGAGGGGATACACCGTACGGCGTCGCCTCGCGCTGGATCGTTTGCGGCGCCCGTCACGGCTCATAGACGGGGGACCGATGGCACTGCTCGACAGCCGCCGCCGCAAGGCGGTGCGACGGCCGCTGGGCGCCATGCGCCAGCGCATGCCCGAAGCAGAGAGCGGGCGCACGACCACCTTCACCGACTCGCGCGCGCTCGCGTGCCTGCTGCTGGCCGCGGCGCTGATCGCCGGCGGGCTCGTCCACGTGCTCGCACAGCGCGGGCAGCGGCGCTCCGGCACCGACGGCGTATGGGTCCAGAGCGAAGCCCCGATCCACGCGGGCAGCGTCGCCTGCCAGTCGCGCGAGCTGCTGCCGGCCGACACGGTCACGATCCAGATACCCGGCGCGACGAGCCGTCCGCCGCTCGTCACCGTCCGCCACGGCGGACGCGTGCTCGACCGCGTCGACGGGACGCCCGGGCGCACCTCGGTCAACGCTTCGGTTGCGCCGCTGCGGCACGATCTCGCGAACGTCGAGGTGTGCCTGCGCTTCCGCGCCCACGCCGCGCTGCTCGCAGGACCGACGCCACCGCAGGACGGACCAGTCCGCATCGACGGCAGCGCCTACGCCGGCTCGCTCCCGATCACCTACCTGCTGCCCGGCGAGCGCTCGTGGTGGAGCTTCTGCCCGCGGATCGCGGCGCGCATGGGACGCGGTCGCGGGCTGTGGACGGCCGGCTGGAGCGCCTGGCTGACCGTCGCGCTCGTGCTCGGCGCGCTGGCGCTCGCCGTCTGGATCGTGCTGCGCACGCTCGTCGCCGACGGCTCGCGGCGGCGCACGGCGCTCGCGATCGCCGCCGTCGCGTTCCTCAACGCCGCCGCATGGTCGTTGATCACGCCCGCCTTCCAGGTGCCGGACGAGGTCGCGCACGTCGCCTACGTGCAGAGCATCGGCGAGAGCGGCAGGCCGCCGCGCGAACCGCGCTCGATCGTCATCTCGCCCGAGCAGTCTGCCGCGATGGCCGACGCCGGCTACGGCAGCACGGGCGCGCCCACGCTCCACGCCGCCGCCTGGTCGCCGCTGCAGCAGGCGAGGCTCGCCGCCGACCTGCGCCGCCCGCTGTCGCGCCGCGCGACGATCGCCACCGGCGAAGGCGAGCCCGAGCCGCCGCTCTACTACACGCTCGAGTCGCTGCCCTACCGCGCCGCCGCCGGCGCGACGCTGCTCGACCGGCTCACCGCGATGCGGCTGCTGTCGGCCGCGCTCGCCGGCATCACCGCGCTGCTGTGCTTCCTGTTCGTGCGCGAGTGCCTGCCGGGCCGCCCGTGGGCGTGGACGGTCGGCGGGCTCGGTGTCGCCTTCACCCCGATGCTCGGCTTCGTCTCGGGCGGCGTCAACCCGGACGCGCTGCTGTACGCGCTCTCGGCGGCGCTGTTCCTGTGCGTCGCCCGCGGCTGGCGGCGGAGCGTCACGCCGCGGCTCGCGCTCGCGACGGGAGCGCTGATCGCGGCCGGGATGCTGACGAAGGTGAACTTCGTCGGACTCGTCCCCGGCGCGCTGCTCGGGCTGACGCTCGCGGCGCGGCGCACGACGCTCGCCTGGGACCGGCGGGTCGCCGGCCTCGTCGGCGCTGCGCTCCTGCCGGCGACGGCGCTGTTCGCGCTCGGCGTGGGCGTCGAGTCGCTCGCGTGGCACCGGCCGTTCGTGCTCGGGCGCCCGGCCTCGCCGGACAGCCACGTCGGCCTGTGGGCGCACCTCGGCTACATCTGGCAGGTGTTCCTGCCGCGCCTGCCGTTCCAGCCGAGAACGACGCTCACGCACCCCGGCTACGAACAGCTCTTCAGAACGTTCGTCGGCGCGTTCGGCTCGCTCGTCGCGTGGCTGCCGACACGCGCGTACCACGTCGCCGAGGCGGTGCTCGCGCTGAGCGGCGCGCTCGCCCTGCGCGCGCTGCTGGCCGATCGGCGCGAGCTGCGCTGGCGCCGCCGCGAGCTGCTCGGCTACGTCGCGATGGCGGCCGCCCTGCTGGCGCTGATCGGACTCTCGGTCGACCTCAGACGCGACATTCTGCACATCGTGCAGGGCCGCTATCTGCTGCCGCTGCTGCCGCTGTTCGGGATCCTGCTCGCGCTCGGCGCGCGCGGCGCGGGGGAGCGCTGGGGGCGCTCGCTCGGGGTCGCGCTGGTGGCGGCCGCTGTCTCCTGGAGCCTGCTCGGGATGCTCGTGACGGTCGCGTTCTTCTACAGCTAGGCGCCGCGCGATCCGGCCCCGCCGATCGCCGCGCGCAGCGCGCGGCGCAGGCGGCCGAGCGTGACGACGCCGCGCAGCACGCCGCCGCCGTCGAGCACCATCATCGCGCCGAGCGTGCGCAGCCCGTCGGCGTCGAGCAGCGCGCGCAGCGTCTGGTCCTCGCCGATCCGCCAGCGCCCGCCCTCGTCGGCCTCCATCAGCTCGCGCACGAGCACGCGATCCGCGCCAGCCGCGTCCCCGCTGCCGCGCGTGCCGCGCTCGACCGCGCGGCGCGCGCCCTCCTCGCGCAGCACGCCGACGAAGCGGCCGGCCGCGTCGACGACCGGGAACCACGGCCAGCGGTAGCGCAGGAAGAACTCGTCGAGCGCCTGCTCCGCGGGCAGCTCCTCGGGCACGCTGACGGGGTCGGCGTCCATGATGTCGCCGACGCGCACGTCCTCGAGCTGCTCGGTCAGCGCCGTCTGCGCGAGCAGCGCGCGCGCGGCCCCGCTCATCATCAGGCCGACGAGCACGAACCACAGCCCGACCCAGCTCAGCGGCCCGAACGTCCCCCACAGGCCGACGCCGATCAGCACGATCGAGAACGCCTGGCCGGAGCGCGCAGCGACGCGCGTCCCGGCGTTGCGCGCACCGGTGAGCTGCCACACGAGCGCCCGCAGGATCCGCCCGCCGTCGAGCGGATAGGCCGGGATCAGGTTGAAGGCGAGCACGATCAGGTTCATCGTCACGAGGAAGCTGATCGTCAGCGTCACTGGCGTGAGGGCGGCGCCGGGGCGCAGCAGCGCGGCCTCCGCGAAGCGATGCGGACCGAGCAGCGCGAAGCCGGCCAGCAGGCTCGCGACGATGATCGCGAGCGTCGCGAGCGGGCCGGCGCCGGCGACCTCCAGCTCCTCGCGCGGCGTACGGCTCTCGCGACCCAGCAGCGAGAAGCCGCCGAGCGGGGAGATCGTGATGCCCGCGACCTCGATCCCGTTGCGGCGTGCGGCGAGCGCGTGGCCCAGCTCGTGCGCGACGATCGAGGCGAACAGCAGCAGCGCGCTCGCGACTGCGGTCAGGTAGGCGGTCGTGCCAGATCCGTGCAGCGCGACGCGGAACGAGCCGGACAGCAGGAAGATCACCGCGAACAGCGCCAGGAACCAGGTGAAGTCGACCCCCACGCGGATGCCGAGGACGCGCACGAGCTGGATCGATCCGGATCGCCCGAACATGGTGGAATGGTCGCACAGCGCGTGCAACGTCCCTCGCACCGCTCGACCATCCGGCCACCTGACCCGACGAGGATCCAATGAGCGACGCCCTGACCGAGCTGCGCGAGCGGCTTGCCGAGATCGCCGACCTGAACGCGGCCGGCAGCCTGCTCGGCTGGGACCAGCAGACGATGATGCCCGAACGCGCCGCGCCGCAGCGCGCCGAGCAGCTCGCCACGCTCGGCCGGCTCCTGCACGAGCGCTTCACCGACGACGCGGTCGGCCGCCTGCTCGACGCTGCCGAGCCGCTCGCCTCCCCCGGGTCCGACGCGGCGCTCGTGCGCGTCACGCGGCGCGACTGGGAGAAGGCGCGGCGCGTCCCGTCGGAGCTGGCCGCCGAGCTGGCGCGCGCGGGCGCGCTCGGCCACGCCGCCTGGGTCGACGCGCGCGAGCGCTCGGACTTCGCCGCCTTCCTGCCGTTCCTGCGCCGCAACGTCGAGCTGAAGCTGCGCTACGTGGAGTGCTTCGACGGTTTCGACGACCCCTACGACGTGCTGCTCGACGACTACGAGGAGGGCATGACGAGCGCCGAGGTCGGCGCCCTGTTCGCCGAGCTGCGCGCCGGTCTCGTGCCGCTGATCGCCGCGATCGCCGAGCGCGCCGACGCGGTCGACGGGTCGCCGCTGCACGGCGAGTTCCCGGTCGAGGGCCAGCGCGATCTCGTCGGTCGCGTCCTGCGCCAGCTCGGCTGGCGCGCCGACGGCTGGCGCATCGACGAGGCTGCGCATCCGTTCGCGACGAGCTTCGGCCCGGGCGACGTGCGCCTGACGACGCGCTACGACACCGCCTACGTGGGGATGGCGCTCTACGGCGCGATCCACGAGTTCGGGCATGGGCTCTACGAGGCGCAGGTCGATCCCGCGCTCGCGCGCGGGCCGCTCGGCGAAGGCGTCTCGCTCGGCGTGCACGAGTCGCAGTCGCGCTTGTGGGAGAACGTCGTCGGCCGCGGACGCCCGTTCGCCGGCTGGCTCCACGGGCAGCTGCGCGAGATCTTCCCCGAGCGTTTCGCCAGCGTCTCCGTGGAGGACTGGTTCCGCGCCGTCAACAAGGTGGAGCCCTCGCTCATCCGCGTTGAGGCGGACGAGGCCACGTACGGGTTGCACATCATCCTGCGCTTCGAGCTGGAGCGGGCGATGATCGCCGGCACCGTCGCACTGGAGGAGCTGCCCGAGGCCTGGAACGCGCGCATGCAGGAGTACCTCGGCGTCGAGGTGCCAGGCGACGCGGAGGGCGTGCTGCAGGACGTGCACTGGTCCGGCGGCGACATCGGCTACTTCTCCACCTACGCGCTCGGCAACCTGATCGGCGCGCAGCTGTGGGAGCGGGCGCGGGGCGATCTCCCCGACCTCGACGCGCAGCTCGCAGCCGGGGACGGCAGCGCACTGCGCGAGTGGCTCGGATCGCACGTCCATCGCTACGGTCGCACCTACCCGCCGCGCGAGCTGGTCGAGCGGGTGGTCGGCGGGCCGATCGCGGTGCAGCCGTTCTTGGACTATCTCAACGGCAAGCTGCGCCCGATCTACGGACTCGCGGCCTGAGCGCCGCTCCGGCGGGGCTCAGGCCCGTCACGCCGCCGGTTGGGCACCGAGCGGGAGTGCGGCGCGGTCCGCGCCCCGGCTGCGCCCTCGCTCGGCGGGGCCCGATTCCCGCTTCGCCATGCACCGGATCTACGTGTGCTCCGTTGGGGGTCGTATGGACCCCTAACGGAGCACAGCTCGGGAGAACGGGGCGGCCGCGCGACCGCTCCTTCCGAGGGCACGACGCGCAAGCCGGCGTCCGCAGCGGAGCGCCGGCCCTACAACAGCGGCCGATGCCGCTCCACGATCGCGCGGAAGTCCACGCTGGGCGGCAGCGTCCCGAAGGCGTGGCCGGCGTCGCCCGCGAGGCGGGAGGCGCAGAAGGCGTCGGCCACCTCGCGAGGCGAGTAGCGGACGATCAACGAGCCCTGCAGCGCCAGGGCCATCGCCTCCACGACGCGCCGGGCGCGGGCCTCGATGTCGACCGTGTCGGACAGCTCCGAGCGCAGCTTCGCCACGTGCGCGTCCAGCCGCGGGTCGGCTCCCGCCGACTCCTCCAGCTCGGCGAACAGCGCTGGGCCGGCCTCGGGCTCCTTCAGCAGCGCGCGCAGCACGTCGAGGCACATCACGTTCCCCGACCCCTCCCACACCGAGTTCAGCGGCGCCTCGCGGTAGAGCCGCGGCAGGCCGGACTCCTCGACGTAGCCGTTGCCGCCCAGGACCTCCAACGCCTCGGCGGCGTGGGGGGCGGTGCGCTTGCAGACCCAGTACTTCAAGACGGCGGTCGCGATCCGCTTGAACGCGTGGTCGCCCTCGTCGTAGGCGCGCGCGAGGCGCATCGCCGACAACGTCGCCGCCTCCGACTCGACGCACAGGTCGGCGAGCACGTTGGTCATCAGCGGCTGCTCGATCAGCAGCTTGCCGAACGCGCTGCGGTATGCCGCGTGATGGGTCGCGAGCGCCACGGCCCAGCGCATCCCGGCTGCCGAGCCCGTCACGCAGTCGAGCCGCGTGTGGTTGACCATCTCGATGATCGTCGGCACGCCGCGGCCCGGCTCGCCGACGATCTGCGCCCACGCGCCGCGGAACTCGATCTCGCTCGACGCGTTCGAGCGGTTGCCGAGCTTGTCCTTCAGGCGCTGAAGCTGGAAGCCGTTGCGCTCGCCGTCCGGCCGCCAGCGCGGCATCGCGAAGCACGAGACGCCCGCGTCGTCGACCTGCGCGAGGATCAGGAACAGGTCGCACATCGGCGCGGAGGTGAACCACTTGTGGCCGACCAGCTCCCAGCCGTCGGCGGTCTCGGTTGCGACGGTCGCGTTCGTGCGCACGTCGGAGCCGCCCTGCTTCTCCGTCATCCCCATGCCGCACAGGGCGCCGGCCTTCTCGTCCGCGGGCACGTCGCGCCGGTCGTACGTCGTCGAGGTGAGGCGCGGCTCCCACACGGCGAGCACGTCCGGCTGCGCGCGCAGCGCCGGGATCGCCGCGAACGTCATCGTGATGGGGCAGCCGTGGCCGGCCTCGACCTGGCCGCCGGTCAGCCCCAGTGCCGTGCGCACGGCGTGGGCGCCCGGCCGGTCGGTGCGCCACGGCAGCGCGTGCGCCTCGTGCGCGACCGAGCGCTCCAGCAGCGCGTGCCACGACGGGTGGAACTCGACCTGGTCGACGCGATTGCCGAAGCGGTCATGCGTCTTCAGTCTCGGCGGGTTCTCGTTCGCCTCGAAGCCGAGGCGGATCCCGTCGCCGCCGGCCAGCTCGCCGGCGGCCGACGCCTGCTCGGCGCCCCAGCCCGCACCCTCGCGCTCGAGCGCCTCGACCAGCGGCCGGTTGCACTCGAAGAGGTTCAGCCCCTCGAGCGGCGGGGGCTGGTTCGAGACGGTGTGCGTCGCGGAGGCGGCGCGTGGCGGCGCGACGGCCATAGCTCGAAGTCAAGCACGATCTCACGCCGCGAGCGGCACATCGCGCGGCGCCGGACGCCACCCGGCACCTCGCCCATGCAACCAGCAGCCGCTTCGACACCGTGCATCGCCCCAGCGCCCGCCCGTTCGCACGCTCGCCGCGCGAGACGGGCCGTCTGGCTACCCGATCGCGGCCTTCAGGCTCTCGTCGATCGCCGCAAGGAACTCCTGCGTGGTGAGCCATGCCTGGTCGGGGCCGATCAGCAGTGCGAGGTCCTTCGTCATCTGGCCGCGCTCGACTGTCTCGACGCAGACGCGCTCGAGCGTCTCGGCGAAGCGCGTCACCTCGGGCGTGTCGTCCATCCGCCCGCGGTAGGCGAGCCCGCGCGTCCACGCGAAGATCGACGCGATCGGGTTCGTCGAGGTCGGCTCGCCCTGCTGGTGCTGGCGAAAGTGGCGCGTGACCGTTCCGTGCGCGGCCTCCGCCTCGACCGTTCTGCCGTCGGGCGTCATCAGCACGCTCGTCATCAGGCCGAGCGAGCCGAAGCCCTGTGCGACCGTGTCCGACTGCACGTCGCCGTCGTAGTTCTTGCACGCCCACACGTAGCCGCCCTCCCACTTCAGCGCGGAGGCGACCATGTCGTCGATCAGGCGGTGCTCGTAGCTCAGGCCGGCGGCCTCGAACCGATCCTTGAACTCCGTCTCGTAGACCTCCTGGAAGAGGTCCTTGAAGCGGCCGTCGTACTTCTTGAGGATCGTGTTCTTCGTCGACAGGTAGACGGGGAAGCCGCGGTCCAGCCCGTAGCGCATCGACGCGCGCGCGAAGTCGCGGATCGAGTCGTCGAGGTTGTACATCGCCAGCGCGATCCCGCTGCCGGGGAAGTCGTAGACCTCCAGCTCGATCGGCTCGCCTGGGTCCTTCGGTGTGAACGTCAGCGTGAGCGTGCCCTCGCCCGGGATCCGCGTGTCGGTCGCGCGGTACTGGTCGCCGAAGGCGTGGCGGCCGATCACGATCGGTCTCGTCCAGCCGGGCACGAGCCGCGGCACGTTCGAGATCACGATCGGCTCGCGGAAGATGACGCCGCCGAGGATGTTGCGGATCGTCCCGTTCGGCGACCTGTACATCGCTTTGAGGCCGAACTCCTCGACGCGCGCCTCGTCGGGGGTGATCGTCGCGCACTTCACTCCGACGCCGTGGCGCTTGATCGCCTCGGCCGCCTCGACCGTGATCTGGTCGCCCGTCGCGTCGCGCTGCTCGATCCCGAGGTCGTAGTACTTCAGGTCGATCTCGAGGTAGGGAAGGATCAGCTGCTGCTTGATGAACGCCCAGATGATGCGGGTCATCTCGTCGCCGTCGAGCTCGACGACGGGGTTCTTCACCTGGATCTTGGTCATGGTGTCGGTTCTCCGGTGGAGAGTCAGGGGTCAGGGGTTGTATCGCGTCAGGTCCGCGTGCGCGGGCTCGCGGCCCGGTCGGCGCGGGCCGGGCGGCGATAGCATCGCGCGGCGATCCGCCATACAGGAGATGACCACGTGACCGACAAGACACCCGTCCGCGTAGCCGTGACCGGCGCAGCCGGCGCGATCGGCTACAGCCTGCTGTTCCGCATCGCCAGCGGCCAGCTGCTCGGGCCCGATCAGCCGGTGCAGCTGCGCCTGCTCGAGATCACCCCCGCGCTCAGAGCGGTCGAGGGCGTGATCATGGAGCTCGACGACTGCGCCTTCCCACTGCTCGCCGGCGTCGAGGCGAGCGACGACCCGAACGTCGCGTTCGACGGCGCGAGCGTCGTGCTGCTCGTCGGCGCGCGTCCACGCAGCAGAGGGATGGAGCGCGCCGACCTGCTCGAGGCCAACGGCGGCATCTTCAAGCCGCAGGGCCAGGCGATCAACGCCCACGCCGCGGACGACGTCAAGGTGCTCGTGGTCGGCAACCCGGCCAACACGAACGCGCTGATCGCCGCGAGCAACGCGCCCGACGTGCCGAAGGAGCGCTTCCACGCCATGGTGCGGCTCGACCACAACCGTGCGATCAGCCAGCTCGCCGCGAAGACTGGCGCGGCCGTCGCCGACATCCGCAGAGTCACGATCTGGGGCAACCACTCGGCGACCCAGTATCCGGACGTCTTCCACGCGACGGTCGGCGGCAAGCCGGCCGCGGAGCTGGTCGACGAGGCGTGGCTGGCCGACGACTTCATCCCCACGGTGCAGAAGCGCGGCGCGGCGATCATCGACGCGCGCGGCGCCTCCAGCGCCGCGTCGGCGGCGAACGCCGCGATCAACCACATGCGCGACTGGTGCCTTGGCACGCCCGCGGACGACTGGGTCTCGATGGCCGTCCCGTCGGACGGCTCCTACGGCATCGCCGAGGGGATCATCACGGGCTTTCCGTGCACGACGAGCAACGGCGCCTACGAGATCGTCCAGGGCCTCGAGGTCAACGCGTTCTCGCAGGGGCGCATCGACGCGACCGTCGCGGAGCTGCGCGAGGAGCGCGCCGCGGTCGAGCAGCTCGGACTCGTCTGAGCCGCGGCAAAGCCTGTGCACAGACGGGCCCCGTGCGACGGACGCGTCGCGCGGGGCCCGATTCGCTGCCGACTGCGACCGCGGCAGATGTCAGGCCGGGAACCAGCCCTTGCCGTCGCGGCGGACCTTGCCCTCGTCCGCCAGCTGCGGCAGCACGCGGTACAGGTAGTTCGGCTTGATGCCCATGTGGCCGGCCAGCTCGGGAATCGTGATGCCGGGCTGCGTGCGCACCAGCTCGACCGTCTGCGCCGCTCGCGTCGCCTCGCCGGGACGCCCGCCGCGCGGGCGGCCGCGGCGCGGCCCGCCGTTGACGGCCGCGGCCGCGCGGCGACGGCTCGGCGCCGCACCCGCCGTGCCGACGCCGTCGAGCGCGGCCGAGGCGGCCTCGAGCCGATGGAACTCTTCGATCAGCGGCTGCAGCTCCTGCAACCGCTCCTCGATCTCCCGCACCTTCGCGTCAAGAAAGTCCGCCACGTATGCCTCCGGTCCCCTGTGGTTCGCCGCCGATGAATCGATACCCTAACTGGAGGCCGGGACGGTTGATGGTCCCTTGACGAATGTATGAACGTTCGTCGGGTGAGGCGCGTAATGCGAATTGCTGTTCATCATGCTCGTGCTCAAAGCCCCCAACGGTGTCATGCGTCGAATGCGCTTGACCATTCCGCATCCTAGCGGAGCATCGCGACAGTGCAAGGGCATCGGTTACCCGCGCTCGGCGAGTTGCTTGAGCCGCTGCAGCGAGCGCTGCGCCTCGCGCTGCGAGAGCCCGCCCACGAGCACGCGTCCGGCGACCGCGCCGAGCGGTCCTCCGGGCGGCTTGAATTCGTTGGTGTACTCGAAGATCGTTCTGTTCTCACCGTCGTCGCGCAGCTCGTAGACGATCGCGGCGCGTGAATGAGCGGGGCCCTGCCCTTCCCATACCGCGCGCCGCGGCGGGTCGATGTCGACCACCGTCCAGACCACGTGGAGATGCGCGCCGCGCAGGTTCAGCGTCTGCTCGAACGTCGCGCCGCGCTCGAGCCGCGCCGGCACGCGCTCCACTCGACGGTGGATCGTGACCCAGTCGGCGAGCCGACGGGGGTCCATCACGATCTCCCATACGCGCTCGGGCGGGGCGTCGATCGCGATCTCGGTCCGCACCTGCGACATGCCGCGCACCCTACTCGCCGCCGGGCGGTGCGGAGTCGGCGGTCAGCGAGCGGCGAGCGGCTCGAAGCGCTCCCACTCGCCGAGCGCATGCTCGATCGCCGCGTCGAGGTTGTGCAGCCGCACGCCCAGCACGCGGGCGTCGGCCTCCGGGCGCGGCAGCAGGTCGCTGCCGAGGCTGGTCATCAGCGGCTCGACGAGGGCGCGCTCCTCGCCGGCGATCGCCGCTGCCACGGCGCTCGTGACGGGCACGGATCCCGCCCAGCCCGGCGGGTCGAGCGCGACGAGCGGGCGCCTGAGCAGCATGAGGTCGCGGATCCGCTCGATCAGCTCGCCGTAGCTGACGACGTCGGGCCCGGCGACGTCGAGCGAGCGGCCGAACGCGGGCTCGGCGGTCGCCGCGCGCGCGAGCGACTCGATCACGTCGCGCTCGTCGATCGGCTGCGTGCGGTGGACGCGCCACGCCGGCAGCGTCACGAGCGGCATGCGCTCGATCAGGCGGACCATGAAGCGGAACGACCGCGAGCCGGCGCCGATCACGATCGATGCGCGCAGCGCAGTCGAGTCCGGCAGCGCCGCGAGCAGGATCCGCTCCACGGCGAGGCGGCTCGCGAGGTGCGGCGAGGCGGGCGCTGCGTGTGGGACGGGGCCCCCGAGGTAGACGATCCGGCGCACGCCGGCGAGCTCGGCGGCGGCAGCGAAGCGCTCGGCGGCGGCGCGCTCGCGCGCGCCGAAGTCCGGGGCCGCGTCGGGATCGGTCGTCGGCTCCATCGAGTGGATCAGGTAGTAGGCGAGCTCGATCCCGGCGAGCGCCTCGGCCAGTCCGTCGCCCGTGACAGCGTCGCCGACGACCAGCGGCAGGCCGAGGCCGGCAGGCACCCGCGCCGGGTCGCGGCAGAAGCCGCGCAGCTCGTGGCCGTCGCGTCGCAGTCGCGGCGTGAGCCGCGCGCCGACGAAGCCGCTGACGCCGGTGACGAGGATCCGCATCGGTCCGCTTAGCATGACGGCCGCGTGCGCCGCGGCGGCGGGTGGGAAAGGCCCGCAAAATGCGGCGGCTTTCGCGCCATCGATCACAAAAATGTTCCATTTGCAGGCAAAACATGCTCCTTGTGAAAGTTCCTGCGATTTGCGGGAAACGACGTTGAGGCGCTCCGCCGCGTCCGCTTTCATTGCCGCCTCCTAGAGGCACGGCGAACGATCGAGGAGCACGAGGAGCGGGATGGCGAAGGGTCGTGGGAGTGCGCGCAAGGTCGGCTGCGAGGACTGCTTCTTCCGCAGGAACCTGCTCTGCGCGCTGCCCGACGACGAACCCTGTGCGACCTTCCGACCGGCGCACCCGGACGGCCTGCGCCCGCCTCGCCAGCTGCGCTTCCAGTTCCGCCAGGAGCGCCGCACGCAGGCCGTGTGGGCGTTTCCCACGGCACAGGAACAGGCTGCACTGCATCACTGAACGCGGCCGGCGTCACCGGTGCGCGGCGTGCGCGGTTAGCATCCCGCACGTCGTGGGAGCTCCACGCTCATGAGGATCACCGTGCTCGGCAAGTCGCCGGCCTGGCAGGACGCGGGCGGCGCGTGCAGCGGGTACCTCGTCGAAGGCGGCGGTCGCTGCCTGCTGCTCGACTGCGGCAACGGCGTGTTCGCGAAGCTGCGCGCCGCACGCGAGTTCACCGACGTGGAGGCGGTCGTGATCTCTCACCTGCACGCTGATCACTTCGTCGACCTGATCCCCTACGCCTACGCCCTCACCTACTCTCACCAGGCGCGTGCGGCGGCGTCGCGCCCGGTGCTCCACGCGCCGCCCGGCGCGCGCGAGACGTTCCGCCAGGTCACCGGCGCGTGGCACGCGGAGGAGCTGATCGAGCAGGCGTTCGAGCTGCGCGAGTACGACCCCGCTGCCGAGCTGGCGCTCGACCCGCTGCGGGTGCGCTTCCACGAGGTCCCGCACTTCGTCACCACTCACGCGGTGCAGGTGACCGAGGGCGAGCGCAGCTTCACCTACGGTGCGGACTGCCGCCCGAACGAGGAGATCGTCGCGTTCGCGCACGGCACCGACCTGCTGATGCTCGAGGCGACGCTCGAGGCGCCCGAGGAGCTCGAGCGCGGCCACCTCACGCCGGCCGAGGCCGGCGAGCACGGGCGTCGCTCCGGAGCCGCCCGGCTCGTGCTGACGCACCTCTCGGCCGATCACGACGAGGCATGGGTCCGCGGCGAGGCACAGCGCGCCTTCGGCGGCGCCGTCGAGGTCGCGCGCGAAGGCGCCGTCTACGAGCTCTGAGCCGGCGCCCGCGCGCCGCGCGCAGGCGCCCGCGAACTGGGTAGATTCCCGCCCGTGCCTTCGGAGCGGGACCTGTTCGCGAACTTCGAGCGGATGCGGCGCGAGATGGACGAGCTGTTCGGCGACGTCTTCCAGCGCTCGGCGTTCGCGCCGCGCAAGCGCGCCGGCTTCACGCCGGCCGTCGACGTCTCCTACGCCGACGACCCACCGCGCGCGATCGTGACCGCCGAGCTGGCGGGGATCGACGCCGACCGCCTCGGCCTGGAGATCCAGGGCCGCGAGCTCGTGCTCTCGGGAGAGCGCCGGGCGACGCCGCCCGAGGGGCGCGTCTACCAGCAGGTCGAGATCGAGCACGGACCGTTCCGGCGGGTCGTGCAGCTCGGCGCAGACGTGCGCGCCGAGGAGGCGAAGGCGGTGTACGAGGACGGCCTGCTGTGCGTCGAGCTGCCGCTCGCGCAGCCCGAGCGGCGCCGCCACAGCGTGCCGATCGAGGTGGCGCATCCGAGTGACGACCCGGACGCCGCCCCGTGATCGAGGTCGGCAGACCGGGCGGCGCGCGCGAGATCGAGGTGCCGACGCAGCGCGGGCTGCCGGCGACCTTGCCGGTCCTGCCGCTGCGCGACACCGTCACGTTCCCCGAGACGCTCGTGCCGCTCGCGGTCGGCCAGGAGCGCTCGATGGCGCTGATCAACGATGCGCTCGGCGGCGACCGCATGATCGCGATGGTCGCCGGCCGCGACCCGGAGGTCGAGGCGCCCGGCCCGGAGCAGCTCTACGACGTCGGCGTCGCCGGCGTCGTCGCGCGCATGCTGAAGGTGCCCGACGGCACGCTGCGGATCCTCGTGCAGGCGACGCAGCGGATCCGCGTCACCGGCTACGCGCGCACCGACCCCTACCTCGTCGCGCAGGTGCAGGAGCTGCCCGACATATCGACGACCGAGACGCCCGAGCTGATCGCGCTCGTGCGCAACGTGCAGGCGACCTTCACGAACATCGTCGAGCAGGTCCCCTACCTGCCGGAGGAGCTGCACGTCGCGGTCGCGAACCTCGACGACCCGGGGGCGCTGTCCCACCTGATCGCGGGCGCGCTGCGGCTCAGAACGGAGGAGAAGCAGGCGCTGCTGGAGGAGCGCGACGTGGCACGGCGGCTGCGGCGCCTGTCGGAGCTGCTCGCAAGCGAGCTGGAGGTCGTCGCGCTTGGCTCGAAGATCCAATCGCAGGTCCAGTCCGAGCTCGACAGATCGCAGCGTGAGTGGTTCCTGCGCCAGCAGCTGAGAGCGATCCAGGACGAGCTCGGCGAGGGCGACGAGATGGCCGCGGAGGCGAACGAGCTGCGCGAGCAGCTCGACGCGCTCGAGCTCCCGGAGGAGGCGCGCAAGCAGGTCGACCGCGAGCTGGCGCGGCTCGAGCGCCTGCCGCCGGCCGCCGCCGAGCACGGCGTGATCCGCGGCTACCTGGAGTGGATCGCCTCGCTGCCGTGGAGCGCGCGCACGGAGGACAACCTCAGCCTGCGGCACGCGCGCAGAGTGCTCGACGCCGACCACTACGACATCGAGCAGGTGAAGGACCGCATCCTCGAGTTCCTCGCGGTGCGCAAGCTGACGGCGGACCAGGAGGACGTCGCGACGCGCTCCTCGATCCTCTGCCTCGTCGGCCCGCCCGGCGTCGGCAAGACCTCGCTCGGCAGGTCGATCGCGCGGGCGCTCGGGCGCAGATTCGAGCGCATCAGCGTCGGCGGCGTGCGCGACGAGGCGGAGATCCGCGGCCACCGCCGCACGTACATCGGCGCGCTGCCGGGCGTGATCGTGCGCGCGCTGCGCGACGCCGGCACGCGCAACCCGCTGTTCATGATCGACGAGATCGACAAGATGGGCGCCGACTTCCGCGGCGATCCGGCCAGCGCGATGCTGGAGGTGCTCGACCCGGAGCAGAACGCGACCTTCCGCGACCACTACCTCGACCTGCCGTTCGACCTCTCGGACGTGATGTTCGTGACGACCGCGAACACGCTCGAGACGATCCCCGGCCCGCTGCGCGACCGCATGGAGACGATCCAGCTCGCCGGCTACACGGAGGAGGAGAAGCTCGAGATCGCGCGCCGCTACCTCGTGCCGCGCCAGATCGAGCGCAACGGCCTGCGGCCGAGCCAGATCGCGTTCGGCGACGCGGCGCTGAAGGCGATCGTCTCCGAGTACACGCGCGAGGCCGGCGTGCGCGGGCTCGAGCGCGAGATCGGCTCGATCTGCCGCAAGGTCGCGCGCCAGGTGGCCGAGGGCAGAGCGAGACGGAAGGTGACGATCAGCGCCGCGCGGGCGCGCGAGCTGCTCGGCAAGCGCAGGGTCTTCAGCGAGACGCGTCGGCGCACGTCCGAGCCGGGCGTCGCGACCGGGCTGGCGTGGACGCCGGCCGGCGGCGACGTGCTGTTCGTCGAGGCGACCGCAATGCCGGGCTCGGGCAAGCTGACGGTCACCGGCCAGCTCGGCGAGGTGATGGGCGAGTCGGTGCAGGCGGCGCTCTCGTGGGTGCGCAGCCATCCCCCGGAGGGGATCGCGGGCGACTGGTTCGCGAGACACGACGTCCACGTCCACGTGCCGGCGGGGGCGATCCCGAAGGACGGACCGAGCGCGGGCGTGACGATGGCGACGGCGCTCTACTCGCTGCTGAGCGGCCGGCCGGTGCGCTCGGACGTCGCGATGACCGGCGAGATCACGCTGACCGGCCAGGTGCTGCCGATCGGCGGGCTGAAGGAGAAGGCGCTCGCCGCGCAGCGCAGCGGCATCCGCCACGTGATCGCACCCGCGCGCAACGCGCAGGACGCCGACGAGATCCCGGTGCACCTGCGCAGAGACCTCGAGCTGCATTTCGTCGCGCGGATCGACGAGGTGCTCGAGCTGGCGCTCTCCCCGCGCCGTACACGGCGCGGCGCTGCCGCCTGAGCGCGACGCGCACGCCGATGGGCGTCTCTCTTCCGTCCGATGGCGGCGTAATTCCAACGATAAGCAGAGAAACTCCATACATGAGGGGTGGAATTACGCACCCGTCGGGTCAGGCTTTCTGGGCGTCGTGGCCAGTCCTCCCGATCACCTCGTCGACTTCGGCCAGCTCGTGCGCCGGGTGCGCCGCGAGCGCGACCTCAGCCAGGAGGCGCTCGGCCGGGCCGCTGGCCTCGACGGCAAGCACGTGAGCGAGATCGAACGCGCCAACCGCGACGTGCGCTTCACGACGCTGCTCCAGCTCGCGAGAGGGCTCGACGTGGCGCCCGGCGAGCTGCTCACGCGCTACGACGAGCAGCGCCGGAGATCCGGACGCAGTCGCGTCTGACGGCACAGGCCAGGGGGTATGCTCGCCGCACATCCGACGGCAAGCGCAAGGGAGCACCCCGCATGGCAGCACGCACGAAGCAGGCGAGGAAGGCGGCGAGCGCCGCCGCGGCGACGACGAGCCCGTGGGTCCAGCGGCTCGCCGAGGACGAGGAGCTGCGCGACAACTTCCGCGTCGCCTTCGAGGCGGCGAGGGACGCCTACGAGCGGATCACGGACAGCAAGCACCCGCGCGAGGCGGTCCACGACAAGAAGGTCCAGCAGGACCTCAAGCAGGCTGCCGGCGCGCTCAAGGACGCCGGCAGCGCACTGAAGGAGGGCCCGAAGAGGAAAGCCCGCAAGAAGGGCGGGCTCGGCCGCACGCTGCTCGTGCTGGCGATCGGCGCGACGATCGCGCTCGTCGTCAGCGAGGAGCTGCGCTCCAAGGTCCTCGACGCCCTGTTCGGCAAGGAGGAGGAGTTCGACTACGGCCCCACCGCGCCGAGCACGCCGCCCGGCGGCGACGGCGACGGCGCGTAGCGCGCACGCGGGCCGAGTTCGCGCCGGCCGGTCAAGGCACCGGCCGGCCGGCGAACCCACTAGGATCGGTCGATGGCCGTCACGACTCCTGCGAGCGCCGGCGCCGCCGCGAGCACCCGCCCGCTTGAGAGCGACAAGGCGAAGCGCATCGTCGACGCGATGCGCGCAAGCGTCGCCGCCCGCGGCGCCGCCGGCTCGACGTTCGACCACGTCGCGCGCGAGGCGGGCGTCTCGCGCGGGCTGCTGCACTACTACTTCGGCACGAAGGAGCAGCTGCTCGTCGAGGTCGTGCGGCGCGACTCGGAGATCCGCCTCGCGGCGCTCGCCGCCACGCTCGGCGACGCGCGCACTGCCGACGACTTCATCGACGCGATGGTCCGCAGCCTCGAGGATCTGGTCGGCCGCGATCCCGGCTTCGTCGTGCTGATGCACGAGCTGTTCACGCTCTCGCGCCGCAACGAGGAGATCGCGGGCGAGCTGGCGACGCTCGCACGCTCGGCGCGCTCCGACCTCGCCGCCTCGCTGAAGGCCAAGCAGGACGAGGGCGTCGTGCAGCTCGGCGACGACGCCGACGCGGTCGCCGGCGTGCTGCTCGCGCTCGCCGACGGGCTGGCGCTGCGCTTCCTCACCGAGCCCGACCTCGATCCGCGCCCGATGCTCGCAGCCGCGGTCGCGGCTGCGCACGCGCTGATCGCCGACGCGAGATAGCTGCGCCTACGCCGGGTCGGCCGCCAGCTTCGGCGTCGTCCACGGCTCCCGCAGGCGCCGCTCCAGCTCCTCGCCGAGCCCCGCGATCGGGACGCGGACCTGCTCGAGCGAGTCGCGGTCGCGCAGGGTGACGGTGCGGTCCTCGAGCGTCTGGTGGTCGACGGTGACGCCCCACGGCGTGCCGATCTCGTCCTGGCGGCGGTAGCGCTTGCCGATCGAGCCGCCCTCGTCGTACTCCGCCTGCATGCGGCGGCGCAGGTCGGCGTAGACCTCGCGCGCGACCTCCGGCTGACCGTCCTTCTTGACGAGCGGCAGGACGGCGACCTTCACCGGAGCGAGGCGCGGGTGCAGCCGCAGCAGCGTGCGCGTCTCGCCCTCGACCTGCTCCTCGTCGTAGGCGTCGACGAGGAAGGCGAGCGTCGCGCGGTCGGCGCCGGCGGCCGGCTCGATCACATGCGGCACGTAGCGCTCTCTCGTCGCCGTGTCGACGTACTCGAGCTTCTCGTTCGCGTGCTCGGCGTGTCTTGAGAGGTCGAAGTCGCCGCGATTGGCGATCCCCTCCAGCTCCGACCATCCGATCGGGAACAGGTACTCCACGTCGCTCGTGCCGGACGAGTAGTGCGAGAGCTCGTCGGCGTCGTGCGCGCGCAGGCGCAGGTGGTCGGGCCGGATCCCCAGCTCGACGTACCAGCGCTCGCGCTCGGCCAGCCAGTGCGCGAACCATCTGTCGGCCTCGTCCGGCGGCACGAAGAACTCCATCTCCATCTGCTCGAACTCACGCGTGCGGAAGATGAAGTTGCCGGGCGTGATCTCGTTGCGGAACGACTTGCCGATCTGGGCGATCCCGAACGGCGGCTTTCTGCGGCTGAACTGCAGGACGTTCTTGAAGTTGATGAAGATGCCCTGCGCCGTCTCGGGGCGCAGGTAGACGGTCGCGCCCGACTCCTTGACCGGCCCGACCGTCGTCTCGAACATCAGGTTGAAGTCGCGCGCCTCGGTGAGGTCGCAGTCGGGTCCCTCGCCGGGGCGCTTGGAGGGCTTCTGACCGCATTGCAGCTGGTCGAGGTGGTCGGCGCGGAAGCGCTGCTTGCACGTGCGGCAGTCGACGAGCGGGTCGGTGAAGCCGGCGAGGTGGCCGCTCGCCTCCCACACGCGCGGGTGCTGGATGATCGCGCTGTCGAGCGCCACGACATCGTCGCGGTCCTGCAGCATCGCGCGCCACCACTCGTTCTTGACGTTCGTCTTGAGCAGCACGCCGTAGTGCCCGTAGTCGTACGTCGAGCCGACCCCCCCGTAGATCTCGGAGGAGGGGAAGATGAAGCCCCGCCGCTTGCACAGCGAGACGACCTTGTCCATGGTCACGACGTCGCCCATCCGGCGCGGACTCTACCCGCCCGCGCGCGGCGAGCGAGCCGAGGTCGCGCCTTGGCACTCGGACCACGAGAGTGCCAGCCGAGCGGCTATCCTTTCCCGGCCATGCCGATCTACGAGTACCGCTGCGAGCAGGGCCACACGTTCGAGGTGATCCAGCGCATGAGCGACGACGCGCTCGAGCGCTGCGAGGTGTGCGAGGCGCCCGCCGTGCGGGTCCTCCACGCGCCCGCAGTCCACTTCAAGGGCTCGGGCTTCTACAACACCGACTACGGCACGAAGAAGCGGGCACGCGAGAGAGGCGCGGCCGAGGGCGCCAGAGGCAAGAGCGGCGGCGAGGGGGCGAAAGGTGAAGGCAGCGGCACGGGCGCGTCGTCGGGCTCCGACGGCGCTGCCAAGAAGTCCGACGCGAGCACCGCGAGCAGCGCGGCGTAGCGGCGCGCTCGCACTGCTTGCGCTGGGCGCACTGGCCGTGCCCGCCGCCGCCGCCGGCCCGCGCTACACCGGCGAGGTGACCGACGCGCTGCGCGCGCCGGCGCACAGACTCGCCGCGGGCCCGCACGGCCGCGCGGCGGCCGACCTCGTGTTCGCGGACGCGAGACGTGCGCGCACGACCGCCCGCACGTGCGTGCGTCGCAGCGCCGCCGCGGTCCGCACCTGCTTCGACGTCACGACCGAGGGCGCCGGCGTCGCGACCGTCACGCCGCTGCGCTTCCGCCGCGGCAGCTACCTCGTGACCTGGAGCGTCGGCGGCGCGATCGTCGCCAGATGGCGCTTCGCCGTGACGTAGTCAGCCGTCGAGGAAGCGCCGCACCGCCGCCTGCTTCTCCGCGTCGGAGACCTGCAGCGCCGACTCGCCGTCGGGCAGCGTCACGTACGCCGACGGTCTCAGGACCTCGACCGGCGGCGAGCCGCTCATCGCCGCGGCGGCGAAGAAGCCGAGCAGCGTCGGGCCGCCCATGTCGGTCTGCATCGCCTTCGGCGCGTACCACGAGATCCACGGCAGGCGGAAGAACGAGGTCGGCGAGAGCAGGCTGCCCTTCATCGCCGAGAGGATCTGCTGCTGGCGCTTCACGCGCGTGAGGTCGCTCTCCGCCGGGTTGCAGGAGTTCTTGCGCGTGCGCGCGAGCACGAGCGCGTCGCGGCCGTTCAGGTGGTGCGTGCCCGGCTGCAGGTTCAGCGTCCAGCCGCCATTCTGCGTGCCGCCGCTGATCTCCGAGCAGACCCGCCCCGTCGTCACGTCGACGCCGCCGAGCGCGTCGATCAGCTTCGGAAAGTTCTCGAAGCTGACCTCGACGAGGTGGTTGATCGGGATGCCGAGGTACTGCTCGACCGTCTCGATCGACAGCGCTGCGCCGCCGTAGGCATAGGCGGCGTTGATCTTCCCCATGCCGTGGCCGGGGATCGGGACGACGGTGTCGCGCGGGATCGACAGGCGCGCCGCGTGCCCGCCGCCGACGCGCCACAGCATGATCGTGTCCGAGCGGCTCGGGCCGCCGGGGTTCGCGCCCGGCTCCTTCGAGCCTCTCGGGCGCGCGTCGGAGCCGAGCAGCAGGATCGTGTTCGCTGAGGTGAGCGGGAAGCCGGCCGGTCTGAGCGCCGCCTTCGCCGCGCTCGAGACCTTGCCCTGCTCGATCTGCGCGCTGACCAGGAACAGCACGAGCGAGAGCAGCAGCCACGCGCCGACCGCGAGCGCGACCCACTTCAGGACGCGGCGCGGCGTGACGCGCGGGCGCGGGCCGCGGGGACCTCGCCCGAGGCGCGGACGCCGCCGCGGGCCGAATCCGCCCGGCCCGCCGCCGCCGCTCGCGCCCAGCTCGTCGAGGTCGGCGTCCTCGCCGCGCAGCCGTTCGCGGATGCCTCGCGGCTTGGCGCGGTAGAGCGTGTACGCCGGGCGCTCGCCGCGCCGCGAGACGTCGTCACGGTCGTCAGCCATGCCGCTCTATAGTGGCCGAGATGCCGCCGGAGTGCGTTATCGGGGTCGATCTCGGCGGCACGAAGCTGCTCGCCGGCGTCGTCGACGCGGCGCTCAACGTCCACCACCGCGTGCACCGCGCCGTGCACGGGCTCGACCAGCGCGCGCTGCTGGACGCAGCAGTCGAGGCGGTGGAGGAGGCACGCGCGGCGGCCGGCGGCGAGGTCGCCGCGGTCGGCTTCGGGATCCCCTGCCTGATCGACCAGCGGCGCGGGATGGCGACGATGGCGGTCAACCTCCCGCTCAGAGACGTGCCGTTCCGCGACCTGATGGCCGAGCGGCTGGGGCTTCCGGTCGAGGTCGACAACGATGCGAACGTCGCCGCGCTCGCCGAGTGGCGCGCGGGCGCCGCGCAGGACGCCCGCGACGCGGTCGTGCTGACGATCGGGACCGGCATCGGCGGCGGGCTGATCCTGAACGGCGCGCCGTACCGCGGCGCGATCGGCGCCGGGGCGGAGCTGGGCCACATCACGATCGACCTCGACGGCCCGCCGTGCCAGGGCCACTGCCCGAACAACGGCTGCCTCGAGACGCTCGCCTCCGGCACCGCGCTCGCGCGCGAGGCGCGGCGGATCGGAGCGGAGCGGCCCGACTCGGCGCTCGGGCGGGCGCACGCCGACGGGCGCGAGGTCACCGGAGCGCTCGTGACCGAGCTGGCGCACGACGGCGACGCCGCCGCGCTCGAGGCGCTCACGCTGATCGGCACGAACCTCGGCGTCGGGATCGCCTCGTTTCTCAACGTCTTCGATCCGGACGTCGTCGTCGTCGGCGGCGGCGTGATCGCCGCGGGCGAGCTGCTGCTCGCGCCGGCGCGCGCGGAGGCCGTGCGCCGCGCGTTGCCGACGATGTCCAAGCACGCGCAGATCGTGCCGGCGCAGTTCGGCACCGAGGCGGGGCTCGTCGGGGCCGCCGCGCTGGCGTTCGAGCGGGTCCACGGGAGCGTCGCGTGACGGCGGTGTGCGCGAACGTGCGCCGCTTGCCGGAGGCCGTCCGCTGATGCCCGGCCGCCTGATCGTCTGCCCGACGCCGATCGGCAACCTCGAGGACGTGACGCTGCGCGTCCTCGCGGCGCTGCGCGAGGCCGACCTGATCGCCTGCGAGGACACGCGCCGCACGCGCACGCTGCTCGACCGCTACGGGGTCTCGAGCGAGCTGCTCAGCTACCACGAGCACAACGAGCGCGAGCGCGCCGCCGAGCTGGTGAGACGCATGCGGGCGGGCGCGAACGTCGCGCTCGTCTCCGACGCCGGCATGCCGCTCGTCTCCGATCCCGGCTTCCTGCTCGTGCAGGCGTGCGTGGCGGCGGGGCTCGCGGTCGAGGTGCTGCCCGGTCCGAGCGCGGCGCTCGCTGCGCTCGTCGCGAGCGCGCTGCCGGCCGAGCGCTGGCGCTTCGCCGGCTTCCTGCCGCGCAAGCGCGGCGAGCTGGAGCGCGCGTTCGCGACGCCCGAGACGCTCGTCGCGTTCGAGTCGCCCCACCGCGTCGCGGCGTCGCTCGCGGTGCTCGCGCAGCTGGACCCGGCGCGGCCCGTCGCCGTCTGCCGCGAGCTGACGAAGCTGCACGAGGAGGTCGTGCGCGGGAGCGCCGCCGAGCTCGCCGAGCGCTACGCGGCGCAGGCGCCGAGAGGCGAGGTCGTGCTCGTCATCGGCGCCGCGCCGGAGGCGCAGGCGCCGATCGAGCCGGCGCTCGACGCGCTGCGCCGCCTCGTCGACGCGGGCGCCAAGCCGAGGCCCGCGGCCGGCGTCGTGGCCGAGCTGACGGGCGTCCCCGCGAACGCGCTCTACCGAGCGCTGACAGACGCCCCATAGCGCTGGGCCGTCGCGAGCCGTCCTGGATCGGCGTCGTCCCGCGACACGACGACGGGGAGCGTCGAGCGGCGGCTAGGCTTCTGCTCCGCCGTGAGCTACTACATCACCACCCCGATCTACTACGTCAACGCCCAGCCTCACCTGGGCCATGCGTACACGACGATCGCGGCCGACGTGCTCGCGCGGCACATGCGCCAGCGCGGCGAGGAGGTCTTCTTCCTCACCGGCACGGACGAGCACGGCGAGCCGGTGGCGCTCGCGGCCGAGCGAGCGGGCGTCACGCCGAAGGAGCTGGCCGACAGCAACGCCGCGCGCTTCGAGGCGCTGATGCCGCAGCTGGAGGCGAGCAACGACTTCTTCATCCGCACGTCCGACCCGCGCCACGGCGCGCGCGTGCAGGAGGTGATGCAGCGCGTCCACGACAACGGGCACACGTACCTCGGCACGTACGAGGGCTGGTACTGCCCGCGCTGCGCCGACTTCAAGTCCGAGAGCGAGATCGCCGAGGGCAACACCTGCCCGATTCACCACATCCCGCTCGACCGCGAGCAGGAGGAGAACTGGTTCTTCCGCCTGTCCGCCTTCCAGGAGCCGCTCGAGCGGCTGTTGGCGGAGGGCTCGGGCTTCGTCGCGCCGGTCGCGCGGCTCAACGAGGCGCGCGCGTTCGTCGAGCAGGGCCTGCGCGACGTCTCGCTCTCGCGCGGCAAGCTCACGTGGGGGGTGCCGGTGCCGTGGGATCCGCGCCACGTCTTCTATGTGTGGTTCGACGCGCTGCTCAACTACGTCACCGCGCTCGGCTTCGGCAGCCGCGACGGGCAGGACGTCACCGCGAAGTTCTGGCCGGCCGACGTCCACCTGATCGGCAAGGACATCCTCAAGTTCCACGCGGTCTACTGGCCGGCGCTGCTGATGGCGGCCGGGCTGGCGCTGCCGAAGCGGCTGTTCGTGCACGGCTTCCTGCTGATGGACGGCGAGAAGATGAGCAAGTCGCTCGGCAACGTGCTCGACCCGTTCGAGGTGATGGAGCGCTTCGGCACCGACGCGCTGCGCTTCTACTGCCTGCGCGAGGTCTCCTTCGGCCAGGACGGCTCGGTCTCGACCGCCGGCTTCGAGGCGCGCTACGAGTCGGAGCTGGCGAACGACTACGGGAACCTGGCGTCGCGGACGCTCGCGATGATCGCGCGCTACCGAGACGGACGGGTCCCCGCGGTGGGGCTCGACCCGGAGCTGGCGTCGGAGTTCGACGGCCTCGCCGACCGGGTCGCGGCGCTGCTCGACCGCGTCGAGCTGTCGCAGGCGCTGGAGGAGATCTGGCAGCGCGTGCGGCGTCTCAACAAGTACGTCGAGGACCGCGCGCCCTGGCAGCAGTCGAAGGATCCCGCGCAGGCGGACGCGCTCGACGAGACGCTGGCGTCGCTCGCGGAGGGATTGCGCGTCGTGACGGTGCTGCTGCATCCGTACATGCCGTCGGCGACGCGGAAGCTGCTCGATGCGCTCGGACGAGGTCACGACTACGTCGACGCCCGCTTCGCCGGTGGCGGGACGGGCGGTCAGGTGCGGAAGCTCCAGCCGTTGTTCCCCAAGCAGCAGTGATCGACAGCCACACCCACCTGACGTCGTGCGAGCCGCCGCCGGAGCAGCTCGTCGCGGACGCCGAGCGGGCGGGGGTGCGGCGGATGCTGACGGTCGGGACCGACGGCGACTCGTGTCGCGCGGCGCTGGCGGTCGCAGAGGACTTCCCGCAGGTCTACGTCGCGATCGGGCGCCATCCGAACAACGCGACCGGCTTCGACGACGCCGACCTCGCCGAGCTTGCCGCGCTCGCCGCGCACCCGCGCTGCCGCGCGATCGGCGAGACGGGCCTCGACTTCTACCGCGCCTTGGCGCCGGTGGCCGACCAGGCGCGCGCGTTCTCCGCACAGATCGCACTCGCGCGCGAGACCGGCAAGCCGCTCGTGATCCACACACGCTCCGCCGACCAGGAGACGCTCGACCAGCTCGCCGCAGAGGCGGACGGGGTGCGCGTGATCCTGCACTGCTTCTCGATGCCCGATCGGGTCGACGAGTGCGTCGCGCGCGGGTGCTGGATCTCGTTCGCCGGCAACGTCACCTATCCGCCGAACGAGGCGCTGCGCGCGGCGGCCGCGCGCGTGCCCGACGAGCGCGTGCTCGTCGAGACCGACGCGCCGTACCTGACGCCGCAGGCGGTGCGCAAGGAACGCAACCGGCCGGCGCGCGTCGTGCTGACCGCCGAGGTCGTAGCCGCCGCGCGGGGCGTCTCCTACGCGGAGCTGGAGGCGCAGGTCGAGCGCAACGCCGCCGAGCTGTTCGGATGGTGAAGTCGGTCCCGCCCACCCACCGCCAACCGCCGACCCAGCCGACGCTGCGCCGCATGCGCGCGTTCGGCGTGCGGCCCAAGCGCGATCTCGGCCAGAACTTCCTGATCGACTCGAACATCCTCGACGTGATCGCACGCGCGGCGCAGCTCGCGCCGGAGGACGTCGCGCTGGAGATCGGCGGCGGCGTCGGCGTGCTCTCCGAGCACCTCGCCGCGCGCTGCGCGCACGTGCACGTCGTGGAGGTCGACCGCTCGCTGGAGCCGGCGCTGCGCGACGCGCTCGACCCGTTCCCGAACGCCTCCCTCCACCTGGCCGATGCGATGGCGCTCGATCTGCGCGCGCTCGACCCCGCGCCGACGAAGGTCGTCGCGAACCTCCCGTACGGGATCGCGGCCGGTGCGATCCTGCGCACGATCGAGGAGCTGCCGAGCGTGACGCGCTGGGTCGCGATGGTGCAGAAGGAGGTCGGCGAGCGCTTCGCCGCGGGTGCCGGCACGGCCGCCTACGGCGTGCCCTCGGCGCTTGCCCAGCTCGCCTGCGACGTGCGCGTCCTGCGGCCGATCTCGCGCCGGGTGTTCTTCCCGGTGCCGAACGTCGACTCGGTGCTCGTGGGCTTGGAGCGGCGCGCGCCGGCCGCTCCGCCGGGACTGCGCGGGTTCGTGCGGGGCGCCTTCGCGCATCGGCGCAAGGCGCTCGCGAAGTCGCTCGCACTCGCAAGAGCCGCCGACCGCGACGCGGTGCGCCGCGCGCTGGAGGAGCTCGGGGAGCCGGCCGACGCGCGCGCGGAGCGGCTCGCGCCCGAGCGGCTGCGCGAGCTGTGGGAGGCGGTCGAAGGCATTGCCGGGCCCACGTCTGCCGCTCCGTCCGCCGCCAGCCCGTGCGCCGGGCGCGACGCATCCGCCGGGCGGCCTGCGGCCGATCCGGAGGTCGGCTCGTGACGCTCGCCGCACGTGCCCCCGGCAAGACGAACCTCTGCCTGTTCCTCGGCGCCGCGCGCGCGGACGGGCTGCACGAGCTGGTGAGCGTGATCGAGCCGCTCTCGCTCGCCGACGAGCTGACGCTGGAGCCGCTGCCCGGCGGGGCGCTCGTCGCGGCGGCGCCGGGCGCCGGCGACATGGCCTGCGCTGCGGGCGAGGACGAGGTCGTCTGCGCCGGCGTCGAGGGCCCGAACCTCGCCGGCGCGGCGCTCGCCGCCTGGCGCGCCGCCAGCGCCTGGGAGGGGCCGCCGCTGCGGCTGACGATCGTCAAGCACGTGCCCGTCGCCGCCGGCATGGGCGGCGGCTCGGGCGACGCGGCAGCCGCGCTGCGGCTCGCCGCGCACGCCGCCGGCCGGCCTGACGACCCGCTGATCGCGCGGCTCGCGCCGCAGCTCGGCGCCGACGTGCCTTCACAGGTCGCGCCCGGCCCGGTTCTGGTCGGCGGGGCCGGCGAGGACGTGCGAGCGCTGGCGCCGCTGCCGCTGCACGGGGTGCTCGTGCTGCCCTCGCCGCACGCGCTCTCGACGCCGCAGGTGTTCCGCGAGGCCGACCGGCTCGGGCTCGCGCGCGCGGCCGGCGACCTCGATGCACGGCGCGTCGAGGTCGAGATCGCGCTCGCGGGCGGCGAGCTGCCGCCGCCCGTCAACGACCTCGGACCGGCCGCGCGCTCGCTCTGCCCCTGGGTCGACGGCGCGCTCGCCGCGGCGCGCGACGCGGGCGCCGACCACGCGCTCGTCTCCGGCTCGGGCCCGACCGTCGTCGGGATCTTCCACGGCCCCGACGGCCCGGCCGCCGCCGAGGCCGCCGCCCGCGAGCTGGCGGCACGCTTCCCGGGCGCGGCCGGGGCGCGCCCGGTCGATGCCGCGTTCGCCGCGATCCGCGGCATGTGGGACGATGAGACCGCGCATGGCCCATGACGCGCTCACCCAACTGGTCGCGCTGCTCGCCGGCGTCGCCGGCCTCGTGACCTTCGTCGGGCTCGTGACGATCCCGGTCGTCTCCTCCTACGAGCGCGCCTGGGAGCGCGTCGCCGCGGGCCTGCTGTCGTTGTGGGTGCTCGGGGCCTTCGTCGGCGTCGGCGTCCTGCTTGGCGGCCTCGTCGTCTACGAGTGGCCGCGGGTCTTCTGACTCTACGCTGTGGAGCACAGCTCCTGTGTGACTGTGCTACCGTGGGGCTGTGAGAAACATCACGGTCACCGTCCCTGACGACGTCTATCGCGATGCCCGCGTCCGCGCCGCCGAGCGCGGCAGCTCGGTCAGCGCGCTCGTCGGGGACTACCTGCGCTCACTGTCGGAGCGCGACGCCGAGTTCGCGCGCCTGGAGGCGCAGCAGCGCGCCGTCCAGGAGCGGATCGCGCGCTTCCGCGCCGGCGACCGGCTCGACCGCGACGCGCTGCACGAGCGTGCGGTTCGCTGACACGAACGTTCTGCTCTACGCGATCTCGCGCGACCCTGCGGAGCAGGCGAAGGCCGAGCGGGCGAACGACCTCTTGAGCGCGCGCGATCTCGCCCTGTCGGTCCAGGTCCTGCAGGAGTTCTACGTGCAGGCGACGCGGGCGACACGGCCGGACGCGCTCGCGCACGACGACGCCGTGGAGCTGGTCGAGTCGTTCGAGCGGTTCCCGGTCGCGCCGATCACGGGGACGCTGCTGCGCGCCGCGATGCGAACGCGGGAGCGCTTCCGCATCTCCTACTGGGACGCGGCGATCCTCGAAGCCGCGCGCGGGCTCGGCTGCGAGGTCGTCCTCTCCGAGGATCTGAGCGACGCCGTCGACTACGGCGGGATCCGCGTCGAGAACCCGTTCGCCGGCCTCTGAGCCGTCGCCGCCGGCGGCGGATGGGCGCTGAACGCCCCGTACAATCGGGCGATGGCACCCCGCGCGCGCGACGAGACGACCTCGGCGCCCGACCTGCACGCGCTCGAGGCGATCACCGAGGCGGTCGCTGCCGGCGCGGGCCTGCCGGAGATCGTGCGCGCCGCGGCGAGAGCGCTCGACGCGAGCCTCGTGCTGATCGACCGCACGAGCGTGGTGCTCGCGGTCGCCGCGCGCTCGCCCGCCGAGGAGCGCGCGCTGCTGCGCGAGGCCGACGGCGTCGAGCGCGTCGAGCTGCGCGTCGCCGACGCCGTCGTCGGCCAGCTGCGGCTGCGCGGGCGCGAAGGAGGGCGGGCGGGAATCGATTCGTCGCTGCTGCGGCTCGTCACGACGCTCGTCGCCTCCGAGGTCGAGCGCGTGCGCGGCCCCGAGCGTGCGTCCGAGGCGGCCGCCGCCGAGTTTCTGCACGCCGTGCTCGCACGCCAGATCGAGGACCGCGACGACCTGGTCGCGCGCGGGAAGGAGCTGGGGGTCTCGCTTGACCGCGGCGGCAGCGTGATCGTCGTGCGCGCGCACCCGCGCGCGACCGTCGAGGACGACTGGCGCGCGCGCCTGCTCGCGCTCTCGGAGCGTGCGGCGCGCTCGCTCGCCCCCGGCGCGATCGCCGCCGCCGCGCACGAGGGCGACGGCGACGAGATCCTCGTGCTCGCCCCCGACCCCGACGGCGAGGCCGGCCGCCGCGTCGCGGCGACGCTGCTGCGCGAGCTGGAGGCGAACCTCAGCGGCTTCGCGTTCGCGGTCGGGCGCAGCCGCGTCGCGCGCGACCCCGTCGACCTGCACCGCGCCGGCAACGAGGCGCTGCTGGCCGCGAACGTCGTCGAGGGCGACCCGGACGAGTCGCTGCTGTCCTACGAGGACACCGGCACCTACCAGCTGCTGCTGCCGCACATGACCGACCCGGCCGAACTCAAGCGCTTCTACGACGAGACGGTGTCCAAGCTGGTGGCGTACGACGAGCAGTACGAGACCTCGGACCTCGTCGGCACGCTCGAGACGTTCCTCGAGTGCGACGGCAACGTGAACGCGACCGCCGCCCGCCTCATCACCCACCGCCACACCGTTCGCTACCGCTTCGAGCGCGTGCGCGAGATCACGGGGCTCGACGTCAACTCCACCGACGGCCGCGAGAAGCTGTCGTTCGGCCTGAAGGCGATGCGCGTGCTCGGGATCGCCGCGCCGCGCGGCCCGGCGTCCGAGCGCGGCGTGGCAGCCGGGCGCGTGCGGCGCGACGCCGCCGAGCGTCCGACGGCCCCCCGCCGGCCGGCCGGGTGAGGCGATGGAGCCGGTCGACGCGCAGGATCCGGCAGCCGGCGCGGAAGCGCCGGACGCCGCGCCCGGCGAGCTGCCGGTCGGGCAGCTGATTGACCGCCGCGGCCGCTGCCGGCTCGTCTACGAGCCGATCGCCGACCTCGCGCGCGGGGAGATCTGCGGGTATGAGGCCGTCGAGCGCTTTCCCGGCGCGATCGCCCCCGAGACGTGGCGGACCGCGGCGCTGCGCCGGGGCCTGGAGCCGGACTTCGAGGCGTTCGTCGTCGAGTCGGTGCTGCATGCGCGCGAGAGCCTGCCTGACGGCTGCTTCCTGTCGTTCAATGCGCGTCCGGCGACGCTCCTGCGCGAGCCGGTGCGACGCGTGCTCGCGCGGGCGCGCGAGCTCGACGGCCTCGCGATCGAGCTGATCCCCCGCCTCGCGAAGCGCGACGAGCCGCGCTTCGTCGCCTACACCGGTGAGCTGCGCGAGGCGGGCGTGCGCTTCGCGATCGACCACGTCGGCGGCGAGGACGCCGCGCTGCGCTTCGCGGGGCTGCTGCGGCCGGACCTCGCGAAGCTCGACGCGGCGCTCGTGGCGGACCTCGATCGGCTGCCGGCGAAGCGGATGCTGCTCTACGAGCTGGAGCGGATCGCTGCGCGCTTCGGCACGACGCTCGTCGCGCTCGGCGTCAGCCGGGCCGAGGAGCTGGACGCGCTGATGCGGCTGCGCGTCCCGCTCGCGCAGGGCCCGCTGGCCGGCGTGCGCGCGAAGACGCTCACACCGGTGGCGTTCGCGCTGAGCCGCTACGTGCGCGAGCGCGGGGCGGCGATGCTCGAGCCAGGGTCGCTCGCGTCGCTGGTCGAGGCCGCGCCGGCGTTGCCGGCGTCCCACGCCGACGCGGCCGCGGCCGCGTTCGCCGCGGACGAGCAGCTCACGTGGGTGGCACTGCTCGACGCGCAGGAGCGGCCATTGGGACTGCACCGCCGCGACGCGTTCGTGCGCGGCGAGGGTCCGATCGAGGATCTGCTCGTCGTCCGCGCGACGAACGGCGTCGCCGACGCGGCACAGCGCGCGATGGCCCGCGACCCGGCGCGCCGCTTCGACCCGCTCGTATGCTGCGGACCGACTGGGCGCTACGCGGGCGTCGTCCTGCTCGAGCGGCTGATCGACGCGCTCGCCGGCGCCGTCGATCGTGCCGCCGGCGAGGCGCCGCCAGCGGCATAGCCTGCCGGCCGGCGCGCGCTCGCCGGCTACTCGACCTCGACGATGTGCGCCCTGACCTCGTCGAGCACGTCGTGCGGCACGTGCTCCATCCCGTGGTCGTCGCGCGCGTGGCGCACGACCTGCGTCAGGATCCCGGCCTCGCTCTCTGCCTCGAAGCGCGCGCTGCAGTCGGGGACCACCGCGGCGCAGCGGAACTCCTTCATCCTGCCCTCCTCTCGGCGGGGAGCGGGAGATGCTACGGGGCCGGTGGCGTGCGTGCGCGGATTGGGGCGGCGCGCGACTGGGGGGCCGGGACTCGAACCCGGATAGCCGGCTCCAAAGGCCGGAGTCTTGCCATTAGACGACCCCCCAACGGGTGGCGTCGATTCTAGGGGGCGCGCAAAGCCACCCGGCAGCATCGCGCGGCCCCGGCTACGATGCGCGCGTGACCGCGCCGGTCGTCGTCATCCTCGCCGCAGGGCAGGGAACGCGCATGCGCTCCGCGACGCCCAAGCTGCTGCATCCGCTCTGCGGCCGTCCCGTCATCTCCTGGGCGATCGCGGCCGCACGCGCCGCCGGGGCGCAGCGCACGGTCGTGGTGGGTGGGCCGGATCGGGCGCTGGAGCCAGCGATCCCGCAGGACGACCCCACGGTTGTCCTCGCCGTCCAGCAGGAGCCGCGCGGCACCGCCGACGCCGTCGCCAGCGCCGCCGAGCACATCGAGCGGGACGCGCCCGTGATCGTCGTCTGCGGCGACGTGCCGCTGATGACCGGCGAGGCGCTGCACGCGCTCGCGGCCGCCCACGCCGAGCGCGGCGCCAGCGCCACGATGCTCACGATGATCCTCGCGGACCCGACCGGCTACGGCCGCGTCGTGCGCGGCCTCGACGGCGCTGTCGAGCGCGTCGTGGAGACGAAGAAGCCCGGCGACGCGACGCCCCGCGAGCTGGAGATCCGCGAGGTCAACGGCGGCGTGTACGCGTTCGCCGGCGGAGACCTGCTCGACGCGCTGGCCCAGGTGAGAGCCGACAACGCGCAGGGCGAGCTCTACCTCCCCGACGTGCTGCCGATCCTGCGCACGCAGGACAAGGTCGTCGCCGCCCACCCCGTCGAGGACCCCGCGCTGGCGCTCGGGATCAACGACCGCGGCGACCTCGCGAAGGTCCGCGCGATCGCGCAGCAGCGGATCCACGCCCGGCACATGGCGGCCGGCGTCACGATCGTCGACCCGGACTCGACCGTGATCGACGCCGACGTCGAGATCGCGAGCGACACGACGATCGCGCCGTTCACCTCCCTGCACGGGGCCACGCGGATCGGCTGCGGCTGCCAGGTCGGCCCGCTCACGACGCTGATCGACGTCACGCTGGACGATGACGTCCGGATCCCGCACTCCTACGCGACAGGCGCCGAGGTGCGCGCTGGCGCGAGCGTCGGCCCGTTCGCCTACCTGCGTCCGGGCACGCTCCTGCACGCGCACAGCAAGGCCGGCACGTTCGTCGAGATCAAGAACTCGGAGATCGGCGAGGGCGCGAAGGTGCCGCACCTCTCGTACATCGGGGATGCCGACGTCGGTGCCGGCACGAACCTCGGCGCCAGCACGATCACCGCCAACTACGACGGCCGCGCCAAGCACCGCACGACGATCGGCGCGCGCGTGCACACGAGCGTCGACACGACGTTCGTCGCGCCGGTGACGGTCGGCGACGACGCGTACACAGGCGCCGGCTCGGTCATCACCGACGACGTTCCGCCGGGCGGCCTCGGCATCGCCCGTCCGCGCCAGACCACGATCGAGGGCTATGCCGATCGCGTGCAGGAGCGTCAGTCCAGATGAGCCCGGTCTCGTCCCCACCGCGGCGTAGACTCGCACCCGAGATGAGCGCCGCAGAGCCGCAGGAGCGTCTGAGAAGCCAACTCGACATGGGCTACGACAAGCGGCTCATGCTGTTCAGCGGCCGCGCGCACGAGCAGCTCGCCGCCGACATCGCCGGCAAGCTCGACATCGAGCTCGGCGGCGTGACGCTCAAGACGTTCTCCAACGGCGAGGTCTACTGCCGCTACGAGGAGTCGATCCGCGGGGCCGACATCTTCATCGTGCAGCCGATCTGCGGCAACCCGCGCACGGGCCTGACCGCCAACGACGCGCTGATGGAGCTGCTGGAGATGGTCGACGCGGCCGTCGGCGGCTCGGCGCACCGCGTGATCGCCGTCTGCCCCTGGTACGGCTACTCGCGCCAGGACAAGAAGTCAGCCCCGCGCGAGCCGATCTCCGCTCGCCTCGTCGCGCGCATGCTGGAGACCGCGGGGATCGATCGGATCCTCACGATGGACCTCCACTCCGGCCAGATCCAGGGCTTCTTCCAGAAGCCATGCGACCACATGACGGCGATGTTCATGCTCACGAAGTACTTCGCCGACCAGGGTCTCGAGGACCTCGTCGTCGTCTCGCCGGACGCCGGCCGCGTGAAGCTGAACAAGAAGTTCGCCGCCACGATCGGCGCCGAGCTGGCGATCCTCAACAAGGAGCGCCCCGCCCAGCAGGTGGCCGAGATCGGCTACGTGATCGGCGACGTGAAGGGCAAGACGGCCGTGATCGTCGACGACATCATCGACACGGCCGGCACGCTCAAGGCTGCGGCGCAGACGGTCCGCGACGCAGGCGCCACGCGCGTGCTCGCCGCCGCCACGCACGCGGTGTTCTCCGGCAACGCGTGGGAGAACCTCGCGGCCGCGGCGTTCGACGAGATCGTCGTCACGGACACGATCCCGCTGCGCGACGGCGCGCCGGACAACATCACCGTGCTGCCGTGCGCTGAGCTGCTGACCAGCTCGATCCGGCAGATCTTCACGGACGGCTCCGTCTCCGGGGTCTTCCGCGGCGAGAACCAGCTGTTCTGAGCAAGCCGATCGCGCCGCGCGCCCCCAACGACGCCGCCCGCCTGATGGACCTGCTCGGCCTCTCCGAGGAGGAGCTGTGCACGGCGCTCGCGGCGGATCCGCTCGAGCTGCTTTCCGACCAGCTCGACCACCGGCCGGAGCTGGGGATCCTGCTCGACCTGGTGAGCGAGGCGGAGGCCGAGGTGGGAGCCGTCGTGCTGCGCCGCTGGGTGCGGACCCGGAGTCCGGCCGGGGGCGGGCGGGATCGGGTCCGCCCGCTCGACGCGCTGCTCGCCCGCGACTTCGCGCGCTTCGAGGACCAGGTCGCCGAGCTGAGAGGGCGCGGCTTCGTGCTGCTCGGCGGCTAGCGCGCGCGTCGTCTCCGCCGCGCGTCCGCCGCGAGCGCGCCGCCCCAGGCCGCTGCGACCAGCAGCCCGAGCGCGCTGAGCGCCGCGCCCAGCCGCAGCCCCGGGACCCGGTAGCTCCAGGCGATCTCGTGCGCGCCCGCCGGCACGGCCACCGCCCGCAGGACCGCGTCCGCGCGCAGCGCGCGGGCCGGCCGCCCGTCGACCGCGACCGTCCATCCGGGCGCCCACGTGTCGTCCAGAACGACGACGGCGCGCCGCGGGAGCGTCGCGCGCAGGCGCACGGAGGCGTTCGTCTCGCCGATGACGCGCACCGAGCCGACGGCGCCTCCCGGCACCGCGACGCCGCGCACCTCCCCGGCGCGCAGGGTCGCGTCGCCGCGCGGGTCGAAGCCGCCTTCTCCGATCGCCGCCAGCTCTCCCCGCTCGCCCGCCACGACGCGCACGCGCCGCGCGACGAACGCGCGTGGCGCCGCGATGCGGTTTGCGAAGATCGTCGCGTCCGAGCCGGCGTAGACACGGTTGAGGTCGTGGACCGCGGCTCTGGTGCCGGGCGGAAGCACGAGATAGCGTCCGCCGAGCACGCCGAGCACCTGCGGCGCGCGCCGCGTGATCGTCCCTAGCGAATACGGTTCGTCGGTCGGATCCATCATCCGCCACAGGTCGAAGAAGCGCCAGCTGGGCTGCGGTGCGTCGAACCCGAGGACGTCGCGCAGCCCGTAGGTCGTCGTCCAGTCGGCGCCAGCCGCCTGGATCCCCACTATGCGGCCGAGATCGCGGTGGCGCTGCAGGTAGGCGATCGCCGGCGTGCTCGGCGGCGTCACGACCGACGCAGGGCCCATCGGCTGGTATCCGTGCGCGAAGTGCAGCATGTCGAGCGCGACGACGAGCGCGACGAGCGCACCGAGCCAAGGGCCGAGTCGCGGACGCAGCCTGACGAGCAGCACGACCGCCGTCAGCGCCACGGCGAACACGCTCCACCAGAGGACGCTGGCGAGCGCCAGCGCCGTTGGTTCCTGCGTCCTCGCGCCGCCGAACGCATGGCGCAGCGCCAGCGACCACGAGCCGCCGCCCGGCGCCAGCGCGGCGGCCGCGACGACTGCCGCGAGCAGGCCGGCCGCAGCCGCCAGCCATCCGCGGCCGAGCCGTCCGCGCATGTCGATCGCGCGCTGGAGGCCGAACGCGGCGAGCAGCGCGGCGGCGAGCCCGAACCACAGATAGATGCGCGAGTTCTGCACGCGGTCGAAGCCGGGCAGACGGATGACGAGCTGGTAGAGGCCGGGCAGTCGCAGCGCGATCGCGAGGCCGAGGAAGCCGAGCAGCGCGAGCGGCGCTTTGCGCCGCCAGCCACCGGGGGCGAGGAGCGCCAGCAGCGCCAGCACGAGCGTCGCCGCGCCGGCGTAGAAGGTCCGCTCGCGGTACCCGGCCGAGCCCGGTCCGGCGTAGACGCCTTCGCTCGGCCGCCCCCACCAGTCCGGGAAGGCCACGGTGCGCAGCACGCCGGGCGGCATCAGCGACCCGGGCAGGCGCGGCGCGCCGTGCGCCCGCGCTGCGGCGCCCACGGTGCCGGCGGCCGCCAGCTGCGCCGGCACGAGCACGACCGCCGCGGCGAGCAGGCCGACCGCGGTCCCGCCGGCGACGAGTCCGAGGCGCATGACGCGTGCGCGGCGGTCGGCGTCGGTCAGCAGCGCGGCGCGCACGAGCGCATAGAGCGCCGTCGCCGCGAGCACGTGCACCTGCGTGCCCGGATGGCCGCCGAGCAGCGCGACCGCGACGACGCCGGCAAGTGCGAGACCGTCGCCGGGGCGCCCGCGGCGCAGGATCCGCTCGGTCAGCCACAGCGCCCACGGCAGCATCGCGGCGACGGACACGAAGACGCCGTAGCTGAGCCACACGACGTCGAACGAGCCGAGCGCGAAGGCGGCGCCGGCGACGAGCCCCGGCCAGCAGCCGAGGTGCAGCTCGCGCGCGAGGAGGTAGGTGCCGAAGCCGGCGCACCACAGCTTGAGCGCGGCCGCGACGCCGAGCCCGTCGTTGAGCGGAAGCAGCCACAGCGGCAGGCTGAACGGGCTCAGCCACGCGATCTGGGAGTTGGCCCACAGCTGAGTGCCGCCGAAGGCGTACGGGTTCCACGCGGGAAAGGTCCCGGCGTGGATCAGCCTCCGCGCCAGCAGATCCCACGGGTAGTAGGTGAGCGGCACGTCGCCGAGGTCCCCGTTGACCCATCGTTCGATCCCGTGCGGCGTGACCGACTGCCATGGCGGGTCGGTGAACAGCAGCGCGATCGGCGAGAGCACGTGGCCCTGGACGAGGGCGGGCCACAGGTAGACCAGCACCAGCAGGGCCAGCAGCAGTGCCGCCGACGTGTGCTCGTGAGCGCGCAGCGCACGCGCGATCGAACCCGAGCGCGCGGCGGCGCCCCGCGATCGCCGATCCCTCGCTCGTGCGGCCGCCGCCCGACTCCCCCGATGGGAGCGACTGGCCATGAGGCCATTCCTACCAGAACACGGTGCGAGGAGAGCGGCCTGCTATGGCCGCTCGGCGTCGCGCTCGCCCGGCCACACGCCGAACAGGTGCGCGAACGCTCTGGCGCCGGCGCGGTCGACGGCGGCCCGGGTCGCGGCGAAGGTCGCCCCCTGCAGCGCGGCGGCGCCGACGATCCGCGGCAGACCGGCTCGCTCGGTCGTCGCCTTCGGCGGCTCGGCGTCGTCGATTCGCGACCAGATGGCGTCGAAGACGCGCCGCGCGAGCATCCCGCCGGCGAGGCCGGCGAGCATCCCGAACGGCTTGTAGAGCAGCTTCATCGCCGCCAAGCCTACCCGCCGCGGCGCTGTTCGCTCGCATCGCGACCTGCCGGTCGGGCACACTAGGTGCAGGAAGCACGATCGAGCGAGCAGATGGTGGCGGGATGACCGACGCAGCCCACTCCCCCGACGACCGCGCAGCCGAGGAGTTGCTGCGCAGCGCGCTGCTCGACGCCTCCGCCGCCGCGGCCGTCTCGCTCGCCGTCGACGGGCTGCCCGTCAGCGAGTCGGTCACCGCCGTCTTTCACGGCCGCCGCGACCTCGGCACGATCCAGACGTACGTGGCGCACGGACACCGGGGCGCGGGCGAGACGATCGCCGCGCGCGAGCTGCTGCGCGTCCCGTGCGATCTCGACCTCGGCGGCGCGGAGGACCGCGAGCAGGCGGCCGAGCTCTACGTCGAGCAGGCGCGCGCGCTGCGCGACGCGCTCGTCGGCGCCGACACGGTGCTCGACGTCTGGCGCGAGCCGCTCGAAGCGCTCGCCGACGGCGGCGTCGCGGTCGAGCCCGCGCTCGGGCTGCGCACGCCGCTGCCGGCGCACCGTCTGCTGCCGGTCGCGCTCGTCGCGCCCGAGCGCCACATCGTCGTCGCGGCGGTCTGCGGCGCGCGCACGCTGGCGCACGGCAGGCCGCCGCTCGGGATCGCCTGCGCCCAGCAGGACCTCGCGCGCGTGTATCCGCTGCCGGACGACCCCGAGCGCTGCCTCGCCGAGTTCGCCGAGCTGGCGGCCGTGCACGCGCGCGAGCTGGCAGCGCGGCTCGAGCGCCAGGAGGCATCGGTCGAACGCTTCCTCGAGCTGAGCGGCGAGGATCTGCCGCCGGCGCCCCTGCTCTGAGCGCAGCCGCTCGCTCGCCGCCCGATCGGCGATGATCCCGCCGCGATGCGGCGCCCCCTCCGTCTCCTGCTCTTCGCGCTCGGCGCGCTCGCGTTCGTCGCGATCAGCCTCGCGCTCGGGCGCGTGCTGAGCGCGAACGGCGCCGAGCGCGACGCGATCCTCGCGCTGCTGCGGGCGCAGGCGCGCGACGACGCGGCCGCGATGGTCGCGCAGGTCGACGGCTGCGCGCGGCACCCGAGCTGCGTCGCGCGCGCCCGCACGAACGCGATGCGCCTCCACGCGTCCGGCACGGTCGAGCTCGTGCGGCTTGACGCGTCGACGAGCTTCTCGCTCGGCGGCACCGACGGCGTCGCGCGCGTCGTCTGGAACACGGCGACGCACGAGACGGTCGTGCAATGCGTGGCGGTCCATCGCGGCGGCGACGTGATCGGCGGGCTGTCAGTCGAGCTGCGCGCGCTCAGCGGCCCGATCGGCCACCAGTCCGACTGCCCGTCATCCTTCTGACCGGCGACTGCGGGGTCGTCCCAGCGCGCCGGCTCGCTCGTCGCACGGCTGTCGTACCCTGCGGCTGGGATGCGCCGCCCCCTGCCGTTCCTTCCCCCGCTCGCGCTGCTGCTCGCGCTGCTCCTGTCCGGGACCGCGGCTGCGGTCCCCTACGCAGCGCAGACCCCGAGCGGGCCGCCGCACAAGATCGAGGGGCAGGACCGCCGCTACCTGCTCGGCGGCGCCTGGCTCGTGCGGACGGACCCGACCGACGCCGGCCTCGCCCAGCGCCTCTACGCGCAGACGAGCACCGACGGCTGGAGCGCGACCGTCGTCCCCAGCGCCTGGAACGCGAACGACGAGAGCCAGGCGAGCTTCACCGGCTCGGTCGCCTGGTACCGCAAGGACTTCCGCCTGCCGGCGCACGCCGCCGCGCTCGCCTGGATCGCGCGCTTCGAGTCGGTCAACTTCCGCGCGACGGTGTGGCTCAACGGCCGCCAGCTCGGCACGCATGTCGGCGGCTACCTGCCGTTCGAGCTCGACCTGCCGAACGCGAGCCGCCACGGCGTCAACCGCCTCGTCGTGCGTGTCGACAACCGCCGCACCCCGCAGGACTCCAGCGGCGCGCCCGGCGAGCTGCCGCAGCCGCCCGGCGGCTGGTGGAACTACGGCGGGATCCTGCGCGAGGTCTCGATCCGCGCAGTCGACCGTGTCGACGTCGAGAACGTGCAGGTGCAGCCGCGGCTGCCGTGCCCGCACTGCTCGGCGACGATCGCGATCGGCGCGAACGTGCGCAACCTCTCGCGCGCCGCCCAGCTCGTCCACCTGACCGGGCGCTTCGGCGGCGCCTCGATCGACCTCGGCTCCGTGTCGATCGCCGCCGGCGCGACCGGCACGTTCTCGCGCTCGCTCGTCGTGCGCCGTCCGAAGCTGTGGTCGCCGGCGCACCCGAATCTCTACCGCGTGCGGCTCGCGGCGAGCGCCGCCCAGGGCAGAGGCAAGGCGACGCCGGCCGCCGGCTACACGCTGCGCACCGGGATCCGCACGCTCGCGGTCGACAGCCGCGGCCGGCTGATCCTCAACGGCAGCACGGTCGTCCACTTCCGCGGCGTGGCGCTGCACGAGGACACGCTCGCCGACGGCCCGGTCGAGGACCACGCGACGCGCCTGCGCATCATCGCGCTGCTGAAGGCGAGCCACTCGACGTTCGTGCGCGCGCACTACCCGCTCGACCCGGACTTCGAGGACCTTGCGGACCAGGACGGGATCCTGCTGTGGTCGGAGATCCCCGCGACCTACCAGCTCCCAGACGCCGATCTCGGCCGCCCCGCCTTCCGCAGCCTCGCGCTCGACGAGCTGAGAGCGAACGTGCTGGCCAACCGCAACCGCCCGTCGGTGCTGGCGTGGTCGCTCGGCAACGAGATGCCGAGCGCCGCGGGCCCGAACCAGACTGCCTACCTCGCCGCCGGCGCCGCGCTCGTCAAGGCGCTCGACCCGACGCGCCCGGTCGCGCTCGCGTTCGCCGGCCACCCGGAGACGCCCTGCCAGACCGCGTACGCGCCGATCGACCTGCTCGGCATGAACGACTACTTCGGCTGGTACACGGGCTTCGCCGGAAACATCGCCGACCGCGACCTGCTGCCGGGCTTCCTGACCGCGCTGCGCCGCTGCTACCCGCGCAAGGCGATCGCCGTGACCGAGTACGGCGCCGAGGCCAACCGCGACGGCCCCGTCGAGGAGAAGGGCACCTACCAGTTCCAGACCGACTTCATCAGATACCAGCTCGGCGTCTTCGCCTCGACGCCGTGGCTGACCGGCGCGACCTACTTCGCGCTGCAGGAGTTCCGCGTGCGGCCGTTCTGGGGCGGCGGCAATCCGTGGGGCTCGCCGCCGCTGCACACGAAGGGGCTCGTGCGGCTCGACTTCTCCGAGAAGCCGGGCTTCGCGACGCTCGCCGCGGGGCAGGCGAAGGTCCGCCAGTACGTGCCGCTCGGTTAGCGGTGCACCGGCGTGCGCGCCGGGCGCGGCGCGTGCTCGCGCCGCCGGCGCGCGGGCGGCGGCAGCAGGTCGGCGAGGCGCCCGGGCTCGCGCAGGCGCACGCGCGCGGGGACCGCGTCCGGGAGCGGGATGCCGCCGCCGCCCCGACCGCGCGGGGCGATCGGCCCGAGGCGGTCGTTGCCGCCGCCGCCGCCATCGTCGTCCTCGTCGGCGCGACCGGCGAGCGGGACGATGCGTTCGTCGCGCAGGAGCGGCAGCAGCAGGATCGCCGCGAAGCCGAAGCCGATCAGGTGCAGGCCTCCCAGGAGTGCGACGAGCAGCGTCTCGTCCGCCATGGGTTGAGCCTAGCGGCACGCCCGCGCTCCGGGGGATCTTCTGCGCGACGCCGCGCCGGCCTGCCCCGCTGCGCTAAGCTCCCTCGCCGCTCATGGCCGACGACACGACCACGCTCACCGTCGCTCCGCGCACCGTCGAGGGCTCCCGCGCGAACCGCCGCCTGCGCCGCGGCGGGCTCGTCCCGGGCGTCGTGTACGGCGGCGAGGGTGAGCCGATCGCCTTCCAGGTCGACGCGCGCACGCTGCGTCAGGCGCTCGCCCACGGCGGCGCCGTCATCTCGCTCACCGTCGAGGGCGAGGGCGCCACGCCCGTCGTCCTCAAGGACCAGCAGCGTCACCCGGTCACGGGCGACACGCTGCACGTCGACCTGCTGCGCGTCGACCTCAGACAGAGAATCACGGCGACGGTCGTGCTCGAGCTCGTCGGCGCCGACGACGCGCCGGGCGCGAAGGCCGGCGGCGTGCTCGAGCAGGTCACGCGCGAGCTGAACATCGAGGCGCTTCCGAACGAGATTCCGGACACGATCCAGCACGACGTCTCCGCGGCCGAGATCGGCGACACGATCACGCTCGCGGCGCTCGCCGTGCCGGCCGGCGTGCTGCTGCTCGACGATCCGGAGACGGTCGTCGTGACGCTCACGCCGCCGCGCCTCTCGGTCGAGCCGAGCGAGGAGATCGAGACGGAGACCGAGGTCGTCGGCGAGGCGGCCGAGGGCGAGGCCGCCGCCGAGGGCGAGTCCTCGGACGGCGAGTAGCTGCGTCTCCGCGGTGCGCCTTCCCGGCGCGCGCACGGACTGGCTCCTCGTCGGGCTCGGGAATCCGGGTGCCGAGTACGCTGGCACGCGCCACAACATCGGCTTCGAGGTCGCGAACCTGCTGGCGCAGCGGTGGGGGCTCCCGCGCGCGAAGAAGAAGTTCGCGGGCCTGCTGACGGAGGGCCGCGTCGGCGTCCCGGACGTCGGCGCCGAGCGCCCGCACGTCGCGGTGCTGCTGCCGCAGACGTACATGAACGAGGCGGGCCGCTCGGTCGGCCCGGCACGCGGGGCGCTGAGAGTGCCGTTGGAGCGCGTGCTCGTCGTGCACGACGAGATCGACCTGCCGTTCGGCGAGATTCGCACGCGCCTCGGCGGCGGGCTGGCGGGCCACAACGGCCTGAAGTCCTTGAAGCGCGAGCTGGGCTCGGCCGACTTCGCCCGCGTGCGGATCGGCGTCGACCGCCCGCCGAGCACCGATCCCGACCGCGTCGCCGCCTACGTGCTCGGTCGTTTTCGGGAGCCGGCGGCCGACGTCGAGGCGCTGGTCGCCGAGGCCGCCGACATTGCCGAGGCGCTCGTGCTGGGCTCGCGCGAGCTCTGAGCTCCGCGCGGCCGGGGCTCGCGGGCCTGGCGCCCGCCGATGGGCATCGAGGGGAGGGAGTAGTTGCGCCACCGCCCCGGCGCTCCTCTGCCGCGTTTCACGCGCCCATCTGCGCACTCCGCAATGCACCACTTCGATGCCTGTCAATCCGTACCCCTATGCAGGGGGAAACTTGTCAGTCATCGAACCGGTGCATGCTGGCGCGGGGATCCAGCGCCCCTGGCGCGGCGCTGCGGCCGGGGCGCGGACCTTCCCCCTCGATGCCCGCGGCGGCGTGCCGAGCGCCGCGACCGCCGGAACGGAGCGCCCCAGCGTAGACTCAGGAGCAGGCCGCGCAGCCCTGCGCGGCCGTTCTGCGTGCCCCGCCCCGTGCTCAGCGCTCTCCTCGCATACGCCGCCGACGACCCGGCGACCACTGCGCTCGCCGCGCACGGCGGCCGTGCGTTCGTCAGCGCCTCGCTCAAGCCGTACGTGATCGCCGCGCTCGCGCAGGAGGAGCCGGCGAAGCCGCTGCTCGTCGTCGCCGGCGACGACCGCCATGCGCGCGACCTCGCGGCTGACCTCGGGACGTGGCTCGCGCCGCGGCCAGTGCGCTTCTACCCGAGCCGCGGCGTCGCCTACGAGTCGCACCTCGCGCCGCCGCCGCATCTGGTGGGCCTGCGCGTCGCGGCGCTCGACGCGCTCCTCGACGACGCAGCATCTGCGCGCGGGCACGGCGCACCGGTGGTGGTGGTCAGCGCGGTCGCGCTGTCGGAGAAGGTTCCCGACCCGAGCCTGCGCCCGCACGGCTTCACGCTCGCCAGAGGCGACCTGCTCGACCTCGACGAGTGCGCGGCCGAGCTGGTGGCGGCCGGCTACGAGCGCGTCGAGCAGGTCGAGGACCGCGGCCAGTTCGCGATCCGCGGCGGCCTGCTCGACGTCTTCCCCGCGACCGAGGACCACGCGATCCGCGTCGAGCTGTTCGACGTCGAGATCGAGTCGCTGCGCTGGTTCTCCACGTTCACGCAGCGCTCGCTCGGCGACGTCGAGCGGGTCGAGGTCGCGCCGGCGGCCGAGCTGGCGGCCGAGCACCGCGAGCTGGCCGAGGTCGCCGCGCTCGCCGACGCGGCCGAACGTCCCGACGTCGCCGAGCTGCTGCCGGTCGAGCAGTTCCGCGCGATGCTCGACCTCGTCCCGGACGCGGCCGTGCTGGTCGCCGCCGAGGAGGAGATCGCGCCGGCCCTCGTCGACCACTGGCAGGACGTCGTCAGCGCCTTCCACGACGACGACGCCCACCATCTCTACATCGCGCCCGGGGCGATCGAGACCGCGCTGGAGGTGCGCGCGAACGTGCGCCTCTCGGCGATCGACCAGGACCAGCCGATCCAGTTCCGCGGCCAGGCCGCCGACGTCGCCGCGCGCAGCGTCAAGGACGCCGAGCCGGAGCTGGAGAGACTCGTGCGCTCCGGCTACCGCACCGTCGTCGCGTTCGCCGCCAGAGGCGAGGGCGAGCGCGCGGCGTACAACCTCGGCCGCCTGAAGGTCCGCTGGGTGGATGGAAGCGCGCCGGCGGGAGCGGACCTCGCCTTCGCCGAGGCGCGCCTGCGCGACGGCTTCCTCGCGCCCGGCTTCAGGCTCGCCGTGATCCCCGAGCACCGGCTGTTCCGCCGTCGCGCAGCGCGCACCGGGGGGCAGGCCGCAGGCGGCCGCCGCCGCGGGGCGCTGCGCTCCTTCACGGATCTGCGCGCCGGCGACATCGTCGTCCACGAGGACCACGGCCTCGCGCGCTTCGCCGGCTTCGACACGAAGACGGTCGCGGGCGTCACGCGCGACTACCTCAACCTCGAGTACGCCGGCACCGACAAGGTCTTCCTGCCGGTCGACCAGTTCGCGAAGATCAGCCGCTACGTCGGCGCCGACGGCGCGCACCCGCCGCTCTCGAAGCTCGGCGGCACGCGCTGGGAGACGATCAAGTCGCGCGCGCGCAAGGCGGCGCAGGAGCTGGCCGGGGAGCTGCTCAACCTCTACGCCGAGCGCCGCCGCCGCGAGGGCCACGCCTTCCCCGCGGACAGCGACTGGCAGCGCGACTTCGAGGACGCCTGGCCCTACCGCGAGACGCCCGACCAGCGCGAGGCGATCGAGCAGGTCAAGGCGGACATGGAGACCGCCCGACCGATGGACCGCCTCGTCTGCGGCGACGTCGGCTACGGCAAGACCGAGGTGGCGCTGCGGGCGGCGTTCAAGGCCGCCGCCGACGGCAGACAGGTGATGGTGCTCGTGCCCACCACGATCCTCGCCCAGCAGCACTACGGCACGTTCAGCGAGCGCCTGAAGGACTACCCGTTCACGATCGAGCACGTCAGCCGCTTCCGCCCGGCGGCCGAGCAGAGAGCGGCGATCAAGGCGTTCTCGGAGGGCAAGGTCGACATCCTGATCGGCACGCACCGGCTGCTCTCGCGCGACGTGCGCGCGAAGGACCTCGGCCTGCTGGTCGTCGACGAGGAGCAGCGCTTCGGCGTCAAGCAGAAGGAGCTGCTGCGCCAGCTCAAACTGAAGGTCGACGTGCTGGCGATGAGCGCGACCCCGATCCCGCGCACGCTGCAGATGTCGATCGCCGGGATCCGCGACCTGAGCGTGATCGAGACGCCGCCGGAGGGCCGGCGGCCCGTCAAGACGTACGTCGGCGAGTACGACGAGCAGCTCGTGAAGGCGGCGATCGAGCGCGAGCTGGCGCGGGGCGGGCAGGCGTTCTTCCTGCACAACCGCGTCGAGACGATCGATGAGACGGCGGAGCGGCTGCGCGGGCTCGTGCCGCAGGCGCGCTTCGTCGTCGCGCACGGCCAGCTCGACGAGCACGACCTCGAGGAGCGGATGCTGTCGTTCCTGCGCGGCGAGGCGGACGTGCTCGTCGCGACGAGCATCATCGAGTCGGGGATCGACATCCCGCAGGCGAACACGCTGATCGTCGAGCGCGCCGACCATTTCGGGCTCGCGCAGCTCTACCAGATACGCGGACGCGTGGGGCGGAGCAGAGAGCGCGCGTACGCGTATCTGCTCTATCCGTCCGCTGCGGCGCTCACCCCCGAGGCGGCGCAGCGGCTCTCGGCGCTGTCCGACTACACCGAGCTGGGCGCCGGCTTCAAGGTCGCGATGCGCGACCTCGAGCTGCGCGGCGCCGGCAGCCTGCTCGGCGACGAGCAGTCCGGTCACGTCGCGGCGCTCGGCTTCGAGCTCTACATGCAGATGCTCGACGAGGCCGTCGCCGAGCTGGACTCGGACGGCGCCGGGCCGGCCGAGGAGCGCGAGCCGGTTCGCCTGGACGTCAACGTCGACGCGTACGTCCCGGCCGACTACGTCCCCTACGAGCAGGCGAAGATCGACGTCCACCGCCGCATCGCCGGCGCGTCCGAGGTCGCTGAGCTGCATGAGCTGCGCGCCGAGCTGGAGGACCGCTTCGGGCCCGTGCCGCCGCCGCTGGAGAACCTGCTGCTGCTTCAGCAGGCGCGCATCAAGCTCGGCGAGGCCGGCGCGCGCGCCGTCAGCTTCCGCGGCGGCCGGCTCGCGGTCACGCCGATCGAGCTCGACTCGCGCCGCGCGAAGCGGATCCGCGAGGAGATCCCCGAAGCCCTCTACGAGTCGGGCAAGTCGCAGCTCTCGATGCGCGTCCCGGAGGAGCCGGAGGCCCGCTTCCCGGCCGTCGTGCGCGCCGCCGATGTGCTGCTCGCGGTCACGCGCGAGGCGGCGTAGTACCTGCAAATCGCCTGGTTTTGTGCGCTCGGACCGGCGCAGTTCGCTAAAAGTTGGATAACGATTCGTGCTACTGACGCACACGCCCTCGCGGGTTCGCTACAGTGCCCCCTGCTCGTGAGGACACCACTTCGCATCCTTCTGGCGCTCGGCGCCTTTTTTGTGGTCGCAGTCGCGCTCGCCGCGTGCGGAAGCAGCGGCAACAGCGTCCCCAGCAACGCCGTCGCCAGCGTCGACGGCACGCCGATCACGCTGTCCGACTACGACCGCTGGGCGCTCATCACCGTGAAGGGCTCGGCCCAGGGCGCCAGCACCACGCCGGTGGTTCCGGACCCGCCGACGTTCACGAGATGCGTCGCGCAGCTGCGCAGACAGGCGAGACCGGTCAGAGGCCAGCCGGCGCCGACCGACGTGACGCTGCGCGCGCAGTGCAGACAGCAGAACGACGCGCTCGTGCAGCAGACGATGGGGACGCTGATCCAGAACATCTGGATAGAGAAGGAGGCCCAGAGCCAGGGGATCTCAGTCTCGGATGCGGAAGTCCAGAGACAGCTTGCGCTCACCAAGAGACAGTCGTTCCCGAGCGAAGCCGCCTATCAGAGATTCCTCAAGCAGACCGGCATGACGCCGGCCGACGTCCTCGAGCGCATCAGAATCCAGGCGCTCGCCGCGAAGCTGACGAGAAAGATCCAGGCCAGCTCGGCGCCGGTCACCGATGCGCAGATCCAGAGCTTCTACGAAAGAGACAGAACGCAGTTCGCGCTGCCCGAGCGGCGCGACGTGGATCTGATCCTGACGAGAACGCAGGCGCAGGCGAACGCCGCCAAGGCAGCCGTCCAGAGTGGCACGAGCTGGGCCGCGGCGGCCAAGAAGTACTCGACGGACGCGGCCTCGAAGGCGACCGGAGGCGTCCTCCGGGGCGTCAGCCAGGGCCAGCAGGACAGAGCGTTCGACCAGGCTGCGTTCACGGCCAAGAAGGGCGTGATCGTCGGGCCGGTGAAGGGCCAGTTCGGGTACTACGTCGTCCGCGTGATCGCCATCACGCCGGCCCAGCAGACGTCCCTCGCCTCGGCGAGAGCGCAGATCCGCTCGCTGTTGCAGCAGCAGGCGCAGCAGGCCAAGCTGGCGTCCTTCATAAGAGACTTCCAGACCCGCTGGAGAGGCAAGACGAACTGCCGCACCGGCTACGTCGTCCAGCTCTGCAGCAACGCGCCGAACGTCAGCACCACCGCGACGGGCGCCGGCACGGCCGGCACGTCGACCGCGGGCGCCAGCACCAGCTCCAAGTAGCGGTGGGCTCCGCTCGCACGGGCTCCGCCGATCCCGACTAGGCTCCCGCGCGTGAGCGCGAGCCGGCCGGAGATCCAGGAGGCGCTGGCGCGCCTCGACGAGCTGACGCGCCGCCTGCGGCGCGAGTGCCCGTGGGATCGCGAGCAGGACGAGCGCACGATCGTCCCGCACACGCTCGAGGAGGCATACGAGTTGGCGGACGCCGCGCAGCGGCGCGACGACGCGAAGCTGCTCGACGAGCTGGGCGACGTGCTGTTCCAGGTCCACTTCCTCGCGCTGCTGCTCGAGGAGCGCGGCGCCGGCGATCTGGCCGCGGTCGCCGAGCACTGCCGCCAGAAGCTGATCCGCCGCCATCCGCACGTCTTCTCCGACGTCGAGGTCGACGATGCGGCGCACGTGCTGCGCAACTGGGATCGGATCAAGCAGACCGAGGCGGGGCGCGAGCCCGGCGTGTTCGGTGAGGTCCCGGAGAACCTCCCGTCGCTGCTGCACGCGCGCAAGGTGCAGCGGCGCGCCGCGACGAGCGGCTTCGACTTCGACGGCGTGGAGGGGCCGCTGCAAGCGGTGCGCGGCGAGCTGGACGAGCTGGAGGCGGCCGCCGCGGCGGGCGGCGGCGACGGTCGCGACGCGCGCTTCCACGAGGTCGGCGACGTGCTGTTCGCGGCGGTCAACGTCGCGCGCAAGCTGAAGGTCGACCCGGAGCTGGCGCTGCGTGCGGCAAGCGAGCGCTTCCGCGGCCGCGTCGAGGAGGGCGTCGCCCTCGCCGCGCGCGACGGTCGCGCCTGGGAGGATCTCACGCCCGACGAGCAACTCGCCTACTACGCACGCGGCCGCCTGCTGCGCGAGGCCGCTTCCCCCCGACCAGGAGAGCCCAGCGAATGAGTCAGATCGAGCACGTCCACGCCCGCCAGATCCTGGATAGCCGGGGCAACCCGACGGTCGAGGCGGAGCTGTCCCTGCGCTCGGGCGCGTGGGGACGCGCGGCTGTGCCGTCGGGGGCGTCGACGGGCGAGTACGAGGCGACGGAGCTGCGCGACGGCGGCGACGCCTACATCGGCAAGGGCGTCACGAAGGCGGTCGGGAACGTCAACGGCGAGATCGCGAACGCGGTTCGCGGGCGCGACGCGACCAACCAGGCGGGGATCGACCGCCTGCTGATCGAGCTCGACGGCACGCCGAGCAAGTCGCGCCTGGGCGCCAACGCGATCCTCGCCGTCTCGCTCGCGGCGGCCCATGCCGCGGCTGCGGAGGAGCGCCAGCCGCTGTGGCGCTACCTCGGCGGCGACGCGGCGCACATCCTGCCGGTGCCGATGATGAACGTGCTCAACGGCGGCGCGCACGCCGACAACAAGGTCGACTTCCAGGAGTTCATGGTCGTCCCGTGGGGCGCGAGATCGTTCTCCGAGTGCCTGCGGATGGGCGCCGAGGTCTTCCACCACCTCAAGCAGACGCTGCACCAGCGCGGGCTCGGCACGGCGGTCGGCGACGAGGGCGGCTTCGCTCCCGACCTCGCATCAAACGAGGCGGCGCTGGAGGCGCTCGTGGCCGGCATCAGAGCGGCCGGGTACGCGCCCGGCGAGGACGTGGCGATCGCGCTCGACCCCGCCACGAGCGAGATCTACGAGAGCGGCCGCTACGTGCTCGAGCACGAGGGCCGCTCGCTGTCGGCGGCCGAGCTGGCCGACTACTGGGCCGACCTCGCGGCGCGCTATCCGATCGTCTCGATCGAGGACGGCATGGACGAGGGCGACTGGGACGGCTGGGCGACGCTCACGCAGCGCCTCGGCGAGAAGGTCCAGCTCGTCGGCGACGACCTGTTCGTGACGAACGCGCAGCGGCTCAGACGCGGCATCGACCAGCGCGTCGCGAACTCGATCCTCATCAAGGTCAACCAGATCGGCACCCTGACGGAGACGCTCGACGCGATCAAGACCGCGCGCGAGGCGGGCTACACCGCGGTGATGTCGCACCGCTCCGGCGAGACCGAGGACGTCACGATCGCCGACCTCGCGGTCGCGACCGGCTGCGGCCAGATCAAGACCGGCGCGCCGTCGCGCTCGGACCGCGTGGCGAAGTACAACCAGCTGCTGCGGATCGAGGAGGCGTTGGGCGCGGACGCCGCCTTCCCGGGCCGCTCGGCCTTCAGACGCCCCGGCGCCTGATCGCTTGCGGGTCCGGCGCGGCGGACGGCCTGTCAGATCGGACCCGTCGACCCGCGCGTCGACCGCCTCCGGCGGATCGCGTGCGTCCTCACCGCCACCCGCCCGATCGGCGCTCTCGGCTTCCGCGCCAAGATCGGGCGTCTTCGGTGCAGGAGTCCGGCCGCGGGTCGCGAATGGGTCGCAATGCCGCCTGCCGGATCCGCTGCCGCTCGCCGTCCGCCCGCTCGCCCGACCAACCCGCTCGGCGCCGCCGCGCTGCGCGTGCGCTGGGACCGCGTCGGCCGTGTGGCGCTGCTCGTCGTGCTGCTGCTGGTTGCGCTGGCGTATGTCGGTCCGGCGCGCTCGCTGCTGTCGACGTGGCAGGCGTCCAACGCCAAGCACGCGCAGCTGCGCGACCTGCAGCGCGAGCACGCGGTGCTGCTGCAGCGCGTGCACGCACTGCGCGACCCGCGCACCGTGCAGGCGGAGGCGCGCCGGCTCGGGATGGTCAGACCGGGCGAGCGCTCGTACGTGATCCAGGGCCTGCCGCGGGACTAGCACTCCGCCGCCGCCGGGTACCCTGCGCGGCGATGGACGTCGACACCGCCCTGCAGCTGTGGAGCGACGGCCAGCGGCGCCTGAGCGCCGCGGTGCCCGACGAGCGCAGGCTGCTCGAGCGCGTCAGCGACCGCATCGTAGACGAGCTGCGCCGACGGCTCGGCGGCCCGTTCACGACGCGGGAGCTGGCCGCCCTCTACAGCGCCGGCACGGACTGGTGCCTCGACGTCGCGCTCGCGACCGTGCCGCACGACCCGCGCGGCTGGGACGCTCAGACCGCCGGCGACGCCGCCTTCGCGCGCTACGTCCGCGAGGCGTCCGACTGGTCGGGCGGACGTCGCCGCGAGCCCGAGGAGATCGAGCACCAGCAGCAGCCGCTCGACCAGTCGTAGCCGCTCGACGCGCGATCAGTCGTCGCTGTCTACACGTCTGATCACGATCTGGTCTTCGTCGATCGTGATCTCCACCGGCCGGTGCCCGGCCCAGTGCTCGGCGTAGACGGGGTCGTCCTGCACGGCCGGGTCGAGCCACAGGCCGTAGCCCTCGTCGCCGTGGTCGAAGGTGCCCTCGAGCGGGCCACCGCGGCCCTTGCGGCGGCGGCCTCCGCGGCGGCCGCGGCGGCGCGAAGCACGCTCGGCGCCGTCCTCCTCGGCCTCTTCGTCTTCGTCCTCGGCCTCGACGCGTCTGCGGGAACGTCTTCTGGCTGCGGCCTTCTTGGCCGCCTCGGCTTCCTCGCGCTCGCGCTCCTTCTGCGCGGCCTCGAGCTCGGCGGCGATCAGCGCGTCGTCCTCGGCGCGCAGGTCGATCTCGTTGTCGAAGTCGACGGCGCCGTTCGGCTCGGCGTCGTCGGGGACGAGCTCGTTCTCGCGCTTGAAGGCGGCGATCTGCTGCGTGGTGACCTCGAGCTGGTGGGCGATCCAGGCATCGGTGCGCCCTTGGCGGACCCATGTGCGGATCTGGTTGAGCTGGGGTCGGAGCGATCTGCGTGGCATCGGCCGGGCAGACTAGCGAAAGTCGCGCTGCGGCGATCCGCCGGGAAATGGGGAAGACGGCGGGACCGGCGGCTATGCTTCGTCTCGGGTGCTCGGCTTCGCTTCGGCTCGCCGCCGATCCCCCATCCGGCCACCATGGACAGCAGGGAGGCAGCGGGCGCAATGTTGGTCCTGACGCGCAAGTCCAATCAGAGCATCATGATCGGGGACGACATCGAGGTCTCAGTCCTGGCGATCATGGGGGAGAAGGTGCGGATCGGCATCCAGGCGCCGCGCGACGTCCCCGTCTTCCGCAGAGAGGTCTACCTGGAGATCCAGCAGGAGGCCGCCGCCGGAGAGGGCGCCGCGCGCGAGGAGGTCGACGCCGCGCTGCGCGACTTCGGCTCCGAGGGCTGAGCCGTCCCGGCGCGGCACCGGGCCGCCGCGTCAGCCCATCACGTAGTAGAGCGTCTCGAACATCGCGATCGTCACCACGACCGCGGTCACGACGATCGAGAGCACGAGGAACGCGAAGCGCCACGAGCCGTGCTTGTGGAGTCGCTCGCGCTGGCGCTGGCGGGTGCGCTGGACGGCCGTCTCGCGCAACCGCTCGCGGCGCGCGCGATCCTGCGCCGTCTCCTCGAAGAATGCCTGCTCGAGCTGAGCGAGGCTCTGTCGCATCTTCATGGGGCAGGGAACCCTACCAGCGCTCCGAACGGGCGCGCGAGGCTCCGGCCGTGCTCAGCAGGCGCTCCAGAGCCCCAGGCCGCCGGCGCGTGCGCGCGCCTCCAGGGCGCCGAGCTGAGTCGCATCGCCGGTGTTCGGCGCGATCGCCAGCGTGCGCGCGGCGCCGTCGGCGACCAGGCGGGCGTTGACGAGCAGTCCGTCGCGCGCGCGGTAGACGTAGGCGAGCAGCCGGCCGTAGCGGTCGCGCAGCTCGCGGTCGAAGCGCAGCGTGAGCGCCGCGCCGGGTGCGCCGAGCAGGCGGGCGTTGAGCTCGTGCGCCTGCGGTCCCCAGCACTGGACCGGCGTGTTCGGCTTGACGGTCTCGGGCGTGTCCATCCCGATGTAGCGCACGCGCTCCGTACGGCCGCCGGCGCGCACGACGATCGTGTCGCCGTCGATCACGCGCACGAGCCGCGCCTGCGCGCTGCCGCCGGCCCGGAACGGAGCGTCGGCGGGGCCGCCGAGCCACGTGGGCACGTGCACGTCGCCGAGCACGAACCCGGCGAGCAGCAGCAGGGCGATCCAGGGCAGCGCGCGCGGCCAGCTCATCGCGCGAGGCTACGATGCCGCCCTGCGGCGGCGCAGCCACGCTTCGCGCCGATCCTGCGGCGCCTCGCGCGCGACGACGGCGCGCGCCGCAGTCGCTACGCGACTTCCTGCTGCTCGTAGACGCGGATGAAGCGCAGGTAGTTCTCGGCGATCTGCGCGGCCGCGTCCTCGCGCGCGGCGCTCCCGTCGAGGAAGCCTCTGAGCGCGTCCCACCAGATCGAGCGGCCGATCGCGAAGCCGACGAAGCCGTCGACCGGCGCGGCCTCGCGCAGCCAGTGGTCGACCTTCGCGTCGCTCGCGCCGCGGCCGAGCAGCACGCAGACGACGTTCTCGCGGCCCTCGCCCGAGCGCGTCTGCTCGGCGAGCATCTGCGCATCGGCCTGCGCGTCGACGCCCTCGATCTTCCAGATGTCGACCTCGACGCCGAAGTCCTGGATCGCCGCGATCGCGCGGCGCATCAGCTCCGGGCGCAGCTCCGCGTCGTAGCGGTCGACGTCGCCGCCGACGGCCTCGAGCTGCGCGGGCTCGGCCGGCACGAGCAGCTCGAACAGGAACAGGCGGCCGTTCGCGTGCAGCCAGTCGGCGAGCGTCTTCAGGCGCCCGAGCTGGCGCTCGTTCATCTCCGCGTCGCCGTCGGGGTTGTAGCGCACGAGGACCTTCGAGAAGTCGGGGTCGAACGACTCGATGTGCGCGCCGAAGTCCTCGCCGTACTGGAAGTCGAACTCGTCCTGGCCGCTCTTCTCGACCGGCATCGCGAGCTTGAGGCCCTCCGCCTTCGCGCGCGACGGCACGTCGCTGCCGAACTGCTCGTCGACCAGCACGCCGGTCGCGCCGGCCTCGGCGCCGCGCGCCACCGCCAGCTCCATGCCCTCGAAGATGAGCCGCTTGGCGTCGGCGATCGTCGCGGTCTCCGCGGGGCTCGGGTCGCCGGCGATCCCGAACATCTTCTTCTGGAACGAGCCGCGGTGGTCGAACGCGAGGATGTAGAGCTTGCCGTCGTAGCCGAGAGCCATTGGGAGTCGTCCTTCGTCGGGGGCATGCCTGGCGGAGCTGCGCCGCCGCGCGAGTCTACCCGCGCAGGCGAGTCGGCAGTGCGCGCATGGACGGCCTGCCTGCCGGCTACGCTGCCGCCCCGTGGAGGAGAACTTCAGCGGCCCGAACTACACCGTCGGCATCGAGGAGGAGCTGATGATCCTCGACGCCGAGACGCTCGGGCTCGTCAACGCGATCGAGTCGCTGCTCGAGGGCCAGTCGGACGAGCGCGTCAAGCCCGAGCTGATGGAGTCGGTGCTGGAGATCGCGACCTCGCCGCAGTCCAACGCCGCCGAGGCGGGCGTCGAGCTGCGCGCGCTGCGGGCGCAGGTCGCGACCGCTGCGGCGGCGCGCGGGCTGACGATCGGCGCCGCCGGCACGCACCCCTTCGCGATGTGGGAGGAGCAGCGGATCGTCGCGCGCGACCGCTACCGCGACCTCGTCAGCGACCTGCGCTTCGTCGCGCGCCAGGAGCTGCTGTTCGGCCAGCACGTGCACGTCGGCCTCGACGACCGCGAGAAGGCGATCCACGTCGCCAACGGGATGCGCGTCCACCTGCCGGTGCTGCTCGCGCTCTCCGCCAACTCGCCGTTCTGGCGCGGGGACGGGACCGGCCTGGCCTCGACGCGCACGCCGATCTTCCGCGCCTTCCCGCGCGTCGGGATCCCGCCGACGTACGCCGGCTGGGACGACTACGCGGCGAAGATCGCGTTCATGGTCGAGAGCCGCGTGATCGAGGACTACACGTACCTGTGGTACGACGTGCGCCCGCACCCGCGGCTCGGCACGGTCGAGGTGCGCGTGATGGACGCGCAGACGCGCGTCGAGCACACGCTCGCGCTGGCGGCGCTGATCCAGGCGATGGTGAAGGAGCTGGCGGAGCACTTCGAGGCCGGACGCGAGCTGACGCGCTACCCGCATCAGATGGTCGACGAGAACAAGTGGCTGGCGGCGCGCCACGGGCTCGACGGCGAGCTGGTCGACCTGCCCTCGCGCGAGCGCGTGCCGACGCGCGCGCTGGCGCGCCGGCTGCTCGACCGCCTGCGCCCGCACGCCGAGGAGCTGGGATCGGCGGCCGAGCTTGCCGGCGTCGAGGACCTGCTCGAGCGCGGCAACGGCGCGGCGCGCCAGCTCGTCGTGCACGAGGCCAACCACGACCTGCGCGAGGTCGTCGCCGAGATCGCCGGGGCGACCGTCGCGGTCGGCTGAACGTTCCCGCCGGAAAGGGCTCCGAGGGCCCTTCGCCCGCACTCTAGAATCGATCGAGTGACCAGCGGCGGCCCGGACCTGTTCGTGATCTGCAAGCACTGCGGATCGGAGGTCAGCCCCTACATCACCGAGTGCCCGTACTGCGGCAGCCGTCTGCGCAAGCGGGCGCCGAAGCTCGGCCGCGACGGCCGCCCGGCGGAGAAGGAGCGCCGCCGCGCCAGGCGCCGCGCGCCGGCGCCCTCGCTCGGACCGCTGCGGCGCGGCGAGATCCCGGGGATCCGCCCGGACGGGCGCCCGTACGTGACGATCGCGCTCGTCGGCGCGAGCCTCGTGTTGCTCGTGCTCGTCAGAGCGGGCGCGATCGGGCTCGGGCGCCTGGCGGTGATCGGGCCGCTCGACAAGAACGTGCGGGAGATCTTCACCGCGCCGTTCGCCTACGACAGCAGCGGCTACGCATTCGTCGGGCTGTTCGCGATCGCGATCTTCGGCTGGCTGGTCGAGCGCCGGCACGGCCCGCTCGTCGTCGCGTTGCTGTTCCTCGCCGGCGGGGCCGGCGGGATGGCCGTCGCGTCGGCGGCGGAGACGTTCCCGTTCGCGCTCGGCGGCAACGGCGCGGCGCTGGCGCTGCTCGTCGCGTGGGCGATCCCGGACCTGCGCGCCGCGCGCCGCGGGCGCGAGGTCGACGGCGACCTGCTCGGCGCGGGCGTCTTCGCGGTCGTCCTCCTGCTGCTGCCGGTCGCCGTCGAGTGGGCCGACCCGCTCGCCGGCGCGACCGGGCTCGTCGCCGGCGCCGCTGTCGGGTATCCGCTTGCGCGGCTCACCGCCCGCTGACTCGTAGAATCCGCCGCAGTGGAGCGCGCCTACACCGACGCGGAGCTGGACGCGGCGCTGGCCGCGCTGAGCGAGGAGGGCCGGCTGCGCGAGGCGCAGCGGCTCGTCGCGCGCGCCGCGCCGCAGTTGCACCGGGTGCTCGACGAGGCGCTCGCGGCGGGCGGCTGGTTCGGCGAGACGCACGAGCAGGCCGTCAGCGCGGCGGCCGAGGTCGAGGACCCCGCCGGCCGGCGCCAGGCGGTCGGAACGCTCGTTGCGGAGGAGACGCGCCTGGGCATGCTCGTCGGGGTCGCCGTCGGCTTCGAGCTGGCGCGCACGTTGGCAACCACCGGAACTTCGACCGAAGGGGACTGAGAATGGAGCTTCGCTTCCTGGGCCACGCGGCCTTCGCGCTGAGCGACGGCGGCACGACCGTGCTCGTCGACCCGTTCCTGACGGGCAACCCGAGAGCGGCCGCGAGCGCGGACGAGCTCGACGCGACGACGATCCTGCTGACGCACGGCCACGGCGACCACCTCGGCGACACGGTCGCGATCGCCAAGCGCACCGGCGCGACGGTCGTCGCGATCGTCGAGCTGGCGAACGAGGTCGGCGGCGAGGGCGTCGACGTGCGCGACCCGAACCTCGGCGGCACCGAGACGTTCGACTGGGGCTCCGCGAAGCTCGTGCCGGCGTGGCACACGGCGGTCTCGCCGAGCGGCACGGCGCACATGCCGGCCGGGCTGCTGATCGAGCTCGCGGGGACGACGATCTACCACCTCGGCGACACGTGCCTGTTCTCGGACCTCCAGCTCGTCGGCCGCGGGCGGGAGATCGACGTCGCGCTCGTGCCGATCGGCGGCCACTACACGATGGACCGCCACGACGCGGTCGAGGCGGTGCGGCTCGTCGGCGCGCGCACGGTGATCCCGATCCACTACGACACCTTCCCGCCGATCGAGACCGACGCGCAGGCGTTCAAGGCCGACGTCGAGGCGCAGACGTCCTCGCGGGTCGTCGTGCTCGCGCCCGGCGACACGTGGTCGCCATGACGCACGCGATCGTCCTGATCCAGGCCGAGCGCACCGCGCTGCCGGACCTCGGCAGCCAGCTCGTCGACGTGCCGGGCGTCGCGGAGGCCTACTCGATCACGGGCGAGTGGGACTTCGCGGCGATCCTGCGCCTGCGCGAGCAGGACGATCTCGCGCACGTCATCACCGAGCAGCTCGCGCAGCTGCCCGGCATCACGAAGACGCAGACGCTGCTCGCGTTCGAGGTCTACTCCAGACACGACCTCGACGCGCTCTTTTCGGTCGGCGAGTGACGCTCACCCGAGCGCGCCGGCGCGCGCGAGCGCGACGCCGAACGCGTCCGCCATCGCGGCGTAGGTGTGTCCGGCGAGCGCGCTGCGGCCCGCTTCGCCGAGCCGCGCACGCAACGCCGGGTCCGCGAGCAGCCGGCCGATCGCCGCGGCCAGCGCCTGCGGGTCGCCGGGCGGCACGACGAGCCCGGTCTCGCCGTCGCGGATCAGCCCGCCGGCGACCGCGCCGACCGCGGTCGTCGCCACGACGGGCGTCGCCTGGTGCAGCGCCTCGTTGCAGACGAGCCCCCACGGCTCGCGGAAGCGCGGGGTGGGGATCGAGGGAACGACGAGGGCGTCGGCGGCGGCGTAGGCGACCGGCAGGCGCTCGCGGGGCTGCGAGCCCAGGAAGCGCGCTCCGGGCGTGGCACTGACGGCGTCGGCGAGCGGGCCGTCGCCGATCACCGCGAGGGTGGGCGGCAGGGCTGGGCGAGCGGCATCGAGGGGGGAACGACCGGTCGTGGGCGGCGTGCGCTCGGACCCGCGGGCGGCTCGCGCGCCCACCAGCCGCCACGCGGCGAGCAGCTCCTCGATGCCCTTCTCTTGGACGAGGCGGCCGACGTAGAGGACGAGCGGGCCGTCCGGGAGGTCGGCCGCTCGCCGCCAGGCGGCGGTCTCCTCGCCGGCGACCGCGCGTCCGAACAGCTCCGCCTCGACCGACTGCGGCGCGATCACGACGTCGTCGTCATGCCCGCGGTAGCGCGCGACGTAGCGGCGCACGTGCTCGCCATAGGCGACGGCCGCGTCGGCGTGCCGGTAGACGTGTCGCACGAGCGGCCAGCCGAGGGCCGCCTTGCCGCTGCGCGGATGGGCCCACACCGAGGCCCACAAGACGAACGGCTTCCCGCGCGCGCGCATGCCGAGATACGTCGCCGGGAGCATCGCACCGCCGGCGACGGGCGCGATCGCGGCCTCGTAGCGCCTGCCGAGCCGCAGCGCGGCGGTCGGGCCTCCGATCGAGTACGCGGGGAAGGGCGCTGCGGCGAGCTGCGCGTCGAGGTCGCCCAACCAGGCAGGCACGTAGCCGGCGCCGGCGCCGAAGCACAGCACCTCGACGCCGAAGCGCTCGGCGAGCAGTGCGTAGAGGGGGACGCGGTAGGGCGCCAGCACGTTCGTCACGAGCGCGATCGCCACGGCCCCGCAGCGTGCCAGAATCGGCGGCCGATGGCCCCGCCGCCACTGCTCCCGCCGCGCGACGCCGACGCGCACGCGCGCGTGCTGCTGCTGCACAACCGCTACCGCGCGGCGGGCGGCGAGGAGCGCGTCGTGGACGAGCTGGAGGCGCTGCTGCGCGCCCGCGGCCACGCCGTCGCGCGCCTGGAGCGCGACAGCGAGCAGGCGAGCCGGGCGCAGGCGGCGCGCGGGCTGCTGCACGGCGGCCTCGACGCGGGCGACGTCGCCAACGCGGTGCGGCTGCACCGCGCCGACGTCGTCCATGCCCACAACCTCCATCCGCTGCTCGGCTGGCGCGCGCTGGCGGCCGCGCGCGCGGCGGGCGCGCGGACGGTCCTGCACCTGCACAACTACCGGCTCGTGTGCGCGATCGCGGTCGCCTTCCGCGACGGGGAGCCGTGCTTCCTCTGCCACGGGCGCCACACGCGGCCCGGCCTCGCGCACCGCTGCCGCGGCTCGCTCGCGGAGAGCGCCGTCTACGCCGCCGGCCTCGCGCGCCAGCAGCCGCGGCTGCTCGCCGAGGCCGACGCGCTCGTCGCGGTGAGCGCCGCGCTCGCGGCGCGGCTTGACGCGATGGGGGTCGTGCGCGAGCGCATGGTCGTCCTGCCGAACGCGGTGCGGGCGCTCGCCGACGCCTCGCGGGCGGGCGAGGGCCGCTGCGCGCTCGCCGCCGGGCGGCTCGTCGAGGAGAAGGGCTTCGACGTCGCCGTGCGCGCCGCGCGGGAGGCGCGCGTGCCGCTGCGGATCGCCGGCACGGGGCCGGACGAGGCGCGGTTGCGGGCGCTCGCGGGCGATGCGGACGTGACGTTCCTCGGCCAGCTCTCCTCGGCCGACCTCGCCGCGCAGCGCCGCGAGGCGGCCGTGTTGCTGGCGCCCTCGCGCAGCGACGACCCCTGTCCCATGAGCGTGGTCGAGGCCCTCGCCGACGGCGTCCCCGTGCTGGGCAGCACGCGCGGAGGGATCCCCGAGCTGGTCGGCGAGGACGCCGCGCTCCCGGTCGACGAGCCGGCGGCGTGGGCCGCCGCTCTGCGCGCGCTGTGGTCCGACCCCGCCGCCCGCACCGCCGCCGGCGACGCCGCGCTCGCCCGCGCCCGCGCGCGCCACTCCCCCGACGCCTGGTACGCCGGCCTGACGGCGGTCTACGGGGCGCACTGAGGGATGTGTGTCGCTCCGGGGGGTCGTGTGGACCCCCTGAGCGACACACGTCGAAGCGGGTAGGCTCGGGGCGCATGCGGCTTCCCCCTCGATGCGTTGCGCTGGCGCTGGCCGCGACGTTGGCGCTCTGCGCGTGTGGTGGCGGCTCGGCCGGCGCTGGCACGTCGGCGCCGACCGCCAGCGCTCCCGACGCCACCGTCCCGCCGCCCGACGCCACGCAGCCCGGCACGGGGCCGGTGACGACGCAGACGGCGCCGACGCCGACCGAGACCCGCACGCAGGTCCCCGCGCCGAGCGGTGCGGGCGGCGGCTCGCGGGCCGTGCGCATCCCCGCTGCGTTCGTCGTCGTGGCGGGCGGCCGGCTGACGCCCGCGACGATCGCGGTCCCGCCGTTCCTCGCCGTCGAGCTCTCGCTCCAGTCGGCTGACGGCAGAGCGCACCGGCTGACCCTTGAGACCCCGACCGCGCACGCGCTTGCGGTCGCCGCCGGCGGCCGCACGGCGGTGCGGATCGCCGGGCTGCCGGCCGGACGCTACGCGGTCGTGCTCGACGGCCACCGCGCGGGCGCGCTCGCCGTCGGCGGCGACGCCGGGCCGTGAGCGGCGCTCCTGCTGGCCGGCCAGCCAGGCTCCCGGTAGGCTGTCCGCACCGTCCGCGAGAGAGAGGTTCGCCGTGTCCGACACCGCCGCCAGCTCACGCACCGAGCGCGTCGACTTCCGCGCCACGAGCGACCCCGCCTTGCTCGAGAGCGCCGACCGCGGCGAGGCGCACCTGCTCACCTACCGCGAGCTGTACTCGCTGTGGGAGCGTCAGCAGTGGGCGGTCCAGGACCTCGACTTCACGCAGGACCGGATCGACTGGCACGAGCGGATCGACGCGGACGAGCGCTACGCGCGCATGTACGGCCTCTCCTCGTTCTTCATCGGCGAGCAGCGCGTGACCTCCGAGCTGGGGCCGATGATGCGCGCGGCGCCGAGCGAGGACATGCGCATCTTCCTCTCGACGCAGATCGCCGACGAGGCGCGCCACGTCGCCTTCTTCGACCGCTTCTACAGCGAGGTCGGCGTGCTGGAGGCGGACGGGCTCGACGAGCGCCTGGTGGAGACGAGCGAGCACCTCAACCCCGAGTTCGGCGTGCTGTTCGACGAGCTGCTCAAGCGCCGCGTGGACCGGCTCGCCGTCGAGCCCGAGGACGTCGAGACGCTCGTCGAGGCGGTCACGATCTACCACATGGTGATCGAGGGGATGCTCGCGCTCACCGGCCAGCACTTCATCATCGACTACAACGAGAGAGAGGGCACGCTGCCGGCGTTCGTCGAGGGCTTCACGAACGTCGCCCGCGACGAGCACCGCCACGTCGCCTTCGGCGCGCGCTTCCTGCGCGACATGGCGCGCGAGGATCCGCGTTACACGACCGCGATCCAGCACGCGCTGGCCGAGGTCGCGCCGGTCGCCGAGGGCGTGCTGAAGCCCAAGTGGGCGCCCGACGACGAGGACACCGAGCTGTTCGGCGTCACGATCGCCGAGACGCGCGCGTTCGCGTTCAGAGCGCTCGAGCGGCGCATGAAGGTGATCGGGCTCGTCGCGGCCGCCTGAGCGGGCGCTAGGAGTCGCCCGCCGGCGCCGGGGTGCCGTCGTCGGGCGGGACGGGCGTCGTCGTCGTGCCCGTGTCGGTCGACGGGGTCGTGGACGGCGGCGGCGCCGGAGCGGTCGTCGTCGTGGGCGGCGTCGTCGTGGCCGGCGGCGTCGGCGTCGTGCCCGTCGTCGGCGGCACGGGAGTGGTCGCCGTCGGTGTGCCCGCCGGCGGCGGCAGCGGCACGAGCGTCGGCGGCGGCGTGGTCGCGGGCGGCGCCGACGGCAGCGTCGTGACGCCCGACTCGACCTGCGTACGGCCCGGGTCCGGGGCCGGCGTCGTCGTCGGGGCGGGCGTCGTCTTGGCCGCGATCGTCGTGGTCGTGGCCGGCTTCGGCGGCGCTCTCGTCGCCTTCGCGGGTCTCGCCGGCGCGTCGAGCGCGCGCTGCACGCGCGCGGGCGCCGCCTCCACGTGCGCGGGCGCCGGCGCGACCGCGGCGAAGGCGGGCGCGTGCGCCTGCGCTGCGAGGTGCGTCTGGGGTCCCCGGCGGTGGTGCGGCGTCGCCTGCTCCATCTCGACGGCCGCGCCTGCGGTCACGAGCGCCGCGGCGGCGATCCCGGCGGCCGCCTTCGCGCCGAGCGCGCCAAGCCCGGCGGTAATCAGGCTGGTGCTGCTGGCGGCGCCCGCCCCGCCGGCGACTATCGCGGCGCCGCCCGAGGCCGCGCCGCCCGCGCCGCCCGCGCCGCCGGCCATCGAGGAGAGCCCGAGGTGGGCGAGCAGCAGCTTCTTGAGGAGCAGCAGCGGCCCGACCGGCAGCAGCAGCGCGAGCGCCTTGCTCGTCGCGCGCAGCTCCGTGCGGAAGGTCGCGCAGCGCTCGCACGAGCGCAGGTGGCGGCGCACCGGCGGCGTGGTGCGGCGGCGCAGCCCCTCGGCGACCTCGCCAAGCTCGATCCGCACGTCCTCGCACGAGAGCAGGCGCGCCTCGGCCGCCTCGGCGAGTGAGACGCGCGCGCGCACGAGCAGCGACTTGACGCTCGGGATCGTCGTCTCCATCGCCTCGGCGATCTGCTCGTAGGAGAGCGCGTCGATCTCACGCAGCAGCAGCGCGGTGCGCTGCGTCTCGGGCAGCTCCTGCACGTCGGCGATCAGCTCGCGGAACTGCTCGCGCTTGTCGACCTTGTCCGCCGTGGTGGTGCCGTGCTCCGAGAGGTGGACGTCCATCGAGTCGACGCCGATCGCCTGCGCGCGGCGCAGATGGTTGAGGCTGCGATTGCGCGCGATGCGGTAGAGCCAGGGGCGCGCGTTGATCGGCCGCTCGTCGGCGAGGATCGCGTTGAAGGCCGCGGCGAAGACCTCCTGCAGCACGTCCTCCGCGTCCTCGCGCGAGCCGAGCATGTGGCGGCAGAAGGCGAGCAGGCGCGCCTGGTAGCGGCCGACGAGCATCTCGAAGGCGGCATGGTTGCCACGGCGCACGAGCGCGATCAGGCGCTCGTCCGACTGCAGGCGCAGCAAGGGCGAACGGCCATGGCGACCGAGCGCCGTCCCCGACGTGGTGAGAGCTGAGGCCTCCACTCGTCTCTCAAGACACCGTAGCAGCGCCGAAAGTTGCGGCTTTTCCCCGACAGGATCGGCGCTTGCGGCGTCGCCGCGTCCACTCGCGCACCAGCAGCGCGGAGGCGACGGGAACGGTCGCCGGCAGCACGTCGAGCGCGAGGAACAGCACGTCGAAGGCGAGCGCGAGCGCGAGCACGACGAGCGCCCAGCGCCAGGGCGGATCCGCCGGCGTCTCAAGCCGCTGCTCGGCGGCGACGATCGCGCCGAAGACGGCGGCGACGAACAGGTCTCCGTAGCCCATGAGCGCGTCGCCGAGGAGCGCCCGCTGGAGCTGCGGGAGGTGGCCCGGCGGCGCGGCGGCGTTCAGCACGTCGTTGGCCGGCTGCAGCAGCTGCGACCCGACGAGGTAGGCGTCGACGGCGGCCATCGCGACGATCCCCGCCTTCAGCCAGCCGCGCGGCGCGACCGCCGCCAGCAGCACGCCGAGCGTCACGCACGAGAGCCCCGAGAGCGCCACCGCGGCGGCCTCGCCCGCCAGCCCGCCGCGATCCGCCCAGGCGAGCGCGAACAGCGGCGCGACGAGGGTCGCGAGCCACGGCCGGCCGCCGCGCATCGTCGCGCCGAGCGCCGCCGCCGCGAGCGGCGGGACGGCGAGCAGCGCCAGCCAGGCGAGGCCGTCGGCGACCGCGCTCGCAGCGCCGATCGCGATGACCACGAGCACGATCGAGGCGAGCGGGACGAGCGCCCAGCCGCGGCCGGAGAGGCGTTGGGCGACGGCGTCCACCCGCGCGGGCGCGCGTCCCTGCGGCAGCGCGACAAGCGAGCTCTGCACGCCGACGAGGACCGCGTCGGAGAGCCAGAAGGCGAGCGTCACGCCCGGAAGCGTGGCATGCCGGACGAGCGCGGGGTCGACGAGCGCCTCCGAGTGCCCGGGGTGGGAGTCGAACCCACATGCCCCTGGGGGACCGCCGATTTTAAGTCGACTGCGTTTACCGTTCCGCCACCCGGGCAGAGTGCGCCGCGGGAGTCTAGAAGTTGGAAGTTGATGCCGTCAGAACCATCTTCCGGGGCTGGCGGTGACGGCGTACGACGCGAACGTCCGCGTTCGAACGGTGCTTGACGCGCAGGCGTAGCGTAGGAATGTGAGGTGCGCCGGTCGCGTCGAGAACAGAGCGGAGGACCGCGCAGCCGTCAGGCCGCGCGGTCTTCCCCCTATGCGAGGTGGCGTCTGCTCACGCCACGGCCGTGGCCCGCGTGGAGGCGGGCGTCAGGCCTTCCAGCACGGCGTTCGCGAGTCGCGCGTCGCCGCGGATCTCGAGGCCGTTCGCGACGCCCTCGGGCACGAGCGCGTCGATCCACGCGCGTTCCGTTCCGGAGACCTGTGCGTCGGCCTCCGACTCGGCGCGCTCCTCGAGCGTGACGACGCCGCGCTTGACGATCAGCGCGTAGTGCCGCGTCTCGCCGTCCTTCGAGCGGTCGGTGACCGTCAGCTCGACCGTGCCGCGCAGCGATCGCGGCAGAGTCAGGAGCCCCGGTGCGAGCCGGAAGATGGCACCGACGTCGATCGCCTCGTTGCGGCGCGGCTCGGTCCACGACCACTCGTATCCCCAGCGCGCGAGCGCGCCGAGGACCGGGATCAGGTCGCGGGCTCGATCCGTCAGCTCGTAGTCGACCCGCGGCGGAACCTCGCGGTACCGCTGGCGGGTGAGCAGGCCGTCGGCGACCATGCGGTTCAGGCGCGAGCGCAGCTGCTCGGTCGAGATGCCGGGCAGGGTGCGCTGGAGCTCGACGAACCGGCGCGGCCCGCTGACGAGGTCGCGCACGATCAGCAGCGTCCATTTGTCGCCGACGAGGTCCAGTGCCCGCGCGTCGGGCGACCACTGGTCATATGGATGGCGTTTGGGAGGGGGAGCGGGTGGGATGGCAACCTCCGGTCTACGTGTGCGTGGAACCTACCTACCGTGGGACAGATTAACCGACTGACGGGTAGCCGAGGGATTCCTTTGACACGTCCATCTCCCAAGGGGACTGCCGTACAGTGCATCGCATACGCCGTACAGTGCATCGAAGCAGTCGATACATCGCACAACGCACTCTTTTTGCGCACTTCTCCCTCTCCCGAAGGGGAGCCGGGGGCTATGGTCGGCGGGACCAAGGAGGAGGAGGCAGATGGCTGAGGTGATCCAGCTCACGCAGCGCCGCCCCGATCGGGTGGCGTCGCCCACGCTCGAAACGCACGCGACGACGCTCTACTTCGATCTCGCGTCACCCTTCACGTACCTCGTCGCCGAGCGCGTCGAGCGGCGCGTCGGCGGCGCGCTGTGGCGCCCGGCCGCGCTGCCTACGCCGCAGGCGCGCGGCGAGCACCTCGTCGCGGACGCATGCGGGCGCGCCCAGGCGCTGCGGATGCCGCTCGTCTGGCCCGAGCGCTTTCCTGCGCGCGTGCCGACCGCGATGCGCGTCGCGACCTACGCGAACGAGCAGGGCTGCTGCCCGGCGTTCGCGATCGCCGCCGGCCGGCTCGCGTTCTGCGGCGGCTTCGACCTTGAGGACCCCGACATCATCGCCGAGGCGGCCGCCGCCTCGGGGCTCGACGTCGACGAGGCGCTCGCCGCCGCGCGCGACCCGCGGCGCGATCATCAGATCGGCATGGCCGGCCGCTCGGTCGAGCACGCCGGCGGCAGCATCCTGCCGGCGCTCGAGCACGAGCGGCGGCTGTATTGCGGCGAGCCCCACATCACGGCCTGGCTCTCGCAGCTGCACGGCGCGGTCGCGCGGCCGAGCGTGTCCTGAGGCCGCGCTCAGAAGCTGACAACTTCCTCATCGGGGCTGGCAACGGCCAGCTCCGCTGTCACAATCTCAGCGGGATGGACCGGGCATTGCGATACCTGTATCGCCGGCTCGGCCGGCGCTACCCGCTGACGGTCGTCGCGCTCCAGTTCCAGCTCGCGTACCTCGTGGTGCTCGGCGGGCTCGCGCTCCTGCGGCTCTACCAGCCGATGAGCAATCGGAGCTTCGTCGTGCTGCTGGTCGTGGCGGAGGCGCTGGTGGCGCTCGACAACGTGAGCTCGATCGTGCTCGCGCGGCGGCTGCTCGCGCCGGTCGACGCATGGCTGAACGGCGCGCGCGACCGCGTCTCGACGACCGACGCGTGGCGCGCGCTCGCGTTCATGCCGAGCACCTACGCGCGACGCGTGCGGACCGTCCCGATCCTGCTCGTGATCGTCCCCTTCGGGGTCTTCGCGACGGTCGAGCTGGGGCTGCCGGCGTGGGCCTCGCTGGCGATCTTCGCCGGGATGCTGCTGACGCTGCTCTACGGCGCGCTGTTCCGCTTCTTCGCGATGGAGTCGCTGCTGCGGCCGGTGCTCGCCGACGTCGCGCTGCATCTCTCCGACGACTTCGACCCCGGGCGCGGCGGCGTGCCGCTGCGCCGGCGGCTGCTCGTCGGGCTGCCGGCGATCAACGTGCTGACCGGCGCGATCGTCGCCGGCATCGAGCTCAACCGCCACGGCGCGCGACTGTCCGACCTCGGGCCGGCGGTCGTCGTCGCCGTCGTGCTCGCGTTCACGATCTCGCTGGAGCTGACGATCCTGCTCTCGCGCTCGATCTTCGGCCCGCTCGACGCGCTGCGCGAAGCGACCGAGCGCGTGCGCCAGGGCGACCTGCGCACGCGCGTGCCCGTCGTCTCGGCCGACGAGACCGGCCGCCTCGCGCGCTCGTTCAACGACATGGTCGCGGGGCTGCAGGAGCGCGAACGGCTGCATGAGGCGTTCGGCGCCTACGTCGGCCCGAGCGTCGCGGAGATGGTCCTGCGCGACGGCACGCACCTCGACGGCGAGGAACTGCAGGTTTCGATCCTGTGCCTCGACATCCGCGACTTCACGCGCTTCGCCGAGCGTGCGAGCGCGCGCGAGGTCGTCGACCGCCTCAACGAGTTCTACGAGCTGGTGGTGCCGCTGCTCGTACGCCACGGCGGCTACCCGGACAAGTACGTCGGCGACGGCCTGCTCGGCGTCTTCGGCGCGCCCGAGCCGATCGTCGCGCACGCCGACCGCGCGGTCGCGGCGGCGATCGAGATCGCGCGCGCGGTGCAGGAGCGCTACCAGGGGAGCCTGCGCGTCGGCATCGGCGTGAACTCCGGGCTCGTCGTGGCGGGGACGGTCGGCGGCGGCGGCCATGTCGAGTTCACCGTCATCGGAGACCCCGTCAACACGGCCGCGCGCGTCGAGCAGGTGACGCGCCAGACCGGCGACGCGGTGCTCGTGACGGAGGCCACGCAGCGGCTGCTGTGCCTCGACCACGGCGGCTTCGACCCGCGCCCGGCCGCGCCGCTGAAGGGCAAGCGCGAGCGCGTGCAGCTGTGGGCGCCGCGTGCGCTCGACGGGGTGGTCGCGCCGGCGGCGGACGCGGAGCAGCCGGCGCGGCCGTAGCACGCGCGGGGCGCCGGCCGCGGCACCGGGTCGTGAACGCGGACGGGGCCCGGCGTCATGCCGGGCCCCGTCCGGTCGCAGCTCCTGAAGGGCGAACCGGGTCGGGGGTCCCGGAGCGCGGGAGCTGTGCGTCGCCGGCCGGACGATCGAGAGGCGCCGGCGTCGCCGCCGGCCACGTCCGGCCTATGTCGGGAGACGAGGAGGACTTCGTGCCATGATTGCTCCTCGCCTGCGGTCATGATGGGCATGCCTGGAGCGCCCTTGCAAGGGGGCGGGTCGGCCGTCATACGTCCCTCATACGCCACGTGCTCCGCAACGGTGTGCGGCGCATTTCCGGCGCGTCCGGCGCGGCCAGAATCGCGGCGCTCTAGCATCGCCTGCATGTCCACTGACACCACGGAGCAGACCCGTCTGCACGGCGGCCGGCTGATCGCGCGTCGCCTCAAGGCCCACGACGTGAGCAAGCTGTTCACGCTCTCGGGCGGCCACATCTTCCCGATCTACGACGGCTGCCGCGACGAGGGCGTAGACATCGTCGACGTGCGCCACGAGCAGACCGCCGCGTTTGCCGCGGAGGGCTGGGCGAAGGTCACGCGCACGCCCGGCGTGGCGGCCGTCACGGCCGGGCCCGGCGTGACGAACGCGATCAGCGCGATCGGCTCCGCGCAGTCGAACAACTCGCCGCTGCTCGTGCTCGGCGGCCGCGCCCCCGCCTTGCGCTGGGGCCGCGGCTCGCTGCAGGAGATCGACCACGTGCCGTTCGTGCGGCCGCTGACGAAGCTCGCGGCGACGCCGGACGCGACCGCCGAGATCCCCGGGATGGTGGACGAGGCGCTGCGCGTCGCGATGACGCCGCACTCGGGGCCGGCGTTCCTCGACTTCCCGATGGACCACGTCTTCAGCGAGGCCGAGGAGCCGGAGTCCGGTGCCGGGCTGCTGGCGCCGTGGCGTGGCGCGGGCTGCTCGGACGGCGCCGCGCTCGAGCGCGCCGCGAGGCTGCTGGCCGAGGCTGAGCGGCCCGTCGTGATGGCGGGCACGAATCTCTACTGGGGGCACGGCGAGGAGGCGCTGCGAGAGCTGGCCGAGCAGCTCGGCGTGCCGGTCTTCCTCAACGGGCTGGCGCGCGGCTGCCTGCCCGCGGATCACGAGCTGTTCTTCTCGCGGGCGCGCGGAGCGGCGCTGACCAACGCGGACGTCGCGCTCGTGATCGGCGTGCCGATGGACTTCCGCCTCGGCTTCGGCGAGTCCTTCGGCGCGCAGACGGAGATCGTCGCGATCGACGTCGCCGAGCCGCTGCGCGAGCATCCGCGCGCGGTCGCAGCCGAGCTCTACGGCGCGCTGCCGGCGACGCTCGAGGCGCTGCACGCGGCTGCTGCGAGCACGGGCGGCGCCGCTGCCCGCACGCACGCGTGGGTCGAGCAGCTGCGCGGGGTGGAGGCGGAGAAGCACGCCGCCGAGGCCGCAGAGCTCAACGACGAGCGCGCGCCGCTGCATCCGATGCGCGTCTACCGCGGGCTGGCGGAGGTGATCGACCGCAGCGCGATCGTCGTCTGCGACGGCGGCGACTTCGTCTCCTACGCCGGCCGCGTCGTCGACTCCTACGAGCCGGGCTGTTGGCTCGACCCGGGGCCGTTCGGCTGCCTCGGCTCCGGTCCCGGCTACGCGCTGGCGGCGAAGCTCGCGAGACCGGAGCGCCAGGTCGTGCTGCTGCTCGGCGACGGCGCGTTCGGCTTCGCCGGCATGGAGTTCGACACGCTCGCGCGCCACGGTGTGCACGTCGTGGGCGTGATGGGCAACAACGGCATCTGGGCGCTCGAGAAGCATCCGATGGAGTTCCTCTATGGCTACTCCGTCGCGGCCGAGCTGCGCCCGGCGACGCGCTACGACTCGGTCGTGGAGGCGCTTGGCGGCCACGGCGAGCTCGTCGAGCGGCCCGAGGACCTGCGCGGGGCGCTGGAGCGGGCGTTCGCCGCCGAGGTGCCGGCGCTCGTGAACGTGCTGACGGACCCGAGCGTCGTCTATCCGCGCAAGTCCAACCTGGCCTGAGCGTCGCCCGGCGGGCTCGCCCGGCCGGCCCTAACGTGAGGAAGCCGCCCACGTCATGTGGACGGCTTCCTCGAAGTGGCCCCATCAGGACGGGCAGGGGTACGTGCCGTGAAAGGGCCTTATCGGTGGCTCGGACGGCGGGAGGCGCCGTTGATGCGGCTTCGCCCGAGCCTATGGGCCGAACATCGGGGAACGTTCGCACGCAACCCGGTGCCCGACTGCGCCATATTCCTAGGGTGTCATGGACCGGACAATCGAACATCTGTCCAGCTCATTAGTCAGATTGATCCGAAAAACCGGCTGCTGCGTCGCGTCAGCCTGCCGATATCCGGTGAGATCCGCGGCCCCGCGAATGTGCCTGAGCGGTCAGCATGCGAGCGCTCTCGCGCGCTCGAGTGCCACGCCATGCAGCAGGTCGTGCTCGGAGACCTCGGCGCGGCGCAGCTCGAACGCGCGCAGGACCTCCAGCAGGATCGCCGCGCCCGCCACGATCGTCGGCGCGCGGTCGGGATGCAGGCCGCGCACCATGCGGCGCTCGGCGAGCGGCATCTGCGCGAGCCGCGCGAGCAGCAGCTCGATCTCGGCGCGCTCGAGCACGTAGCCGTGCACGCGGCGCGGGTCGTACGGATCGAGCTCCTGGTCGATCGCGGCGAGCGAGGTCGCGGTGCCGGCGACGCCGACCGCGCTGGTGGCGCCGGCGCGGATCGCGGCCGGCACGCCCGCCTCGATGACGGCGCGCGCGTCGTCGGCGAGACGCTGCAGCTCGCGCGGCGGCGGCGGGTCGCTGTGGAGATGGCGCTCGGTCTGCCGCACCACGCCGACCTGCAGCGAGATGTGGAACGACGGGTCCGCGCCGCCGGCGGCGCCGACGATCAGCTCGGTCGAGCCGCCGCCGATGTCGACGACGAGCAGCGGCGTGCGGTCCGCCGGGTCGCGTCCGTGCGTGGCGCCCGCGAACGTGAGTCGCGCCTCCTCCTCCCCGGCGATCGTGCGCGCGTCGAGCCCGTAGTCGCGCTTGACGCGCGCGGTGAAGTCGGCGCCGTTGGCGGCGTCGCGCGCGGCGCTCGTGAGCACCGCGACGCGCGCCCCGGTCGGCACCTCGGCTGCGGCGAGCGCGTCACGATAGGCGTCGAGCGTCGCGAACACGCGCGCCATCGCCTCCTCCGCGAGCCGCCCCGACGTGTCGACGCCCTGTCCAAGGCGCGTGACCTCGGAGCGGCGATCGAGCTCCGCGATCGCGCCGTCCTCGACGTCGGCGATCAGCAGCCGAGTCGAGTTGGTCCCGATGTCGACGACGCCCACGCGCATGCCGACGAGATCCTACGCGGCACACAGCGGTGCAGGTCGTTGACGTCGCGGGCCGCACGGGGCTTCGAGATCGGCGATCGGCGCGCTATACTGCTCTGCTCACGCCGCGGGGTGGAGCAGTCTGGTAGCTCGTCGGGCTCATAACCCGAAGGTCGCGGGTTCGAATCCCGCCCCCGCTATGGCCCCATTAGCGACCAGGGCCTGAAGATCGGTCGCTTCCGCGAAGGCGCTCGAGACGAGCGCCTTCAGTCGTATCTGGCTTCTTGTGGCTCGCCGCTCAGCACGGTCGCCTCGCGGTCAGGCAGAATGCAGCTCTTCGCGAGCCGATGGCCGACATCAAGAACCACGCCAATCTCGTCTGGTCGATCGCCGAGCTGCTGCGCGGCGACTACAAGCAGGCCGATTACGGCAAGGTCATCCTCCCGCTCGTGGTGATCCGCCGGCTCGACCAGGTGCTCGAGCCGACGAAGGCGGCGGTGCTCGCGCGCGCGCAGCAGCTGAGAGCTCAGCGGATCGAGCATCCCGAGCGCGCGCTGGTGCGTGCCGCCAAGCAGCAGTTCTACAACAACTCACCGATGAGCTTCGCCCAGCTGCTGGGGGATCCTCCGAAGCTCGCGCTTCAGCTGCGCATCTACCTCGCCGGCTTCTCGCCGCTGGCCCGGGAGGTGATCGAGAAGTTCGACTTCGAGCCTCAGATCGACAAGCTGGAGCGTTCCGGGCTGCTCTATCAGGTGATCGGCCGGATCTGCGACGTCGACCTGCACCCGGATCGCGTGTCGAACCTCGAGATGGGCTACCTGTTCGAGGAGCTGATCCGCAAGTTCGCGGAGGTCTCCAACGAGACCGCCGGTGAGCACTTCACGCCGCGCGAGGTCGTGCGCCTCATGGTGAACCTGCTCCTCGACGGAGACGAGGACATGCTGTGCGCCCCCGGCACGATCCGCACAGTGTTCGACTGCGCGTGCGGCACCGGCGGGATGTTGTCTGAGGCGGAGGCGCACATCAAGCAGATCAACCCGCGAGCGCAGGTCGACCTGTTCGGACAGGAGGTCAACCCCGAGTCCTACGCGATCTGCCTGGCGGACATGCTCGTGAAGGGGCAGAACGCAAGCAACATCAAGTTCGGCAACAGCCTTTCCGACGACGCGCACGCCGGCGAGACCTTCCACTACGGGATCGCGAATCCGCCGTTCGGCGTCGACTGGACGAAGGTAGAGCACGCCGTACGAACCGAGCACGCGCAGCGCGGCTTCGACGGACGGTTCGGACCCGGTCTGCCGCGCAAGAGCGACGGCCAGCTGCTGTTCCTGCTTCACCTGCTCTCAAAGATGCGGCCGCCCGACAAGGGCGGGGGGCGCGTCGCGATCGTGCACAACGGATCGCCGCTCTTCACCGGCGGCCCCGGCTCGGGCGAGTCGGAGATTCGCCGCCATCTGCTTGAGAACGACCTGCTCGAAGCGATCGTGGCGCTGCCGGAGCAGCTCTTCTACAACACTGGCATCGCGTCCTATGTCTGGTTGCTCTCGAATCGCAAGCCGGACGAGCGCAGGGGCAAGGTTCAGCTGATCGACGCGCGCGAGCTGTACGTGAGAATGCGCCGCTCACTCGGCGAGAAGCGCCGCGAGATCAGCGACGAGCAGATCGGGCAGATCACCACGCTCCACCGCGCCTTCGCCGAGAGCGACCTCGTGAAGATCGTCGACAGCCGTTCGTTCGGCTACCGCGCTATCACGGTCGAGCAACCCCTGCGCGGCTATTGGCAGGTCGATTCCACGACGTGGGACGGCCTCGAAGACGATCCGCTGCTGGCGAAGCTCGGCACGTACGACCGCGAGGCGCTGTGCCGTGCGCTGCGCGCGATGGACGGTGAGCGATACGCCTCGGAGCCGGAGCTGGTGACGGCGATGGTGCAGGCCATCACTTCGGATGGCGCGGGGGGAGTCAAACTCCCCGGTCTCACACCGGCGCAGACCGGTAAGCTCGCGGAGCGTGCGCTCGTGCGCGACCCCGACTCGCCGGTCGTCACCGACGCGAAGGGCCGTCCCCTGCCGGACCCCGATCGCTACGACACAGAGAGCATCGCGCTCGACGAGGACGTCGAGGCTCATCTCGACCAAGAGGTGCGACCCCACGTCCCCGGTGCATGGTGTCCCGATCCCGCAGGGAAGATCGGCTACGAGATTCCCTTTACGCGCCTCTTCTACAGCTACGTCCCGCCACGTCCGAGCACTGAGATCAAGGCTGAGCTGAAGGAGTTGGAGGCGGAGATCCACCGGTTGCTGGCTGAAGTGCTGCGATGAGATTTCCCACCGTACCCTTGAAGCACTTGGTAACGCTCAATCCAGCCTCGCTCGATGACGCCGTTTCACAGGACTACGAATTTCCTTACATTGATATTGCCAATGTTGTCCATGGCAAAGGTGTAGTAGGAGTTAGATACACGACGTTCCGCGAAGCTCCGTCACGTGCGAGGCGCGTCGTACAAAGCGGCGACGTCATCGTGTCGACGGTGCGGACCTACCTTCGTGCATTGGCGCAGATCCATCATCCCTTTGATGGGGCGGTGTGTTCGACTGGCTTCGCGGTTCTCCGGCCGAACGAGATCGATCCCGCCTTCCTGGCCTATGCTGTCGATACCCCGTCGTTCATTCAGGAAGTCGGTGCACGATCAACAGGAATCAGCTACCCCGCCATCAATCCTCAAGACCTGGTTCAGATCGAGGTTCCAGTACCCGGGCGTGCCAGGCAGAGGAAAATCGCCGATTTCCTCGACAATCAGCGCGATCGCATTGCAGCAACAGGCCATGCCTCCGAGCGCGCTCTCCACGTGCTCTCGGAACAACGTGGTCAGCTGTTCGAGCGGCTCGTGGGCGAAGCTTCCGGCATTCCCCTGCGATATCGACTGACCGGGATCGACCAAGGCTGGAGCCCCGCATGCGAGGCGGCACTCGCGGAACGTGGAGAGTGGGGTGTACTTAAGGTTGGATGCGTCAACTACGGACGCTTCCGTGCTCTTGAGCATAAGCGACTTCCGGACGGATTGTCGCCACGGCCCGAGATCGAGGTTCGGGAAGGCGACATCATCGTGTCTCGCGCCAATACGCGTGAGCTAGTTGGGAGCGCGGCGATGGTCGACGATGTACTGGGCCGTCGGCTGATGTTGTGTGACAAAACATATCGCCTCAGATTTAGTGACGGCGTAGATGGGCAATTTATGGTGCTTGCATTGGCTAGTCGTTCCGTTCGTGACCAGATCGAGATCGCGACCGCCGGCGCGAGCAGCTCGATGCAGAATATCTCACAACAAACGATTCGTTCGCTTGTCGTTCCTGACCTTCCGTATGAGCGCCAGGTCAAGATCATGCGAGGGGTACGCGAGAGGCAGGAGGCAATCGACCGAGCGATCGTCAGGCTCGAGGATCTGACGACCCGCCTCGCGGAGTACCGCGACGCCCTCATCACCGAGGCGGTCACCGGGCAGCTCGACGTCACAGAGGTCTCGGACACGCAGATGGAGGAGCGACTGTACGCGGTCACGGAGGGGACGGCGACTGGAACGTCAGCCAGGGCAGCACGGTAAAAAGAACCATATGTCGGTTGCCGCGCACACCGAGTCGGCGTTCGAGCGGCTGATCGTGCGCGAGATGGTGTCCGCCGGTGGGTGGCTCGGCGAAGTCACCGACGGTGCTCCGACCGAGCACACTGGCTACGACCCGGCGCTCGGGCTCTACCCCGACGACCTGATTGCCTTCCTGAAGGTGACGCAGGGCGGCGCTTGGGACAAGCTCGTGGCGATCGCCGGGTCGCAAGACGACGCGCGCACCGGCGTGCTGAGCCGCGTCGCGGCGCAGCTCGACAGGCGCGGGACGATCGAGCTGCTGCGCAGAGGCCTGACCGAGAAGGGCGTTCCGCTCACACTCGCCTACTTCGAGCCCGATATGGAACTCGATCCGACCGCCCGCATCCTCTACGAGGCCAACCGGCCGCGCGTCGTGCGGCAGGTGCGTTTCGACGCGCGTAGCGGCGACAGCGTCGACCTCGTTCTCTTCGTCAACGGCGTGCCGACCGCAACCGCCGAGCTGAAGAACCGCTACACGGGACAGACGGTCGACGACGCGATGCGGCAGTACCGCGAGGACCGGCCGGCGAGCAACCTGCTGCTGGGTCGTCGCGCCTTCGTGCACTTCGCCCTCGACGCCGACCTCGCGTACATGACGACGCGCTTGGAGGGCAGGCACACGCGCTTCTTGCCGTTCAACCAGGGATCGGGCGGCCCCGGTGAGCCGGGCGGGGCCGGGAATCCGCCGTCCCCGACAGGTGGGCATCCGACGGAGTACGTCTGGCGGTCCGTCTGGGAGCGCGATACATGGATGGAGCTGATCGAGCAGTTCGTGTTCGTCGAGCTGCCGGACCCGGTTGTGAAGAAGCAGGGAGCGCGGCCGACGCTGATCTTCCCCCGCTTCCACCAATGGGACGTCGTGCGGGCGTGCGCTGCCCACGCGCGCGTCCACGGCGCGGGTCGCAACTACCTGATCCAGCATTCGGCCGGCTCGGGCAAGAGCAAGGAGATCGCCTGGCTCGCGCACGACCTCTCGACGCTGCACGGTGACGACAAGAAGCCGGTGTACGACAAGGTCGTCGTGATCACCGATCGACAGGTGCTTGACCGCCAGCTGCAAGCGCAGGTCAAGGCCTTCGAGCAGGTGCCCGGCACCGTCCAAGAGATCAAGGAGTCCTCCAGAAAGCTGCACGAGGCGCTTCAGGCCGAGCAGGCGCGGATCGTGATCTCGACGCTGCAGAAGTTCCCGGTGGTCCTCCAGCAGCTCACCGACGCGGGGACGGCGCTCAAGCAGCGGACTTATGCCGTGATCGTCGACGAGGCGCACTCGTCGCAGACCGGCGAGTCCGCCGTGGATCTGAAGGCGGTGCTCGGCGGCGCACTCGCAGAGCCGGAGACTGGGGAGGACGACCAGGACGACGGCGTGCCGGTGGCGCTGCAGCGCCTTGCCGCTCGCGGCACCCAGCCGAACCTCTCTTTCTTCGCGTTCACCGCCACGCCGAAGCCGCGCACAAACGAGCTGTTCGGGACGCTCGGCCCCGACGACACGAAGCGCGCGTTCCACACCTATTCGATGCGGCAGGCGGTCGAAGAGGGCTTCATCGTCGACGTGCTGCGCAACTACACGACTTACAAGGAGCTGATGCGGCTGGAGGGTCGCGCGCAGCGCGAGGTCGAGCTGCCGGCGGGCAAGGCTGCCGGCGCTCTTGCGCGGTTCGCGAAGTTTCATCCTTACCTCAAAGCGCAGAAGGCGGTCGTGGTGCTCGACCACTACGAGTGCGTCGTGCGGGGCCACATCGGCGGGGAGGCGAAGGCGATGGTCGTGGCCGCTGGGCGTGAGGCGGCGGTCCAGTGGAAGCGTGCGCTCGACGAGGAGATCGCCAGACGCGGCTCCCAGACGCGGACGCTCGTCGCCTTCTCCGGCGAGGTAACGATCACGCATCAGGAGGCAGACAATCTCGGCAAGCGCTACACCGAGCCGCAGATGAACGCGATCCGCGGGCGTCCGCTGCCGGAAAAGAAGCTGCCCGACGAGTTCGACAAACCCGCGTACGGCATTCTCGTCGTCGCCGAGAAGTATCAGACCGGCTTCGATCAGCCGAAGCTCGTCGCGATGTACGTCGACAAGGTGCTGACCGGCGTGAACGCGGTGCAGACGCTCTCTCGTCTGAACCGGATCCATCCGCTCAAGAGCGAGACGTTCGTGCTCGACTTCGTGAACGACTCCGAGCAGATCCGCAAGGCATTCGAGCCGTACTACATGCGCACGGAGGCGGTTCCAACCGATCCGAACGTCCTGTTCGACGCCCAGCAGAAGCTGCTCGACGGCGGTGCCGTCCGCATGGCCGAGGTCGATGCGTTCGCCGAGGCATGGTTCGTCGCCGGCGAGCACGACCACAGCGTGCTGTCCGGACGCACGCAAGCCGCGTTCGACCGCGCACGCGAGCTCGGCGACGTCGAGCTCGAACAGCTGCGGGACGACCTCGATCGCTTCGTCCGCTTCTACTCGTTCCTCTCGCAAGTCGTCCCGTACCTGACGGTCGAGAGCGAGAAGCTGTTCGCATTCGCGCGCTTCCTGGCGCTGCGGCTGCGCGAGCGGCGGGCCGCCGGCGGAGTCTCCGTCGATGTCTCGCTCACGCATTACCGGCTGCAGGAGTGGGCGACAGAGCGCATCACGCTGGGCAGCGAAGAGGTCGCGCCGGGAAGTGCGATCGGTGGGGATGGCACCGGTCGGCGGCACGGCGAGATCTCGATGACACTGCTCGGCGAACTGGTCGAGCTGTTCAACCAACGCTTCGGCGAGTCGCTCACCGATGCGGACGCGATCCATCCCGCGGAGGCCCTGATCGACCACATCGACCGCGAGCAGGCGGCGACGCTCCGTCTGCAGGCGGTAAGCAACGACTTCGAGGATTTCGTGCGCGGCAAGGAGTCCATGATCATCGACGGCGCGCTCGACGCCGGGAAGGCTTCCGCCGACTTCTTCAAGGGCGTGCTCGACGATGACGACTTTCGTACACGTACGACTTACCTTGCGATGCGCGTGCTCTACGACCGGTATCGAGACGAGACACCGGAACCGGGGGCTCCAGAGTCGCCTGGTTGAGGTACGAGTCGCCATGGCGTGGCGCTAAGGCTTGGGCTATGGCCGTCGACACCGCCACGATCCGCGTGACGCGCGAGACACTCGACCTGCTCGCTGCGAGATGTCGTTGTCGGCAATGCTGACGGAGCTGACGCGCGAAGTCGCGCGGGAGGCGGTCTTCCGCTCCGAGCGCGATGCGGTGCGTGCTGACGCGTCGGACCGCGCGGCGCTTCGTGAGGAGCGCGAGTGGGAGGCCGCGCTCGGCGATGGCGTCGGCTGAGCCGCGGCGGGGCGAGATCTGGCTCGTCTCGCTCCGCGCGGCGCGCAAGGGCGAACCGGGGACGAACCGGCCGACAATCTCCTGTCGGTCGACGAGATCGTCGCAGGCGTGGAGCACGAGCCGTTCATGGTCGTGCCGGTCTCGAGTTCGCGGGCGCCGTCGGCGCTGCGGCCGCGGATCTCGCCGGAGGAGGGCATCGACCGCGAGAGCGCGGCGATCTGCCGCGGCATCCGCGCCGTGTCACGATCGCGGCTGCTGTGACCGCTCGGGCAGGTCCGGTCGGAGATGAGGCGCGACGTCGAGCAGGCGGTCGCGATGATCCTCGGGATCGGTCGGCAGCATTTGGCCTGAACACGGCGTCAGGGTGGCCACGGAACCCCGACTTCTACGGCGATCCGCCGGTCGCTAATGGGATCGAATCGTTCCCCGCTATCTCGAAAGTCCGCATCTGAAGTCCTTTCGTGTTTCTGACGATAGTGCTGCGATATGAAACCCGCGACGGGCTGCGCGATCGCACTGGTGTCCTCGAAAAGGCTCGGACGAGATGGGCGCTGTGTGGGGGTTGGCGCGATCACTCGCCGCCGGGCCGGAGCATCGGCAGCAGCGCGTTCCGCACGAGCGCGACGATCGTGTCGTCGTCGTCGAGCGTGATCGTCCCTTCGCGCGTGAGCAGCAGTGACATCGCGAGGCGCGCGATCACCTCGGCTGCCTGATCGAGGTCGGCGGGGGCGGCGCGGCCTGCGCGCACCTCGGCTTGGAGCCGCGTGGCGATCAGCTCGCGGTAGAGCGCCAGGGCGGGTGCGCCGTCGACGGTGAGCAGCGGCAGCAGGAGCTCGGGCTCGCTGCGCAGGAGGCGGTCGAGCAGCGGGTGCCCGCGGACGAAGCTCACGGCGAACGAGAGCCCGAGGACGAGCCGCTGCTCGAGCGTCTGCTCGCGTTCCCAGACCTGGTCGAGCTGCGCCATCGCGCGGCTGATCTCGCGCGCGATGACGACCTGGACGAGGCCCTGCTTGTTCTGGAAGCGCCGGAACACGGTCATCTTGGAGACGCCGGCGCGGGTGGCGACGTCCTCGATCGTCGACCGGCGGATGCCGTAGTCGACGAACGAGTCGAACGCCGCCGTGGCGACGCGGTCGACGAGCGCGTCCTCGCCCGGTGCCGGTCCGTGGTCGATCAGGGCGATCGAAAGCATCTGTTAGCATGTTATCAAATGAGTCACTCAGTAACAGAGTCGCTGGGCGACGTTCCCCGGCTCCGCACCCCCGCGCTCGTCAACGCCGCCGAGTACTGGCTGGCACCCGACCGCTTCGCGCGTCGCTGCCAGCCGCTCGGCGACCGCTTTCTCGTCGCGATGCCCAACTGGCGGCCGTGGCTGTGTCTCACCCACCCCGACGACATCAGGCGGGTGTTCACCGCCGACACCGACGTGCTGCGTCTCGGCGCGGCGCTCACCAAGGGCTCGCCTCATGCCCTTGCCCTCGGCCCGACCGGCCTGACGAACGTCGACGGTCCCGAGCACATGCGCAGCCGGCGGATGCAGTTGCCGCCGTTCCACGGCGAGGCGCTCGTCAAGCACCAGGCGGTCATGGAGCGAAAGACCGAGGAGACGCTTGCGCGCTGGCCGTACGGGCGGGCGACGCGCGCGGACGCCCACATGCAGGCGATCTCGCTCGAGGTGATCATCGCCGTCGTCTTCGGCGTCACCGACCCCGGCCGCGTCGAGCGCCTGCGCGCGGCGACGCTCGCGCTGATGCGCATCGCCAACTCGCGCCGGTTCCTCGTGCAGACCATCGTCGCAGCGACCCGCAACAAGGGCTGGGACGGTCGGTTCACGCGGGTGCGGCGCGCGACGGCGGCGATCGACGCGATCGTGATCGAGGAGGTCGCCGAGCGCCGCCGGGCGGAGGACCTCGACCAGGACGACGTGCTCGGCATGTTCCTGCGCGCCCGCGACGAGGACGGCATGCCGATGCCCGACGCCGAGCTCTGCGACGCGATGCGCACGCTGCTGCTCGGCGGCCACGAGACCACCGCCTCCACGCTCGCGTGGATCCTCGAGCGCGTCAGTCGCCACCCGGCCGAGCTCGCGCGCCTCGCGGCAGCCGCGCTCGACGGCGGCGACGACTACATCGACGCCGTCGTCAAAGAGGCGATGCGCCTGCGCCCCGTGTTCCCGATCACCGCCCGCCTCGCATCGGCACCGTTCGACCTGGGGGACCTCACCATCCCAGCCGGCACGCTCGTCGTCCCTCACATCACGCTCGTGCACCGCCGACCAGATCTCTACCCCGACCCGCTCGCGTTTCGCCCCGAGCGCTTCCTCGACACCCGCGCCGGCACCTACACATGGATCCCGTTCGGCGGCGGACCCCGCCGCTGCCTCGGCGCCGCGTTCTCGCTGATCGAGACGCGGATCGTCCTGCGCACGCTGTTCCGCCACGCCCACCTCCTGCCCACGCGCAGACGGCCGGAGCGGATCGCCCGACACACCGTCACCATCGTCCCCGCCCAAGGCGCAACCATCACGCTCGAGCGCCGGCCGGCAAGCGCCCGATCGAGCTGAGGTGGGATCGAGCATCGAGAGCAACTTCCTCCAACGTCTCCTCCCGGTCCGGAGGACTCGGGTTGCGTGGCGCGAATGGGCCAGGCGCGATGCCCGAGGCTCAGAGCGCACCGGCGCGGTGGTGGGGCCGTAGGTTGATCGGCGCGGTCGGTGTCCTTGCGTTCACGACGGTCGCGGGCCTGCTCGCATTGTGGCCGCACTGGCAGGCGCACGTCGGCAATCGCGAGCTGTTGGGCGGCACGACGCTCGCGGCGAAGGTCACGAGCGTGCGCGACGCGAACAAGGAGCCCTCACGGTCGGGCGCGACCACCTGATCGGCCACCACCCATGGCCGCGACCGCTGGTGCGAGCGGAGCTCGCGCGTGGCTGCAGGCGCAGCATCTGACCTGGCTCACACCCCAGCGGATGAAGGCGATCACGCGCCTCGCCATCGTCGCGGTCCTACTCGCCGTGACGCGACAGCGGGTGAGCGCGATCATCCCTGCCGGGGCGCGAGTACGACCCGACCGAATGCGTTGCGGCTCTCGGCGTGCGCGTGTGCCGCGGCGGCGTCCGTGAGCGCGAACGAGCGGTCGATCTCGACGTGGAGCTCGCCGCGTGCGACGCGTTCCAGCATGTCGCCGATCATCGGATGGACGCGGGCGTGCTCGGACAGGAGCGCGCCGCCGAGGTAGACGCCGCGCAGCGTGTTGTTGCGCGTCCAGAGCGACCGCGCGTCGATCGCCGAGCCTGTCCGGGCGGCCACTCCGACGCTGACGAGGGTGGCCCGGTACGCGAGCACGCCGACGCTGTCGACGAGGTTCTGGCCGCCGATCGAGTCGATGACGACGTCCACGCCGCGCGAGCCGGTCAGCTCGTTCGCGCGCTCGACGAAGCTGTCGGTCGCGTAGTTGATCCCGTGGTCGAGCCCCAGTGCCTTCAGCCGTTCGAGCTTCTCGTCGCTGGAGGCGGTCGCGATCACGGTTGCGCCGGCGCGCGCGGCGAGCTGGATCGCGGCCATCCCGACGCCGCCTGCGCCGGCGTGGATCAGGACGGTCTGGCCCTCGGCGAGCTTGCCGGTGGTGAACAGGCACTCGTGTGCGGTCCCGAACGCGACCGGCACGCACGCCGCCCGGGCCGCGTCCAGCCCGTCGGGGATCGGCCACGTCATGACCGCGGGGACCGCTCGCCTGGCGGCGTGCGACCCGAATGCGTTGAGGGCGACCACGCGGTCGCCGACCGCGCGCCCCTGCACGCCGGCGGCGACCTCGCTCACGAGGCCGGCGCTCAGATAGCCGACGACGTGCGGCACTGCGGGCAGCGCTCCCGCCGCGCGAGCGAGCAGATCGCCTCCCTCGACGCTGATCGCCTCGGCATCCACGACCACGCAGCCGTCCGGGCATGCGGGATCGGGCACGTCCTCGTAGCGGAGCACCGCGGGCGGGCCGGTCTCGTAGATGACCGCTGCCTTCATCTGCGCCATTCTCGCGCGTGCGACGCCGCGCCGTCGCAGGCCGCGTGGGAGGGCGTGCTCGGCCTCCGGCCACTGCCGGTAGCGGCCGATCAGTCCGTGCCCTCGTCGTGCTCACGTGCCCTGGCCGGAGACCGTCACGCGTGCACCTGCCCGCCCGTGGGTCACCGTCGCTTCTCATTCGGGTGCAATGAGTTGGAGCTCGTGCGCTCGCGTTGCGGCACGGCTCCGAGCGAGTGCGGCGGACTACGGAACAGCGCGCTGCCCGAGACGCCGAAACGGCGTGTATGGGCAGGCTGCGTCATGCCGCGCGAGCGGCGTTCCCGCGTCCCGTGCTCGCGCTCGCGCTCGCCGGATATGTGCTCGTCTACCTGTCCTGGCAGGCGCTCCACTGGCTGCCGGGCAAGCAGGAGATCGGCCAGCTGTTCCTGATCCCCGCCGACGCGGTCGCGCTGTGGGCGGCCTGGCGCGCCTCGCGCCGCACCGCCGGGCATCCCCGCGTGCGCGCGTTCTGGCGCCTGTTCGCCCTCGCGGTCGCGGCCGAGCTGTGTGCGGACATCGCACTGTCCTACAACGACCTGCATTATGCGACGGCCGCATTCCCGTCGCTCGCAGACGCGTTCTTCATCGCCGTGTACGTGGTGCTGTTCGCGGCGCTGCTGCGCGTGCCGGTCGCGCGCGCGACGCGCTCGCAGCGCCTGCGGCTGCTGCTCGACGGTGCGACGATAGCGATCGGCGGCGGCGCGTTCGTGTGGTACTTCGTGCTCGGACCGACCGCGATCGCCGGTCAGGGCAGCCCGTTCGCGCAGGCTGTCTCGCTCGCCTACCCGATCGGCGATCTCGTGCTGCTGGCGGGACTCGCGGCGATCCTGCTGCGGCGCAGCATCCCGGCGCTGCATGCGTCGCTGCTGTGGATCGCCGCCGGCGTCGTGGCGTCGATCGTCGCCGACGTCGTCTACGGCTACGGGGTGCTGCACGGCACCTACACCGGCGGTGACCCGATCGACACGCTGTACCTGCTCGAGTTCGTCTGCTTCGCGCTGGCGGCGGCGGCACAGCCGTCGTTGCGCGCCCAGGACCCGGCAGCGAGCATGGAGACCTACGGACAAGCGGTGCCGCGCGCGAGCTGGCTGCCGTACGCGGCGCTGGCGGCCGGGTTCGGGCTGGTGCTCACAGTTCAGCTCGACAACGATTTCTTCCCCGACTACAGCCTCCTCCTCCTGCTCGTGGTGCTGGCGGCGATCGTCGCGGCGCGTCAACTGCTCGCCCAGCGCGCGCTCGTGCGCCTGCAGACGGCCCTGGCCGAGAGCGAGCAGCGCTTCCGCGCGATCTTCGAGAACGCCGGCGTCGGCATCACCTATACCGACCTCGACGGCCCCGCGATCCTCGACGCCAACGCGACGTTCTCGCGGATGGTCGGGCGCACGCCCGAGCAACTGCGCGGCCAGGGCTACTCGTCGTTCGCCGGGCCCGAGTTCCAGGGTGCCGACCGTGCGCTGGCGGAGGCGGTCAAGCGCGGCGAGATCGACCAGCTTCAACAAGAGCTGAGCTACGCCAGCGCCGACGGCAGGATGCGCTGGGCGATGCTGACCGTCTCGACGGTGCGTGATCGCGACGGCATCGCACGCGAGGTCGTTGGGATCTTCGAGGACATCACGCGCCGGCGCGAGGCCGAGCGCATCAAGGACGAGCTCGTCTCGCTCGTCGGACACGAGCTGCGCACACCGCTGACCTCGATCCGTGGCTCGCTCGGCCTGCTCGACGCCGGGGTGCTCGGCGAGCTGCCGGCCGATGCGCGCGCCCTCGTCGCGGTCGCGATCTCGAACACCGACCGCCTCACGCGGCTCGTCAGCGACACGCTCGACCTGGAGCGCATCCAAGCCGGCCGGATCGAGCTCGACGTCGCCGCCGTGGCGGCCGATGAGCTGGCCAGGCAGGCGCTCGCTGCGGTGCAGGCGACGGCCGACGCCGCCCACGTGCACCTGCGGTGCGAGATCCAGGAGCTGCGGGTCGAAGCGGACGCGGACCGCGTCGTGCAGACGCTCGTGAACCTGCTCGGCAACGCGATCAAGTTCTCACCCCCGGGCGCGCACGTCACACTGGCCGCGCACCGCGACGGTGCCAGCGCCCACTTCCGTGTCTGCGACCACGGCCGCGGGATCCCGCTCGAGCAGCTCGAGACGATCTTCGAGCGCTTCAGCCAGGTCGACATCTCCGACGCGCGCGAGAAGGGCGGCAGCGGCCTCGGGCTCGCGATCTGCCGCGGGATCGTCGAGCAGCACGGCGGACGCATCTGGGCCGAGAGCCCGCCAGGCCGAGGCGCGACGCTGCACGTCACGCTCCCGCTCGCGCACAGCGACCAGCCGGCCGCAACGGCCGCGGAGGAGAGGCGATGAGCCGTCGGCTGCTGCTCGTCGACGACGACGAGGACATCCGCACGATCGCGCGCCTGACGCTTGAGCGTCTCGGCGGCTGGACGGTCTCGGACGCTGCCAGCGGTGAGCTCGCGCTCGACATCGCGATGACCGCGGGCCCGTTCGACGCCATCCTGCTCGACGTGATGATGCCCGGGCTCGACGGCCCCGCGACCCTCGCGCGCCTGCGCGAGCGGCCGCTGAGCGCGGGCACGCCGGTGGTCTTCCTGACTGCCAAGGCGCAGCGCGCCGAACGCGAACGGCTCGAAGCGCTCGGCGCCGCCGGCACGGTCGCCAAGCCATTCGACCCCCTGACGCTCTCAGACGAGATCGACCGGATCCTGACGCGCTGAGTCATGCGCCACCGCGCGCCAACTTGGCCAGGCACGCTCGTTCCGCGAAGGCCGCGAGATAGGCATGTGCTTCAGGCGGGCGCCGATCCTGCCGCCTCTCCGGCCTGCACGTCTGCGGATCGGCGGCCTCGACTGCTCCACTCGCGCGCGGGCCGGCGCCTCAGCGCTCGGCGTCGCGCAGCAGCGCGCGGCGGATCTTGCCGCTCGCAGTCTTGGGCAGGCTGGCGGCGAAGTCGAGGACGCGCGGGTACTTGTATGGCGCCGTCGTCGCCTTGACGTGATCCTGCAGCTCGCGCGCGAGCGCCAGGCTCGGCGCGTACCCGTCGCGCGGCACGACGATCGCGCGCACGACCGCGCCGCGCTCGTCGTCGGGGGCCGCGACGACCGCGGCCTCGGCGACGGCGGGGTGCGAGATCAGGGCCGACTCCACCTCGAACGGCCCGATGCGGTAGCCGGCGGAGATGATCACGTCGTCGTCGCGCCCCTCGAAGTAGAGGTAGCCGTCCTCGTCTGCATATGCGCGGTCGCCCGTCTGCCACGGCTGCGCTGCGGCCACCGGTTCGTCGAGGTAGCCGAGGAAGAACGTCGGAGCGGTGGCCGGGTCGAGCACGAGCGCGCCTTCGTCGACGCGCAGGTTCACGCCGGGGAGCGGCCGGCCCATCGAGCCCGGCCGCGCCGGCACGCCGATCGGGTTGCCGGTCAGCTGACCCGTCTCCGTCTGGCCGTAGCCGTCGCGGATGTCGAGCCCGGCCGCCTCGCGCCAGACGCGCAGGACCTCGGGGTTGAGCGCCTCGCCGGCGGCGACGAGCCCGCGCAGCGACGGGAGCGGGCGCGGCTCGGCTCGCTTGGCGATCACGCGGTACTCGGTCGGCGACATGCACAGCACGTTCACCTGCTCGCGCGCGAGCAGCTCGAGGCGCTCGTGGGGATCGAAGCGCGCGTCGTGCAGGACCGCCGCGGCGCCGCGCAGCCACGGCGCGACGAAGACGTTGCGCGCCGACTTCGACCAGCCGGTCGAGGTCGTGCACCAGACGAGGTCGCCGAGGCGGGCGCCGAGCCAGTGCTCGGCCTGCAGCCGCTGGCCCTGCAGGTAGCGCTGCCCGTGCAGCACGCCCTTCGGCTCGCCCGACGTGCCGCTCGTGAACGTGATCAGGCACGGGTCGAGCGGCGCAAGCTCGATGGCCGGCGGGGCGGGCGCGCCGTACAGCTCCTCGTCGGGCACGTACAGCACCGGGCATCCGGGCGCGGCGGCGTCGACGACGGCCGCGTTGCGCGCATCGGCGACGATCAGCGCCGGCTCCGCCGCGCGCAGCCGCAGCTCGAGGTCCTTCGCCCGCAGCTGCTGGTTGCATGGCAGCACGACCGCGCCGGTGCGAAAGCAGGCGACCATCGCGAGCACCCACTCGGGCCGGTTGCCGATCAGCGTCATCACGACCGAGCCGCGCCGCACGCCGTGGCGCGCGAACGTGCCCGCGAGGGCGCCCGCGCGCTCGGCGACCTCGCCGAACGTCCACGCGCGACGATCGCCGCGGCCGGACAGCTCGACGAGCGCGAGGCGATCGGGCGGGGCGGCGTCCACGACGTCGCGTGCGAAGTTCACCGTGCCGCCTCCGCCGGGATCGCCGGCAGCACGACCTGCGACGGCCGGGTCGACGTATGGAAGACCGGCTGCCTTGCGCAAGCGCCGGTCGTGCGGCCTGCACGCACGGTGACGGCGTGGCTCCCAGCCCGCGCGGCCGGCGTGCGCCTCGCCATCAGCCGGCGAAGCGGTTGCCCCGAAGTCCGCGCACGCCGGGGTCGAGCTCGAGCAGGGCGCCGGCGAGCGGCTCGCGTGCGAGCTGCTCGGCCGTCAGGCGGTGCCGCGCGCTCGTGACGTAGAGCGTGGCGAGGTCGGGGCCGCCGAACGCGGGGCACGTGGGGTTGGTGACCGGCAGCGGGACCACGGCGTCGAGCGCGCCGTCCGTGCTGTAGCGGCGGAGCGCGCCGCCGCCGAACAGGCAGACCCAGATGCCGCCCTCGGCGTCGACCGCGAGGCCGTCCGGCAGGCCGTCGGCGGGATCGATCGCGGCCAGCGCGCGGCGCCCGGAGATCTCGCCGGTGGTCGGGTCGAAGTCGAGCGTGTCGAGCTGCTGGGTCGTGCTGTCGATGAAGTACATGCGGTCGCCGGCGGGGCTCCAGCCGAGGCCGTTGGAGATCGTCGTGCCGGCGATCACGCGCTCGAGCTGTCCGCCCGCAACGAGCCGGTAGAGGGCGGCGCTGCCGGATGTGCGCGCGCGCGACATCGTGCCGGCCCACAGCCGACCCTGCGGGTCGCAGCGGCAGTCGTTGAAGCGGTTCTCGTCGAGCTGATCCTCGACGGTCGCGATCGTGCGCCGGGTGCCGTCCGGGTCGCACGCGACGAGCGCATGGTCGACGGCGACGACGTGGCCGCCGCCGCGGCGCGGCACGACGGCGCCGACGTCGCCGTCGAACGCGATCGTCCACGTCGCCTCGCGCGCCGGCGCCCACCCGTGGACCGCTCCCCGGGTGATGTCGACTCGCAGCAGCTCCCCGCTGGCATCCTCCCAGCACGGGCTCTCGCCGAGCTGGTCGCCGGCATCGAGCGCGACGCGCACGTCGGTGATGCTCCGGGGCGGCCTGGGCATATAGTCATCATATCTTTCGGCGATTGAAGGAGCGAGCAGGCATGAGCGGTAGATCCCGGTCTCTCGACGGCGAGGTGGCGATCGTGACGGGCGGGTCGCGCGGGATCGGTCGTGCGATCGTCGAGTTGCTCGCGCGCGAGGGGGCGGCGGTCGTGTTCTGCGGCCGCGACGAGGCGGTCGGCCGCGAGGTCGAGGCCGAGCTCGCCGAGCGGCTGCCGGTGGCGTTCGAGCCGGCCGACGTCGCATCCGAGCACGATGTCGCCAGGCTGGTCGCGTCTTGCCGCGCACGCTTCGACGCGCCCAGCCTGCTTGTCAACAACGCGGGCGTGAACGCGAACTTCGACGCGACGGAGATGACGGAGCAGCAGTGGGAGAGCTTCTTCGGCGTCGACCTGAAGGCGGCATGGCTGACGGCCAAGCACGTGCTGCCTCACATGAAGCGCGCAGAAGGCGGCGCGATCGTCAACGTCTCGTCGTTGCACGGGTTCGCGACGCTCGAGGGCTTCTTCCCCTATGCGGCGGCCAAGTCGGGGCTGGTCGGCTTGACGCGCAGCCTCGCGCTCGACTACGGGCCCTACGGGATCCGCGTCAACTGCGTCGCTCCGGGGTTCATCCGCACGCGACTCGTGCAGGAGAGCATCGACCGCCACGAGGACCGGCCGGCGGCGGAGCGGCGGATGACGTCCGGCGTGGCGCTGCGCCGGATCGGCGATCCGGCCGAGGTCGCGCAGGTCGTTCGCTTCCTGCTCTCGCACGAGTCGAGCTATGTGACCGGCGCCTCGCTGCTCGTCGACGGCGGATTGACGGCGCGGCGTGCGGGATAGGCCGCCGCCGGACGGGATAGGGTAGAGGGGGTCTGCGCGACAAGATAGAGTGACTGAATGGCTCGCTTGCATCGTGACGTGATGAGGATCCTCATCACCGACATCGTCACCGGAATCCGGCCGACGGGCGACATGCTGCCCCGCGAGGTGGACCTGGCCGAGCAGTTCGACGTGAGTCGAGGCGTCGCGCGCGAGACGATCCGGGCGATGGAGGAGCGTGGCCTGGTCTCCGTCAAGCACGGCAAGGGCGCGACCGTGAACGCCGCGGCGCACTGGAGCGTCTTCGACCCCGACGTTCTCGGCGTGATGCTCGAGAGCGATCGCGGGAGCGACATCCTCGCGGAGTACCTCGAGTGCCGGCGGATCCTCGAGGTCGAGGCGGCCGGGCTCGCCGCCGAGCGTGCCAGCGAGGACGATCTCGAGCGCGTGGCGGATGCGTTGAGGCGGATGGAGGAGAGTGCGAGCCGGCCCCACGGCCAGGCCGCCGAGAACCTCTTTCACGAGGCCGACATCGCGTTCCATCAGGCGTTGATCGCAGCGACCGGCAATCGTGCGCTCGGCGGCCTCGTCGAGCGCATCCACTCTGCTCTGCTGGTCGCCCGCTATCCGCTCGCCCGGCCGCAGTACCGCGTCAAGCGCGCGCTGCCGGAGCACCGGCGCATCTACGAGGCGATCGCCGCGGGCGACGCCGGCGAGGCCCGTGCCGCGATGAACGACCATCTCGACACGGTCGCGGGCTACCTGCGCGAGCGCACCGGCAGGTCCACGGGCCGCCGCGGCAGGCGGCTGAGCGGCGTCGCGGGCAGCCGAGCCTGATCGACGGCACCTGCCGTCGGGCGAGCGGACCTTGCGCCGCGAGCCTCCTCGCTGAGCGCCGGCGAACGCTTTGCGCAGCTCCTGCCGGCGGGCGGCACTTGACGCCAGGCGACATACAGTGATTAGATCTCACGAATGGAAGAGGCTTCCACACGCCGCGCGTCCGCCAAGACCCGTGACGTCCTGATCACCTGGCCGCACTACGACATCGAGCACAAGCAGCTGGGGGGCGCGCTGGCGGCTGCCGGGCTGGAGCCGCGGCTCGCGCCGAAAGACGGAGCGCGCTCGCCGGCCGAGGTGCGGCGGCTGGCGGCCGGCGCTGCGGGCGCGATCGTGAGCACCGATCCCTTCGATGCCCAGGTGCTCGCCGCACTCCCCTCGCTGCGCGTGATCGCGCGGGTGGGAGTCGGCATCGACTCGATCGACATCGAGGCGGCGACGGCACACGGCGTCGCGGTCACGATCACTCCGGGAGCGAACGAGAGCACCGTCGCCGAGCACACCGTCGCGATGATGCTCGGCGTCCAGCGGCGGCTGGCGGAGCACGATGCTGGCGTGCGGCGCGGCGAGTGGAACCGCACGGGGCCGCACACGCCGTGGTCGCTCGGCGGCGCGACAGTCGGCCTCATCGGGTACGGGCGCACCGGCCGGCTCGTCGCCGACCGTCTGCGCGGCTTCGGCGTCCGGATCCTCGTCGTCGATCCGGTCGCGACGGACGACCCCACCGTGACGATGGTCACGCTGGAGGAACTGCTCGCAGGCGCGGACGTCGTCTCGCTGCACTGCCCGCTGACGCCGAGCACGCGCGGGCTGATCGGCGCCGAGCAGCTGGCGCTGATGCGACCGGACGCGATCGTCGTCAACACCGCGCGCGGGGGCGTGGTGGACGAGCCGGCGCTCATCGAGGCGCTCGAGCGCGGGCGCCTGCGCGGCGCGGCGCTCGACGTGTTCAAGGATGAGCCGCCGCGCGACCAGCGTCTGCTCGAGCTGCGCAACGTGCTGCTCAGCCCCCACGTCGCGGGGCTCAGCGAGCAGTCGGTCGGCGAGATGGTCCGGCGGGCGACGGCGTCGGTGATCGAGGTCCTCAGCGGCCGGCGCCCTGCCCACGTCGCCAACCCGGAGGTGTTCGGACGCTTCGACTTGGAAGCCGCCTCGGTGCCGGCCGCCGGCGGGGGCGAGGATGACTGATCGGCTCGCCGGCACGGTGCTCACGCTGCCGGGCGCGAGCGCGGCGGAGCTGCTTGCCGCGCCCTTCGACGTCGTGTGGGTCGATCTCGAGCACGGCGCGCTCGGCCGGCTCGACGCGCAGGAGATGATCCTCGGCGCGCAGGCCGCCGGAACGGCGGCGTTCGTCCGTCTGCCGGCCGACGCGCACCGGCTGATGACCGTCGCGCTCGATGCCGGCGCCGACGGGGTCGTGCTCGCCGACGTGCGCGATCCCGCGACCGCGGCACGCGCCGTCTCGCGTGTCGCGCACCCGCCGGAGGGCACGCGCGGCTGGGGCCCCCGCCGCGTGGCGCTGCGCGGGCGGCTCAAGGACCGCGTCCTGCCGCGCCCCGCGGTGTGGGCGCAGATCGAGAGCGTCGAAGGCGTCGCCTGCGTGGAGCAGATCGCCGGGGTGCCCGGCGTCGACGCGCTGATCGTCGGAACGGCCGACCTCTCATTCTCGATGGGCACGCCGCTCGACAGCTGCGCGCCCGCCATGCTCGAGGCGATGGAGGCTGTGCGCGCAGCGTGTGCGCGCGCCGGTGTCGCCTACGGGCTCGCGGGAGCGCTCGACGCCGCGCCGGCGACGGCGGTCGCCGGCGCGGCGATCCTCATCCACAGCACCGACGCGCGGCTGTGCGCGAACGCCGTCGACGCCGCCGCCGTGTGGCTGCGCACCATCACCGATCCCGACAGCGAGGCCATCAGCTCGTGACCACCTACCTCAAGCAGGCGCCGCTCTACAGCCAGCAGGTGACCGAGGACGTGCGCCGGACCGTCTCCGAGATGCTGGCGCGCATCGAGCGCGACGGCGTCGAGGCGATCCGCCACTACTCGCAGCAGCTCGACGGCTGGGATCCGCCGTCGTTCGTCGTCGAGGAGGCGGCGATCGCCGCGGCTGCGGAGCAGGTCGACGAGACGCTGCGCGAGCACATCGCGTTCGCCCAGGAGCAGGTGCGCGGGTTCGCGGCCGCGCAGCGCGCGACGCTGCACGATCTCGAGCTGGAGACGCTGCCCGGCGTCACCTTGGGCCACCGCCACATCCCCGTCGGCACGGTCGGGTCCTACGTTCCCGGCGGCCGCTACCCGATGCTCGCCTCCTCGTTCATGACGGTGGTCGTGCCGAAGGTCGCCGGCGTCGAGCGAGTCGTCGCGTGCGCTCCGCCGCGCGGCGAGGCGGGTATCCATCCGGCGATGCTCTACGCGATGGCGACCTCCGGCGCCGATGCGATCCTCGCGCTCGGCGGCGTGCAGGCGCTCGCGGCCATGGCACTCGGGATCGAGGGCCTGCCGGGCGCGGACATCGTCGTCGGCGCCGGCAACGCCTACGTCGCCGAGGCCAAGCGCCAGCTGTTCGGCGAGGTCGGCATCGACCTGCTCGCCGGCCCGACCGAGATCGCGATCATCGCCGACGAGACCGCCGATCCCGAGCTCGTCGCCGCAGACCTGCTCGGTCAGGCCGAGCACGGCCCCACGTCCCCAGCCGTGCTCATCACGACCTCGACCGAGCACGGCCACGCCGTGCTGGCCGCGATCGACGCGTTGCTTCCCTCCTGGCCGACGCGCGACGTGGCCGGCACGGCGTGGGCCGCGCACGGCTCGGTCGCGGTCGTCGAGGACCTCGACGCCGCGATCGCGCTCTCCGACGAGATCGCGCCCGAGCACCTGGAGGTCCAGGTCGCCGAGGATCGTTTGGACGACTGCCTGCAGCGGCTGCGCAACTACGGCTCGCTGTTCCTCGGCGCGCAGGCGACCGTCGCCTACGGCGACAAGGGCGTCGGCACCAACCACGTGCTGCCGACGATGCGCGCGGCGCGCTACACCGGCGGGCTGTGGGTGGGCAAGTTCCTCAAGACCTGCACCTACCAGCGCCTGACCGACGAGGGCACGCGCCGTGTCGCGCCGGCGATCGCCGCGATCGCCTCCGCCGAGCACATGGACGGGCATGCGCTCACGGCCACGATGCGCCTCGACCGGCTCGCGCAGGGAGTCGGCGGGTGAGCACAGCCGTCTCCAGCGTCCCGGCGCGGAACGACTTCCGCCTGGACGGCCAGGCGGTCGTCGTCGCCGGTGCCAGCCGCGGGATCGGCGCGGCCAGCGCGCTCGCGTGTGCGCGCGCCGGGGCGGCATCGGTCGCCCTGCTCGGCCGCAGCACGTCCGCCCTCGAGCGTGTCGCGGAAGGCGTCGCCGAATTGGGCGCGACGGCCCTCGTGCACCGCTGCGACGTGACCTGGCCTGCTGCGATCCGCAACGTGTTCGCCCGGCTCGAGCGTGTCGACGTGCTCGTCAACAGCGCCGGCACGAACCGCCCCGCGTCGGTCTGCCACGTCGACGAGCAGCTCTTCGACGAGCTGTTCGCCGTCAACGTGCGCGGCGCGTTCTTCCTCGCAAAGGCGGCCGCGACCGCGATGCGCGGAGGCGACCATGGCGGGACGCTGATCACGATCTCCTCCCAGATGGGCCACGTCGGCGCCGTCAACCGCTCCGTGTACTGCGCCACGAAGCACGCCGTCGAGGGGATGACGAAGGCGCTCGCCGTGGAGCTCGCGCCGTACGGCATCCGCGCGCTCACGATCGCTCCGACGTTCGTGCGCACCGACATGACCGCAGCGCAGCTCGACGACCCGGAGATCGGCGCACGGCTGCTGGCGCAGATCCCGCAGGGGCGCTTCGGCACCGTCGAGGAGGTCGCGAGCGCCGTGGTCTACGCCGCCTCTCCGGCGGCGAGCCTGATGACGGGCACCAGCCTGGTTCTCGACGGAGGATGGACTGCCAGATGACGGACACGAAGCCGGCGCCGACCGTGCGCCTCACCACCGCCCAGGCGCTCGTGCGCTGGCTGCAGGCCCAGCACAGCGAGCGCGACGGCCGCGTTCAGCGAGCCGTCCCCGCGATCTTCGGGATCTTCGGCCACGGCAACGTGCTCGGCCTTGCCCAGGCGATCGAGCAGGAGGGTCGCGAGCTGCCGCTCTACCAGCCGAAGAACGAGCAGGCGATGGTGCATGCCGCGGCCGGCTACGCGAAGGCCAGCCGCCGGCTCGCGACGCTCGCGTGCACCGCGTCGATCGGGCCGGGTGCGACGAACATGCTCACCGGCGCGGCGACCGCGACCGTCAACCGGCTGCCCGTGCTGCTGCTGCCCAGCGACACGTTCGCGAATCGCCGCCAGGGCCCGGTGCTCCAGCAGCTCGAGCACCCGCTCGACGCCGACGTGAGCGTCAACGACGCGTTCCGGCCGCTGTCGCGCTTCTTCGACCGCATCGCCCGTCCCGAGCAGCTGCTGACCGCGCTGCCGCAGGCGATGCGCGTCCTGCTCGACCCGGCTGAGACAGGCGCCGTGACGATCGCGCTGCACCAGGACGTGCAGGGCGAGGCGTTCGACTATCCGCAGCGCTTCTTCGAACGGCGCGTGTGGCCTGTGCCCCGCCGCCCGCCGGCGCGGAGCGAGCTCGAAGCAGCGGTGGCGGCGCTGCGCGAGGCGTCGCGTCCGCTCCTGATCGCGGGCGGCGGGGTGCGCTACTCCGAGGCGGAGGAGGCGCTCGCGCGCTTCGCGGAAGCGCTCGGGATCCCGGTCGCGGAGACCTCTGCCGGCAAGGGATCGCTCACCGGCAGCAGCTGGCTGCTCGGCGGGATCGGCGTCAACGGCACGCGCGCCGCCAACGAGATCGCACGCGACGCCGACGTCGTCGTCTGCGTCGGCACGCGCCTGTCCGACTTCACCACCGGCTCGCACTCGCTGTTCCAGCACCCGCAGGTGCGCTTCATCGGGATCAACGTCAACGCCGCGGACGCCCACAAGCTCTCGGCGACCGCTGTCGTGGCGGATGCACGCGAGGCGCTGAACGCCCTGCGCGAGGAGCTGACCGGGCGTGCCGGCGATCGCGCGTACGCGACCGAGGTCGCCGCCGCGTGCGAGCGCTGGCAGGCGGACCTCGACGCCGATCTCGCGCCGCGCCCCGGCGAGCCGATGGGCCAGGGGGAGGCGCTGCGCGTCCTCAACGACGACGTGCAGGCGGGCGACTGGGTCGTCGCCGCCGCCGGCTGGCAGCCCGGCGACCTGCTCAAGCTGTGGCGGACGCCGCCCGGGAGCTGCACGCACATCGAGTTCGGCTTCTCCTGCATGGGCCACGAGATCCCGGCAGGGCTCGGGATCCGCATGCGCATCGGCCCGGAGGGCGAGGTGATCGTCGTGATCGGCGACGGCACGTACCTGATGAGCCCGACCGAGCTGTTCACCGCTGCGCAGGAGCGCCTCAAGCTCACCGTCGTGGTGCTCGACAACGGCGGCTACGGCTCGATCGAGCGGCTCGCGGTCGGCAATCTCGGAACGGGGGTCGGCAACGAGTTCCGCCGGCGCGGAGCCGCAGGCCGCCTGCCCGACGGCGAGCCCGTGCGCGTCGACATCGCCGCGAACGCGCGCAGCATGGGCTGCGAGGGCATCGTCGCCGCCACGCCCGACGAGCTGCGTGCGGCGCTCGCGGCCGCGCGTGCCGGAGAGCGCCCGAGCGTCATCGTCTGCCCGACGGCGCCGGGCGGGGCGCTGCTCGGCAGCGGCGCCTTCTGGGACCTCGGGGTGCCGCAGGTCGCCGCCAGCGCCGCGACGCGGGAGCTCGCGGCCGATCACGCCGCGCGCGCAGCGGCGCAGCGGCATCACTGATGACGGGATCCGCCGCGATCAGGCTCGCGACCGGCCCCGTCAGCTGGGGGGTCGACTTCGCCGACGCTCCCGGCAATCCGCCGTGGCAGCAGGTGCTCGACGAGATCCAGCGGTCCGGCGTGGCCGCGCTCGAGCTCGGTCCCGTCGGCTACCTGCCGGAGGACCCGGAGCGGCTGCGCGGCGCTCTGGACGCGCGCGGCCTCACGGCCGTCGGCTCGTTCGTCTTCGAGGATCTCCACGACCCGGCGCAGGGCGATCAGGTGCTCCACGTCGCCGAACGGGCCTGTCGCGCGATCGCGGCAGCGGGAGGCTCGGTGCTCGTGATCATCGACCGGCCGGGCGCCGAGCGGGTGGCGACGGCCGGCCGCTCCGACGCGGCTCGGCGGCTCGACGCCGGCGAATGGGCGGCGATGCTCGACCTCACCCGGCGCGTCGCCGAGATCGCGCGCCGGCACGGGCTGCGGCCCGCCTTCCATCCGCACGCCGGGGGTTATGTCGAATTCCGCGACGAGATCGAGCGGCTGCTCGGGGACACCGACCTCGACCTCTGCCTCGACACGGGGCACGCAGAGTACGCGGGCATGTTCGCGCACGAGGCGCTGATCGCGTTCGGCGAGCGCATCGCGCACGTGCACCTCAAGGACATCGACCGCTACGTGCTCGCGCGCGTGCATGGCGAGCGCCTCAGCTTCTGGGAGGCGATCGAGGCTCGCGTGTTCTGCCCGATCGGCGATGGCCTGCTCGACATATCCGGGGTCGCGCGCGCGCTCGGCCAGATCGGCTATGGCGGCTTCGCAACGGTCGAGCAGGATCGTGTCCCAGGCAGCGGGAGCCCGCTGGAGGATCTGCTTGCAAGCGTCCGCGTGCTCGCCGCGAGCGGGCTGGGATCGATCACGAACAGGAGCAGCCTTGAGTAGCTACGATGCGATCGTCGTCGGTGCCGGGCACAACGGCCTCGTCGCCGCGGCCTACCTCGCCCGTGCGGGGCGCAGAACGCTCGTCTGCGAGCGGCGGCCGTTCGTCGGCGGCGCGTGCGCGACCGAGGAGCTGTTCCCGGGCTACCGGATGTCGAGCTGCGCCGGCGTCCTCGGGATGATCCCCGCGCGCATCCACAACGAGCTCGCGCTCGACGAGCACGGATTGCGGTATCACCGCCTCGATCCCTACATCACGAACCTGTACCCGGATCGGAGCGTGCTCACGGTCTGGCAGGACGTCGAGGCGACGCAACGCTCGATCGCCGCGCTGAGCGCGGCCGACGCCGCCAGCTTTCCGGCCTGGAACGACTTCTGGGCCCGCGCCGGCCGGCTCGTCCGCGAGTACTTCCTGACCGCGCCGCCGAGCCCGGCGGAGCTCGCCGACTTCGCTCGCGCGATCGGCGAGGCCGAGACGCTGGAGACGCTGCTCACGGTCCCGCTCGGAGAGCTCGTGGAGCGCTTCTTCGAAGACGAGCGGGTCCGCGCCGCGGTGGTGGGACTCGAGGATCTCGGCGATCCCTCGGTGGCCGGCACGGCATGGACCGAGGCGCGTTCGCAGATGATCGCGGACAGCGTGACGAGCGAGGCGTTCGTCGAGGGCGGGATGGGCGGGGTCTCCGAGGCGATCGCCGCCGCCGCCCGCGCCGCGGGCGCGGAGATCCGCCTCGACGCGCCCGTCCAGGAGATCGTCGTCGCCGATGGGCGCGTCACCGGCGTCCGCCTCGCATCCGGAGAGCAGCTTCACGCTCCGCTCGTGCTGTCCAACGCCGACCCGAAGCGGACCTTCCGGCAGCTGCTCGCACCGGAGGTGGTCCCGGACCAGACGCGCGCGGAGGTCGAGCGCCTGAGAACCGACGTCGCGTACCTGCGCTTCCACAGCATCGCGCGCGAGTTGCCGGACCTGTCCGAGTACCTCGGCCGGCAGGCGACGCCGCGCGAGGTCGCGCACATCCAGATCGGACCGTCGCTCGGCCATTTCCGCCGCGCATACGAGGACGCGCGCGCCGGTCGTCCGGCGCGCGAGCCGATCGTCTACCTGCAGGTGCCGACGGTGTACGACCCCGGTCTCAACAGCGGTCCGGGCTACGTCGTCTCGGCCTTCGTGCGCTACGCGCCGCCGCGTCTGGCGAGCGGCAGCTGGGACGCGGCGCGCGACTCCGTCGGCGAGGACCTGATCGAGTACATCACGCAGTACATCCCGAACTTCCGCAGCTCGCTCGAGCAGTGGCTGCTGTACACGCCGTGGGACCTCGAGCAGCGCCTCGGGCTGACGGACGGCAACATCCGGCATCTGGACATGAGCCCGGACCAGGTCGGGAGTGGACGCTCGATCTCGGCGTCCCCGTACGGGACGCCGGTCGCCGGGCTGTTCCTCTGCGGCTCCGGCACCCACCCCGGCGGGGACGTGACGGGCGCGCCGGGACACAACGCGGCCCATGCCGCGATGGAGGCGGCGGCGTGAGGGACGAGGCGACGTTCACGGTCAAGGCCGGTCTGGCGGAGATGTTGAAGGGGGGCGCGATCATGGATGTGGTCACGCCGGAGCAGGCGCGGATCGCCGAGGCCGCCGGTGCCTGCGCCGTGATGGCATTGGAGCGCGTGCCGGCGGACATCCGCCGCGGTGGCGGCGTGGCGCGGATGTCGGATCCGGAGGTGATCAGGGGGATTCAGGAGGCGGTCACGATCCCGGTGATGGCGAAGGCGCGGATCGGTCACTTCGCCGAGGCGCAGGTGCTACAGGCGCTTGAGGTGGACTACGTCGACGAGTCGGAGGTGCTGACGCCCGCCGACGAGGTCAATCACGTCGACAAGTGGGCGTTCAGGGTGCCGTTCGTGTGTGGCGCGACGAACCTCGGCGAGGCGCTGCGGCGCATCGGCGAGGGCGCGGCGATGATCCGCAGCAAGGGCGAGGCGGGCACCGGCGACATCGTCAACGCGGTCACGCACATGCGCAAGATCACGGGTCAGATCCGCGGGCTGCGAGCGCTGGCCGAGGCCGAGCTGGCGAGCGCCGCGAAGGAGCTGCAGGCGCCGCTGGACCTCGTCCGCGGCGTGGCTGAGCGTGGCAAGCTGCCGGTCGTCCTGTTCTGCGCCGGCGGGATCGCGACCCCGGCGGACGCGTCGCTGATGATGCAGCTCGGCGCCGAGGGCGTGTTCGTCGGCTCGGGGATCTTCAAGAGCGAGGATCCCGAGCGGCGCGCGAAGGCGATCGTCGAGGCGACGACCCACTACGCCGACCCGGAGCGGGTCGCGGCCGCCTCGACCGGCCTGGGCGGCGCGATGGTGAGCGTCGAGTCCTCCAAGCTCGAGACCGAGCAGCTGCTCGCACAACGCGGCTGGTAGGCAATCCTATGATGAGGTCAATGACATGGCCGTGACGAGTCCTTTGCGTATCGGCGTCGTCGGCGGCGGCCTCGCCGCCCAGGCGGCGCACCTGCCGTCCCTCGCGGCGATGCCGGGCCGCTTCTCGCTCGCCGCGCTGGTCGAGCCCGACGCCGCGCTCGCCGCGACGCTCTGCCGTCGCCACGGGATCGAGCGGCACTACCCCGAGCTCGCCGATTTGCTGGCGAGCAACTCGGTCGAGGCGGTCGTGCTGACCTCGCCCAACGCCACGCACGCCCCGCAGGTGCGCGCGGCGCTCGAGGCCGGTCTCCACGTCCTCGTCGAGAAGCCGATGTGCATCAGCCTCGCGGACGCGGACGAGATCGTCGCCGCGCAGCGCCGCAGCGGACGGGTCGTGCAGGTCGGCTACATGAAGCGCTTCGACGAGGCGTACGAGGCGCTGCTCGCCGACGTCCCGCGCGCGTCCGCGATCCAGCACATCGAGGTGCTCACGTACGACCCTCGCTTCGTCCGCTTCTTCGACGAGGGGGAGATCGTCGCCGCGCGCCCGCCGGACGCGGACGCCGCCGACCGCCTCGCCGCGCTCGAGCACGAGCAGGTCCGCGCCGCGTTCGGGCGCGACGTCGGCGGGCCGCAGGCCGAGGCCGCGTTCTCGTCGGTCTTCCTCGGGGCGCTCGTCCACGACGTCAACGTCGTGCACGGGGTGCTCGAGGCGGCGGGTCACGCGGAGCCGGTCGACGTGGTCGACGCATGGTGGGGCCGCGGCCGCGGCGGTGGCGGCACGGCCCGCCTCGCGAACGGCGCCACCTGGACGACGACGTGGCTCGACCTTCCGGGCGCGCACGAGTTCCAGGAGCGGATCGCGGTCTACGCCGACGACGGCGTGCGCGAGCTGCGGCTGATCGCGCCGTACTCCTCGTTGCGCACGCAGGCAAGCGTCTACCGGCGCAGCGGCGGGCAGGACGCTCGTCAGATCGCGCACGAGGTTCGTGCGCTGAGCTCGAGCTTCGCGCGCGAGCTTGCGCACTTCCACGATTGCGTGCGTCAGGGCGCTCCATGCCGGACGCCGCCCGAGCAGGCGAGGAAGGACATCGAGCTGCTGACGCGCATGTTCGCGTGCGCGCGGGACACGCGGCCGGGCGCCTCGCCCGCAGAGCCGCTCGCCGCCGGGACGGGGCGGTCATGAGCGCCCGCGTCGCGATCGTGACCGGCGGCTCGTCCGGGATCGGACGGGCGAGCGCGCTCGCGCTCGCCCGCGACGGCTTCGACGTCGGCATCACCTACCGCGCCAACGAGGCGGGGGCCGCGCGCGTGCGCGCCGAGGTCGAGCGCATCGGGCGCGCCGCCCACGCGCTCCAGGCGGACCAGTCCACGCCGAGCGCCGCCGGCGAGGCGGTGCGACAGCTGTCCGAGCTGCTCGGGGGCGTCGACGTGCTCGTGAACAACGCCGGCGCGAACCGCCGCATGGACATCCTGGAGGAGACCGAGGCGGAGTGGCGCCGGACGCTGGACGTCAATCTCACCGGTCCGTTCCTGGCGGCGCAGGCCGCCGCGCGCGCGATGGTCGAGCAGGGCCGCGGCGGGCGGATCGTCAACGTGACGTCGATCCTCGAGACGACGCCGCTGATCGGCGCCGGCGCCTACTGTGCCTCGAAGGCCGCGCTCGGCATGCTGACGAAGGTGATGGCGATCGACCTTGCACCCCACGGGATCACCGTGACGGCCGTCGCGCCCGGTCACACCGCCACGCCGATGAACGACTTCGCCGACGACGCGGACGTGACCGCGGCGCCGCGGCCCGCGATCCCGCTCGGCCGGCCGGCGACCGCGGACGAGATCGCCGCGTTCATCGCGTTCCTCTGCTCGCCCGCGGCCAGCTACGCGACGGGCGCGTCCTTCCTGGTCGACGGCGGCCTCGCGCTCGTGACGGGGCCGCAGGTGCTGGAGCGCAGCATCGAAGACGGCGACTGAACGGCCTCTCCTGACCGCGCCCGCGGCGGCCACAAAAGGTGATACGGTGATTAGATCAGTGCGCTGATCTCAGTCGCATCGCCCATCTCGGACCCGGCGGCAGCCGCGTCGAGCGCCAACTAGGAGGACCAGATGTCAACGCCCGTAGCCGGCACGCGAGGCCCAGCACTGCTCGCGGAGGCGGCGCGCTACATCCCCGGTGGGGTGAACTCCGCGCGGCGCAACGCCAGAAGCCAGGTGATCGTGAGAAGCGCCAAGGGCGCCTACCTGGAGGATGTGGACGGCAAGCGCTACATCGACTACCACGCGGCGTACGGCGCGATCCTGCTCGGCCACTCCTATCCCGCCGTCAACGAGCGCGTCATCGAGGCGATGGAGGATCGCGTCCTGTTCGGCGTCGGCGTCACCGAGGGCGAGGTCGAGCTCGCGCGCAAGATCGTCGAGCACGTGCCCTCGGTCGAGAAGGCGCTGCTGTGCAACAGCGGCTCGGAGGCGACCTTCCACGCGCTGCGCGTCTCGCGCGCCTACACGGGGCGCGAGCGGATCGTGAAGTTCCAAGGCCACTACAACGGCTTCCACGACTCCGTGCTGCTGAACATCGGGACTCCGCGCGAGCTGCTGGGCCAGCTCGATCCGGGCTCGAAGGGCATGGTGAAGTCCACGCTCGAGCTGACGGACGTCTGCCGCTACAACGACCTCGAGGACGTCGAGAACGTCCTGCGCCGCGAGCAGACGGCGGCGCTGATCGTCGAGCCGGTCGCGCACAACTCGCCCGGCATCCGGCCGCTCGACGGCTTCCTCGAGGGACTGCGCGAGCTGTGTGACCGTTACGGGACGGTGCTGATCTTCGACGAGGTCATCACCGGCTTCCGCCACCACGTCGGCGGCTACCAGGCGATCTGCGGCGTGATGCCCGATCTCACGACGATGGGCAAGGCGATCGCGAACGGCTTCCCGATCGCGGTCGTCGGCGGCAAGGCCGAGATCATGGACCGCTTCAACACGCACCCCGACGGCGACGTGCAGTTCGGCGGCACCTACAACGGCAACGGCATGGGCGTCGCGGCGGCGCTCGCGACGATCGCCGAGCTGGAGGACGGCACCGTGCACGAGCATCTCTTCCGCCTCGGCGACCGCATGCGCGCGGGGCTGACCGAGATCGCCGAGCGGGCGGGCGTCCCGCACGTCGTCTCCGGCTACGGGTCGCTCTTCATCCTGCTGTTCATGGACGGGCCGCTGACCAGCTACGACGACGCGCTGCGCAACGACGACGCGCTGTTCGTGCGCTATCGCCAGGAGCTGGTCCGCCGCGGCAGCTTCGAGGAGCCGCTCAGCTACGGCCGCAGCCACATCAGCTACAGCCACACCGAGGACGACATCGACCGCAGCCTCGAGGCAGCCGAGGAGGCGCTCGGCGCCGCGCTCGCCGCGCGCTAGCGCGAGGCGGGCGTCCGGGCGTCGCCTGGGCGCCCGCCGCTTGACACTGAACAACCGTTTATGATCTAATGAATAGATCATGCGACAGGCTGTGTCGCGTGAAGGAGAGACCCCAGCAGGAGGAACTGGAGAGATGACGGATTCGTCGGAACCGCGGCTCGTCGGGCTGCCCACGCCTCCGCAGGACGCGCTGTCGAGCGGCGCGATCTGGCGGATGGATCGCGAGACGTTCCTCAAGAAGGGCGCGGCCGGTGTCGTGACCCTGTCGGGCCTCGGCGCGCTCCTGAGCGCGTGCGGCAGCGGAGCCGGCACCCAGGCCGCCGCGGGCGGCGGCAAGCGTCCCGCGACTCCCACCGGCAAGTTGACGGTCGAGATCTCGAACGCGATCAACTTCCTCGACCCGGCGCGCAAGCTCAGCTCCGGCGAGTACGCCCTGCTCGGGTCGATGCTCGAGGGCCTCGTCCGCTTCAACGCCGACTTCACGGCGATCGAGCCTGCGCTCGCGACCAGATGGGAGCGTCTGAGAAACGACTCGGAGTGGGTGTTCCACCTGCGTCCGAACGTCAAGTTCCATGACGGCAACGTGCTTGACGCGAAGGCTGTCGCGAGCTCGCTCGAGCACTACCAGAAGCAGGCCGGCAGCGTGTTCGCGTACCTGTTCACGGGGCTCAAGAGCATCGACAGCTCGGATCCGAGCACGGTCGTCGTCAAGTTCTCCGCTCCCCAGCCGGACTTCCTGCGCCTGTTGCCGACGCTGCAGATCATCTCGCCCGCCATGCTGCACGGCTCGGCGGCCGACGTGACGCGCCGGACCAACCAGCATCCGGTCGGCACGGGGCCGTTCCGCTATCTCAGCCAGCAGCCGGGCGCGAACCTCATCGTCCAGGCGTTCCCCGACTACTGGGGCGACGGGCCGTGGTTCGAGCAGGTCGTCTTCCGCGTCGTCGGGCAGGAGAGCGCCCACGTGACGGCGCTGGAGGCGGGGGACGTCGACCTCATCAGCGACGTTCCGCCCGTGCTGCTCACCTCCCTGCGCGCGAACCCGAGCTTCGCGGTCAGCACCGTCCAGCATTCGTGGGTCGTGGGCACGATGGCCTTCGCGTGCGACGAGCCGCCGTTCGACGACGTCAGGGCGCGCCAGGCCGTGGCGCACGCGCTCGACAAGCAGCAGCTCGTCGAGAAGGTGCTGCGCGGCCAGGCCGCCGTGCTCGACTCGCCCGTGCCGCCGGGGATCTACGGGTCGACGCCGCCCTCCGTCGCCTACGACTACGACCCCGCGAAGGCGAAGCAGCTGCTGCAAGCAGCCGGGCACACGGCGCCGGTGCAGGTGAAGGTGACGTCGTACACCACCGTGCCGCTCGCCGGCCAGCTCGGGCCCGCGATCGTCGCGCAGCTCAACGACGCCGGCTTCGACGCGTCGTTCACCCTGCTCGAGCAGGGTGTCGGCGTGAAGGACCTGATCAGCCCGAAGCGCAAGTACCACATCCACTTCGGCAATCTGGGCTGGTTCGGCGGCTCGCTCGCGCAGTTCCAGGGGATGCCGTTCATCACGCACTACGCCGGCAAGGAGATCCTCGCCGCGCTGCAGCGCGTCGGCGCAGTTCAGGAAGGGCCCGAGCGGCTCGCCGCGATCGCGCACGCACAGGATCTGGTCCTGCACGAGCTTCCGAGCCTCAGCCTGTGGACGATCAAGTCGTCCGACGTGTTCGAGCGCAGCATCAAGGACTACGAGGCCCCGCGCGACGGGTTCTCGTCCGACTACCACCTCGCCTACCGGTCGGTCGCGGCCTGACGCTGCGGCTATGGGCGGCTACATCGGAAGGCGCATCGCACAGGGGCTGATCGTGATCGTGGCGGCGATCACGATCAGCTTCGCCCTCGCGAACGTGCTCGGCAATCCCGTCGACGTCGTCGCCGGGTACAACCTCTCGCCGCAGCAGCGCGCCCAGCTCGTGCATGCCTACGGGTACGACAAGCCGATCGCCGAGCGCTACGTCACGTACGTGTCGAAGGTGAGTCACGGCGACTTCGGGCAGTCGCTGCGCAACGACGATCCAGCGGCGCAGGTCGTGCTGCACGCGCTGCCGTACACGGCCGTGCTCGTGCTCGGCGCGATCCTCACCGCATGCGCAGTGGCGATCCCGGTGGCGATCCACAGCGTCCTGCGGCGCGAGTCGCGGCTCGACCGCGTGTTGCGGCGAGGTCTGGCGCTGGTGCAGGGCGTGCCGGAGTTCTGGCTCGCGCTGCTGCTCGTGCTGCTGTTCTCGGTGACGCTCCACTGGCTGCCGAGCATCGGCGCATCCGGCGTCCAGTCGCTGATCATGCCGGTGCTCGCGCTCTCGCTCCCGCTGATGTCCACGATCGTGCGCCTCGTGCGCTCTCAACTGGTCGACGTGCTCGGCATGGACTTCATCACGGCGCTGCGGGCGAAGGGGCTCACGATGCGGGAGATCGTCTTCCACCATGCGGTGCGCAACTCGCTCGCGCCGTTCGTCACCTTCCTGGCGCTGCAGCTCGGCTGGCTCGTGGGCGGGACGATCCTGGTCGAGAACGTCTTCAGCTGGCCGGGGATCGGCAGCCTGATGGTGTCCGCCACCCAGGTGCGCGACCTCACCGTCATCGAGGCATGCGTCGTGCTCGTCGCGACCGCCTACGTCGTGCTGAACCTGTTGGCGGATCTCGCCATCGCGGCGATCGATCCGCGCGTGCGGGTGGCGGCGCGATGAGCGCGCATGCAGTCGGGGTCACGACCCCGCCCGCGTCCCGCAGCGCGCTCGCTCGCAGCGCGAGCCGGCTGCGCGCCCTGCCGGGGTCGCTCGTCGCCGGAGGCGCGCTGCTGGCCGGCTTCGTCCTGTTCGGCCTGCTCGCTCCGCTCGTGCTCGGCGACCCGAACAAGCAGGACCTCAACGCAGCCTACGCCAGGCCCGGCTCCCCGCATCACCTGCTCGGCGCCGACCCGCTCGGGCGCGACGTGCTGGCATGGGTCGCCGGCGGCGTTCGCGTCTCGCTCGTCGTCGTCGTCGGCGTGGTGGCGCTGTCCGCGCTGATCGGCGTCGTCGTCGGCCTCGTCGCCGGCTACGCGGGCGGCATCGTCGACGCGACGCTCATGCGGATCGTGGACCTCCAGCTCGCGATCCCGCCGATCCTGCTGTTCATCGCCGCCTCGGCCGTGATCTCGACGACGGTGCTCAGCCTGATCCTGCTGATCAGCGCCGTCATGTGGGTGCCGTATGCGCGCCTCGTGCGCACGCAGATCCAGATCGAGCGCGAGCGCTCGTCCGTGATCGCGGCGCGGCTCGCCGGGGCGACGCGCCGGCGCGTGCTGTTCGCCCACCTGCTGCCCGCGACGAGCACGCTCGTGCTCGTGCTCGCCTCGCTGCAGGCCGGCTTCGTGGTGCTGTGGGAGGCGGGGCTGAGCTTCCTCGGGCTCGGCGTCCAGCCGCCGACGACGAGCCTCGGCTACCTGATCGCCCAAGGCCGCGAGGCGCTGGGGGTGGCCTGGTGGATCATCGTCATCCCGGGAGCGGTGCTTGCGCTGTTCGTGATGTCGGCGAATCTGTTCGGCGACGGTCTGCGCGACTACTTCGGCGTCGACGCCGAGCTGCTCGAGCCATGACCGGCGAGGGCGTTGCGGTCGAGCGCCTGAGCGTGGTCGCGCGCGGGGGCGGCTCCGAGACGCAGCTCGTCGAGGACGTGAGCCTGCGGCTCGCGCCCGCGACGATCATGGGGATCGTCGGCGAGACCGGCGCCGGGAAGACGCTGACGATGCGCGCGCTGCTGGGCCTGCTGCCGCGCGGCACGCAGGCGAGCGGAGCGCTCTCGCTCGCGGGCGCGCCGCCGCTGGCGCTGGAGGCGGTGACGGCGGTCCGCGGGCTGCTGGGCCGCCAGACGAGCGTCGTGCTGCAGAACCCGCTCGGCATGTTCGACCCGTTGATGCGGATCCGCGACCAGCTGACCGAGGGCGTCGTACGCCGCAGACTGATGACGAGCGCGCAGGCGGCGCAGCGCGCCTCGCAGCTGGTCCGGGAGATGGGCTTCTCGGATCCCGACGCTGTGCAGCGGCTCTACCCGCATCAGCTCAGCGGCGGCATGGCGCAGCGGCTGGCCTGCGCGATGGCGATGATGCCGCGCCCGCAGCTGCTCGTGCTCGACGAGCCGACCTCGGCGCTGGACGCGAACGTCCGCGTCGAGGTGCTCAAGCTGTTCCGGCGCCTCGCCCAGGACGAGGGGACCGCGGTCTTCCTCGTCAGCCACGACCTCGGGCTCGTCGGCCACTTCTGCGACGCGATCGCCGTCATGTACGCCGGCCGGGTGCTCGAGCACGGCCGCACCGCGGAGGTGCTCGCGGCGCCGCAGCATCCGTACACCGTCGCCCTGCTGAGTTCCTCGGCGACGCTGACCGCCCGACGGCGCGAGCCGCTCCCGGGCATCGAGGGGGCGCCTCCGCGCCCCGGCACCTGGCCCTCCGGCTGCGTCTTCGAGCCGCGCTGCACGGCCGCGTTCGAGCGCTGCAAGGAGGTGCGCCCGGCGCTGTCCGGGGACCCCGAGCATGCGACCGCCTGCCTGCTCGTCGAACGGGAGGACGCGCGTGCAGTCTCCTGAGGCCGAGCGCGGCCAGCAGGGCACGCCGATCCTCGTCGTCGAGGATCTCACGCGGACGTACGTGAAGCGCGGCGTCCGGCGTCCGGCGCTCGACGGCGTCTCGTTCTCGCTCGAGCGCGGCCGGACGATCGCGGTCGTCGGCGAGAGCGGCGCGGGCAAGAGCACGCTGGCGCGGCTGGTCGCCGGGCTCGAGCGCCCCGACCGCGGCGCGGTGCGCGTCCACGGAGCGCCGCCGCGCGTGCGCTCCGGCGCCGCCTCGCCGGTCCAGATGGTCTTCCAGCATCCCGTGGAGGCGCTCAACCGCTTCGTGAGCGTGGGCTCGAGCATCGCCGAGCCGATCCACGGGGTCGGCAAGCAGGAGAAGCGCAGGCGGGTCGCGGAGCTGCTCGAGCAGGTGGGCCTCGACCCCGGCCGCGCGGGCGAGAAGCCGGCGCGCTTCAGCGGCGGGCAGCTCCAGCGCATCGTGATGGCGCGCGCCCTGGCGGCCGAGCCCGAGGTGCTGCTGTGCGACGAGCCGACGTCGGCGCTCGACGTCTCGGTCCAGGCGCAGATCGTCAATCTGCTCCTCGCCTTGCAGCAGTCGACGCGCTTCGCGTGTCTGCTGATCACGCACGACCTCGGCGTCGCGCAGGTGCTGGCGGACGACGTGCTCGTGCTGCTCCACGGCAAGCCGGTCGAGCTGACGCCGGCCGACGAGTTCTTCGAGCAGCCGCGCGAGGAGTACTCGCGTGGCCTGCTGCTCGCGACGAAGGGCCAGGCGCTGGTGCGCGGATGAGCGACGACGCCGTGCAGGTCGTCGCCTACGACGTGCCGATGCGCGACGGCGTGCGGCTCCCGGTCGACGTCTACCGCTCGACGCCCGAGCGCACGCCGGCGATCCTCCTGCGCACGCCGTACGACCGGCGCTTTCTCCCGCACCGCCTGTTCGAGCTCGACCCGCTCGCGCTCGCCCGCGGCGGCTTCGCGGTCGCGATCCAGGACGTCCGCGGGCGCTTCGCCGCCGAGGGGACGTGGGAGCCGCTGGTGCCTGACGCCCAGGACGGCGCGGACGCCGTCGCGTGGCTGCGCGCACAGCCGTGGTGCGACGGTCGCGTCGTCACCGCGGGCAACTCGTACAGCGGCTGCGTGCAGTTCCGGCTCGCGCAGGCGCGCCCCGAGGGGCTGCTCGCGGTCGCCCCGACGGTCGGCGGCGCGTTCGCGGACGTCCTGCGGCCTGGCGGCGCGCTGCGCCTCTGCGCGATCGACATGTTCGTCGGCTGGGCGATGCTCGACGCGCTGGCGGGCGAGCTGCCCGCCGCCGAGCGCGCGGAGCTCGAGCAGCTGCTCGACGGCTCACCGCTCGAGCGCTTCCACGCGTTCCTCGAGCCCGGCAGCCTCGCGGCGCGGATGGGCGAACCGGTGCGCCGCTGGCTCGATCCGCCGCAGTCGGATCCCTACTGGACGACGGTGACCGCGGTGCCGGAGCGGCCGCTGCCGGCGATCCACACGACCGGCTGCTACGACTCGTGTGCGTCGGCGGCGGTCGCGGCGCACGCCGTCTGGAGCGCGGCCGCCGACGAGCAGTGCCCGCAGCTGCTGACGCTCGGGCCGTGGGAGCACCAGCTGTACGTGACCGTCGCTCCAGTGCTCGGCCTCGACGACCCGCGCGTCCCGGGCGCCGACTTCGCCCACGCCCGCCAGCGCGCCTTCTTCGAGTCGGTCATGCGCGGAGAGCCGGGCAGCGGGATGGCGCCGGTCATGAGCTACGTGCTCGGCCGCAACCGCTGGCACGAGGACACGCAGTGGCCGCCGCGCGGGGTGCGCTCGGTCGCGCTCTCGCTCGTGCACGCTGCGGAGGGCGGCGCGCTCGCGCGCGAGGCGACGGGGCCGCCGGCGCCCTGCCGCTACCGCTACGACCCGCGGGACCCGGTGCCCACGTTCGGCGGTGCGCACGCGATGTGGCGGGTCACCGGGCCGTTCGAGCAGGCGGCGGTCGAGGCGCGCGCCGACGTCCTCTGCTTCACCTCGGGCGCATTCGACGCCGAGCTGGAGATCGCGGGGGAGCCCGTCGCGCACCTCGTCGTCGGCTCCTCCGCGCCTGCGACGGACTTCGTCGTCAAGCTCTGCGCCGTGCTGCCGGACGGGCGCTCGATCGCGCTCGTCAACGGCAACTGGAGCGGTCGCCTGGCGGACCTGCCGGCTGCCGCGGACGCGTCGCTGCGCCGCTGCTCGATCCGGCTCGGGCCGATCCACGTCGCGCTTGCGCCGGGGACGCGGCTGCGCCTGCAGGTCACGTCGAGCAGCTACCCCGACCTCTATCCCAACCCGAACACCGGCCACGACCTGCGGCTCGGGCCGCCGCCGAGCGTCGCCGTCGCCGAGCAGACGGTGCTCGCCGGCGCCGGCGCCTCGACGCTCGAGTTGCCCGTGCTCGGCGCGCTGCGATGACGATGGCGGAGCTCTACAACCCGTTCGCGCAGGTCGTGCGCGACGATCCCTTCCCGATCTATCGCACGCTGCGCGAGGAGCTCCCCGTCTACCACAATCCGGTGCGGAACCTGTGGGCGCTCTCGCGCTACGACGACGTGCTGGCGGCGACACGCGACTGGGAGACGTTCTCGCACGCCTGGGGGGTCGAGCTCGACGACACGGGCGACATCATCGGCCCGGGCGACTTCCTCGACACCGACCCGCCGCTGCACGACGCGCTGCGCAAGGTCGTGCGGCACCGCTTCGCGCCGAAGCGCGTGCTCGAGGAGGAGGCGGAGATCCGCGGCAAGGCCGTGGAGCTGCTCGAGCCGTGGGCCGCCGGGGAGGAGGTGGAGCTCTCGCGCGAGGTGTGCTGGCGGCTGCCCGTGTGGCTCGTCTCGCGCGTCTTCGGCTTCCCCGACGAGGACGCGCCGCTGCTGATCGAGCTCGGTCGCGAGGTCCTGACGCGCGAGGTCGAGGACGGCGCGATCCCCGACTCGGCACGCGAGGCGTACACCACGCTGCGCGCGTATCTCACCGCGGCCGCCGAAGCGCGCATGCGCGCGCCGGGGAGCGACCTGCTGAGCGACATCGTGCAGGCGACGATCGACGGGCGCCGGCTGGAGCTGGAGGAGATCCTCGGCATGTGCGTACTGCTGTTCGTCGGCGGCACCGAGACGACGGCCAGCTTCCTCGCGACCTCGCTCGTCCTGCTCGAGCGCCGCCCCGACGCGTGGGACGGGCTGCGCGCCCGGCCCGAGCAGATCCCGGCCGCGATCGAGGAGCTGCTGCGCTTCGACCCGCCGTTCCACAAGTTCTCGCGCACGACGACGCGGCCGGTCGAGCTGCACGGCGTCACGATCCCCGCACACGCGCGCGTCGTGCTGCTCTACGCCTCCGCGAATCGCGACGAGCGGCGCTTCGCGGCGCCCGACGAGCTCGACTTCGAGCGCGAGCAGCTGCGGCACCTGGCGTTCGGCAACGGGGTGCACTTCTGCCTCGGCGCGCCGCTCGCCCGCCTCGAGACGCGGATCGCGCTCGAGGAGATCGCGCGGCGGATCGGGCGCTTCGAGATCACGGCTCCGCCGGAGCGCCTGCCGACGCACGGGACGCGGGGCTTCGCGACGCTGCGTGCCCGTCGCCTGTAGGCCGTGGCGCTGCGCATGAGCAGCTGGCATGCCCATCTGCCGGCCGGAGCGGATCCGGACCCGGCGCTGCTGCTCGCCCGCGAGTCGCTCCCGCGAGCCTGGGCGCGCCATTTCGCCGAGCGCCCCGAGCGGACCGCGTTGGGCACGTGCGACGGCGACTCGATGACGTACGGCCAGCTCGATGCGCGCTCGCGCGCAGTCGCGGGACGGCTCGCCGCCGCCGGTCTGCGCGCGGGCGACCGGATCCTGATGAGCGCCGCGGCGTCGCTCGAGCTGGCGGTCGCCTACGTCGCCGCGCAGCGCCTCGGCCTGATCGTCGTGCCGGTCAACGCCGCCTACACGCAGCGGGAGATCGACCACATCCTCGCGGACGCCCGGCCGTCCGGCGCGATCGCCGGGTCTGCGAGCCACGCAGCCTGGATGCGCGGCGCCGGCGTGGTCTGCGGGCCGGAGGTCGAGCTGCCGGACGGACCGCCGCCGCCGCTCGATCGGGCGCGGTGCGATGACCTCGCGCTGATCGCCTACACCTCCGGCACCACCGGGGCGCCGAAGGGTGCGATGCTCTCGACCGGCAACCTGCTCGCGAGCGCCGAGGCGGTGCGGCTCGCATGGCGCTGGGCGCCCGAGGACCGGCTCGTCCTCGCGCTGCCGCTGTTCCATCTCCACGGCCTCGGCGTCGGGCTGCACGGCACGCTCGTCGCCGGCGCCTCCGCGGTCCTGCTCCCGAAGTTCGAGGTCGGCGCGGTGCTCGACGCCGCCGCGAACGAGCGCGCGACGCTCTTCTTCGGCGTCCCCACGATGTACGCGCGCCTGGCCGCGTCGGCGCGCGTCGGCGAGCTTGCGCGGCTGCGGCTGTGCGTCTCCGGGTCGGCCCCGCTGTCGGCCGAGCTGCACCGCGCGCTCGCCGAACGCGCCGGCCAGCGCGTGATCGAGCGCTATGGCATGACCGAGACGGTCATGAACGTCTCGAACCCCTACGACGGCGACCGCCGCGCGGGCAGCGTCGGCCTGCCGCTGCCCGGGGTGGAGCTGCAGCTCGCCGGCGACGGCGAGATCCTCGTGCGCGGTCCGAACGTCTTCCGCGGCTACTGGGAGCGCCCCGAGGCCACCGCCGCGTGCTTCACCGAGGACGGCTGGTTCCGGACCGGCGACCTCGGAGTGCTCGACAGCGATGGCTACCTGCGCATCGTCGGGCGCAGCAAGGAGCTGATCATCAGCGGCGGCTACAACGTCTACCCGCGCGAGATCGAGGACGTCCTGCGCGAGCATCCGCATGTGCAGGACGTCGCGGTCGCCGGCCTTCCGTCAGACGAGTGGGGGGAGACCGTCGGCGCCTGGATCGTCCCCCGCGGGGATCTCGACGTCGACGAGCTGCTCGCCTTCGCCGCGGATCGGCTCGCCGGCTACAAGCGACCGCGTGCCGTGCAGATCCTCGACGAGCTGCCGCGCAACGCGCTCGGCAAGGTCCTCAAGCACAAGCTGCCCGCGCCGAGCTGAGCTGCGCTCGCGAGGCTGCGCATCCGCACCGCAGCGGGCGTTGATCGGGCAGAGGTAGTGTGATTAGATCTCTCTATGCGGGTCATCGGATATGCGGACCGGCTCGTGGCCGCGCCAGCAGATCGCATCCGCTTCATGGTGAGCTGCGAGACCGGCGCCTACAGAGCGGACCTCGTGCGGCTGACCGGCGACAGCGCGGCGGGAGGCTTCTGCGAGGAGCCGGTTCCCAGCACGGTCGAGGGGACGTATGAGGGCCGGCTGCAGCCGCTTCCCCTGGGCTCGTTCCTGCGCGTGTCCGCGCCCGAGCGGTTCGCCGTCTCCTCGGGCTGGACGTTGCAGGCGTGGGTGCTCCCGACGCTGCCGGGCAGCCGCCAGGCGATCGTGTCCCAGCGCTGCGCCGCGACCGGACGCGGATGGGCGCTGTGCATCGACCCGGACGGCGGGGTGGGCCTCGACGTCGGCGACGGCGATGGCGTCGCCGTCCACCTTGGCACCGGCACCCCGCTCGAACCGCGCACGTGGCATCTCGTCGGCGCGAGCTTCGATGCCGCGAGCCGTGAGGCGTGCGTGTGGCAGCGGCCGCTGAGCGCATGGCCCGGGATCGAGCCGGTGGTGCGCCGCGAGCGGATCGCCGGTCTGCCGGCGGCAGTGACGGACGGTCTTCCGGTGCTGATCGCCGCCGAGGCCGACGAGCGCAGTCCGAGCGGGACCGCCGCGCACTTCAACGGCCGGATCGAGAGCCCGCGGGCCTATCGCCGCGCGCTCGACGAGCGCGAGCTCGCCTCGCTGTGGGAGGGCGCGGATCCCGCGCCCTCCGACCTCGAGGCGGCGTGGGATCTCGGCGCCGAGCCGTCGAGCGCGCGCGTCGTCGACCGCTCGCCGCGGGCACACCACGCGGAGGCGGTCAACACGCCGACGCGCGCCGTGACCGGACATGCCTGGGACGGCAGCGTCCAGGACTTCGCCAAGGCGCCCGAGCAGTACGCCGCGATCCACTTCCACGACGACGACCTGACCGACGCCCAATGGGAGAGCGACTTCTCGCTCGTCGTGCCCGAGGACCTGCCCAGCGGCGCCTACGCGGTCCGGCTGACGGCCGGGGACGAGCGCGACCGCGTGCCGTTCTGGGTGCGGCCGATGCGCGACGCGCAGCGCGCCCCGGTCGCGTTCCTCGCCTCGACGTTCACCGACCTCGTCTACGCCAACTACGCGATCTTCGTGCGCGACGCCGAGAAGGCGGCGTTCCTGCTGCGCGACGACGCACTCAAGCGGGGACCGACGCCGGAGGAGGAGGCGACGGTGGCGTTGGGCCTGCGCTGCGGCTACGACGTCCATCCGGACGGCAGCGGCGTCATGTACGTCTCGAAGCTGCGGCCGCTGCTGACCTTCCGCCCGGACTTCACGTTCAACGCCAACGGGGCGCCGGCGAGCTTCAGCGCGGACCTGCGGGCGCTCGAATGGCTCGAGCACGAGGGCGTCGCGTGGGACGTCGTCACCGACGAGGACCTGCACGCCGAGGGCGAGGCGGCGCTCGCCCCCTACGCGGTGGTCGTCACGGGCAGCCATCCCGAGTACTGGTCGGCGGCGATGCTCGACGGGCTGCGGACCTACCTGGACGCGGGCGGGCGCCTGATGTACCTCGGCGGCAACGGGTTCTGGGGCGTCGTCTCGCCCCTGCCCGAGGAGCCGCACGTGATCGAGGTTCGCCGCGGGCTCACCTCGACCCGCTCCTACACGCCGAGCCCGGGGGAGGAGCACCACAGCTCGACGGGGGAGCTCGGCGGGACCTGGCACACGCGCGGGCGTCGCGCCTACCCGCTCGTCGGCGTTGGCTTCACGGCGATGGGCGCTGGATCGGCACGGCCCTACCGGCGCCTGCCAGACAGCTTCGATCCCCGCGCGCGCTACGTCTTCGACGGCGTGGGAGCGGACGAGCCGATCGGCGCCGAGGGGGACTTCCTCGGCGCGGCCGGCGGCTGGGAGGTCGATCGCTTCGATGTCGATGCCGGCACGCCGCCGCACGCGCTGCGGCTCGCGACGGCCGACGGGTTCAGCGATCACTACCAGCTCGTGCTCGAGGACGTGGAGATGGCGGACTCGCTGCAGGGCGGGACGGTGTGCGACCGCGTGCGGGCGGACATGACGCTGCTCGAGTACCCGAACGGCGGCGGCGTGTTCTCCGTCGGGTCGATCTCGTGGATCGGCGCGCTCGCCCCGCACGGGTTCGACAACGCGGCGGCGCGCGTCACCGCGAACGTGCTGCACCGCTTCCGCGACCGCTCTCGTCCGATCGTGGACCGCTAGCCGGCGTCAGCGCGCGGCGACCGGCTCCGCGCGGGACCCGTCTGCCAGGTGCGGCGGGAAGACCGCGTCGGCGTTGCCGTGCATGAGCCGGGGCACCAGCGCGAGCGCCTCGTCGCCGCTCAGCCAGCCGTGCGCGACGAGCCCCTCGAGCGCGGACTGCAGCCCGCGCCGCGCGAGCTCCGCATGCCCGACGACGTTCTCGACCGTGCAGTAGTCGCCGCCGAAGCAGAGCAGCTTGCTGGCCGGGGCCGTCGTGAGGAAGCGCTGCACGAAGTCGACCGTCGCGAGCGGCGCAAGGACCCACGAGAAGCACAGGTCGACGACGACGTTTGGCTGGTGCTTCGCGAGCGCGAGCAGCTGCTCCTGCTGCGGCCATGCCTTGTGCATCAGCACGAACGTCGTGCGCGGGTTCGCCTGCACGATCGGGGCGACGTCGCGGACGTGGTCGAAGACGTGCGCGAGCTGCGGGCTGTCGTTCCCGTCGAGATAGCCGAGGTGGAGCTTGACCGGAAGGCCGGCCTCCGTCGCGAGCGCGAGGCAGCGGCGGAACAGGAAGTCCTCGACGCGGCGGCGCTCGTCGAGGCTCGCGGAGCCGTCGCGCAGGCGCCGGAACGCCTGGCGCGGCGGCTCGCCCGCCGGGCCGAGCGCGAGCGGGCGGTGGTAGGCCCACAGGCACTTGACGGCGACGGCGCGGGCGGCGTAGCGCTCGAAGCACCACTCGATCGCGTCGAGATAGTCGTCGAGGCTGCCGACCTCGACGCCGCTCGCCTGCTCGACGGCGGCGTGGCGGCCGAGCACCAGCGGCACGAGCGAGATGTCCTGCTGGAGCAGCGACGGCGTCCGCGTCTCGCAGAACGGGTCAGCGTCGATCGTGTGGACCTGGCAGCGGGCGATGTTCGCGACGTCGCGCAGCACGTGCTCGTAGTAGCCCTCGACGCGCAGCGCGCGGCAGCGCGCGTCGATCTCCTCGACGCTGTCGCGCTCGAGCCGCAGGCCGAACAGCCGCTCCGTGGTGAGGTCGAGCGCCCGCACGTAGCCGGTCGCCCGCGACGCCGCGAGGTAGCTCGCCACCGCGTCCCACTGCTCGACCGGAGAGCGCTCGGGATCGCCGAGCAGATCGACCGCCTCCGGCGGCATCCCGGCGCTCACGAGATCGCGAACCGCGTAGCTGTAACAGAGCAGGCCGCTCCAGCCCGGAGCGATCGAGCCGGGCTCGCCGCTCGGGGCGTCGACGTAGCGGTATGCGCTCCCGCCCAACCGGTGGCGCTCCTCGACGAGGTGCTCGTGGGTGTCGACCCAGGGCGTGTCGTCGATCGCTCTGCGCAGCTCTCCCGACCTGGCACTCCAGTCCGGTGTGGTCATTGGATCACCCTCCTGCTCGGCCCTTGCGGATAAGGTCGTTATGTGATTAGATCACATACGCTTTGGAGGAGAGAGACGTCGTGAGGGCCCGATGGGTCGCTACCTCGTAGGCCGCCTGCTCCAGGCAGTGCTCGTGCTGGCGCTGCTGCTCGTCGCGGTCTTCTTCCTGATCCGGCTCGTGCCGGGCGATCCGGTGCGCATCGTGCTCGGGCCGCGGGCCTCGCAGGCGAGCGTCGACATCGTCCGACACCAGCTCGGGCTCGACCGCTCGACGCTCAGTCAGTTCGGGAGCTTCGCCAGCGGCGCAGTGCACTTCGACTTCGGCAGATCGATCGTCCAGAGCACGCCCGTCTCGACGCTGATCGCCCCCCGCATCGCCCCGAGCCTCTTCCTGATCGGCTACGGCCTGCTGGTCGCCTTCCTCATCGCCATCCCGCTCGCGCTCGTCTCCGCGCTGCACAAGGACCGGCCGTCGGACCACGCGATCCGCGGTGGTTCGACCATCGCGCTGGCGATGCCTCCGTTCTGGCTGGGCATCCTGCTCATCTACTTCGTGGGGCTCAAGCTCGGCCTGTTCCCGACCTCGGGCTACGGGCAGGGCTTCTGGGATCACCTCCGCAGCCTCACGCTCCCGGCGGTGACGCTGGGCGTCAGCGTGTCCCCGGTGCTGCTGCGCACGCTGCGCTCCAGCCTGCTGGAGACCTTCGGCGAGGGCTACGTCGAGGCGGCGCTGGCGCACGGGCTGACGAAGCGGCGCGTCCTCTACCGCCACGTGCTGCGCAACTCGCTCGCGGCGACGATCACGGTCGCCGGCGTGCTCGTCGGAGCGCTGCTGAGCTATGCCGTGGTCGTCGAGAGCGTCTTCGGCATCGCGGGCCTGGGGTCGCTGCTCGTGCAGTCGGTCAGCACGCGCGACTTCCCCACCGTCCAGGGCCTGACGTTCCTGTTCGCACTCTGCGTCGTCGTCGTCAGCGTCGTCACCGACGTCGTCTACGTCGTGCTCGATCCCCGGATCAAGCTGTGAGCGTCCGGTCCGCGACGAGGCTTCGTCGGCTGCGCACTCCGCGCGCCGCGCGCCGCCATCCGAGGGCGAGCCTGATCGTCGGCGTGTCGATCATCCTCGGCGTCCTGCTGCTCGGCGTGCTGCGGCCGCTGATGGGCCTGCCCGCCCCCGACACGCAGAACCTCGCCGACGTGCTCGCCTCGCCGTCGTGGGCGCATCCGTTCGGGACGGACAACCTCGGACGCGACGTCTTGAGCCGCACGCTCGCCGCGGCGCACCTGGACCTCGCGGTCGCGATCGCGCTGACGCTGATGTCGCTCGCCAGCGGCGTCCTGCTCGGCGCGCTCGCCGGCTTCGGAGGCCGCCGAACGGAGGCGGTGATCATGCGCCTCGCCGACGCGATGCTCGCGTTCCCCTTCATGATCCTGGTGATCGCCGTGGTCGCGGTCTTCGGCCCCGGCCTGAAGGGCGTCTTCGTCGGCGTCCCGCTCGCCGGCTGGGCGATCTACGCGCGCGTGACGCGCAGCGAGATGCTCGTGGTGCGCGAGAAGGACTACATGCTCGCCGCGCGGACGCTGGGCTACTCGCGCAGCCGCATGCTGCTGCGTCACGCGCTGCCGAACGTCTGGCGCCCCGCGCTCGTGCTGAGCACCGCAGACGTGGTCCTCAACCTCGTCCTGCTCGCGTCGCTCTCCTACTTGGGCCTGGGCGTCCAGCCGCCGACCCCGGAGTGGGGCGGGATCATCGCGGACGGCCAGCAGTACCTGCTGCAGGCGTGGTGGATCTCGACGCTCCCGGGATTGGTGGTCGTGCTCGTCGGGGCCGGCTTCAGCCTGATCGGCGACGGCCTCGCCGACCTCCTCGGCCAAGAGGTGAGGCTGACCGCATGAGCAGCGACGTCGTCCTGCGGGTCACAGATCTGACGGTCGAGTTTCCGTCGGCGCCCAGGCCGGTCCGCGCGGCGGACGGCGTCGGCTTCGAGGTGCGCGCGAGCGAGATCCTCGGAATCGTCGGCGAGTCGGGCAGCGGCAAGAGCGTCACCCTGCGCTCGCTGATCGGGCTGGTGCCGGGCACCGGCGCGGTCGTCGCCGGAAGCGCCGTGCTGGACGGCACCGACCTGCTGGCGTTGGACGGCAAGTCGTGGGCGCAGCACCGCGGATCCTCGGTCTCGATGGTCTTCCAGGACGCGATGAGCTCGTTGAATCCGGTGATGTCGATCGGTCAGCAGCTCTGCGAGGTCCTGCGCATCAAGGGAGGGCTTGGCGCGAAGGACGCGTTCGAGACCGGCGTCGGACTGCTCGAGCGCGTCGGCATCTCCGCCGCCAGACAGCGCATGGCCAACTTCCCCCACGAGCTCAGCGGCGGGATGCGGCAGCGGGTCATGATCGCCCTGGCGATCGCCGGAGATCCGAAGGTGCTGCTCGCCGACGAGCCGACCACCGCGCTCGACGTGACGATCCAGGATCAGATCCTGGCGCTGCTCGCCGACCTGCAGGACAGCCTGGGCATGTCGATGATCCTCGTCTCGCACGACCTCGACGTGATCGGACAGGCATGCGACCACGTGTGCGTGATGTATGCAGGCCGCGTCCTGGAGTACGGCACCGCCGAGGAGGTGCTTCGCACGCCTCGTCATCCCTACACCGCCGCGCTGCTCGCGTCCGTCCCGCGCGTGCGCACCGGGGAGGCGGCCCAGCGCCGGCTGGCGACGATCGGCGGACAGCCGCCGGAGCTCGACCAGCTGCCTCCCGGGTGTCCCTTCGCGCCGCGCTGCCCGCACGTCGCCCCGCAGTGCGCGCAGGCCCCGATGACCCTCGACCGCCCGAGTCCCGCGCACGGGACCGCGTGCATCCGCTGGGGTGACAGCGCCGATGACTGAGCCGCTGCTCGTGCTCACCGACGTCCACAAGCGCTTCGACCTGCGGGCCGGCGGCCTCGGCATCTTCCGCGGCTCCTCCGCCTCGCTGGTGGCGCTCGACGGCGTCTCGCTGGAGCTGCACGAGCAGGAGATCCTCGGCGTCGTCGGCGAGAGCGGCAGCGGCAAGAGCACGCTCGCGAAGGCGATCGTGCGCCTCAACCGCCCGGAGTCCGGCACGGTGGCCTACCGGGGGCGGGACGTGTTCGCACTCGAGCGCCGCGACGCCGCCGAGACGACCCGCCGCATCCAGCTCATCTACCAGGATCCGTACTCCTCGCTCAATCCGCGCATGAAGGTCAAGAGCGCGATCGGAGAGGCGGCGCGCGTCCACCGCTATGCGGAGCGAAGCACGGTCGACGCCGTCGTCAAGGAGCTGCTCAGCAAGGTGCACCTGGCGCCTGGGGTGGCGGAGCTCTACCCGCGCGAGCTCTCCGGCGGTCAGCGCCAGCGCGTGGCGATCGCACGCGCGCTCGCGGCCAGGCCCGAGATCCTCATCGCCGACGAGGCGGTCAGCGCGCTGGACGTCTCCGTGCAGGCGCAGGTCCTCAATCTCCTGCTCGAGCTGCAGCAGGAGCTCAAGCTCGCCGTGTTGTTCATCTCCCACCAGCTCGCGGTCGTCTCGCAGGTGGCCTCCCGGATCGCCGTCATGTACCTGGGTCGCATCGTGGAGACCGGGCCGGTCGAGGAGGTCTTCCACCGGCCCTCGCACCCCTACACGCAGGCGCTGCTGGCCGCGCAGCCCGGCGCGCACCGCCGCGGCGAGCAGCGCGTCCCCGCGCTGCGGGGGGAGATTCCCTCCCCGATGGACATCCCGGCCGGCTGCCGCTTCCGGACGCGCTGCCGCTTCGCCGAGGAGCGCTGCGCGTCGATCGACCCCCCGGCCGCGCAGGTGGCGCCCGATCACCTGGCGTGGTGCCACGTGCTGCCGCCGCCGGCGGCGCCTCCGCACGTCCCCGTCGAGCCGTCGCGCCTGGGCGATGCCGCGGGTTGAGAACGCTGCGCCCATGCCATTTGTGATCAGATCACCGGTCAACTCGGGTGTTCGCGGGTCGTGCGGCTCGCGCCCGGACAGGAGGAGAGCACTGTGACCATTCCGATGCCGCGGCTCCGGGCGTGCAGCGCCAGGTGCCTGAGGACTGCGTTGGCCTCGAGCGCCGTGGTCCTCGCGGCTGTGGCGGTTGGGGCCTGCGGCGGCAGCACGAGCGCCTCCAGCAGCAGCAGCGGCCTCACCGTGAGCCCCACGGGCCAGGTTCCCGTCAAGCCGACGCAGGGCGGGGCGCTGACGATCGCGCGCCCGTCCGACCCCATCACCCTCAACCCGCTGCTCGAGACCGACGTCGCCTCCGAGAGCGCCGCCATCCAGATCTTCGACCAGCTGGTCGAGACGATTCCCGGCAAGCCCGGCTATCAGCCCGGGCTGGCGAAGTCCTGGACCGTCTCGAGCGATGGGCTGACGTACACGTTCGAGCTGCGCGCGGCGAAGTTCTCCAACGGTCAGCCGGTCACGCCCGAGGACGTGGTCTTCTCGTTGGACAAGGCGAAGGACCCCGCGACCGGAAGCGCGATCGCGACCCTCTACGCGCCGATGAAGACGATCGAGGCGACGGGGCCCAGCGAGGTCAAGATCGACTTGTCGCAGCCGACGCCCGGCCTGCTCGGCTATCTGAGCATGCCGCAGGCCTCGATCCTGCCCGCCAAGATCTACAGGCAGCTCGGCCCGTCCAAGTTCGCCCTGAACCCGATCGGCTCCGGCGCGTTCAAGGTTCAGAGCTTCGTCAAGGGCCAGCGGCTCGTGATGGTGCGCAACCCGGATTACTGGCGGGCGGGCCTGCCGTACCTCGACAAGGTGACGTTGGTCCCCATGGCGGACGACAACGCTCGCGTCCTGAGCTTGCGCTCGGGCTCGGCCGACATCGCCGAAGGGGTCCCCTACTCGCAGCTGCGGGTGGTCGCCAAGGATGCCAGCCTGCAGCTGCTCATCGCGAAGGTCACCGTCCTCGAGACGGGCGGCATCTTCAACGAGCGCGTCAAGCCGCTCGACGAGCAGCTGGTGCGCCAGGCGTTGAACTATGCGACGCCGCGCGACGCGATCAACAAGACGGTGTTCGCAGGGCTGGCGCAGCCGGCGAACTCGGTGCTGCCGCGGATGGACGACTGGGACCCGTCGGTCAAGCCGTATCCGTACGACGTGGCGAAGGCGAAGGCGCTGCTGGCGCAGTCCTCGGTGCCGCACGGGTTCACCGTGCAGCTGACGATCGTCGGCTCCGACCAGGCCTCGCAGACGGTGGCGCAGATCTTGCAGAACGCCTGGAGCAAGATCGGCGTCAAGCTGACGATTCGCGGCGTCGACGTCGCGACCGAGGCCGCGTCCGTCCCGAAGGGCGACTTCCAGATGATCGCGTTTCCGAGCGGGACGGGCAACAGCGACTCGCCCACGCCTGACGAGCTGGTCGGCTCGCTGATCGCCAGCGACGCGCTCAACACGGGCTACCACGACGCGGCAGTCAAGGCACTGGCCGCCCGCGTGATCGTGGCCAGCAATCCTGCGGAGCACACGCGGCTGGTGCACGAGCTTCAGCAGGCGGCGCTGGACGATCCGATCGACGTCCCGCTGCTCTTCTCGCCGGCTCGCGCCGGCCTGAAGAAGACCGTGCACGGCTTCGGCTACGTCACCACGGGCTGGTTCCGGCTGGACCAGACCTCCATCGGCTAGCAGGTCCTCCTGCCACGGGTTGCCGGCTGCCCGCCCGCCGCGTCGGGCGGGCGGTCGGCAGCCTTCCGGCGGAGGGCGGTCGCGGCCGAGGCTCGCGGGTCGTGCAAACCCCTAACGCGATGGAGCGACGACATGACCGTCGGCATTCGACCAAGCCCCGCCCCCGGCCCGACGTACGACCCGTTCGACCCCCGCGTCCACGAGAGCTATCCGGGCGACCTCTACGCGTGGCTCCGCTCTGAGCGTCCGGTGTATCGCAACGACGAGCGCGACTTCTGGGCGCTGAGCCGGTTTGACGACGTTCAGGCTGCGCTGCGCGACTGGAAGACGTTCTCGACGGCTGGCCCCCGGGGCGTCCACATCGACAGCCGACCGGCGATCTACGGCGCAGGGGACTTCCTCGAGCTGGATCCGCCGCGGCACACGGAGCTGCGGAACCTCGTCCGCCAGCCGTTCTCGCTGCGCGCCGTGGCGGAGCTCGAGCCGGACGTCCGCCGCCGCACGACCGCGCTGCTCGCGCCGGTGCTCGCCGCCGGCGGTGGCGATCTGGCCGCCGAGGTCTGCTGGCCACTGGCGTTCGAGCTGACCGCGGAGATGCTCGGCATCCCGCGCGAGGACCTCGAGCGCGTGGACGAGCTGGTCAGGCGGTTCTCGGCCGTGGTCCCGGGCAGCCCCGACCTGCCGTCCGATGCGACGGCCGCGGGCGATGCTGCGTACGAGTACGTGGTCGAGCTGCTCTCGCGAGACCGTGGCCGCCTGCGCGGCATCGTCCGCGACATCGCCGACGCGCGCTCGCGCGGCGAGGTCAGCGAGGCGGAGGCGCCGGGAATCCCGATGCTGTTCTTCGGAGCGGCGATCGAGACGCCGGCGACGGCCTGCGCCAACCTTCTGCGCCTGCTCGCGCAGCATCCCGATCAGCGACGGCTGCTGCTCGACGGCGACGTCGAGCTGCCGGTCGCGATCGAGGAGCTGTTCCGCTACGAGTCGCCCCTGCAGTGCCTCGCCCGCACCACCACGGAGCCGGTCACGCTGCACGGCGCGGAGCTGCCCGAGGGCGCGACGGTGCTGCTCGCGTACGGCGCGGCGAACCGCGACGAGCGGCGCTGGCCTGGGGCCGACGAGCTCCAGCTCACACGTGAGCGCAAGCGCAACGTCGCGTTCGGCGAGGGCATCCACCACTGCATCGGCGCGCCGCTCGCGCGGCTGCAGGCGAGGGTCGTCGTCGAGCTCGTCACCGCCGCGGCTCCGGAGTACGAGGTGTGCGGGCCGGTGGCGTATCTGCACCGCTACTCCGACTGGGGCGTGCTGCGCCTCCCGGTCTCCTGGTGACTCCCGCGGTTGACAGCACGAGTCCTCATCCGATTGAATGATTAGATCATTGTAACATCGGTGGGTGCGCGTCATGCGGCGCGCGCTCGCCGGATCGGAGGAGAGCGCTGTGACCATTCCCAACCCGCGGCACCGGGCCTGCGTGCCCAGGTCGCTCAGGACCGCGTCCGCTCTGGGCGCCGCCGCCCTCGTGGCGCTGACGATGGCCGCTTGCGGCGGTGGCACGACCGCGTCGAGCGGCGGCCTCACCGTGAGCACCACGGGCCAAGTCCCGGTCAAGCCGACGCCCCACGGCGGGACCCTGACGATCGCGCGCACTGCCGACGAGACCACGCTCAACCCCCTGAACGGGATCACGAGCACGGAGGACGAGGCCGTCGACGTCGACATCTTCGACACGCTGGTCGAGCTGCTCCCCGGCAAGTCGGGCTATCAGCCCGGCCTGGCGACGTCGTGGACCGCGTCCCCGGACGGGCTGACGTACACGTTCGAGCTGCGCGCCGCGAAGTTCTCGAACGGTCAGCCGGTCACGCCACGCGACGTGGTCTTCTCGCTCCGGACGGCCCAGGACCCCAAGCTCGACGCCAACTACGCGTCGCTGCTCGCGCCGATGAAGGGCATCGACGTCACCGGGCCGAGTGAGATCACGATCAAGCTGTCGAGACCGACGCCGGGGCTGCTCGGCTACCTGAGCTTCCCGCCGACCTCGATCGTCCCGCAGAGCGTCTACCAGAAGCTGGGCGCGGCCAAGTTCGCCGTCCATCCCGTCGGCTCGGGCGCGTTCAAGGTCCAGAGCTTCGTCAAGGGCCAGGGGACGGTGCTCGTGCGCAACCCGTACTACTGGCGCACGGGCCTGCCCTATGTCGACAAGGTCAAGCTGGTCGACATGCCGGACGACAACGCGCGCGTGCTGGCCCTGCGCTCGGGCTCGGTCGACATCGCGGAGGGCGTCCCGTTCTCGCAGCTGCAGGTGGTCGCGAAGGATCCGAAGCTCAAGCTGCTGATCGCCAACGCGGGAATCCTGCAGACGGGCGGGTTCTTCAACGAGCGCGTCAAGCCGTTGGGCGAGAAGCTGGTGCGTCTGGCGCTGAACTACGCGACGCCGCGCGACGCGATCAGCAAGTCCGTCTACCTGGGACTGGCGCAGCCGGCGAACTCGGTGCTGCCGGCGGTCGACGACTGGGATCCGTCGGTCAAGCCGTATCCGTACGACCTGGCGAAGGCGAAGGCGCTGCTGGCCAAGTCCTCGGTCCCGCACGGCTTCAGCGTGCAGCTCACGATCGTCGGCACCGACCAGCAGTCGCGGGCGGTCGCGCAGATCCTGCAGAGCTCGTGGGCGAAGATCGGCGTGAAGCTGACGATTCGCAGCGACGACGGCGCGAGCGAGTTCGCCGACATCGCAAAGGGCAACTTCCAGATGCTGGCGTTCCCGGCCGGCGGCAGCGACTCGCCGACGCCCGACGAGCTGATGGGCTCGCTGATCGTCTACGACATCCTCGGCTCGGCCTATCACAACCAGCAGGTCAAGGGACTGGCCGCGCAGGCCATCGGCGCCAGCACCGCGGCCGAGCATCACCGGCTCGTGCAGGAGTTCCAGCGGCTTGCGCTGACGGACCCGTTCGACGTCCCGATCGTGTTCCCGCCGGTTCGCGCCGGGATGAAGAAGACGGTGCACGGCTTCGGCTACGTCACGAGCAGCTGGTACCGGTTCGACGAGACCTCGATCGGCTAGAACCATGCGCAGATGCCGGCTGCCCTTCCGCCATGTGCGAGGGGCAGCCGGCTCGCGCCGGCCGTTGCGCCGCGTGGTGGCATGTGATTAGATGACCGCATGACTTCTCCCCTTTCGATCGTCCCCCGCCTGGGCACGCCGCGCTCGTCCTCCAGCTCCGGCGAGCTGCTCGCGCGGGCCGCCCGCGTCACGCCCGGCGGCGTGAACACGGCGCGCCGCAAGATCGATCCGCCGCTGTGCTTCCGCCGCGGGGCCGGCGCGTACGTCGAGGACGTCGACGGCAACGTCTACGTCGACTACCACGCCGCCTACGGAGGCGTGTTCCTGGGGCACAGCTGGCCGTCGGTGACCGAGCGCGTGGAGGAGGCGGCTCGGACCGCGGTGCTGTTCGGGGTCGGCACGACCGCGCTCGAGGTGGAGGTCGCGGAGCGCATCGTGGAGCACGTGCCCTCCGCCGAGCAGGTGGCGTTCTGCAACAGCGGCTCGGAGGCGACCTACCACGCGATCCGCCTGGCGCGCGCGATCTCCGGCCGCGAGCGGCTGATCAAGTTCCAGGGCCTCTACCACGGCTTCCACGACAGCGTCCTGCGCAACGTCATCAGCGCCCCCGAGAAGATCGGCGAGCGCGACCCGATGTCCGCCGGGATGCTCGACGCCGCGGTCGACGCGACGCTCGTGTGCGACTACAACGACCTCGACGGCGTGCGCGCGACGCTGGAGCGCCACGAGGGCGAGGTCGCGGCGATCATCGTCGAGCCGATCGCCCACAACTCGCCCAGCATCCTCCCGCAGGAGGGCTTCCTGCAGGGGCTGCGCGCGCTCTGCGACGAGCACGGGGCGCTGCTGATCTTCGACGAGGTCATCACGGGCGTGCGCCACCACATCGGCGGCTACCAAGCGATCTGCGGCGTGATGCCCGACCTGACGACGCTCGGAAAGGCGCTCGGCAACGGCTATCCGATCGCCGCGGTCGCCGGGCGGGCCGAGCACCTCGAGCGCTTCAACACGACCGCGACCGGCGACGTCACCTTCGCGGGGACGACGAACGGCGGCGGGGTCGCGCTCGCTGCGGCGGCTGCGACGCTTGAGACGATCGCGGAGCAGGACGTCCACGAGCACGTCTTCCGCTTGGGCGACCGGATGCGCGACGGGCTGCGCGCGATGGCCGCGGAGATCGGCGTCCCCGTCGTCGTCTCCGGCTACGGCTCGCTGTACGTGATGCTGTTCATGGAGGGCCCGCTGGAGTCCTACCGCGACGTCCTCCGCAACGACCACGCGCTGTTCGTCGCCTACCGCAAGGAGCTCGTCAGACGGGGCGTCTTCGAGATGCCGGAGAACATCGGCCGCAACCACATCAGCTACAGCCACACCGAGGAGGACATCGACCGCAGCCTCGAGGTCGCCCACGACGCGCTGCGCGCCGCGCTCGACGCGCGCTCGCGATGAGCAGACGGGAGCAGCCGCTGCGGTGGGGCCTGATCGGCGGCAGCACGATGGCGCTGAAGTGGGTCGGTCCGGCGCTCGTGCGCGCGGGCCATACGCTCGAGGCCGTCGCGAGCGCGACCCCTGCTCGCGCCGAGGAGCTCGCTGCCGCACATCAGATCCCCGCGGTCTACACCGCTTGGGAGGACCTGCTCGCGGACCCGAACGTGGACGCGGTCTACATCAGCTCGACGAACGAGCACCATGCCCCGCAGGCGATCGCGGCGGCGCAGGCAGGCCGCCACGTCCTGTGCGAGAAGCCGCTGGCGCTGAACGCCGAGGAGGCGCTGGCGATGATCGCGGCGGCGCGCGAGGCGGGCGTCGTGCTCGCGACCAACCATCATCTGCGCCAGCTTCCCGCTCACCGCGCAGTCCGCAAGCTGATCGCCGAGGGCACGCTCGGCCGCACGCTCGCCGCGCGCGTCCTGCACGCCGGCCATCTGCCGCCCGAGTGGCACGGCTGGCGCCTGGAGGTCCCGGCCGCCGGCGCGGGCGTCGTGTACGACTTGACCGTGCACGACGTCGACCTGCTGCGCTTCCTGCTCGGCCAGGAGGTGCAGGAGGTGACCGCGCTCGCCTCGCCTCCGCTGATGGCGAGCGCCGGCATCGAGGACGCCGTGATGTCGGTGCTCCGCTTCGCCGACGGTGCGCTGGCCTTCTGCCACGATGCCTTCACGACGCCGAACGCCGAGAACCGCGTCGAGATCTACGGCAGCGACGCCGCCGTCCAGATCGCGGACGGCATGTTCGGCCACGGCGGCTGCGAGGTCTGGCTCGTGCGCGACGGCGAGCGGGAGCTGATCGTCGAGTCCGAGGTCCCCGACCTCTACCTCAGCGTCGCGCAGGAGTTCGCGGCGGCCGTGCAAGGGAGCGGTCGGCCGTCGTCCAGCGGAGAGGACGGCCTCAGGGCGGTGGAGGTCGTCGAGGCCGTGCGCGAGTCGCTGCGCTCGGGCCGGAGCGTGCGCGTGCCGGCCGGGCTTGCGGAGGTGGCCTGAGGTGCCGTACCGCAGCCGCTTCGAGGGCCGCATCATCGACGCCCACTGCCACGTCGACGATCCCGCGCGGCCCCATGTCCGGCGCCTGCTGGCCGGCGCCGGCGTGGCGGGGCTGCTCAACCTCTGGGACGGGGCCTGGCCGCCACGGAGCTTCGAGGACTGGCACGAGAGCATGCGCGGCTTCGAGCCGCAGATGCAGCTCTGTCACATGCCGGATCTCTCCGCGGTCGGCGGGGACGGCTTCGGCCGGCGCCTCGCCGACGGCATCCGCGCCGCCGCCGCCGGCGGCGCCGCCGGCCTGAAGGTGTGGAAGAACCTCGGCCTGTGGCTCGAGGACGTCGACGGCCGCCGCGTCACGCTCACCGACGAGCGGCTGCGGCCGCTGTGGGAGACGGCGGCCGAGGCGGACCTCCCGATCGTGATCCACGTCGGCGACCCTCCGGACTTCTTCGCTCCGATCGACGCCGCGAACCGACGCCGCGTCGAGCTCGAGGAACATCCGGAGTGGTGGTTCGGACGGCCCGGCTTCCCGAGCCTCGAGGAGCTGCTGGACCAGTTCGAGCAGGTGGTGGCTGCACATCCCCAGACGGTGTTCGTCGCCGCGCACTTCGGCTGCTTCGTGCCCCCGCGTCGCGTCGGCGAGCTGTTCACCCGGTACGCCAACTTCAACGTCGACACGTCGGTGCAGCTGCTCGTCCTGTGCGGTTCGCCGGAGATCGCGCGCATCTGCCGGGAGGTCATCGTCGAGCACCCCGATCGCGTCGTGTTCGGGACGGACTTCCTGCGCACGGACTTCTGGGATCTGCCCTCGGCCGACCTGTACGGCGGCGAGCGCGGCGACCTCGACGAGTTCTACGCCGGTCACTGGCGCTTCTTCGAGACCTCGGAGACCGTGGAGCTGCCCTACCCCTTCGTGATGGAAGGGGACGTGCTGAGAGGGCTCGACCTGCCCGACGCGGTGCTCGAGCAGGTCTACGTGGCCAACGCACGCCGCATCTACCGCGGCCGCTGGGAGTGACGCGGATGGCCGGCGCGCACGGGTCGGCGGGGTACGTGAGCGTGTCGAGGGGCGAGGACGGCTACGAGGACGCCCGGCGCGCGGCGCTCTGGAACGCGCGCCTGCCGGACCGCCATCCCGACGTCATCGCCGCTCCCTCCGACGAGGCGGGCGTCGTCGAGGCGGTCCGCGCGGCGCGCGCGGCCGGCTTGCGGATCGCGGTCAAGTCGGGCGGCCACAGCTGGCCGGGAGCGCCCCTGCGCGACGGCGGCATGCTGATCGACCTCCGCCGGCTGAGCGCCTTCTCGATCGACCAGGAGGCCGGGCGCATCGCGACCCAGCCCGCCGTGACGGTGCGCGACCTCGCGGCCGCGCTCGCGGACGCCGGCCTCGGCTTCCCGACCGGCGCCTGCCCGTCGGTCTGCGTCGGCGGCTACCTGCTGGCCGGTGGATGGGGCTGGAACTCGAAGGGGTGGGGGCCGGCCTGCCATCGCGTGGAGGCGATCGACGTCGTCACCGCCGACGGGGAGCTGCTGCGCGCCGACGCCGAGCGCCACGCCGACCTGCTGTGGGCGGCGCGCGGCGCGGGCCCGGGCTTTCCCGGCGTGGTCACGCGCTTCCACCTGCGCGCCTTCCCGGCGCCGCTGCTCGCCACGACCGAGTACAGCTTCGAGGCTCGCCACATCGGCGAGGTGGTGGGATGGCTCGCCGAGCACGGCGACGAGCTGCCGCCGTGCCTGCAGGAAGCGATGAAGCTCGCCTGGCCGGCGGGCGGTGGGGATGCGCCCGTCCTGAGCCTCGCCGCGCTGGCATTCGCGCGCTCGCGGGAGGAGGCCGCCGACGCGCTCGACTGGCTCGACGCGACTCCGATCGCGCGCCTGGCGGACTCGAAGGTGCGCCATCTCGACTCGTCGTTCGCCGAGCTGTACTGCGCGACGGAGAGCGGCTATCCGGAGGGCCGCCGCTATGCGGCGGACACGCTGTGGTCGGATCGCGACCCCGTCGCGATCGTCACCCGCCTTGCGCGACTGCTGGCGCAGGCGCCCTCGCGCGCGTCGTTCCTGACGGTGGTCTTCCATCGCGGCGGCCTGCCTGCGGCGCCGCCCCCGGGAGCGACGCTGTCGATGCGGGGCCGCCTGTTCGTCGGCTGCTACGGCCTCTGGGAGCGCGAGCTCGACGACGAGGCGAACCTCGCGTGGGTGGAGCGTCTGATGCGCGCCATGGAGCCCGACGCGGTGGGCCACTACGTCGGGGAGATGGACCTGCGGCGCTGGCATGCATCGCGCGCCTATGCGCCCGAGCAGTGGCGGCGTCTGCGGGAGCTGCGCACGCGCGTCGACCCGGACGGGCGGTTCCACGACTACCTGGAGCCGGCGGAGGCCCCCTGAGAAAGGATCAACCGTGAGCTGCCTCGACCAACCGGTTCTCTTCGACCCGTTCGCGGAGCGCTACCACCAGGATCCGTACCCGGCGTACGCCGCGATGCGGGAGGAGCAGCCCGTCTGCCATCAGCCCGAGCTGGACTTCTGGTTCGTGTCGCGCTACGACGACGTCAGCACCGTCGTCAACGACTGGGAGACGTTCACCGTGGAGCTCGGCGAGGACATCGACGACGGGGCCAGCCTGGGCGGCCACGACGGGAATCTCGTGGAGAACGACCCGCCGCGTCACCGGGCCCTGCGGCGCGTCGTGCAGGGGCACTGGACGCCCACGAGCCTTGCGGCGCGGCTCTCGGGGGCGATCGACGCCGAAGTGGCGCGGCTCGTGGACGACGTGCGGGCGGCCGACGGGCGCGTGGACCTCGGGTCGCCGACGGCGAGCCGCCTGCCGGTCGCGGTGATCTCCGAGTTCCTGGGCGTCGAGGAGGCGGATCGAGGGGAGCTCGTCCGGCTTCAGATGGAGCTGATCGAGCGCGATCCGGGCGTCGCGACGCTGCCGCCGCGTGCGATCGAGGCGGCGGCGCGTCAACGCGAGTACTTCGCCGCGCAGCTCGCGTCGCGGCGACGGCGCCCGGGCGACGACCTCCTCACCCTCCTGGTGCAGGCGGAGCAGGCCCGGACGATCCAGCCGGCTGAGACGCTCGGCCTCGCGCACGAGCTGTTCTCCGCGGCGATCGACACGACCGCGAGCTTGCTGACGAACATGTTCATGCTGCTGGCGACGCACCCCGACCAGCAAGATCTGATCCGCGCCGATCCGAGCCGCGTGGACGGCGCGGTCGAGGAGATCCTGCGCTTCGAGTCGCCGATCCAGAACGCCAAGCGCACCACGACGTGCGGCACGACCCTCGCCGACGCCGCGATCCCCGCGGGGGCCACGGTCGTGCCGCTGTTCGGGTCCGCCAACCGCGACGACCGGCGCTTCGAGCGGGCGGACGTGTTCGACGTGCGTCGCGAGCCCCAGCGCAACCTCGCGTTCGGCGCCGGCATCCACCATTGCCTCGGGGCGCCGCTCGCGCGGCTGGAGGCGCGCAAGCTGCTGGGGGCCGTCGTCCAAGAGCTGCCGCCGTTCGAGCTGGCGGGCGAGCCGGTGCGGTTTCCGAACTACGTGCTTCGCGGCATGTCGAGCGTTCCCCTGGTCTTCGGCGGCGCCTGAGCACGCATGTCGGCGCGCGGGCGATTCGCGGGGGCGACCTCGTCTCCACCGGAACGGACGAGAGCGCGGTCCGGTCGTGCGCTGCCCCGGCACGGGGTCGGGATCGCGCTCCTGCTGGTGCAGCTCGGCCCGGCGCTGGTACTCGCCGCTCTGTGGATCGCGATGTCGTTCGCCTCCCAGTACTTCCTGACGAGCATCAACGTGAGCAACCTGCTGCAGGCGTCGGCGGTCGTCGCCGTGCTCGCGGTGGGCCAGCTGCTCGTGATCCTCACCGGCGGCATCGACCTCTCGGCGGGAGCCGCGGTCGCGCTCGCCACGATCGTCGGCGGGAAGTTCGCGCACGGCGTCACCGACGACGGCGTCGTCGTGGTGCTGGTGATGCTGGCCACCGGCGGCGCGGTCGGCGTCCTCAACGGCGTCCTCGTCGAGGGGCTGCGCCTCGGCTCGTCGTTCGTCGTCACGCTCGGCGTGCTCAGCATCGCCACCGGCGCCGGCTACGTCATCTCCGGCGGCGGCACGATCGTGGGGATGCCGCAGCTCGTGCAGAGCATCGGCTCCGACAAGGTCGGCAGCGTGCCGGTCTCCACGTTCGTGGTGCTCGCGGTCGCCGCCAGCGCGCTGGCGCTGACGCTGCGGATCGCATGGGGACGCTGGATCTACGCGCTCGGCGGAAGCCGCGAGGCCGCCTCGCGCGCCGGCATCCCGGTCCGCCTCGTGTCGCTCTCGGTGTTCGTCTGCAGCGGGCTTGCCGCGGGCGTCGCCGGCGTCTTCTCGGCCGGGCTCACCGACGCGGGCGCGCCCGCCGCGGGCTTCAACTCCGAGCTCGACGCGATCTCCGCGGTCGTGATCGGCGGCGCCGCCCTCACCGGGGGCCGCGGGACGGTGTTCGGCGCGCTCGTCGGCGCGTTGATCCTCGGCACGATCCACAACGGCCTCAACCTGCTGAGCGTCGACACGAACTGGGAGCCGATCGTGCTCGGCGGCGTCCTGATCTTCGCGCTCGGCATGGATCGCGTGCGCGAGCGCCTCGAGCTGCGCCTGCGACTCGCCAGCGCGCGCGGGCAGGAGGAGTGACGATGGCGCCGGTGCTCGAGGTCCGCGGAGCGATCAAGCGCTTCGGAGCGGTCACGGCGCTGGACGGCGTCTCGCTGGCGCTCGGGCGCGGCGAGGTGCTCGCGCTGCTGGGCGACAACGGCGCCGGCAAGTCGACGCTGATCAAGTGCATCAGCGGGGCGCAGAGCCTCGACGAGGGAACCATCAGCGTCGAGGGCAGCCCGGTGACGTTTCGCTCGCCGCTCGACGCCCGGCGGCACGGGATCGAGACGGTCTACCAGGACCTCGCGCTGTTCGACAACCTCAACGTGGTCGCGAACTTCTTCGCAGGCCGCGAGCTCGTCGCGCCGCGGCGGCTCGGGCCGGCAGGTTGGATGCGCCAGCGGCGGATGGCCGTCGAGACGCGGGAGACGCTGAGTCGTCTCGAGGTGCACCTCCCCAATGCGGGTGCGCCCGTCGGCCTGCTCTCGGGCGGGCAGCGTCAGGCGATCGCGGTCGCGCGCGCGGTGAGCTTCGCGACGCGCGTCGTGATCCTCGACGAGCCGACGGCTGCGCTCGGCGTCCGCGAGACGCGCAACGTGCTGGCGCTCGTCAAGCGTCTGCCGGAGCACGGGGTCTCGGTGATCCTCATCTCGCACAACCTGGAGCAGGTGATGGAGGTTGCGGACCGGGCGATCGTGATGCGCCGTGGCGTCAAGGTCGGCGAGGCGCGGCCGGACGCCGCCAACCACGATCGGATCGTCGGAATGATCGTCGGCGCGCAGTCGCCGATCGCTTGACGCCCAATGGCAATCGACCAACGGAGAAGAAGCATGAGGTCAGGGACACCGCGCGCGAGGGCCCGGTTCGCATCGTTGCTCGCGGCGCTCGTCGTGATCGGGGTCGCGCTCGCAGGCTGCGGCGGCGGCTCGACGTCGGGCAGATCGAGCACCGCCGGCTCCGGCGCCAAGCCCAAGAAGATCATCACGTTCGTCTACGGGCCGCGTGGATTCAACGACGTGACGAAAGCCTGGTTCAACGGCTTCGACGCGGCGAAGGCCCAGCTCGGCAGTGCGGTGACCGTCGAGGAGAAGGCGACCGGCAAGCCCGAGACGGATGCGGCGGCGTACCTCGACTTCATCCGCTCCGCGCTCGTCGAGCAGCCGGACGGCATCGTCGTCGTGCCGAACAACGCGGCCGCGATGACCGCCGGCCTTCAGCAGATCGCCGCCGGCGGGACGAAGGTCCTGATCATGGACCAGGACGTCCCGGGCATGAAGGGGAAGGTGGCCTTCGTCGGCACCGACAACGTCAAGGCCGGCGAGCGCGCCGCGAGCTGGATGGTCGCGCAGCTCAAGGGGCGCCAGCTGAGATCGAACCAGATCGGCGTCCTCGGCTCGACTCCGGGCATCAGCTCCACCGATGACCGCCTCAAGGGCTTCCTGCAGGGCATCAGAGGAAGCGGCCTGACCGTCGTCTCCAAGCTCGCTCCCGCCTGCAACGACAGCGCCGACTCGCGCGCCGCGATGGCCGACATGCTCAGCGCGCACCCGAACCTCGGCGGGGTCTTCTCCGTCTGCGACGTGATCGCGCTCGGAGCGGCCCAGGCGCTCAAGGCGCAGGGCAAGCTCGACGTCAAGCAGGTCAGCATCGACGCCTCGGAGGCGGGCGTGAATCTGATCCTCTCCAACGGCGGCATCGACGCGGAGGTGGCGCAGCACCTGTTGCGCGTCGGTCAGGAGAGCGTCTTGACGCTCGCGCAGGCGCTGGACGGCAAGCCGGTTCCGGCCACCGTCGACACGGGCACCGACCTCGTCACGCGAGCCAACGCGAGAGCGTATCTCGCCAAGGCCGCCGCAGAGTCGCGGTAGGCGTCGTGGTGGGCGGCCCGCGAGGCGACGGCATCGTCTCGCGGGCCGCAGCGGCGCGCGGGTGGGCTGCCGACCCGGGCAGTCGCAGGGCCGCTGAGCGGTCGGCTCGCAGCGTATCCTCTACTTTGCTGAACGATCGCACAGCCCTCCGGGCTGCGGCGCCCTGCAGCAGCCGGCATCGACGTGTCCACCGCGCTCACATCCATTGAGACCAAGGTCCTCTCCGCACACGAGCTGAAGCTCGTGCGCGGGGCCTACCGGGCGATGGCTCGCGTGGGCGCGCAGCAGCTGTCGCTGCGTGGGATCGCGAAGGAGCTGGGTGTCAGCCCCGCACTGCTCGTCTACCACTTCGGCTCGAAGGACAACCTGCTGATCGAGACGATGCACTGGGCGCTGGCGGGGAGCGTGCGCCGGCTGCAGCGGCGCATCGCGGGGATCGAGAATCCGCAGGAGGCGCTCGGCGCGAGCTTCGATGCCGTCTTCGTGGGCGCGCGCGAGAACCGCGACTTCTACCTGATCTATCTCGACCTCGTGCAGTACGCGGTGCGTCACGAGTCGTTCGCGCCGCTCGCCGCGCTGCTGCGCCGGCACATCGACGACTCGTACGCGACGATCATCCGACAGGGCGTCGAGGCGGGCGTGTTCGAGGTCGACGACGTGGAGCTGGCCGCGCGGCAGGCGCGCGCGGTCGTCGAGGGCGGCTTTCTGCAGTGGCTCCAGACCGACGACTGGGAGCAGACGCACGCCGCCCTGCGGCGCGATTCGCACGCGGCCGTGCTGCGCCTGCTCACGCCGCGCGGGCGCAGCTAGGCCGCGGGCGCTCAGTCCACGATGGGCAGCTCGATCCAGGACGGCTTCGCCGTGTCGTGGTAGACGCGCTGGCGGGCGGTCTCGTAGCGTGGTTCGCGCTGGCTGCCGGTGTTGAGGTTGCGGTCCCAGCGGGGGAAGCTGCTGCTGGTGACGTGGACGCGCAGCCGGTGCCCGGCGAGGAACACGTTGCTCGTGGAGAACAGGTCGATCTCGGCCTCATGGCAGGCGTCGGCGCCCTCGGCGATGCGCACGATGCCGTCGCAGATGTTGTACGAGCGGCCGTCGGGGTGCACGTCGCACAGGCGCGCGACCCAGTCGGTCGACGGCGCCGAGCTCTCGACGTGCAGCACGACTCGCACGCGGCCGGTGACCTCGAGGTCCGCTTGGAGCGGCTCGGAGGTGAAGACGCAGACATCGGGCCGTGCCTCGACGCGCGCCTGGTCGTGGGGCCCGGCCACGAACGCCGGCATCATCGACGTCTGACCGCCGAGGGTCGGGACCGGATCGACCGGGTCGTAGGTGAACTCCGTCGGCGCCTGCTGGCCGTCGGGATCGCCGCGGCGCAGCGCGCCGCCGGCGTGCAGGTGCCAGCGCTCGGTGCGGGCTCGTTCCAGCGGCCACGCGGGCTCGTCGCGCCACTCGTTGCGGCCCATCACGAAGATCCGCACCGGCGCCTCCGGCGTGTCCTCCTCGGCCGGCGCGTCGGTGTCGAGGTAGCGACGGAACCACGCGAGCTGCTCGTCGTTGACGTCGCCGCGCGGGTGCGCCGGCGCGCCCAGGTGGCTTGAGCGGATGCCGAAGTGCAGCTCGCCGATCGGGTCGGCGAGCGCGCCGTGCGACCACGGTCCGACGATGAGGCGGGCGGGGCGGCCGAGCGCGGTCATCGCCTCGTAGCTGTCGAGCACCCCCTGGACGAAGATGTCGTGCCAGGCGCCGATGTGGAACGTCGGCACCGTCACGCGCTCGTGCTCGCCCGCGACGCGAGACCACGCTGCGGCGCCCGGATCCTCGAGCGTCCGGAACATGCCCAGGTCGGGCGACTCGTGCCGGCGCAGCACCGGGAGATCGTGGACGGGAAGGCCCCAGTAGCCGTCGGCACGGAGCCCGTCGAGGTCGTCGATCAGCAATTCGAGACGGCGCCTGCGCTCCTCCGCAGAGATCGGCAGTCGCTCCAGGTGCGCGCCGCCCATGTCCAGCGTCCAGCGGACCGCGAGCCCGAGCTCGAGCGCGCCGCCGCGGGCGAACAGCCCGTCGAGCGGATCCGACCACGTCATCGCCGGCGCGATCGCTGCGAGCGACGGCGGGCGATCGAGCGCCGCCAGCCACTGCGTGTTGCCGCAGTAGCTGAGGCCGTACATCCCGACACGGCCGTTCGAGCCCGGCAGGCGCGCCGCCCACTCGACGGCGTCGTAGCCGTCCTCGCGCTCGAACCGCAGCGGGACCCACTCGCCCTCGGAGGCGAAGCGCCCGCGCGTGTCCTGCATGACGACCATGAACCCCTTGCGCGCTGTATGCACCGGATCGAGCCAGAACATCATCCCCGGGTCGTCCTTGCAGTAGGGCAGTCGCGCGAGCAGCGTCGGCCAGGGGCCGGTGCCCTCGGGGCGGTAGACGTTCGCGCGCAAGGTCACCCCGTCGCGCATCTGCGCCGGCACGTCGAACTCCACGGTCACGCCGCCCGCCGCGGGCGTCTCCTGCTCCTCCATCGCGACTCCTCCGTCTTCTTGCCGCATGCCAGATACACCAATGACTGAATGACTGAATGTCTGTTCAGACTAGCCGCGTTGAGGGCGCGCCGTCAAGCGCGGACGCCTTGACTTGACACGGCCGGCGGGGTCCGCATAAGATTCGTGACTGAACGGTCGTTCAGGAACTCGAGTCGGGTGAGGGGAGGGCAGTGCGGTGAACGTTGCGTGTTGGCTGTCGCGGGCCGCCGCGAGCCAAGGCGAGCGCCCCGCGATCGCGGTTGGCGAGTCGGTCCTCCGGACCTATCGCGAGTTGGCGATGCGTGCCGCCGGCCTGGCGCGAGGTCTGCGGGAGGCGTGCGGGCTGGATGCCGGGGACCGGGTGGCGATCGCTGCGAAGAACCATCCTTCCTACGTGGAGGCGCTGTTCGGGACGTGGTGGGCGGGGTTGGTCGCGGTGCCGGTCAACGCGAAGCTGCATCCGTCGGAGGTCGCGTGGATCGTTGAGCACGCGGGCGCGCGCGTGGTGCTCGTCTCGCCGGATCTGGAGTCGACGCTGGCGGGCGTCGAGCTGCCGGGCGTGGAGCGGCTCGTCAGCTTCGGCGCAGCGGAGTACGAGCGTCTCGCGGCATGCGATCCGGCCGAGCCGGCCCCGCGCGGCGGCGAGGACGTCGCGTGGCTGTTCTACACCTCCGGCACGACCGGGCGGCCGAAGGGGGCGATGCTGACGCACCGCAACATGACCGCGATGAGCCTGGCGCATCTGGTCGACGTCGACCCGACAGCCCCGGGCGACGCGTTGATCCACTGCGCGCCGATGAGCCACGGGTCCGGCGTGCTGTGCCTGCCGCACGTCTGCCAGGCGGGCGTGAGCGTGATCCCGGAGTCGGGCGGGTTCGATCCGGTGGAGGCGATCGGGCTCGTGAACCGCTGGGGCCGCGCGTCGTTCTTCGCGGCGCCGACGATGGTGCGCCGGCTCGTCGAGGCTCCGGACGAGCTCGATCCGTCGCGGCTGCGGTCGATCGTGTGGGGCGGTGCCCCGATGCACGTGGCGGACACGTTGCGCGCGCTCGAGCGCTTCGGGCCTCGGCTCGCGCAGGTCTACGGCCAGGGGGAGACGCCGATGACGATCACGGCGCTCTCCCGTCACGATCTCGCCGACCGGGAGCATCCGCACTGGCGGGAGCGCCTCGCGTCGGCCGGCACGGTGCGCTCGGTCGTCGAGGTGCGCGTCGTCGACGAGCGCGACGAGCCTCTGCCCACGGGCGAGGTGGGCGAGGTCGTGGTGCGCGGCGAGACGGTGATGGCGGGCTACTGGCGCAACCCGGAGGCGAGCGCCGAGGCGCTGTGGGGCGGCTGGCTGCACACCGGCGATGTCGGCGCCTTCGATCAGGACGGCTACCTGACGCTGCTGGACCGCTCGAAGGACTTGATCATCTCGGGCGGGTCGAACATCTATCCGCGTGAGGTCGAGGAGGTGCTGATGACCCATTCCGGCGTCACGGAGGTCTCGGTGATCGGCCGGCCCGACGATGAGTGGGGTGAGGTCGTCGTCGCCTACCTGGCCGGCACCGCCTCGGTCGAGGAGCTCGACACGCTCTGCCTGCAGCGGATCGCGCGCTTCAAGCGCCCGAAGGACTACGTGTTCGTGCCCGCGCTGCCGAAGAGCAACTACGGCAAGGTGCTGAAGACCGAGCTGCGCGAGCAGGACGCCCAGCGTCAGAAGGCATCGCGATGAGCCGGCGCCTCGAGGGCAAGGTCGCGCTCGTCGTCGGCGCCGGCTCGAGCGGCCCGGGTTGGGGCAACGGGAAGGCGACCGCGGTCCTGTTCGCGCGCGAGGGCGCGCGCGTGCTGTGCGTCGACGTCGAGGAGGACGCCGCGCGCGAGACGGTCGAGATCATCCGCGGCGAGGGCGGCGAAGCCGAGGTCTGCCGCGCCGACGCGTCCCGGGCGGCCGACGTGGAGCATGCGGTCGCCGCGTGCGTCGAGCGCTTCGGCCGCCTCGACGTGCTCGACAACAACGTCGGGATCGTCGAGATCGGCGACGTCGTCGCGCTCTCGGAGGAGCGCTGGGACCGGATCTTCGCGATCAACCTCAAGAGCTGCTTTCTCGCGATGAAGCATGCGATCCCGGTGATGGAGCGCCAGGGCGGGGGGGCGATCGTGAACATCAGCTCGGTCGCCTCGATCCGCCACTCCGGGGTGCCCTACGCCGGCTACTACACGACGAAGGCGGCGATGAACCATCTGACTGCGACGACCGCGGTCGACTTCGCCGCCAAGAACGTCCGTGTCAACGCGGTCCTTCCTGGTCTGATGAAGACGCCGATGGTCGCGGCAGCCGTCGGGCAGCTTGCCGACAGCTACGGCGCCGGCGACGTCGAGGAGATGTGGAAGGCCCGCGACGCCCAGGTCCCGATGGGCCGCATGGGCGACGCGTGGGACGTCGCGCATGCCGCCCTGTTCCTCGCCTCCGAGGAGGCGCGTTACGTCACCGGGGTCACGCTCACGGTCGACGGCGGCCTGACGATCAAATGCGACTGAGGGTGTCACGGTCATGCGCGAGGTCGTGATCGCGGGCGTCGGGATGACGCCATTCGGGAAGTTCGCGGACCGTTCGCTGCGCGCGCTCGCCGAGCAGGCCGCCGCCGCCGCGCTCGCCGATGCGGGCGCCTCCGCGGCGGACGTCGAGATGGGCTTCCTCGGCAACGCGGCCGCGGGCCTGATCACCGGCCAGGAGATGATCCGCGCGCACGCGGCGCTGCGTGAGAGCGGGCTGCTCGGGGTGCCGCTCGTGAGCGTGGAGAACGCGTGCGCGTCGTCCTCGAGCGCATTGCATCTCGCGTGGCTGGCCGTCGCCGCGGGGCAGGTCGAGGTCGCGCTCGCGGTCGGAGCGGAGAAGCTCATCCACCCCGACAAGCAGCGCTCCTTCGCGGCGATCGCCACCGGGGTCGACCTCGAGCTGCGAGCGCAGCTCGCGCAGCGCGTCGCGCCGCCCGGCGCCGACCCCGGCGGCTCGCGCTCGTTCTTCATGGACGTCTACGCGTATCTCGCGCGCGAGTACATGGACCGCAGCGACGCCACCGCGGCCGACTTCGCGCAGGTGGCCGTCAAGAACCACCGCCATGGCTCGCTCAACCCCAATGCGCAGTACCGCGACCTCGTCACCGTCGAGCAGGTGCTCGGCTCGCGGCCGATCGCAAACCCGCTCACGCTGCTGATGTGCTCGCCGCTCGGCGACGGCGCGGCGGCGGTGCTGCTGAGCTCCGAGGACTATGCGCGCAGCCGGCGCGCCGACGCGGTGCGGCTGCTCGCCTCGGTGCTCGTGAGCGGCCGGCACGAGCCCGCCGAGCCGGCCGTCGAGCGCGCCGCGCGCCGCGCCTACGAGCTCGCCGGCGTCGGGCCGCAGGAGCTGGACGTGGTCGAGCTGCACGACGCGGCCGCACCGGCCGAGCTGATCGTCTACGAGGAGCTCGGACTCGCCGGCGCCGGCGAGGGCGCGGCGCTGCTGCGCTCCGGCGCGACCGAGCTTGGGGGCCGCGTGCCGGTCAACGTCAGCGGCGGGCTGATCAGCAAGGGACACCCCGTCGGCGCGACCGGCTGCGCGCAGATCGTCGAGCTGACCGAGCAGCTTCGCGGCCGCGCGGGCGCACGCCAGGTCGACGGCGCCCGGATCGCGCTCGCGGAGAACGCCGGCGGCTTCCTCGGCACCGAGTCGGCCGCCGTCGCGATCCACGTGCTGGCGCGCTGAGGGCCGGCGGACGGACCGCGACACCCTGCGAACGCAGGACCTTGCCTTCGCAAAGCTTATATGATTCAATCACCATATGTCTGTGTCCGTCACTGGGCTCGACGGTGGTCGGCTGAAGGGCGCGACCGGGGAGGCGCTGCCGGAGCTGGCCTCGCAGGGTGGGGTGGCTCCCGGCTGGGAGTGGCGATCCGGGCTTTATCGGATGGCCTCTCACCAGTTCGAGCAGGCCGCCGACGCGCTCAGCCTCGACGAGGAGTCGCGGACGCGGCTGCTGGAGCCGCGTCGCTCGCTCACGGTGAACTTCCCGGTGCGGATGGACGCCGGCCACGTGGTGAACTTCACCGGCTACCGCGTCCAGCACACGCTGACGATGGGGCCGACGAAGGGCGGCTTCCGCTATGCGCCGGACGTCTCGCTGGGCGAATGCGCGGCGCTGGCGATGTGGATGACGTGGAAGTGCGCGCTGCTCGGGCTGCCCTACGGCGGCGCCAAGGGCGGGGTGCGCTGCGAGCCGCACGGGCTCTCGGACGGCGAGCTCGAGCGCGTGACGCGGCGCTATGCCGCGGAGCTGCTGCCGGTGATCGGCCCCAACCAGGACATCCCGGCGCCCGACATGGGCACCGGCGAGCGGGAGATGGCGTGGTTCTACGACACCTACTCGCAGGGCGTGGGCTACGCCGTGCCGGAGATCGTGACCGGCAAGCCGGTCGTGCTCGGCGGCACCGAGGGGCGCCAGCCGGCGACCGCGCTCGGCGCCGTCTACGTGCTGGAGGCGATGCTGGAGCGGCTCGCATGGTCGATGGCGGGGCAGCGGGTCGTGATCCAGGGCTTCGGCAACGTCGGGTCGGTCCTCGCAGCCGAGCTGCACAACCGCGGCGCCAAGGTGCTCGCGGTCAGCGACGTCGAGGGAGGGATCGCGAGCGCTCGCGGGCTCGACATCCCGGCGGTGCTGCGCTGGAAGGACGAGCACCGCTATCTCTCCGGCTTCCCCGACGGCGAGCCGATCAGCCGCGAGGCCGTCCTGGAGCTGCCCTGCGACGTCCTCGTGCCCGCCGCGCTCGAGCGTCAGATCACCGGCGAGAACGTGGATCGGCTGCAGTGCAAGCTCGTCGTCGAGGCCGCGAACGGTCCGACGACCCCGGACGCCGACCGCGTGCTGGCCGAGCGCGGCATCCCCGTGCTGCCCGACGTGCTCGTGAACGCCGGCGGCGTGACCGTCAGCTACTTCGAGTGGGTGCAGAGCCACCAGAAGTACGCGTGGGACATCGTCGAGATCCAGGACCGCCTGCGCGTCCAGATGCGCGCCGCGCTCGCGCGGGTGCTCGAGGCGGCGGCGGAGCTCGACCTCGACTACCGCACCGCGGCGCTCTCGGTCGCCGTCGCGCGCGTCGCCGAGGCCGCCAGGCTTCGCGCCATCTACCCCTGAGCGCGCGCCGCTTGACGCGAATAGTCAGCAGGTGATTAGATCACTTGCGCCGCGTCGTGCGAAGGCCGGGTTGATCGAGGAGGGAAGGCGATGGCGCAGGACACCGTCGTGTGCGGGCATGTCGAGCCGGGCTTCGAGCCCGTCGCGGAGGCGTTCGCGGCGAACTTCGCCGAGCGCGGCGAGCTGGGCGCCGCGTTCGCCGCGACGCTGGACGGGCGCCCGGTGGTCGACCTGTGGGGCGGTGTGGCCGACGCCGCAACCGGGCGGCCCTGGCTGGAGGACACGATGCAGGTGATCTTCTCCGGCACGAAGGGCGTGACCGCGCTCTGCATGGCGATGCTGCTCGACCGCGGCAGCTTGAAGCTCGACGATCCGGTCAGCGTCCACTGGCCGGAGTTCGCCGCGCACGGCAAGGAGGCGATCACTGTCGCAGACGTCGCGACGCACTGCTCGCGCCTGCCGGGCGTGCGCGCGCCCGTGGGCGAGCAGGAGTTGCTGGATCCGGGCCGGATGGCGGCGCTGCTCGCCGAGCAGGAGCCCGAGAGCGATCCGCGCGCGCAGTTCATCTATCACGCGTTGACGTACGGATGGCTGTGCGGAGAGCTGATGCGGCGCGTCGACGGTCGCTCGCTCGGCCGCTTCCTCGCCGAGGAGGTCGCCGCGCCGCTGGATCTGGAGCTGTGGCTCGGGCTGCCGCCGGAGCTGGAGCCGAGGGTCGCAGCGCTGAGCTATGGCCCGAACTGGGGCCAGAGCCCGCCCGCTCGTCGCGATCCGTTCCCGGGCGACGACCTGTGGGCGTCGATCTACGAGAACCCGCCGCTGTTCATCGCTCCCGAGCTGAACTGGAACCTGCCGGCCTGGCACGCCGCGGAGATCGCGGGGGCGAACGCGATCGGAACGGCGCGATCGATCGCCCGCATGTACGGGGCGCTCGCCTGCGGCGGCGAGTGCGACGGCGTCCGCCTGCTCTCCGCGCAGACGCTGAAGCTGGTGGCCACGCCGCTGGCGTCCGGGGTCGAGCCGCACTACGGCGTGCCGATGGTGATCGGCGTCGGGTTCGAGCTGCAGACCGAGCACGCGCAGTTCGGCCCCGTCGAGCAGGCGTTCGGATTCACGGGGGCGGGCGGCTCGGTGCACGGCGCGTGGCCCGAGGAGCGCGTCGGCTTCTCCTACGCGATGAACGAGCTGCGCGACGACCTCAGCGGCGACGGTCGCCCGGCCGCGCTGCTTGCGGCCCTGCACGCATGTGTCACCGCCGTATGAGGGTCTACGATCCGCTCGACTTCGAGGCGCTGAGCGACCCGTATCCGCTGTACCGTCGGCTGCGCGACGAGCACCCTGTCTACCATAATCCAGAGCGCGGCTTCTGGGCGCTGACGCGCTTCGAGGACGTGCAGGAGGCCTCGCGCGACTGGCGGACCTTCTCGAACGCGCCGAGCGGCGATCTCGACGACTTCCTCGAGGTTCTGGGACCGGGGAACTTCATCGACCTCGACCCGCCGCGACACGACGCTCTGCGCGACGTCGTGCGCAGGCATTTCGCGCCGAGCGCGATCGTCAAGCTCGAACCGGAGATCGCTGCGCTCGTCGACGCGCTGCTCGACGAGCTCGCGCAGCGCGAGGTCGTCGACCTCGCGAGCGAGTTCGCCTCACAGCTTCCGCTCGCGGTGACGGCGAAGCTGGTGGGCTTCCCGTCTGCGGACCGTCCGCGCCTGTTCGGCCTCGTCAAGCAGCTCGCCGTCCGCGAGTCGGGGCAGGCGCGCGTGCCCGCGCAGGCGCGCGCGGCCGCGCACGAGCTGCGCGCCTACTTCGGCGACCTGCTGTCCGCGCGCCGCGCGGCGCCGTCGGAGGACGTGTTGAGCCGTCTCGCCGCGGCGGAGCGCGACGGGGCCGTGTCCTTCGAGGAGGCGCTCAGCATCTGCTACCTGCTGTTCCTCGCCGGGATCGAGACGACCGCGTGCCTGATCTCCAACGCGCTGCACCTGCTGGCCGAGCGCCCGGAGCTGGTCGCACTGCTGCGCGCGCGTCCGCAGGCGATGCCTCGGGCGGTCGAGGAGTTCCTGCGCCTGGAGTCGCCCGTCCCGCAGCTCGCCCGCACCGCGACGCGCAGCGTGACGCTGCACGGCGTCGAGATCCCGGCCGGCGGTCGCGTCGTGCTCGTGCACGGCGCCGCGAATCGCGACGAGCGGCGCTTCCCGGATCCGGACGTCTTCGACGTCGAGCGCGAGGTCAAGCGGACGCTCGCCTTCGGCGAGGGCATCCACTTCTGCCTCGGAGCGCCGCTCGCGCGCCCGGAGGCGCGGATCGCGCTCGCGCGCTTCCTGGAGCGGGTCGAGCGATTCGCGCTGTGCGGCGTCCCGCAGCGGATGCCGACGCATGCGGTGCGCGGCTTCGCGCAGCTGCCGGTCGAGCTGCGGATGCGGTGATCGACGCGCGCGACGCCCAGTCCGCTCGTGCGGCGCGATCCCGCGGATAAGGTCCGGCGAGCCGAGTCTGACGCCCGGGTTCGCGGTACGGTTCAACCATTGTGAGCGAGGGTGGCGGGGCGACGTTCACGGCCGCGCAGCGCGTGCGGTCCTTCGAGGACATCATCGCCCAGGTGCGGGATGCCGTCGCCGAAGGCCGGCTGCGTCCCGGCGAGCGGCTGCCGAGCGAGCGCGCGCTGGCGGAGACCTTCGGCGTCAGCCGCGCGACGCTGCGCGAGGCGCTGCGCTCGCTTGAGGCGCTCGGCGTGGTCGAGATCCGTCGCGGGGCCGCGGGCGGCGCGTTCGCGGCCGAGCCGGACGAGCGGCTGCTCGGGGACGCGCTCGCGACGCTGCTGGCGTTCCGCGGCGCGACGGCGAGGGACCTCGCCGAGTTCCGGCTGGCGTTCGAGGCGGACAACGCACGCTGGGCCGTGCGCCACGCGACGGCCGAGGACCGCGCCGCGTTCGCCCGCCTCGCCCGGGAGGCCGCGGCGGCCGGCGATGCCAAGCGGCCCGATTGGCGGCTCGTCGGCGGGGTTGACATGCAGTGGCACGAGGCGGTCGCGCGGGCGACCCACAACCCGATCCGCATCGGGATCATGCTCGGCATCCACAGCGCGATGCAGCGCGCGTTCGCAACGGTCGCGGCGCCGCTCGTGCGCCACCGCAAGGAGGTGCGCGCGGACATCGAGGCGTTCGCGCGCGCGGTGGAGGACGCGGACGCCGAGCGGGCGGCCGAGATCCTCGCGCAGCACGTGTCGCGCTGGAACGCGCGCACCGTGCCGCTCGCCGGGCGCTGAGTCCGACGCGGCGGCTGGCCTGCGGAGGCGGAGCGCGCTAACGTGATTAAAGGTCGAACCATTCCCATGCCTGAGCCCCGCGCCGCCCTCCTCCATCTCGACGCCGACGGCCTGCGCGCGATCATGTCGCCCGCGCGCGCGATCGCCGCGCTCGAGCGGGCGCTGCTCGCCGGCGTCGCCGCCGCGCCGCCGCGCGCGCACGTCGCCGTCCCGGGCGGCGAGCTGCTGCTGATGCCGGCGGCGGGCGCTCAGGGCGTCGGCGTCAAGCTCGTCACGGTCAATCCCGCGAACCCGCCGCGCGGGCTGCCGCTGGTCGGCGGCGTGTACGTGCTGTTCGACGCGACCACGCTCGCGCCGCGGCTGACGATCGACGCCGCTGCGCTCACGGAGCTGCGCACGGCCGCCGTCTCTGCGCTCGCCACCGCGCGCCTCGCGGCGCCCGCCGCGCGCCGGCTCGTGCTGTTCGGCGCAGGCGCGCAGGCGCGCGCGCACCTCGACGCCATCTGCGCGGTGCGTCCGATCGAGGAGGTGGTCGTCGTCGGCGGCGCGTCCGCGGCGCGCGCCGCCGCGCTCGTCGAGCTGGCGCGCGCCCGGGGGCTGCGGGCGCGCGTCGGCGCCGCGGACGACGTGCAGGACGCGGAGATCGTCTGCACGTGCACGGCAAGCTCGATCCCCGTGCTGCGCGGCGCGCTGCTGCCCGCCGGCGCGCACGTCAACGCCGTCGGTGCGTACCGGCCGGACGCGCGTGAGCTCGACGACGACACGCTCAGCGGCGCCCGCATCGTGGTCGACGACATGGAGATGGCGCTCGAGGAGGCGGGCGACCTGCTGATCCCGCTGGCGGCCGGCGTGCTCGACCGCGCGGCGATCGTCGCCGACCTCGCGACCCTGGTCCGGGGAGCGACGGTGCGCACGAGCGCGCGCGACGTGACCGTCTTCAAGTGCGTGGGCGTGGCGTGGGAGGACCTCGCGATCGCGCTCGCCGCCGCGGACCGGACGGCGGCGGCCGCGTGAGCGTCGCGTCCGCACGCTCGGCCATCGCGGAGGCCGGTGCCTCGGCCGCCTCCGCGGAGGCGCAGCCGGCGCTCGACTCGACAATTGCACAGTCGATCGGCGGCATTCGTCCCTGGTCCGCGGCCTTGCCGCCGATCTACGATCACCGCATGCTCGCCGCACCCTCCCCCGAGCGGGCGCCGGAGCCCGCCGAGCCGCGTGAGCTCGAAGCGGAGATCCTCGACCTCGGCCGCGGCCTGGCGCGCGAACGACCCTCGCTGCGGCGCCTGCCGCGCGTCGCGCAGGACCGCGGCATGGCGCTCGCGGCGCGCGACCCGCAGCTGCGGGCGGCCCTCTTCCGCCTCGTCGACGTCGCGCCCGCGTGCGCCGGCCCGGGCGAGCTGGCCGAGCACCTGGATGCGCTCCTGGACGGCGTCGAGCACCGCAGCGCGCCGGTCGCCGCCGCCGCGCGCGCCGCGCATGCGGCCCCCACGCGCGCGACCACCGGCGAGCTGGTCGCGGCGGCGGTCGGCCGCATGGCGCGCCGCTTCATCGTCGGCGAGACGCCGGTCCACGCTGCGCCCGTCCTGCGCCGCCTGTGGCAGCGCGGCAGCGCCGCGTCCGTCGACCTGCTCGGCGAGGCGACGGTCACGCGCGCGCAGGCGCGCGCGTACGCCGCTCGCTGCGAGGCCGCGCTGACCGAGCTGGCAGCGGCCAGCGCCGGCTGGCCCGCGCGCCCGCTGCTCGAAGCCGACGCGGCCGGCCCGCTGCCGCGCGTCAACCTGTCCGTGAAGGTCACGGCGCTCACGCCGCTCGTGCGTCCCGAGGCGCCCGAACGCGGCCGTGCGGACGCGGCCGACCTGCTGCGCCGGCTGCTGCGCCGCGCCCGCGAGCTGGGCGCGCACCTGCACGTCGACATGGAGTCGGTCGACTCGCGCGAGCTGATCCTGGAGCTGGTGCTCGAGCTGCTGTCCGAGCGCGAGTTCCGCGACGGCCCGTCGGCCGGCGTCGTCCTGCAGGCGTACCTGCGCGACGCCGAGGAGACGCTCGAGCGCGTGCTCGGATGGGCGCGCGCGAGCGACCGCGAGCCGCCGCTGACGATCCGGCTCGTCAAGGGCGCCTACTGGGACCACGAGACGATCGAGGCGGTCCAACACGGCTGGCCGCCGCCGGTGTTCACCGAGAAGGCGGAGAGCGACCGCTGCTTCGAGCGCGTCACGCGGCGGCTCATCGCCGCCTTCCCGCTCGTGCGGCCGGCGATCGCCTCGCACAACCTGCGCTCGATCGCGCACGCGATCGTGTGCGCGCGCCGGGCCGGGCTCGGTCCCGCGGACCTCGAGCTGCAGGTGCTGCGCGGGCTCGGCGACGAGCTGCAGGAGGCGCTCGCGGGCGCGGGCCTGCGCGCCCGCACGTACTGCCCGGTCGGCGACATGGTCGCCGGCATGGCCTACCTCGTCCGCCGCCTGCTCGAGAACACCTCCAACGAATCCTTTCTCGTCAGCCGCGCCGGCGGCGCCGACCTCGATCGACTGCTGGCAGCGCCATGACCTTTCGCAACGAGCCGCTGCTCGAGCTGCGCCGCGCGCCCGAGCGCGAGCGGTTGCTGCGCGCCCTGGAGGCGCTCGGCCCCCGGCTCCCGCTGGCCGTTCCGGTGATCGTCGCCGGGGATCGCCGCGACCACCCGAGCCTCGACTCGCTCGACCCCGGCCAGCCCGACCGCGTCGTGGCGCGCGCCACCGGTGCGAGCGCCGCCGACGTGGACGCGGCGGTGCGAGCGGCGAGCGCGGCGGCGGCGGCGACCTGGGGCCGCACGCCCGCCGCGGAGCGCGCCGCCGTGCTCGTGCGCGCCGCCGGCGAGCTGCGCGAGCGCCGCGCCGAGCTGGCCGCGCTCGCGGTGCGCGAGTGCGCGAAGCCGTGGGCGGAAGCCGACGCGGACGTGTGCGAGGCGATCGACTTCCTGCGCTACTACGCGCAGCAGGCGGTCGACCTCGACGCGGGGCCGGCGCTGGAGCAGCTCCCCGGCGAGCGCAACGCGCTCCACTACCGGCCGCGCGGCGTCACCGCGGTGATCGCGCCGTGGAACTTCCCGCTCGCGATCGCCGCCGGCATGACGGCGGCCGCGCTCGCCACCGGCAACGGCGTCTGCCTCAAGCCGGCCGAGCAGTCGCCCGCGTGCGCGCTGGCGCTCGTCGAGGCGCTCCTGCGCGCCGGCCTGCCCGACGGCGCGCTCGCGCTGCTGCCCGGCGACGGCGAGGTCGGCGCGGCTCTCGCCGGCCATCCGGACGTCCACACGATCGCGTTCACCGGCTCGGGCGCGGTCGGCCTGGAGATCCTGCGGCGCGCCGCCGATCTCGCGCCCGGCCAGCGCCACCTCAAGCGCGTCGTGGCCGAGATGGGCGGCAAGAACTGCGTCATCGTCGACGCCGACGCCGACCTCGACGACGTCGTCCCGGCGCTGCTGCAGTCAGCGTTCGGCTTCGCCGGGCAGAAGTGCTCGGCGGCCTCGCGCGCGCTCGTGCACGAGCGCGTCCACGGCACGCTGCAGGAGCGGCTCGCGGGCGCGCTCGAGACGCTGCTCGTCGGACAGGCGGAGCACTTCGGCGTCGACGTCCCGCCGCTGATCGAGCCCGCTGCGCGCGAGCGCGTCGAGCGCTACGTCGCCGGCGCGGCGGAGGCGGGCGCGACGATCCACCGGACCGAGGCCGTCCCGGACGGTGCGTGCTTCGCCGCTCCCGCGCTCGTCGTGGGGCCGGCGCCGGATGCGCCCGTGGTCCTCGACGAGATCTTCGGCCCCGTTTTGACGCTCGAGGCGGTCGAGAGCGTCGAGCACGCCTGCGACCTCGTCGACGCGCAGGCGTATGCGCTCACCGGCGGGCTGTTCTCGCGCAACCCGCGCACGATCGAGGCCGTCGCCCGCCGCACGCCGGTCGGCAACCTCTACGTCAACCGCACGACGACCGGCGCGATGGTCGCCCGCCAGCCGTTCGGCGGCAACCGGCTCTCCGGCACCGGCACGAAGGCGGGCGGCCCGGACTACCTGCTGAGCTTCGTCGAGCCGGTCGTCGTGACGGAGAGCACCGTGCGCCACGGGGTGCCGGCATGACGTCGCAGCGCACTGCCGTGGCCGCGCGCCTCGCCGAGCTGCGGCGGCGGCTCGCCGCCGAGGGCGCCGCCGCCTGCCTGTCGGTCGATCCGGACAACCAGACCTACCTCGCCGGCTTCCGCGCGCTCGTCTACTCGCGGCCGATCCTGCTGCTCGTCGACGCGGAGCGCTCGACCCTGATCGTGCCCGAGCTCGAGCAGGAGCACGCGCGCGGCCGCGCCGCGGTCGACGAGGTGCGCTCCTACCGTGAGCGCCCGGGCGACGCGGCCACCGCGCCGCTGCCGCTGCTGGCGGCGCTGCTGGACGGGCTCCCGGAGGGCGCGGCGATCGCCGTCGAGGGGGAGCGGATCCCGCTCGCCCTGGCCGAGGAGATCCAGCGTCGCGGTCATCGGCTCGCCCCGTTCGACGGCGTGCTGCGACGCCAGCGAGTCGTCAAGGACGCCACCGAGCTGGCTGCGATCCGGGCGGCCGGCGAGCTGGTGGGGGTGGGCGTCGCCGCTTCGCTCGCCGCCTGCCGTCCGGGCGTCAGCGAGCTCGCGGCCGAGGCGGCCGGCAACGGCGCGATCCTCGAGCGGGCGGCGGCGCTCGGCCCCGACACGACCGTCGAGCTGTTCGGCATGACGCCGTCGGGAGCGCACCGCACGACGCTGCCGCACGTCTTCTCGACCGGCCGCCCGATCGCGCCCGGCGACGTGATCATCCACACGCGTCAGGTCGCGCTCGACGGCTATCGCGCCGAGCTGGAGCGGACGCTGCTGGTGGGCGAGCCCTCGGCCGAGCAGGCGCGCGCGTTCACGACGATCTACGACGCCCAGCAGGCGGCGATCGCGGCGGTCGCTCCGGGCGTCCCCGCGCGGGCGGTGGACGCGGCCGCGCGCGCGGTGATCGAGCGGGCCGGCTACGGCGACTTCGCGATCCACCGCTCCGGCCACGGCATCGGCGTCAGCGTCCACGAGCACCCGCACCTGCGCTTCGACAACGACGAGCCGCTCGAGCCAGGCATGGCGATCACCGTCGAGCCCGGCATCTACGTGCCCGGCCTCGGCGGCTTCCGCCACTCGGACACGCTGGTCGTCACCGACGCCGGCAGCGAGCTGGTGACCGAGCACCCGCGCTCGCTGGAGGCGATGACCATCGAGGTGGACGCATGACGCCCGACCTGCGCGACGCATACGCCCGCGCCGAGCAGCTGCTCCCCGGCAACGCCGAGCGCCTGATCGTCGGCGGCGAGGCGACGCCACGCTTCCTGCCCGGCGAGGATCGCTTCTGGTTCCGCGAGCGCACGCGAGCCGGCGAGCGGCTGGTGCTCGTGGACCCCGAGCGCGCGGAGCTGCACGGAGCGCTCGACGGCGAGCGCTTCACGGCCGCGCTGCTCGGCGCGAGCGGCGAGCAGCCGCCGCCGGGACGCCTGCCGTGCTCGGCGATCGAGCTCGACGGGACGGGGTCGGCGACGCTCGTGAGCGCGCAGTCGCTGTGGCGCTACCGCGACGACGATGGCAGCTGCACGCGGCTCGACGGGCCAGACCCGGACGGGGCCTGGTCGATCGCGCCCGGCGGACGCTGGGCGGCGCGTGTCGTCGGCCACGATCTGTGGCTGATCGACTGCCGCGACGGCGCGCGGACGCGGGTCACGACGGACGGGACGGCCGAGCGGCCCTACGGCGAGCAGGTGCCGTTTCGCGCGATGGAGCACCGGCTGCGCGGCGTCGCGGCCGCCCCGCAGGTCGTCTGGAGCCCCGACGGTCGAAGCCTCGTCGTCGAGCGCGTCGACGCCTCGGGCGTCGAGCCGACGCACCTGCTGGAGACCCTCGCCGGGGAGCCGCGGCCGCGGCTGCACTCCTACCCGTACGCGCTGCCGGGCGATCCGGCGGTCGTCCGGTCGGAGCTGTTCGTCGTCGCGGCGGAGGACGCCGCGGTCACGCCGGTAGCGCTCGCCCCCGTCCCGCTCGGGCTGTACACGCTGTGCGAGCACCGGCGCGTGTGGTGGTCCGCCGGCTCGGATCGCATCGAGCTGGTGACGCAGGAGCGCGACGCGCGCGACGCGCGGCTGATCGCGGTCGACCCGTCGAGCGGCGCGGCGCGCGTCGTCGTCGAGGAGCGCCGCGACACCGTGCTCGACCCCGGCCCGTCGTTGACCGAGCGCCCTGTGGCCCACGTGCTCGACGGCGGTCGCGGCGCCGTGTGGTACTCCGAGCGGGACGGCTGGGCGCATCTGTGGCACGTCGAGGGCGACGCGTGGCGCCAGCTCACGTCGGGGCCGTGGGTCGTGCGCGAGCTGCTGCACGTCGACGAGGCGGCCGGCGAGGTCCTGTTCGCGGCGTCCGGGCGCGAGCCGGACGGGGGCCCGTACGACCGCCGCCTCTACCGCGTCGGGCTCGACGGCGGCGAGCCGCGCCTGCTCACCCCGGAGCCGCTCGACCACCAGCTGGCGGCGTCGCCGAGCGGCCGCTTCGTCGTCGACTGCCAGTCGAGCGTCGAGACCCCGCCGCGCAGCGTGCTGCGCGGCGCCGACGGCGCCGTCGCGCTGCAGCTCGCGGAGGCGGACGTCAGCGCGCTGCGCGCGACCGGCTGGCGCGCACCGCGGCGCTTCACCGTCCAGGCGGCCGACGGCGAGACGGAGCTGCACGGGCTGCTGTACCTGCCCGCCGGGTTCGACGAGGGCCGCCGCTGGCCGCTGCTCGACATGATCTACCCCGGCCCGCAGATGGCGATCGCCGAGCGGCGCTTCGGTCTGGGCCAGTATCAGTGCGAGGCGTTCGCCGAGCTGGGCGTGGCGGTCATGGTGCTCGACGCCCGCGGCACGCCGCTGCGCTCGAAGGCGTTCCACGACGCCGCCTACGGCTGCCTGGAGAGCACCGAGGGGCTGCGCGACCACGTCGGCGCGATCGCGCAGCTCGCCGAGCGCCATCCGTGGATCGACGTCGACCGCGTCGGGATCGTCGGCCACTCGGGCGGCGGCTACGCGGCCGTGCGCGCGCTGGTCGAGCATCCGGACGTCTACGCGCTCGGGATCTCGACGGTCGGCAACCACGACAACCGCCGCTACCACGCCGGCTGGGGCGAGCGCTACATCGGGCTCGTGGAGGAGGCGCCCGAGGCGTGGGAGCGCCAGTCGAACGTCCCGCTCGCCAGGCGCCTGCGGGGGCGCCTGCTGCTGGGTCTCGCGGAGCTGGACGCCAACGTGCACCCGTCGGCCACGCACGCGCTCGTCGCGGCGCTGGTCGCGGCGGACCGCGACCACGACGTCGTGCTCGTGCCGGGCGGCGACCACTGGTGCGCCGGCGACACGCCTTACTTCGTGCGCCGCATGTGGGACTACGTCGTCACCCATCTGCTCGGCGAGCGCCCGCCTGCCTACCGGATCGCGCAGACGTCGCTGGCACCCCGCCCGGACGTCGGCGTCTGACGCACGAGCGCGAGCACGCCATGGCCGGATGCGCCCCCGCGACCGAGTCGTATAGTGAGTAGAGGTCTGCATGGATCGCGCTGACTCGCTCCAGGCGCTCGTCGACGCTCTCAGCCTCGCGCTGGGTCGCTCGGTGCTGATCGACGACGGCGCGCTGCGGCCGCTCGCCTACAGCCGCCAGTGGGGGGAGATCGACTTGGTGCGCAGCGAGAGCATCCTGCGCCGCGGCGCGTCCGCGGCAGTGCGTCAGGCGCTCTACGCCCAGGGCATCGCGGCCGCCGAGGGCGTCGTGCGGACGCGGCCCGCGCCGGAGATCGCGATGCAGGAGCGCGTGTGCGCGCCGATCCGCCGCGGGGCGCACGTGCTCGGCTACCTGTGGCTGCTCGACGCGCGCCACGACCTCGACGCCGAGCAGCTCGATCGGGTCGCCGCAACCGCGCGTCACGTGGCGCGGATCCTGGATTCCCCGTCGCTCCCGCTGGCGGACGAGCGCGCGCTGGTCGCGCGGCTGTGCGCCGCCGACGCCGGGCAGCGCCACGCGGCGGCCGAGGAGGCGCGCGCTCGCGCGCTGCTGCCGGATCGCGCGCTCGTCGTGGCGCTCGTCGCGTCGGCGGCGGGCGCGGACGTGCGCGCGAGCGTGCGTCGTGCGCTGCAGCGGCTCGCTCCGGGCCATGCGCTCGCCGGCAGCGAGGCCGACCGGATCCTGCTGCTGATCTCGCTGGAGGACCCGGCGATCGCGGTGCTGAGCGAGCACGAGGTCGCCGGCTGGCTGCTCGAGGTCGCAGACGAGGACGTCGTCGTCGGTCAGTCGGCGGCGGTCGCCGGGCTCGGAGAGGTCCCCGCCGGCCGCCGCCAGGCGGAGGTCGCGCTGCGGGTCGCGCGCGCCGGGGCGCCCGGCGTGCGGCAGGCCGCATGGTCCACGCTCGGCGCCGAGCGGCTGCTGGCGCAGCTGCCCGCCTCCGCTGTCGACGACCTCCCGCCGCGGCTTGCGCGGCTGCTGCGCGAGGAGCCGGTGCTGGCGGAGACGCTGGCGTCCTTCCTCGACGCGGCCGGCGACGTCAAGGCGACCGCCGCGCGCTTGTGCCTCCATCGCAGCGGGCTCTACTACCGCCTGCGGCGGATCGAGGAGCTGACCGGGCTGCACCTCGACCGCGGCGAGGACCGCCTGCTGGCGCACCTGGCCGTGCGACTCGCGCGAGACGCCCGCGGCGCGCCGGCGCCGAGCTTGCATTCCCAGTCGAGCAGCGGTTAGATCGATTTAGGTCTAACCATTATCAAAGGACACGATGATCCCCAGGGACGCGAGCAATCGAGGCATGCCGGAACCCGCGGGACGGCGGGGCGCGACCGTCGCGCGCGTCGACCTGTTCTCCTATCGGCTGAGCTACGTCGGCGGCGAGTACGTGATGTCGCACGGGCGCGTCGTCACGTCGCTGTCGAGCACCGTCGTGCGCCTCACCACCGAGGACGGGCACGTCGGGTTCGGAGAGACCTGCCCGCTCGGGCCGAGCTACCTGCCGGCGCACAGCGAGGGAGCGCGCGCAGCGCTGCAGCGGATCGCTCCGCACGTCCTCGGCCTCGATGCGAGCGATCCGGCCGGCGTCAGCCGCGCGATGGACGCCTGCCTGCTCGGACACGGCTACGCGAAAAGTGCGCTGGACGTCGCCTGCTGGGACGTCTTCGGGCACGTCACCGGAAGGCCGGTGTGCGACCTGATCGGGGGCCGCCGCCAGGAGAGCTTCCCGCTCTACGTGGCGATCCCGCTCGGCACGCCCGAGGCGATGCGGCGGCACGTCGCCGAGCTCGGCGCGCAGGGGATCCGCCGCTTCCAGCTCAAGCTCGGCGACGATCCCGTCGAGGACGCCGCCCGCGCGCGCGCGGTCGTCGAGGCCACCGGCCCCGAAGACGCGATCTTCGGCGACGCGAACTGCGGCTGGACGCTCGCCGACGCGCTGCTCGCGGTGCGCCTGATGGAGGACCTGCCGCGGTTCTTCCTCGAGCAGCCGTGCGCCTCGTTCGAGGAATGCCTGCGGGTCCGCCGCCGCACCTCGCTGCCGATGATCCTCGACGAGGTCGTGACCGACCTGCAGTCCCTGCTGCGCGCCTGGGAGGCGCAGGCGCTCGATGGGTTCAACCTCAAGATCAGCCGTGTCGGCGGACTGACGCCCGCGCGCCTGCTGCGCGACGTCGGCCAGCAGCTCGGGCTGGTGGTCAACGTCGAGGACACGTGGGGCGGCGACCTCACGACCGCGGCGGTGAGCCACCTCGCCGCGAGCACGAATCGCGAGGCGGCGCGGATGGTCTCGTTCATGAACGACTGGACGAACGAGCACGTCGCGGGGCATCGGCCGCGGTCGCGGGACGGCGTCGGTCGGGCCCCCTCCGGCCCGGGCCTGGGGGTGGAGGTGGACGTCGAGCTGCTCGGCGAGCCGTTCGCCTCGTTCGGTTGACGGCGCGGCGCGCGCCGGCGCCGCTCTGAAGTCAAAGATCAAGTGATAGTGTCACTGGCCGCATGCGGTACGGTCCTCGCGTCTGCCCGGTCCCTGCGTCTGCCGCTCCGGCGACCTAAGCCGATGCGCTCCTGGACGCCCGTCCTGCCGGACGTGCTGCGCTGGCGCGACAGCTGCAACGTGTACGCGGTGCTGGGCGACGAGCGGGCGTTGATCGTGAATGCCGGCAGCGGCGAATGGCTCGAGGAGGGGGTGGCGCAGCTCCCCGTCCCGCCGGCGGCGGTCCTGCTGACGCATTACTTCCGCGATCACGCGGCGGGGGCGGCGGCTGCTGCGCGCGCGGGGATCCCGGTGTACGTGCCGGAGGGCGAGCGGGCGCTGCTCGCCGATCCTGTGGAGCACTTCCGGCGCCGCGAGACGTACGTGATCTACGACAACGTCTGGGACCTGTTCGCGCCGGTCGAGCCTGTGGCGGTCGCGGGCGTCCTGCGCGACTACGAGCGGCTGACGCTCGCGGGGATCGAGCTGCAGGTCGTCCCGTTGCCGGGGGCGACGCCGACGCAGGTCGGGTTCGTGCTGCGCACGCCGCGCAGCGGGCGGCTGGTGGCGCTCTGCGGCGAGACGATCCACTCGCCGGGGCGCGTGCCGCGGCTGGCTCCGCTGCAGTACAACTACGACGACCTCGTCGGCACGGTGAACGTGGCGTTCTCGGTCGAGCAGCTCCGCGAGCACGACGTCGAGTTGCTGCTGCCGAGCCTCGGCGAGCCGCTCGTGGAGGGGGTGGACGAGGCGCTCGCAGCGCTGCGCGAGAACCTGCTGGAGCACAGCTGGGACCACGAGCCCGAGCGGACCGTGCTGGGCCGCGTCGGCGAGGACCGGGTCGCGCAGCTCTCGCCGTCGGTGTGGCGCTCGACGCAGGCGAACGCCGCCAGTCACTTCGTGCTCGGGCGCAGCGGCCGGGCGCTCGCGATCGACTACGGCTACTGGTACCCGACGGGCGCGGGCGGGTACGACGTCGCGGTCAACTGCATGCCGATCCTGGTACCGGCCTACTCCTTTCCCGAGCGTCGTCGTCCGTTGCTGCACAGCCTCGACGCGTTGCGCGAGCAGGCGGGCGTCGAGCAGCTGGCCGCGGTGCTGACGACGCACTATCACGACGACCACGTGTGCGGGATCCCGCTGCTTCAACGGCTCTACGGGACGCCGTGCTGGGCGCCGGCGAACTTCGCACGGCTGCTCACCGACCCCGCGGGGCACCGCTTCCCGTGCACGTGGCCGCAGCCGATCCGCGTCGAGCGCGCGCTCGAGGAGTCGTTCGAATGGGACGGGCTGCGCTTCCACCTCGCCCCGATGAGCGGGCACACGCGCTTCTCGGCGCTGATCGGGTGGGAGGTCGACGGGATCCGCTACCTGCATGCCGGCGACCAGTACGGGACGTTCGCGGGCGAGCGCTCGCGCGACTTCAAGGCGCAGTACGTCTATCGCAACGGGGCGTTTCTCGACTCCTACCGTGCGAGCGCGGAGTGGGTCGCTGCGTTCCGGCCGGATGTGGTGCTGAGCGGCCACTGGGCGCCGGTGGCGACCGACGACGGCTACTTCGAGCGGCTCGCCGACTACGGCCGTGAGTTCGAGGCGCGCCACCGGCGCGTGATGGCGCTCGACGACGACGGCGCGCATTTCGGGCTCGACAGCATGAGCGGATGGATCTGGCCCTACCGCGTCCACCTGCCGCAGCCGCAGACCGTCGAGCTGGACGTCACGGTGCGCAATCCGCTGCCGGCCGAGGCGACGCTGCGCCTGCGGCTGGGCGGCCCCGACGGGTGGGAGGGCTCCACGACGGAGCTGCGCGCGCCGGGCCGCGAGGAGGTGACCGCTCGCATGACGATCACGCCGGACGGCCCCTGCCGCAGACAGCCCGTCACCGTCGAGCTGCACGCCGACGGCCGGCCCTTCGGCCAGGTGCTCGAGGCGATCGTGACAGTCGGCGACGCGGGTGCGGCGGAGCGGTCGCCGTGACGTCCTCGTGGGCGTGCCGCGCCGGCGCCGCACAGCTGCCGTCGCCGCCTCGCGACCAGTGACCGAGTGACCTCTTCGCTCCTGGACGACGACACGATGCGCACAGACGACCGAACCCATGACGTCCCTTGTATGTGGCCTGGCGGCTGCGTGCTGCTGGGCGCTGGTCAACGTCGTCGCATCGCAGGTCACTCGCGATCCTGAGCCCTGCGAGCTCGCCTTCTGGGTCAGCGTGCTCGCCCTCGCGCTGTCCGCGCCGCTGGGGCTCACGGAGCTCCCGAGCGCGCGCGTCTCGGTGCACGACCTCGCGATGCTGGCGCTTGCCGGCGTCGCCGTCGCCGCGACTGTGCGGCTGCTCGCCGTCGCGCTGGAGCACGGCCAGCTCAGCGTGGTCGGGCCGCTGCAGTCGCTCGAGGGGCTGGTCGCGGCCGGGCTCGTCGTCGTGCTCGGCGGCGGCATCGCGCGCAGCGCGCTCGTGGGCGGGCTGCTGGCTGGGGCCGGGGGCGTGACGGTCGGGCTCGCGGCGTCGCGCAAGGGGCACCTGGCCGACGCCGCGCTCGCGCTGCCGGCCGCCGCGTGTGCGGGAGTGACGCTGTGGGCGCTGGGCCAGCAGTCGCTGGCGCCGGTGCTCGCCTACACGGTGATGCGGGCCGCCAGCGTGCTGGCGCTCGCCCCCGGCGTCGCCGACTGGCGCCGGCCGCGCCATCTGCGCTGGCTGCTGCTGATCGCCGCGCTCGACCTCGTCGCCGACCTTCTGTACCTGCTCGGCGTGCGCGGCGGATCGCTTGCCGTCACGGCCGTGCTCGCATCCCAGTTCGGCACGCTCACCGCGATCGGCGGTGTGTGGCGCTGGCGCGAGTCGCTCAACGCGGCGCAGCTCGCCGGCCTCGTCGTGCTCGGCTGCGGGATCGCGATCGTCGCGGCCGGCAGCGCCTGAGCGGCGCGTTCTCAGGAGGCGCAAACGCGCTGAGATCAAGTGATAGTGTCACGCTTGTGCAGCCGCGAGGAGAGGCGAGGTGATGATGTCGGGTCCTGGTTTCGTCGAGGGTTTGATGCAGCCCCGGCCGCTGTTGATCAAGGGGTTGGTGGAGCGCGCGGAGGCGCTGTTCGGCGGGCGTGAGGTCGTCGCGCGCACCGAGCAGGGCGTCGAGCGGTCCTCGTACGCCGACGTCGTGGTGCGGGCGCGGCGGTTGGCGAGCGCGTTGCAGCGGGCGGGGGTCCGGCCGGGCGACCGCGTCGCGACGTTCGCGTGGAACGACGCGCGCCACTTCGAGCTCTACCTGGCGGTCCCGGCGATGGGCGCTGTGCTGCACACGCTGAACATCCGGCTTTCCGAGGAGGACCTGCGCTACATCGTCGAGCACGCGGGCGACAAGGCGATCTTCCTCGACGCCTCGCTCGCGGGCGCGCTGCCGCGTGTGGAGGGCGTCGCGTTCGAGGTCGTGATGTCCGGCGACGCGTCGGTGCGCGAGGGCGCGCGCGACTACGAGGCGTTTCTCGCCGAGGGCGATCCGGCGTTCGTGTTCCCCGACGTCCCGGAGGACGCGGCGGCGGCGATGTGCTACACGAGCGGGACGACGGGCCGTCCGAAGGGGGTTGTGTACAGTCAGCGCTCGACGGTGCTGCACTCGCTGGTGGCGGCGCAGGTCGATGTGCTGGGGATCGCCGAGCGCGACTCGATCATGCCGGTCGTGCCGATGTTCCATGCGAACGCGTGGGGGATCCCGTACGCGGCGGCGATGTGCGGCGCGCGCTTGGTGCTGCCGGGTCCGCGGCCGACGGCGGCGGACCTCGCGCAGTTGATCGCGGCGGAGGGGGTGACGAAGGCGGCGGGGGTGCCGACGGTCTGGCAGGACGTCGCGCAGCTCTCGCCGGCGCCGCAGCTCGGCGGCCTGCGCGAGATCATCTGCGGCGGCTCGGCCGTCTCCGAGAGCCTGATCCGCACCTACGACGAGCGCTTCGGCGTGCCAATCGTGCAGGCGTGGGGGATGACCGAGATGAGCCCTGTCGGGTCGGTCTCGCGCCCCGGCGCGGACAGCGCCCCAGCGGACGAGGTGCGGCTGCGGGCGCTGCAGGGCACGCCGGTGCCGCTCGTGCAGGCGCGGATCGACGCGGCGACTGGTGGGGAGTTGCAGGTGGCCGGCCCGTGGGTCGCCGCCGCCTACTACGGCGAGCCGCCCGGCGAGGACAAGTTCACCGGCGATGGCTGGCTGCGCACCGGTGACGTGGCCGAGCTCGTCGAGGGCCGCTACATCCGCCTCGTCGATCGTACGAAGGACCTCATCAAGACGGGCGGGGAGTGGATCTCGAGCGTCGAGCTGGAGAACCACATCGTCGCGCATCCGGCGGTGCGCGAGGCGGCGGTGATCGCGATCCCCGACGAGCGCTGGGGCGAGCGCCCGTGCGCGTGCGTCGTGCTCCAGGAGGACGCGACGCTCGACGCCGAGGGCCTGCGCGAGTTCCTCTCCGACCGCGTCGCGCGCTGGTGGATCCCCGACCGCATCGAGCTGATCGACGCCGTCCCCCGCACCACTGTCGGCAAGTACGACAAGAAGGTCCTGCGCGCACGCTACGCCGAGAGCTGAGCGCTTACGCCGCGGGGACCCCGGATTGGTGGCCGCGCGACGCCGACCAGACGCGACGGTTTTGAGCACTTGACAACGCCAGACCTCGAATGATCTAATCTCCCGATCGTCTATGCGGACGATCATCGGAATCACCGAGGAGAGAGGTGAAGAGCGTGGTCGAGGAACCTCGTCCGGAACGCGCCGGGTCGCAAGCCGGCAAGTCGCGCCGTGACTTCCTGAAGATGTCCGCCGTGTCCGGGGCAGCGCTTGCCTCGGGCGGCGTGCTTGCGGCGTGCGGCGGATCGTCGTCAACGAAGACCGCGGCAAAGACGTCTGGCCCGGTGCGATTGACGACCGCCAAATTTGACTGGGTCCCGAACGATCTCGCGTACCAGCAGAAGCTCGCGACCCAGTTTCACCAGACGCATCCGAACATAACCGTCGTCCCGGCGAGCTATCCGACCACAACGGAGGCCGCCTACCTCACGTCTCAGTACGCGTCATCGTCGCCCCCCGACATCGTGTACCACGCAGACAACACGTGGGTCGAGTTCGCAGCGGCCGGCGCGCTGCTCGACATCACGGATCGGGTGAAGGACCCCGCGTACGCGAAGGACTACGAGGCGATCCCGCAGCACGTCTGGGACTCGGTGACGTACAAGGGCCGAATCTGGGGGATCCCGATCGGCGCCTCGCTGGACACGCAGATCGTCAACCTCGACCTGCTGGAGGCTGCCGGCGCCACGGGTCTGGGGTCTGGTCTGGTCTCTCCCGAGCCATGGTCGTATGACGATATGCGCACGGCTGTGGCGGAGGTTTCGAAGAAGCGGCCGGGGACGTACGGGTTCGCCACGGGCGGGAATGCTGCCGCGTTTGACTGGACCTACGCACTGAACTACCTGTACTCAAACGGCGGCGAGCTCGTGACGAGCGACGGAGCGCTGGGTCTCAATCAGACGACCGCCGAGCCGGCCTGGGACCTGCTGCGGAACATCGTCGTGGTCGACAAGGCGGCGGCGCCACTCGGGCTGAGCACCCAGGGCCTCGTCTCGCTCTTCACGGCCGGAAAGCTGGCGGTCTTCGAGTTCTCCGCAGTGATCGCTACCTGCGTTGCACCGAACCCCAAGGGGCTGCCGTTCAAGTGGCAGGCACGTCTCATCCCGGCGGGCCCATCCGGCTCGCCCGCCGGCCGCCTCTCGACCGGCGTCTGGTGTGTCTCCAAGAAGACCACGGACCCTGACGCGGCATTTCTCTATGCGGAGTACCTGACAAGCGCGAGCACGGTCACGAACTACGTCAAGTCGATGTTCGGCGGCCTCGACGTCTACCCGGCCCGGACCGACATCAGCCTGTGGGACCCGAAGATCCCGCTCCAGAAGGCGTCGCGCGAGATGTTCCTGGAGCTCTTCCCGCACGGGAAGCCCGGCCCGCAGGTGCCGCAGGAGGCGGGCATCGTCCATGCGATGGGGACTCAGTACGAGGCTCTGCTCCAGGGCAAGCAGAGCGCTGCCGAGATGGTCAAGAACACAGCCTCCGCCATCACGCCGCTGCTTGGTGCATGAATGGCTGCTGCTGTCAGCGTTCAGCGAGCTGACATCGGGTCTTCGGAGGCGCCTGACCTCAGGCGCCTCCGAGTCCGGGCCAAGCTCCGCCGCCACGCGATCGCGTACTGCTTTCTCCTTCCCAACCTCGTCGCATTCGCCGTCTTCTTCGCGTGGCCCATCGTGGCCCTGGTGCGGCAGTCCCTCGAGAGAGGAGGTGTCCTCGGACCCGCAACCTTCGTCGGACTGAGCAACTGGAAGGCCGCGGCGCACGATCCGACGTTCCTTCATAGCCTGGTCGTGACCGGCAAGTACTGTCTGATGGTCGTCCCGCCCGTCATCGTCCTCGGGTTCGGCGTCGCGCTGATCTTCTCTCGATCCCGAGGCGGCGGTGGCTCGATCGCCCGGGTCGTGATTCTCCTGCCCGTCCTGGCCCCGATCGTCGCAGCGGCGTTCATCTGGCAATTCGTCGTTCAGCCTCAGTTCGGTCTGGCCAGTGTCACTGGCCGGCTCGTCGGCTTCGGGTCGCTTGATCCGCTGGGCAGCTACTCGCTCGCGCTTCCCGCAGTCGCCGCTCTGGACATCTGGCGTTCGTTCGGGTTCTGGAGCCTCGTCCTGCTGGCTGCGTTGCTTGACGTGCCGAGAGACCTCTACAACGCGGCTCGGCTCGATGGTGCGTCGGCGCTGCGCCGCTTCTGGCACGTCACGTTGCCGGGGACGCGTTCGACCACGCTCATCGTCGTGGTCTTGTCGATCGTCTTCACCATGCAGGCGTTCGACTCGGTGTTCATCCTTACCGGCGGCGGCCCGAGCAATACCAGCGAGACCGCCGTCCTCTACATGTACCAGAGCATGTTCGTCAATGCCAATCCCGGCTATGGCGCCGCGCTCGGACTGATCCTCGTCATAGTGATCATCCTCCTCACCGGCGCAGTCGTGGCGCTGTTCCGGCGAGGCGGGCGTCGCGCGTTCGGCATCGCACCATGACGGCTGTCACCGAACCCGAGCCTGCGCTGCGCCGGCGGCTGGCGCGAGCGCGGCCCGCCGTCCTCACGGCTGTGGTCGTGGCGGTGGCCTGTCTGTTTGCGATCGGCCCGTTCGCCTATCTGATCAGTGCGGCGTTCAAGCATTCGCTCGTCCTCTTCTCCTACCCGCCGCACTGGATCGAGTGGCCGCCGTATTTCGGGAACTTTAGGTATCTACTGGAGCACACTGCCTTCCTGCGATGGGCGAGCAACAGCCTTGGTGTCGCCGCCATCGTGACGATCGCCAAGGTGCTGATGGACTCGATGGCTGGTTACGCGTTCGCTCGCATGCGCTTCCCCGGCCGGACGCTCATCATGGCGGTGATGGCGACCGGGATCATGGTGCCGACGGCCGTCCTGATCGTCCCGCTGTACTTCCTGGTCAAGAGCCTGAACATCTTCGACACCTATTGGGCCCTGGTCCTTCCACCGCTCGCCAACCCGGTCGGCGTGTTCATCATGTGGAGCTACATCAGCGCGCTCCCGCCCGAGATCGAGCAAGCAGCTCGCATCGACGGTTGTGGCCCCTTTCAGATCTACTGGCGGATGGTGCTCCCGCTCGCCCAACGAGGGCTGGTGGTGATCGCCACCTATACGTTCCTCGTCCAGTACGGAAGCTTCGTGTGGCCGCTCGTCGGAACGCAGTCCTCCCGCCTCTTCGTGCTCACAACCGGCCTTTCATCGCTCCAGCCTTCGCTGGGCGCGACGAACTGGGGCGTTATCAGCGCCGCCTGCGTCCTGTCGATGATCCCGATCGTCGTCGTCTTTTTCGGCCTACAGCGACTGTTCAGGGCGGCGCCTGCCGCCGCAGGCCTCAAGGGATAGCCGGAGGATGTGATGGCTGCAATCAAGCTGACAGGAATCGTCAAGCAGTACCGCGGCGAGGAACGCCCGGCGGTCGATGAGATGACGCTCCAGATCGAGGACGGCGAGTTCTTCGTCCTGCTCGGGCCGTCAGGGTGCGGCAAGTCGACGCTACTGAAGATGATCGCCGGCCTCGAGGAGCCGACCAGGGGCACGGTGGAGTTCGACGGCACGTGCGTGAACTACGTGGAGCCTGGGGACCGCAACGTCGCGCTGGTCTTCCAGAACTACGCGCTGTATCCGCACATGTCGGTCAGGCGCAACATCGACTTTCCGCTGAAGATGCGCAAGATGCCGAAGGCCGAGAGGCATGCCGCATGCGAGAGCGCCGCAGCGGCGCTGAACCTGCAGCGGCTCCTGGACCGGCCGGTCTCCGAGTTGTCGGGCGGAGAGCGCCAACGAGTCGCGCTCGGCCGTGCAATCGTCCGCCAGCCAGAGGTCATGCTGATGGACGAGCCGCTCTCGAACCTGGATGCGCTGCTCCGGGTCCAAACGCGCGAGGAGCTCCTGCGTCTGCATCGCGCGGTTCCGAGCACCGTCGTCTACGTGACTCATGATCAGGTCGAGGCAATGACCATGGCTGACCGAATCGGGATCATGGAGGCCGGCGAGCTCGTCCAGGTCGGGAGACCGAAGGATGTCTACCGGCAGCCGGCGTCCCGGTTCGTGGCCGGCTTCCTCGGCTCGCCACCGATGGGTTTCCTCACAGGCCAGGTTGAGGAGCGCAACGGCTCGGTGTACCTGACCGGTCCTGGTATCAAGATCGACATCGGCGCCACAGCGAGACCTCCGAGCGGCAGCGCGCTGACGATCGGTCTGCGCCCGGAGCACCTCCGGCTGACCAGCGACGGCTCGGGACGCGCCGGCGCATGGACGGTCGAGCTGGTCGAGGCGCTCGGAGCGGATCAGCTCGTTTCGCTGACCGCCGGAGCAGCCCGCCTGCGAGCGCGGGTCGACGCAACGGCGGAGTTCTCCGAAGGCAGCCAGGTCGGTGTCGACTTCGCCCTGGAGGATGCGCGGTTCTTTGGAGAGGACGGGCGAGCGGTTGGCAGCTGACCGAGACACGCAGAGGATCCGGTATCGCGCGCAGACGGGCTCACCGGTGTCTCGCAGGGTCCTGCATGCCGTCTTCGCCGAGGTCGGCCGATGAGGGTCCGCCCGCTGCCGGGCATCGCGCCGTCCCGGGCCGGAGCATGAGCCGTATCCGCTGGTCGTTCGCCGGCGCGAGCGTGCTCGTGACGGGCGCGAGCCGCGGCATCGGGCTGGCGACCGCGAACCTGTTCGCCGAAGCGGGCGCCCACGTGCTCGCGGTCGCGCGCTCTGCGGCCGCAGCGGACCTCCATCCCCACGCGCGTGCGCTCAGCGTCGACGTCACGAACGCTGCCGAGCTGGCGGCCGCCGCCGAGCAGGCGGCGTCGCATACCGGCCGGATCGACGTCTGCGTGGCGAACGCGGGCGTCGGGATGGTCGAGGACTATGCGACGGCCGACCCGGCGGAGTGGGCTCGGGTCGTCGACGTGAACCTGCTCGGCGTGATGCGCACGTGGCAGGCCGCGCTGCGTCACATGGGCGCCGGAGGCGGCGGGCGCCTGATCGCCAACTCCTCAGCCGCCGGTGTCCGCGGCGAGCCGGGCACGCCGACGTACAGCGCGACGAAGGCCGCGCTCTCCGGTCTCGTCCAAGCGCTCGCCGTCGAGCACGCGGACCGCGGGATCACGGTCAACGCGGTCGCGCCGGGCGAGATCGACACGCAGTTGAACCGGGACGGGCGCGCCCGCGTGGCCGCGCGCCTGGGGCGGCAACCCGATGAGCTGCTCGCCGAGCTCATCTCACACCACATACCGGCAAAGCGACTCGGGCAGCCCGCCGAGGTGGCGGCGCTGATCGCCTTCCTCGCGGCCGCCGAGAGCGCCTACATCACCGGTCAGACGATCGTCATCGACGGGGGACAGCTGCTCGTTTGAGCGAGCGGCGAGCTGTGCATCCGCGATCCGGTGGCCGACTCGGCTTCGAGGCACCACCGGATCCTGCACGACGAGTACGCGTTCTGCCGGCTCGTCCGCCTGATCGACGCTGCTCGCCTGCGCCGGATGAGCCGAGCCGCTTGACGTGCGCCTGGCGGACGTCGGCCATCCGACCGGCGCGCCGATCGCGCCGAGCAAGCCCGCTCGCCGATCGGCGGTTAACGGCGATTTCACTCGCTCGTCTGCGCAAGGCACGAAGATGCCGTCCGTGGCTCGCTCGCGGATCGTTCCGAAGGCCGCCGCGCGGCCCGCTCCGTCGGCTGCACAGGCGCTGCTCGCGCAGATCCGCTCCGCACTGCCCTCGCTGCGGCCGAGCGACGCGAAGGTGGCGCGCGTCGTGCTCGGGGCGCCCGACGAGGCGATGTCGATGACGGTCGCGGAGGTCGCGGGCGCCGCGCAGGTCTCCGAGGCGACGGTCGTGCACTGCTGCAAGGAGCTCGGCTTCTCCGGCTTTCAGCACCTGAAGTTCGCGCTCGCGCGCGATCGCGGCCCCGTGAGCGACCTGATGCACGAGCAGCAGCGCCTCGGGACCGGCTCCGCGAGCGCCGACGTGGTCGGGGACGTGCTGCGCTCCACGGTGCGCGCGGTCGAGGACGTCTCCGGGACGCTCGACCTCGCGCAGTTCGACGCGGTCGTCGAGGCGATCGTCCGCGCTCGGCGGATCGTGGTGATCGGTGCGCTGCCCTCGCTGACGCTCGCCGAGGACGCCGCCTACCGCCTCTCGACGCTCGGGCGCGCGGCCGAGGCGCCCGCGACCGACACCGCCCAGCGACTCGCCTGCACCCTGCTCGACCCCGGTGACCTGTGCCTCGCGATCAGCCACACGGGTGCGACGAAGCAGAGCTTCGCCGCGCTGGAGGCGGCGCGCGCGGCCGGCGCGAGGACCGCCGCGATCACGAGCTTCGCCGGCTCGCGGCTCGCCGCCGAGGTCGACCACGCGCTGATCGCGGGGGCTGCGGCCGCCTCGGTGCGCGTCGAGGCGATGGCGAGCCGCTTCGCGCACCTGGCGGTGATCGACGCGCTCTACGTCGCGGTCGTCCTGCGCGACGAGCAGCGCGCGCAGCGCGCGCGGCAGGTCGCCGACGCGATCCACGCGCAGTACCAGCTCTAGCCGACCGGCCCGCGCGATCAGCGCGCGGCGCCGCGCAGCCCGAACAGGCTGAGCACGCGCTCGTCGTCGAGCTGCCCGACCGTCAGGTCGGCGTCGATCGGCTGCTCGGGGCTCGACGGGACCGCGACGACGAGCAGGCCGGCGGCGCGCGCGGCGGCGGCGCCGGTCGGCGAGTCCTCCAGCGCGATCGCGTCGGAAGGGTCGGCGCCGAGGCGCCGGCACGCCTCCAGGTACACGTGGGGGTAGGGCTTGGGCGCCGGCGTCTGCTCGGCGCTCACGAGGACGGAGAAGCGGCGCCGCAGGCCGGTCCGCCGCAGCAGCGTCTCGACCGCGGTGCGCGGACCGTTGGTCGCGACTGCGAGCGGCAGCTGGCGGCCGAGCAGCGCGAGCAGGCGCTCCGCACCGGGCAGCGGGGCGATCGGCAGCGTCTCGACGGCGCGCTGCAGCTCCTCACGCAGGAGCTGATGCGAGACCGGCTGCCCGAGCACCCGGCTGAGCCGTTCGGCCGCCAGCCCGACGGATGCGCCGGCGAAGGCGGCGAGGCTCACGCCGTCGAGCGAGCCGCCGACGGCGGCCGCGCTCGCGCGGTAGGCGGCATGCCAGCAGCGTTCGCTGTCGACCAGCAGCCCGTCGCAGTCGAACACCGCCGCGACCGGCCATGGGCGCCGCATCGCCGGCGTCGTCTCCGGACCCGTCGCCCCGGGCTGTGAAAATCCAGTTACAGACCTACTCATGAATAGGTAACGAGGTTACAGTCTCGGGCGACGGAATGGAGCCCGCGATCGCGATGACCGAGAGCACGAGACAGGGACAGGCGGTGCTGGCGCACGTGCGCACGCTGCTGCCCTCGCTGCAGGCGAGCGACGCGCGCGTCGCGCAGGTGATCGTCGACGAGCCGGACGCAGTCATCTACCGCTCGGTGAGCGAGGTGGCCGAAGCGGCCAGCACCTCGACCGCCACCGTCGTGCGCTGCGCGCAGAAGCTCGGCTTCCGCGGCTTCCACGACCTCAAGCTGGCGCTCGCGCGGGAGCGCGCGACGTTCGCGGAGGCGGCGCGCACGCACGCCGCGCAGGCGGTCGACCCGCGCCTCGCGCCGCTCGCCCAGGTCCTCGACGCCGGCGCCCAGACGCTGCGCGACGCGCTCGCGCTCGTCGACCCCGAGGCGTTCGCCGCGGTCGCCGAGGTGCTCGCGAGCGCCGAGCGGGTGCTCGTCGCGGGCGTCGGGACCTCCGCGCCGCTGGCGGCGGACGCGGCCTACCGCCTCTCGACGATCGGCGTGGACGCCGAGGCGTACGGCGACGTGCACACGCAGCACTTCCACGCGCGCCGGCTGGGTCCCGAGGACATCTGCCTGGCGGTCAGCCACACCGGCTCGACGCGCGAGACGCTCGAGATCGTCGGCGCGGCGCGTGCGGGCGGTGCCACGACGGCCGCGATCACGAGCTTCGCGCGCTCTCCGCTGACCGAGCTGGTCGACTACACGATCCTCGCCGGCACGCGCGAGGTCTCGTTCCGGCTGGAGGCGATGGCGAGCCGCCTCGCGCACCTCGCGCTGCTCGACGCGCTGCTCGTCGCGACCGCCGAGCAGCACCCCGAGCGCGCCGAGGCGGCGCTCGGCGCCTACAGCGACATGCTCGGCGAGCACCGGCTGTGATGCGCATCGGACTCGTCAGCGACGTCCACTGGCGCACGCACGCGCCCGCGGTCGAGTCGGGCTGGCACGGCGCGGGCGCGGCCGCCGGCTGGCACGGGACCGGCGCGGAGCTGCGCGGGGCGCTCGAGCGGCTCGCGCTCGCGCTCGCGCGCTTCGCCCAGCACGACGTCGACCTGATCGCGCTCGCCGGCGACCTCGCGCACCAGGGCGAGCTCGGCGCGCTCGCACAGGTGCTCGCGACGTGCGCGGAGGCGACCGCGCCCGTGCTCGTCGTGGCCGGCAACCACGACGTCGACGGCGACGGCGACCGGCTCGTCCGCGCGTACGCGCTCGCCACCGCGCACGGCCGCACGCCGAGTCGCGTGCGACTGGCGGATCCGGCGGGCGAGCTGCACGCGGGCGTGCTCGTCGCGGGGGTGCACGTCGGCGCGACGCACGGCTGGTTCGGGGCGTCTCTGCGCGAGCTGCCGGACCCGGCGGCGTGGGGCGAGGAGCCGCTCGTGCTGGTCAGCCACTATCCCGCGCTGTCGCTGGCGAGCAGCGTCTCGGACGCCGGCTTCCCATATCCGGCCGACCTGCTCGACCGTCGTGAGCTGGCGGCGCTGCTGCGCGCACGCGCGGCGCCGACGCTCGTGCTCGGCGGTCACGTCCACGCGCGCGCGTCCCGGGCCGAAGGCGCGGTGCTGCAGCTCAGCGGCGGCTCGCTCGTCGAGCCGCCGTACGAGTGCGCGCTGGTCGACGTCGACCCGCTCGCGCCGGGTCTGCTCGCGGTGCGGCGCATCTGCCTGCGCCTGCGTCAGCCGGACGGCGTGCGCGAGCCGGTGCTCGCGCCGGAGCGCGAGTCGTGGCTGTTCGACGGCCTGCAATGGAGAACGATCAACCGAGGGGAAGGCGATGAAGCGCAGCAACGAGAGAGTGCTCACGACCCACGTCGGCAGCCTGCCGCGACCTGACGGGCTCGCCGACCAGCTCACCGCGCTGGACCGCGGCACGCTGGGCGCGGAGGAGCTGGCGGCGCTGCCGCAGAAGGTGAGAGACGGCGTGGCGGCGATCGTGGCCCGCCAGGTGCAGACCGGCATCGACGTCGTCAGCGACGGCGAGCTGAGCAAGTTCGGCTACGCGACCTACGTCAAGCAGCGGCTGTCCGGCTTCGACGGCGAGAACGGGGCGCTCGCGCTGTCGGAGTTCGCGGACTTCCCGAACTTCACGATGCGCACCGCGCTCGAGGTGACGAACCCGGCGTGCACCGGACCGGTCTCCTACCACGGCCACGACGCGCTCGAAGCCGACATCGCGAACCTCAGCGCGGCGCTGGAGGCGACGCCGGCGACCGAGGCGTTCATGAACGCCGCCTCGCCGGGCATCGTCGCCGACTACCTGCAGAACCAGCACTACGCGAGCGAGGAGGAGTACCTGTACGCGCTCGCGGACGCGATGAAGCACGAGTACGACGCGATCGCGGCGGCCGGCTTCGTCCTTCAGCTCGACTGCCCCGACCTCGCGCTCGGGCGCCACCTCGCCCCGCAGCCGCTGTCGATCGCGGACTTCCGCAAGAGAGTCGCGCTGCGGATCGAGGTGCTCAACCACGCGCTGCGCGACATCGCGCCCGAGCAGGTGCGCATGCACATCTGCTGGGGCAACTACGACTCGCCGCACCACCACGACGTCGAGCTGAAGGAGATCGTCGACCTGATCCTCACCGCGCGCCCGGCGGGTCTGCTGGTGGAGGCTGCCAACCCGCGCCACGAGCACGAGTGGCAGGTCTTCGAGGAGGTCGCACTGCCGGAGGGCAAGGTGCTGATCCCGGGCGTGATCGACACGCTCACGCCGTACGTCGAGCACCCCGAGGTCGTCGCGCAGCGGATCGTCCGCTACGCGCAGGTCGTCGGCCGCGAGAACGTGATCGCCGGCACCGACTGCGGCTTCGCGACGTTCGCGAACTTCACCCCCGTCGACCCCGACATCAGCTGGGCGAAGCTGCGCTCGCTCGCCGAGGGCGCGCAGCTCGCCTCGCAGGAGCTGTGGGGAGCGCCCGCCGCGCCGGAGCCGGCGCTGTCGGCCTAGCGCAGTCACCCGCCGGGACCCGCTCGGCCCCGAGACGGCGAAGGCGTGCGCCGCAGCCACGGTGCACGCCCTCGCGGGGCCGAGCGCGACCGGCAGACCCGATCACATCGACCCAAGGACCCCTGTGATGGAATCCGCACGCAACCCTAGCGCACCCCGGCCGGCGCTCAGCCGCCAGCCGCTGAAGGGCATCGCGTTCACGTTGTTCTCTGCGCTCGTCGGCGCGCTCCTGTGGGCGCTGCTGCGCGGGCCGTTCGGCCTCGACTACGCCTCGGGGACGCTCGTCTTCACCGTCTGCATCGTCTGGTTCTGGCAGCTCGCCTGGTCGTTCGGCGGCTGGCCGGCGTCGCTCTTCACAGCCAATCGCTGGACGCGCGGGATCGTCAACTGGACAGTGCTCATGCTCGTCGTCTGGCTCACGATCAGATGCTTCGAGTGGTGGTTCGACAAGCCGTTCGCACAGACCGCGATCGGCCTGTGGGGGCTCACCGCGCTGTTCGCCGCGGTGCTCAACCTGTTCTTCTTCGGCAATCGGATCGTGCTGCCCGGGGGTGAGGCGCGCCAGCCGCTCGCCGGCCTTGCGAACGCCGCCTGGGCGCTCGGGTTCCTGCCGCTCGTGATGCTGTTCCTGCCGAAGCTCGCCGGTCTTCAGCCGATCGCGGTGCCGTACATCTGGTTCCCGATCGGGCTGATCCCGCTGACGTGGTTCGGCGGCAGACCGTTCGACAAGCTGGGCCAGCCCTACGCCGGCCTCGCCTACGCGGGCGTGACGTTCGTCGGCACCGTGCTGTTCGCGGGCATCCTCAAGAAGGCGGGGATCGACTTCTTCTCCGCTCAGGTGGCGGGGGTGAAGGGCAACATCCTCGTCGCGACGTGGACGAACGTCGGCCTGCTGTTCGCGTGGCTGTTCAACATGTGGCCGATCGGCAAGCTGGCGCAGCCGGCGAAGGGCGTCGTCGCGACGGTCGGGACGCTCGGCGTCAGCCTCGCCGCGTACGCGCTGCTCGTCAAGGGCTTCCATGCCGCCGACTACGGCGCCGTGATGTTCGGCGAGTTCTGCTTCCTGTGGGCGCAGGTGTCGTTTGCCGGCATCGGCCTGTTCGACGTGCTCTCCTGGGGCTACGAGGACGATCCCACGGGAGCCGGACCCGAGCTGGGGGCCGGGGTGGCCGCGCGGAGCGAGCCGGCGCCGGTCGAGGTCGGCGCCGGCGTGTGAGGAAGCGGCTCGCGACCGAGCGGAGGCTTGCGCGCCCAGCAGCTGGGCTGGCCGAGGTCGTCGACGATCCGGCTTCCGGGAGCGTGACAAGCAGAGGAGCGCGGCCGCGTCCCGGCCGCGCTGCCTCTTCCTGGGGTGCGGCGTCGAGGAGTCGGGCGAGCGGATCGGCGATCCGCGAGGCGAGACGCTCGAGCGTCGCCGCCTCTGCTGACATCTCGTCGACGATCTCGTGCAGGCGCTCCCTGATCGTCGTGGCTCAGAGGGTCGTGCCGCGCACTGGGCGTCTCGCTCCGAAGTGCTCTCGACACAGTGATTCAGTGATACAGTCAATTTCTGACGGCCTGACGCCGTATCGAACGACAAGGCGAGGTCGACCTTGGCTAGCTGTAAGTCCCGGGCAGGCACGCTGGTGGACTCCCGCCCGGATCGAGCCGGTCGACGCCGTCCCGCGCACGCCGGTCGGCGGGTAGGACGAGCAGTCGCCGGCGCAAGCCGTCCGCCACGTAGCTCGACGAACGCCGGCCGCTGACGGTGCGCACCCCTCCGTCCCCTCACTTCAAGCCGGTCTCGCTGGAGGGCACGTTCAACGCCCGCCGCGACGAGCTTCCGGAGGGGTTGCGGACGCCGCCGTGCGCGGGGGACGCGCTTGGCGAGCAGGTCGTCCGCGGGATGCCGTTCGCGTTCGGCGCGGCCGGCCGCCCCAACGTCGTGCTGCTCGACCGCGAGCCGGTCACGGTCGAGCTGGACGGTGCGCGGGCGACGTACGTGGTGCTCGTCCACGTCGTCGAGGACGTCGTCTCCAACTACCTGGATGGCTTTGCGGACGACGAGGCGAACGGCTTCGGGCTGGGTGCGCGGGTGTCGGAGTACGAGCTCGAGCACGCTGACGGCTCGCGCACCGTCGTGCCGGTCGTGCGGCGCTTCGCGATCCAGCAGGCGCGCTTCCATTGGGGGTCGACGCCGTTCGCGTGCATCGCCGCGCACGAGGACGGAGTGATCCCCTCTGGGGACGAGGCCGCGCTGCTGGGGCGCCCGCTCATCGAGGCGCGCGAGCTGTCGAGCGCGGGGCCCGGCGACGGCGCTGCGGAGTTCTTCGGCGGGTTGCGCGACGGGGTCGCGCTGCTCTATGGAATGAACGAGGAGACGCGCGCGCGGGCGCCGATGACGCGGGGCCTGCTGGGCGGCGGCTGCCTGTGGATCTACGCGCTGCCGGTCGCCGCTGCGGACGTCCCGCTGCGCCGGCTCGTGCTGCGGCCGGGCGGTGAGCGCTCGGCCGTGTACGCGGCCACGCTGACCGACGTCGCCGCGCATCCGCTGCGCTGGGGCATGCGCCGCAAGCTGCGGCTGCGGCTGCCCGCGGGCGCGCGGCTGAACGCCGTGCACGAGCTGGAGGAGGTCGGCATCGACCTGGGAACCGTGATCTCGGCGCGGGCTGCGCTCGACTACGACGCTGAGCGGTGGCCCGGCGCGGAGCCGGTCGTCGAGCCGGCGCGCTCGACGCGTGAGGTCGTCGTGGAGTACGCGGCGCATCCGCAGGCGCGCCTGTACGCCGGCGACCTCGTCCACGAGCTGGGCGGGCCCGACGCCGCCGGGATCGTGACGATCGCGCCCGCGCAGCGGCCCGTGCGGCTGCGCTTCGCCGACGCCGCGTCGGGCGCGCCGGCGGCGGTGCGCCTGCACCTGCACGGCGCGGCGGGCGAGTACCTGCCGCCACGCGGCCATCACCGCCTCGTCAACCGCGCCGTGAACCACGACCGCGCCGCCGAGTTCGTCAACGTCGAGAACCAGTACGCCTACGTCGACGGGGAGTGCGTCGCCGACCTGCCGCTCGGCACCGTCTACGTGGAGATCGCGCGCGGGTACGAGATCGCGCCCGTGCGCACCGTCGTGGAGATCGGCCCGGAGACGGACGAGCTGACCTTCACGCTGGAGAAGGTGCTGCGCTGGCGCGAGCGCGGCTGGGTGACCGCGGATACGCACGTGCACGTCCTCAGCCCGCCGACGGCGCTGCTGGAGGGCCGCGCCGAGGGCGTCAACGTCGTCAACCTGCTGGCGTCGCAGTGGGGCGAGCTGTTCACGAACGTCGGCGACTTCGACGGCCGCACGACCTACGGCGCGGCGGACCTGGGCGGCGACGGCGAGTTCCTCGTGCGCGTCGGCTCGGAGAACCGCATGCACGCGCTCGGGCACATCTCGCTGCTCGGCTACGCGGGCGAGCTGATCCACCCGCTGTCCACCGGCGGCCCCGACGAGGCTGCGATCGGCGACCCGCTCGAGGTCACGATGGCGGAGTGGGCGCAGCGCTGCATCGACCAGGGCGGGCTCGTCGTGATGCCGCACGCGCCCACGCCGCAGCTCGAGCGCGCCGCCGACATCGTGCTGGGCCTCGTGCACGCCGTCGAGCTGATGACGCAGAACCCGCTGCGCGGGGATCACAGCGGCGTGAGCGTGCACGTCAACGCCTACGGGCTCGCCGACTGGTACCGCTACCTCAACCTCGGCTACCACGTGCCGCTCGTCGGCGGCTCGGACAAGATGGGCGCGGACATGCTGCTCGGCGGGATCCGCACCTACGCCCAGCTGGGCGAGCGGGAGCTGACGTACGCGAGTTGGATGGACGCGATCCGCGCTGGCGACACGTTCGTGACCGTCGGGCCGCTCGCCTCGCTGCGGGTCGAGGGAGTCGCGCCCGGCGGGCAGGTGCGGCTGCCGGCCGGCGGCGGCAGCGTGCAGGTCGAGTGGGAGGTCGAGTCGGTGCGCCTGCCGATCGAGCGCGTCGAGGTCGTGGCGGGCGGGCTCGTGGTCGAGGACGTGGCGGTCGGCGGCGAGCTGGCGGCGCGCGGGCATGCGGTCGTGCCGGCGCCGCGGTCGAGCTGGATCGCGCTGCGCGTGCGCGGCAGCTATCGCGGGCTGCCGCGGGACGTCGCCGCGCACACGAGCGCGGTGCAGGTGCTCGTCGAGGGCTCGGAGCTGTTCTCCGAGACCGACTCGATGACCGTGCTCGACCAGATCCAGGGCGCGATCGCCTACGTCGACACGATCGCGACGCGGCCCGACGCGCGCCGCTTCACCGCGCTGCGCGCGACCTTGGAGGCGGCCTACAGCCGTCTGCACCAGCGCATGCACGCCGCGGGCGTCTACCACCGCCATCCGCTGCACGACCCCGGCCAGCCGCACGAGCACTGACCGTGGACTCGGCAGATCCCCTTGGCCGCCCTGCGCGGTGCTCGACAGCGAGGTCGTCTTCCCGCGCGTCACGTGCGGGCTGCGCCCCGCTCGAGAAGGCCGCACGCGCGGGCGGCGCCCCGCCGAGGGCTGCTCAGCGTGCGGCGAGGCGGGCGTGGACGAGCTGCACCGCCATCGCGCCCTCGCCGACGGCCGTGGCGCATCGCTTGGTCGAGCCCGAGCGGACGTCGCCGGCCGCGAAGACGCCGGGGACGGTCGTCTCGAGCAGCTTGTCGGCGTCGGCGCCGGCGCCGGTGAGGACGAAGCCGCGCTCGTCGCGCCCGACCGCGTCGCCGAGCCACTCGGTGCAGGGCAGGGCGCCGAGGAACAGGAAGAGGAACGCGACGGGCAGGCGCTCGCCGGACTTGAGGGCGACCGCCTCCAGCTGCCCGCCGGTGCCGTGCAGCTCCGCGATCTCGCTGCGGTCGCGGACGGCCACTCCGTAGCGCTCGAGCTCGCGCACGAGGTAGTCCGACATCGTCTCGCGCAGGTCTGCGCGGCGGTGCAGCAGCGTCACCAGCGCGCCGCCGCGGGCGAGCCAGACCGCGGCCTGCCCGGCCGAGTTCCCGCCGCCGACGACGCCGACGCGCTCGGCGCCGCAGAGCTGCGCCTCAGGCGGCCCCGCGGCGTAGAAGACGCTCGTCCCCTCGTACGCGGCGAGGTGCTCGACCGGCAGCCGCCGGTACTGCGCGCCGGTCGCGAGCAGGACCGCGCGGGCCGCGATCTCCTGACCCTCGTCGAGCCGGACGACATGACGATCCTCGCCCGGCTCCAGCGAGACGGCGCGGTACGGCGTCGCCAGGCGCGCGTCGAACTTGCGCGCCTGGGTGACGGCGCGGGTGGTCAGCTCGGTGCCCGTGATCCCCGCCGGGAAGCCGAGGTAGTTCTCGATCCGCCGCGACGAGCCGGCCTGCCCGCCGAGCGTCGTGCTGTCGATCACCAGCGTCTCGAGCCCCTCCGAGGCGCCGTAGACGGCGGCGCCGAGGCCCGCGGGGCCGGCGCCGATGACGAGCAGGTCGGCCTCCTCGCGCGGCGCGAGCTCGCGCCCGATCCCCAGCGCGCGCGAGACCTGGCCCGTCGAGGGCCCGTGCAGCTCGACGCCGCCGGGCAGCCGCACGAGGGGCAGCTCGGCCGGCTCCAAGGCCGCGACGAGCGCCGCCGCGTCGCCCGGCTCGTCTGCGCGCTCCGGATCGCGCCAGACGAATGGCAGGCGATTGCTGCGCGCGAAGGCGAGCAGCTGCATGGTGGCCGCCGACGAGCGCGGTCCGACGACCTCCATGCCGACGCCCTGCACCCGCTGCAGCGCCTCGCGGCGGGCGATGAAGACCGACAGCACGAGGTCGCTGAGCGGCCCGTCCTCGAACAGCAGCGAGCGCAGCGCCTCGCGATCGACCGCGATGTAGCGCAGCGGCTGCGTGACGACCGCGGTGACGAACACCGTCTGCCCGGACAGCAGGTTCAGCTCGCCGATGAAGCTGGCGCTCCCGTGGCGGACGATCTCGCTGCCGGCAGCATCGCGGATCGCGACCTCCCCCTCGACGATCGCGATGAACGGGTAGCGCCGGTCGCCGACGCGGTAGAGCACATCGCCGACCGCGGCGACGCGCTCCTCGCCGACCTCGGCGAGCGTCGCCAGCTGCGAGGCGGAGAGCATCGGACTCGCCGGCGGCACGACCTGCCTCACGTCCTCGGGCATGAGACGATCCTACGCGGCGGCGGGCGGCGCCGCCGGCCCGAACCAGGTGCCGAGCGCGTCGGTCAGGCCGGGGTGGGCCGGATCGCCGTCGCCCACCCAGGCCACGTGGCCGTCGGGCCGGATCAGGACGGCTGCGGGCGCCGCGACCGCGCCGAGCACCGGCAGCTCCCACGGCCCGTCGCACGTCGCGTCGAGCAGCGGCACGCGATCGGCCCACGCGCCGGCGTCCACGGCGCCCGGCGCGCCGAGGTTCAGCAGCGCCGGCCGCGCCTCGTGCAGCAGGTCGAAGACGCGCAGCGGCCCATGGCCGGTGAGGAGGTCGAGGTCGGGCATCCGCCGTCCCAGCAGCGGATGCCCGTCGCCGAGGTCGTAGCGGATGTCCAGGCCCGACAGCGTCCCGGCCATCGCCTTGCGCGGCGCGTCGAGCTGCATCAGCTCGCCGACGGTGTCACGCAGGGCCGCGTCGCGTGCGTCGCCGCGCATCAGCGCGGTGAGCGCCATCGTCGTGCGCAGTACGCGCGCGCCGACCGGGTGGCGCTCGGCGTGGTAGCTGTCCAGAAGAGCGTCCGGCGCGATCCTCCCGACCACCTGCGCCAGCTTCCAGCCCAGGTTGACGGCGTCCTGCAGGCCGGTGTTGAGGCCCTGCCCGCCCGCGGGCGTGTGCACGTGCGCGGCGTCGCCGGCCAGCAGCACCCGCCCGTCGCGGTAGGACGCCGCCTGGCGTGCGGCGTCGGTGAAGCGCGAGATCCAGCGGGCGCCGTGGAGGCCGAAGTCGGTGCCCCAGACCGCGATCATCGCCGCGCCGAGGTCGGCCAGGCTCGGCTCGCCGGTCTGCACGAGGCGCTCCTCGCGCACCACGATCCGCACGTGCCCGTCGTCGAGGCGGCCGATCCCGCTGACGCCCTTCTCGTCGTTGCGGAGCCTGCCGACCTCGGCCTCGTCGCGGATCTCGGCCTCGGCCACGAGCGAGCTGGCCGACGGGTCCCACCCCGGGAACGCGATCCCCGCCGCCTTGCGGACCGTGCTGCGGCCGCCGTCGCAGCCGACGAGGTACTGCGCCCACAGCGAGCGCCCGTCCGCCAGCGCGACGTCGACGCCGCCGGCGTCCTGCGCGAAGCCGGTCACCTCGCAGCCGCGCCGGACCGGCACCTCCAGCTCCGCCACCCAGCCGGCCAGGATCTGCTCGAAGCGGTTCTGCCACAGCCCCAGCGCGTACGGGCGGCGCGTCGGAAAGTCGCCGAGGTCGAGCGGCGCTGCGAAGCTCGTGACCTGCACCGCCTTACCCTGCGAGACGAACCGCTCGCCGACGCCGCGCTGGTCGAGCAGCTCGAGCGTGCGCGCGTGCAGCCCGCCCGAGCGCGACCCCGGCAACGGCTGCTCGCGCCGCTCGACGATCGCCGCGTCGACCCCGGCCAGCGCGAGCTCGGCCGCCAGCAGCATCCCCGTCGGACCGCCTCCGGCGATCACCACTGCATGTCCTTCCGTGCCCATCGGCCGCTCCCTTCGTCGTGTGCGGCGGGCGATTATGGGGCACCCCGGGGGGCTTGAAGCAAGCCCCCCGGTGCGGTGTAATCTGGATGTGGCGGGGGTGTGAGCCGCTCAGCGGGCGAGCACCCGCACCCAGCGATAGGCCGGCCGCGTCAGCCCGCCGCCGCGCAGGTAGGCGCGCACGCCGATGCGGTAGAGGCCGGGCGGCAACTCGAAGCTGCGCGTCAGGCGCGTCTGCACCGCGGCGGCGAGGACCTGGGGGGCGACGCTCTGAAGCGTCGCGAAGCGGCGCAGCCTGCCGCGGTAGCGGGCGCGGCTCGGCTTGGGGCAGGCGTGCGTGTCGAAGCGCGCCAGCGCGCGGTCGACCTGGACCTGCACCGACCCCGGCAGCGCGAGGCGCAGGCGCAGGCCGACGCGCGCCGTGCCGTCGTGCACGAGGTGGACGCAGCGGCGCTCCAGCGCGAAGCGCTCGATCGCCTGGCGCGCGGCGGGCGCCGCGGTCGCGGCCGGCGCGGGCGGGACGGTGCCCGCCGGCGCCGCGGCGACGCTGACCGTGCGCGTGGTGCGCGCGCCCGCCGAGCCGGTGCACGACGCCGTCTGGCCGGTGAAGACGAGCGCGCGCGAGCAGCCCTCGTCGTCGGTGACGGTGAGCGCGACCGTGTAGTCGCCCGGCTGCGCGTAGGCGTGGCTGACGACCGGCTGGTCGGTGGTCGCGGTCTGGCCGTCGCCGAAGTCCCACGCGTAGCTTGCGACGGTGCCGTCGGGGTCGCTCGAGGCGGACGCGTCGAGTCTCGCAGCGAGGTCCGTGGCGCTCGCCGTGAAAGCGGCCGCCGGCGAGCGATCGGGCGTGATCGCGATCGTCATCGGCGCCTGCCCGACATGCGTCGGCGTGCCGGCGGTCCCGTTGGCGAGGTCGAGCGGCGCGATCGTGTCGACGCCGGTCCACGTGTCGGTGACCCACAGGGTCTTCCCGTCGGGGGTGATCGCGAGGCCCTCGGGGCCCGTCCCGATCGCGATCGGCGCTCCGGCCGTGTTCGTCGCCGTGTCGATCGGGACGACGTGCCCGGTGTCGCGCTGGCTGACGTAGGCCGTGGCCCCGTCCGGTGAGATGGCGATGCCGTACGTGGGATGGCCGACGGCGATCGGTGTGCCGGCGGTGTCGGTTGCCGCGTCGATCGGGGTCACGTCGTTGCCGGCGAGGTCGGTCACGTAGACGGTCGCGCCGTCGGGGGTGACCGCGAGCGTGTAGGGCAGGACGCCGGCAGGGATCGTGGCGACCACCGTGTTCGTCGCGGTGGCGATCACGGAGACGGCGCCGGAGTCGAGGTCGGCGACGTAGACGCGCGCGCCGTCGGGGGCGATCGCGACGCCGTGCGGCGAGACCCCGACGGCGATCGGCGTGCCGGCGGTGTCGGTCGCCATGTCGATCGGCGTGACGGTGTCGCTGCCGAGGTTGGCGACGTAGGCGGTTCTGCCGTCGGGTGCGATGCCGATCGTGCGCGGCTGGCTGCCGACCGGGATCGGCGTGCCCGGCGCGTTCGTCGCGGTGTCGACCGGGACCACGTCGCCGGCGCCCGGGACGGCGACGTAGGCGGTCGCGCCGTCGGGCGTGATCGCCACCCCCCACGGATCCTCGCCCGTGAACGCGATCGGCGCGCCGAACGCGCCGCTGAGGGCGTCGAACGTCGAGACGCTCTCGCCGAGGTGGTCGGTCGCGTAGGCCGGTCGCGGGCTCTCGGCGCTCGCCGCGGGCGCCATCAGGCCCGTCGCCGCCATCGTCACGAGGGCAGCGCGGCCCAGGCGTCGTATGTGCATGCCGGATCTGTCGGCGCCCCGCGCGCTACACCGTGAGCCGCGCACGCCGGGTTGCACGGGCGGGCGCGGCGGAGCGGCTCACTGCGGGGGCTCCGGCGGCTGCGGGTCGTCGGGGATCTCGGGCCCCGTCGGGTCGGGGGAGGGGACGTCCGGCTCGCCCGGCTCGGGCTCGACCGGCGGCTCGGGGTCGGGCACCTCGGGCGCCGGCGGGGTCTCGGCCGGCTGCTCCGGGGGCGCGGGATCGGGCACGACCTCCGGTCCCGGGCCGGGGCCGGTCGGGGCCTCCGGCGCCCCGGGAGCCGGAACCTCCAGGGTCGTGCCCGCAGCGGTCATGCGTTGGCGGGCGCGCCGCTGATGTCGGCGAGCGCCGAACGCTCCTGCCGCGCGAGCGCGATGTCGCCGATCGAGACGATGCCGATCGGATGGTCGTCGCGGTCGACGATCGGGATGCGGCGCACGTGCCGCTCGCGCATCAGCTGCACAGCCCGGTCGACGTCGTCTTCGGGCCGCAGCGCCTGCACGTCGGCGCTGCAGATCTCGGCGACCTCCACCTGGGCCGGATCGCGCCCGTCGGCGATCGCGCGCACCACGATGTCGCGGTCGGTCAGCAGCCCGCGCAGGTGCCCGTCCTCGGTGACGAGGATCGCGCCGCTGTCGACCTCGCGCATGCTGCGGGCCGCGGCGGCGGCGGTGTCGTGCGGGTCCACGCACACCGGGTCGGGCGTCATGACGTCCTTGATCGCCTGTGCCATCGCTCGTCTCCTTCGCTCGCTTGCCTTGCCACGAGCGCTACCCGGCGCCCACCGCGGCAAACGAGCGTGCGCGGTCCGCGGACCGGCGAGGGCCGCGGTCACCGTCCATCGCACAAGAGCCCCGGGCGACGGTCCCGGGGCTCGTTCGTGCGGTGCGCGCGGCGCGCGCGACTTCACCGGTAGCGCGCGTCAGAGCGAGTCCGCCGCCTTGCGGTAGGCGATCTGGAGCGCGTCGGAGGCGGTGACGGTCGCGAGCACGGAGGCGATCCAGCGGGTCGGGCGCGGCGCGGCGAGCAGGCCGGCGGTGAGGATCGTCGCGAACCACATGTCGAGGCAGAAGGGGCAGACGAGCAGCTCGCCGACGACGCGGCGCAGGCCGCGGCCGCGCGCGGTCTCCTCGACCTCCGCGGGGGCGCCGTCCTGCTGGTAGCGGGTGAACGGCGCGCGCACCGGGCTGGCGACGCGGTCCTTGCTGAGCAGGCGGGCGCCCTTGTGAGCGGCGGTCGCGACGAGCGCGAAGTCGGCGCCGTCGATCCGCTCGGGCAGCTTCCGGCCCGAGCGGCGGAACCACGCCGCGAAGGCGCCGACGCAGCCCGCGTAGAGCGAGATCAGCAGCGCGTAGGCGCCGAGCGGGCGCTCGCGGTCGGGCGCGTGGCCGGCGAACGGCGGGAGATCCTGCACGCGCGTGCCGGCGGCGCTCACGAACGCTGTCCGGGCGGCAGCGTGCGGGGCGCCGGCGGTCGGGGAGCGTCCGGCGCGGCGGGAGGCTGGCGCGCGTCGCGCCCGCCGTGCGCCGGGCCGAGCATGCCCCGCGGCAGGCGCCGCACGCGGCCCTCGCGCAGCGCGGCCTGCACCGCCTGCCCGAACACGCCGGGGCCCCAGTAGCGCGCGCCGACGCGCGCGGCGAGCGCGCGCCGCCCGCTCGGCCCGTCGTGCTCGAGCGCCTGCACGACGATCTCCAGCTCGCGGTGCACGTCGACCGGGTCGTAGACGACCGAGGCGGCCATGCGCGAGGAGGAGGCGAGCCGGCCCGGGCCGGGGCGGTAGCGGTCGGCGTCGAAGCGCCGGCGGCGGGGTGCGGGGGCGCCGCTCGCAGGCGCGCCCTCGGCGTCCTGCGCCGTCAGCGGCGGGGCGATCTGCTCGAGCGGGGTGCGCTCCGCGCGGACGCCGAACAGCAGCTCGGCGACGCCGCCGAGCGCCATCACGGCGGCGCCGATGTAGAAGCCGAGCGCGACCTGGTCGACGCTGCCGGAGTCGATGAAGCGCCCGAACAGGATCGGGCCGACGATCCCGCCGGCGGCCGTGCCGACCGCGTAGAAGAACGCGATCGCAAGCGCGCGCGTCTCCATCGGGAAGATCTCGCTGACCGTCAGGTAGGCGGAGCTCGCGCCGGCCGAGGCGATGAAGAAGGTCACGCCGATCAGCGCCATGAACGAGCCGATCGCGAGCGAGCCGCCGGCGAACAGGACCGCCGTCACGACGAGCATCCCGGCCGAGGCGAGGTAGCAGAACGAGATCATCGGCCGCCGCCCGACCGTGTCGAACAGCCGCCCGAGCGTGAGCGGGCCGAGCAGATTGCCGACGGCGAAGACGACGTACCAGTACGGCACGCTGCCGGAGGCGACGCCGAAGTATCTGCCGATCAGCGTCCCGAGGTCGAAGACGACCGCGTTGTAGAGGAACGCCTGCCCGACGAACAGCGCGAGCCCGAGCACCGTGCGGTTCGGATAGTCGCGGAAGGCGGTCTGCGCGATGCGCCGGAAGGGGATCGTGCGGCGCTGGCGCACCGTGATCGGGTCGTCGCGAGGCTCGGGCAGCGACTGCCCGGTCTCCTGCTCGATCGCGTGCTCGATGTCGCCGACGATCTCCTCCGCCTCCTGCTCGCGTCCGTGGATGAACAGCCAGCGCGGGCTCTCCGGCACGTGGCGGCGCACGAACAGGATCGCGAGCCCGAGCACGACGCCGAGGCCGAACGCCAGGCGCCAGCCGACGTTCGCCGCGAACAGGCTCGTGTTCAGCAGCACCACGGTCGCGAGCGAGCCGAGCGCGGCGCCGGCCCAGTAGGTGCCGTTGATGATCAGGTCGACGCGCCCGCGCACGCGCGCCGGGATCAGCTCGTCGATCGCGGAGTTGATCGCGGCGTACTCGCCGCCGATGCCGGCGCCGGTGAAGAAGCGCGTGAGGAAGAAGTACCAGGGCGCGAACGCGAGGCCCGTCGCCGCCGTCGCCGTGAGGTAGACGGCGAGCGTGATCAGGAACAGCCGCTTGCGGCCGAAGCGGTCGGTCAGCTGGCCGAAGAACAGCGCGCCGAGGCAGGCGCCGGCGACGTAGCACGCCGCCGCCGTGCCGATCGTGCTCGCGTTCAGCGAGATCCCGCTGCCGGGCTCGGTCAGCCGGCTGCCGAGCGCCCCGACGATCGTGACCTCGAGCCCGTCGAGAATCCAGACGGTGCCGAGCCCGACGACGATCAGCCAGTGAAAGCGCGACCACGGCAGGCGGTCGAGCCGCGCGGGGATGCGCGTCTCGATCGTGCCGAGGTCGGCGGTCGCGGCCATGCGCTACGCCGCCGCGGGCTGGTCGTGCCGGCCCTCGGCGAACTCCTCGACCGCCTTGGCGCAGAAGGCCGGCAGGTCGTCCGGCTTGCGGCTGGAGACGAGCCCGCGGTCGACGTGCACCTGCTCGTCGACCCAGGTGCCGCCGGCGTTGCGGATGTCGGTCTGCAGGCTCGGCCACGAGGTGATCGTGCGCCCCTTCAGCACGCCGGCCTCGACGAGCGTCCACGGGCCGTGGCAGATCACGGCGACCGGCTTGCCCTGCTCGAAGAACGCGCGCGTGAACGCGACCGCGCCGGGGTCGGTGCGCAGGGCGTCCGGGTTCGCGACGCCGCCGGGCAGCAGCAGGCCGTCGTAGTCGTCGGCGTCGGCGTCCGCGACGGCCTTGTCGACGGGGAACGTCTCGCCCTTGTCGAGGTGGTTGAACGCCTGCACCTCGCCGTCGGCGAGCGCGACCAGATCGGCCTTCGCGCCGGCGTCGCGCACCGCCTGCAGCGGCTCGGTCAGCTCGACCTGCTCGACGCCGTCGGTCGCGAGGACCGCGATCCGCTTGCCCTCGAGCTCTCGTGCCATCTCGCTCGCCTCCAGTCTCCGGGGTGGTCCCACAGCTACCCGCGCGGAGCGGGTTCCGCGCGGGGCGCGGCGGGACGCGTCAGCCGCCTGACGGCGGGCGCCGTGCGAGCGCTACGAGCCGCGCTTGCCGGCGACCGCGCGCTGGAGCTGGGCCTTCGTCATCTTCGAGCGGCCCTCGACGCCGAGTCCGCGCGCCTCCGCGTAGAGCTGGTCGCGCGTGCGCCCGCGCGGTCCGGGTCTGCCGGAGCGCAGGCCGCCGCGGCGGCCGGAGGAGATGTCGCTCGTCGAGCTGCGCGCGGCCGTCCTCGACTCGCCGGCGCGGGCGCGCTCCTTGTTGACGGTGCGCGCGGCGATCTCCTCCGCGCGCGACTCGGAGCGGCCCTGCTCCAGCTCGCTGTCCTTGACGTGCTCGTACTGGCGGGCGCGCTTGGTGCCTCTTCTGACGCCGCGGGGTGGCATTCGGATCCTCCTTCTCGTCGACTGACGGGGACGCCTACCCGCTCGGGCGGGAGCGAAAGCGCCCGCGGCGGCTGTCGCGCGAACGTGCATGTTCGCGCTCGGATGGCTTCGAGGGCGACAGCACAGCGCCGCTGTGGGAGCGAGCGCTGCGTAGTAGCGTTCGCCGCTCGATGAAGCTGAAGCGCCTGATCGCGTTGGTCCCGCTCGTGCTGGCAGGGGCGTTTGCCGTCGCGGCTCCCGCGGCTCAGAGCAGACGCGAGCCAGGTCCGCTGGCCAGCGTCGCCTGCAAGCGAATCGCCCCAGGCGTGTGCGAGGAGTCGGGCGACGTCGCGATGCCGCCCGACTCGTTCGCCGCTCAGACCACCGACACGGTGCCCGCCGGCTCCAAGGAGGAGGACACGTACCTGCAGCCGTTCAACGCGCAGGAGCTCGCCGACTTCGACTCCCTCTGGGAGGCGGTGGCCGACGGCTTCCCGAAGTTCGCGGCCGTTCAGAACGTCACCGTCAGGCGCGTGATCACCTGCGCGCTGTTCGCCCGCGCCGGCGGCAACATGTACGGGAGCTTCACGCACGGCACCCTGGTGCGGAGGCAGGTCAGCGCGGACAATGCGAACGCGGCGATCCTGGCGATGTGCATCCAGGCCGCGGTGACCGGCCAGCAGGCGACCGGCGCCGTCCAAGGCGCTGCTGCGGCCAGCCGCTGCTCGACGGCGGTGGTCTCGCTCCCCGTCCAGCTCTCGCGCTCAGGCTCCCGCTACACCGTCACGGCCGACAGCGCCGTCTCCCGGGCCTCCGGCCCGCTGGCCGTCGCGTGCCAAGCGAAGGGCAACGGGATGGTCATCAAGCTGCGGCCCCGCAGGCGCGGGCGCAAGCTGCGCGCCGTGGCCGGCCCGAGACTCGGCATCGGCTACTCCAACCACACCAGCGGATCGGTGCGGGTCCGCGCGACGTTCAGGTTCAAGTAGGCGGCGGCGCGCAGCCGCGCGCAGGTCGCAGGCGAGCGCGTAGCTGCCGACAGCAGCAGCACTGCTCGCCTCAGACCCGGCGCGGTGCCACGCGCCCGGCTCAGCCGTCGCCCGGCGGCGTTGCATAGGCGCCGCCGAGCACCGCCGGCGCGAAGCTGCGCGCGTGCGCGGCGCGCGCGAGCGGCTTGAGGCCGAAGAGGTCCTCGAGCGAGCGCAGCAAGCCGTAGGGGTCATACGCCGTCGCGTCGGTGCTGCCGGCGCGCGCCCAGCGCGAGACGATCAGCGTGCCCTCGCGCAGGGGAGCGCCGGCCGGCGGGCCCGATCCCGCCCCGCCCGGCGGCGGCGTGACGTCGCCCGCGAACGTCACGATCAGCACGCCGTCGGCCTTGTAGGCCGGCGAGGCGAGGATCTTCGGCGCCCACGTCGCGAGGAACGCGTCGGCGGCGGCGAGCCCGCCGGGGCTGCCGTCGGCGCACGGCGCTTCGGTGCCGTCGTGGCAGAGGTTCGGCACGATCCAGCTGAGGCTCGGCGTGTCCCTCGCGCTGGCGAGGTCGCGGTCGAGCTGGGTCAGCCCGCCGTCGTCGGCGTCGCAGCCACCGAGGTCGAGCAGCGAGTGGTAGTAGACGAACGGGTTGTGGCGCGTCGCGTAGCCGTCGCCGGGGCGCGCTCTGACCCATTCGTCGGGCTGGTTGGAGCCGGGATGGCGGCAGGTCGCCTTCGGGGGGACGCCCGCCGCGGGGGCTGGCCCTCTGTCGAGGTCCTCGACGTAGGCGCGCCAGCTGCGCCGGCTCGCGTCGAGCTGGTCGGCGATCGTGGGGACGGTGTTGGGGAAGACGCAGCCGTCGGCCGAGACGACGCCGCCGCTCGACGGGGCGGCCGACGGCGGGATCTCTCTGTAGGCCGGGCAGCCGGCGCGCGTGCTCGCGTTCGGCGGCTGGCCGCCGATCGCCGCCAGCTCGTCGGGCAGGTCGGCGCGGCCGAGCGTCTCATACCCGCTCAGCAGCGCGCCCAGCGGGCGCAGCGTGCCGTCGAGGTAGGCGGCCGGCGCGCCGGGGCCGAACGCCTGGTCGAAGCCGTGGCCGGCGAGCGCGATCACGAAGACGTGTCTGACCTTCGTCGGCGGCGGCGCGGCATCGGCCGCGCCGCCGCCGGGCCCGCTGCCGCCGCTGCCGCCCGTGCCGCCACCTTCGCCTGCGCCGGCGCCGCTCGTCGGCGAGGGCGTCGTGCTCGCCGCCGGCGTCGTGCTCGCGCCGGCGCCTGCGCCCGACGAGCCGCTGCTCGACGCTTCGCCGCCGCCGCCGCCGCCGCTCGACTCGCCCGCGTCGCTCGCGCTCGCTGCGCCGAGCCCAGGCGCCGCGACCGTCACCGGCCTGCGCGCTCCGACGAGCGCGGACGCCGGGTCGGGCGCGCCGCCGTCGCGCAGGCCGGCGCCGAGCACGACGAGCGTGCACAGCAGCGAGAGCGCGACGACGATCCGCAGCTGCAGCAGCGTCACCGCACGGTCCCGCTCGCGGCCTGGAGGTAGATCTCGCGATCGACCTGCTCCAGCTCGGCGTCGACGCGCTGCAGCTCGGCCGCCTTGCGCGTGAGCACGTCCATCCGCACGTGGTCGCGGATCGCCATCTCGTAGAAGACGCCGCCGAGGTCGGCCTGCAGCAGCGCGAAGCGCTCGGTCAGGCGCTCGCGGTGCGCGAGCAGCTCCGGGTCGAGCCCGGCCGCGGGCGCGCCCGCCGGGACGCCGCCGGTCGCCGCCGCGCGCCGCGCCTGCGCGGCGAGCTTGTCGGCCGGGACCATGCCGGGCGGCGGCGCGTCGCGGCGGCGGCGCAGGCGCGCGGGAATCCGCTGCAGGACGCTCACGGGATCACGATCTGGTCGGGCAGGTTGCGCTGCTGGTCGACGTACGCTCTGCCCTTCGAGTCGACGATGTGCTGGAGCGCGACTCTGCTCTGCTCGATCTCCTGGGGCGTGATGCTCGCGCCGGTGAGTCTGCGGGCGCTGCCGTATCTCGTCTTCGCGATCACCTCGCCGCCTGCGGCGTCGCTGCTGCCGACCTGCCCCGATCTCGTGCTGGCGCGCGTGCTGCCGGCGCCGGTCGCGCCCGCGCCCCCGCCGCCGATCACGTTCACGACCGGCGCCTTCTGGGCGCGCAGCGCGTCGACGAGCTGCTGGTCGCCGCCGCTGCCGCGGCCGACGACGATCCCGAGCGCCGCCACGAGCGGCAGCAGCGCGAGCACGAGCGCGAAGCTGAGCCGCGAGCCGGCGTCGCCCGCGGACGCCGCGGCCGGGGGAGGGGCCGCCGCGACGGCGCGCGCGCGCCGCGCCGACTCGATGAAGTACCGCGCCGCGGGGTCGTCGGCGTGCGGGCGCCGCGCGCCGCAGACGACGCAGTAGCGCTGGCGCCCGGCGAGCGGCGCCTGGCAGTGGTCGCACGTCTCCCAGCTCGGCGCCGCGGGGGCGGCGGCGAACGGGGCAGGCGTCGGGTCGCTGTAGGTCATCGTGGCTCCTCACTCGAAGATCGTCGGCGGCGCGAAGACGCGCACCGGGTGGCGGCCGGGGTCGCCGACGAGCGCGACGCGCACGCGCGCCCGACCCTGGCTGCCGACGTGGGCGATCGACGCGGCGCCGGCGGCGAGCACGCGCCCGCGATCGCGCGCGACCGCGTAGACCTGCACGTCGTACTGCGGGATCGCGGAGCGGTTGACGAGCGCGACGACCACGCCGCCGCGCGCACGGCCGACCGCCCGCGCCGCGAGCGACGGCAGCGCGCCGCGCACGTGCGAGGCGACCGCGCCGCCGGCCGCTCCCGCGACCGCGTACGGCGTGCCCGCCGGCAGCGCCCGGCGGGCCGTGAAGACCCACGTCGTGCCTGCGCCGGCGCCGATCGACGGGACGTGCGTGCGGAACCAGCCGAGCCCGCCGCGCCCGTTCGCGGCGATCCGCCGCCCGCCGGCGCCGCGCACGCCGACGGCCAGCGGCACGTCCGTCGCCGCCGCGCCCCGGTCGCGCAGCGTGACGACGAACGCGCTCGCGCGCGCGCCGCGCACGAGCGCCACGCGCACGACGCGCACCGAGCGGCTGGCGTGCCGCAGCCGCAGCGGCGCGCGCCCCGCGAGCGTGCGGTCGGCGACGAGCTCGGCGCGCGCGTTCTTGCGCTGCGTCGAGACGCAGCCGCCGAGCCCGCTGCCGAGCGCCAGCGCGACGCACGCCGCCACGACCGGCCGTCCCCTAGCCGAAGCCGCCACTGACGTACTCCCGCGTGCGCGCCTCGCGCGGCGCGCCGAACACCTGCTCCGCTGGGCCGTGCTCGACCAGCTCGCCGAGGTACATGAAGGCGACGCGGTCGGCGATGCGGTACGCCTGCTGGAGGTTGTGCGTGACGATCACGACCGCCACCTGCTCGCGCAGCGCGACGATCAGCTGCTCGATCACCTGGGTGGACTGCGGATCGAGCGCGGAGCACGGCTCGTCGAGCAGGAGGACCTCTGGATCCGCGGCCAGGGCGCGTGCGATGCACAGCCGCTGCTGCTGGCCGCCTGACAGCCGCAGCGCCGGATGCGACAGGTCCGCCGCGACCTCGCCGTAGAGGCCGGCGCGCTCCAGGGCGCTCCGCACGGCGCCCTGGAGCGCGGCTTTGCGCGGGCGGCGAGATGCCTGCTCGCGCAGCACGTAGGCGACGTTGTCGAACACGCTCATCGGGAACGGGTTCGGCTGCTGGAAGACCATCGTCACGCGGCGGCGCAGGGCGGTCGGCTCGAGCGTCGCGATGTCCTCGCCGTCGAGCAGGATGCGGCCCTTCATCGAGGCGGTCTTCGTCAGCTCGGTCAACCGGTTCAGCGAGCGCAGCAGCGTCGTCTTGCCACAGCCGGAGGGACCGATCAGCGCGAGCACCTCGCCCTGGCGGATCGGCAGCGAGACGTCGTCGACCGCGAGCTTGGAGCCGTAGGCGATCGAGAGTCGCTCGACCTGCATGCGGTCGAGCGCGAGCATCGCCGTGCCGGCCCGCCGGCGCGGCGCGCTCACGAAGCGCGGCGCGGCGGCGCCCCCAGCTCCCGGCATCGCGAGCGTCGGCTGCTCGGCCGGCTCGACCACCTGCGCCTCCGCGCCGCGCAGCGGCAGCCGGCGCACCGGAGGCGGACTCGTGTGGCTCATCTCCACCGCCTCCCGCGCCGCGCGGCGACGTCGACCGCGACGTTGAGCGCCAGCACCATCAGCAGCAGCACGAAGCCGGCGGCGAACGCCTTCTCGGGCTGGTCGATCTCGCCCGTCGGGGCGTTCTCGTAGACGAATGTCGTCAGCGTCGAGCCGGTCCCGCGCAGCGTCCCCAGCAGCGGGACGCTGCTCGCGCCGTTGAAGCGCAGCGTCGCGCCGAGCAGCACGACGATGATCGCGGTGTCGCCGATGATCCGCCCCACGCCGAGCATCGCGCCGGTCACCACCGAAGGCCGCGCTGCCGGCAGCAGCACGCGCCGCGTCGTCGCGATGCGCGTCTTGCCGACGGCGTAGCTCGCCTCGCGCACGTGGCCGGGGATCGCCTGCAGCCCCTCGCGCACGTTGGCGACGATCAACGGCAGCGCGATCAGCGACAGCATCGCCGCGGCGGCGAAGAACGAGCGGCCGTAGACGACGCCGTCGTTCGTGCGCGAGAGGAACGCGAGCGCGCCCTGCTCGAAGATCAGCGTCCCGAACAACGCGAAGACGATCGACGGCGAGCCGGCAAGCATCTCGATCGTCGACTCGGTCAGCCGCGCGAGCCACGACGGGTTGCCGTACTCGCTCAGCCACACGCCGATCCCGAGCCCGAGCGGGAAGGCGATCGCCATCGCCATCAGCGCGACGATCACCGTCCCGAGCAGCGGGTCGAGGAAGCCGCCGGACGCGCGCTCGGAGACACCCGCGGCCGGGTGCGTGACGAACAGCTCCGGCCGTACGTAGCGGATCCCCTGCGCGAGCATGTAGAGCACGATCGCCGCGGTGACGGCGAGGAACAGCAGCCCGAGCGCCCATGCGAACGCGAGCCCGACGCGGTCGCTCCAGCGCCACGAGGCGGACGAGTCGCGCGCACAGCGGCGGCGCGGCGCGACCGGTGCGGTCGGGGTCGCGGCGCTCACGCCCGCACCCCGTGCTGCTTCATCGGCTGCTTCGCCGCCCAGCCGGCGAGCGACAGCAGCGCGGCGCTGAACAGCAGCACCGCCGCCATCGCGAAGATCGTATGGCGCATCGGCGAGGAGGACAGCTCCTCCGCCGTCTGCAGGATCGTCGCGGCCAGCGGGCGCGTCGGCTCGACGAAGAAGATCAGCCCGTCGGCCGGGTTGGGCGCGAACGACACGCCGCCCGTGACCATCGCGAGCATCACGGTCTCGCCGAGCGCACGCGCGGTCGCAAGCACCGTGCCCGCAACGAGGGCAGGGCGCGCGGTGCGCACGCCGATCTTCCAGAACGTCCGCCAGCGGTTGATGCCGAGCCCGAGCGAGCCCTCCAGCCAGCCGCGCGGCACGGCGCGCAGGCCGTCGCTGAAGACCGCGATCATCAGCGGCGAGATCATCAGGCTCAAGATCACGACGCCGGCGAGCAGGCTGTAGCCGCTCAGCGACACGATGTACGCGACCGAGCGCCGCGCGCCGTTCGTGATCACGTGCTGGCCGACGAACGGCACGAGCACGAGCACGCCGAGCAGGCCGAAGATCACCGACGGCACGCTCGCCAGCAGGCGCACGACCGGCTCCAGGGTGCGGCGGATCCACTCCGGCGCGAACTCGACGACGAACACCGCGACGAACAGCGCCGCGACGAAGCTCAAGCAGACCGCGCCGGCCGTGCACAGCAGCGTGCCCCACACGATCGGCCACGCGTGGAACGTGTAGACGGGCGCTCTCAGCAGGTCGGAGGAGGTGAAGATCGCCTGGATCTGCCGGTCGGGGTTGCCGCCGGAGCCGAACCACGACAAGCCGTTGCGTGCGAACGACGGCCACGCCTCGCGGAAGACGAACACCACGAGCGCGAGCACGAACAGCAGCACGCCGCAGACCGGCGCGCCGAGCAGCAGCTCGGCGCGCCGGTCGGGCGCCAGCCCGCGTGACGCTCGCTGTGGACGGTTCGCAGGCGCCATCAGGCCACGGCTACTTCTTCTTGGCCTTCTTCGGCGGATGCGTCGCGTTGAACGCGGGCACCCCGCCGGCCTTCGCGATGATCCGGCCGGCCGCGTAGCTCGTGCGGACCCAGTCGGCGAACCTCGTCGCCGCCTGGTTCGGGTGCCTCGCCGGAAGCACGATCCAGCCGTAGCGCGAGAGCGGGTACTTGAGCGTCTTGATCGCGCTCGCCTGGCACGGCTGGCCCCCGAGCTTGAGGCGCTTGACGCCGCTGCCTGGGCCGGAGTTGGCGAGGCCGACGTACCCGATGCCCGCCTGGTTCTTGGAGACCGCGACCGCGACCTCGCCGTCAGTGTCGAGCTGCGCGACGTTCGTCGCCTGCGTGGCGCCGCCGAGCACCGCGCTCTGGAAGAACGTGTAGAGGCCCGCCGTCGAGTTGCGCCCGAACGCCGAGATCGGCGAGCGCAGGTTCGACCCGACCTGCTGCCACTCGGTCACGTCGCCGAGGAAGACGTCCTTGACCTGGCCGATCGCCAGGTTGTTGAGCACGTTCGCCGGGTTGACGGCGACGCAGAGGCCGTCGAGGAACAGCTTCGCGTAGGACAGGCCCGAGTCGGACGGCAGCGGCGGCCGCGTCTGGAGCGCGAACGCGCTCTTGCCCTGCTGCACGTCCTTCGCGCCGGCGTTGCCGCCGTCCGGGTTGTAGACGAGCTTCGTGTGCGGATCGACCTTCCTGTAGCCGGCCGCGAGCGCGTCGAAGTACGGCTGCTCCGCGCTCGATCCCGAGCCGAAGACGGTCGCCGCCTGCGACGCCGCCGGTGCCGCGATCAGCACGGCCAGCGCCGTCAAGACGCCGAGGAGCGTTGTGGTTCGAGTGGTCATCGGTCCCTTCCTGAATCGGTAACTTGGTTAACCCTATCAACTTTATAGGGATTGTGCGAAGGTATCGGCTCAAACCGACTCTGGAGGACATCTCTTGCATCCGACCAAAGCCATCCGAGCGCTCGCGGTCCTCGCCGCGCTCGCGCTCGCCCTGCCGGCGAGCGCCGCGGCCGTCCCGACCGTCACCGCCGTCGACGCCAAGCTCGGCGACGCCGGCGTGACGTTCCTGACCGACCCGACCGGCGCCTCGCTGACGACCACGCAGACGCAGTACGTCGTCTCCGCCGACGGCTACGCGGCCGCCTTCGCGGAGGACAACGGCGTGACCGCCGGCGGCGTGATCGACTACTCGGCTCTGCCGGCGGCCTACCGCGCGCCGATGAGCGCGGCGGACAAGCTCGACTACGCGCCCGCGCAGACCGGCGTGCAGCCGCACGCGACCTGCTCGGGCGTCGCGGCGCTCGCCGACGACGCGAACATCGCCGCATGGCAGAGCAGCGCGGGCAACGACCCCTCCTACGACTACGTCCCGTGGCAGAAGACGAGCGCCGGCCTCGGCGACGACCCGACCGCGTGGATCCCCCTCGTCAGAAGCCTCACCGGCGTCGACCTCACCGCGCTCGCGACCGTGGCCGACTTCAGAGCCGCGTGCGTGAGACTAGGCGGCACGTACCACGCGGCCGACACGCAGTCCTCGATCGCGACGGCGCTGATCGCGAACGCGACAGCGCCGCTGCAAGCCCAGGTGACGTCGCTGCAAGCGCAGCTCACAGCGCTCAGAAGAGCGAGAGATGCGTCCGACACGGCGGCGGCGACGGCGAGAGCCGCCCAGGCCGCCGACGAGGCCGCCTACCAGGCGCTCTTCACGAAGCCGATCGCGCTCACGCTCGCGTCCAAGCGCTTCGCGCTCGGCAGCGGCGTGGCGATGGTGACGGGCTCGCCGACGGACCCGGTCGACGTGACGCTGGAGGTCTCCAAGCACACGGCTGGGGTGCTGAAGCTCCACTCGCGCACGCTCGCGGAGGCCGAAGGCACGCTCGACGACGACGGCGCCGTGCTGCTGACGCTCAAGCCGGACGCGGCGGTCGCGAAGCGGATCGCCAAGCACAGAGGCACGCTCCCGGCGACGGTGCTCGCCGTCTCGGGCGGCAGCCAGGACTCGGCGGTGATCCGGCTGACGCGCTGACGCTGTCCGCGGCGCCCCTCGCCCGCGCGGCGGGCGGCGCCGCCCGCCGCGCTAGCTGTCGGGCGTGAACGCCTGGAATGCCTCGGTCATGCGGCGGTCGCGCTCGTCGACGTGCTCGCCCGCGTCGCGCTCCTCGTCGCCCTCGGCCGCATTCGCCTCCAGCAGGAGGCTCTCGAGGAAGTGGCGCACGTCGGCCTCGGCGCCGTCCGCGACGCCGCTCACGACCAGCCGGCTTCTCTTGACGGCGATCGCACTCCACGGCTCGCCCGGACGCTGGAGCCGCTCGGCGAGCGCGGTCATGCGCTTGCGCTGGCGGCTGGACGCCGGATCCGCGAACGCGACCCGCAGCTCGCCGTCGCGAACCTCCGCCGTGCTCCAGTCGATCGCCACGCGGCTCATCGCCTGGAGCGCTACCCGCGGCGCCCGGGCCGTTAACGCGCCGGCGCTGACGGCGGCCGTTTCCGGGTGGGCGGCAGCTGGTAGCCGCACCAGAGCAAGGCCGAGCGACGTGCAAGGAGGGACGATGGCGACCGATCGGCGCAGCCGCTGAGTCCCGGCTTCAGCGCCCGGAGATCAAGTCGGCGGCGCGTGCCAGCGCGCTCGTGCGGGTGCCTGAGGAGGCCGCCTCGCGACGGTCGGCGGCGCGGTAGAGCGCATACACGAGGTTCGCGCCGAGGAAGCGCAGCGGCTCGGGCTCCCAGTGGCGGCTGCGGTGGCCGACCCACGACAGCCGCGTCAGCTCCGTGTCCTCGCCGAGCGCGAGGTCGCGCAGTGTGCGGCCGGCGAGGTGGGAGGCGGCGAGCCCCGTGCCCACGTAGCCGCCGGCGAACCCGATGCCGCTCGCGCGGTCGAGCCGCACCGCCGGGCGCCAGTCGCGCGCGACGCCGAGCACGCCGCACCAGGCATGCTCGATCGGCGCGCCGGCGGTCGCCGGGAAGAGCGTGTGCAGCATCCGCACGAGGCCGGCGATCGTGCGCCGCTGCGTGCGTCCGTCGCGGTCGGTGCGCGAGCCGTAGCGGTAGGGGACGCCGCGGCCGCCGAGCGCGATCCGCCCGTCGGCGGTGCGCTGCGCGTAGCAGTAGGCGTGGGCCTCGTCGCCGAGCAGCTCGCCCCCCTCCCAGCCGATCTGCGCCCAGACGGCGTCCGGCAGGGGCGCGGTCGCGACGATCGCCGAGTTGAGCGGCAGCAGCGCGCGGCGCTGCCGCCGCAGGCCCGGCGCGAACCCCTCCAGGCAGCACAGCACGAGCGGCGCGCGGACCGTGCCGCGCGGGCCGGCGGCGGCGGCGCGGCCGTCGGCACCGGCGGGGCGCAGCTCGCGCACGGGACTCGACTCGCAGATGCGCGCGCCGCTGCGCTCGACGGCCGCCGCCAGCCCGCGCACGAGCTTCGCCGGCTGCACGCGCACGCCGTGCGGCGTCCACGCGGCGGCGCTCGCGCCCGCGACGCGCACGCGCGCCGCCAGCTCCTCGGCGGTCAGCTCGTGCTCGTCCTCGGCGCCGGCCGCGAGCGCGCGGCGCAGGCGCGCCGCCTGCGCCGGCCCGCGCGCGACGCGCAGCCGTCCGCCGGCGTGCCAGTCGCAGCCGATCCCCTCCCGCGCGCAGGCGCGCTCGACGCCGGCGACGCTCTCGCGCAGCGCGCGCGCGAGCGCCGGCTCGAGCGGCGTGCCGTGCGCGCCGAGCATCGGCGCGAGCCAGCCGCCGTTGCGCCCGGAGGCGCCGTAGCCGGCGTGCTCGCGCTCGAGCACGACGACCTCGAGCGACGGCCGCGCGCGCTTGAGGTGGTAGGCGGTCCAGAGGCCGGTGAAGCCGGCGCCGACGATGCAGACGTCGGCGTCGCGGTCGCCGTCGAGCGGCGGGCGGCGCGGCGCGGGTCCGAGCGACGCCTGCCAGAAGGAGACCTCGCCGTTGCGCCGCGCGAGCGCCGGGGCGCGCGCCATCTCAGCCGCCGAACGAGCCGCCGGCGGGCAGGCCGGTGAGCTTGATCCCGGCGGTCGCCTTGTGGCGGACGTTGATGCCGATCGTCAGCGCCGTGAGCTGCTCGACGATGCGCGCCGCCTCCAGGCGCCCGGCGTCGATCGGGCGCAGCCCGGGGATGCGCGCGAGCAGCGCGGCGACGCGCGCCTTCGCCGCGCTCTCGTCGCCGCAGAGCAGCACGTCCTCGTCGAGCCGGTGATCGAGCTCCTGGAGGTGCTTGGCGGCGACGGTGTGCAGGCCGGCGACGACGGTCACGCCGTCGGGAACGAGCTCCTGCGCCTGCTGGGCGGCGGAGCCCTGCGGCACGATCAGCGTGCGCGTCGGGCGCCCGCCGACGGCGGTCGCGAGCGGGACGGTGACGTCGAGCAGCAGCGCGCCGGGGCGCAGCGCCGCTCCGATCGATCTGAGCGTGGCGGCCTGGCTCGCGAACGGGACCGACAGCACGACCAGCTCGGCCGCGGCCGCCGCCTCGGGGTTCGCGAGCCCGCGCACGTCCGCGCCCGGCACGGCGGCGCGCACGCGCTGGGCCGCCTCGGCCGCGCGGTCGGCGTCGCGCGAGCCGATCACGAGGGGCACGCCGGCGGCGGCGAGCCGCAGCGCGAGGCCGAAGCCGAGGTCGCCGGTCGCGCCGACGATCGTCACGGGGCGGGGCATCTGCGCCGAGTCTATGCGGCGCCGAGGTCGCACGATCCGGCGGTCCCGCCGGCGCCGAGGGGGCGCGTCCCTGCGCGCGCCTCAGTAGTCAGCCGCGCCCGAGAAGCGGTGCGCTGCGGTCGTCGCAGCCCGGCTGCGACCCGACGCCATAGGGGACGCCGCAGAAGACCAACGCCGCGGCGTGCCGGCTCCAGACAGCCGGTCCCGACAAAGGCACCCCCACCGCGAGGTGGGTCCGCAAAGCCAGGGGTCTCTCGGAGACAGCCCGGCCACCGAAGGAGCATCCATGTCCCCCCTCACGCTTTCCGGCCGGCCTGGCAACGGCGCGGTGCTCGCAACGCTCGCCGCCGTGGCCTGCCTCGGCCCACTCGCAGCGGTCCCCGCTGCCGCGGCGCCGACGCAGCAGGCGCCGGCGGCGCTGCACGCCGCCGCTGTCGCCGTCACCCGCGCCGACCATGCGCTCGTCGCCAGCGCGCACGCGCTGCGCCGCTGCGAGCGCGTCCATCCGCGCCGCTGCGCCCCGCAGCGCCACGCGCTGCAGCGCGCCGGACGCCGGCTCGCCGCCGACCAGCGGCGGCTCGCGCGCCTCGCCCGCTCGGGCGTCACGGCCCGCGCCGCCGCGGTGGTCGCCGCACCCAAGCTCACGGTGAGCGGTCAGACGCTCACATGGACGAAGGTCAACAGCAGCTCCAGCTACGTGTTCGTCCGCAAGGTCCCCGGTCTCGCAGACCAGTACTCGGTGATCAACGGCACCTCGACGACGCCGCCGGCCGTGCCCGGCAAGACCGTCCAGTTCAGCGTCCGTGCGAACGTCAGCGGCAGCAGCTGGGCGCCGCAGGTCTCGATCGCCTACCCCGCGCCGCCGCCGCCGGTCAGCACCACGACGGCGCCGACGCTGACCGTCTCCGGCCAGACGCTCAACTGGCAGGCGATCGGCAGCGTCACCAGCTACGTGCTCGCCGCGCAGGTCTCCGGCCAGGCGACGCAGTACACGGTCGTCTCCGGCACGTCGGCCGTGCCGGCGGCCGTTCCGGGCCAGACCGTCAGCTACAGCCTGCGCACCGACGTCGACGGCAGCTCGTGGTCGACGCCGGTCTCGATCTCCTATCCGGCGCCCGCGCCAGCGCCGGCGCCCGCGCCGGCTCCGTCCGCCGGCCTGCAGACCGGCGTCGTCGCCGGCTCGGCGCTCTCGTGGGAGCTGCCGTTCATCCAGCAGCTCGGCGCTCACACCGCGCGCATGGAGTTCTCGATCGACACCTCCGCCGCGAGCATGGCGTCGGTGATCGACGCCTACGCGAAGGCGGGCGTGCGCCCGCTGCTGCTCGCCAGCTTCTACGGCACCGTCCCGACGGCCGCCGAGGCGCAGAACCTCGCGAGCTGGGCTGCTGCGTATGGCCCGGGCGGCAGCTTCTGGGCGGGGAAGAGCTACCCGGCGAACACGGCTGTGACGGACATCGAGTTCGGCAACGAGACGAGCTACAGCTATCAGTTCTCGGACAACTCCTCGAGCACGTACGCCGCT
>Ga0070717_10000011_pt1 | contig 233981 bp, 180 predicted proteins | sample LARL113metaG_FD_71366 | JGI IMG/M metagenome (GOLD analysis project Ga0070717, IMG submission 71366) | Corn, switchgrass and miscanthus rhizosphere microbial communities from Kellogg Biological Station, Michigan, USA - LAR L11-3 metaG | ecosystem: Host-associated > Plants > Roots >...
TGACGAACCTCTGGTGTTCCGGTTGTCACGTCAGTGGCAGCGCCGGGTAGCTATGTTCGGAAGGGATAAGCGCTGAAAGCATCTAAGCGCCAAGCCCATCCCAAGATAAGATCACAATCCGTAGCAATACGGTAGAAGGTCCGGGTAGACCACCCGGTTGATAGGCCAGAAATGTAATTACGGTAACGTATTCAGTTTACTGGTACTAATGACCTTCTTCGGTTTATGCATCCTTAATATTCGAAGGCGTTTATTTTACCTCCTTCAAATTTCTAATCTAAGTTGATTATATAATTACCCGGTTAATTCCGGTGTTTCCCTTCCTGGTGACCATATGCCGGGGGTCCCACCCGTTCCCATCCCGAACACGGTCGTTAAGCCCCGAGCAGCCAATGGTAGTAGGACGTTAGGTCCCGCGAGAGTAGGTTGTTGCCAGGTTTATGGCCCGAATGTTGCGAAAGCAGCATTCGGGCCTTCTTGCTTTCTGGGGGTCACGGATGCGAGAGGCTTTCCTGAGCCGCCGAATGCTCGATTATAATTTCGAATTTATCAACGAAGTCCTAACCGTGGGAGACTTTGGGCTTAAATTTCCTGCCATTATTCCGGCGTCCAAATTGTTGGAAAACCCTTCGCGTGTGCCTCAGAGCGAGGCCCGACCAAGTTTGCGGTGCTGTGATCGCTCGCGATGGACTGCAACCGGCCCAGCTGCAAGTGGCGTGGCCGAAAGGATGACCGCGCTTATTCAAAACCAGGTTTATATTGAGCCTTTCATGAACCGAGCGGCACCGGGTGGAGCAAAGGCCTTTCGTCCCATTTCTCGACGCTGTTTTTTCGACGCGTTCAATTGCGGGAGTTCATAGGAAAAAGGCGTTTCGACGGTCCTTTGCTTTGATGAGCATCGATAAGTGTCTTGAAGGACCACAATTTAGCCTAGGGGCGGATTGGGCGGACCGGCGTCACGCCTCACCGCTTTCTAAAAAAATGAAGAGTGGTCCGGTTGCGCTGCCACTCCGCATTTCGGCGAGGCTACATCCCAAACACCGCCAGTGTGTTCCTCCGCGGTTAAAGGAGTTTTTTTCCACCGCTGCCAAATCCGTCACCGAACTCGGCTATCTCAGGAACGCGTCCTTAGTCCAAGTCCTTTGCCGTTGCGTTCTACGTCCAACATTTTCTCTCTCGCAAGGGTGCGAGGTCTGGGTCGGTTTCCGCCGCCTCTCTGAATCGTGGATCGATTGAGATAGCTTTTTCGACGCGCGTTTGAGCGAGGATGAGATCTCCGGACTGACAGGCATAACATCCGAGATTGAATAAAATCGTCGCGTCTCCTGGGTGCTGCCGATGCGCATCCAATAAAATGGATTCAGCTTCTTTCAACGATGCAGCGCGGCGAGCACCGTAGGCGTACATGATCCACCATCCTGGATTCTCTGGATGACGCCGACACAGTTCGCCCGCCACATTTTGCAGCGCCGCCCACTTCTTTTGCTCCTGCGCCAGGACAGCATGGATCTCCAGAAATTCCGTCGTTTCCCTTGTTGGACCGGAGATCAGCTCCAGTTCACCCGCGGCTTCGGCCAATAGTCCCAGCTCGATGTATCCACGAGCATGTGACAGATGCCACTTTGGTGTCATTCCTCCAGATTGAATTCTGAAGCAGGCTTTCTCAACGGAATTTAGCTCGACGGCACCGCGCCGAAGTGGGCTCGATGCGAGGCATACGCTGCGGTATCCGAGAGCATCGTTTCAATGGTAGCACTCAGGGGTTCCACGCGGACCAGTCCGGAGAGCACCGCACGGTCTCCGATTTCGTCCTCTAATAAAAAGGCCGGTCGCTGATTGATTTGAAGCGAATGGAAGAGTGCGGTTGACGCTTCGACGCGCTGGAGGACCTCAGGGGATTCCGCTCGGGCACGCAGTTTTTCTGGATCTACACCGGTAGCGTGTGCGGCAGCTTCCACCGCTACTTTCATCGTGCCAATTTTTTGGCCCTCCCGGACGGCCGCATGGCTTAAAGCCAAACGCAGCCGATCATCGGAAAATCCAAAGTCTTTCCCCGCCTCCGCCACCAGATTAGGCGCGGTGTAGTTTCCCTTAAGTGCAGGGTCGAACCACCCCGAGTTAAGCATATAAGGCGATCGCATCACCGTGCCGCTCCGCCGATAAAACCAGTCACATTGAGCGGCGGACACTGGGAAATCCTCCGGCCGCATCAAGGCGACCTTCCATGAAAACTCGACCCGGCCCGCGTAGCGACTCTTGAGCTCAGCCCACGCGGGTTCGGCCCAATGACACCAGGAGGATAGGATTTCGACGAAGTAGGTGACTTTCATGTGGGCTCAACGTCTTCATACCGGCCTCGAACGGTCAATCCTGCTTTCCGCAGTTTTATCATGGCCGGTTGACGCCTTCCAGGTGAATTTTGCGTGCAGGGTTAATACTAAAATCTTGTCTGCCCCTGGGGAAGCGATCGCGAAACGGGGCCTCACTCGGAACCCCACCGCTCACTTATAGCGGATGCGGTTCTACTGTGATGTACGATTTTTTCCCCAGCCGTACGGTTTCGTCGAATACGTCCTCGTCACTCCCTTGGAGCACAAAACGTTTATTTTCACCCGCCTGGTTGTGGATTGCTTGCTGATTAAAGGTTACTTTTTTGCTAGTCGTGTGTCATTCGGCGCCCGCGGCGCTCCCGCCGTTTTGCGTCTCGTGATTCAATGGCATGAAACCAAGTAGCCCTTCCGATCTGGCTGTCGTCATTCCCGCTTACAAGGAGCGCTTTTTTGCCGAGGCGCTCACCTGTTTATCGCAACAGACGAACCAAAACTTCACCGTCTATGTGGGTGACGACGCCAGTCCGCAAAATCTTTGCTCTATCGCCCAGAGTTTCTCGCAAAAACTGCGTCTCCATTATCACCGATTCCCCGAAAATATTGGCTCAAAAAACCTCGTTCATCAATGGAAGCGGTGTGTCGACCTCACAAGGAACGAGCGGTGGATTTGGTTGTTTTCCGACGACGATCTCGCGTCTCCAAATTGCGTCGAGTCATTTTACCGCTACTCGGCGGCCCATCCCGCGGATGTTTATCGTTTCAACACTCATGTGATTGACGAATTCGGGAAACAGAAGAGCGGCTCGCTCCGCAGTCCCGATTTCGAGAGTTCCGAGGAGATGGCTTACCATCTTCTCTATTGGCAGCGGGGGAATTCCATGCCGGATCATGTCTTTTCTCGCGAAGTATATAACCGGACCGGTGGTTTTGTTTATACTCCTTATGCGCAGGGCGCCGACTGGGCTACGTCCATCCTCTTTTCTAAGGATAAAGGAATGTATGTTGTTCAGGACGGCCTGATTTCCTGGCGGCAGAGCGGGATCAATATATCATCGACTGCTTCGGCTCATCGCCGGGAAGTGATGGGTGGACATTATTGTTTTATTGAATGGGTTCTGGCTCATTTCAGCTACCTTCGCACTGCGCCCCGCCACGGCATTTCTTTTGATAAAATTCATGAGGCGGCGTTCTATAATTTGCACGCAGTAATAGCGCAGCATTACAAGGGGCTATCGCCTAGTCAGTACACCGAGCACATCGATTTTCTGCGGCGAGTATTCGGATTTTCGCGGGCCCGTAGCGTGCGTGAGCTCGCTCGCTTGGTCCTGAAAACCTCGGTTGCAGCGATAAAAGCAGAGAGGAAAGCGGCATGATATCACCGCCTACCGGTCAGGCCCTCGCACCGTATTTAGTTTCTATCATTATCCCGACGTATAATTCCAATAAATGCATTGGACGATGCCTGGATAGTTTACGCGAACAGACGTTTGGAAACTACGAGGTGGTGATCGTCGACGGAGGTTCGACGGACGGTACGCAACAAACGGTCGAGGAATACGCTTCATCGTTTTCTCGTCTTACCCTCCGGAGTGAAAAGGATCGGGGCGTCTATGATGCCATGAATAAAGGCATCGCCCTCGCTCACGGCCAATGGTTGCTTTTTCTCGGCTCCGACGACGCACTTTATGCGCCTGACGTATTGGCCAAAATGGCGGGACACCTTTCTCCCGCCTACGATTTTATTTATGGCAACGTTTTCTCGGCCAGTGCTTCTTCCTGGGCTTCAGCGGGAGTGGTGTACGACGGGGTGTTCGATCAGGACAAAATTCTCCGCCGAAACATTTGTCACCAGGCGATCTTTTACTCTCGTTCGCTTTTCACCCGGCACGGCGGTTATGATCTGTCGTACAAGGTTCTCGCCGATTGGGAATTTAATCTTCGGGTTTTCCAGACAGCGAAAAAAAAGCATGTCGAGCTGATCGTGGCCAGTTTCGAAGGCGGCGGGATGAGTACAGCGCTGGTCGACCACGAGTTTTTTTTGCGATTTCCGGAAATCGTCGATCGCGCGTTTCGTTTGCCGCTGCGAGCCGCTTTCTATCGTGAGCGGAGAATGGGCTTATTCGAACTCGCCCGGTACCACTGGAGGCGGCATCATCGTCGGCTCTCTTTGCGGTTTCTTTGGATGTGGCTGGTTCATGCCAAGCCCGGCGAAATCCGTCACCAAGCCAGAGAAGTCTGGCATCAGCGACGCGCGGCGCTCCGGTCCTCTTAAAGGACAGGCTCGACCGGCGGGGGTGGGGGCGCCGGCGGACGGCGTGAGGCCGGAGATTTGTAACTCCCCTACGTAATTCCTCTTGTGTCCGCGCGAATGCGCCGATGCTTAGTGGCAAATCAACTCTCATGGCGACTGCGTATACTGAAGCTAGCATCAAAACCCTGTCCTCCACCGAACATATCCGGCTCCGGCCGGGCATGTACATCGGCCGCCTTGGAAACGGTGTTCACGCGGAGGACGGAATCTATGTCCTGTTGAAAGAGTCCATCGATAACTCGATCGACGAGTTCACCATGGGCTTCGGCAAAAAGATCGAGGTCGAGCTCACCGAGCGAAGCGTGCGGGTGCGGGACTACGGTCGAGGCATTCCTTTGGGAAAACTTCTCGAGTGCGTCTCGGTCATCAACACCGGCGCCAAGTACGACAGCGAGACGTTCAAGAAAGCAGTCGGCCTAAACGGCGTGGGCCAAAAGGCAGTCAACGCGCTTTCCTTCGAGTATCGGGCTCAAGCCATTCGCGACGGCCAAACCAAGATCGTGGAATTCGCCCAGGGCAAATTGAAGAAGGAGTCCAAGATCATCGCCGCTCCCGCCGGAGAAAAAAACGGGACGATCATCGAGTTCACCCCGGACGAGGCGCTCTTCGGCAAGGACTTCAAGTTCCGCACCGAGTTCATCGAGGAAATGCTTTGGAACTACGCTTTCCTCAACCGCGGGCTGACACTGACGCTCAACGGCAAACCGTTCCGCTCGGAAAACGGTCTCAAAGATCTCCTCGCCCGCAAGCTTACGGGCGAGACGCTGTATCCAATTATCCATATTGAGGCGGACGACATCGAGGTTGCGATGACTCACGGCAGTCACTACGGCGAAGAGTACTACTCCTTTGTCAACGGCCAGCACACCACGATGGGCGGCACCCACCTGGCCGCTTTCCGTGAGGCGGTGGTGAATACCATCCGCAATTTCTACAAAAAAGAATACGACGCCGCCGACATCCGCCAATCGATCGTGGCCGCAGTGGCCGTCCGCGTGATCGAGCCGGTTTTCGAGTCTCAGACCAAGACCAAGTTGGGCTCCAACGATATTGGGCCGAACGGTCCCTCCATCCGTCAGTTCATCGGAAATTTCCTCCAGCAACACCTCGACAACTGGCTGCACCGCAATCCGGAAAGCGCCGAAGCGTTCAAACGCAAAATCGAGGAGAGCGAACGCGAGCGCAAAGAACTCGCGGGGATCCGCAGCCTCGCGCGTGAGCGGGCGAAAAAAGCTTCCCTGCACAACCGCAAGCTGCGGGATTGTCGTGTCCACCTGGATACAAAGGATAAACGCGCCGAGGACAGCACCCTCTTCATTGTGGAAGGCGACTCCGCCGCCGGTTCTCTCACCTCTTGTCGCGACGTCCAGACTCAGGCGGTCTTCGCCCTCAAGGGCAAACCGCTCAACACCTTTGGCCTGACCAAGAAGGTCATCTACGAAAACGAGGAATTTCACCTCCTGCAGAGCGCGTTGAATATCGAGGAGGGGCTCGATGGCTTGCGCTACAACAAGGTGATCATCGCGACCGACGCCGACGTCGATGGCATGCACATTCGCCTCCTGCTCATTTCCTTTTTCCTGCAGTTTTTCCCAGAGCTCATCACCAACGGGCACCTCTTTATTCTGGAAACGCCGCTCTTCCGGGTACGCACCAAACGGGCGACGCTTTATTGCTACTCTGAAGCGGAGAAGCAGGCTGCGTTGCTCAAGCTCGGCCAAAATTCCGAAGTGACGCGGTTCAAAGGATTGGGTGAAATCTCGGCGAGCGAGTTCAAGGACTTCATCGGCGAAAATATCCGCGCGGAAAAAGTCACTCTCGATTTGCTCCACAGCAGCAGCGAACTTCTCTCGTTCTTCATGGGCAAGAACACGCCGGACCGTCAGGACTTTATCATCGGCAATCTGCGCGTGGAAAAAGATCTGGTGGAAGCTTAGTTGGAAATCTCAAACGCCAGAATCCAAACTCCAAAAGGTCCGCGCGGCGAGCCTGCGCCCTTGAGGAGTCGATTACCGGTGGCTTTGAGACTTACGCGTCTCACCTTCATCGATGCCGCTCGGGTGCGGTGGTTCGGAGTTGGGCGATTCGGCGCGGGCGTTTTTGCTTTCTGTTTTGCGATCTTTCTCTCGGGCTGCGCGACCATTCCTCCCCCGCGCGCGGCCTTGAACCTACTGGCGCGCGCTCCCGCTCCGGGCCAGGACCGCACCTCGTATAACCTCTCGGTTTACGATAATGTCTGGACCTGGGTGTATCGGGATTATTATGACGCGCAGTTCAACGGGGTCGACTGGCGTGCCGCCCGTGAGCGGCACCGCGCCGAGGCAGCCGCGGCCCGCGATGACGACGCTCTCTACAAAGCGATCAACGGCCTGCTCGAGGAATTAAAGGATCGGCACACCCACGCCGCCGACGCGCGGGAGTTCGCGAGCCTATTTCGACACATCAACGCGGTGGTCGGCCTTCGCACCGAACCGGTGCCGCAGGCGGCAGACGGACGGCGGCGCGTGATCGAAGTCTTACCCGAGAGCCCAGCGGCGCTCGCTGGCGTGCAGGTGGGGTGGTGGTTGCTGGCGTGTGATGGACGCCCTCCGGCCGAAGTGCTCGGCCCGGGAAAGCTGCAGGCCGGACAGGTCGTGCGTTGCGAGTTTTTGACCGCGGAGGGCGCGACCCGCGTGCTTGAATTGAAAGCGCGTCGATTGTCCTTTCCGCCCTATCGCTCCGTCCAGGAAAAAGGCGATCACGTCCTCGTGCTTCGGTTCGACAGCTTCGATCTTCCGTCGGCGCACTGGCTGCGCGATCAGCTGCTGAGCCATCCTTCCACCAAAGCCGTCATTCTCGATCTCCGCGGCAACACCGGTGGCCATGTTTTCGCCCTCGCCTCGATCCTCGGCGACGTGTTCCCGACCCCGGTCAGTCTCGGAGAGATGGTGCATCGCGGGCACGTCAGTCGTTGGCACCGGTCGCTTTCCCAAGGCGGAGGCGCTCATTTTGTGGGGCCTCTGGTTGTAGTGGTTTCCCATGACACCGCGAGCGCCGCGGAGATTTTTGCTCAACTCATCCAGGATTACGGGCGGGGAAAAGTCGTGGGCACGCGCACGGCGGGAGCCGTCCTGACCAGCGTATTTTGGCCTCTGGCTGGAGGCGGGGAGTTGCAGCTCAGCGTCTACGACTATCGCTCGCCCAAAGGCCGCCGCCTCGAGGGAAACGGGGTCGTCCCCGATCTCTCCGTACCGATTCCGGAAGAGCCGCCCGCCAGCGGCCAGGAGGACACGGTCTTGAAGGCCGCCCTCGGGCTGTTGGGTGAGAACCAAACCCAGTGAAGCCCTCGTTGTAACCAGTTCTTTGCGACAAGTGCGCACTCCGGGGAAAAGCTCTTTTTCCTTTCTCTCGCGTTCCGGGTAACCCCTCTCTTTGCAAAATCAGAACGCGCACTTGCGCTCGCTCCGTGTAATCCCTGAATGTTTTCGCTTCGGCTGCGCCACGACGCGCCGATGTCACTCACGATGGCCAAACGAAAGACTCCGAAAACTCCCGACCAGCCTGAACTTCCGCTTTCAGCTGGCGGCGGTACTCCGCCCGTTCCTCCCGTCCCCCCGGCTGCCGATTCTGCCGCGCCGGTGGCCAATGGTGCCTCGCTGGTCCCCGCGACCACGGACAATGGAGTTCCACCCCCCGTGCGCCCGCCGAATGGGGTGAGCGCCCGCGAAGACCCGGCGCCGCTCGCTCGACAGTACCGGTCGTGGTTTCTCGAATACGCCAGCTACGTTATCCTCGACCGCGCGGTTCCGCACATCGACGACGGCCTGAAACCCGTGCAGCGCCGAATCCTGCACACCTTGTACGAGATGGACGATGGCCGCTTCAACAAAGTGGCCAACGTGGTCGGCGCCGCGATGCGTTTCCATCCCCACGGCGACGCCTCGATCGAGGCGGCTCTGGTCGGGATGGCTCAGCGCGCGTTGCTGATCGAGCCGCAAGGAAACTTTGGCAACATCTTCACCGGCGACGGCGCTGCGGCTTCGCGTTACATCGAGGCGCGTCTCACTGCTTTTGCGCGCGAAGTGGTGTTCAATCCCAAGACCACGACGTGGCAGCTGAGCTACGATGGACGCAACCGCGAGCCCGTCACTCTGCCGGTAAAATTCCCGCTCGTCCTGGCCGAAGGCGCGGAAGGCATCGCGGTCGGTCTCTCGACCAAGATTCTGCCGCACAATTTCAACGACCTTTGTCGCGCCTCGATCAATCACCTTCAAGGTAAACGCTTCCGGATCGTCCCCGATTTCGCGACCGGCGGCATCGCCGACTTTTCTGAATACAATGACGGCGAGCGCGGTGGCCGGGTCAAGGTCCGCGCCAAAATCGAAGTCCGCAGCAAGTACCTTCTCGCGGTCACGGAGCTCCCGTTTGGCACGAACACCACTTCCCTGATTGATTCGATTCTGGCGGCCAACGCCAAAGGCAAGATCAAGGTCCGCCACGTCGACGACAACACTGCGGAAAAGGTGGAGATCCTGATTCACCTGCCCCAGGGCAGCGACACCGACCAAGTCATTCGCCAGCTCTACGTTTTCACCGATTGCGAGGTCACCATTTCGCCGGCCGCCTGCGTGATTGAGAACGATAAGCCGATGTTCCTCGGCGTATCGGAAATTCTGCGACGCAGCACGGACAAGACCCTGGCGTTGCTCAAGCGTGAATTGGAAATTCGCCTCGAGGAACTCGAACAGCAGTGGCACTGGGACTCCCTCGAGCGCATTTTCATCGAAGAGCGGATCTACCGCCGTATTGAAAAATCTGAGACATGGGAGAACGTCCTCCACGAAATTCGGGAAGGCTTGAAGCCGTTCCTGAAAACCCTCCGCCGCGAGGTCACGGAAGACGATTTGGTGCGATTGACCGAAATCAAGATCAAGCGCATCTCGAAGTACAATCGCTTCCAGGCTGACGAGCAGCTGAAGAAGATCGAGAACGAGATCAAAGAGGTGAAGCACCAGTTGAAAAACCTGGTTCCCCACGCGATCAAGTGGTTCGAGATGCTGCAGGAGAAATACGGCAAGACGCACAAGCGTCGCACCACCTACGACGACATCGAGCAGATCAGCGCGGCCGAGGTCGTATCCGCCAACCAACGACTCTACGTCAATCGCGAGGAAGGCTTCATCGGTTTGAACTGGCGCCAGCACGAGTTCATCACCGAATGCACCATCCTCGACGACGTGATCTGTTTCATGGCGGACGGCACGATGAAAGTGGCGCGCGTGGCGGACAAAGTTTTCATGGGCCGCGATATTCTGCACGCCGCTATTTTTCCGAAGGACGGCGACAAGGCTTTTTACACCATGGTCTATCAGGACAAGGAGAGCGGAAAGGCCTTTGCCAAACGCTTCCAAGTCGGCGGGGTGACTCGCGACAAGCAGTATCCGCTGGCCGCGAGCGAAGGATCACGCGTGGTGTACCTGGACGTAGCGAAGACCGAGGCGGATATGCCCAAGAAGGTCGAAGTCGCCTTGAGCGGCCGCTCCTCCGCTCGAGTGAAAGAGTTCGAGTTCGACCTCTCCGCCCTGACCGTCGGCAGCCGTAGTGCCAAAGGTGTGACGGTCACGAAGTATCCGGTGAAAGCGGTGCGGAAAGTGTGAGAGGTCCGTGATTCCGATGGGGGCCCGCCTTGTGCGGGCTGCTCAAAAAGGAGCGCTGAGAGCAGGCCTGAGGCTATCGGTCGTGCTATACCAGGGTGTTGAGTTCACCCTGATAAGGCCATTGGTCTGGTTGCGAAACGAGGCCGGCGCGCACGGGATTTTGCCTAACGTAGTTCCACTTCATCGAGTGGTTTTCGCTCTGACGGAGCTGAGTATCCCAGAAATTCTTCTGCCAGAGTTTGGATCCCTGCGGCATCGAAAATTGTCTCGAAACAAACGCCTTCCACTGTGAAACCCAACGCGGGAGGCCCGAAGGAGGCAAAGTGTTAGGTGCGGCAAAAAAATGAATGTGATCCGGCATAATCACGTAGCGACCCACATTCCACGCGGGGGCCTTCAGCCATGCAGAGATGACGAGTTGATGTGCTGCTTCGCTGGCGAGAATCGGTCGTTTCTGCTCGGTGCACACCGTTACGAACACAATGACGCTCTGATTGCCCGCTTCCACCACCGGATGATGTGCCGGCGCTCGGCGGACGTGCGTTGGAGGGCCCGCCTTGTGCGGGCTGGTCTGGTGGGGCGACGGGTTCGTCGTGTTGCCTTTGCGTCCAAACAGCCCGCACAAGGCGGGCCCTCCAAAATTGGCCTCCATCCCGCACGGGATTATAATAAATTTCTAATGTCAATATATTCTTACGTGATTTAGAGGTATCTGGCGGGACCGCCGTCTCGGCGTTCCTTCACTTCGGCGCCTCGGGCTTGGCGGTGCCGCCTTTGGTTTCTGCGGGCGCTTCTTCAAACGGCCAATGATGCGTGTTGTAGGCCCAGGTGCCATACGCGGCGAGGGCGACGAGGATCAATAGAATGATCAGCCACTTTCTGCGTTCAGCCGCTTTATCGACGAAGGGATCTTTTAGCCGGTGGATGGATCCTTTGGGGAGTCTGGCCCGCTGGGTCAGCGAGGTGCCAAAGGGAATGTTGATCTTTACCCGTGCGTTCACCGCCCAACCCGTCGCGTCCAAAATCGGACCGAGGGTCCGCTGACGAAGCTTGAGCCAAGCGATCACCATCGAGGGGAGGGAGATGATCAACATCACTCCGAGAAAAACCAGAGGCACTTCCCACCAGGGCATGCCTTTGAAAAATCCCAGGAAGTATCCGAAGGCCGTCGTGAGTGCACCCAACCCAACGCCCAGCGCGGCTACGGCGCCGACGTCCAGTTTCTTCGGTTCGCTGATCTTCTGTTGATCGATGTTCGTCGCGGTGGTCGCGGCGAGCGCGAGATGTGCGTCGGCCTTGGCCTCCGCCGCCGCAGCTCGCTTGGCGATCTGCTCATCCACCATCCGGATAAATTTTTTATACGGCGACCAAAAGGCCTGATGAATGCTGATCGGACTATCGATGATCTTGGTGATGGTGGCGTCCCAATCGCGGCCTTTTCGATCGTAGAAGAGGCCGTTGCGCCCAACCATCAGGTAGTCGCTGTCGCCCTGGGTAAAACAGGCGGCAAGCTTCATCGTTTCCGCGCCGCGCTTCAGGTCGCAATAGGCAATGTAACATTTGCTCAACGACGCGAGGACGGCGTGCGCCGCCGGATCCTCCACGCGGATACACAGATCGCAGCTGCGCGCGTCGAAGTAGAGTGTACCCGCTTGGAAACTACCGAAACGAGTTGGGTCGTAAAAATCGGAGAAGTTGACGAAATTGCGCAGGAGGGTGCCGAAGTCGCGGTAATAACGAGCGAGCTGCTCGACGTCGCCGATCGCGTGCGCTTCCGGTTCCAGGGCCTTGTCGCGCGCCAGCAAGCTTTCGATCGCCGGCTTCAACTGGGATGTCGCGATCTGCTGAATACGTGCGAGCCCGAGGCGCTCGATTGGCGAGGCCGGACGGGTGCTGTACCAGGCCTCGTAAGCCGCGAGTTTTGCCTTAATAGCCGCCCAGTCTTCGGCGCTGAGGGTGGTTTGATCTGGACCCACGAGCGGCGCGACCACCAGTTTTCGCAGCTGCGCAATCGCCCCAGCCCACGCCGGATTCAAACCCGTGGTCAACGGCATCGGCCGGCCGGCCTCAATCCGGGCAAGTGGAAAACCGTTCATCTCGTCGGCCGAGAGGGTCAGATCTTTCGATGCCACGACGAGATATTCGGACTCCTGGCGATTGAGCGCGCTCAGCGCCCGAGGATCGAACGTGGCCAAGCTGCAACGGGCAAAATAGTCGTCGACTTTTGCCCTCACTGCTTTGACCGCGGTCAGCGCCGCGGCCGTGGCGTCGCCGAGGACTTTGATCTCGGGCGAGTTTCCGGTCTGCGACCAGGTGAGGTAAGCGGCGACATCCGTGAAATACTGATTGAGCTTGTCCTGGTTGATCCCCGGTTTCCCGCTTCGATCCAATTCGGATCCATAGAGAGAAATGATCTCCTGGATTGTGGTTTTCGTCGCCGGCTCCTCCGCCGCTTCGGCCGGAATGATTCCATCGCCGTTGAAAGCGGTGTTGGCGAAGATCTTTTTTGTATCCAACAGGTCGGATACGGCAATCGAAGGAGAATCCGACTTGCCCAAACCCAGGAGGACTTGTTTGGCGGAGGCCAGGAGGATCTTTCCCTCCGGGGTTTGATCGTTGATTTGATCGAGCGGAAGAGCGGCGCTCGGGTTGATGAGGACATCGAGCGTTTTCAGCCGGGCAGCGCACCAGTCGATCGCTTCAAGAATTTCGGGCACCCGAATCCGACCGTTGTGATCGGTGTCGATGAGGCTGAGGGTCCGTTCGTCGAGTTGCAGCCCCTTCACTGGACAGCTCAGCGCGACCCAAAGCTTTTGGTCGAGGTATTTGAGGTTCAGCAGATCTTCCCCGTTTTGGAGAATCACCTGGTCGAGCCCACTAATCCGATAAAAGGTCCAGCGATGGGGTGAGGAGGGGCTTGGGTTTAAATCGGTCATAGAGCGGGGAAGTGGGTCTCAGCTGCTCGTATGCCGAAATTGCCGTTTGGCAACTTCTTCGGTGGGCAAAAAGCCCTCACAACTCAAGCTGGGCAGTTTGGGTTAAGAAATTCGCAGTATTTGCCTAATATTTGCGAAAAGTGAGCCGATAAAACTGTAACACTAAAAATTGTACTCTTGGTGTTAATCCCCTAGCCACTTGCTAGGCAGTCATCCCGGCTTCGGCCTGGGTGATCGGGGATTCTGCAGTTCTTAAACCCTTAATACCCTCCTCACGCTCGATGCGTGATTGCTTCACTGAGTGATGGTGAAGCGATCCGTCGGTGCGTTTTCACCCCGCCCATGAACGTCTCCGTCTCTTCTTCCTTTGTTCGCACGGCCAAGTTCCTTGCTGCACTTGCATGCGGTGCGACGCTCACCCAAGTCTCTTCTCATGCCGCCGTCTTCGCCAAAGGCGCTGATGTTGGCTGGCTCTCTCAACTCGAGGCCAATCCCTACACATTCTATAATAATGCGGGGGTGGCGCAGGACTGCCTCCAAATCTTGAAAGATAAGGGAATTAATTCGATTCGCCTCCGGGTCTGGGTCAATCCGACCGGCGGTTGGTGTGGCAAGACCGATGTGGTGAACATGGCGGTGCGGGCGAAAAATCTGGGGATGCGTCTCCTGATCGATTTTCACTATAGTGATTCTTGGGCCGATCCCGGACAGCAGACCAAGCCAGCGGCCTGGTCGACTCATACTTATGCGCAGTTGCAGACCGACGTATATAACCACACGTATGATGTTCTGAATACACTGAAGACCAACGGTGTAACTCCTGAGTGGGTACAGGTCGGTAACGAGGTCAATGGCGGCATGCTCTGGCCGGAAGGTTCGACCTCCAATATGAGCCAATTCGCCGGGCTGATCAACCAGGGCTACAACGCAGTCAAAGCGGTGAGCAGCACGACCAAGGTGATCATCCACTGCGCGAACGCTTATGATAATGCTAACTTCCGCTGGATCTTCGACGGATTGACGGCCAATGGCGCTCATTTCGACGTGATCGGTATGTCGCACTATCCGGCCGCTTCGAGCTGGACCACGACAAATGCGCAGGCCCAGACCAACCTGAATGACATGGCGGCGCGTTATACAAAAGACGTGATGATCTGCGAAGTCGGTCTCGATTGGCAGCAGCCCGACGTCTGCGCCGCGATGGTCACCGATTTGATGAACAAGGTCAAAGCGGTGCCCAGCTCTCACGGGCTCGGCGTCTTCTACTGGGAGCCAGAGTGCGTCCCGGGCTGGCAGGGCTACACTCTCGGGGCGATGGGCAGCAACAACCGTCCGACCCCGGCGATGGACGCTTTTCTCTATGATGTTCCCGGCGGCGCGAATCTGGTGACCAACGGCACGTTCGAAGCGAGCGGTGCGACCCAGACTCCGACGGGCTGGACCACCTGGGCCAACACCGGAAATACGGATGCAGACTACACCGAAGCCGGCGGCCACCTTGGCAGCTATCGTCTCTCTCACTGGAAAGCCACCGCTTACCAAGTCAGCACCTCGCAAGTCAAAACTGGCTTGGTTAACGGCACCTACACCCTCCGGGCCTGGGTTCGCAACAGCGGCGGACAGACCGTGGTTCAACTTTACGCCAAGAATTTCGGCGGCACCGAAAAAGACTACCAACTTCCTGTATACGGAAACTGGGTACAAATTCAGCTGCCAGGGATTAACGTCACGAACGGTCAATGCGAAATCGGCCTCTGGTCGAACGCCAATGCCGGCAACTGGGCTAATATCGATGACGTGGAATTCGTGAAGAACTGATCACTTTCAGGGGTTGGCGAGAATAATCCGGACGGCGGGGGCCGTCCGGATTTCAGCTTTTATAGAGGGAGGAATGAGCTGCGTTTGGAGGCAGTGGGCCGACGCGTCCCTGCGGCGACGGGATCATACAAGCGCCGCAAGACATGGAGTGCGCCCACTTTTGTATATAGCGCAGTCGCACCCCTCGGCGGGCTCCTTCCCCACCGCCGTCTTCGTCCTACTCCCCAATAATCTTGATCAACGCCCGCTTTCGGCGCCGTCCGTCGAGCTCATAGTAGAAAATCTGCTCCCAGGGGCCGAAGTCCAGTTTGCCCGCGGTGATCGCCACCACCACTTCGCGGCCCATGATGGTTCGCTTGAGATGGGCATCGGCGTTGTCTTCGCCGCCATTGTGGTGATACTGTGAATACGGCTTTTCCGGCGCCAGTTTCTCCAGCCATTTTTCATAGTCCGCGTGCAACCCCGCTTCATCGTCATTGATGAAAACGCTCGCGGTGATGTGCATCGCGTTGACCAGGCATAGTCCCTCGCGGACGCCACTTTCATTCAGGCAGGCGACGACTTGCGGCGTGATATTGACCAAGCCTCGGCGGGTCGGGAGTTCGAACCAGAGTTCTTTGCGGAAAGATTTCATACCGCGCTGCGCGCCGAGTATGAGTACGCGGAGGAGGGGCATGGGTTCGAGCGGAATTTCCCAAACCAGGTGCACAAAAGCAGCGTGGTTCCCCCGCCTCGTCGCGGAAGCACTTTCGCTTCCCCGGCAATCCGGGCGCTTTGCGTCTCCGGGGTCTTGGATATCTTCGCCCGCGGTACGGGCGAGAAAAGCGATCACACGAACGCTCGCGCAGGCCACGAAAGGACTGGTCTCCATTTTTGTTCGTGCACCGCTCGAGAATAATCCATCTGCAGCCCATGCAGTTGACCGAAACACTCAAGGACGTCGTCGCGATCGCACGAGGAGCGGGAGAGATTATTTTGCGCCATTTTGCCGTGCCGATTCCCACTGCAACAAAAACCAGCCGCATCGATATTGTGACTGCGGCGGACGGCGAAGCTGAGGCCTTCATTGTTCGCGAGTTGATCGCGCGATTTCCCGATCACCATATAGTCGGGGAAGAGGGCGGAGGGCAGGGCGCCTCCGCTGCTTCCGCCCCCTATCACTGGTTTGTCGACCCGATCGACGGGACGGTGAACTTCGCGAGCAAACTGCCGCACTTCTGCACCAGTATCGCGCTCGCCACTCCGGATAGGCAGCCCTGCCTCGGTGTGATCTACGATCCGACGCGCAACGAACTCTTCACCGCCATTCGCGGCGCCGGCGCCCATCTCAATGGACGCCCCATACAAGTGACCCAAACGGCCGAGCTGATCGACGCCGTGATCACGAGCGGGTTTCCGTACGACAAGCACACCAACCCCGATAACAACCTTAAAGAGTGGGCCGCCTTTCTCGTGAAAATCCGCGGTGAACGCCGTTTCGGGGCCGCCGCGCTCGATCTCTGTTACATCGCGGCGGGTCGGCTCGATGGATACTGGGAGAAAGATCTCAAGACCTATGATGTCATGGCCGGATTGCTCCTCGTGCGCGAAGCCGGTGGCACCGTGACCGATTATACGGGCGACCCCATGCCCCAGCGCCACGACCGCGGCCGCTACGTCGCCAGCAACGGCCGACTCCACGCCGCGATGTTAGACGTGCTGCAGGGCTTATAATCGTCCCGGGCCGGGAGGTATTCGAACCGCGGAGCGCGTTCTTTCTTGAAACCCCGGCAAACCAGCCACGCAAAGAGCGACAATATATCGGGACCCAGTTCCTGATAACATAGTCTCGGGGTGATTAGGCATTTAAAATAAACGATAGCTGATAAAGGAGTGTAAACGTAGCGTTCCGTTCGCTAGAGCGATTTTGTGGAGGGTTCGGCTATGCCCGAGCAGATTAGGCTAAGCAGCCCGGGCGGAGCCGGACCCTCCCATACGTCGGGTTAGCCACTCCTCCTTTGTTTGGAAATTGCACCGCGGCTCGAGATTTGGGCGTCGAGGGTCAGAGTCTTCTTTAAACCGCTATAAAACTCACACGCTCTGCGGTAGAGTGTTTCCTGAGTAAGGTAGTTTTACGCAAGTGACACAGGGGCTTGCCCTCAGTTTATATCAAGTTAACAGTCGCGGCGACGGCCTGCGGGTGGGGTGTTAGATATAAGACTCGTGGAATTCCGTCGCCAGAATGACAGGCGTTGTTCCGATGGGTTCGTTGGTTCGGGTGGCTGAAATATTGTTTACCCTTTTCTAATAATGAAACGAGTCCGGGGAGATACAGTAACAATCTTCAGCGCCGATAAAAATGTCACCGTCTCGCAATTCTTTTTCCCGGATCGTCGAATGTTCAATATGTGTAAAATGGCTAGCCTGCGTCGGATAAGTATTACGCTACGATCGTTATAGGCGATCCAGCGCGATATATCATTCCTACAGGCGAGCATCGGGTCGCGGGGTCATGCCTAAAAGTAGGCGGGTGTGGGATCTTCGGTCACTTATTCATTCCAAAAAAACGTTAAACAAAACTATTCCGGAGGGCTGGGAGGACTAGCGCATTTATCTTATGCATTTATACACGATTGTTTTCAAGCGAGGGGCAGGGCTCGCGTTTGCATCGCTTCTGCTCAATTTAATATTCTTGTTGTCATCGCAAGCCGGCGCTCAGACCGCTCCTGACTTGGTGGTCAGCAATATTACCTGGGACACAAACGAGGCAGGAGTTCCGGTTACTTTTTCCGCCCGTGTCACCAATCAAGGTAGCGCCCCCACGCCAAATGGAGTTTGGATTGGGGTCCTTTTCACCGTGGACACAAATAATGTCGCTTGGGGAGCGACGGGAACCTCGCTCGCGCCCGGTGAATCAGTCGTACTGACGGCGATCGATGGTCCTACCGGCGTACCCACTTGGAACTCGACGCCCGGTGTGCATCAGATTTTAGCGACGGTCGACGACGTCAATCGCATGGACGAAAGCAATGAAACCAACAACCAAGCACATGCGACCTGGATATCTGCTCCGCCCAAGCCCGATTTGGTCGTGAGTCATATCACTTGGGATACGACCCAGGCGGGGTGTCCGGTCACCTTTTCCGCCACTGTGACTAATAGAGGCGCCGCGCCTACTCCGGACGGCATATGGATCGGTCTCCTGTTTAATGTAGACGGAGTTAATATTGGTTGGGGCTCGACCGGAACGGCGCTCGCACCCGGTGCTTCGGTGGTGCTCACCGCGCACGACGGACCAGCGGGCTCATACACTTGGACGTCTGCTCCGGGGGCGCATCAAGTATTGGCTACAGTCGATGGGCCCAATCGCATCATCGAGAGCAATGAAACCAATAATCAAGCGACCGCCTCGTGGACCGCCGACCTTTCGCAGCCGGACTTGGTGGTCAGCAATATCACTTGGGACACCCATCAGCTTGGGGCTCCGGTCACATTTTCAGCGACGGTGACCAATCAGGGAACAGCGCCCACTCCCGCTGGCGTGTGGATCGGCCTCCTTTTCAATGTTGACGGGATCAATATAGGTTGGGGTTCAACGGGAACGCCGCTCGCGCCCGGTGCTTCGGTGGTGCTCACGGCTCACGATGGACCGGGAGGCTCATACACCTGGACGTCCACTCCGGGAGTGCATCAGGTATCCGCGACGGTCGATGGGCCCAATCGCATCCTTGAGAGTAACGAAAACAATAATCAAACCGCTGTGATTTTGGGCGCGGCCATGCTGCAGCCCGACTTGGTTGTAAGTAATATAACACCGGATACAAGCCAGCCCGGGCGTCCGGTGGTTTTTTCGGCCACGGTGACCAATGTCGGCACGGGGGCTGTCCCGCTCGGCGGGGTGATTCACCTCCTTTTTAATGTCGATGGAGGAGATGTTGGCTGGGGATCCCAGGCGATATCCCTGATGCCTGGAGCATCCACCATTCTCACGGCCAGCGACGGTCCCGGGGGTTCATACACTTGGACCGCTATCTCAGGGGTGCACCAAATTCGCGCGACGGTGGATGCCGACAACCTTATCGCGGAAAGCAACGAAACGAATAATACCACCCTTCTCCAGATGAGTGTCTCCGCCGGAGACCAGGCTGTGGTCGGGCAGTGGTCGCAAGTCTACAATCTCGTTCCCTCGGGATATAATTTAGACGATGACCACCGATCGGCCTTTGTCCCGATTCATATGGTTACGTTGCCGAACGGAAAAGTTCTTTGTTGGGGCCGCGACCCCGAGGACATCGGAAATGCCGCTGCGGCGTGTGAGCCTACCCTCAGCTTTATCTGGGATCCTGCCTCTCCCGGCGCCCCAGTCACTGTATTCGATCCGGCAGAAGGATCGTCCTCGATCACGGATTGTATGTTTTGTGCCGGTCACAGCTTTTTGCCGGACGGTCGCTTACTCGTGGCCGGTGGACACGTGGACGATAATTCCGGGCTGAACGCCACGAATATCTTCGATTTTCGCACCAACACCTGGACCAAATCTCAGAATAACATGATTGCCGGTCGTTGGTATCCCACCACCACGACGTTGCCTGACGGCACCGTTTTTGTGGGGGGTGGAAGCGACGAGCATAAGGCGTATGTCCGGACGCAGGAAGTCTGGCAGACTAACAATCCAAATCCTTATTGGAAGAGCCTCACCGGGATGAACGTCGATATGGGATATTATCCATGGCTCTTTGTCGCTCCCAACGGAAAACTCTTCTGGGCCGGACCCGGCGAGACGAGCACGTATATCGATCCTAGTGGAGTTGGCTCATGGCCGTATCAAGGCTGGGCCACCACCACCAATCTTTGGGCGATTCGCAACTACGGAACCTCGCTTCAATATGATAGCGGAAAGGTCCTGATCATGGGTGGCTATCCCAGCGGGGATATTCAGGCCATGGACGCCACCAACACGGCCGAAGTGATCAACTTGTCCGACAGCTCTCCCAGCTGGCGCCAAGTTCAGCCCATGGCGCACGCGCGTGCTTATGCGAACTCCACTATCTTACCCGATGGCACAGTGTTGGTCACGGGCGGAACTTATAAGCGCAATAATGATTGGACTGGTGCGATCTACACGGCTGAGCTCTGGAATCCACAGACCGAAACGTTCACCAAGATGGCCCCCGCGAGTGTGCCTCGCCTTTATCATTCGACGGCGGTATTGCTCCCCGACGGCCGAGTGGCCGTAGCTGGCGGTGGCATGTGGCCGTATCGGCCGATCGTCCTGAGTCCGCCTTACAACGTAGAAGGCGCGCATCCCGATCTGGAAATATACTCGCCGCCTTACCTCTTCAAAGGCGCGCGTCCCTCGATCATTTCCGGCCCTTCTACTATTCACTATGGGCAGGCCTTTTTCGTTGCGACTCCCGACGCTACCGCAATAAAGGAAGCCACTCTGATCCGCCTCTCCGCGACGACGCATTCATTTAACCAGAATCAACACTTCAATCGCCTCTCGTTTGTCAGCGCTGGAGGGGGTCTGACGATTACGCCGCCCTTGAATAGCAATTTGTGCCCTCCTGGAGATTATATGCTGTTTATCGTTAATTCTGCCGGCGTTCCTTCAATCGCGCAAATGGTAAACATCCGATAATTGACGGCTGGCGCGGTTGATCGCGTAGCTCCGTTTATATTCTTCCTTAGTTCGGCGGGGCAAAAGCAGCCCCGCCCTTTAAGTTTCTTCGATCATGGGGTTTTTCTCGTGCAGCCACGGCGTGTAGGAAAGGCCCAAAACGGCTCCTGTCAGTTGCAGATAACACCGGGGAACTAGTAGGAGACTCTTAAGTTAGCTTGCCGCGTGCGCGTATCGACGGGCCCGGGTTCGCGCGGCTTTTTTTGCCCCGCGGGATCGCGTCGGGGATGGCTTGGCCCATCCTTGACCGACCGCGGTGTCGCGGCGCGCTTTCTTCCGCGTTTCGGCTGAGGTTTTTTTGGGCGAAGGAGTACCTAGCTTCACCCCGGCGCGCCGAGCTTCGGAAAGTCCGATGGCGATGGCCTGTTTTCTCGAGCGTACGTTGCCGCTACCCTGTTCGAATTTTTCCATTTCCTCGCGAATAAATTCGCCGGCTTGAGTCGTTGGCTTCTTACCTTGGCGCGCATCCCGGCGAGCTTTTTGGACAGTGGTGGCTTTTGGCATAATTGATAGAAGTTAAACCAACCTAACTCATGCTCCTCCCCTCGGCCATGGGAGAAACTCCGCGATGTATTCTGGTGTGGTTCCGTAGCCTTTTTTCAACGGGATGTTTCAAAAATAAGCGTGATCGAGTGTTTCGGCCTGGCTGGCCTATTGTAACAAAATTCCAAATACACCTACGAAGGAGGACCGATTCCAAATGGCGCTAGTCAGGCAAAAAGAGGTCAGTGGGTAAGCCGGTCAACGAACTCCTTTCTCGACCAAAACTGCGTGCCTCGCGACGGAAACGAAGGATGTAGCGTCAAACCGGGAGGTGAAATTCTATGTGTTGGATCGCCTTCGCGTCCTTTGTTTTCTTCGCGAAACATTTTTTGGCAAATCGGGACGACCCCTCCCGGGAATAAATTAACCCTGTCTTTGTGAACCCCGGGCGAGATGATAAAAGGCAAAGAGCCTTCATTTGGCGACATTGGAGGGACTCTCTTCCCCTTTTATCGTGCAGTGCTTGGGTTGAAATCCCCACAAATTAGGCACGTTTAACTAGCTCATTGGGCCATTTGTTCTAAGTATAGGTCTTTGGAAACGTTCTTGGTGTTGTCCTGTATAATTATTTTATCATCACCAAAAATTGTAGCGACCGCTTCGGGTCTTGACCATTTACGCCTGGGACCGAAGCATTTTATCTGCTCGGCGGCCGAGGGTAAACCAACAGCCGCCTCAGTTATCTCTCCGCCCCGCATCAGGGCGTTTATATACCTCAAAATCTTATAAAGAATTTTGCGCTCTGCAAAGTTCCTTCAACGAGCTTAGGCGGTCCATGATCATTTCTCTCTTCCTTCGGGGTTGTTGCGTTTTATTGGTGACGATGAGCCTAGCCCTTCGAGAGGCGGCGGCTGAAGCGCCGGCGGTCAACGCCACCGTCGCCGCTCCACAGGCCGCTTCGGCGATCCTGAGTTATAACACCGTAGCTCAGTGGCCCACGGGTTTTGTCGGTGAGGTCGTGATCACTAATTCCGGCGCGCAACCGATCGAGTTGTGGCGCGTGGAAGTGGGCTTGGATGCGACGCTGGTCAGTAGTTGGGGCGCGCGGATCATAGAAACTGCGCCCGGCCGATTGGTCTTTGGTTATGAAGCTTGGGATAAAATTATCCCCGCCGGTCAGACGGCCCGCTTTGGGTTTCTGAGCCGCACGCCCCTGCGGGATGCAACTCCTCCGGTTTTGAACTTGAAAGATATTGACGATGACATCGCTCAGGCCGACGCATCCTGGCAACAGTGGGTGGGGCAACAGGAATTCCTTTCCGTCCAACAATCATGGGGTGAGTTGATGGCCTTTACTTTCACCCGGTTTGAGTCGTTGACCCCGGCGCGCACCGGTTACGATTTGATCGAGAAAGATCCGGTGGAACAATTCGTTCATCGGCGCTTTGAACGAGTTCGTTTGCATACCGGCGACGGTCTGTCGATCAAAGGCGTTTTCCTCCCGGTGCCGAGGGCAAAAGGCACGGTGATCATGCTTCACGGGCATGGTAACACTTATTTTGAAACTCTGCCCTTAGCCCAAGTTCTCGCTGAGCAAGGTTATCAGGTGCTGGCTTATAATTCTCGCGAATGGAATTTCTACCGAACCCCACAAGACTATATTGACGACATCCGGAACGATGCGGCGGACCTTTCGTCGGCGCTGCAGTATTTGCAGGGACGCTGGGATGTTGATCCGCGCCGGATCTGCGTGATGGGCTACTCCTATGGTTCGTCCAAGGCGCTGCTGGCTGCTCCCGGGCTGCCCGGGCTGAAAGCGGTTGTGGTCGAGGGCGCCAATTCGCACGTTCCGACCTTTAATCCCGCCATCACCTGGGAAATGGTGAAATCGGATTTCATCGCACGCTATACCACGCGGCTTAAAATTTCACCCAGTGATTTTAAAGAGAACGTAGATTTGATCGGACAGATAAGCCCCAGAGCGGTGATGGTGATACACGGCCAAAACGATCCGCTCGTGCCCGTGGCGGAAGGGCAGGAGCTTTTTGCGCGCGCAGGCCAGCCCAAATCGCTCCTCATCCTCCCGCAGTCTGGCCATATCGACGCACTCTCCACCCCCGACCGAGAATTATATATAAATAGTATTGTTGGCTTTCTAGATCAATCCTTGTAAGATTTGCGGGAGATCCCGCTGACTAGATTGCTTCTATGGTAGACTGGCCGTCGGAGGCTTCGCATCTGCTCCGTCCCAGTGGCTCCGGCTTCTTGTATATCTTTGATGCCGTCAATGTGCGCTCGATTTCTTTCGAGCCTGTTGGGCCTACCGTCGTCTCTTTCTATTGATTTCAAGATGAGTCGCTCGGCAGTTGTAGCCGGGGGCGCTGACCCCGGGGATCGACGTAGTGGAATTCATACACCGGGGTCAGCGCCCCCGGCTACAACCAATCGCACCCCTTGTTCTAATTTTTCAGCGAGTGTATTTGGATCGTCGTAGGGTGCTACGAGGTGGGCAGGAAACACCCTGTGAGATACTCAAGGGCGCATCCTCAGATGAAGCCAGGGTCTTGGGCAGACGCCTCCGTCGCAAAAAGGTCCTGATTCTATCCAGCATCAATGAGGAGCCGAAATATTATAGAGGCGCGACGTTTTCCGTTCTGAGCGCCCCGGCTCACTTTTTCCGCACAACGACCGCGGTGCCGTAGCAGAGGACTTCGACGGCTCCGCCCCTCGGTTCGACCGAGGATGCATCGTAGCGAATGCCGATAATAGCATTGGCGCCCAACTCCGTGGCGTGCTTCTCCATATCATCGTAGGCCTGGGAACGTGTCTGCTCGCACATCGTGGTGTAAGCCCCGATTTTCCCGCCTATAATGTTTTTTAAACCACCAATGATGCCCTGCGAAATGGTCGGCGATCGCACAATGATGCCGCGGACGAGACCTTTGTGCTCGACGATCTCATGGCCTGGAATTTCGAACGTAGTTGAAGATAACATAGATTGAATGGATTGAGCCTTTGGCTCGGTATCTTTGTTTAAGTCCTATTTCGACCCGCGTTCCGCGTCATAACGCTTTGCCTTGCTTTTCCGTCGAATGCAACCAGCAAACGGGCGTGTCGGGGAGCAGTATAAACCGGCTCCGGACGAGCGGAGGGAGCGGACTCGCCCCCGTTTATATTGAGATAGGTATCGGTGCTCCGGCGTATGGACGGCAGCATCGATCGTGGGGGCGAGGATGTCCGACGTCACACTCAACGGACGTTGTTACCCATCGTCAGGAAAGTCGAATCAGCGCGGCGGGAAGCAATGCTCCCTCTCAGGCACTGCGGCTGGACTGTGGCTCAGACGTCAGTCCCCCAACGGTCGCTGGTTGGTGAAATTGGGGCTGGGGGGCAGCTTGAATGTATCCACATTGTCAGGATGCGCGGGGTCGAAGGTGCCGAAGTCGTCGACGATTGCAGCGGCGATGGGGAGCTGGGCGGTCTTGATCCCTTGGACCACGCATTTCGCGATTTCATAGGCGCCGTAGTTGTCGTGGTGAGTGTGGTCGCGTTCGTCTCCTTTGCCGTTTGGAGCAAACGCGAGGTAGGCGCGGTCCTGGCCGAGCGCTTCGTAAAAGGGGATGCTCAACGCATTCAGGTCGACGAAGGCGGCTTTCAGCTCGTGGGCCGATTGGCGCGCGGCTTCGGCGTAGTCAGTGAGGGTAGGCTTGATCTTCCGTTCGCTGGCGAAGCTGTTGCGCTCCATCGGCGAGACGATCACGGGAACTCCTCCGCGCGCGCGGACCGCCTCCACGTGCTGCTTGATCTCGGCTTTGTAGGTGGTGAAGGGCCCGCCTTTTTTCGACGCGATTTGTTTCTGATCATTATGCCCAAACTGCATCAAGAGATAATCGCCGGGCTGCATCACACTGAGAATTTTATCGAGACGCCGGCGGCCAATCGAATCGCGATAAGTCTCGCCCGATTCAGCGTGGTTCGCGATCGCCACTTCAGGTTTAAAAAAGCGAGGTAACATCTGGCCCCAACTCGCGTAGGGTTCAGCGGATTGATCGCAGACGGTTGAGTCTCCGATCAGGAAAATCGTCGGCACTTTGGCCGGGGTGATCTCGACCGCAGCAACCGCAGGGTGGGCGCCGTTGAATTCGAGCGTAATCAGGTCGTCCCAGGCCCAGGCTTCCTTGGTCGTCTCGCGTGGCTCTTTCAGTTTCACCTCGCCCGCCGCAATCGTACCCACCGGCGCGATCTTCGGGGTGCGGGTGTTGACGATGAATTCCACCGTCTTGAATTCCCCCGCCGCGGTCGTGGTTTCTTCAACCATCAGGCGGCGCAACTCCGCTTTGATCAGCGTGCTCGCGGCGGCGGTCGGACTGCCGAGTGTGACCTTCACTCGGTAGTTTCCCTCGGCCGGAACTTTGGCGGAAAAATAAAACGGTTTGTCCGAGACCACCGCGCTTTTCTCTGTCGCGTCTTTTGTCGTGGCCGTGGAAAGACGCGCGTCCGGCTCGAACCCGTAGCCGAGCGCCTTGGAAAACTTTGTCTCAGGACCGATCGCAACCCAGCCCCCCGGCGCCTTGGTCGCGCCAAACTGATAACGAAGGTCGGCCGCAAAAAATGTCGAGGTCGTTGCGAGCGCGCTCGCGAGCAGGAGTGCACGAAGGGCGAAAGGGATGGAATGATTCATGAGCTCGGAGGAAAGGGAAACGTAAGTGAGAATTGGATACGGCTGCAGGAATGACGGTTCGGCTTTAGCTTGGTTCTTATCTTCCCTGAATCCGTGGGTGCTTTGAAGTTAAAGGATCAGAACTTATATTGATCGATATTCTCGTTGGTAAACACGAAGGGTTTCCCGAGGAGGATTTGGTCGCCCTCGACCGCGATGGTGCCGAGCTTGCCCGCTTTGACCGAGGTTGCGCCTGGCGCAAGGGTCCCGTCGTGGACCGCCTTGGCCGCGGTGACCGTGAGGTAACCGAGGTTCATCGTATCCCAAAGAACAATACTCTGAACCCAGCCCTGGTGGACGTAGTCGCGATTCAAGTTCGGGGTCGATAGTCCGGTCAGTTTCACGTTGGTCCGGTTCTCCTGCTTCAACGCCTCGGCCGCGCCGGGGACGGCGGGGGAGCAGATCGCGAGGATGACTTTCACGTCGGGGTAGGCGCGGGCGATGTTCTTGGTCTCCGCCATGGCTTTGTCGCGTTGGCCGTCGCAAGGGTGAATCGCCGCCAGCTCCATCTTGGGGTGAGCCGAGGCCATCTGCTCCTTGATGTATTTGATCCACTCGTTCTGGTTAGCATCGGTCAGTGAAGCGGTGATGATGGCGTATTTGCCGGAACCGCCGGCCAGCCGCGCGCCTTCGTCGGCCAGGGTGGCGCCGATGCCTTGAGCGGTGGCTTGATTGACGAAAAAGCTTCGCGCATCCGGCTTCGCATCGGCGTCCCAGGTGATGACTTTGATGCCGCGCTCCTGGGCTTTGCGCAGCACGGTGGAAATCGCCTCTGGGCTGGCCGCGCTGGCCGCAATCACGTCGACGCCCTTGGTGATCCAGGCTTCCACGATTTCGTTTTGCTTGGCCGGATCCGGATCGGTCGGCCCATCCCACAGGAGGTCGACGCCTTGCCGGGCCGCGGCTTCGTCGGCGCCCTGTTTGCAAGAGACGAAGTAGGGATCGGCCTTGGCTTTCGGGGTCATGGCCACAACCAGCTTTTTCTGCACAGTAGGCGACGTATCCGGCGACGCATGACGCGCGACCGCCCCGGAACCTGTCAGGCTGCGCGCGAGAAAAACGTTGCTGGCGGCGATGAGGACGGCGCCGACCAAGATGGCGGCGATGATGAGGGCAACCTGGCTGTTTTTCATATCGAAAGGGAATTCGGGGGAGGAAGCGGGGGACTGAAGTTGTGAGATTTGGCTGGCGCGCTGTTGACGCGTCCAGAGTTGATTGAGCGCGATAGCCAGGACGAGCACGAGACCGGTGCAGATGCCCGAGATCTCGCTCGGCTGGCCGGCCAGACGCAGGCCATTCTGCATCACGATCAAACAGAGCAGGCCGAGGAGCGTGCCGTGCAGCGTCCCGCGTCCTCCGGTGATCGAGGTGCCTCCGAGAACGACTGCAGCGATGGCGAGCAGCTCGTAGCCCAGGCCGGCATCGGCCTTGGCCTGACCGATTCGCGCGACGTAGACCAAGCCCGCCAGCGCGGCGCAGATTCCGCAGATCACGTAAACCCAGAGGGTCGCGCGCTCCACCCGCACCCCCGCGTAACGCGCGCCCGCGCCGTTGAAGCCGATAGCGGTGAGCTCGCGGCCGAGGACGTGGCGGTGCAGTATCAGCCAAAGCACGACAAAGACCGCGGCGAAAACCAGGAGCTGGCTGGGAATGCCGCCGAAGAGGTAGCGCTGGCCCAAGGCGAGGAAATGAGCGGGAAACCCGGTGTAACTGACGTAACCGCCGGTGAACGCTTCGGCCAAACCGCGGTAGAGGGAAAAGGTGCCGAGGGTGACGATCAACGGCGGCACGCGTAGTCGTGTGATCGCTACACCGTTGAGGGCTCCGCCGCCCGCGCCAACAGAGAGTGCGACTAAGGCCGCCATCCAAATCGGAGCTCCGGCAGACCACGAGGCTCCGAGGACGACGGCGGAGAGTCCCATCATCGAGCCCACGGAGAGGTCGATCCCGCCGGTCTTGATCACCAGCGTAAGGCCGAAGGCGAGCAGGCCGATCTCAGCTGCCAGACGGGTGATCTCAAAGGCGTTTTCGAGCGAGAGAAACGCATCCGCCGCGCAGGCGAAGACCACGATCTCGAGCGCGAGAACGAGGAGGAGAACCCATTCGGCATTGGGGCACCAACGCGAAAACGCGGATTTACGTTCAGAGGCGATGCTCACGCTTTCTCCTTTTTCCAGGCCGTGTCGCTGATCACGGCGGCGAGGATGATCGCGCCTTGGATGGCGCGTTCCCACGCGGGGTTGACGTGAAGGAAGGTGAAGGCGGTGCCGATCGTGCCAAGCAGCATCACGCCCAGAAGCGTGCCGCCGAGCGAACCGCGTCCACCGGTGATCGCGGTGCCACCGACCACCACCGCGGCGATGACTTTCAGTTCAAAGCCGAGTCCACTGTTCGTTTCGATCGTGGGGTAACGGGTGAAATTGAAAAGCGCAGCCAGGGCGGTCAATGCGCCCATCGCGACAAAGGCCCAGAGGATCACGGCCGAAGGATTGAGTCCGACCCGGCGCGCCGCTTCGTGATCGCAACCGACGGCGTAGAAGCTGCGGCCGAAGGCGGTGTTCCGTAAGACAAAAATCGATACGCCGAGGAGGAGGAAGCCGGCTACGAGGTAAAGCGGCTGGGCGGTCAGCTGCTCCAGGCCGAACCACTGAAATCGTCGAGGCAGGTCCTGAATCCAGTCGCCGCCGGTCGCGCGGATGATCGCATTGCGCAGGATGACCATGGTCGCGAGGGTGGTGATGATGGCGGGAATATTGAGTCGGGTGACGAGCAGGCCGTTGATCGCCCCGAGCGCGGCGCCAGAGAGTAGGGTGACGAGCAGGACCGACGGCATGGACAAGCCGGCTTTGGCGAGGAGGCCGGCGAGCGCGCCGCAGACCGCGAATTGCGAGCCGATCGAGATGTCGATTTGGCCGGCGACGATCACGATCGTCATGCCGATCGCCGCGATCAAGACGGGCAGATTGTCGATCGCCAGATTGCGCAGATTGCCGTAGGTGTAGAAGCCCGACACGCCGAAAACCGGCAGGAGAAAAAGCAGCGCAAGGGCGCCGAGCAGCGCGGCGGTGCGAGGGGCGAGTTTCATCGGGAAACAGCGGCTGACCCGCCTGACACCGGTTTTTGGATACAAGCGCCGCCCCGATTGACGACGAAGGATGCTGAGGGAGAGCCGTCTTGGATCGAAACGTTGAACCCGTTCAGATGTAGGCGGGGTGCCCTCACCCCGCGACGGCGAAGCCGCCTCCGTTGAGTGACGTTCAAGCGGGGTGGGGGCACCCCGCCTACACTTGGAGGTGTGGCGGTGACCCCGGACGCAGCAGAGGAGCTCATACCGCTTCCTCCATCGCCAGTTTTAGGACCGCTTCGCGAGCGGCTTCTTTGGCCGAGAGCACGCCCGCGAGGCGGCCTCGGCGCATCACTGCGATGCGGTCGGCCAGGCCGAGCAGTTCAGGCAGCTCAGACGAGATGAGGAGGATGGCCAAACCTTGGCGCGCGAGCTGACCCATCAGGCGGTGGATCTCGGCCTTCGCGCCGACGTCGATGCCCTGGGTGGGCTCATCCAAAATCAGGATACGCGGCTCGGTCGCGAGCCAACGGGAGAGCGCGACTTTCTGTTGGTTTCCGCCGGAGAGGGTGCGGGTCTGCACGTGAATCGACGGAGCTTTGACCGCGAGCTGCTGGGCAAAGGAGGCCGCAAGGGCGTCTTCCTTCGGCTCGGCCAACCAGGAGCCGTTGAGCCGGCGGAGCAGTGGCAGGGTGATGTTCTCGTTGATCGGCAGGTCTTCGATCACCCCATGCTCTTTCCGGTCTTCCGGCACGTAGGCGATACGGTGGGCGATCGCCTCTCCCACGCTGTGAATGGCGACGGCCTGGCCATCGACCCGGATCTGGCCGGAGGTCGCCGGTGTAAGGCCAAAGAGGATACGGGCGAGTTCGGTCCGGCCCGCGCCGACCAGGCCGGCCAGCCCGAGGATTTCGCCGCGTCGCAGCGAGAGCGAGATCCGACTCACCCCGCTCGCGGCACAGCACAAGTCCACCGTTTCCAACACCACCTCGCCGATGGGTACGGTGGTTTTGGGAAACAGTTCGGCCAGGTCGCGGCCGGCCATCAGCTGGATCAGGCGGGGACGATCGACCTCGCGTTTCTCGAAGGTCCCGACGTGCCCGCCGTCGCGCAGGACGGTGACGCGATCGGCGATGCGCAGCACTTCCTCGAGGCGATGAGAAATATAAAGGATCCCCACGCCCTGGGCGCGCAAGGCTTCGACCAAATCGAGAAGACGCTCGGCGTCTTGGTGGGAAAGGGAGGCGGTGGGCTCGTCGAGGATGAGCACGCGCGCTTTGCGACCGATCGCGCGCGCGATTTCCAGCAGCTGCTTCTCCGCCATGCGCAGCGTGCGGACCGGAGCGTCGAGATCGAGGGTGGCTCCGATCCGGGCGAGCAATTCCTGCGCGGCCTTGCGGCGGGCGCTCCAGGAAATGAATACGCCGTCCTCCCCGATCCGGAGATTTTCCGCGACCGACAGCTCGTTGAACAAGGTGGGGTTTTGGTAGACCGCCGCGATCCCCAGGCTCTGCATCTGGCGCGGGGAATGATGGGAGACGATCTGCCCGTTAACCTGGATTTCGCTCCCGGGATCCGGCTCGACCACGCCAGTGATGATCTTGATCAGCGTGCTCTTGCCCGCGCCGTTTTCCCCGAGGAGCGCGTGGACCTCACCCGCTTTCAAATCGAAAGCAATGTCACGCAGCGCTCGCACTCCCGGGTAGGTTTTGGAGATGTGGCGAAGGGCAAGCAGGGGTGAGGCCATGGGGTGACGACGGTGTGGCGAATCGTCGAAAACGAAACCACGTAGACGCGTTGAAGCGGTTTGCGAAAGGGAAAAATCCGGACGGTTCGGATTTCGAGGATTGGGGGGCGGTAAAACGTCAAGTCGGCGCCCACGGAATGTAGAGGCGAAAAAAAGAAGTGTGGTAGTGCAGGTGGAGCGCTTGTTATTGTGATCAAAGCAGCACCGCTGCACCGCGATAGTCCCTTCGCATGAATGCTTCACCGGCCGAGCGTATGAAAATAAAAAAACTTTCTGGCTGGTTGGTGTATCCTCTTGGCACCTACCCAAAGATGCGCTTTTTCTCTTTTTAGCGATGCTCCGGAAATTCTCCTACCACCCACGCAGACGCCACCCCGGTAGTCCTTATGGGCAGGTTGCGGTAATGTAGCTCATGCTTTCCAACCCTTCTGTGCAGGGTTAGCCAATAATGACGCCAGGTTTATCGTCATTGTCTCACCTCAAATTCGGTCTCTCCAGCTCGGGTTTCGTGCGCAAATTGAAAGGTGCACTGGCTCTCGCCGTGGTTGCATGCGGCGTATCCCCGTCTCCAGGACAGGTGACGGTGTCGCAACTCCGCACCTACAGTTTGGAGGAGCTGATGGGCATGGACGTGACCTCGGTTTCACGCAAAGCCGAGCCGTTTTACGAGACGGCCGGCGCGGTGGCGGTTCTGACTGGAAGCGAGATTCAGCAAATCGGTTCGCGAACGTTGGCCGACGCCTTGCGCTATGTGCCGGGGCTCGAAGTGGCGCGGGTGGATTTTCGAAATTGGGCGATCAGCTCGCGCGGTTTCAACGCCTCCAATTCGAACAAGATGCTGGTGTTGATGGACGGGCGCACGGTCTACTCGCCCCTCTTTTCCGGCGTGTTCTGGGACGTGCAGGACACATTTTTGCCCGACCTGGATCGGATCGAAGTGATTCGCGGGCCCGGGGCCACGATGTGGGGCTCGAACGCGGTGAACGGCGTGATTTCGATGACCACGAAGGACGCGCGCTACACCCAGGGCGGATTGATCACTGCCGGGCTGGGTGTGGAGGAAAAAGCCTTTGCTGGAGTGCGGTACGGCGGCGAGATTCCAGGAAAACTCTATTATCGGGTGTATGCGCAGACCACGCGCCGCGACGACCTGCTCACGGCCACGGGCGTGGATCTGAATCGCGAGTGGACCTCGACTCAAACCGGATTTCGGATCGACAGCGCGGCGCCGAAGGAGAACGGCTCCGTCACCTTTCAAGGCGACTATTATCATGGCTCGGTCGGAGCGACGGCTAATATCAGCACACCGTTCACCGGCGGGAATCTGGTCCTGCGCGCCACGAAGCCGTTTGCGAACGACATGGAGTTCACCACTCAGGTCTACTTCGACTACTTGTCTCGTTATGTTTATCAACAGTACGGCGAAGTCCGACGGACCTACGATTTCGATACCCAACTTCGTTTTTCTCCCTGGGAACACCACGACGTTGTGGCCGGGTTCAATTATCGTTCTTCCGCGGATCAAACGCGCACCGGCAGCTTGATTTCTTTCGTGCCGGTGGATCGCCGCCTCCAACTCGGAAGCATGTTCGTGCAGGACGAGATCCGCTGGCACGAGGAAATGTTTGGGCTGATCCTCGGTTCTAAATTCGAGTACCACCAAAAAGTCGGGGTCGAAATTCAGCCCAGTATCCGTTTGGCACTACGCACGCGTCGCAGCACACTCTGGGCGGCGGTCTCGCGCGCGCTTCGCACCCCCAGTCGCTATGACGAGGATTCGCGGTTTGGGCCTCTGCCCACGAACCCTCAGCTGATGGGGTCGCACCACTTTCAATCGGAAAGCGTGGTGGCTTATGAACTCGGCTATCGCGCGCAGTATTTCACCAGCTTTACTTGGGACGTCTCCCTTTTCTTCAATGATTACGACAACCTCCGCAGCCAAGAGCCCACCGGCCTGCGGCAGCCTCGGATCCTGTCGAATAAATTGATGGCGGAAACCTACGGTGCAGAGATAGCGCTGAAATGGCAGCCGGTCCGACGCTGGCGGCTGCAGGCGAGCTATTCTCACCTGGTGGACGAGTTTCATCTCGCCTCGGATAGCCGCGACATCACCAACGGCTCGCAAGAAGCGAACGATCCGAAGAACACGGCCAATTTGCGGTCTCACTTGGTCCTCGGCGGGGGGCTGGAATGGGATGTCGGTCTGCGCTACGTTTCCTCGCTACCGAATCCGGCCCAGCCGGCGTATTTGGCCACGGATACACGCCTGGCCTGGCGTTATCGCGGCCAGTGGGAATTCGCTTTGGTCGGACAGAATATTTTCGACAATCAACACACCGAGTTTGGCACACGAGTGTCCGATCAAGTGCAGCGCGGGTATTACGGGAGCGTCACATGGGAATTCTAGGATTCCTCGCCGTCCGTACCCGGTGGATTCTCTTTCTCGTCCTTGCACCTGCCCTGTGGGCCGCGGATGGACACGGGGGATTGTCGGAACAGGAATTGAAAGCGGCCGCGCTGAACCAGGTGGTCCATTTCACTCGCTGGCCCGTGGGCACGTTTGCGGACGCGGACAGCGCGCTCGTGATCGGAATTTTTGGTGAGGATCCCTTCGGAAACTTGATCGACGAACTGGTGCAGGGCGAAGTCGCCTCGGGGCATCCGGTGAAGGTGGTTCGCTGTTTTACGCCGGAAGCGGCCGCGGCTTGTCACGTGGTCTATGTGGTCGACGCCGGCCTGCGGTCGACCGACCGCTTGCTTCATTATCTGTCCGATCGAAGTATTCTTACGGTCAGTGGCGACGAGGCTTTCGTCGAACGGGGAGGCATCATCTGTCTCACGGTTCGGAGTAGTCGTATCCGCATTTTGGTGAACCTCGAAGCGGCGAAACGGGCCAACGTGACGCTCAGCTCCAAGCTTCTCCGATTGGCGGAGATCGTTAAAAAGCCCTAGCATGAGACTCGCAGATCTGCCGATTCGCCAAAAATTGCTGGCGATGGCACTTGGCATCACCGCCATCGTGCTGCTCGCGTCGTGCGCGATCCTGGTGGCCTTTGACCTGGTTTCGTTGCGGCGCGAATTGACCCGCGAGTTTGGGACCTTGAGCGACGTGGTCGCAGCGAACAGTTCGGCGGCTTTGGCCTTCAGCGCCCGTGATGACGCGCGCGAGGCCCTGAAAACCCTTTCGGCGGAGCGGAGCGTGAGTTTGGCCGCGCTCTACGATGCCACCGGCCATTTGTTCACGTCCTACGGTCCTTCGGCTACGGCTCCATTCGAGTTGGCTCCGGACCATCCGGCGGATCACGTCTTTTCCGGAGGCCAGCTCGTGACTTATCGCCGCGTGACCGAAGGTAACAAGAATCTGGGTACACTGGTCCTCTACACCGATCTGCGTTGGTGGTATCGGCGCCTCTGGCTGTATGTGATCATCTCGCTCGGCGTGACCGGACTGGCCTTTCTCGCCGCGACGGTTTTTTCCACCTTTCTGCGAAAAAGCATCACCGCGCCGATCGATGAGTTGGCTCGTGTGGCTCGAACCGTTTCGGCGAAAGGAAATTTTTCCGTGCGCGCGACGCGCTTGGGCAACGACGAACTCGGCGAGTTGACCGATACGTTCAACCAAATGCTGGCCCAGCTCCAGGAGCGCGAAGCCGCGCTGCGCGAGAGCGAGGCGCAACGGTTGCTGGCGTTGGAGGCGGCTGGTCTCGGCACCTGGACCTACGATGCCGCCGCCAAGGTCAGCACGCGCGACAGCAGCCTCAATCGCCTGATGGGCCTGGACCCGAAGCCCTCCACGGCTCCGCTCGACGAACTGATCGGCAGCATCGCGGTGGAGGACCAGCCGCGCATCCGTTCGCTCCTGGAAAACACCCTGCATGACCGAGGCGACATCGATGCCGAATATCGGATTGTCCGCCCGGACGGAGCGCTTCGCTGGCTGCGAAATCGCGGCCGCGTCATCGCCGGAGGCAACGGCTCGGCTTTGAAGATGGCCGGAGCGGTGATGGACATCACGGATCGAAAAACCGCCGAGCAGGAAATTCTCCGCCTCAACGCCGACCTGGAGAAACGCGTGACCCAACGCACCGCGGAGCTGGAGGACAGCAATCGGAATCTGGAGGCTTTCGCGTATTCAGTTTCTCATGACTTGCGGGCTCCGCTGCGCATCATCTCGGGCTACGCCGAAGTTCTGCTCGAGGATCGCGGCAAAGAATTGCCCGAGGACCACAAGATGTGTCTCTCGCGCATCGTCGAGGGCGCGCGTCGGATGAACCGCTTGATCGATGACCTCTTGCAATTTTCCCGCCTTGGGCAACAGCCGCTCAAGGTTCAGACCACGGAAATCAATACGATCGTCGACGAGATCCTGGCCGACTTGGAGCGCGAGGCAGGGAAGCGGCGAGTGGAGTGGCGCCGAGCGCCACTGCCGCCGGTGCCCTGCGACCCCGCGTTGATGCGCCAAGTTCTTTTGAATCTTCTCTCCAACGCGCTGAAGTATTCACGGCCTCGTGACCCCGCGATCATCGAGATCGGGCACGAGTTGAAGGACGGGATGCACCTGTTCTTTGTCCGGGACAACGGAGTGGGCTTTGATTCCGCCGCGAGCACCCGCCTCTTTGGCGTGTTTCAACGCATGCACAGCGCCCAAGAGTTCGAAGGAAACGGCGTGGGCCTCGCGATCGCGGCCCGCGTCATCCGCCGCCACGGAGGCCGGATCTGGGCCGAGAGCCAAGTGGATAAAGGTGCGACGTTTTTCTTCACCTTGCCGACGTGAAAAGTGGGGAGGTTTGAAGGTCCGGCAGCGTCGCTTCGCGCAGCGAATTTGAGTTGTAGCCGGGGGCGCTGACCCCGGGGATCGAGAGCTTCGACCCAGCCAAATCCCGGGGTCAGCGCCCCCGGCTACAACTCAAACCGTCCGGAATTGCTGCAGAGTCGGTACCAATCCTTTGGATACGCTAAACGCGACTTTGCACCGTCATACTTCCTGAAACTCGTAAACCGATCCGAGGCCTAAGATCTGCGTCAACCCGTCCAGCGCTCGTCGGTTTTCTTCCAGGAGATGCGGGTCGGCCAGGTCGGCGGGGAGGAGGTGCTCTCGGTAGTGCTTTTCCACCCACGCGACGAGTTGGGCGTAGGTCGTTGCGCTGAGAAAAATCGATGGGGGCAGCGCCGCGCGTTCCGCGGCGGTGAGGACCACGCGCAGGCGCAGGCAGGCCGGGCCGCCGCCGTTGCGCATGCTCTGGTTGAGATCGAGGTAATGCGCCTCGACCAGCGGAGACGTCCCGCTCGCGATCAGTTCGGAGATGAAGTGGTGAACGCTGGCGACCTGCTCGCATTCGGCCGGGGCCACCAGGGCCATCGCACCGGGTCGGAGGGTCACGAGTTGGGAATTGAAAAGATAAGAGCGAACCGCATCGGCCAAGGACACGCGTTGACTGGAAACGACGAGGGCCGAGAGCTCGGTGCCGGGATGGGCGTGGGAGAACTTTCGCTGCAGTTCGGAGATGACGCGGCCGGTTTCGACAAAGGCCCGCTCGTGGTAGAGGAAGACGTTTTCGTTCCCGACCGAGATCACGTCGTTGTGGAAGACGCCGGCATCGATCGCTTCCGGATGCTGTTGGGCGAAGAGCGTCGCCGTAGTGGCAATTCCATGACGCCGCGCGATCGCTTCGCTGCTCTCCAGCGCTTGCCGCGAGGGGAAACTCTGCGGTCCAGCCTGCGCGGTGGGCGGGGCGAAGGCGCGATGGCCGTAGACAAAAAGATGAATCCCGGACTGGCCGTGAGCCGGGGCGAGACGGGTGTGATTGGCCGCGCCTTCGTCGCCGACGCCCTGGCCTTCCGGTATCGGTTCGTGCACGACAAACCGCTGTGGATCGCGAAAAATCGCGCGCAACGTCCGGCCGGTCTGGGGCGGCTCGATCGAGCGGTGAAATTTGGATACAAGATTGGCCGGAGTGAAATGAAGCTTGTGATCAGCGGTGTCCGCGCTCGGCGTGACGGTGGCGGCGTTGGCCACCCACATCGACGAAGCCGAGGTGCAGGCCACCAGCAAACCCGGAGCGTGCTCGGCCGCGGCCTGCAGCACCGCCGCGTCTGGACCGCCAAAACCGAAGCGCCGCAAGGTTTCGACCGAGGGGCGATCGTGCGGCGGGAGCACGGCCTGAAGAAGCCCGAGGTCGGCCATTTTTTTCATCTTGGCCAGTCCCTCCAGAGCCGCCTTGCGCGGATTGGAGGCGGCGCCGCGATGCGAAATCGAGGCGATGTTGCCGTGGGACAAGCCGGCGTAGTTGTGCGTCGGACCCACCAAACCGTCGAAGTTGACCTCTTGGGTGGTGTTCATGGGTGGTTGCCCCAAATCTTTCTTTGTATCCGTCTTTCTCGCACAAGAAATAAATCGGGTATTGAGCGATTGCGGATTAGAAGGTAGGGCTGGAACTCCGCTCCCCGCCGTGCCCTCATTTGCCTGCCCAAGACCGCGTCCCGCGGAGTGGCCGCCCTACCTTCTGAAACGTTTCGCTTAATCGACCTGAACCGTCCCGAAGGAGAAAGAGTCAGAGAAAGACCGAGCCGGAGAAAGATGGGGGTCACGCCTCCTCCCCCGGCTGACCCAGCCCAGGCGGAAGTTGCGTTGGCCACTTGAGCTCGGGCTGCTCGATGCTGGCCACGGGGTAGGAGCAGTAGTCGGCGGCCAAATACGCGCTGGGACGGTGATTGCCGCTGCGGCCGATCCCGCCGAACGGGGCGCCGCTGCTCGCGCCGGTCAACGGCTGGTTCCAATTCACCACCCCGGCCCGCACGTTTCGGAGGAAACATTCGTAGAGCGTGCGATCGTCGCTCAACAAACCCGCGGCGAGTCCGTAGCGCGTGGCGTTGGCCTCGACCAGCGCGGCGGCGAAATCGGGGACGCGGATCACTTGGAGCAACGGTCCAAAATGTTCCTCGTCGTCTCGCTCGCGCATGGGGGTGACGTCGATCAATCCAGGAGACAAAAGCCCCGAGCCTGGCACCAGCGCGCGCATGGCTAAAAGCGAAACGGCGCCTCGAGCGAGCAATTGGACCTGGGCCTGCAACAAGCGCTCGGCCGTCGCGGCGCTGATCACCGGACCCATGAACGGCTCGGGACGCTGGGTGAACGGACCGACGGAGAGTTTGCGGGCGAGGCGGAGGAGTTCGTTGAGCAGCGCGTCGCCTCGTCCATCGTTGGGCAAAATCAACCGTCGCGCGCAGGTGCAGCGCTGACCGGCGGAAACGTAGGCGGATTGAGCGACGAGCAGCGCGGCGGTGCGGACATCGTGCACATCCCAGACGAGCAGGGGATTGTTGCCGCCCATTTCGAGGGCGAGAATTTTTTCCGGGGTACGGGCAAAGCGCTCGGCCAAGGCCAGACCGGTGCGCGCGCTGCCGGTGAAAAAGAGCCCGTCGAGCCCGGGATGCTCGGCCAGAGCGGCGCCGGTTTCGCGAAGCCCCTGCACCACGTTCAAGGCGCCTTCGGGCAGTCCGGCTTCGAGCCAGGACGAGGCCATCAGCTCGGCGGTGGCCGGCGCGTATTCGCTCGGCTTATACACCACGGTGTTGCCCGCGAGCAGCGCCGGGACGATGTGGCCGTTGGGCAGATGTCCGGGAAAATTGAACGGTCCCAGCACGGCCACGACGCCGTGCGGGCGGAAGCGGGTGAGGGCGGCTCCGCCTCGGAAGTCAGAGCAGCGCTTCGCCTGCGCTTCGATGGAAATTTCCACCTTGCCGATCATCGACTGGACCTCGGTCAAAGCTTCCCAAGTCGGCTTGCCGATTTCACGACTGATGATTTCCGCGAGCGACGATTTGCGGCGCTCGAGGACCCGAGCGTAGGCACGCAAGACCGCGGTGCGATCGTCGAGCGAGCGCTGTGACCACTCCGCGAAGGCGATACGGGCCTGCCGGACCGCGGCATCGACCTCCGCGGCCGAGGCGGCTCGATCGCGCCAAACCACTTCGCCGGTGGCGGGGTTAATCGAGGAGAATTCCATGGGGCAAAAATTCCGGTCTACGGCCTCGTTCCGCTGGAGGACGGACCGGCGGTTCCGTCTTTGTATAAAAAAGATTGATACAGGCGGCCGCGAAGGTCCGACCCTCCCGGGCCAGGCTTCGGTTGCCGAGGTTGATCCATGACGTATTCATGATTCCACTGCGGAACTCATTTCGGCGGCGAGATGATCACCCTTTCACCGGCTTTGAGCTGGAGAACCTCGGCCGTGGCGGGATCGATCGCGACCTCGGCGCCGTGCTCGGCGAAGCGGCCGAAGACGGCGCGAAAATCGAGCCGGGGCGAGGCGAGCAGCGAATGGGGCCCTTCGGGAAGGGCTTGAGTGACGTCGCAGACCACCGCGATGCGGCTTTGGCGCAAGGTGCGGATGTTGCTCACGGTGGCGCGGACCTGAGGGCCGGCATCGAAGATGTCGACTTCGCTCGTGTTCTGAAACCCCTCGCTTTGGAGCAAGGTCAAGGCGGGTTGGGTTTCGTAGTGCACCTTGCCGATCACGGCCTGCACTTCGGGCGAGAGCAGCGGGATGTAGATCGGGTGGCGCGGCATGAGGTCGGCGATGAATTGTTTGTTGCCCAGACCGGAGAGTTGGTCTGCGGCAAAAAAGTCAGGACCGTAGAAATGGCGACCCACCGCCTCCCAAAACGGCGATTTTCCCTGTTGGTCGAGATAGCCGCGCAGCTCGGCGATGACCGTCGTGTCGAAGCGCTTTGGATACGCGCCGATGAAGAGAAACCGAGCCAGCGAAAGCAGCCGTCCCAGGCCATTGCGCCGGCTGTCGGGCCGGAGGTAGAGCGCGCCGATCTCGGTCGGCCCTTGGTGCACCTGCTTCACCTTGAGCACGCCGACTTCGCGCGCGATGGAGAGCGGTGCGTGGGTGAAACGCTCGGTCACGATTTCATAGCTGTAGAACGGCTCGAAGCCGCCGACCCGCGCGGCGATGCCGCTGGTGCCGACGATCTCGTGGGTGGCGCAGTCCTCCAGCACGAAAAGGTAATATTCGCTGCCCGCTTTTTTCACCCGCGGGGAAAAGGCCCGGAGCGAGTCGTCGATTCGGTCCGCCAAAAACGTTTCGTCGGCGGGGAGGGTGGTCAGGCCGCCCTGGATCGAGCGCGCGAGGCCGACCAGAGCGGGGAGGTCACTTTCTGCGATGGGACGAAAGACGTGCATCGCGAGGTCACATCGCCGCGGGGGAAAAACTCAGGGGTCGAGACGGGCCGACAATTTGGCCGGTGGCGAGGCGGTGCAGGAACAAAGCAGCGACCTGGGTCCGCGGCACGAGCGAATCGAGTTTGAGGTATTCACTCGGTGAATGCAGCTCTCCTCCAAGCGGGCCGAGCCCGTCGAGATTGGGCAGACCCGCGGCGGAGAGGAGATTACCGTCGGAACCGCCGCCCACGTTCTGCCAGCCAAAGGACATTCCGAGGATGCGACCGCAGTCCTGCCAGCCGGCAAAGAGCCGCTCGTCCTCGGGCGTGACCTCCTTGGGCAGGCGATTGAATTTCCCTTCGATCGTGAGGTTGTAGCCCTCGCGCGCCCGGATCGGCGCGGCGAGTTCTTCCAGGCGTTGCAGTACGGCCGCGATGTCGCTCTGGCGCGAGACCCGCAGGTTCATTTCGGCCTGAGCCAGGTCGGGCACGATGTTGACCGCTCCGCCGCCTGAGATTCGTCCGATGTTGAGCAGAATTCCGGAAAACTCGCGATTGAGCGCGTCGGCTTGAGGGAGAAATTCGGCCAGGGCCACGATCGCGTTACGCCCCTGGTGAGCGGCTCGTCCGGCATGCGCGGCCCGGCCGCGGCAGGTCACGGTGAAGATGCCCGTGCCCATGCGCGCACGCACGAGGTCGCCGTTTTCCCGGCACGGTTCGAAGACGAGACCGAAGTGGTGACGAGCGGCGGCCGCTTCGAGCAACGCGCGGCTGGAGGCGGAGCCGATTTCCTCGTCGGGCGAGAGCAGGACTTCTCCGCCGATCTCGTCGGCTGCGGGCAAGGATTGAAGCACGGTGAGAGCGGCGAGCATCACCACCAGTCCACCCTTCATATCGGCGACCCCGGGACCGCGGAGCGTGTTGGCGTCGATTAGCGTGCAGGTTTGAAACGGATGGTCCGCGCCGTAAACCGTGTCGTAGTGCCCGCTGAAGAGAATTTGCCAACGCGCCTCAGGCCGAAAACGCACCCGCAACGCTTTCGCCGGCGTGCCGGGAAGATCCAGGCTTTCGACCGAGCCGAGCTGGCCAAAGTCCTCGGCCAGCAGGAGGTGCATGGCAGCGAGGCCGGCGAAATGATCGCTGCCCGAATTTTGGTCAGCCCAGCGAATCAGACGATCGCGAAGCTCGTCCGCGCTGGGGGTGAATCCTGCGATTTCTGGAGGCACCGGCATGGAGGCAGGTTAAGAACGACGAGCGACCGAGGCAAGCCGCACGGCGAAGCTGTAAGGACATTGTAACTACACATATTTCGTGGCTCGGCGACAAAGCCCAGCGCCCGAAAACCAAAGGGCAAAGGTCCTAAAGCGACTTCCGGACCTCGCTCTAGCTTGCCTTGTCCCGCACGCGGGAGAGCTGCCAGGAATTCCAGAGATTGTGCCAGAGCACGTAGCAAGTGGGGCCGAGGGCTACGAGGGGATTGGTGTAGGTGAGGGCGACGTAGATCGTGAAACTGGTGTTTTTTTGCCCCAGGGACTGGCTGGCTTCGCGCGGAAATTCTTTGCCTCCGATCACGCGCCCAACCGCAAAAGAGAGCGCGCAAATCGCCGCGCTGAGGGCGGCGACGGTCCAGGTTTGGCGCGCGGGAATTTCGGTTTGATGACGGAGAAAGTGGCTCGCGTTGGCGGTGATAATGAAAAGCGAGATATTCCACGCGGCGAAGGACCAGGCGCTGACCCGTTTGGGCCAGTCGCAGGCCGGTGGATACACGCGACGCAGCGCGACGGCCAGAGACAGGGGGAGAAAAACCAGCAGCCCCACCGTGCCGGCGACGTGGGTGAAGAGATCCGGCGTGGCTTGACCGAGAAACCAGGGCAAGATCCACGGCAGCAACGCGGCGACGGAGAGGTTGCTCAACATGAAGGCGGTCACGACGTATTCAACCCGCCCCTTCAAGAAGCCGGTGATGACCGGCGCGGCCGCGGCGGTGGGGGTGATGCCGGCGAAGAAGCCGGCGAGAGCGACATTGCGCCCGCCCAGAAACCACCCCGCTGCGAACCCGAAGGCGCCGAAGGCCAGGTTGGCGAAAAGCAAGGTCGCGTGGCTGCGTTGCACCGCGGCGCGGGAAAAACGCAGCTGGAGAAAGACGAAGAAAAGCATCCCCATGATGATCCAGCGGACCGCGCCGATCGCGACGTGCGCCTGGGGCACGAGCACGCCGCCGAGGAGCGCGGTGAGCAAGGCGAGGGTGCGAAAAAAACCCGGCTTCATTCAGCCGGGTTTTCGGAAAATAGGACGCAACGCAGGTGTTGCGTGACCGGAGATTGAAAGAGGGACATCAATCAAAAGCGGTGCCGAGGTATTTGACGTACTGGTCTCCGAGAAAAGGAATTGGAGTAAATTTTCTATTGGCTGCGGCAATCAACCCAACAATCGCGAGAACAATCACCCCGACCCAGAGCAGACTATAAACAGGGAATAATAGAAAAACCAGAAACGGCAAAATCGCAGATATCAGAGCGAATCCGATCGAAATCGCCACTGCCGTAATAATCAGCCCCAAGGACTGGCGCAGATGAAATGCCCCGATTTTTGTTTTGTTTTTTGTGTGAAGAATGGCTGCTACGATGAAGCCGACAGGAGAGAGATAGCTGATGATCGCGACGGTGTTGTCCTCGCTCGACGATGCGACCAGAGGCGTCGCTAACGGCGGGGGTGGCGGCGGTTCGGTATCCATGATAATATTACAAAGTTACGACACACGGGACGGCCGCACTCTAGTTTTCCCCCGGACGCCTCGTCAACGCTGGGCTGCCTCGCCGCACCTCGGTCTTTCCGCTCGCCGCGCTCGCGCGAACCGCGCCACACTCCAGGGATGAAGAGCGACGACTCCGCCGGTTTAATCGAGCGTGGTTTTGCCAAGATTGATTTGGGCGCGGCGCGGCGCCACGTCTTCCTCTGCATCGGGCCGGACTGCTGTGCCACCGAGCAAGGGATGCGAGTTTGGGAGCACCTCAAGCAGGCGCTCAAAGAACACGATCTGCCGGTTCTGCGCACGAAAGCGGCGTGTTTCCGCCTCTGCACCGGCGGCCCCTGGATGCTGATTTATCCCGAAGGCGTTTGGTATGGGGCGGTGACGGTGGAGCGTTGCGAACGGATTGTGGCGGAGCACTTGCTCGGCAACCGCGTCGTGACGGAGTGGGTGGCCCAGGTGCATCCGCTGCCGCCGTCGGAGCCGGCGAAGCCGTAAGGTTTTTTCAATTGAGGAGAAAGCCCTTCGTCTCGCGCGTCGCGGCGAAAGGTCCGGCACTTCGCCTGCCGAGCCGCGTGACGAAAAGACGACTCTCGCTCTGAAACCGCGCTTGCGCCTCGGATATTGTCGAGCGTTAGTGGAAGCCGACACGAATGATCCCCCTCCTTCTTCGTTCGTGTAGTGGCGCAATGCTTACGGTTTGCGCGTAAAGCCAGTAGACATTAAAGCCCGTTGCTATCTAGGTTCTCAGACGGCACCCCCGCCGACGCGTTCATGGCAGAACAGAATCCAAGTTCTCAAGCAGAAGCTCCCCCCCAAACGGTGACATCGTTTCTCGATGCCGCCTGGTCGATGGTGACGCCCCGGCTCTACCAGGATAACCCATTTCGGGTCCTCGGAGTGCATCCCCTGGCGGGCGGGCGGGAGGTGACGAAGCGCTCGGATCAATTGAAACTGGGGGAAGAGTTGGGCACGGCCTCGTACGATTGGTCGTTCGCGCCGAATCCGCCGCCGGGTCCGGACCAGTTGCGGAATGCGGTGCAGGCTTTGAAAGAACCGCAGCAGCGGCTGCTCGCGGAATTATTTTGGTTTTGGCCCGCTTCTTATCCGGTCGAGGGGGACGATTCGTCCCTCGCGCACTTGGACAAAGGCGAGACGGCCGAGGCGGTGGCCGAGTGGGCCGCGCTGCCTTCGGCGGAAAATCCGGCCGCGTTGCACAACCTCGCGGTTTATCATCATCTGATGGCGATCGAGCAGGAGCAGGCGCAACCGCCGCTCGCGCCCGATGATGTCGCGGCGTGGTGGCGGGCGGCCCTGCGTTATTGGCAAGTGGTGGTGGAGACCGACGAAATTTGGCAACGGGTGGAACAGCGCATTCAAGCGATCGATGATGCGCAATTGCCGATCGACGTGGTCGCACCGCTGCGCCGAACGTTTCTGGAGCTGATTTCCGCGGTGAACTCGGCCATCGCGCTTCGCTCCGCCGAGTCGAATGACGAAGCGGCGGCGGCTCGCCAGATTGCGGTCCTCGGCGAAATGCACACCGAGGGCAGCGACGTGCGTCGAGTGCTGGAGCGTGGCGTTGCGCCGATCACGCGGCGGATCGACGCCCAGATCGTCGAGTGCCAGCGCGAGGTGACGGATGATCCGGCCAAGGGATTGGGCGCGGCGCGCTATCTGGTTGAGCACTGTGCCTCGGATATTCAGATCCTGAATACACTGTGCGGCCGGGAAACCGATTTTTATGCCGAGGTTTGCACCCGGCTGGCAGTGGCGACCCTCGATGCGGTGGTCAGCTTCCAGCACGGGAGTTCCGACAATGTGGGCTGTCTGCCCGTGCTGATTTATCTTCAAACCCTCCCGCTCATGCCCGAGGCCGCCCGCCGCCTGCGCAACACCTTCGAGGTGATTTACGCCAATGCGGCCAGCACCCAGGAGGAAAAACACGACGGCAGCGAGCTCGACGAGGGCAGGGAACCGCTCTACGCGCGGACTTACCGCGTTGTAGCGGATCACCTGATACCGGCGGTGGAGAACATGCACTTGAATGAATCGATCGTGCGCGAGTGCGACGATCGTTTGGCGGACCTGCTGCGGCGGGTGGCCAAAGGCGCATGTGATGAACGAGACGACATCAATTTTGCCCTGCACGCCTACAAGACCTTGCTCCAATTGCCCTGTGACACGCGCGAGCTGGCCCGGCGCGAGGCGGAGCGGGATCAGTTTCACCAGCAGTTCCTTTTGCGTATGCAGAAAGAGCTCCGGCTGGAGCTGCCCGAGCATGCCCTCGAGATTACGGTGCGTGGAGTGCGGTGGGACGATCAGGAGTTCGCGCTCGATGCGATCACCGGCATTCGCCACGGCCGAATTCCCGACAAAGAAAACACCGTGCTCGGCGAAAGCATGTTGATCGCCTGGCGCACGCCGGAAGCAGAGGTCACGCTCGATTCGTCCAACGTGTTCAACGATCCAGCCACGGCGGAAGATCTGTTCAACCGAATCGTCGATGCCCTTTATTTTTTCGTCGCTCCGCCGCTGATTGATCGGCTGGTCCAGGCGATCCAAAACGGAGAAGTCGTCGAGTTGGGACGATCGGCGATGAACAAGGCCGGCATTGCGATCACGACCGGCACTCGGTTTTGGCGGAAAGAAGAAGAGCTCCCCTACACGGAAATCATGCACCGCATCCAAGACGGCGCCTGGATCGTGACGAGTGTGGAGAACCCTCGGCTCGAAGCACGTTATTCGATCCTCGAAACCTGGAACGCAGGAATCATGGGATATGTGGTTGCTGCTCTCACCCGAACCTAAGAGGCTTGGCGCCTACGGCCCATGTCTAACCCTCGTCTAATTGACCAGATTTTCGCACGAGACCCCCGTACGCAGGTACGTTTTCCAGAGCTCTCGGTGGATGGCGCGATGAACGAGCTGCGTGTACTGCAAGAAAACATGAAAGATGGAGCAAAACTGCCGGTGCCTCCGCCCGCTGCCGCACCTCCGAGCGCGGTGGTGGCGATGCCGGAAGGGTTGAGTCAATCTTTGGCCGCCCTGGCGACCCATGTCTGGCGGGCGAAGAGCAAGCTCGTGGACCCGAACACCGGAGAACCGAGCGAGGAAACCCGTCGCGCGTATCGCCATGTCCAAGCGGCCTTTGACACCTTTGCCCAGATGGGCTTGACCATGAACGATTGGATCGACCAGCCCTTCGATCCTGGATTACCGGTCAAGGTTCTGACTTTTCAGCCGATGCCTGAAATTATGCGCGACACGGTAGTTGAAGCGGTGCGGCCGACCATAATCTGGAAAGATCAACTGTTGCAGTTAGGTGAAGTTGTCGTTGGCATTCCAGCTAACACGGAGAACCCCAAGTGACTCGTACTACTATCGATTACGGCATTGATCTCGGAACCACGAACAGCGCGATCGCGGTTCTAAAAGGCACAGGGACCGAGATCCTAAAGAATAACGTCGACTCCGATATCACCCCGTCCGCGGTTTACATCAATCGGGCCGGGAATCTCTGGGTCGGCCAAAGCGCGAGGTCTAAATTAGCGGACGAGCGCGCCGAGGATGACGTCTTCCTCGAGTTCAAGCGTCGGATGGGCACGGGCTTCGAATACGTCTTTCGCGCCAGTGGGCGAAAGATGAAGCCGGAAGAACTTTCGGCCGAGGTGTTGAAATCTTTGCGTGGCGACGTGGCCCAGAAGACAGGTGAAGAAATTGCCTCTGCGGTGATCACCGTCCCGGCGGCGTTCGAGCTCCATCAGTGCGAAGCGACCAAGCGAGCAGCTGAGCTGGCGGGCTTCCGCACCTGTTGTCTTTTGCAGGAGCCGGTGGCGGCGGCATTGGCTTTTGGATACCAGAAGATGAGCGCGAAAGCTTATTGGCTGGTTTTCGATTTCGGCGGCGGCACTTTCGATGCAGCGCTCATTCGCTCGGAAGACGGCGCCATGGTGGTGGCCAATCACGGGGGCGATAATTTCCTCGGCGGCTCCGATATCGATTGGGCCATCGTCGAACAGGTCTTGGCTCCGCGCGTCGCGCAGGAATTCAAGCTGACCAATTTCAAGCGCGGGACCGAGCGCTTCAAATACGACCTCCTGCGACTCAAGGGCGCGGCCGAAACCGCGAAGATCGAATTGTCCCGCAAGCAGAGCACCTTTCTCGAAGCGGTCATGCGCAAGGTGGCGAACGAGACCGTGACGTTCGAAGCCGAGATTACGCGCAAGGATGTGGCCAAGGCGGCCGAGCCGATCATCGCCAAAGCGGTGGCGATCGCGAAGAAGGTGTTGTCGGAAAAAGGCCTTCGTCCCTCCGATGTGGAAAAACTGGTGTTTGTCGGCGGTCCAACGTTGGCGCCGTACTTCCGCGAATTGGTCAAAGACGCCCTGGGAATTTCCTTCGACCTCTCGGCCGACCCGCTGACCGTGGTCGCGCGCGGAGCGGCGATTTTTGCTGGGACCCAGAAGGTCGCGAGCAGCGCCGCGCGTTCTGTCGCGCCCAGCGCCGGTTCACGTTTTGGCGTCGATCTGATCTACAAGCCGGTGGGCGCAGATCCCGAGCCTCTGGTCGGCGGCAAAGTCATCGCACCGGCCGGCGGTCCACTGGTTGGATACACGATTGAGATCGTGAATCAGCAATCGCGTTGGCGGAGCGGCAAAATTTCGGTCAAGGAAAACGGCGCGTTTCAAGTGACCGCCCGGGCCCAGCGCGGGGTCCAGAATTATTTCGGAATCGAGCTGCGCGATGCGAAGGGGACGACCTGCGAAACCGCACCCGATCATTTTAAATACACCGTCGGCATGGTGGTGGAAGAACAGCCCATCATCAACAACATGGGCGTGGCCACGGCGGACAATAAAGTCGGCCTTCATTTCACCAAGGGCCAAGGGCTCCCGGCGAAGTACACCAAGTCTTACCGCACCTCGACCGCCTTGCGCCAGGGGCAGGCCGGTAGTGTGATTCGGATACCAATCATCGAAGGCAATCGCGAGCTAGCGGACCGCAACGTTTTGATCGGCTCGTTGGAAATCAGTTCGGCGGGCGTGAAGCGCGATCTCCCGGCCGGCAGCGAAATCGAAGTGACGCTCAACATGGATGCCTCGCGCATCCTGACCGTGCTCGCCTACGTGCCGCTGCTGGACGAGGAATTCCCGACCAAGATCGAGCTCGGTGGAAAAGTTCGTCAGCCCGACGTCGCCATTCTCCGCACCGAATTTGACAAAGAAAAAGCGCGCTTGAATCAGCTGCGCACCAGTGTCCTGACCACCAACCACGCCGGAGCGGTCGACGCCTTGAAAAATCTGGACGCCCTTCCCTCGGTCCAGGAACTGGAAGATAAATTGACCCAAGAAGCGGTCGATTTCGACGGCTTGCTCAAAGCCGAGCGCGAATTGCTCGAGCTGAAAGTAAAGCTCGACGAAATCGCCGGCCACGTGGTCTGGCCCGCCGCGGTGAAGGAAGTGGAAGACTGGTTGAACGACCTCGATCGGATGGTGGTCGAGAGCGGTACGCCGGAGGAAAAATCTCGGGTTCGCACCCTGCGCGATCAGGTCAAATCGATCGTCGCCGAGCAGAACAAGACGCGGTTAAAAAACAAGCGGGAGGAGATCTCGGATATGTATTCGTCGATCCTCTACCGCCAGACCTCGTATTGGGTAAAGCACTTCGAAGGTCTCGCCGAAAGCCAGGCGCAAATGAGCGATGCCGCTCGCGCCGAACAACTCATCCGCGAAGGCCGAGAGCATGCTAAGACCAGTAACCTGGCGGAGTTGAAGAAAGTGGTGTTTCTCCTCCAGGATCTCCTGCCCAAGGGCGGGATTGACGATTCCCCGCGCGGCTACGGCTCGGGGGTTCTCGTCTAGACCGCATGGATACACCTTCCGGCCAGGCAATCTCGGCCAGCCTTCGAGTAGCCAAAGCGATGAGCCTGGCTCGGCAAGGCAGAGTCAAAGAGGCCGAGAGTACGATTGTGGCCAACGGAGCCCTGCCCACGGATCCGCTGAGTTTGGAGGTGTTGGCCGTGATTGTGACGGCCGGGGGAGATTATGGGCGGGGGCTGCAAATCTGGCGGCAACTCCTTCAGCTCGACCCCAAGCACGCCGAAGCGAAACGGATGATCGCCTGCATCGAGCTCTGGCTCAGCCGGCCGCCGTGGGCGCGGTATGTACCGGCCGGACTGGCGACGTTGGTCGCGATCCTGGTCGTTGGACTCTTTTTGGCCCTGACTTGGGAGCCCGAATCTCCGACGCCGGCGCGTTCAACCGCGAATCCGGTGACGCCGGCGGCGCATCCCAATCCGGCTCCACGACCGGCGGGAGCAAATCCCGCCCCGACTGTACCAGGAGTGAATTTCAATCCGCAGAAGTCGCAATCTCCGCAGCGGCCGCGCTGATCGCGCCAGTGGAGGGCGTATCCCGCGCGCTCATGGGTCCACGGGTCCACGGTGGTGTATTTCTAGGGTCGATACGCGTCGATGCGGTGCGGGGGCGAAAAGATCTTCTGTCACTGAGCCGCGCGCTTTCCGTAGCCGCAAGGCTTCCGTGCTGAAGGAACCGGCGCTTCATTCCCGTCAGTTTCTCAAGCGCGATTTCCAGTTGAGCGAATTTCCCCACTCCAATAGTTTGCGCCTGATGACGACGATGAAACGATCACCCCTCGGCTCTCCGCTTCGCCCGATGAAGCCGACGTGGAAAGCTGGATACATTGCGCTCCTTCTCAGTCTCACGCCCGCTTTGGCCGCGCCGCTGTTTGGCGCGGAACCGGTTCCGAGCCCGGCCGATCTTGGTTTTTCGGTCGAACGCTTGGGCCGCCTTGATGCGGTGATCAACGCGAGCATAGCCGAGAAACAGCTTCCCGGGGCGGTGGTGTTGATCCGCCGCGACGGCCGCGATGCGGTTCTTCGGACTTACGGAATGCAGGACATCGAGCACGCGAAGCCGATGCAGGCGGGCACGATTTTCCGCATCGCCTCGATGAGCAAAGCGGTGACGACGGTGGCGGTGATGATGCTCTACGAAGAGGGACATTTTCTCCTCAACGATCCCGTCAGCAAATACCTCCCGGCTTTCAAAGACTCCGTCGTGGCAGTGCCCTCCGCGGATACGTCGGGAACAGGGGAGGCGAAGTTCACCACGGTTCCGGCGAAAAAGCCGATCACCATTCGCAATCTGCTCACCCACACCGCCGGCCTGACTTACGGCGAGGGCCCGGCGAAGGCGGTTTATGAAAAGGCCCATCTTTCCGGGTGGTATTTGGCCGACCGTGACGAAACCATCGCGCAAGTGGTTGACCGCCTGGCGACCTTGCCCCTCAACGGTCAGCCCGGAGAAGCATGGCAATATGGATACAGCACCGATGTACTGGGCCGGCTGGTCGAAGTGGTTTCTGGGCAGCCGCTGGATCGGTTTTTTGAGGAACGCATTTTCAAGCCGCTAAAAATGACGGATACCGCGTTTTTTCTCCCGCCCGAGAAAGCGGACCGCCTGGCCAATGTGTACGGGATCGAAGGAGGAAAACTCGTTCTCAAAGAAACGGCCGAGACCAGTGCTTACGTCAAAGGCCCGCGCAAATGTTTTTCCGGCGGAGCAGGGTTGCTCTCCACCATCGGCGACTACGGCCGACTGCTCCAGATGTTGCTCAACGATGGTGAGCTGGACGGCGTGCGCCTCCTCGGACCCAAAACGGTGGATCTGATGCACCTCAATCAGACCGGTGACAAGTATCGCCGCGACACGACGGCGTTCGGCCTCGGCTTTTGGGTCAACGACGACCCCGGCGCGTACGGTGAACTCAGCACCGAAGGAGCGTACGGCTGGGGAAGCGCTTATTATCCCCTGTACATGGTCGACCCCAAGGAACGCCTAATCGGCATTTTCATGACTCAGCTCATCCCCGCCGGAACCACGAATTTGGACAAACGTTTCAAGGTGCTGACTTACCAGGCTTTGGTGAAATAAGCGGAAGCGGGTGCCCGGCTTTGTATCGACCGGCGCACTACAGCCAAGAAGCAGGAAGTCCGAAGTGGCTCAGGGTATTTCAACCTCCACGGAGCGGAAGCGCTTTCGCTTCCGTGATCGGGGCTGATCAACGGGACGGGAGGCGCGGCGCTCTCCGGGAGGGAGCGCCGGCGAGGGGGGACGGGGGTCCAGCGATTAAGCCTTTTCGTCGAAAAGGCGGCCGACGAGGCGGGTGTCCAGCGGTTGGCTAGGACCCGTGATCTTCGCGGATTCGATGAGGGCCAGTTGCTGCGCTTCGTCTATTTTTAAAGACTTTTTTAGCATCAGCACCTGGATCGCTTCATCGGCCTGCGCCGAGGCGAGGGCGGGTGAGATTTCCATCTCTGGAGGATACGTCGATCGAGCGACCGTGACCATAAGGAGTTCGCCCGGATTCAGCGGTCGGTGACACCCACGGCGACCTGGGTAGTCCGGGGGAAAAAGTTCACTCGCGTGAGCACCGCACTCGTGCTTTCGCGCGCCCACCTCAGCTTTTCTCACTTTCTGCGTGTCTTTCCGGATACCGCGCTCAGGGGGCTGGCCCAGAGATTTTGCGCGGCGAGTGAGGTAGAGTGGGGAATGAGCTCTTATTTGGTTGATCCCAAGCACACCGGCCAAGCGCCCGTTCGAAGGCCGCCCGATTCAGAACCGGAACGCATTGGCGAAGGCGAGCTGGACGACGGTCCTCCTCGCGACCACGACTTCGGCAAACGAAATGATCCGAGTGAGGACGACGAGGACCTGCTGGAGAGCGATTAATGTGCCGGCTCAGGCGATTCTCTGTTCGACGCGCCGCCGCCGCCAGGCGCGGTAGCCGAGTGAGACCGGCATCCGGACCAGGGCGTGATAGAGCGCGAGCATGACCACCAGACCGACCAAGGCATAGATGATGCCCTCGAGCGTCGTGGGTAGGGCCGGCTTGAATACGCTCCAGGTCGAGCGGGCAATTTCCGTATCCATATTCCGAATAAACACGAAAGGCCGTTCCCAGAGAGAAGATTGAAGGATCGCGTGCTGGGAGGTCTCCAGCGAATCGAGTCGAGCGTTTGCCTCGCTCATCACATTGCCCAGTTTTGCCACTGCTGGATCCAGGTTGGCGTTGGTTTGTGCGATCAGGTGGTCGAGGGTGACGCCGGATTGCTGCGCGGCTTGGCGAAACTGCTCCACTTGCCGGCGGGCCTCGTCGACGTGGCCTCCGAGGCGTTGCACGTATTGCTGGATAAATTCCGGACCTTGAGAGAACGCGAGGGCGCCCCCGACGCAAAGCACGCGATCGAGAAAACCGTCTCCCGTGTTTAGCAATGCCTTCCGTAGAGCCATGGGCTCACTGTGCGCAGGGTTTTCTCGGATACAAGTCGCCATCCCTATTCTGACCGGAAAGGGCAGCGCTCAGGCTACGGCAACCCGCTCGCCACACGCGTAGGCGAAGGGCGTGGTTTTTTTGGCGACGTAGAGCGGGTGTTTGGGCTGGGTGCTCGCATTCCGTTCCAGACAAAAAACTTTCTTCGGGTCGAGGTAGGCGAGGACCTGTTGGTCGCGTCCCTGATGCGCGCCGTGTTCGCCCCAACCGACCATCACACGATCGACCCGCTGGGACCAGTGGCTGATCCAGTGATCGTTCTCCGGTCCGACTGGGTCTGATGCGCGTTTCATATCCGCCGGGACGGTGGCGCGCCAGGCGAAGAGATTTAACATCACAAAATAGGAGTAGCCCCAGGTGGCGGAGAAATCGCGAATCCGCCGCAGGGTTGGATCGAGTTGATTCTCGTCCGCCGTGCTCGGATTGAGGCAAATCCAGGCAATCCCATTCTGCGGATTGAGCAGTTCGTCCCAGCGGTGAATCAGCGTGTAGCGATAGCGACGGTCGGAGGAGAAGACGCACTCGTTCGGCATGGTTGCGCCGCATCCAAGGCCAGCTACACGGTCAAGTCGAGCGCGCGCGCCGTGAATGCGTCTCTCTATCAAACTTAGTTTTTCATCGTGCGACTTGTTTTCCGAGTGACAAGGAGAGTGCGAATCTCCGCCAACCTCGCGCGTTCGACCTCAAATCGGCCTCGAAAAAGAGTAGAAAGTCGGCGACAAAAGCGTTTTCGTAATTAATCCTTGGATACGTGTAGGGTAAACCCTGAATTTCTCCCTTTTTGTCTCTCGTCGAGAATGTTTCCTGCATTCAATTTTAACAAATCTGGCTAAAATTAAATCAAATCGGAGGGCATCGTAATGGATTTGCATATACTCCTGTAAAAGCCTCTTAAATGACCGCTTGGGGGTTTGCCCCGCCATTGATTTGGGCCGCACATGTGTTCAATACCTCCCCCACATGTACGGAAAATTCCCATCCCAACCTTCGATCATTTCCCTAGCCGTATATTGCTCGGCAATTGCAATTATCGCCTCACTGACGCCCGCTGCCCGTGCCGATTTTCGGGATGATCTTGATTATACAAAATTGAAGGGCGAATACGGAGCGAGTCTGCCAAACGGGAGTGGGATCCGGATGCTACAAGTTGAGTATATGCGCAACGGTTTTTGGGCTCCTCAGATGGCCAACGACCTCAGCGATAAGACCTTTACCTATCTGAGTCCCACCTTCGGCGGCTACTCTGAACACGCGAACGAAGTGGCGCGTTATCTCGGTCGAACCACGACCAGCATGACCCCCGGATTGACCGCTTGGCAGGCCAGTGAGGCCGTCACCTTTACCGGGCGTGGAAATCTAAACGCCGGCCGTATTCTCGCTCCCATTACAGCGACCTGGGATATTGAAAACCACAGTTGGGGCGGCGACGACGCCCTGTGGTGTTACGATATTCTCTATAAGGAAGATTACCGTATCGAGCGTGATAATATCATCTCATGCGTCGGCGTTGATAATGCAGCGACCATGTCGCAAATGATGGCGAATGGTTATAATTCCATCGCAGTGGGTGTATCCTCTGGCAACCATCCGCACACCGGCACCTCGTTGGATACGACGGGACGGATGAAGCCGGACCTCGTGGCTCCTGCGAGTTATACCAGCTATGCGACTCCGATTGTCGCCTCGAGCGCGGCCTTGTTGGTCGGCGAGATCAATCGTTCTCCGGCTCTTTCCGCGGCGCGCAGTTCGATGGTGATCAAGGCGCTCTTGATGGCGGGTGCGACCAAGTCTGAATTCTCGAGCTGGTCTCATAGCTCGCAATATCCGCTCGATCGGGTCTATGGCGCGGGTGAGGCCAACATCTATAACAGTTATAAAGCTCTGATCGCAGGTCGGCAGTCTCCCACCAACTCAGGTGAAGTGAAGACCGACGGCTGGGACAGCAATACGACGTCCTCCTCGAGTCGCCGCTTTTATTATTTCTCGGTTCCGTCCGGCAAGCGCATGACTTTGTCCGCTATCCTGACTTGGAATCGTCACATCACGCCGAGCGCGGATTGGATGACCCTGACGCCTCGGTTGGAAAACCTCGATCTCACCCTCTGGCGCGCTTCGAACTTCAGTATCGGCGCGGTGGTGAGCACGAGTGCGAGCACGATCGATAATGTTGAACATATTTATGAAACCGCGCTGCTGCCTGGCCAGTATGCGCTCGAGGTTGTCGGTGCGGTGAATGGCGAGAAATACGGGATCGCTTGGAAATCGAGCTTTACGGACGACGGACCGGTTTCCGTCGTGCCGCCGACCACTCCTCCTCCCGCGCCGGCCCCTACGCCAACTCCTGCTCCGACTCCCACCCCCACGCCCGCACCTGCTCCGACGCCCTCCACTTCGGCTAACGGCGTGGTCCCCGACAGCAGCTTCGAAGCGCTCTCGGTTGGATCGAATAACTTCAGCGCCTTTGTCTATAATCCCACGATCGCCGGATGGACCTTCACCGGCACCGCAGGAATCGCGGGTAACAATTCCGGATTCACTTCGGGTAACACCGCTGCGCCGGACGGAACGCAAGTCGCGTTTATTCAGTGCCAGGGCGCTGCCACGGTTCACCTTTCGCTCACCTCCGGTAATTACCAGATCGCGGCGAAGATCGCCAATCGCGGCAACTATGGTGCTCAGCAGACCGTGATCGTCTATGTCGACGACCGCGAAGTGGGACGATTCTCGGCGGGCACTTGGTACGTCTCCGCCACCACCGGCTCCTTTGCCGTGGCCGACGGCGCCCATGATATCCGCTTCGCCGGTCAATCGACTGCGGACGCCACCTTGTTGATCGATCAGGTCAACGTTGTTCCGCAAAGCGCCACTTCGTCGATCGTCCGCAACAGCGGCTTCGAAAATCCCGATGTGGGAGGCAATGACTTCTACTCCTTCCGCTACAATCCCGCGACGGTGTCCGGCTCGCAGGATTGGAAGTTCGACGGCTACGCTGGCGTGAGCGGCAACAACTCCGGGTTCACGTTCGCCAATCCCGTCGCGCCGGAAGGCAAGCAGGTTGGATTCGTCCAAATGAACGGCGTGATCTCGCAAACCGTCTCTTTCCCCACCGGCGGCTGGTATCAGCTCTCCGTCGCGGCTGCCCAGCGCGGGAATTTCAATGCCGCGGAGCAGGTGGTCAAGGTGTACCTGGATGACAACTACATCGGCGCGCTCACGCCCCACTCCGCCGCGTTCCAGACCTTCACTCTGCCTCTGCCGACCGTCGGCGGTGCGCACGTCCTCAGCTTCAAGGGCACCGCGACCTCAGACTGCACGATCTTGATCGACCAGGTCGTGATCCTCCCACCGACGTCCTGAGTTTTCCACTACGCCGAAACCTCCGCGACTGGTTCGCGGGGCGTTTCGGCCCGGTGACTACAGACGAGGCTAAGCGGGCCTGCGTACTTTTCCGCCGCATCACGCTCAAGTTTCTTCCGCAACGCGCCGAATTTCTATCCATGTCTCAGGAGTCTTCCCCCACCGCGGTGAAAACCGCCCCGTCGCCCACAATCGTGATCGCAGGCGTTTTTATCTACGCTGCCGTCGTCTGCTTGGTTTTTGGCTTCCTCGCGTTTCGCTGAGCGAAAGAGAGGGCGTGCCGCGCCGGCACAGAGCGGGAGGAGGGGCCACGCCTCTCTCGACTCATTTGGCCGGTTTGGCCTCGGCGGCGGACTTCAAAACCTTTTGAAGCAATCGGTCGATCGCTTCATCGGTCGAAGTGAACATCGCTGCCGGGCCGTTGAAGGTGCCGCTGGCCACCCGTTTTTCCGTCCTAGCGTCGGCGATAAAGAGGCGAAGGCCGGTGAGGTGGGTTTTGAAATCCCAGTTCCATTGATCCTCGTAGCTGATGATTGCCTGGGCTTCTCGGGGGAGCAGCGTCAGCGGGCCTTTTTCCGCCTTGAGCCCGCGATCTTGTAGTGCCTGGACAATACGTCCGTCGATCCCGTGATTGTCGTCGAAGTTGGATTTGACGAAAAAGTGTTGGTAGTTGGTCGCGCTATGCCCCGGTTCGGTGCGCGAAACGTAGGAGCTGCAGCCGGCGAGCAGCAGGGCAATGAGAAGCAGCGAGGTCTCGAAAGTCTTCACGGATGTCCAGCACAACGCGGCGCGAGTCCGCAGCAAGGCGGTTTTTTGGCTTTTGCGAAGCAGCGTCGGCGATTTTGGATACAGTCAGGGAATGGAGTTGAAGCGCGTAAATTCGTCCAGTCTCTCGGCTGTCGGTTACGATAGTACAGCGCGCACGCTCGTCTTGACCTTTAAAAACGGCGGCACCTATGCGTACTTCGACGTTCCTCCCTCTCGCCACCGGGCCTTGTTAAAGGCAAAGTCAATGGGCGAGCACTTCATGCATCACATCCGAGACCGCTACCGCTGCCTCAAGCTGGCGCTTCCGGATGAGGCGGGCTGAAGCTAGTTTCCCGGCTGGCCGTCGCAGGTCGGTCCATCGGTTCACCATTTTGTTTTGCCCTCGGAGGACAGTCGCGTGGTGTAGGAAGCGTGAAACTTTTCTCGTGGGTGGGAATTCGGCCGTGGACGTTGGGTTTAATTTTCGCCGTGGGCGTGGCGCAGGCTTATGGTGCGCCGACCTGGCGGCGTTTGGAAACGGAGGATTTTGTCATCGTCAGCGACGCCACACCGCAGGATATCGCTGATTTCGCCGCTGGGTATTCGGCTTATCGGTACGCCTTTCGCACCCTGTTTGTCCCGAGCGGCCGGATGTCGCCGGCCCAGGTCATTCTTTTTCGGCGGGCGTCTGATTTCGAGAAGCGAGTGCCGAAGCCGAAGGACGACAACACCCGGATGTTGGTTTATAGTGGAGAAGTGGATACCACCGCCTTGCTCGCCTTGGCGGTGGACGGCGACCGGGAAGAAGCGCTGCGGATCGCCTACGAGTCGGAGACCATCTGGGGCTTGCGTCGGGTGGGCTACGCCGTGCCGCTCTGGGCGTCTCAAGGCGCGGGCGAGGTTCTTTCGACCTTGCGCCTGCGAAAGGGCAAGTGCGTCGTGGGCCTGGATTCCACCCAAATCGGAAGTTTTCCTGCCTCGTTCAATCTCATCCCCTGGGAGCATTTTTTCGAGATCAACACCGGTTCGCGGGAGTACTCGGGTGAGCATGCCACGGGCAAATTCCACCCCCAGGCTTGGGGATTGATGCATTGGATTTTGTTGGATGACGACCAAGGGCGAGACCGTTTTCGGCGGATCGCGACCGGATTGAGCGAATCGAAAGCGACGGAGGTGGTGCCGATGGTGATGGGCCGGCCGCTCAAGGAATTGGCCAGCGCCATCTCCCATCATTTCGACCATGAGCGAGGCATTCACGAGCTGCCCTTCGACGAAGCCGCGGTACGGAGCCATTTCAAAATCGAACCCGCCTCCGAAGCGGAGGTGAAAGTGCAGCTCTCGACCCTCTTCACCCTTTGCGGCAAGCTGGCGGAGGCGGACCGCGAACTCCAGCGCGCCGAGCAACTCGCGCCGGACGCGGCCTGCGTCAAGGAAGCGCTCGCTCGTCGGGAGTTGCGTGAGAACCGAGTGGATACAGCGGCTGAATTCTATCGCGCCGCGATCGCCGCCGGATCGCAGAATCCCACCGCGTACATGGTCTCCGCTCGGGCACGCCTCGATCAGAGCAGTACGGGCGGCAACGATTATGAGGGAGCGGGAGGGCGGAACATCGCGGTTGCGATCGCCGATATCCGGCATGTTCTGGAGCTCGATCCTACGAATGCCGCGGCTTATCAACAGCTCGGCCGGGCCTATTATTTGGCTCCCCAGGTCGAGGAGGAAAATCTGAACGACCTGAACCGCGCGGTCAGTCTCTACCCCCATTCGGTTCAGCTGCGCCAGTACCGCGCGATGCTCTGCCACCGGCTGGGCAAGACCGACGAGTACCTCGATGAGCTCCAGCGCATCGTGAACGACCCGGAGACACCTGCGCCGATGAAACGGCAATTGGAAGAACGGCTGTCGGTGGAAAATTTCAACCGCGTGGTGCGCAAGGCCAACGCCTTGACCCGTGACGCCCACTACGACGAAGCGCTGGCCTGGATCGAGTCCGGCCGTGCCGCCGACTCGAGCAAAGCGTTGGAAAAGAAATACGACAGCCTTCGCACCTCGGTTCTCGAACAGAAGAGTTACAGCCATCTCCGAACCTTGGCGGAAGCGAAACAGTGGGCCGATCTGGGCAACGAGGCGCAGGCGTTCTTGACCACGTATCCAAAAAGCAAGGCGCTCCCTGCGGTGGAGAATTTGCTCAAGGTCGCGCAGCGCCACGCGAAGAAAAACCCAGGGGCCGCGTCCGAGTCAGGGGTCGCGGGCGCCGCCGAGCCCAGTCCAGACGTGGCGCCCAGTTCCGAGCCGAGCCCGTGAGGCCTCGCTTCCGAAACCAACGCACTGCCGCAGCTACGGGGCGAAACGTCTCTGCCGCCAGCAAGGCGCGAGCGAGCGAAGAGATGGCCGTGCCCACGCGGCGCGTTCGGCGCGCCGCGTACCAGGTCACATATTCGCGCGCGTCATCTCTTGGGTTTTTCCATCCGGCCCCACGACCTGGATCACGACCGAACGATCCTGGCGGATGTTGCGGCCTTGGCTCTTGGCGATTTTCACCTCGACCTTGCCGTCTTTCCTTTCCGCGGAATAAACCGTCATCAGAAAACGCCCGTCTTCCTCGGGAAACCCGTCGCCGGAGTCTTCATAAAGTTGACCGATCGCCGTCCCTCGCTCGTCGAGGCAGACCACAAGGGTGAGCGGATCGAAGGAATTCTCTCCGGTGTTCTGCACCACCTTGCCGAGCGGCACGATGCTGCCCGCACGAATCCGGACACTCGGTTGGTCAGGGTCAGCCAAATCCCCGGGAACAAGGCTGATTTCGCGCCATTCGCCCTTGGGCAGATGCGGCTCCTTCGCCCAACGGGGAACCACCAACAAGTCGCTCCCCAAAGTGAAGGCCTGCTGCTCGGCCCGGAGCGCGCGGTCGTGCACGTCGCTCAGAAAAACCGGCCGCATCACCGGCATCCCGGTGACGGTGGAGTCGCGGAAAAGGGTGTAGATGTAGGGGAGAAGTCGATACCGACGCTCCAGTGCGATGCGCGCGGTTTGTTCCACCTTCGGCCCGAAGGCCCAGGGCTCTTTGTTGTTTGAGCCTTTGACCGCGTGACCGCGGCTGAAGGGATAGAATGCACCCAAGCCGATCCAGCGCGACCAGAGCTCCGGCGTAGCGTTTTCCGCGAAGCCTCCGATGTCAGGTCCGTTGAAGGGCTGGCCCGAGAGGCCGAGCGTCAATGTCATGGGAATCGAGAGTTCGAGGTGTTCCGGTTTCGATGCATTGTCGCCCGTCCAGGTCGCGGCGTAACGTTGACCGCCGAGGAAGTTTGCCCGGGTCAGAACGAAGGGACGTTTCCTGGGCTGGGCTTTGAGAATGCCTTCCCGCGTGGCGCTGACCATCAGCATGCCGTAGACATTGTGATAACGTCGATGTGGACCTTCGACCAGAGCGCCGCCGCCGCGATGCCAGTTGTCCTCGGGCATGGTCCAATCGGGCGTGTCGAAAACTGCCGGCTCGTTCATGTCGTTCCACACCCCATCGACCCCTTGGCCGATGAAATCTTTATAGAGTCCCGCCCACCACGCGCGGGTCTCCGTGCGCGTGAAATCGGGGAAAACACAGAGGCCTGGCCAAACTTTGCCTTGGAAATTCGAGCCCTCGGAGTTTTTCACCCACATATCGCCCTTCGTGCCGCTGTCGTAGACCGAGTAGCCCGGATCCACCTTCACGCCCGGATCGATCATCCAGACGGAGTGAAATCCTTGTTGGTGCAGGTAGTTATTCAAGCCCCTCGGATCGGGGAACTCGTCCTTGCGGAAGGTGAAGATCCGATACGCATCCATATAGTCGATATCCATCCAGATCACGTCGCAGGGCAGCTTGTGGGAGCGGAAATTATCCGCGATTTCGCGCACCTTCGTGTCCGGATCGTAGGAGTATCGGCATTGCTGATACCCGAGAGCCCAGCGCGGCGGCATCGGTATGTGACCGGTCAGATCCGCCAGGGAGCGCAGGACCTTTTGCGGCGTGTCCTGCTCAATCACCACCACGGGAAAAGCGGGGCCCTGTGAAGTGAAGGTGATGGTTTCGCCGCAGGTCAGTTCGGCTTTCCAGGTCGAGTCGAAGATCAAGCCGAACGACGAACCGTCTGGCCGCACCCCCATGACCCAGGGGTGAGACTGGTAAAGCCGTTTTCCGTCGTCCTTCAGGTAGCTGAAATTATCCGTGTTCCACAGCCGTGTCGTGGTTCCGTTGCGACGCAGCGGGCCGGTCACTTCGCCGCCGCCGTAGAGATCGACCTCAGGACCGACCGTGACGCTCGCGCGAAAATGAGGGCCGTCGGAGGTAAAGGTCGGCGTCACCTGCCACCCGGCCGGCACTGCGCCGGAGATCATGGGTTGCCGCAGCAAGGCGAAGGAGTAGGGCAGCAAGTTGAGGTCGAGGCCGACGGGGATAAAAATGGATACGCCGTCGTCAATCGTGCCGGAGGTCGCCAGATCGATCGCCTTGTAACCGACGTTGTTGTTCTGCGCCCGGAGCAAGGTCGGTCCGGGCAGCGCGACGGCGAAAACGGCAAAAACAAAAACGACACAACGGAGGCGGGCAGGGGAAATCGTCATGGGAGAGGTAAGATGGGTGCGGAGACGTTGAAGAGAAAGAGGCGCCATGCAAACCCTGGAAATCGTCACCGCCATCGCTCCGGAGAGGATGCGCTCCGTGGCCGGAGGGGCCTTGATTCTCCATCCATGGCTGCTCGCTCGAGGGCTAAACCGAATATTTCCGCATCCACGGTTTGTTCTCAAACGAATCGAATTTATGGTGCGCTCCCCTTGATGGACCTTGAGCAGAAACTTTCGATTTTGGCGGACGCGGCCAAGTACGATGCGTCCTGTTCCAGCAGTGGGACCGAGCGGCGGGATTCGCGGGACGGTGGGTTGGGTTCGACCACGGGCGCCGGGATTTGTCATAGCTTCACCCCGGATGGGCGGTGTGTATCCCTGTTGAAGATACTGCTGACCAACTACTGCGTTTACGACTGCCTGTACTGCATCAACCGAGTTTCGAGCGGGGTCCAGCGGGCGCGGTTTACTCCGGAAGAGGTGGTGCAGCTGACCTTGGATTTCTACCGGCGCAATTACATCGAAGGCCTTTTCCTCAGCTCAGGAATCATCCGCAACGCCGATTACACCATGGAGCAGGTCGTCGCGGTTGCGCGCACGCTGCGGGTCGAGCATCAGTTTCGTGGATACATTCACCTCAAGACCATCCCCGAAGCCAGTCAGGAGCTGATCGACGAGGCGGGCCGGTGGGCCGATCGCATCAGCATCAATATCGAGCTGCCGCGCGCGGAGGACCTGGAGCGCCTGGCTCCGGAGAAGAACGGCGCGCGTATTCGGACTTCCATGCAGGCGATTCGGCAGCGGATCGATCAGGCGAAGGAAGAACGGGCGCAGTCGCCTCGCGCTCCATCCTTTGCCCCGGGTGGACAGAGCACCCAGATGATCGTGGGCGCGACCGATGCGTCCGATGCGGTTATTCTCACTCAGGCCTCGTCGCTCTACCACGAAGCGAAATTGCGCCGGGTTTATTACTCGGCCTTCAGTCCGATTCCTGATTCCTCGAACGAGCTTCCGCTGATCGCGCCGCCGCTGGTGCGCGAGCATCGGCTCTATCAGGCGGATTGGCTGATGCGGTTTTATGGTTTCAACGCGACGGAGCTGACCGAGGCAAGCCGACCCAATCTCGATCTTCGGCTCGATCCAAAATTGTCCTGGGCCTTGCGCAATCGGGCGCAGTTTCCGGTCAATCTCAACACCGCGCCGCGCCCGCAGATGCTGCGCGTTCCCGGGCTCGGGGTGAAAAACGTGGACCGGATCATTCAGGCGCGTCGTTGGCACAAGATCCGGTTGCACGATTTAACCCGGCTCCGCGTTCCCTTAAAAAAACTGCTGCCCTTCATCGAAACGCTCGATCACACCCCGAAGAATCTCGAGAGCGCCGATCTCGCCTCGCAGTTCGTGGAGGAAGGGAAACAACTCGACCTCTTTGCTTCGCCGGCCGAGGTCTCGCTCTCGCCCGAGTTCTGATGGAGCCGATCGGATTTGACGGAACCTTCGACGGGTGGGTCGTCGCCGCGCGCGGCGCGCTCCAGCGGGGCAAGTTACCGAGCGACGTCGTTTGGCTCGATCGTAACCAGGCTTCGGATACATCGCTTTTTTCCGGGGTGGCGGAGGAGGCGGAGGCGCCCCCAATTGACCCTTCGCCCGTATCGGTTTTTAGAGTACCGAAGCGCTTCCTGGAGTTGGCCCGCTCGGTTGCCTGCCATCGCGCTCCTCACCGGTGGCCTTTGCTTTATCGCGTGCTCTGGCGGTTGACCCATGGCGAAGCCCACCTGCTCGAGGTCGGGGTCGATCCGGATACGCACGAACTCGAAGGGATGGAAAAGGCCATTGGCCGAGACCTGCACAAGATGCGCGCCTTCGTCCGGTTTCGTGAAGTGAAGACCGACGACGGTCCGTGGTTTGTCGCCTGGTTCGAACCCCAGCACTTCATCGTCGAGCGCAACGCACCGTTCTTCCGCGACCGGTTTGCCGCCCTGCGTTGGTCTATCCTCACCCCCGATCGCTGTGTGCACTGGGACCGGGCCGAGCTGCGATTCACGGAGGGAGTCGACCGTTCGCAGGCTCCGACGGAAGACGCGGTGGAGGATTTGTGGCGCACCTACTACGGCAGCATTTTCAACCCCGCGCGGGTGAAGGTTCGGGCCATGACGGCGGAGATGCCCCGACACTATTGGAAGAATCTTCCGGAAGCGCAGGAGATCCAGCCCCTGCTGGCGAAGGCGCCCACTCGGGTGGAAGCGATGTACGTGGCCGCGGCAGCCAAGCGCCCGGTGGAGGACTTCGTCCCCTTTGAGGTGCCGGCCACCGACGACCTCAGCCTGCTCCGAGACGCGGCCAAAACCTGTCGCGGATGTCCGCTTTGGAAAGACGCCAGTTGCGTCGTATTCGGAGAAGGACTACGCTCGGCCCGAGTCCTGGTCGTCGGCGAGCAACCCGGCGACCAGGAAGACCGGGCCGGCCGTCCCTTTGTCGGCCCGGCGGGGCAGCTCTTCAATCGCGCTTTGGCCGCGGCGGGGATTGACCGCGCTGAGCTGTATGTGACCAATGCGGTGAAGCACTTCAAGTGGACGCCTCAAGGCAAGCGCCGGCTTCACGCCAAACCCAGCGCGCGGGAAGTCGCGGCCTGTCGTCCGTGGCTTGAGGCTGAGATTTGTGCAGTGAAGCCCGCGTTGATCGTGTGTTTAGGCGCGACCGCTACGGGGACGATTTGCGGTCCGGACCTGAAAGTGACGGAGCTGCGTGGTCAGGCCTTGGATACGCCCTTCGGCATTCCCGCGCTGGTCACGGTGCATCCCTCGTCTCTCTTGCGGCTTCCGGTGGGAGTCGATCCTGAGGTCGAATTTAAACGCTTCGTCGAAGATCTGCGAAAAGCGAAGCTCGAGTCGATTTAACCACGAGCGGAGAGGCGCAAATTCGCATCCAACGACTCAATACAAAGCCATTTTGCCCATAGCACGCACCGAATCCACGGAAGTAGCGGAAACGATTTACCTCGTTCTTCCGTCTGTTCCGTGGGCAACCCATCACATCGCCATCCGGCGGCGGAGCTGGCCGCAGGCGGCGTCGATGTCTTTGCCGCGGGACCGGCGGAAGTGGGCAATGATGCCGCGGGCGCGGAGGTGGGCCATGAAGGCATCGGCGGCCTCCTCGGACGACCGTTCGTAAGTGATTCCGCGGAGGCTGAGTCCGGTCGGATTGTACCGCAGGAGATTCACGTGCATTCGCCGTGCGGCCATCAGGTCGGCCAACTGATTCGCCTGTTCGAGGGAATCGTTCACCCCTTTGAGCAAACAGTATTGGACAGTCACGATTCGCCCGGTGGTCGCTTGGTAGCGGTCGGCCGCGGCCATGATTTCTTCCACCCCGAAGCGTTTGCCCATGGGGAGAATCTGCGCTCGCGTCGCGTCGTCGGGGGCGTGAAGCGAGACCGCCAAATGGATGTTCAAGTTGGCCGCGGTCAGCGTCTCGATGCCCGGAACGATTCCGACGGTGGAAACGGTGATCTGCCGCCAGCCCAACGCGCCCTGGTCGTTGCCGGCGATGCGGCGCACAGCGGTGAGCACGTTGGCCAGGTTGAGCATCGGTTCGCCCATCCCCATGAAGACGATGGTGCGCAGCTGGCGGCCTGTATCCAGAGCTTCGCGACGGAGGGCGAGAAACTGTTCGACCATTTCCCCGGCGGTGAGGTTGCGCTCGAAACCGGTCTTGGTCGTGGCGCAGAAATCGCAGCCCATCGCACAGCCGACTTGGGAAGAAATGCAGCCGGCGGCGCGCTCGCGATGGAAGTCGGGCATCAGCACGGATTCGACCGTTCGCCCGTCTTTTAATTGGAGAAGAAGCTTAGCCGTGCCGTCGTCCGCGGTTTGTTTCACTGCGAGGCGGCTGGCGTCCGGTGTAGCGACTTCGGCGATACGCTCCATCAGGCCGCGGGGGAGCAGCATTTTGTCCGCATCAACCTGCCCCGCGTTGGCGTAGTAGGCACGGAGCACGGCCAGTGCATGCGACGGCTTGAAGCCCCAGGCGGCAAATTGCTCCTGGAGGTCAGAGAGATCGAAGTCGGCGAGCGTCGGCACAGGAGGAGGATTCAGACAGGCCAGGCGGAGGACGGCTAGAGGATTTATTGACCGAGACGGGTGGAGGTGGCGCTTCGGCCACAATTTAGCCGCCGCGGACCGCGCCCGCCACGTGTCTTCAAGAGCCGACGAAATGAGCCTGACTCGAATAGCGCGAAGTTAACCCGACTCTCGTGCTGGAGTTGTCTTCGTTGTAGGCGGGGGTGCCCTCACCCCGCGACGGCCAAAGCCGCCCTCGGGAGGAGCGACGTTTTTGCGGGGTGAGGGCACCCCGCCTACATCCAATCCCGAGACGGCAATAACGAAAGTTCGCGTTAACTGAGTGCCATTCGAACTCGCGCCCCGGGGCGATGGCTCGACTGCGTCACTTTTTAGACGCGGGTCCTTAGCGCCATTTAAACGGCAAGTCTCCGACCAGGAGCGGCCGTTTCAGCTGCTGGCGCAGGCGGGCGCAAAGGAGGAGGAAGAGCTCCGCGGTGGTGAAGGCGTCGCCCGGAGCGGTGTGTCGCTCCATCGTGGCGATCTCGAGATGCGAACACACTTCATCGAGGGTAGGCGGCCGCTGGTTGGCGTAGCCCGTTCGCGCAAAAGCATCGACCGCAATCTGGGCTAGGTCAGCCGTGTCCAAGAGCGGGTTGCGCAGTCCGGTGCCGAAGCGGCGGCGCAGCGCGTGGTCGACCAGCGCGGCATCAAAATGGATGTGGTGCCCCACCATGACGGCTCCGTGGAGCAACGGCAGCAGCTCCTCCATCACCTTCGGCTCGGATTGGCCGGCCCGTGTATCCGATGGCAAGATACCGTGGATCTGCGCGGCATCGGTCACAGCGGAGTTGGATTGATAGACCAGCCAGGAATGAACGTCGGCGATGCTGATGCCCCCGGCGCGCAACGGAATGGCGGCGAGCGAGAGCAGCCGGTCCTTGTCCACGTCGAAACCGGTCGTCTCCGCATCCACTACGACAATACAGAGTTCGTCCACCGGCTGCTTCTTGCTCAGCTTTTTCGGCGTGGCGGAAAGGTAAGCCTCGGCTTCGGGCGAGAGTTTTTTTGGGGAGAACCAGCTCATGATGGGGCGAAGGGTTTGCCGGCTCGTGGTGCTCAGGCGCGGTGGTGGAGATCGAATTGGAATTCGACCGATTTTTGGACCATCCGGACCACGTCGAAAACATTGGCGAGCTGGGCGCGCTCCAGTTTGGTCAGGGAACTCGGATCGATGTAGCGCCCGGAATCGCCGCGCCGCAGGCCATTGAGAGTGCGGAGGCGCAGGAGCACGTCGTAACTTTCGCGCGCGAGGGGGGCGAGTTCGTGGAGACTGGCGACGTTGCGCCGGAGTTCGTCCCAACGGCCGCCGGTGGAGTAACGCTGGGTCAGGTCGTGACGCAGGGTGAGCACGCGCGCGGCGTCGCGCAGCGGGGCCATGGCGCGTTGCTTGATGTCGAAGCCCTCTTCGCGCCCACCCAATTTCTCGATCACAAAACGTCCGAAAAAATTGAGAGGAGGCGGTGTATCCACCACCATCTCGGCGAGTCGTCGTTGGAACGCGTGGTTCTGCGCGAAGGCTTCGAGCATGGGACGCCGAACCGACTCCGCCAGTGCCGGATCGCCCGCCACAAAACGGAGGTCGTAGAGCACCACGGCGCGGAGCATTTGGTCTCCGCTCGCCGTATCCACCTTTTGGAGCTCAGTGAGCAGCTCGGTGGTGGTTCGGCACCAGCGTGGGTTGGAGGCCATGACTCCGCCCTGGCAGCGCGCGAAACCGGCATCGACCAGTTTTTCGACGACTTTGTTGCTCAGGCGGAGAAAGCCCTCGCGCGCTTTTTCGTCCTCTGCCGGCGAGTCGCTCGCGGCGAAGACCAGCGCGTTGTCCATATCGGTGCGGAGGATTTGTTCGCGACGGCCGTCGCTTCCGACCGAGAGCCAGGCCCAGGCTCGGTCGGGCAAGACGAAGCCCTGCGCGGCCAACTCTTCGCTCGCCAACACGAGCAGTCGCTGGACCAGCTCGTCGTAAAGCTCGGCGCACATTTGCCCGAGGAAAATTCCGGAGACGCCGGCCTCGAGGTAACTTCGCGCGATTGCCTCGATGTCGTCGCACAGCTCGCGAAAACGCGCCGGTGAACGGGCGTTGCGGATCTCGCGCAACAGACCCGCGGGATGGTGGCCGCTTTGCGCGAGCAAATCTTTTTCCGAGCAGACATCGAGGACGGGCGAGTCCGGTGTGCCATTCGCGGTCACACAGACTTGTCCGATGCGACGCCGCAGCATGAGCAGGAGGGCCGCGGTCGCGCTCGAGCCGACGGAGACCGTGACCACCGGGCTCACCATGATCCGGCTGATCGGTTCTTCTTTGGAAAGGGTTTTGGCGATCACTTGGTGCACCAAGGTGCTGTTGGTCACGATGCCGACGGGATGTTGGTTTTCATCCACCGCGATAATCGAGGGCAGGCGCCGAGCGGCCATCTGCGAGGCCGCGCGGTGAATGGTTTCGTCGGGTGAGCAGGTCAGCGGATTGGCGCCCGGCCGCGGCTGGATCGTCTGGGCGCCATCGAGGTGAGCCTGGAGAATATTCTTGGTCCGGCCGGCGATCACTTCCTCGGTGGGCTCCGGCAGTGAAAGGGCGCCGCCGACACGCGTGGCCCAGAAGAGATGGCGCCGTGCGTAATTGCGGGCCGCGTCGTGCAGGTCGAGCAGCGCTTTCATGGGGGCCCAAGGCAAACCGTAGAGCAGACTGTCTTCCACCACTTGAGCCGTGACGCGAAACGGTTCGCCCTTGATCAACGCGGTCAGGCCGAGGACGTCGCCCACGTCGCGCACGTCGACCAGTTCGGTGCGATCCTCGTTCTGCCAGACGTACTCGACCCGTCCCCGGGCCAGAAAAAGCAGTTCGTCGCGAGGAACGTCACCCTGTTTCCAGACCCGGTCTCCTGCGACGAGGACCCGCACGTTGGCTTCGGAGGCGAGCTTGCGCACGTCGGCTTCAGGCAGCATCGAGAAAGGCGGAAAACGCCGGAGCGCATCGGCAATACGTTCCGGAATAGCGTTGGGCGGCGGCATGGTGCCCCAACGTACGGACCCGGTCCGGTGCTTGTAAATCACGCAACGCGGAGTGGGTGAAAAGGAAGGAGCGGCGTGGCCAAGGGCCGGGGGAAGTGAAGCGTGCGGCGAGGCGAGGGGCACTGGCGCAAACCGTCCGGAGCGTCGCGGTGATAGAAAAATAGCTATATATAGACAGGGATTAGAGTTTTCCCTCATTATTTGGCCAAAAGGCGTGACCCAAGAAGAGTTCTGCTCCTTGTGTATACACATTTCGAGTACGCACCGGGATACAATCGGGGTTTTTACATAATTAATAGGACCGGGCGGTCGGAGTTTTATATAAAAGTTAAATTCCGAGATTGCGGCCTCGCGCGCGAATCGTCATTCATGGTGGCGCAGTAAAAGTCGCTCTGGGAAGGGAGCGAAAAATAAAATTCGATTGATGTAACGCGACCGAGGTATTGATCGTCAGTAGACGGGTTGGTGAAATTCTGCACGGCGGCGTGCGGGATGATTTGGCTTCGGAGAGTGGTTTTGCGGTGAATATATAACACCAATAATATTTATACACCGCGCGTTCGTTGATCGGTAAACACAATGCAGTTCTATAATTAAGTCATGAATATGCTTCACAAACTTGCCTTAGCCTCGACCTTGTTCGCCACGACTATGTGGGGACAAGTTTCCCCCAGTGCCTGGATCGTGTCCACCGGCGGTGCGATTTTCGACGGAGGCGGTGTCGCCGCTCCTGATACGATTACGATTGTTTTGGATGGAACGGCGGATGCGGGAATCGCGCGAACGGAAAATACGCTTTGGCTGCCCGACGGTTCTTATCAAGTATTGGGTGATTTAGGGTTGGGCTCGCACAGTTATACACCGACGGCGGGCCCGGGTCTGTATTGGCTCCAGTATCGGCTGGTGGACAATAATGAAGGTTACCAAGACCAATGGGTTCCCTTCACGGTGCAGTCGGGGTACCTGACGCCCAGCGCCTGGGTCTCTCCCTCGGGTTCAAACTTTATTCTCATTCAAGATGGGTCCGCCAGCAATGGCATCGGCTGGACCGAAAACGTAATCTGGCACCCGGACGGCAGTGCCGAGAATCTTGGCAATGGGATGCTCGGAGCCCTCACTTATACGCCGAGCGGCGGATCCGGACAATATTGGTATCAATTCAGGCTGGTCGACGCTCAGTATAATTACCGCGATCAGTGGATTCCGTTCTGGGCTCCCTGAGTGAGCCGCAGGACCGCGTGAAGTTAAATCCGATCTCGGCGGAGTAGACTTTGGCTTACCCGCCGATCAGGTCTGTTGCCTCTTCTATTCTCATCGGAGAAGAGGCGCATCCTTTTGCATGGGCGGGTGGGCCCCTGAGTGGGCGTGATCACACCGGCGGCTTGTCCTGGGCCAGCGGTCTAGCTCTTCAGAAATTTATAGGTGACGCGTCTGGCTCAGCTCGGCCACCGACAAAGCGGCTTCGTTTCGCTTCAATATCCCAGGCCCAGACGTCCAAGCCCGTTGCGATAACCATAACCGTAGCCGTAACCACATGGATCATACAGGCCTTTTCCGTGCAGTTCGGAATAGCTGAAGGCGATGCCCAGGTGGTGCACCGGATCGTATTGCTCGACCTCGAACTCGCTGCCGTAAAAATTTCTGCCTCCGCCGGACGTTCCGGCGACAAACGTGACCGAGCCATGAATCTCGGGATGCGGGCCAACCGCCTGGACCGAGGCCGAGGTACTTTGAAGGGAGGAGACCGGAGTGGCGGTGGTGCGAGGCTGGTTGGCGATCGCGGTCGCCACCGCCGCGTCGAGCCGCTGGCGTTCCTCGGGAGTCAGCTTATCGATCCCGGCCTTCGCTCGCTCGGGTGCGGAGCGACGCTGGGAAAACTCACCGGCAAATCCGCGCGAATCCCCTTGTTTGGCCAAGATCAGCTCGCGTTGCACCAGATTGTTCAGGGTGGCGATCTGCTCGGGCGTGAGTCGAGTGAGTCCCGCCGCTTGCTGTTGAGCTTCGGGCAAGGTTGCCGAGAAACTTTTTTCCTCCGCCCGAGCAGTCAGGGAAGTGCCTAAAACAAGGCCGAGGGCGAGAACGAAGCAATGAGGGCGAGCGGAGCTCATGAGAATGAGACGTTACCGGCAGGCCGGAGTTCCGTCGAGCCTCGCCAGGCGCCGGTACCCGACAGGTTTATGTTTTTATGTCCGCTCGCTTTCCTCGTGAGTGGATCACCGGTAGCCTTCCGCTTGGAGGGCGAAGAGCTTCGCGTAGTGGCCGCCGCTCGCCACCAACTCGGCGTGCGTGCCTTGCTCTTCGATACGCCCGTGCTCGATGACCACGATGCGATCGGCCATGCGCACGGTCGGAAAGCGATGGGAAATAATAATCGCCGTCCGTCCGCGCGTCAGAGCGCGAAACCGTTCGAAGACGGCGTGCTCGGCTTGCGCATCCAGGGCGGCGGTCGGCTCATCCAGGACGAGGATATCCGCTTCCTCGCGCATGAACGCGCGGGCGAGGGCGATTTTCTGCCATTGTCCACCGGAAAGCTCGGCCCCTTCGAAAAACCAGCGGCCGAGCTGGGCTTCCAGCCCGCCGGAAAGCGCTTCAACGAATTCGCGGGCTCCGGCGCGGTCGATCGCTCGCCACAGGCGGGGATCGTCGCGTAAGTGAGCAACGCTGCCGAAGCCGACGTTTTCGCGAACGATGAACTGGTACTCGCTGAAGTCCTGAAAAATCACCCCAATGCGTCGCCGGAGATCGGTCTCGTTCCACTCGCGCAGATCCACTCCGTCGAGGAGGATGCGCCCTTCGGTGGGAGGGTAGAGGCGGGTCAAGAGTTTGATGAAGGTGGTTTTTCCCGCGCCGTTTTCCCCGACCAGCGCCAGACTTTGCCCGCGCGGAATCGTAAGCGAGAGATCGCGGAGCGCCCAGTCCTTGGCATCTGGATACATGAAGCTGACCTGCTCAAAACGAATACCTTCCTCCTCGGGCGGGAAGGACGCGACCGGCTGCGGGTCAGACGAAGCGACGGGCGGTCGGGTCGGAATGGCGAGAAACTCAAAAAGATTGGTGAGGTAGAGATTGTCCTCATACATCCCACCCAGCGCGGCGAGCGCGTCCTGAAAGGTCGATTGGCCCTGCCGAAAGGCCATCAGGTAGAGCGACATCTCACCGAGTGAAAGGCGGCCCGCGATGGTGGCGAGGGCCACCGCGACGTAGCAGGCGTAGAAGGCGGCGGTGCTGAGGAAGGACAGGAGAGACGTCCAAAGGGTTTTGCGAGTCGAGAGCCGGCGGTCTTCGGTCTGGAGCTGGCGCGCGACCTGTTGGTAGCGCTCGAGAATCACGGGACCGAGTTCAAAGAGTTTAACTTCCTTCGCGTGATCGTCGCTCGTCAACAGGTACTCGAGGTAGTTTTGTTTTCGCGCGTCGGGAGAACGTCGATTCAGCAGGTGGTACGCGAGCTGGGAGAAACGCGCCTCGGAAACGAAAGCCGGCACGGCCGCGAGGAACAGCCCGATCACCGCCCAGGGGCTGAACGCGATCAAGAGGCTGGCGTATCCGGCCAAGGTGAGCGCGCTGCGGATGACCACCAAGGTTTGTTGGACGAGCGAAAGCGGGCGGGACGAGGCTTCGCGGCGAGCGCGCAGCAGCTTGTCGTGGGTCTCGGAGTTCTCGAAGTGGGCGAGATCGAGTTGAAGTGCTTTTTCCAATACAGAGAGCGAAATATCGAGGCCGAGTCGCGCGCCCACCACTTGGCGCAGCAGACCGGCGCCGCGTTCGACGGCGAGCGAGGCCCCGACCAAAGCGAGTTCGACCAGCACCCAGTGGGTCGCGCTCGCCACCGCCGTCTCGTGCGCCGGTCCAGGCGCGGCCGCACGGGCCGCGACCACCCCATCGATGATCAGTTTTCCCACCCACGCAATCGCGATGGGGAGGAGTGCCGCGAGCAAAGTGAGGAGGGCAATGAGCAGCGTGCCCCGCGGAGAGGTTTTCCAAACCAAACCCAAAGCCCGCGGCACGTTGGCAAAACTGCCGAGGAACCGCGCTCGGAGGGATGGCGGGGCTGCTTTCGGTGGAGGGGAAGAGGCGAGTTTGCTCAAGGGTGGTGGGTGGAAAAGCGAGCTAAGCGTTTCTGACCCGGAATGAACATGGGAAAGGAGAAAAGCGGAGCAGGCACGCTGGAGTAAGGCGCCGCGGGAGGAGTTTAGGATACGCCGGCCTTGGCTTCCAGCGCCTGAAGTCGTCTTTTTTTACATGATCGCGGTGTATCAAGATGCTGGATTGTTAGATCTTCGTTAAGGTGGGGAACGTCCCGATTTGCGGTCGCTTAGAGGTGCCCGCACGCTATCCTCCACGGACTTATGAATCACCTTCGCCTGCTCGCCCTGAGCCTCGTCGCTTCTGTTCCCCTTTTTGCGGTTGAGCCGGGCGCAAGTCTGGCCGATGTCATCGCAGAAAAAGGCGAACCCTCCAGCCGTATGCAGATGAAGGATACGGTGGTGCTCAATTACCCGGATGGCGCGATCAAGCTTCGCGAGGGCAGGGTGATTTCGGTCAAGTCGGTCGCAGCGGAGACCATCACGCCTTCCACGCCCGCGGCGCCGGCCGGTCCCACCACCGCGGCGGGGGAGTGGACCACTGACTACAGCGCGGCGTTGGCCCAAGCGAAGGCGGAGAATCGACGCGTTTTCCTCTTTTTCACTGGATCCGATTGGTGCGGCTGGTGCAAACGGCTCGATGCCGAGGTGCTCTCGACCTCCGAGTTTCAAACCTACGCGAAGAAGAAACTCATTTTGGTGAAACTCGATTTTCCTCGGCGGGTGGCGCAGCCCGCGCAGGTGAAGCAGCAAAACCTCAAGCTTCAGCAGCAGTATCAAATCGAAGGATACCCCACGATCGTGGTGCTGGACAGTCGCGGCAAGAAGGTTGGACAACTCGGTTACCAGCCCGGCGGTCCCACTCCCTTTATCGACCAGCTGAAAAGCTTCTGAACCAGCCTGGGCTGCGAGGTGGATCGGCGCGTCGCCGCAGCGACAGAGCCGTATCCGCCCCTCGGTGACGCATCGCTCCACCTCGAGCCTGCTTCGGCTGCGAGGGGCAAACGTTTGATCAAATCGCTCTGTCGCCCGCTTAACTGGGATCGTAATCCAAGTAGGGCCCGAGCCAGCGTTCGGTTTCGGCCAGGGTGAAGCCTTTTCGTTTGGCGTACTCCTCCACTTGGTCGCGAGCCACTTTGCCCACGCCGAAATACTTCGAGTCAGGGTGATTGAAATACCAGCCGCTCACGCTGCTCGCCGGCGCCATCGCGCAGCTCTCGGTCAGGGTGATCCCGGTCGCATTCTCCGCTTCGAGTAATTTGAAGAGAATCGGTTTTTCGGTGTGGTCCGGACAAGCCGGATACCCGGGAGCAGGGCGGACTCCGCGATATTTTTCGCGGATCAATTCCTCGTAACTGAGATTCTCGGTCTGGCCAAAACCGCAGGCTTCGCGGGCGCGTTTGTGAAACATCTCAGCCATGGCCTCGGCCAATCGGTCGCCCAGGGCCTGCGCCATGATGGCGGAGTAGTCGTCATGCTTCGCCTTGAATTCGGCGGCGAGCGTCTCGACCCCGTGGCCCGCCGTGACGGCAAAACCGCCCATGTAGTCGATCCGGCCGCTGTCCTTTGGCGCAACATAATCGGACAGCGCGTGATTGAACTGATCCGCGGGTTTTTCCAACTGCTGGCGCAGCATGTGGAATGTAGTTCTGACCGCGCTACGCTTTTCGTCGGCGTAGATTTCGATGTCGTCGCCCACCGCGTTGCAGGGCCAGAAGCCGATCACGGCCTTGGCGGTGAAACGTTTCTCCGCAACGATCCGTTTGAGCAAAGTTTGGGCGTCGTTGAAAAGTTTGACCGCTTCAGCTCCGACCACTTCGTCCTTCAAAATCTCCGGATAGCGGCCGTGCAGTTCCCACGCGCTGAAAAAAGGACCCCAGTCGATGAAGGGAACGATCTCGTCGAGTGGCACGTCGGCAAAGACGCGTGTACCCAAAAATTCAGGACGCGGAATATCGACCGTTGGCCAATCAAAGGTCTGCCGGCGCGCACGCGCGGTCGCGAGCGAGAGCAGGGGCTTCTTCGAGCGGCGGGCGGCGAACTCTTCGCGCTGGCGATTCTGCTTCGCTTGGTTCTCTGCCACGAAACCGGCCTTCTGCTCGGGGGAGAGGAGCGCGCTGACCACGTTGACCACCCGGGACGCGTCGAGCACGTGGACCACGCCGTGCGCATACTCCGGAGCGACCTTGACCGCGGTGTGAGCCGGGCTGGTGGTCGCGCCGCCGATCAGCAACGGGACAGTGAAGCCCTCGCGCTTCATCTCACGCGCGACATGGACCATCTCGTCCAGCGACGGCGTGATCAAGCCGGAGAGACCGATGATGTCGGCCCCGATCCGCTTGGCCTCGGAGAGTATCTTGTCGGCGGATACCATGACGCCGAGGTCCGTCACCTCATAGTTGTTACAAGCGAGCACCACGCCGACGATATTTTTGCCGATGTCGTGGACGTCGCCTTTGACCGTCGCGATGAGAAATTTGCCATTGGGCCGCGCCGTGCCTCCACCGGCCACCAGCCTGCGCTTTTCCTCTTCCATGAACGGCGTCAGATAGGCCACCGCCTTCTTCATCACCCGCGCCGATTTCACCACTTGAGGGAGAAACATTTTTCCCGCCCCGAAAAGGTCTCCGACCACTCGCATGCCGTCCATCAACGGCCCTTCGATGATCTCGAGAGGCCGGGTGTACTTTTGACGTGCTTCCTCGGTATCCGCGTCGACATACGCGTCGATGCCCTTGACCAAGGCGTGGCTCAGGCGCGCCTCGACCGTCGCGTTGCGCCAAGTGAGGTCCTCCTTGAGTTCGGTCTTGGAAGCGCCGCCCTGCTGCGCCTTGAGGTTTTCGGCGAATTTGACCAGACGCTCGGTCGCGTCGGAGCGGCGGTTGAGGAGAACGTCTTCGATGTGCTCGAGCAGGTCCTTCGGGATCTCGTCGTAGTTGCCGAGCATGCCGGCGTTGACGATGCCCATGTCCATCCCCGCGCGGATCGCGTGATAGAGGAAGGCGGCGTGAATCGCCTCGCGCACCGGATTGTTGCCCCGAAACGAGAATGAAATATTGGATACGCCGCCGGAGACCTTGGCGTGGGGCAGGGTCTCCTTGATGATCTTGACCGCCTCGAAGAAATCGACCGCGTAGTTGTTGTGCTCCTCCATCCCGGTGGCGACGGTCAGGATGTTGGGATCGAAAATGATGTCTTCGGCCGGGAAGCCGACCTTCTCGGTCAGGATCTTGTACGCCCGGGTGCAGATGCGGACTTTCTCGTCTCGGGTCGCGGCCTGGCCTTGTTCGTCGAAGGCCATGACCACCGCGGCGGCCCCGTAGCGGCGGATCAACCGAGCCCGACGAATGAACTCAGCCTCGCCGTCCTTCAAGGAGATCGAATTGACGATGCCCTTGCCCTGGATGCACTGTAGTCCCACTTCCAATACGCTCCACTTGGACGAATCGAGCATGATCGGGACGCGGGAAATCTCCGGCTCGGCCGCGATCAAGTTGAGCAGCTTCAGCATCGTCGCCTCGCCGTCGATCATGCCCTCGTCGACATTGATATCGATCACGTTGGCGCCGTTTTCCACCTGCTGGCGCGCGATAGCCAGAGCGCCGTCCCAGTCGCCAGCCTTGATGGCCTTGGCAAACTTGGGCGAGCCGGTGATGTTGGTGCGCTCGCCGATGACGAGGAAAGAGGAAGCGGACGTGTTAGGCATGTATTCGACGTTAAATTACAAAATCTTTCTCGTTCCTTTCTCTTCCCTCCTTTTCCGGCGAAGAGGCGCTGGTGGACGCCCTCACTTTAACCGGAGAAGGATCGAGGAGACGGCGACGGAGAAGGAACTTAGGCCGCGACCACGGCCTCCAGGCCGCTCAGGCGGAGCGCGGCGGGAACGGTGGGCAGGCTCCGCGGTTTGAGGCCCTTGACCGCTTTGGCGATCGCAGCGATGTGCGGAGGGGTCGAGCCGCAGCAGCCCCCGACCATGTTGACGAACCCGTGAGCCGCGAAATCGCGCAAGATCGAGGCCATGTCGTCCGGCGTTTCGTCGTATCCACCAAAGGCATTCGGCAGACCGGCGTTGGGATAACAGGTGACGTAACAATCCGCGAGCGAGGCGAGTTCCTCGATGTATGGCCTCATTTGGCGACCGCCGAGAGCGCAGTTGATCCCGACTGAAAAGGGCTTGGCATGCCGAATGGAGGTATAAAACGCGCCGATGGTTTGGCCGGAGAGGGTGCGGCCGGAGTTGTCCGTGATCGTGACCGAGATCATCACCGGTAAACGGATACCGAGTTCGTCGAAAAGCGTTTCGATCGCGAAGAGCGCGGCCTTGGCGTTCAACGTGTCGAATATCGTCTCGACCAGAAGCGCATCGACCCCGCACTCAATGAACGTGCGCACCTGCTCCGTGTAGGCGTCGACAACCTGCTTCCACGTGACCAAACGGAAGTCGGGGCGGTTCACGTCTGGGGACATCGAGAGCGTGCGGTTCAAAGGCCCAATCGCGCCGGCTACGAAACACTTGCGACCCGGCGTGGCGGCCTCGGCTTTAACCGCGGCGCGGCGCGCGACCTCGACGGCCGCTCGATTCAGATCCTTCACCACGGCTTCGAGTTTATAGTCGGACTGGCCAATGGCCGTGGAGCTGAACGTATTCGTTTCCACAATATCCGCGCCGGCGTCGAAATAGGCGCGGTGGATTTCTTCGACCACATCGGGCCGCGTGAGGCAGAGCAGGTCGTTATTTCCCTTGAGATCGTGAGGATGATTTTTGAATCGCTCTCCGCGAAAGGCCGCTTCGTCCAGCTGGTAAGTCTGGATCATCGACCCCATCGCTCCGTCCAAAACCGCAACCCGCTCAGCAAAGAGGGCGCGAAGGGCAGCAAAGGAGGGGGACTCTTTCGATGGAGTGTTCATGTTGATATCGTCATATCAAGATACGTTGATATGTTCTTGGCAAGCGCCCTTTGATCTGATTTTCCACTCGGCCTGGAGCTGCTTTCTGGGCGTTTCTTGCGAAATGGTCAGTTGATGCATCATTCCTGGCAAGAAACGCTTAAACAATGGCGTTGCTTGACGGTGGAGGATGCCTCGAAGTCGGTTCCGTCAGGTTCGCAGTTCTTTGGCTCATTCTAGGAAACGAGGAATGCCGTGAAAATCGGCAACAGTTGCGCTGCGGTAACGCACCACAATCCTCCACCGCGCGGCGAACGCGCGGGTTAGCCAATTGGTTGAAAGACCAGTGAAGGCGGAGGAAAGGCAGTGTGCGTGGCGCGCGTGGGAAGTACCCAAGTAACAAGTTCCAAGGACCAAGAAACAGTGCGGCTCCGCCGCGGTGAATCTCTTGGTAATTGCCGACTTGATACTTGTTACTTCCCGTGCGCGTCACGTGCGCGGGGTGTGCGAAGTCCGAACATTCGTCCCTGGGATGCTCACGCGGCTGGCGCGATTGCGCGTGTCGGCCGCGAAATCTTCATCGCAAAAATGAAGCGTGAGAGCGACGTCCTGCCCGGCAATCACCTGATCTGCCGGCCCGCCGTGTCTGCTCTTGCCTGTTATCACCACAGACAGACACCTATGCCTTCTTCCTCACTGGCCCGTTCCGCGGGACGGTCTTTTCTCCTCGCGTGTGCGGCGACCGCCGCTCTGCGCGCCCAAGTCATTCCTCTGCCTCCGTCCAACGACTCGGTCGATCTCGACAAGTTCGTTGTATCCGCTTCACGGACACCGCAGGACCCCCGCGTGACGCCGAGCAGCGTCGCGGTTCTTTCCCTGAGCGAACTCGCCCGGTCCCAGATCGTGGATTTGCGCACCGCGCTGGCTCAGCAGCCGGGTATTTATATTTCTGATACGGGAGCGAGAGGCGGCCCTTCTTCGGTTTTCCTCCGAGGCTCAAGCGCGCATCAAACCCTCTTCATTGTCGATGGCGTGCGGATGAACGACCGCTCGGCCAGTTATGCGAACTTTCTCGCCGGCGAGGATCTCGGTGGGATCGGGCACCTGGAAGTCTTACGCGGTCCGCAGAGCACGCTTTACGGCAGTTCAGCGATGGGTGGCGTGATCCTTTTGGAGACGACGCGCGGCGTGGGCCAACCGTCCGGCTCCTTGGTGGGCACGGCCGGTTCCTTCGACACCTTTGGCGGCTCCGCCTCGATTGCGGGGGCTGCGTCGTCGCTGAGTTACAGCGGATCGCTAGTTCGCTACCAGACGGCGAACGATCTTCCTTTCAACGACTTTAAACAATGGAGCTACACCACGCGGCTCGAGTATGCGTTGACCCCTGAGGTTCTGGTCGGCGCGACCTTCCGCGGACAAAATGCGGACTATCAGGAACCGGGTTCACGACTCTTTTCCTCACCGGGGACGGTTTCGGCCGACAACTATTTGACCACGGTTTTTGCTCAACTGCGGGTGAGCGACACGATCACCTCGCGTCTCACGCTGGCAGCGCATCGGCGACTTTACGCCTTTGCCTCGAGTTACGGCGTCTCGAATCTGGAAAACACGCGAAAAATCCTCGACTTGCAAAACACCTGGCACGTCTCCCACGAGTTGGAGATCGTGGCGGGTGCGAATCTAGAGCGATCATCCTTCACCGTGGACGGGGTTCGCTCGACCGATGAGGTGGGCGCGGGGTATGTATCCGCGGTTGCACGACCGATCGACACCGTCACTCTGACCGGCGGCCTGCGCTACGATGATTTCAAGTCGGTCGGCAGCGCCACCACCTGGCGCAGCGGCATCGCCTGGCGGCCCGTATCCGCCACCAAATTACATGCGACCTACGGCACTGGTTTTAGCGCTCCGGGATCGGACGACCGTTACGGCGTGCCCGAGTTTGGGGAATTGCCTAACCGCGACCTGAAGCCCGAGAAATCGCGAGGCTGGGACGCGGGGATCGAGGAGGAGCTGCTGGAGGGCAAAGCGACAATCGGAGCGACCTATTTCCATAACCGTTTCAGCAACCTTTTTGAGTGGGCGTACTTGGATCCGAAAAATCCAGAGACGCAGAATTATAAGGGTCATATTATCAATCTCTCGCGCGCCGTCACCTCGGGGTTGGAGTTCTCAGCCACGGGGCACCTCAATTCCTGGGTCCAGGCCCGGCTGAGCTACACGTATTTGGAAGCCAAGGACGCTTCGAGCGGTCAGCGGTTGATCCGGCATCCACGGCACGTCTTGGATTCGGAACTCCGCTTCCAGCCGACCAAGCCGTGGACCGTCGGGGCCGGCCTTCACTTGGTGGCGGACCGGACCGATTGGCCAGGCCAAATCGAAGACTACACCACGGTGCGTCTCTTCACGAGTTACGCGGTGAATGCTCACTTGGTCCTCAAGGCCCGGGTCGAAAACGCGCTCAACGAGTCGTACGAGGACGTTTATGGATACGCCTCGCTGCCCCGCGGAATTTTCGGCAGCGTCGAGTGGCATTTTTGAAGCAGAGACATCGCCGTGAATATCCACCCAACATTCTGCGATCGGCCCGAGGTGGAGCGGCGCGCCTCCGCGGCGCTTGAGCGACTCCGCGGTTTCTTAGAACTCCGTTTTGGAGGGGGCCTAGACGGGTGTGGACGATCACTCCAAAGAATGTTAGGCGTCCAACCGCCGCCGCAGGGACGCGTCGGCCCACCTCGGATTCTGGATACCGCGGATCAACGCGCCTCCGATGTAGGCGGGGTGCCCTCACCCCGCGAGGCGCGCACCGCGCCCCGTCCGAAATGCGGGGTGGGGGCACCCCGCCTACACCCAAGCCCGTGGGGCGCACTTTGCTTGGCGTTTATTCTGACTTTTGCGATCTCCGGTATTATCCGCGCTGATACGCCGAAAATCCGGGTGGTTTCGCAGACGGTGGGCACGGACGAGTTGCTGCTCGCCTTGGCCGAGCCAGAGCAGATTGCGGCGCTGAGTCACTTGGCCTGCGAGTCGGTTTATTGCGCAGTTTCGGAAGAGGCGAAGCGGTATCCAAAACTTGAACAGCGCGGTGACGTCGAGTCGCTGCTCAAGTATTCGCCGACTCTTGTCTTGTTCGCCAACTACAGCCGCGCGGAATTGGTCGAGCAGGTGCGTCGCTCGGGCGTAAAGGTTGTCGTCTTCGATCACTACCGGTCGTTGGAGGACGCCTATGCCAACCTCCGCCTGCTCGCGCGCGAACTCGGAGCGGAGGCCAAAGCGGAGCGGTTGATTTCAGACTGCGAAGCGCGGGTGAAAATGCTGCGCGAACGGTTGCGAGGGGTAAAGCCGGTGCGGGTGATCGCGCCGTCGACCTACGGGGTGATTCCGGGCGACGAGTCGACCTTCCAAGATCTCTGTGATTACGCGGTGGCAGAAAATCTGGCGTCGACTCTCGGTCATCTCCACGGCCACGCCGCGCCGCCGAACGAGCAGATGCTGACCTGGCCGATCGATCGCGTGGTGGTCGCGGGAGAAGATGCCACCGCCGCCCTCGAACCGTTCAAAAAACTGCCTCCCTACCAATTCATCACCGCGGTGAAAGAGAACCGGGTCGCGCTCCTCAAACCTTATCAATTGAGCTGTGTCACCCATCACCGGATCGAGGGCTACGAGCAACTCGCGCGACAGCTCCACCCGGAGGCCTTTCGGTGAAATCGACGGTCGCACGCCGCGCCACACTCCCGCTCGTCGTGCTGCTCCTTTTGCTGCTTGTGCTTGCGTCGTTGGCCATGGGCGATCTGCACCTTGGGCCGGCGCGTCTCTGGGCGGCCCTTTGTCATCAGGATGAATTGGCCTCGACCGTGCTCTGGCAAATTCGGCTGCCGCGCTTGCTCGTCGCGATGCTGGTGGGCGCGGCGCTCTCATCCAGCGGGCTGGTCATGCAGGCCTATTTTCGAAACAGCTTGGCCAGCCCCGGATTGCTCGGCGTGAGCAGCGGAGGCGCGGCCGGAGCGGTGGTGGTGATCGCCCTCGGCTGGGCTTCTTGGTCGCTCGTCGTGTTGCCGATCGCGGCCATCATCGGCGCGCTGGTTGCGACCGCCGCGGTCTTGATCCTCGCGCAACACGGCGCGAGCACCGAACGTCTTTTGCTGGCCGGCGTGGCGCTGAATGCGCTGTTGGGCGCGGTGACCAGTTACGTCCTGTCGAGCTTCACCCTGACCTATGAGCGCAACGCGCAAATTCTCTTTTGGCTGCTCGGCGGACTGGAGGACCGCACCTGGGAGCATGTGCTGATGTGCCTGCCCGTCGTAGTGGCCGGGGCACTACTCTGGCCGCTGGGCCGGCCGATGGACCTGCTCAGCCTCGGCGCGCAGGAAGCGCAGAGCCTCGGAGTGGACGTCCGGCGGTTGCGGCGCTCGATGCTCGCTCTCGCCACCGTCCTCACCGCCCTGGCTACGGCGGTCGCTGGGACGGTGGGTTTCGTCGGGTTGATCGTGCCCCATCTGCTGCGGTTGATCGTGGGGCCGGAGCATCGTCGACTCGTTCCGCTCTCTCTCCTCGGAGGAGCGGCGTTCGTCCTGGCTTGTGATTTGTTGGGCCGCACCGCTGGCGGGCTGCGCCTTGGAATCGTGACGTCCCTGGTCGGTGGACCCTTTTTCCTTTGGCTGCTCCGGAGGCAGGCATGAACGCGTTGGAAATCACTTCCGCTTCGGTGCCCAATCGCCTGACTGACGTATCCATACGGCTGTTACCAGGAACGTTGGCCGGATTGATCGGGCCCAATGGATCGGGCAAATCGACGCTGCTTCAGGTGGCGGCCGGGCTTCTGCCGAGCAGCGGGGCGGTGCAGTGGGCGGGTCGGCTGATCTCCGCGGTGCCGTTGATGGAGCGCGGCCGGCTTACCAGTTGGGTGCCGCAGGAAGTCCGTTTTGAGTTCGGGTTTTCCGTGCGCTCGGTGGTCGCCCAAGGCCGCTTCGCTCATGGCGACGACGACGCAGGGGTGGACGCGGTGCTGGCGAAATTCGATCTCACCGGGTTGGCGACTCGCCCGGTCAATCGGCTCTCCGGCGGAGAGCGCCAGCGTGTGTTGCTCGCTCGCGCCTTCGCGACCGCCGCTTCGCTCCAACTCTGGGACGAACCGCTCGCGCAACTGGACCCACGACACGTCCTGGAGGTTTTGGCTCACGTGCGGGCGTACACCCGGCAAGGCAACACGATGCTTTTTTCCCTTCACGACCTACGAGTCGCGCACTGCCTCGACGTCGTGGTGGTCCTTCACGAAGGACGACTGTGCGCCGCTGGGCCGCCCGCCGACGTGCTGACCCCGGAACTCCTCCAAACCGTATTCGGCGTTCGGGTACGGATGACGCCCGGATTGACTCTCGAACTTCCATGAATTCCACCCAACCGTCGCCCGACGAAGCCGGGCACCGCGAAAAAATGAAGGCGCTTCAGGCCGAGATGCACGCCAAGATGCGGGCTGCTCGTGAAGAAAAAGGACTGCTCATCGTTCACACCGGCGACGGCAAAGGCAAAACCACCGCGGCCTTCGGCATGCTCGTCCGCCAGCTCGGTCACGGCGGACGCTGTGCCGTGATTCAGTTCATCAAAAGCCGGGTGGACGCAGTGGAAACCTGTCTCGCCGGGCCGCTCCTTCAGTGGCATCGGGTGGGCGAGGGCTTCACTTGGGACACGCAGAATCGCGAGAAAGACATTGCCCGCTGCCGAGAAGGCTGGGCGTTGGCGCTGGGGTATTTGAAATCTGAAGACATCGATTTCCTCCTGCTCGACGAACTCAACATCGTCTTAGCCTACGATTATCTGCCGAAGGAGGAGGTAATCGCCGCGCTCAAGGCGAAGCGACCGGATCAACACGTGGTGGCGACGGGACGAGGCGCGCTCCCCGAGTTGATGGAAATCGCCGACTTGGTGACCGAGATGAAGGACATCAAACACCCGTTCCGCACCGGAGTGAAAGCGCAGGCGGGAATCGAGTATTGAACCCCTGAGTCGATCCGTGGAATCGCTAATGAACAGTGATCCGAACCAAGGATTTAGCCGCTGATGAACACTCCTAGGACACTAATAATATGTAACCAAATACCGGTTACAGATGGTTTTATTAGTGCCGGATGAGTGTTCGTTGGTGGTTCCTTCTGAAATGAAAGCGTTATCTGTCCTCGGTACTTCGTCCAACGCCGGCAAGAGCTGGATGACGGTGGCGTTTTGCGCCTGGTTGCGCGCGCAGGGCGTGCGGGTGGCGCCGTTCAAAGCCCAGAACATGTCGAACAATGCCTGGGCCACGTTGGAAGGCGGTGAGATGGCGCGAGCTCAAGCGGTGCAGGCGGAGGCGTGCGGGCTCCGGCCGGTGGCGGAGATGAACCCGATTTTGCTCAAACCCACGGGCCATGCGCATTCGCAGCTGATTTTGCGCGGACAGGTTCAGGGCCATCTCGCGGCCCAGGAGTACTACGCGAATTTCGAACGCCTCTGGACGGTGGTAACCGAGGTATTGGATGAGTGGCGACAGGGTTGCGACGTGCTGGTGATGGAAGGGGCGGGGAGCCCCGTGGAGTTGAACCTGATGGAGCGGGATCTGGTGAATCTCCGGCCCATCCGTTACCTCGATGGCCGCTGGGTTTTGGTTGGCGACATCGACCGCGGCGGAATTTATGCGCAACTTGCGGGTACGTGGGCTCTGTTGCCAGCGGAGGACCGGGCGCGGAATCTTGGCGCGATCGTGAATCGTTTTCGCGGTGACCTCAGCCTTTTTCCCGATCCTCAGCGCTGGCTGGCGCCGCACGCTCCCGGACTGCGGATGCTAGGGACCGTGCCGTTTCGCCGGGATTTGCAGCCGGAAGAGGAGGACGGCCTCACCCGGGCGGACGAAAGTCGTGGAGCGGGTGAAGTGATCGCGTGGATACGTTTTCCGCATGCGGCAAACGTGACGGACTGCCAGCCCTGGTGGGACGACCAGGGGGTGAAGACCATTTGGGTGAGTGAGGCTGCGCCACTGGAAAACGCTCGCGTCATCGTCCTGCCTGGTTCGAAAAACACCATCGCGGATCTGCGCTGGTTAAAGGCGAATGGACTGGACGAAGCGATCCGCGCGGCGGCGAAACGCGGGGTTTTGGTCATCGGGATTTGCGGGGGCTTTCAGATGTTGGGAGAGCGACTGGACGATCTTGCGGGCGTGGCGGGCGACGCGGGATCCGAGTCCGGCCTCGGGCTTCTGCCGGTCGCGACGACCTTTGAAACGAAGAAAATCGTTCGCCAGGTGCGAGCGGAGTGTGATGGACGAAGCTGGACGGCCTACGAAATTCATATGGGTCGAACCGAGACCCTCGCGTCGTGTTTGGCCCTGCACTGGATCTCCGACCAAAACGGACTGCGCGGGGAGGGAATGAGGCGCGACAATGTCTGGGGCACTTACCTGCATGGCTGGTTCGAGTCGCCCGATGTACGACAACGCGTGGCGGCGGCGGGAGGAATTGGCGCCCACCGTCCGCATCCGCTGCCGTGGTCGGAGCAGCGCCAGGCGATCTACACCCAGATGGCTGACCATGTCTCCGCCCATCTCGACCTGGAGCCGATTCGCCGGTACCTTGGCCTGTAACCAAAAAGAGACTACGCCATGCTTTGGGGACACGGAGACGAACGAGCGAGCGGAGCGAAACCCATCCGGGCGAATTTCAGCAGCAACGTTCGTCGAGACGAGAGACTGCTGGAAGAACTCCGCGCTCATCTTTTTTCAAATTTTTCCCGCTCGGCCGGGACGTATCCAGAAGTCTGTGCCGAAAGTTTAGCCGAGGCGGTGGCGGAGCACGAGGGGGTGAAAAAGGAAAACATCTTCATCACGAATGGAGCCACGGCGGCGATCTACCTGTTGGCTCAACGCTACCGCGGGAGCGCATCCTGCGTGGTGATACCTACTTTTTCGGAATACGAGGACGCCGCTCTCCAGCACGGGCATCGTCTGAACTTTGCGACCCGCGAGGCCTTTATGCAGGGAGCGATTTCGAGTGGAGAGCTCCTTTGGCTGTGCAATCCGAACAATCCCACCGGGGAGGTTTTCCCTCGCACGCAGCTGCTCGGACTGATCGACCGTTCGCCGTCCCAACTGCATCTGATCGACACTGCGTATCAGGAATTATGTGACGCGGACCCGCTCCGGGCGAGTGACGCGGTGGAACGGGAAAATCTGCTCCTCGTGAAGTCGCTCACCAAAGTTTTTCCCATCCCCGGCCTACGCCTCGGCTACACGGTGGGCCCGGGCGAGAGGATTCGTTCCCTCTCTGGCCACTGCGTTCCGTGGTCGGTCAATGGACTGGCGATTGCGGCCGGGCAATTTTTGCTCCCGCACCGAGAACGGGTGGTGGCAGCGGCAAGGGAGGAAAGGCTCGAGGCGCAGCGACTGCGGTGCGAGATCGATGGTTTGGCCGGATTTCAGAGTCACTCGACGTCGACGCATTTTTTCTTGGTGGAGATGAAAGAGCCGGCTTCGGCTCAACTGAAAACCTGGCTGCTGGAGCAGGATGGATTGTTGGTGCGCGATGCGGCTAATTTCCGCGGACTGGATCGGCGGTTTATTCGAATCGCCGCGCAGACGCCGGAGGAAAATCGCTGGCTGGTTGAAGCCCTCGCCCGATGGACGCCTTTGTCCTAACCGCCGGTCCTTTGATTGTGGGCTACGGCCTCGACCTCGCGCTGGGCGATCCGAGGTGGCTACCGCATCCGGTGGTCGCGTTCGGCCGAACGATCGCTGGGGCCGACGCCTGGTTGAACCGAGGCCAAGGTCGTTTTGCCAAAGGTGTATTCGTCGCGGCAGGACTGACGCTCGGCGTTTATGGTTTCGTCGGGCAGCTCGATAATTTTGCAGCCCAGGTTTCGCCGCTGGTCCAATTCGGTTTTCGCTCGGTTGGGGTGTTCTTTGCGCTGGCCAACCGAACTCTCGTTACGGAAGGCCGAGCGGTTTTCGCCGCGCTTGATGCCGACCTGATGGAAGGGCGTCGCCGGCTTTCCTGGATTGTGGGGCGAGACACCGAGAGGCTCGACGCACAGGAAATTCGGACCGCGGTATTCGAGACCATGTCGGAAAACCTGAGCGACGGCGTGGTCGCTCCGCTCTTTTATTACGCACTGCTCGGGGTACCCGGAATGCTGGCGTATAAAATGGTGAATACGCTGGATTCAATGATTGGGCACAAAGACGAACGTTACCTCTCGTTCGGAAAAGCCGCGGCCCGCCTGGACGATCTCGCGAACTTAGTCCCCGCGCGACTGACCGCACTGTTGATGGTGCTTGTGACAGCGAGCCCTCGCGGATTTCGGTTTATTCTTCGGTATGGACGTGCCCACGACAGCCCTAACTCCGGGTATCCCGAAGCCGCACTGGCAGGCATTCTCGGGGTTCGCTTTGGCGGGGCTCACTGCTATGACGGGGAATGGATCGAAAAACCTTGGATCGGCGAAACGCCGCGGTGGATTGCCTCGGAGGAAATTCGACGCGTGGCTCGGATCAATCACGCCGTCTGCGTGGTGACAGTCGTCCTGATCGTGGCGATTCAATGGTTCAGGAGGTATTCATGAGAGCGTTACGATGCTCGCACCGGTGGAATTTTTTCCCATGGGTCGCCTGATTTACCTCACCGGACCCGTGCGCAGTGGAAAGAGCCGACGCGCGGTGGACCTGGCCGCGGCCTGGGGCGAGCAGGTCGTTTTTGTCGCGACGTATCGACCCGCTGGTGACGATCCGGAGATGAATGACCGGGTGCGGCGACACCGCGCGGAACGACCGGCTTGGCGGACACTCGAAGCGCCGGAGAACCTGGCGACGGCCTTGGCCTCGATGAGTCCGGCTCCCTCGGGCGTGGTGCTCGATTGCCTGACCCTCTGGCTCTCCGATCGCATCGAGCAAACCGAGGAGGACGTGCTTGCCACGTGGGCGGCGCAGCTCGCGGCCTTCCGTGCTGCGGCCTGGCCGACGGTGGTGGTGGGCAACGAAATTGGGTGGAGTCCCGTGCCGGAGCACCCGAGTTTGCGCCGCTTTCGCGATCTGGCGGGCCTGCTCGGTCAGCGGACGGCAGCGGCGGCGGACGAGGCCTGGCTGATGGTGGCGGGATGCTCTGTACGGTTAAAATGAATACGCGATGATCCCTTTCGCTCATTTCTCCACTGTAGCCAGGATCGCCGACCCGGCGGATCGAGATCGATTGAACCGACGCCAGGCTGCTTTGGCGAATTCGTTCACCGCCCGACATTTTCCAACCTGATATGTTAGACCTGTTTACTTTTGCCCTATGATCGCTTCCACACCTTGGCCTTTGCCTAAAATCGTCGCTCCGGATGCGAATCTAGACCGAGAGCTCCAAACCCGGATTGATCGGAAGACCAAACCGGTGGGCGCGCTGGGCCGACTGGAACAGCTCGCCGTAAGGTTGGGGCGAATACAAGGAACGCTTTTCCCCCGCCTGCAGGGACCGACCGTGCTGGTCTTTGTCGGCGACCATGGCCTCGCCGCGGAAGGGGTGAGCCCGTACCCGCAGTCCGTCACCGCCCAGATGGTCCACAATTTTCTCGGCGGCGGCGCGGCGATCAATGTGTTTGCCCGTCAGCACGGACTCTCGCTCGAAGTGATCGACGCGGGAGTGATCGAGGATTTGCCGGCGCATCCACGGCTGCGGTCGATCAAGGTGCGTCGGGGCACGCGCAATGCGCTTCACCAACCGGCGCTGACGGCCGATGAGGTCGATCAGTGCCTTGCCGCCGGAGCGCGGATCGTAGCCGAGCTCAACATCACCGGGACGAATGTGGTCCTTTTCGGCGAGATGGGGATTGGCAACACCTCCGCGGCCGCACTCTTGATGAGCAGCCTACTGGGACTGCCACTCTCGGCCTGTGTGGGACGAGGGGCCGGGCACGACGACGCCGGCGTGACGCGAAAATGCGCTATTCTGGAACTCGTCCAGAGTCGCCACCACGTCCTCCGAGAACCACGCGCTGCCTTGGCGGCGTACGGAGGCTGTGAGATTGCGATGATGGCGGGCGCGATGCTGGAGGCGGCGTCCCGGCGCATGATCATCGTGAACGACGGCTTCATCGTGACCTCGGCCCTGTTGGTGGCGTCGCGACTTTGCCCGGCCGTGCTGGACTATGTGGTTTTCTCCCACGTATCCGGAGAAGCAGGACACGGTCACTTGGTCGAAGCCCTCGGCGGAGAGCCACTGCTCAATCTTGGTCTGCGTTTGGGCGAGGGCACGGGAGCGGCGTTGGCCTGGCCTCTGATTCAGGCGGCGGTGAATTTTCTCAACGAGATGGCGACGTTTGAATCGGCCGGAGTGAGCGAACGCTCGGCGGTCCAAGTATAAAGGCGAGCCAACGATGAAGACCTCCCCGCCGCGTGGGATCGAGGTGGAGCTACGCGTCCCTGCCGCGCTGGTGGGACGTTGTCGCCGCAGGGACGCGTCGACCCACCTTTTAACCTGATCGGCGTGAAATCCGAACTCCGCGCTCTTCGCCAAGCCGTGATGTTTTTCACCCGTCTTCCGATCCCTTCGGAAAGCGAGTGGCAGGCGGACGATCTGAAAAAAGCGGCCACTTATTTCCCGCTGGTCGGCTGGCTGGTCGGAGCCGTCGGAGCGGGCGCTTGGTGGCTCGCGGCGCGAGTTTGGCCGCCGGCGATCGCGAGTGGTATCAGTTTAGCGGTGACGTTGCTCCTGACCGGTGCGTTTCATGAAGACGGTTTGGCCGATGTCTGCGACGGCTTTGGCGGTGGGTACACCAAGGAGCGCGTGCTCGCGATCATGCGTGATTCGCGGGTGGGGGCTTTTGGCGCGATCGGTGTGGTGATGGCCCTGGGACTGAAGTGGCAGGCGGTGGCGGCGCTGCCCCCGCTCCTCACTCCGCTGTCCCTTGTGGCTGCGCATGGGTTGAGTCGTGGCGCGGCGGTCTCGCTGATGGCCACGCTGCCCTATGTGCGCGAGGAGGAGAGCAAGGCCAAGCCGATGGCGACGGAGTTGCGGGGCGTCCGTCTACTGGTCGCCCTAGCGTTTGCGGTGGCGCCCCTGGCTTTTCTGCCGGTGCGGCTCGCGTGGTGCCTTGGGCCGGTGGTGATGGTGCGTTTTCTCCTTGGACGCTGGTTCATGTACCGTATTGGTGGTTACACCGGCGACGGTTTGGGCGCGGCCCAGCAAGTCAGCGAGATCGTGATTTACCTGAGCTTTCTTGCCCTGCTGAGATGACGGTGATGCTCATTCGCCACACCCGTTTGGCCGCGATGGCCCGCGGCGTGTGTTATGGCCGAAGCGAGATGCCTTTGGCCGAGACTTTCGCGGTCGAGGCCGAGCAAGTTCGCGCCGAATTGCCCTGGCCACCCGAGGCAATCTGGAGCAGTCCGGCGCAGCGCTGCCGAGCCCTGGCGGAGTTATTGAATGGGCCGCTCGCCGCGATCAACCCAGCGGTCCGGCCAAAGCTGGATGTACGGTTGACCGAATTGGATTTCGGCGCGTGGGAAGGGCGTCGCTGGGATGATTTGAAAGGACCCGACGTGGAACGCTGGATGCAGGATCCCTGGCGCTCGCGTCCACCGGGAGGAGAAACCGCGGAAGAGTTGGTGGCGCGGGTTCGCGGGTTTCGCGACGAGCTGCTCGCGACTCCTAGGCTGGAGCGGGTGGCGGTGGTGACGCATGCCGGCGTGATCCGCGCCTGGCGAAGTTTGGCCGAAGGAATCCCGCTGGCGGAGGCCTTTGCGCAACCGGTGGCCCACGGCGGCGTATCCATTTTTTAAGCGCAGAGCGAAGCGAACGTGACTTTGAACGAGACGCGCTTTTCCAGCTAAACCCCTGTAACCAAAGAATCGTTACAAAGCGGATCCAGGGCTTTTTTCACGGGAAGCGGATCAAGACGAGCGCAGGACGACAGAGGGTCAGGCGAAACTCATCCTGGAGTTGCTTTCCAAATACGCGGCGATTTCGGCGGCGAAGGCTTCGCCGAATTCGGCCCGCTTCTTTTCGCCGATCCCAGGAATACCTTCCATCTCGTTTTCGCTGGTGGGATATTCGCGGGCCATGGCGCGAAGGGTGGTGTCGCCGAAGACGATGTAGGCCGGGACGCTGCGTTCGTCCGCGAGTTTTTTGCGCAGCGCGCGGAGGCGGCTGAAGAGAATTTCGTCGCACTCGATTTCGCCTTCGCGCCGGGCCACCCGTTTGGCCTTCGGCAAGTCCATCGGCTTGGTCAACGTGATCTTTTGACGGGAGCGGAAAACCTCCACGCCCTCGGCGGTGAGTTCCAGAGTGGCGAATTCACCTTCGCTCACGCCGACGTAACCGAGGCGGGTCAACTCGCGTCCGACCGCGGCCCACTGCGGGCGTGTAAGTTCCCGGCCAATACCGTAGGTTGTCAGCTTGTCGTGGCCCCAACGGCGGATTTTTTCTGTATCCGCGCCGGTCAATACTTCGATGATGTGGTTCATCCCCACGCCGAAGCGGCTGGCTTGGCGGACGCGGTAGATGCAGGAGAGAAATTTCTGCGAGACCACGGTGCCATCGTAGCTATCGCGCGGTTCCAGGCAGTTGTCGCACGCGCCGCACTGGGAAACGGGAAAACGTTCGCCAAAATATTCGAGCAACTCGGTCCGTCGACAACCGGCGCTTTCGGCGAAGTGCGCGATTTGGCGGAGTTGAGCGCGAGCGACTTGTTGCTCCTGCGCGTTGGTCATCTCCTCGATGAAGTGGGTCTGTTTCGCGATGTCGCCCGGGTTGAAAAGCAGGAGACAGTCACTCGGCAAACCGTCGCGACCGGCGCGGCCTGTTTCTTGATAGTAGCCTTCGATGTTTTTCGGCAGGTCGTAGTGGATGACGTAGCGGACGTTCGGCTTGTTGATCCCCATGCCGAACGCGATTGTGGCACAGATGATTTTCACTTCGTCGCGCAGGAAGAGCTCCTGATTTCTCGCGCGCTCGTCCGCCGGCAAACCCGCGTGGTAGGCGCGGGCGGAGAAACCACGGCCGGCCAGCGCTTCGGCCACGCGTTCGGTTCCGGCTCGGCTGGCGCAGTAGATGATGCCGCTCTCGTGCTCGCGCTTGCGCACGAAGTCGATGACCTGCTTCAACGGTTGGTCTTTGGCCAACACGCGGTAAGTCAGATTCGGGCGGTTGAAGCTCGCGACGAACACGTCGGGTTCGCGCAGCTTCAGATGCGCGATCACGTCCTTGCGCACGCGCTCCGTCGCGGTGGCGGTTAGGGCCATCACGGGGACGCCCGGGAGCATCTCGCGCAATTTCGCCAGCTGGCGATACTCGGGACGAAAGTCGTGGCCCCACTCGCTCACGCAGTGGGCCTCGTCGATCGCGATGAGGGAAACATTCCAGGCCGCGAGATTGGCCGCCCAGCCGTCGAGCATCAGACGTTCCGGCGCGACGTAGAGCAGTCGCCATTGGCCGCGGTGCAGACCAGAGAGCCGAGAGCGTGCTTCCTCGTTATTCAGCGTGGAATTGAGAAACGTCGCGGCCACGCCGCTAGCCTGCAGCGCGTCGACCTGATCTTTCATCAACGCGATCAGCGGAGAAACCACCACGGTCAGGCCGGGCCGCACGAGGGCGGGAATTTGAAAACAAAGCGATTTTCCGCCGCCTGTGGGTAAGAGCGCGAAGACGTCGCGGCCGGCCAGCGCGGCTTCGATGATCTCGCGTTGGAGCGGGCGAAACGACGAGTAGCCGAAAGTGGTTTTGAGAGTGAGAAGCAGTTCGGGCATGCCAAGTTCCCCCGTCGCGCCGAGCGCAGCTGAAGCGCGGGGCCGGTCAGACTGCGTTGAGAGGTTGGGTGCGTGCAAGCTCGGCGAACAACGCTTCGAGTTTAACCGGCTTGGTCAGCACCGCGTCCATCCCCACGTCGCGACAATGTTGGTGCTGCTCGGCGAGCGTGCTCGCGGTCAAGGCGATGATCCGCGGTTGCCGCCGACCGCGCAGCAACGAGCGAATTTCTCCCGTCGCTTCGATCCCGTCCATCTCCGGCATCTGCAGATCCATCACGATCAAATCGTAGTCGGAGGAGAGGACGGTTGCGACGGCTTCCCGGCCGTTTTCCGCGAAGTCGGCCTCGTAACCGAAGCGGCGAAAAATCTGCCGCATGAGAAAACGGTTGGTTGGATGATCCTCCACCACCAGCACGCGCAGCTTGGGCAGACGCGCAAGCGAGGCCGGAGCGAAAATCGAGAGAGGCGCGGCCTGCGGAGCGCCGTCGCCCGCCCGAATGGTGAAAAAGAATGACGAACCCTTCCCGACCTCGCTGGTGAAATCGATGTCTCCGCCCATCGCGTTGCTCAGGCGCTTGCAGATCGCGAGGCCGAGACCGGTGCCGCCGTAGACCCGCGTGGTCGACGAGTCGGCTTGGCTGAACGGGCGAAACAAACGCTCGCGATGCTCCTCCTTGATCCCGATGCCGCTGTCGCGAACGGTGAAGCGCAGGACCCATCGGCCGTCGTCCTGGGTTTCCGGACGCTCAACAGTCGAGGCCTCCAGCCAAATGGAACCCTCCTCGGTGAACTTCACCGCGTTGTTGACCAAGTTGACCAGGATTTGGCGAAGACGACTCTCGTCCGTCGTGACCGCCTCGGGCAGATTCGACGCGAGAGTGAGGTGGAGCTGGAGATGTTTTTCCTCGGCCTGCGGACGAAACATCGTGACGACCGATTTTAGTAGTTGTTCCACCGATACGGGGTTCTCCCGCAAATCGAGCATCCCGGCCTCGATCTTGGAAAAATCCAGGATGTCGTCGATCAACGCGCGCAACGATTCTCCGCTCGCGGCGACGATCCCGAGCCAGGAACGTTGCTCTTCGGTGAGCGGGCTGTCTCGCAAGAGTTGTCCGAAGCCGAGGATGGCGTTGAGCGGGGTGCGGATTTCGTGGCTCATGACCGCGAGGAATTCGCTCTTCGCCCGGTCGGCGGTTTCGGCGGTTTCCTTGGCCCGACGCAGGTCGAGCTCGAGCTGTTTCAGCGCGGTGATCTCCACCGCGGACACAATCACCTCGCGAACCTCAGCGCCTTCGCGGAGCGGACGTAGTAGGCAAAGGAATACAATTTGCCCGTCGGTCGAGCGGGCCTCGAAGGAGCAGGCGATTCCGTTCCAAGCCCGAGAGTAGGAGGCCTCGACGAACGCGAGCTGGCTCGCGGGGTAGAAGTCGCGCGGGAATTTTCCCTCGACGCTTTCCGGCGACCAGCCCAGGCGGCGCGCGAGCTGACCGCGGCACAAGGTGTGTTCGAAACCCGCGGCGGTTTTTCGAAAGCAGAGAATCATGCCCTGCTGCAGCTCCAGCGTTTGCTGATAATAACGACTGAGCGACTCCAGTTGGTGCTCGGAATCGTGGCGGAGTTTTTCGTTCGCGTCGGTCAGTTCGTTCGACGTGACCTCCAGGGTGTGCGAGAGGAAACGCTGCTCGCTGTGAAACTCGTCGTAGGTTCCGGATACGGTGGACAGAAAACTCCGCCAGGGCTCGCTGTCCGGGTCGACGTGGGGAAAGTGCTTTCGGAGTTGCCGAGAGAGCAAAGGATTCATTTCTGCGCCTTTTCGGCGAAGACAGTGAGCGTCATGGTTTGATTGTGCAAATCGCAGTCGAGCGCGGACGCACCGGTGGAAATTTGGCCGTATGAGTAGAAACCGGTCGCTTTGGTTCCCTCCGGAAGTCGGGCGAGCGCGGCCTCGACTTCTTCGTCGACCCGCTGGCCCATGACCCAGCGGCGGCCGACGCAGCTGACCAAAAGGGCGAGGAGGGGACGCGGAATTCCCTCGGGCAGAGCGGAGTTGTTCGCCGCCCTTTCCGCGCCTTCGATCAATTCATCGGCCGAGGCTCTCATCAGGCGGACGTAACGCCCGATGGGCATGTCGCCGGCGAAAGTGAGCGACTGGCGCGCTTCATCGATGCCTAGGATGCTGCGCACGGTGCCATTATCGAACGAGCGGTCCGGGAGCAGCTGGAGGGGAAAGAGCAGACCGGTGGCGGGCAAACCGCCGGCTCGCTCCCCGAGATAGCGTTTGTAGAGTTCCAGCGCCGGTTGATCATCGAGGGTGTAAAGCACGTTCCCAGCCGAACCGGTGATTCGCCGCTTCGGGCCGAAGGGCGACCAGCCGCCGGCGAAACCGTGGGTCACGACCAAATCGTCGCCGTAAAAACCCAAACCGAGGACGTGACCTCTTCGCACCTCCGAGCCGCGCACGACGCAGGTGGATTCGAAACGGGCGCCGTCGGCGGCCAACCCGCCGGACAGCGGGATGGAGGAGGATAATTTTTCCCGCAGTCCGCGGATCAAAGCGGTGCCGTTGACCGTGGTGCCGTCGCTCAAAATCCAAACGTGGCGCAGATCGGGACGGGCCAGTTGATCGGCCAACGCGACACCGGCTTCTTGGCTGGCCTCGCTGCAGGAAACGGGGGCCAGCGCGCTCCGCACCACCGTGGTGGCGAAACCGACGAGGGCGGCGGTGATGCTATGATCGACCACGTGCTCACCGCTGATTTCACCGGCGGTGCTGCACCCGACACAGAGCGCGTCGGGGTGAGCTTTCAGCAGATCACGCCACGGAGAGTCGGCCACCTCGATCAGGTCACGGGCGCTGAAAAAAATTTGGAGATGCACCGGGTGGCCCACCTCCGAAAGAGATCGGCTCCAGCCGGACTCACGCTCCCACCGCGTTGTTGTGACATGCATCGGATCCCGAAGGCAGATCGATTTAACCGAGCGTCCGCCCGGTCGCAACTGGATTTGCGATTGAGATTGGAATCGAGATCCGGCGAGCCAGGGAGGCCTGGACGCTCGGGCGAATTACGGCTGCTGCTTTTTCAGTGGAATCAGCCGCACCGGGCCGAGCAGGCCCGAGGGCTGCACCGGCCACTTCGACGCGTCCAGTTTTTCGTAGTGCGCATTCACTACATTGGCGTCATAAAAGTTTTTCCAGGGCACCTGTTTGATATCCAGATCGCGAATACGGTTGGCTCCCAGGTTGGTGACTTCGATCCGTAGGGTGTTGCCTTCCGGTTTAAAGTCGGATCCGAGGTTGACTTGGAATGGGAGGCTCCAGGCATGATCGACTTCCTTGTCATTGAGGAAAACTCGCGCGGTTTCCCGGACGTCGCCCAGGTCGAGGAGCCAACTGTCGGCCTTCACGTCGGCGGGAATTTCGAAATCCACCTTGTACGCGGCGGTTCCGGCGAAGGACTCGGCCGGCCCGCCCTCGTCGGTCCACGAATGCAGATCAGAGGAGGGAAAAGGCGGGGGCAGTTCCGGTCCGCCGCTGACGAAAGTGACGGCCCAGGCGGTGAGGGGAACCGCCGCGTCGGGATTGGCCTGCCAGTAAGTCCAGGCCGGCGGATCGTTTCGAGCCGAGGCGGAGGCGCGGCCTTTGACGAAGAGGCTCTCGCCCGGTTTCAACTGCAAGTAGACCTCGGTGCCTCCCGCGACCGGACGCGCGGCAGCGAGGCCGGCCCGACCAGAACGAGGATCGAGCAGGAGGACGGATTTTGCGGTACGACCGAGCGTCAACCAGCCGTCGAACGGTTGGGCCGAGAGGTTGGCGAGGAAGTACAGGCCCGAGCTGCCGGCGGTGCGGCGAATGAAGCCCAGCCCGTGGGCTGCGGCCGCTTCGGGTGGGACGCCGGCGAGCGGCAACAGTGTAGTGAGATTGGAACTACGAAGGAGTTTGCCGCGACCGACGGTGGCTTGTTGCACCCTGTCGACCGTGGTCCATTCCAGCGCGTCGAGTAGACCCTTGAACTGAGCGCGCCGGGGGTCGAGGTTGCCGAAGCCCGGCACATCCTGCGGCAGGTCGCCGGCAAAGAGCACCACTGCGCCTTGGCGAGCGAGTGCGATGATGCGCTCCAGCGTGGCTGCGGGCATGAAGCGCGCCGCCGGCACGACCAAGGCGCGGTACCGGGCGCCCGGGGCTTGGAGGAAATGCTCCAGGACGTTGGTCTTGAGCAGTTGGCTATCGGAGATGAAATCGAAACTGTAACCGGCGGAGAGCAGATCGCGGGCGAGCGCGCCGGTCGGCTGATCGGTCAGCCAGTCCTTGCCGTGCATCGAGAAATTGCGATTCCAGCCCTCGGCGCGGTAGAGCAAGTCGTGGAAAGGCCAATACACGAGGAAGTCGTTGTCCGGTTGACCGCTCTGGAGGAGCGATTCGCAGCGCGCGATGTAGGCGTTGAGCGACTCGAACTCGTGCCAGAGAGGATTGCGGGAATTGAACTGCGTGGAGGCGTAGAAAAGCCAGCCCGGCCAGGCCACCTCACTCGGTGAATACGCGGTGCCGTGGTAAAAGACGTGGTTGATGCCGGAGAGAAAAAGTTGATCCACCTCGGGTTTCATCTCGGACGGCGCTTCGTGGAAATGATTACGCAGCCAGGTGAACGTTTCGGAAGAGATGATCGGCCGTCCGCTGACGTGTCCGGCGGAGGAAGCGAAACGGTTGACCAGCGGTTGCGGTTCGTTGCGTGAAAGCTCGGCGGGATCGAACCGGTATCCAGGAATGGGAAACGGGCTGCTGCCGAAAATTTCCGTCTCCGGCACGTCGGCTTGAGCGTAGAGGTCGAGCAGGTTCGCGGGCGCCCCGTGCGCCTGGTTGCGCGCGATCTGCCCGTGCGCGTGGGTCCAGGCAATCCAGTTGGCGATATAATCGAGATGGAGCGCGGCCAAGGTTTCGCGGTAGTCGGACTTGATTCGAGCGACCTGGTCTGCGTCCGCTTCCGGCACCGGGTCGGCCGCGAGCAGTTTGGCGTAGTCTTCCAGTTGGTACCCATGCATCGCCTTGAAGCGTTCCGGGAGCTCGTTCGACCAGTTGGCGGTGTATTCAAACGAGTCGTGAAATTGTCCGTGAAGCGAGCCGGCGGGCAGTGTTTCCAAAGCGGCGGAAAAGGGCTCGAGGTAGCGCGTCATGGCGTCGGGAGAAAACGGATTCAGGACCCAACCCTCGCCGCCGGGCGCGGCCCGTTTGACCTTGAATTTGGTTGGCGTGGGCTCGAATTGGCCATCCTTGATCTCGATCCGCAGTTCGGCGTCGGCGCGCGAAACGGTTTTTCCGCCGAACGGCCAGCCTGTGCCCGTCGCCATGTCGACCCCCAGTCCCAGTCGACGCGCTTCGCTGCACGTGAATTCGAGAAGCTCGACATAAGCCGGAGAGAGAAAAGGGATGAAACGCTCCTCGAAACCTTTGGCGCCGTAGATCGGGGTGATTTCCACTCCGCCGAAGCCGGCGGCGGCGAAGCTTTCCAGTTCACGCGTGATGTTCGCTTTGTCGACTGCGCTCCCCAGCCACCACCACCGCGTCCACGGCTTCTGATCGCGAGTGATCGCGGGCCAAGGGGAAGGCACTGAAGCCGGAGGTGGCGGGGTCGTGGCCGGCGGTTCAGCGGCAGTCACCGGGACGCCGGTGCATGAAAAAATGAATACAGTGGCGGCGAGGCAGCTCAGCGGGGAAGGGAACTTCATGGGCAGAGAGTGCGAAGGTGTGAAAAGGTGAGGGTGGGGCAGTGGCGCGAGGACTCGCAAGGACCGGAAAGTTTTGGTGCAGGCGTGCGGGGTGTCTTGGCTTCGAGGGGGGCGACCCGTCCCGGGAGCGGTGGGATTTCTGGGCGCGGAAAAAAGGGGACTAGGCACTGAGTATCAACTCTTAGGTGGGTGGCGAGCCTCTGCTCCAAGCCGAACGATGCAGCCCGAAGCCGTGAATGGCCCGATGAAGAGGAACACGCTTTTTGGATACGTCGGATCGGGGGACTTTCAAACCAGCGTGCCGGGACGGGTCGCGCCACCTCGGAGCATAATCCTTGCGAACGCAGCGAGTCGCGATCTCACCACCGAATCTTTGCGATCGCAGATGTCACCCGCCGAGGTAGGCGGCTTTGAGTAGTGGGTCGGAGCGGAGGTCTTTGCTCAGGCCTTGAATCGCGATCCGGCCGGTCTCGAGGACATAGGCCCGATGGGAAATTTCGAGGGCGAGACGGGCGTTCTGCTCCACCAACAGAAGGGTGATTTTGCGGTCGCGATTGATCTCGATGATCTTCTCAAAAATCGTGGTGATCAGCCGCGGCGCGATGCCGAGGGAGGGCTCGTCCAGCATGAGAAACTGCGGATTGCCCATCAGCGCCCGGCCGATCGCGAGCATCTGCTGCTCCCCGCCCGAGAGCGTGCCGGCGACCTGGCTGTGGCGTTCTTTTAGGCGTGGGAAGATACTGAATACATAGTCGCGATTGGCTGCATTCAGTGCGCGGTTGGTCTGGAGGTAGGCGCCCATCGCGAGATTTTCGTCGACCGTGAGGTTGGCGAAGATCATTCGGCCCTCTGGCACGTGACAGAGCCCGCGCGAGACGATCAGGTGCGGCGCGACGCGGGTGATGTCTTCGCCGTTAAAGGTGACTTTGCCCGACTTGGGCCTGAGCAAACCGGAGATCGCGCGCAGTGTGGTGGTTTTACCCGCGCCGTTCGAGCCGACCAGGGTGACGATCTCCCCTGCCTCGATCTGAAACGACACCTCGCTCAGGGCTTGGATCGCGCCGTAACTGACGGAAAGGGCTTCAACGCGGAGCATGTCAGTGGTGCGACAGGTTGGTCGCGTGATCCTCGCCGAGGTAGGCCTCGATCACCTTGGGGTTTTTCTGGATCTCTTCGGGCGAGCCCTCCGCGATCTTGATTCCGTAGTCGAGGACGGCGATCCGTTCGCACGCGCCCATCACGACCTTCATCGAGTGCTCGACCAGCAGTATCGAAAGTTTGAATTCGCGCCGCACGCGCTGAATCAGTTGGATCAACTCCACTTTTTCGGCCGCGTTCATTCCGGCGGCGGGCTCGTCGAGCAGCAGCAGCTTTGGACGGGTGGCGAGGCAGCGAACGATCTCCAGCCGGCGCTGTTCGCCGTAGGGCAGACTCTTGGCCGGCGTGTCGCGAAACCGACCGAGATTGAACAATGCGAGAAGCTCCTCTGCGCGCTGGGTGATGGCCGCTTCCTCGGCGTGAAAGCGTCCGAGGCGAATCAGCGCCTGCCATGGGCTGGTCTGGCGGTGGAGGTTGGCCGCGGCGCGCACGTTGTCCAAAACGGAGAGGCTGCCGAAGAGACGAATATTTTGAAAGGTGCGGGCGATGCCGAGGCCGGCGATCTGATTGGCGCGCTTGCCGCGCACGTCCTTGCCCTCGAAGCGGACCACCCCCTCGGTCGTCTGATAAATCCCGGTGATCAGATTGAAGATGGTGGTTTTTCCGGCGCCGTTCGGTCCGATCAGCCCGCAGAGTTCATTCGCGCCGATGGCGAGATCGACCGCGTTGACCGCGCAGAGGCCGCCGAAACGAATGGTCGCACGATCGAGTTGAAGAAGCGGCGCGTTCATCGACGGCAACTAAGGCTGACGATTCCGGCCGAGCTGGACATTGAGCAGACCTTGCGGACGAACGAGCATCAGGATGATCAGGAGCAACGAGTAAATGATCATGCGGTATTCCGCGATGGGCCGGAGCAATTCGGGCAGCAAGGTCAGCAGTATTGCTGCGAGGACTACACCGACGGTGTGGCCCATGCCGCCGAGGATGACCATGACCACGATCTCAATGCTCTTGGTGAAATCGAAACCGGTCGGCGTGATCGTCATCTTGAAGTGCCCGTAAAGTCCGCCGGCCACGCCGGCAAAAAAAGCCCCGATGACGAAGGCCACGATTTTGTAAACCGTGGTGTTCAATCCGATCGACTCGGCCGCAATCTCGTCGTCGTGGGTGGCGATGAAACCGCGCCCGTAAGTGGAGTGGACCAGACAAACCACGACAAAGATCGTGATCGCGACCCAGGCGAGGACCCAAAAAATATTGGTGTAGTAGGGAATCGCATTCAACCCGAGCGCGCCGCCGACCACGTCGAGGTTTTGAAATATCACCCGGATGATTTCGCCGAAGCCGAGGGTGACCAGGGCGAGGTAGTCGCCTTTGAGTCGGAGCGACGGCACGCCCACGATCAATCCGGCCACTGCGGCTCCGAGGCCGCCGGCGACGAGGGCGCCGAGGAAAAAAGCGTTTTGGGCCCAGGCGCTTGGAGCGTCGCCCAGCCAGCTCGGAGCGAGGTTCAGACTGAGCGCAGCCGAGAGGTAAGCTCCCACCGCCATGAAGCCGGCGTGACCGAGGGAAAACTGGCCGGTGTATCCGTTAACCAGATTCAAACTGACCGCGAGAATGACGTTGATCCCGGCGCCGATCGCGACGTCGAGCACGTAGGGATCAATCGAGTCGGTGAACCGAGTGAGCAGGCCCGCGGCGATCAGCGTGCCGATCAACGCGAGCTGGGGAACGACCTGTTGAGGGCGAGGGGGCATCAGACTTTCTCGATGGTGAAACGACCGAGCAGGCCGGCGGGACGGAAGAGCAGGATCAGGATCAGCACGCTGAACGCGATCGCGTCCTTATAGGTTGAATACTGGCTGCCGCTCACGAAGGTTTCGACCGTGCCGAGGAGAAGGCCGCCCAGGGCCGCGCCGGGAATATTGCCGATCCCGCCGAGCACCGCTGCGACAAAGGCCTTAAGGCCGGGCATGACGCCCATCAAGGGATCAATCGAAGGGTAGTTCACCGCGTAGAGCACGCCGCCGGCGCCGGCGAGCGCGGAGCCCAGGCCGAAAGTGTAGGCGATGATCACGTTGTTGTTCACGCCTACGAGCTGGGCGGCGCGGGGGTTGAGCGAAACCGCGCGCATGGCCATGCCGATCTTGGTCTTCATCACGATCGTCCGCAGCAGCATGAGCAGACCGAAAGCGACCGCGATGACCACCACTTGGTTGCTCGACAGGGTGAGACCGCCGAGGTGGATCTGGCGGACCGGGAAAATCTGAGGAAAAGTGCGAGGCGCGGCGCCGAAATACTTTTGCCCCGAGTATTCAAGGAACAACGACACCCCGATCGCGGTGATCAGGACGTTGAGGGTGGGAGCGTTGCGCAACGGACGGTAGGCCAGCCGCTCGATCGTCATGCCGAGAATGGCGCAGACCACCATGGCGGCGGCGAGGACGACGAGGCCGCCCCAGACGGCGCCTTCGGGCAGATGATTGCCCAGGTAGTAGCCGACGAAAGCGCCGACCATGAACACGTCCGAGTGCGCGAAGTTGATGAAGCGCAGCACCCCGTAGACCATGGTGTAGCCGAGGGCGATTAGGGCATAGATCGCGCCCAGGGAGATTCCGTTGAGCAGTTGCTGAAAAAATTCGATCACGACAACGAAGGCATCCGGCGGCTGGCGAGCGGGTCAGCGGCGCGACTGATCGGCCGACCAGGCGTTACCAGAACAGGTTTTTGCGGCGAAGACCACCGTGGCTCACGGTTCGACGCTTTGGACGAATTTGAATTGGCCGTCCTTGACCGTGACGATCACGGCGGCCTTCGAGGCATTGCGCTGAGCGTCAATTGTAGTTTTGCCGGTGATACCGACAAAATCCTTGGTCGCGGCCAGGGCGTCGCGGACCTTGGCCGGCTGAGTGGTGCCGGCCCGCTTCATCGCGTCGGCCAAGATTTGGGCGGAGTCGTAGCCGAGCGCGGCCATAGCATCGGGCGTCTCACCGTTCCAGCGTTGCTTGAACTTCTCCACGAAAGCGCGGACCTGGGTGGCGCTGTTCTCGGGCGAATAGTGCGTCGAGTAGTAAATTCCTTCGACCGCTTTTCCGCCGATCTCGATCAGCTGCGGGGCTTCCCAGCCGTCGCCGCCGAAGAGCGGAAGGGTCAGGCCGAGATCGCGGGCCTGCTTGGTGATCAAGGCCGCCTCGGTGTAGTAGCCGGGCACAAAAATCGCGTCGACGTCCGCCGCTTTGATCGCGGTCAACTGGGCTTTGAAGTCCTTGTCGCCCTCGGCGTATTTTTGCTCGATCGCGATCGTGCCGCCGTCCGCGGCGTAGTGCTCTTTAAAATACTTGGCCAAACCCACGCTGTAGGCGGCCGAGACGGAGGTGAGGACCGCGACGCGTTTCGATTTCAGGGTGTCGCGCGCGAACTTGGCCATCACAGTCCCCTGGAAAGGATCGATGAAGCAGACCCGGAAAACATAGTTGCCGATCTCCGTCACCTTCGGGTTGGTCGAGGAAGGGGAGATCATGGGAATCTTGGAGGTCTGAGCGACTGGAGCCATTTCCAGCGAGCGGCTGGAGGCGACTTCGCCGAGGAGAGCGACGACCTTGTCGCGTGAAACCAGTTTCTTCGCGGCGGTGGCAGATTCGCCGGTTTTGCTCTGGTTATCCTCCGTCAGGAGCTCGATTTTTTTGCCCAAGACACCGCCGGCCGCATTGATTTCTTCGACCGCCAGGAGCGTGCCTTTGTGCGAGGATTGGCCGAAGGCGGCTTCCTTGCCCGTGAGCGAGGCGACCTCCCCGACGCGGATGGAGTCTTCAGCGCGAGAAAACGCAAACGTCGCGAGAAGGCTGAGAGCGAGGAGCGCGGGCCGACAAAAGCGGAGGGTCATAAGGCAACGAGGAGGTTGTAAGATCAAGGCTGAGGTAAGGAGACAGCCCTTTCGGTTTCAATCAAACTGTAGTGAGCGAAGTAAGCATCACAGCAGAGTTTGTTCCCCGTGCGGTGCTGGTGGTGACGGTTGGGGGGCCGAGGTGAATCTTAAACAGGCCGTGGAGATTTAGCAGAACGGGGAGTTGGCCGTTAGCCGTTGTCGTTGGTTGGTCCACCGCCGTCCACCGCCGTTTTCGTTGGCCTGAGATCAGACATTGCCAAGGAGGCGGGCGGGCTCCTTATAACGGATAAGTTGAATCTGCTGGATCGTTACGTTTTGCGTGAATGGCTGAAAACCCTCGGGCTCGCGATGGGGGCGACGCTTGGTTTGATCGTGATGCAGACGCTTTTCGACGACTTCCGAGAGTTGATCGATCGCGGCGCGTCCTGGGGTGATACGTTGCTCTTCATCGGGGTGAGGATGCCCAGCTTCCTCGCGGTGGTGTTGCCCATTGTCCTGCTGGTTTCGCTTCTCTACGCCCTAGGCCAACTCCATCGGACGAACGAAATTGTGGCGATGCGGGCGGCGGGTTTGAGTCTCTTTCGGATCACGCGCTCGATCTGGATTTCCGGCGTCGTGCTCTGTGGCGTGATGTGGTGGTTGAACGCGAGCGTCGTCCCTTGGTCGGTCGAAACGACGCGGGCGTTGTCCGACCAATTCGAATTTGAATTTCAGGCCAAGACGGCGGCCAATTCGTTGATCGGCGTGACCCGCACCGTCGCCTTCGACAATCAACGCCAAGGGCGAATGTGGCTGATCAACCGTTACAGCCGCTACAATCAGCGGGCTTATGGCGTCACCGTTTCGGAGTTGGATGCGAAACGCCGGGAAAAAACGCGGGTGCAGGCGCGCGAGGCGAAGTTCGATCCGCAACGCAATTGCTGGATTTTTTGGGGCGGGCGCGAGACGTGGATCGATCCGGAAACGCGAGAGATCACACGCACCGTGCCTTTTGACGAGAAAGCTAAGCCGCACTACACCGAGGAGCCGAGCCTGATGCTGATCTTCGATTTGAAGCCGTCGGATCTCTCGTTTTTCGAGCTGCGCCGGATCATCGACTATTTCCGGATCGAGGAGAATCCGAAGCTGACCGCGTATGCGGTTCGCTACTACGGACTGTTGGCAGATACCTTGATGCCGCTGATCATTATCGCGATCGGTATCCCTTTTGCGGTGACAGGGGTGCGGGTCAATCCGGCGGTGGGTGTATCCAAAGCGATCGGACTTTTTCTGATCTACTTCGTTTTCCTCCGCATCTCCACCGTGCTCGGCACGCGCGGTTTGCTCGATCCGATGTTGGCCGCCTGGATCCCCGATTTCGCCATGTCCGCCGTGGGAGCCTGGGTCTTTTTCAAGCGGCGGTGAGAGCGCGAGTGGCTAAAAGGCCGATCGGACGCGTCGTGGGCTGAGCAAGCCTCCGGCTGTTCGGAGGCGGAACGGTGGCGGACGAGTTTATCGGAAGTGACCGTGGACTGAATGCGTCACGGCCGTTCCAGTATTGAAAAACCACCTACATCGCGCCGCGGCGTTACCGCGGGGAGCCTCACCGGCCCGCAGGAGTGCCGCGGACCAGAACGGTGTAGGCATTCAGTTGGCCGTCGGGACTGACGAAAAAGACGTCACGATAGTCATCGGCCGGCACTTCGAATTGATAAAAATAGGGGCTGGAAATTTGGGTGCCCTTCATCCGGAACTCGCAGGCGATTTCCGCGGGAAAGTTACTGTTTCCCACGTTGTGCACGCGGGTCCAAACCCGAACCCGTCCGTCGTTGAGAGGATGGGCTTCCACTTTGATCAGCTGAACATCCGAGGTGTAGGCCTTCGAAAGGGAGGTGCTGATCGGAACCAGCACGAGTCCGGTCCAATCGCGTTCCACCAGCGCTGTGCTGCTTCCGTCCGCGGTGAGGCCGCGGGCCGGAGCATTGTAGGAGCTGGGCGAGCGTTCGACCTTCGGAGCGGGTGCGCCGGGTTCGAGGGACTTCAATGCGCTCGGAAAACTGGTTGTGTCCGTCACCTCGTGCGGAAGGGTTTCGCCGTCGGAGGCGTGCGTGAGTCGCTCGATCAGAGCGGTGGCCTCGGCCGAAAGTTTCGGCTTGGCGAGAGAGGCGTCCGATTTATCCGCCGCTTTCGTTTCTTTCGGCGCCTCGGTTTTGATCGTGGGCTGAGCGATGACGGGAGCCGTGAACTTGGGAGCGGGCGCGGCCGGGGCAGGCGCGACGGCTTTTTTCGGCGTTGGGGCCGCTTCGGGAGCAGTAGCGCATCCTCCGACAAGCAAGAGAGCGCTGATCAAAGCGGTGGCGGCAACGGGAGTGGTCATGGCATCGTCAATAGGTTGAAGGTGTTTAAAAACACCGAATGAGGAGACATCCCTCTTTTCGACACACCGCCGCTGAGAAAAAGTGGAAAATCAGTGGGTGGCCTCCAACGGTGTGAGAAAGTTGTTAAAACGACTGAGGACTATTCCTCACCCGTCTCCCTCGCCCTAGCCGGGGTTTTTCCTGGCATCTCCTTTAATGAGAGAAGAATAACCCGCCCATTCGCTTCCACGCGCCACTGCTGGGCCAAAGAATGATCATCCAGATGGCAATGCAGTTCAGGTAGCTCAAAAAAACCGCGGCGCTCGCCATATCCTTGATCCGTTTGGCCAACGGGTGCCTTTCCGGGCGCAGGTAGTCGATGATCCACTCGATCGCGGAATTTAAGAGCTCCACGATGATGATGAGGAAAAGCGAGCCCACCATCACCGCGGTGGAGACGGCATTGATGGGCAAAATGATCGCCAAGGGAACGAGCAGGATGGCGAAAAGCAGGTCCTCGCGAAACGACGGCTCGTGCTTGGTCGCAGCGACGAAGCCATCGATCGAATAACGGATCGACGCGATGAAGTTTCGAAAGTCTCGACGTTTCACTTCTTCGCGAGATTCCGGGACGGGCGCAGGAGGAGACACGAGCATGGCTTTAGCGAGCGGTTGAGAGGGGCGGAAGCGAAAACTTATTCACGGCGAAAAGTGAAATCAGAGCGGCAATGAACGCCGAGCGCACCGCTGGTTCCAGGCAGCCGACGATCAGTCGACCGAGCCGGTGCCCCGCGCGGGCGGTCCAAAGCTGAAATCCGTATGGTCATTATGAATACCTTCGTACGGCCGGTCCTGCTTGTAGATCTGCAGAATGCGGGCGTGCTCGTAATCCGTGGTGGGAAAAATACGGGCCGGCTCGCCCTTGAGAAAAAGGGCGGTGTAGGCGCGGTGACGGTCCACCAGTCGACGGACAACGAGCATGAACGAAGTAAGATCCGGTTTGAGCGGTTTGCCAGCCGCTTTGCTGTTTCTAGCGACGAAGTTTTTCTCTGCGGATCGAGGTGATCAAAGCCGCTCAGCTCTTCGGCTCGGCGGGAGCGGGGCGGAGGACCAAGGTTTTTTTCTCCGCTTTGCCATGAGCGCGAAGCGTGACGGTCACCGGAATTTCATCGCCGCTCGGGCCTAGGAGTGAGGTCATTCGTTCCGTCTCGGCCGACTCGCCGGCCGGCAAAGTCATTTTTTCCGGAAGCACCGCGAAATTACCGAGGGCGGAATTGCACTCGACCCAGGTGACTTCGAGTGGCTCGGTTCCCTTATTCGTTGCGCGCAGCTGAATCACGATCGGGGGCATCGTGCTCTCGTGTAGGCGAGGCTGGACCGGTTCTCTCGGCCCCTCGTCGTCGCCTCCTTCAGGACGTTGATAACCGCCGCCGCCACCGCCGCCCCACTGGCCGCCTCCGCCGTGGCGTCGACCCTTGCCACCGCCGCCACTGCCATCTCCGCGGCGTCCGAAGCCGCGATAGCCCCGCGAGACGGAGGCTTCGACCAAGAGTTGTCCGCCGGCAAAGGTCTCTTCGCCCGTCATGGCGGGCAGGGGAGGAGCGGCTCGTTCCGGCGAACGTTCATGCCGGTCGGGGGCGCTGCTGCACCCGGTGAGAGATAAGACTGCGATGAAGACAGAAGCCAGGAGGTAGTTTTGCATGCGCTACGGTGTGACGGCTGAAACGAGCGCGAGGTCCATCAATCTCTTCGTCAGTTCAGGACCAATTGTAATTGAAGCTGATGCTGATCCGTTCCTCGGATACACGATTGGCCGCGACTTCGTGTCGGAGCCAACTTTCAAAGAGGATCACATTGCCTGCTTCCGCGGGGTAAGTGACGTACTGCCGGTTTTCCGGCCGAGCCTCTGGCAGCTTGGGCGGCGCGGCCATGAACTTGCTCAGGCGCGGATCCTCGAACTTCAATCCCGGGCATCCTTTCGGGGTGGATACATAATAGGTGCCGCTGATAAAGGAGAGCGGGTGGAGGTGAAGCGAGTGAGCCGTCTGTTCCGGCATGATGTTGACCCAGCAATCGGTCATTCGGATCTCTCGACCCTTGAGGTTCATTTCGAGCGACCGGGTGAAAGCCTTCACGTGGCGGGTGAGTTTTTTCTCCAACTCTCCAAACGATGAGGAGAAATGCTGGAGCTGCGACATCGAGCCGTAGCTGGTGTATCCACCGGGGTAGTTCTTGGCCGACCAAGCCTGTCCGGCTTCGTCGTACTCGCGGAGCTGACGACATTCGGTGGAGAGCTCTTCGTTGAGGCGACGCAGCCCTGTTTTCTGCAGGGGCTCGCAATAGATAAAGGTGGGAAACCAAGCGCGGATCGACATCCCTCACGCATAAAGGCGAGGGCGAAAACGCCAAACTCCAAAACACCAAAAAAGAGCGGGCGTGGCCTGGGCGCTTTAACGTTTGAGATGGGGACCGGCAGATTTTTCCCGCCAAAGCGCAGTTTCACGTCCGAGTGGAAACGCGGTGTGGATCCGATGCACCGCTCCGCTGGAGTGAAGATCGCTCGCCATCAATTCAAAGGAGCTGACGCGAAAGGGCGGTCCTTCGAAGGCGCGGTGCCGGTGCACCCAGGCCGCCAGAGCGCCGCGGTCGCCGCCGGTCACTCGGCCGACCGTGATGTGCGGTTCGAAGGAGCGCAGTTCACCGGTCCAGCCGGCCGCGAGGAGGGCATCGTCGACCCGCTGGCGCAGCTGGAAAAGCCGGGTGTGCGCCTGGCCTAAACCCGCCCAGAGGACGCGGGGATGACCGCGCTCCGGAAACATCCCCACGCCTTCGAGCGGAAGGAGAAAAGGTTCGACCTTGACCGTCTGCAAAGCCGTCACGAGGCGCTGTGATTGGTCTTCCACTACATCGCCGACGAAGCGGAGGGTGAGATGGAGTTGCTCGGGACGGACCCAGCGCACCCCCTCGATCGGCTCCATCAACTCGGACAGCGCCTCCCGGCAAGGCTCAGGGGGTGCGATGCTAACAAACAAGCGATCCGAAAGAGGGGTGAGGGCCATGGCGGGAAGGCGTTTCGGGTGGCGATTGGGCCGCACCGCTCTTAGTCACGACCCAGCGGCGAAGGTTCGTTTACCGGTAGGCGATGGCGAAGAGGCGGTGGAACGGAAATAACACCCGTCCGTCGGTACGAATCGGATACACGGAGGAAATCAGCGAACCGTATTCGGCCAAAAAGTCGTTGCGCTCTTCGTCGGTCGAAAGGGCGTCCAGCCACGGTCGGAGCCCCGTCCCGCGGTACCACTCGACGATTGCCGCCGCGTCCGGCAAGACGTGAATATAATCGGTCGTCCAAAGCTCCACCTGAGCGGCGTGGGCGGAAAGAACGTCGTAATAAAACTCGGGGGTGGCCACCTGCCACTCGCGCGGGGCGACGCGGAAACGCGTCTTCCAGCGATCTGAACCGCCGAGTTCGCGCATCAGCCGATGAGGCGGTGCGTCTTGGTTGGCCGGGACTTGGAAGGCGAGTGCGCCGCCTGGCTTCACCTGACTGAGGAGGTGGGGAAGGACGGTGTCGTGATGCGGGACCCACTGCAGAGAAGCGTTGGCGTAGACCAGATCGTACGGCTCGTTCGAGCGCCATGAAGCAATGTCGCCCGCTTGCCAGCGAAGCTGCGGAAAATCGCGGCACGCGGCGACCAGCATTGACTCCGAGGAATCCAGTCCTTCGACCTGAGCCTGAGGCCAACGCTGCGCCAGGACCGCGGTGCTGTTGCCCGGCCCGCATCCGAGGTCGATCACGCGAGCTGGCGCGGATAATTGGATACGCGCAGCGAGATCGATCGCGGGCTGGGTGCGCTCGCGCGCGAAACGCAGGTATTGGCTGCTGTCCCAGGTGGGCATGGCGTAGGGATAGAAACAATGAATTTGAGGGAGAAGCTCAAACTCGACCCGCGAGGACGAGAGCGGCGTTCGCGGTGCTTTCCTGTTTTGTGGATTGAGAACCAGCCGAGGCTGGGGATATTCAGCTCACCGCTGACCATGGCTTCTCCTTCCTCCCCCAAATTCGAACCCTTCATCTCGCCGTCCGTCGTGATGCGGGAGTTTACCGTCCGCGCGGTTCTGACTGGCGTGGTGCTCGGCGCCATCTTCGGCGCCTCGTCTTTATTCTTGGTTTTAAAGGTCGGGCTGACGGTCAGCGCATCCATTCCGGTCGCGGTCATTGCGCTGACTCTCTTCCGCGGGCTGTCGAAATTCGGTATCCGAGATTCAACTATCCTGGAGAACAACATCACCCAGACGGCCGGCTCGGCGGGCGAGTCCATCGCATTCGGCGTCGGCGTGACCATGCCGGCGATCATGATTTTGGGTTTCGATCTGGAGCTCTCGCGTGTATTGCTGGTGGCAGTACTGGGCGGGCTGCTCGGGATCTTGATGATGATTCCGCTGCGCCGCGCCTTGATCGTGAAGGAGCACGGGACGTTGAAATACCCCGAGGGCACAGCGTGCGCCGCGGTGCTCAAGGCCGGCGCTAATCCGGAAGATCGGGCCGCCGCGTCGCCTAGCGCCAAGGAAGAAATGCGGGTGGCGGCCGCGGCCGGTTTGGGCGCCTCGCCCGGCGCGAAAGTCATCTTCACCGGCTTCGGTCTCGGCCTGTTCTACAAAGCGGTGAACATCGCGTTTCACGGCTGGAAAGACATACCGGAAAAAATCTTCGGCGCGCCCCTCAAGGCCGGCTCGATCAGTATGGAGATTTCACCGGAGTTGTTGGGTGTTGGATACATCATCGGCCCGCGGATCGCGGCCACCATGGCCGCTGGCGGCGTTATGGCTTATTTGCTTTTGATTCCGTTGATCAAATTTTTTGGCGAAAGCATTCCGGGCGCGCTCGCTCCCGGCACGATTCCCATCTCGGAGATGAGTCCACACCAGATTCGCAGCGCCTATATTTTGTACATCGGCGCGGGCGCGGTCGCGACCGGTGGAATCATCAGCCTGTTCCGCGCGTTGCCCACGATCATTCACGGGATCAAAATGAGTTTTCACGACATCGGGCTCGGTCGCAGCGATCTCCCGGCGACCGCCTCGGCCGATGTGCCCCGGACCGAGCGCGATTTGTCGATGAAGTTTGTCGGCATCGGTCTGGTCGTGCTGATCGCCGCCATCGTCCTCGCGCCGTCGCTCAACATGAATCTCTTGGGTGGGCTCTTGATCGTGATCTTTGGGTTTTTGTTCGTGGCCGTGTCGTCGCGGATCACCGGCGAAGTGGGCTCCACCTCAAATCCGATTTCGGGCATGACGGTGGCCACGCTGTTGCTCACCTGCCTCGTCTTCCTCCTCGTGGGCTGGACCGGCGGAACTTATTACGTCACCGCGCTCTCGATTGGAGCGATCGTCTGTATCGCCTCCTCCAATGGCGGAAGCACGTCGCAGGATCTAAAAACTGGATACCTCCTCGGCGGAACGCCGAAGTACATGCAGTACGCGATTCTCGCCGGAGCGTTTGCCTCGGCCGTGGTGCTCGGCCCGATTCTGCTCGTCCTGAACAATTCCGCGTCGGTCTACGTTCCCATCAGCCAGGTGGCGCCGGGAGGCTTGACCACCGATGTGACGAAATTGACCAAACAGGAAAGCATCACCGGCCCGCAGGCGGCGGAGGACGGGAAAACCTATTCGGTCTGGCACAAGACGGATACCGAGGGCGGACCGGCCGGAAAATACCTGGTCGACGCGAGTGGCCACGCGGTCTGGCTGGTCGATCCTGGTATCAACGGAGCAATTACAAAACGCCCGGATGGCTCGACCGTGAGGAAATTCGAGGCCCCGAAAGCAGTCCTGGTTTCCTATATCATCAAAGGGATTCTCGACCGAAAACTTCCCTGGGGCCTGGTCCTGCTCGGCGTGACCATCGCGCTCACCTTGGAATTATGCGGGGTCCCCTCGCTCGTCTTCGCGGTCGGCGTTTACCTGCCCATTTCCTCCTCCACGCCGCTGCTGGTCGGCGGCATCATCCGCTGGCTGGCTGATCGATATTGGAGGGTCCAGCCGAGCCGCGCCCACCTCAACGAAGACGAACTGGTGGCTGAGAGCGACAAGAGCCCGGGCGTGCTTTTGGCCTCGGGCTACATCGCGGGCGGGGCGATCGCGGGCATCGTGATTGCGATCGTTCAAGGAGCGGCGACGACGTTTGACAACTCGGTCCAGACCTGGGCCGAAGCCCACAACCCGTTCATCGCCGGCGCAAATTCAGATCTGTATTCACTCTTGCCCTTCGTTCTCCTGACCGGGTTTCTTTATTTGGTCGCGCGGGAGAAACTGCTCAAGCCGGTGCGGGCGGGCGCGAAATAGAGCGAGCCAAACCTCTTCAATCGCCGCTCAGGAAGACACGCTTCCAGAGCTGAATTTCAGCGCAGGAAGCGTGATTTTGCGGGCCGGTAGACCGTTCCCGACGCTCACGGGCGACCGCGGCTTTCCTCCCTTGGAAGGAGATTGAGTTGTTCTTTCGCCGCCGAGCTCACAGGGTGTGGGATGCAGAAACGTCTGTTTTCCGAACTGGGACTGTCCCCCGAAATTCTCAAAGCCGTTGATAAAATGGGTTTCGAGGAAGCCTCGCCAATCCAATCCGCGGCGCTTCCGCCCGCGCTCGCGGGAAAAGACGTGATCGGACAGTCCTCGACCGGGTCCGGAAAAACAGCCGCCTTCGCCATTCCCGCGATCGAGCGGATCGACCCACACCTTCGCGCTATTCAAGTGTTGATCCTCTGCCCGACCCGCGAACTCGCGGTCCAGGTCGCGGAAGAGGTGGCGAAACTCGCGGTATTCAAACGCGGAGTACATTCGGTGCCGATCTTTGGCGGACAATCTTATGAGCGCCAGTTTCGCGCCCTGGCGGCTGGGGTGCAAATCGTGATCGGCACGCCTGGGCGGGTGATGGATCACATGGAGCGAGGCACGCTCAAACTGGATAAGTTGAGCATCGTGATATTGGACGAGGCGGATCGGATGCTGGACATGGGCTTCCGCGAGGACATCGAGCGGATCCTCAGCCAGATGCCGAAAGAGAAGCAGACGCTCTTTTTCTCCGCGACCATGCCGCGCGCGATTCAGCAGCTGATTAAAGATTACACCCACAATCCCGAGTGGGTGAAAATCGAGGAGCATGCTCAGACCACGCCGAAGGTGGAGCAGGTCTATTTCGAGGTGGAGCGCCGGTCGAAAATCGAGGTGCTGACCCGCCTAATCGATCTCCACGATTTCCGCTACGGTATCATTTTTTGCAGCACGAAGATCATGGTCGACGAGCTGACCGAGCACATGCATGCGCGCGGCTACAACGTCGATCGGCTTCACGGCGACATCAGTCAAATGCAGCGGACGCGGGTGATGGAGAAATTCCGCGACCGCAAATTCGAGTTCCTCATCGCGACCGACGTCGCGGCGCGCGGTCTGGACGTCGACGATCTGGAGGTTGTATTCAACTTCGACTTACCGAACGATGCGGAGGACTACACCCACCGGATCGGCCGCACCGGCCGCGCGGGCAAGTCGGGCAAGGCATTCACGTTCGTGGCCGGCCGCGAGATTTACAAGCTCCAGAGCATGGTGCGTTTCGCGAAGCTGAAGATCCGCCGCGAAAACGTTCCTTCCCTCGATCAAGTGGAGGAGGCGCGGGTCAATGTATTCTTTGAAAAACTACGCGGTTTGCTCGAGTCGGGAGAATTCCAGAAGCAGGACCAACTGATCGACCGCCTGATGGAGCAGGGCTACACCTCGACCGACATCGCCTCGGCATTGATTCACCTGCTCAACGGCGGATCCATCGTGCCCACGCCAGCGGCCGCGCCGGCGGCCGCCCCCCGTTCGATTCCAGCCGCGCCACCTGCGTCCGCGCGTGAACGCGAGCCGCAGCGCAATGCGCCGCCAGCGCCGGTTCGCGCCGCTCAAAAGCCGCACGCGGCGGCGGCAGAACGGCCAGCCCCCGCCCGAGAAACCGACGAAGGAGAGAATTCTTCGGGTGGACGTCGCGAAAAATATCCACGTCCGACGCGCACCGGCCGCGAACCCAACATGACCACCCTGTTCATGAGCGTGGGCCGAAAGCAACTGGTCACCCCGGCCGACGTGGTCGGAAAAATCGCCGGCGTGACGCGGCTCCCGGCAGAGATTGTGGGCGCGATCGATATTCACCAACGGCACCTCCTGGTCGACGTGGTGAGCGAACATGCCGGCTTGGTGGTAGAGAAACTCAACGGCATCCGGGTTAAAGGCGAACCGCTTCAAGTCGCGCTGGCCTCGACCAAAACGCTGCCTGCAGATTAAACGGTTTTGATCGAGTCCCTCGCCTCAAAAAGCGAGGGCGCGCCTGGCGGCCATCGACCCCTGCAAGGCTTTAGCCGCCGTTCAATTCCGACGAATGAGCCTGCGTCGCATAAGAGCTGGAGGCGATGATGGGCATCGGCGGACGTGAGTCGGCCGAAAGGGGACGGCGAACGTGCGACTTAACCCGGGTCCGGATCCAGGACATAAGCAGTCCGGAGAACCGGCCAAACCCCAGCCGTCCGGAGATGAAGACCGAGCCGACGCGCAGCCAGTCGCTGCCGAAGAGCAAGCGAGGTCCAATGGCGCGCCAAAACTGATGCCAGCCGCGAGCGGACCTCGGGATGAAGTCGAAGTCCGGAAACTGCTTCCGGATCCGCTCACGCGCTTGGCAGAGCGCGCGCCAGTAGTTGCCGTATAAATACTGCCGTACCCGCCACGGCATGACACCGTACTCGAGTTGTCCCGACTGGAACCACCACGTGCCCTTGGTGGGACGGAAGCGGGCAAAATGGTAAAGTTCGATCGGTTGGCCATCGACCAAGAGGCGGTTGCCCTGGTTTTCGTAGCGGTATTGCGACCAATTCCAGGGGGCCAGATTGACTCCGGGGTGTTTTAGGATGTGAAGAGCGGAACCAAACAGCGTGGGCCATTCGTCGAGGTATTTCTGATCGGCGTATTTACCGTCCTCCATCCGATCGTAACACCATTCCAAGCAGCGGTCCCGCCACCAATCCAGGCAAGCGCGCCCCATCGCGTCGTTCCGAAAAGCGAGCAGGCCCACATTGAAGAGCCCGAAACGTTGGTGGTGGGCGAGGTGAGGCGGATGGCGATGTTCGGTCACCAGAATACTGGCGTGCTCCATCTCCTCCAAAACCGCCGCGGGCGAGGAGAACCAGAACATGTCCGCATCCACATAAGTGATACGGGAGATCGTCGGCTGGGACTGCAGCAAGTAGCGCGGCCAGCAGGGCGAAAGGGTGAAATAATACTCGACCGGTTTGCGCTCGGCTTTGACCGCGCGAAGCCCTTCGTCGGCCTCTTCCAACTCAGGCAACCCCACGACCTTGATCTGCGGATCTTGGAGATCGCGGAGGTAGGCGGTGGTGAACTCATCCAAGGCCAGGACCCACAAAACACTCTCAGGATCGTGACGCTGCAACGATCCCGCCAAGGCCATCCCCTGAATCAAGAAGGAGCGGTCAAAGTATGTGCAATAGTGGTTCACGCACGAGGGGATCGGGACCGAGAAAGCGGCCGGCGTTGATCCAAGCGGACTGAAATTTGCAGAAGCGGTTCCGCGGGTCTTTCAAGTTAGGGGTAAGCCGCAGCGGCCGTTCGGGTAAAAGTATTAGGTCCTCCGCTGAAAGAAGAAGAGCTGGTTGCTCACCGCTTCTCCGTCGAGCTCCCAAACTTCGGTGTCGGGTATTCTCCAACGCAGTACATAGTCTCGCTCGATCAACGAAAGCACGCGCGCACGAGAGAGGAACCAGGCCGGGTAAGAGGCGCGATAGATCTCTTCCGGGATGTGCTGAACGGTGAGGCGGTGGCGGGGGTGGTCGCGCAAAGGAGTTCGGTCGAGAATGAGGTAGGGAAGGTTCCACGCTCTCAACTTCTCTAGGAACTCCTCGGGCTGGTCCAAATAATGGAGGACAGAGGAGAGCAGAAGAACGTCCGGCCGCTCCGAAGCGAGCATGTCTTCGATTTTATACTCGAAGCGGAGTTCGTCGTTTTGAAAATCTTTTCGGCCCACGGTGACGTGCTCGGTTTGTTCGACCACGTGCCAGCGCACGCGGATTTCTGGGGCAAGAAAGGGGCGGCACCAGAAATAGGTCGAACCGAGTGAACCGCCAAAATCGAGCACCCGAATTTCCGGCACGCCTTTGACGGCGGCGATGCGCGTGAGGCAAGCGAGCAACGGCCACGGCATTTCCTCTGAGTCGGAAACCATCGCGTCGCGCTCCCACCGGCTTTCACCTCGTTTGACCTTGAGGAGGGCTTCGCGCGTCTTGGCGAGAATGGCGGGCGCATCATAACCTTCGGAGGCACGTCTCGCGTCTTCGTAGGAGGCGTAATCTCCTTCGAAGCGGATGTGAGTGTAGTGACCACCCAGGGCGCGCACCAGCCCCGGCAGCTTGCGTTTGCCGAAATTCCAAAAGAGCGGCGGCATGAGGCCGCGAACCAGTTGAGCGTAGGACGACATGGGCAGCGCGACAGCTAGAATGATCGCATGATCCTTAGCCTTCCGCTTCAGTGCAAAGCGGTTCTTTCGCGGCTTTGCATGCGAAAGAACAAGCCGCGATCAAGGAGGTGAAAAGCAGTGTGCTTGGATTTAAACTACGAACGGATCAGCGCCGCGCGTAGAATTTTTGCTCCCACTGCTTTTGATTTTGGTCCGCTTCCCGGATGAACGGAGTGAAGACGGCCAAGGAGAGCACCAGTTTGTTGAGCCAGGAGAAGGGCCAGCGAATGGGCCGCTCGAAATCGATGAAAAGCACCACGCGAACGCCGTCGGTGTCATTCCAAACTTCGTGGTTGAATGAATCGTCGAAGACCACGGACTTGCCCTCTTCCCAAACGAGGTACTGCTGATCCACTCTGATCTTACAATTTTGGCGGGGTTCGGGGACGAGTAGGCCGAGGTGAAGCCGGAGCACCCCGTTATAAGGTCCGCGGTGCGCTGGGATATGTTTACGCGGCGAGAGAATGGAGAAGAACGCGGTTTTTAGTCCGGGAATCTTTCTGATGATCTCGGCCGTGGCGGGGCAGCGCTTCAGGTTTTCCTCTGAAGTGCGGCCGTAGCCCATGAACATAAACGTCTTCCACTGGTTATCCCGCTGAATGGTTTTTACGTCGGTGGAGATGTCTTGGAAATTGGGCAACTCCTCGCGCCGCTGGAGCACCACATCGAGTTCTTTGCGAATCGTTTTCCACTCTTTGTCGAGCTCGCTGACCCAGGGAAATTGCGTCGGGTCATAGACCGGAGGATTGCCATGAATGGCGTGGGCGATGTTGCGCCGTTCCACCCAGTCCACGAAGCCCACGAGCAAACGGGCCGTGAGGGTCTTAGGCGGAGGCGGCGGAATAAACGCCTGAATAGGGGTCTGAGAAGGGCTTACGGTCGTTGGGTCCATGTTACTAACAGGTGTCAGCGATTTTTTTCCCGTCAAACCCGCAGCTGACCGGAGCCAAAAAACGCTCTGGGTTAGCTACGATTAAGGGGCAAAAGGCCACATAAAATAACCTCCGTCGCACGCTTCCTTAATACAATGTAGATGCACAAATGTGCGGAATTTCCCCAACTGGGGTTGGTATGAGGAGGAGCGAGGTATAACTGTCTGCTACTAGTTGAAACTATGTTTATTTTTTATAAACCATTTGTTACTAGTACGTTTCGAGAGTTTTTAGGGTTTTTGGGTTAAGAAATAGCAACGAAGTGTGCCATAAGTTGCCCGTTAATACTCCGCCTCCGCCGCTGCTGGCTTGGGTAAAAAGACCTAGCTGGTAAGCTGGCTCGCATGTTCGATCTTCATCCTTTGACGGACGAATCGCTCCGGGAAGCGCAAGCTCTGGCGGCGAAACTATTCCCCTGGGAAAATGAACATCAGGACGCGTTGGCCGCCGCGGTGGCCGGTCCGGACGCCGCTGGTTTTTTGGCCGCTCGTGGACTCAAGAGTGTCCGCGTCTGGTGCGTGATGGAGGAAGGACGGGTCGTGGGACTCGCCAGCCTTTATGACTACCGGGTCGCGCCCGACGAAGTGTGGCTGGCTTGGTTTGGACTCGCCCCCGAGGTGCGGGGCCAAGGGCTCGGCAGCAAATTTCTCGATCGCATCATTGCGGTCGCTCGGCGCGAAGAAAAAAGTGTGCTGCGGCTTTGGACCACGATCGAGGACGAATACGCCACGGCGCTGCAGCTCTACGCGCGCCGGGGATTTCGTCCGGAAATCCAACCCGCGCTCCCCGGAGAACACTGGCAGACGGTCGTGCTTTCGCTCGCGCTAAAGGGCGGCCTCTCGCGTCCCTGGCGCGGCGGAATGAACGGTATGCACCTCTGCGGACGCGTTGTTCCGGCCGCAGCGTAGGCCGGACGTTCTTCACGCGAGCCCGGTTCTAGGCGTCAGCGAACGCAGACGCCCGATCCGAGTTTCAGGTCCACGGCGACACCGACAGAGACGAGGAATTTCTCAATGGCGGGAGAATAACGCGCCCGCGCCCCGAGGGCCGAAAGGGCGAAACGTGTAGTTTAAAATCAACTACACCGCGCCTGCACCGGCCCAGTCCACAAAGGCGCCAGCGCCGATGCTGACTTCTTCCTCGCGCTTCTCGTCCTCGGAAAGTTCTTCCACGGGAGCGAAACGCTCCGAGGAAAATCCCAGTTCCTGCTGGCCCGCGTGAAAAGGATCTGGCGGATTCTCCAGCTCTTCGAGGAGTAAGCCCACAGTGGCGGAGTCCCCGCCCTTCACGATTTTCTCGCGGCCGAGAAACATCTCGCGAATGGTGTACGGTTCTCCTTTGACGGGAAGCTGAGTATACAGCGCGCGTACGAACTCGGAGAACGAGTCGTTGATGCAGACGACTTTTTGTCCTTTGACCATGCCGCTACTTTGCCTGAAACGAACGCGGTTGGCAATCGCGCACCTGCCCGATGAGCGCCTCAGGCAATCTACGGACTTCCAAACTCAGGGGTCAGAGCGGCGGGTTTGTAGGGTGGACTTGCGCCTGCCGCACGGTTGCCGCAGAAGAAAAATCAACGGCGCAGTGGGTGAGCCAAATCGGAATTGAGCACCTCGCGCAGCGTGGTTCGGAGGCGAACGCGAGTGACGATGCCCTGGTCCACTCCGCGGCCTTCTTCTTTCACGCATTTATAAGCCAACTCAATCTGCCATTTTCCTGGGAGTTTCCAGGACTTCGAACGTTTTAACGGGACGTCCCAAATCATGCCGAGGGTGGCGCCGTGCGAGAGACGGTAGCCGTCGACTTCCTGGAGATGCCGAAACTCATATTCGCCAAACCAACCGTACACTCCCGGTTTATAGAGGAGACCGGGCGCGACTTCAGCCACGTGCTGTCGATTGAAAGTCGGAGGTGGGGCCTTGCGGCCTGGGGTGTTGACCGATCGGTCGTAACTGAGGCTGCTGAAGAGTTTGGTGTGGGGCCACGACAGGCGGCGAGAGGCGGTTAAAAAAGGCCGCACGTGGATGTAGCCTTCGTTCAAATCGAGCGGCGGTTTTCCCACCGGAGTGCGGGTCTCGATGCCGTAGGTGGCCTGATCGAAGTAACCCAATCCTTCTTCTAAGTCACGCCGTGCACCCAGGGTGACTTCTCCTAATCCCCAGCGATGATCGTAGCCGTTGTTGAAGGGACTAGGACTGAAGGGCGTCAGGCCGGCGAAAAGTTCGACTTGGTCGGACACGCCATAGCGCAGCTCAAAGGGATACCGAATGAATTCGCGGTTGCGGAAATCGCTAAACTTCGGGGAAAAATCGAGGACTGTGTTATACTTGCGGAGGGTTCCCGGCAGCACGGTGTCGAAAAACTCGGTCACGTCGTCCCTCATGCGGTCGAAGAGAGAACCGCCGACGTCCGCCCGCAGTGGCGCGACGGAGGTCAGCGCGAAAAAGGCGGCAAGAGCCAAAAAGGTGAGCCAAGACGAAACTCGTCGACAGCGGGCATGCATAAAACGCCTCTTCATGAGTAGGGGGTAAGGAAGGAGGCCTGATCAAACAATACAGATGTGAGCACGATGGCGAGCGCGGCATTAACCGAGCCTAGCCTTCATCGGCTCGGAGCTCGGTAATTTTAGCTCTCCTAGCGACTTTCGCTCACTGCGACTGTTCCCCGGATGCGGGGTTAAGGGCCGTCCGCTGTTCTGTATCGGATAAATCCCGACAGGGAACACGCTTCCGAGCCGTCCCTGTCGTGTCATGACTGCACCATTACACTTCGTCCCCGAGAGAATGCGCGAGCAGATTTTCCAGGTACTCCTGACGGCCCGACCTCAGTTGCGGTTCACCGAGCTGGGTGAGGACGAGTTTCTCCAGCTCCTTGAATCCGATTTTTCGCTTTTCGATCTCTTTTCCATACCCGCTATCATAGCTCGAGTAACGCTCGGCGACGAAGGAGGAGAACTTTCCTTCCGCGCGGATTCGGCGGGCGAGTTTGAAAGCGAGAGCATAGGCATCCATCCCGCCGATATGCGCGTGGAACAAGTCCTCCGGGTCGGTGGAGGTGCGGCGCAATTTTGCGTCGAAGTTAAATCCACCGCGGCCGAGCCCGCCGGCGTTCTGGATCGAAATCATTGCGAGGGTCAGCTCTTTCACGTCGGTGTTGAACTGGTCGGTGTCCCAGCCCACCAGCAGGTCCCCGGTGTTGGCATCGATTGAACCGAGCATGCCCGCTGCTGCGGCAACCTCGATCTCGTGTTGGAAGGTGTGTCCGGCGAGGGTGGCGTGGTTGGTCTCGATGTTAAACTTGAAATGCTTGTGTAGCCCGTAAGTACGAAGAAAACCAATACAGGTGGCGCAGTCGAAATCGTATTGATGTTTCGTCGGTTCCTTCGGCTTGGGCTCGATCAGGAACTGGCCGGTGAAGCCAATTTCCTTCGCGTAGTCCACCGCCATCTGGAGGAAGGTGGCGAGGTGGTCCTGCTCGCGTTTGAGATTGGTGTTGAGCAAGGTATCATAACCTTCACGACCGCCCCAGAACACGTAGCTCTCGCCTCCGAGTTCCTGCGTGACCTCGAGCGCTTTTTTCACCTGGGCCGCGGCGTAAGCGAAGACATGGGCGTCCGGGTTGGTGGAAGCGCCGCACATGTAGCGGGGATTGCTGAACAGATTGGCCGTGCCCCAGAGGAGGCGAATGTCGGTCGACTTCTGAAGTTCGCGCGCGTGCGCGACCAACGCGTCGAGGTGCTTGTTCGACTCGGCGAGGGACCGGCCTTCCGGCGCGATATCGCGGTCATGGAAACACCAGAACGGCGCCTGGATCTTGGTGAAAAATTCGAACGCCGCGTCCATGCGCGTTTTCGCCACGGAAATCGCGTCCTTGCCGGTTTCCCAGGGGCGCTGAATCGTGCCGGGGCCGAACGGATCGGAGCCGGTTCCGCGAAACGCGTGCCAATAGGCGATGGAAAAACGGAGGTGTTCCTTCAGCGTTCGGCCGTCGATGACTTCGTCCGGATTATAGTGTTTGAAGGAAAGCGGATTTTGGCTTTTTGCGCCTTCAAAAGGGATCGTCCCGAGGGCGGGGAAATGGGATTTATTTTTTTTCATGGGTTTGAAAGAGGAGCTCACAAGGGAGGCGGTGGCGCGCAGGTGCGGCCCGGCTCGAGGGCGGTCTCGACCAGGATTTTGCTGCGAGGAGATCGTGGATACAGCAGTCGGGTGAAGAGCTGGGCCACCGCCGCCTCGCCGAGGTGTTCGTTGGGCACGCGCAGCGTCATCAAGGGGGGCAGGCCAGGCGGCGGCTCGTTGCCGTCGAAGCCCGTGACCGAACAATCGCGGGGCACGTCGACTCCGTGCGCGCGCAGGTCGCTGATCAGTTGATACGCCTGGTGATCGGCCGCACAGACCCACGCGGTCACGCGATCGCGGTGCACCAGAGTCTTGACGCTGGCGGCAAGCGCCTGATGCGTCGCCAGCGGTTTTTGGTGGCCGCCGACGTTAAGGATCCAGCGCGGATCGAGGGAAAGGCCTCGCTCGTACATCGCTTCGGCGAACGCACCGAAACGTCGCGCCGCCCAAAGACCGCCAACCGGGTAATGCCAGGAGGCAAAGCCGATCTTGCGATGACCGGCCCCGGCCAAGCGCTCGACCAGCCACCGTACGGTCTGGTGGTCTGTATCTACCGTGTCGATACACACGTCCTGATATTCCGTCAGGACGGACACGACGGAAATTTTCTGACTGAGCGCTTTGACTAGGGAAGAGGGAAAAGGATAGATCAGGAGCGCGCCCCGCCAGTGGCCTTGTCGGATCAATCTGAATACCTGCCGTTCGGCTGCTTCGGCGGTGAATTCGGCCGGATCAAGAGAGACCACGTCGACCGAGGCATGTTCGATCGCCGCTCGGTGTTGAATGCCGCGCAGCAGGGTAGGGAAGGTCGCGCGGTCCGCGCTGACCAAGGGCGCGCCGATCACCACGCCGATGGTGATCGGCTTCGCTTCCTTGGAGCGTCGAACCGCTCGGGTGGGGGCGCTGCGGTAACCGAGCTCCGCCGCCAGACTTTGCACGCGGGCGCGGGTCTCTCGGCTGATTGCCGGGTGATTCGAAAGGCTGCGTGAAACCGTGGTGTGGGAGAGCTTCAGCTTCTTCGCGAGAAGGTGCTGGTTCACGGTCGGCATAGGGGAGCCAGCAGCCTAGATCAGGAGCCCGAGGGGACAAGCACAAAGCTGTGCACTTAATGCCATGGTTTAGATCAAATCGGTGCCTGTCTAGGGTAAACTACGAGGTGAAACCGTGGGTTAACCGGCGCACAATTGTGTGCACATTACATAAGAGACTGCCTTGGACTCGCATGCTCGCATCCATACGGTCAGGGAATGGCAGAGGAGCTTGATTGCGGGCCGACTCGTGACGGGGTTGGAGGAAAACGCATCCCGCTTTCCGAAAAAAAACGCCGCCTGAGTTTCAGGCGGCGCATAGTCTGTCAGTCTCGGCGTTCGGTTATTTTTTCGCCGGTCGGATGATCACGCGAAACGCGCCTCCGGGCGCGAGGTGCTCGCGCGCGAGCTGGTCGAGATCGGCTTTGGAGATCGCCTGATTGTCGGTTTCGCGATCGCGGCACCAGTCGAGGTGACGCGGCAGCTCCTGGGCGGATTGCAGGACGGACTCGAGCCAGTAGGAGTTGGTCCGCACGGATTCGCGCAGCGCGGTCAGGATCGGTTTTTTGGCGCGTTCCAGTTCCTCGTCAGTCACGCCTTTTTCCGCGAGGTCCGCTCCGATCCGAAGGACGGCGTCCATGATCATTTGGGTTTTTGCCGGATCGACTTCGACCATGCCCACGTACCAGCCATAGCCCTTAAAGATCTCGTCTGCCGAGTGGTAGGCGGAAGGAGAGTAGGCGTCCCCTAGTTTTTGACGGATCTCCACGCGTAACCGGTCCGCAAATACATCGGAGAGAAGGCGGGCGCGGCGCTCGCGATGCGCGTCGCTTGCGTCGGTGCTCGGCCAGAACAATGCCACCAATCCGTGGGGAATTTCGGTTTCGACCGTGAACTCGCGGGTGAAGGGCTCCTTCGGCCGATGGACCACGCGCTCCGCTTCCATCCGGGGCTTGGGGCCGCGTTTGGGCAATGCGCCCAAGGTTTTTTGCACTGCTTCCACGACGCTCGCGGGGTCGATGTCGCCCACCACCGCCACTTCCATCGCCCCGTCCTGGAACTGCGGTTGTATCCAGTCACGCACTTCGTCGAGGGTGCGGGCGAAGAGGTCGGACTTAGGAACCAATCCGAAGCGAGGATCGCCGGACGCGAGATCGCGGGTCACCTGCAGCTCAAGAGGACCGTCGGGGGTGTGTTCAAGCCGCTGATACAGCGGTTCGAAACTCTTGTGCGCCGTCTCCAGTGACTCCGGCCGATAGGCGGCGTCGACCAGGTAGGCGGAGAGCAGTTGAAGTTGAAAAACCAGATCGTCGCGATTGGTCACGCCGCTCAGGACCAAGGCGTCGCTGCCGGCCTGAAATCCGAGTCCTACGGTTTTGCCGGCTGCGAGGCGGATCAGGTCGTCGATCGTGTGCTTTCCTATTCCGCCGCGAATGAAGGTCTCGTTGGCCAGGGTCGCGAGGCCTGGTTTGTCTTTTGGCAGACTCAGCTCGCCTGTTCCGATTCGGATGTGGACGTAGATCCGGTTGGCCTCGAAATCGGTTTTTTTCAGGTTCAGCCGTACTCCGTTCGAGAGGGTGAGGAGATCGAGGTCGAGATCGTCGACGTGCTTTTTTTCCACCACTTTTGCCGGCGCGCCGAAATCGGTGTAGGCAAAGGCCGAATTGTCGGTCCGGGGCGGCGGTGCCACCGGTGCGGTCGCGGCGGCGCGATAGACCGCGAGGATCTGCTCTTCTGGTTTCGCGGGCGCTGGGTCCGCCTTGGCTTCCTTTGCCGTCTCGGGCGCAGGCGGCTCGATCTTGGCGTTACCCACCACAGCGACATAGCGACCGGTGGACGCGGGGAAGGCTTCGCGCAGGGCAGCTTTGCATTCCTCAACCGTCACTTTTTCCAAGGCCGGTTTGAAAAGGTCCAATTCGTCCTGAGGAGAGGTGAAAACGTAGTCATCGATCAAGCTGTCCACCAAGTGATCGGCCAGAGCCTGCGAGCGACGAGTGGGGTCGGCTTTGACCGATTCCTCGAGATCGTGGCGCAGGTTCGAAACCGCTTCGGTCAATTCCGCGGGGGCGAAGCCGTGTTCGAGGGCGCGGCGTAGTTCTGTTTCCCCTACGGTGAGAGCGGCAGACCATTGCTCCGGTTTGCAGGTCAGCTGAAAACCCGCGAGGCGGTAGAAGTCGAGGACCTCCTCGATCCCCGCGCCGCCTTGAATGAAAGGCGCGTCGGCCCGACGAGCCAGGATCGCGAACCGACGATTCAACATCGAGAGCGCCAGATCGCGCGGGAGATACTTGAGGCGGTGCTCGCGTGTATCCATTTCGTGGCTATACGGTGCGACGCTGTAGGCCATGACCTGGGTTTCCGCGCCTTCGGCTTCGTGGCGATAGAGGACCCGGTCCTTCTTGAGTGCTTGGATCTCGCCGAGAGACGGATCGTGCGGCTCGGGGGTGGCGCTCTTCAACTCGGCGAAGCTGGATTTGATCTCGGCTTCGACCGAGGCCGGGTCGAAATCACCCACCGCGACGATCGCCATCCGTTCGGGCCGGTACCAGGTGTCGTAATACGCGCGCAGCCGATCGGCTCCAGTTTGGGTGATCACTTCGGTGGTTCCGATCGGTTCCCGTTTTGGGATCAAGGTATTGCCGAGGAAAAATTCCTCCAGGGCGACGTCGCGGCGGTATTCGACCGAGTCGCGGTCGCGTTTTTCGCTGAGAATGACTCCGCGTTCCCGATCGACTTCCTTCGGCAAGATCAATTCACCGCGTGCGTAATCGGTGAATACACGGCAGGCTTCGGTCAGGGTCTTCGCTTCAGTGTTGGGCAACTCGAGCAGATAGAGGGTGCGGCTGAAGGTGGTGTTTGCGTTCGTATCGCCGCCGAAATTCATCCCCATGCGTTGGAAAAACTCGATCAGCGTGCCCGGCGGATAATGGGTCGAGCCGTTGAACGCCATGTGTTCGACGAAGTGGGCCAGGCCTTGTTGCTCATCCGTTTCCTGCGCGGACCCACTAAGCACGAGAAGACGGAAGCTGGCTCGCTGACGCGGCTCGTGATTGGCGAGAATGGCGTAGTGCAGGCCGTTGGGCAGTTGTCCGAAATGAACTCGCGCGTCGGGTCGCAAATCGCTGGCTTCCTGCGCGAATCGCGGTCGGGTGGGAAGCTCGGCCGAAGCCGGCCGAAAGGAGACGAGGAGAAGACCCAAAACGAGGAGAAATGAAATTCGCATCATCGCCGCACACCTTGGGTGAAAGTCGGAAGATTGCACTTCAAACCTGGACGAGCGACCGCATGTCACTAACGCTGCGAGTTCCGGTCGATATCTCGCATCACCCGACCGCATCCGATGCTCTGGCTCTATCGCGTTCTCTTTCTCCCTGCGTTGATTTTCGCCGCTCCCTACTACCTGCTGAGGATGAGACGGCGCGGGGGCTACCGCCGGCATTTCAAACAACGCCTCGGAGCGGTGCAGTCGTTGCCGACGAAAAATCCGCAGGTAAGGAGAATTTGGTTACAAGCGGTCAGCGTGGGAGAAATGCTCGCGATTGGCCCCTTGCTTGAAGCGTTCAAGGGTGATCCAGAAGTGGAGTTCTACCTCACGACCACAACCAGCACCGGCTTCAAACTGGCTCGCGAGCGGTATCAGGAGCACACGACCGGGATTGGTTATTTTCCGATCGATTGGTGGTGGTTTTCCGCGCGCGCCTGGCGGGTCATTCAGCCCGACCTGGTGATTTTGACCGAGGGAGAACGCTGGCCCGAGCATGTTCACCAAGCGGTCCGCCGCGGTGTACCTGTGGTCAGTGTGAATTCTCGCTTGTCGGACCGCAGTTACCGCCGGATGAAGCGATGGAAATGGGCGATGAAGTCAATGCTCGGGGGTATCACGCGTATCCTCGCTTGCTCGGAGCACGACGCGGAACGTTTTCGCGAGCTGGGGTTCGAGCGTTCCAAGGTTCAGGTCACGGGCAACATCAAGCTGGACCTCACCCTGCCGTTGATTTCTGAGACGGAGCGAAAAACTTTGCGCGCCCAGCTTGGGTTGGGTGAGGAGCCCATCCTTCTCGGTTCCTCAACCTGGCCCGGAGAAGAAGCCGTAATGGTCCAGACACTACGTCGGCTTCGCGAGGAGGGGATAAACTGCCGCCTGCTTCTGGTCCCACGCCACGCGGAAAGGCGAAAAGAGATCGAGGGATTGCTGCGCGACAGCGGAATGAGTTTTCATCTTCGGACTCGGGGCAACGCTCCCGGACTGGTCGACGTGGCGGTAGCCGACACCACGGGAGAACTCCGCCGGTTAACTCAGCTGGCCGAGTTGGTTTTCGTGGGGAAAAGTTTGCCGCCCCACGATGAAGGCCAGACCCCGGTAGAAGCGGCGGCCCTGGGCAAGCCGCTGATTTTTGGTCCAGGAATGTCGAATTTTCGGGTTATCGCGCAGGATCTTTTGCACGGCGGAGCGGCCCAGCAAATCGGGTCCGCGCGAGAATTGGCGGACGCCGCGCTCCTGCTTTTTAAGGAGCCGGCCAAGCGAGCGGCGATGGCGAAGGCCGCGCAAACCTGGCACCGCGCCAACGCCGGTGCCGTCGCGCGCACGGTCGACCGGTTGCGAAAAGAATTGGCGCGCTTGCCCGCGACCAAAACCGAGATGCTGCCGCCCGGGGCACGGCGTTGAGCGGGCGGTGTGCGTTCGCCACCATCGAGCCGTCGCAATTCTTAGCGTTTGCCAGTGATTTTAGCTGGTTTTCGCTGTTACAACCCCGTAAAAGGATGAGCTCGATGGGTTGGCACTAGAGGTGCGCACTCGACGTGCTTAAAACCCTCGATGAGACCCCCAGAAAAAGAGGTTGCGCCTCTCAGGTCCGGTTCTACGGTCACGTCTTTTCGTTTGATGCAATCGCACGGTCCGAAGCGCGTTTATACGCCCCACTCGCTCGAGTTTTGGTTCGGTAAACTCGAAATCGATTGGTCTGAGCATTTTACCCCACCTCAACTTGAAGAAGGTCGTCGGATCTACCGCGACGGCGAGGTGCGCGAGCTGGAGCTGACCGCCAAGGACGCGATCATCCATCGTCGGGTGGAAAAGAAAGACGAATACGCGGTGATCGAGTGGGACGAGACAAAACTCAGCGTGCGGTCGTCTTCCACCGATCGCGATCTCGCTCACGCCCTCGCGGTGGCCGGTTTGCACGAGATTGAGGAGCTGGTCTGTGACGAGATTTCCCCGCTGCCCGACGATCATATTTTTTCCAATGGAACGTCTAAGGTCGGGGGAAACGGCCACGCCGCACCGGCCGGGCAAAATCGCCAGAATGGCCACTCCGCGGTCGCGCCAGCCACCGCGCAAAATGGAAATGGCGGCAATGGGAAGAACCATTCTAACGGCCACGCTCCGGTCGCTGCGGGAGCGAATTTAGGCGCCGCGCCCTCGGGTCCTTCACGTCCCTTGGTCTTGGTCTTTCATACCACGGCGGAGGGGCTCCGTTTTAATGCCTGTTGGCAGAAACCAGATAAGTCGAAAATTCCCGCGCTCGGCCAAGCTTCACCCGGAAATGGCCACGCGACTTCGGGCGAACGCGCGAAATTGATCGGCCTCGCGGCGTACGCGCGCAAAGCCCATTTCACGTACAACCAGACTTCGGGCGAGTACCTGTTGGAGTCGGTGGCGGAGATCCCGAATTTTTTAAAAGTCACACTGCCCGCGTGGAAACGACTCTTTGCGGTCGAGCTCGACGACAAAGCGGCGAACTTGCTGAAAGGCCCGCGCCCGATCGAAATCGAAGCGGTGGCGCGGCGCGTCAGTGGCGGCGGGCTGGATCTGAGGTGGATTTTCAAAGCCGGCGAACGCCTCCTGACCGATGAGGAAGTGGAGCTGATCACTCGGCGCGGAACGTCGCCCGTCATCCTGCCGACCATCGGAATTGTTACTTTACCGACGGACCGTCTGGAGTCGTTGAAGGCCTGGCGGCGCAACGTCGAGGAAACCCACAGCGATGGGCAGCTCTCGCCCTACCTGATTTTTTCACTCTTCAATGACACCCGTTTCAAGCTGACGCTTTCGCCGGAGCTCGAGGAGTGGCGGGCCGGCGTGCTCGCGCCGAGTGCGGCGCCGGTGGCCCTGCCGGAAATCCTCCGTCCCTATCAGCGCCGCGGCGTGGAATGGATGCATCATCTCTGCAGTGTCGGCTGTCATGGTCTGCTGGCCGACGAGATGGGCTTGGGTAAAACCCTTCAGGTGATTTCGCTCTTGGCTACGCGACCGGTCACGGATCGCGCGACCCTGATCGTGTGTCCTGCCAGCGTGGTGCCGGTTTGGCGCGAGGAGTTGGCCCGCTTTTTTCCTCACCTTGCGGTCGACGTGCTGAAGACCGGCCACGATTTCACCTCGCGGCGCGACCCGGTCATCTGGTTGGCCAGCTACACCCAGCTTCGCAAACACCGCTCGCTCCTCGATCAGCAGGAGTTTGGGTATTCGATTTTGGACGAAGGTCAGTTCATCAAGAACCCCGACGCCAAGGTCACGCAGACCTGTTTTGCGATCCGCGCGAAGCACCGTATTGTTTTAACGGGTACACCGCTGGAAAATCGCCAACTGGATTTGTGGTCGATTTTTCGATACCTCCTGCCCGGCCTGCTCGGCTCCCGCTCGATGTTCGAGGCCTCGCTCAACGCGGATCGCACGGGCACGCTGGAGCGGCTGCGGACCCAGCTCGCGCCCTTTATCCTTCGTCGGACAAAGAACGAAGTCGCGACCGAGCTGCCCCAGAAGGTCGAGATGGATCTATTCTGTCCGTTGACCGACGTGCAACGCGCGGAATACGCGCGCATCTGCAGCGAAGGCTTGAATCGTCTCGGCGACGACGTGACTGCGGCGATTCGAGAAAAGAGTTTCGGGTTCCTCGCCCTGCTCACGCGTCTGCGCCAGGTCTGCTGTGATCCCGATATGCTGCCTTGGATGAAGGCGCCGCTCTCCGACTCAGGGAAAATCAATTTGTTGGTCGAGAAGCTTTCCGAGGTGGTGGGCAGCGGTCACAAGGTCGTGATCTTCTCGCAGTTCGTCATGCTGCTCGATCGCGTGCGGGAGGCCCTGGCGGTAAATTTTCCCGATCTGCCGCGTTTCGAGTTAACCGGCATGACGCTCGACCGCTTGAAGCCGGTCCAGGGTTTTCAAAATGCCCCCGGCGCCGCGGCCATGTTGGTCTCGCTCAAGGCGGCGGGCACCGGCATCACCCTTCACGCCGCTGACTACGTTTTCCTCTTGGACCCGTGGTGGAATCCGGCGGTGGAAGCACAAGCGGTCGACCGCGTGCACCGTATTGGCCAAAAACGTACGGTGTTTGTCTACCGTATGGTCACCGCGGGTACAATTGAAGAACGGATCCAGGCGCTCAAGGCGTCGAAGAAAGATCTCTTCGACAAACTGATTGGCGGATTGGGCGGAGACTTCGATCTCAGCCAGCACTTCACCTCGCTGCAGAGCTTGATCCAGTTGACCTCGCAGGTCGAAGCCGAGCCGGCCGCGACCTAAGCCAGGCCGAGCTAAGCTGCACGGAAGCCGTGCGGCTCCTTGGGAGCGGAAGCGCTTTGCTTCCGTGATCCCGTTTTCCGTTTTTCGGAAGATCGCCGCGGATTTCGCGTTGTATTAACTTGTCGATTACGCCGGAGGCAGGAACCCGTGGGCGTTGACGATTTTTTAGCGGATTTGGGCAGTGTTCACCTGTTCGTAACACAAATGCCGCATTCCTGTAGCGAAGCCCGGGCATTTTCCCGACGCGTCGGCGTCCAGCTGCCGCACCTTCCTACAACACGTAGCATACCTACCAAGACCATGGCTAAGTCCCCCTTCAAATGGCTCGCGCTTACCGGCGGGCTCCTTCTGTGCGCCGCTTCCTCGGTTCACGCTCAAGACAGCGGTCCGCTGATCCAATTGCTGGTCAAAAAGGGCCTGATCAATGATCAAGAGGCGGAAGACCTGCGCGCCGATCTGACGAAAAATTTTGCCGAGACGAACGCGGGTAAACTCAACCTGAGTTCGTCGGTGACCGAACTTCGCATCTCGGGCGACGTCCGCGCGCGGTTCGAATATCGCGAGGGCGAGACGCCGAGCGGTGATCATAGCGATCGTTCACGCTGGCGGTACCGGGTGCGCCCCGTCCTTTCGGGCCGGGTCGGCAGCCAATGGTTTTATGGTATCCGAGTGGAAAATTCCGCCAAGGCCCGTTCCTCCAATGTTTCGATGGGCGCGGATGGCGGACCTTTCGCCAAGACCGACGACGGCTTAAACATCGGTCAGGTTTATATCGGGTATCAACCGATGAACGAGCTCACGGTCTATGTCGGCCGCATGCCAAATCCTTTGGTTTCCACGCCGATGGTTTGGGATGCCGACATCAATCCCGAAGGTCTCGCGGAAGTGTATAAAGCACCTCGCGCCGGATCGCTCGAATGGGGTGCGACGCTCGGTCAATTTATCTATGACTCGGCCAATCCGCAGAATGTTTTTGGCGCGACGGGCAACAAGAAGGATCAATACCTCCTCGCCTGGCAGGGTGTGATCAAATTCTACACCGGTGAAGGATCGACCACCTTCTTCCAGGTGGCTCCGACGCTCTATAATTACACCGGCACGGCGTCGGCCAAGCAGAAGAATTTCGCGGGCTCGTTCACGGTGACAAACGCCGCCGCGATCAACGACCTTCTGGTTTTGGATGTGCCGTTTGAATACGACTGGGTCATGGCCGATTCACCGCAGCGGATCTTCGCCGATTTTGCTTATAATTTCTCTGGCGACGAACGCGCCCGCCGGTATGGCCGGCCCGATTTGGACAACCAGAACAAGGCCTACCAGATCGGCTATCAATACGGCAAAGCTAAGTTGAAGGGCGAATGGGATGCGAAGATCTATTATCAAGCCACCGGTTTGTTCTCGGTCGACCAGAACCTGATCGACTCCGATATCTTCGACAGCCGGGTCAACATGAAGGGTTTTGCCCTCAGCGTGAATTATCAGCTGACCGACGCCGTCACGGCGACGATCACCTACGCCAACGGCAAGCGCAAGGAATCGTCCGAGGCCACTATCGGCCAATCGGGTGAACCCGACTTGGGCGGCACGACTCTCGCGAAGTACAATCTCTTCCAGGCCGACGTGGTATTGAAGTTCTAATTACACGCTATTTTTCCTGCCGCCGCGCTCCGCCAAATGGAGCGCGGCGGCTCATCCTTTACCCTCTCTCTTTATGAAAAAGTTAATCCTTCTTTTCGCCGCTCTCACGGCTTCGGTCTCCCTTTCTTCCGCGGCCAAGCTGGTGATCAAGGGGTCCGACACCCTCGGCGCCAAACTGGTCCCGATGCTCGCCGAAGACTACAAGGCGAAGAATCCTGGCACCAATTTTGAAATTGCGGCCGAAGGTTCCACCACCGGAATCGCGGCGATCATCGACGGCACGGCCCAAATCGGGATGTCCTCTCGCCGGGCAAAGGCCACGGAAGTTTCGGCCGCCAGCGCCAAGGGCGTGACGCTGAAGCCCACCATCGTCGCTTGGGACGGCATCGCTGTGATTGTGAGCGATAAGAATCCTGTATCCAGTCTTTCGGCACGTCAGGTGGAGCAGATTTTCACCGGTGACATCGCGGACTGGTCGGCGATTGGCGGCAGCAGCGGAAAAATTTCCGTTTACACCCGCAATACCTCTTCGGGCACCTATGCGGACTTCAAAGAGCTCGCGATGAAGAAGCGCGACTACGCCGGTTCCTCGCAGAAACTGGCGGGCAACGAACAGATCGCTTCTGAAGTGGCGAAGAATCCGAATGGCATTGGCTATGTCGGCCTCGCCTACACCACCGCTCCGGGAATCAAGGTGGTCGCGATCGATGGAGCCACGCCGAGCAAGGAATCGGTGCTGGGTAAAAAATATCCCTACGCTCGTCCCACTTTCTACTACACGAACGGCGAGCCAGCTGGCGAAGCGGCTAAATTCATCGAGTTTACTCACAGCGCCGAGGGCCGCGAAATCATCGAGAAAGTCGGCTTCGTCGCTCCGCCGGCCGACAAGTAAGCTGATCAAACAATTCTCTTCCCTGCACGCGCCCGCCCGAAAGGTGGGCGCGTTTTTTTTTAGCCGAACCCCTCCCAATCGAGTTCTGCCGAAGAAATTTTTGCGACTCGACCTCCTGCATGGCGGCGCCGCTTTATTTTAACAGTTCAGGACTCAGGATCCCAGGGCCGCGATTTTAACCGACGCTCTGCGGCACTGAGCCGGTTAAACGAAACGTGGTCCCCTGTGGTCCGGTGGTCACGAGCGCCAGTTCGGCGCCGATCTGGCGGGCCAGGAGCTGACTGATCGCGAGTCCCAGGCCGGTTCCGCCGGGGCGACCGCTGCGACCAGGTTGAAAGAGACAATCGCGCACACTAGGGGCAACGCCGCCGCCGGTATCGGTCACCGTCAGTGTCACGGTTTTTCCACTACAATCAAATCCGACCCAGACCGTGCCGCCAGGCGGGGTCGCGCAGATGGCATTCTGAATCAAGTTGGTCGCAATCAGGCAGAGGAGGCTGCCCCGGTGGCTGTCGAGTACGGCGTGCCCGTGTGATTCGATCACCAGCTTTATCCCTTTGGCTCCGGCCAGCGCGCTGTTGCGATCGTGAATGGTCGCGCCGAGTTCGCGCGCGGTCAGGTCGTAGGTCACCTGCGCGTGAACATCGCTCAGCAGGGCTACGGTTTCGCCGATGATGGACTGGAGTCTCTCGGTGTAGTCCGCCGCCGATTGCCAATCCGGAGCGCCGCCGCTCTCGCGACTGTTAACCACTGCGCGCAGGCCCGCGACTGGTCCCTGGAGGCCGTGGATCAAATGCGAGGTGATCTGCCCGAGCGCCGATGCTTTGGCCGCGAGGGTGAGTTCAAAATTCGCGCGGGCCAGTCGCTCGTTCCGCTCTGCGATCGTGCGCTCGGCCCGGCGAAGCAAAAGGTAGGTCGCGCCGACGATCACCACGATGAGGACGGTGCCTGCGCCGAGAGTGAAACCGGTGGTCCGGTTGATTCGCGCGTCGATCGTGCCGAGCTCCCGGCTGAGCGGGGCTCCATCGATATAATAACGGGCAAAGCCGATGATTCGCGCCGTGTCTTGGCGGTGCAGCGGTAGGATAACTTCCAATACAGGGACCCGGCTCTGGTCGGGTGTTGCGTCCGGTGTGGTTCGCTCGATGGGAAATTCCGGGTGGTAGCGGCTGATGGGATGGTTCGAAAGCAGCTGGACATAGTCGTCGGCCGGCAGTTCGACTGGACCGCGGGTATGAGGCACCGACTCGATGGGTGAGCCGTCGGCGTCGAAGATCGACATCACGAGCACTCCTTTCTGTCGCACACTTTTCAATACAGCGTAGAGATAACGCCGCACGCTGGAGCCGTCCGGCGCTTGGGCCTCACTGTCCGCGACCTGTTGCAGCGCCATGGGCTGGAGCACGGCGGCGGCGCGTTCGATGATCGCACGGTGGGTCTCGTTCCTCAATTGACTGCGGAAGCGACTCAGCGTGACGACGAAGATCGAGACCAGCAAAACGCCGGCGATCAGGGTAATCACTCCGAGGCGAGTAGAAGGCCGGGCCATCAGGGGAACTGCGTTCGTGGTGCGATGAATTACCAGGAAACGCTCTCACCGGCGGGCAACGGGAGCGAGAGCTTTTCCATCGCGTCGTCGTAGAGCAAACGGCGTTGTTCGGGAGATAATCCGGGGAGGAGAACCGCATCGTGATACTCGTTTTCGGCCTCTCCCACCTCCTTCGGCTGCGGCTCCGAGGCTGATCTTCCGAGCAAGTCCTCGGGCCTGAGCAAACCGCGGAGCTCCTCGGCCAGAACGTCCAACGACTCCAGCTGGGGCGCTTGGACAGTGGCGAACTCACGGAGGGCTTTGGTTCGCTGCGACGACGTGGCCACGTCCAAGCGATAGAGTGCGCCGCGCAATTCCGACTTGAGCGCGTCCTTTTGTTTTTTGAACGCCGCCAGCTTCGTCGCCAGTTCGGGTCGAAGAGCGGGCGAGAGGCGGATCCGCGCCGTCTCGGGTTGGAACGCGAGCAACGACTCGTCCGAGAGTGTGGTGGCGGTGGGTCGAAAGGCTTCGACCTGAAGCTCCATCGCGACTTCGCGAAGCAGTCGCCGTTGGGCGGGGGAAAGGCCTTCCTGATAAAAAATCGCCGCGCGCACCACCTTGAATTCGTAGGCCAGCGTTTCGCGGCGCGGACGGTTCAGCCCTCCTTGGCCCAGCATCCAGGGCCTCCCTTCGTTCCAATCGCCGGAGCCCCAGAACATACCGACCAGTCCATGATACAACAGGTCGGCCCTGAGTTGCTCGGCTTCTGTCTCCAGTTGACGAATACTCGGGGTCTGTTTCCGCGATAGTTTTTCCAGGTCGCTCAGCCGAATCGCTGCCGGCGAATCCTTCGTCCATTGAATTTCGGAGCGCAGTTCCTCGCGGAGCTCGGTCTTTTTTTGACGAAGGAGATCGAGCTGTTGGAGTTGTTTCTTGCTTAGGTCGCGGGCTTGCAGGCGGGTGCCGAGCGGAGCGTAGAAGGGGTCGTTGATGAAAGGACTCAGTTCCGCCGGCGCCTCGTTCCGCCCCGTCTCCGGCGAACCCGGAGGAGGAGGCGTTCCCAACGGCGGCGGGACGGGTGGGAAAAAGAAGACGGCCCGATTGCTCGCCACCTCGCTTTCTGAATCGACGGGAAACCTCCGTTGATAGCGTCCAAAGCGCTGGCGATCGGTGGAGTAGTAATCACCGTCCCAATAATAGTAAGATCCGTTCCAGTAGTAACAGCCGCCCCAATACGAATTGAAGCTGGGTGGCAGCGCGCCGTGGAAGCGGTGAAAATGCGGCGAAGCGCCTCCCGGGCCCGAGTGAGCTTCGCGCTGCGATGGAAGAGGCACCATGAAACGCCCGGAGTCGGAAGGGGAGGACGATGGAGTCGGGCTCGATGAAGAATCGCCGGAGGAAGGCATCGAGCTGCTTCCGTCGTTCGAAGGTGGCGAGGGCGGAGGGGTGGACGAAGTGGACGAGGAATCGTTGCTTGGCAGCGGAACGATGAAACGTCCGTCGCCCCGGAGTGGCTCGCCCATAAGCAGCGAGACGGCGGAGCCAAGGGTCAAGAACGCGGCTCGACCACGTAGGCAAGAAAAGGGGTTCACGGCAATAGGAGAAGGCGGACGATGGGTTGAAGGACGAGGATCGCCGTTGGGATGCCGCTCGCGCACTCCGCTGTATTCAAAAGGTGATGACTCAAGCGGATCAACGGCGCGTTTAGCCAGGCGATTCCCCAGCGGGTTCAGAATCTCAGATTCACTCCCGCGCCGTAGACGATTGAATCGTCGTCGTAGGCCGTGACTGCGATGACTAGGCCCAGCTTTTCACTGATCCAATGGTTCAATCCGACCGAATAGGTCCAGTAGTCGCCGTTATCCTGATCGAAATAGCGATTGTAGGCGATTCGTCCGAACAGGGCGGTGGCCGGAGCGATCGGTGCTTCGATCCCGATGCCGAAGGCGTAAAGCCCGTCGTTGTTGGTGATCTTCTGGTCCGCGATTTTGATCGACTGTGAGGTGCTCCCAAGCGAGCCGTCGACGAACAGCTTCACTCCGCTGACCTCTTGGTAGCCCACGACGGAGGCGTTGAGGCGTTTGTCGGTCAAACGCACGTCATTGAAACGCTCATACGACGCGGCAAGCGAAACGTCCAGGTGCGAGGTCACCGGAAAATTCGCGGTCACCCCCGTGCCGTAACCGCTGCCGATATCGACGTGCCGTACGTCCTCGGTGAATACGGTCAATCCGGCATATTGTTTGCCGAGTAAACCGGCATCCCGCTGCGCGAAGAGAGGGCAACACGAAACGAACAAAGCGCCAGCCGCAATCAGGCCGGAGCGAAGGAAAGAGAAAGGGCGATAGGTCGCAATGGATCGTGAAAGAGTCATGCCCCAGATCTAGCCAAGGCTAGGCCAGGTCTGTATTGATCGATATAAACGACTGTAAGTTAATAAATTACGATGAACTGTAACCATTTAACGGTTACGATCGAAAGGAGAATTGGGTGTAGTCCACCAACGGAGCGATGGCTCAGGAGGCGGAGTTTGGGCGTATCGGCCCACCGAGGGTCAAAGTGCTGGAGCAGCAACGCGATTTCTAAACCGAGCCAGAGCGGCGACGGTTGATTTTAAATCGCCTGGGAGGGCGCCACTTTTCAGCGAGGCGGCGCCTCGGGCGCGGCTGAGGCGCAATCCTGCGTGCCGCGATGACCGGCCAAGCGGTAGCGTAAAAACTCCCGCGTCACATTGAGGCGTCGGGCTGCGGCGGATACATTGTGGCCGGTTTCCCGTAAAGCTTCCGCGACCAGATCTGCAATCACGCTGTCCAATGAGAATCCGGATTCCGGCAGGCGCCAAGCGGGGTTTCGCCACGAAGCGCCGGTCGATGGGGGCGGCTCGCCGAGATGGGCGAAGTCGAGTACCGGACCTGAGCTGAAGATGACCGCTCGTTCGAGCTCGTGAGCCAGCTCGCGCACATTTCCGCGCCACGGTCGGGCGAGCAGGCGGGCTTCGCCGGCGGGCGAGATTTTCAAATCCGGCAGCCGATGCCTGGTTCCGATGCCCTCCAGGAGATGCTTGGCCAGCGCGACCAGATCAGTCCCGCGTTCGCGCAAGGGGATCAGGGTCACGTGGAGCAAGTGCAGGCGGTGATAGAGGTCTTCGCGAAATTTCCCCGCTTCGACCAACGTCTCCAAAGGTTGGTTACTGGCGGCGATCAACCGCACGTCGATCGCCTGTTCCTTGGTTCCACCGAGCCGGCGGATCGTGCCGTCCTCCACCGCGGTGAGAACCTTGGCCTGGGTCGCGGCGGAAAGCGCGCCGATTTCGTCAAGGAAGAGCGTGCCCCCGTCCGCCGCCTCGAAGAGTCCGAGCCGGGCGCGCTTCGCGTCCGTGAAGGCGCCGCGCTCGTGGCCGAAGAGTTCGGACTCGGCCAGTGTATCCGGTAGAGCCGCACAGTTGATCGTGACGAGCGGACGTCCGGCGCGGGGACCCTGGCGATGCAGCCAACGGGCTAGGGCGCTCTTGCCCGTGCCGGTTTCGCCCTCGATCAGCACAGGGGGAAGGCCGCGCGCGAGCCGGCGCTCGGCCGCGAGGATGGTGTCGAGTTGAGCGCGAACGGTTTTGAGGCTTTCGCCAAAAAAAAGCGTGTTCGCCTCGACCGACGTCACTCCGGCCCGCTGCTCATCGCGTCGCGCGGCGGTCCGCGTGGAACGACACCGCAGAAGGGCGAGCGGAATTTCTTCGGGCTCGAACGGTTTCGCCAGGTAGTCGCCCGCGCCCAGTTTGACTGCCTCGACGGCTTTCTTCACGCCGCCGAACGCGGTCATGACCACCACCGGCGTGTTTTCCGAAAACGCACCTTCGCGCAGCAGATCCAGTCCTTCGCCGTCGGGGAGATGAAGGTCGATTACCCCGAAATCGAAACGCATTTCCCGCAAAACGCGTCGAGCCTCTTCGATCCGACCCACTTCGGTGACTTCCGCGCCGAGCGTCCGCAAATGCGCGGCTAAACGTTTGCGCAGCGTCGTATCGTCTTCGAGGAGCAGAATCTCACACCCGGCCGGAAGCGTAACATCATCAGCCATACAGAAGTAACTCTGATGCGAGGAACCGCGCCTCCAGTCCAACGCAAAACGGTTGAGGGCATGAACAACCTCTGGGCAGCGGGGGGGCGGGTTCGCTTGAGCGCTGAGCTTGGTCCTTCGGCAAAACCGGCGGAGTCACCCCTCCTTTCCTCCTGGATTTTGAGGTTTTACGACGAGTGTTGCACAATCGTAACCCGGGCCACCTTGACCGGGGTGGGGCAGGGTTTGTGATTCGGCTGCCGACTTACAGGTCGGTCTGAATCATGGACACCCCCGCCACCGCCAACCCGACAAACTTCGCCATCACGAAGCGGCGCACGCGCTTTTTCGGGCTGAGTTGGGACGAGTGCATTCAGTTCTTTTTCAGAGGGAATGCGGTGGTGGCTTTGATCGTGCTGGGCTTGATCACGATTTTTCTTTTTCGGGAAGGCTTCGATTTTTTCCGGCAAGAGCGCGAGTTGGGACTCACGGTTTATCGGCGAGCGGGACTTGAGTACGTCGACTACATTCGCGGCGAGGAACGCGATCACACCGCGCTGACGCGGTATTTAGGCGACCTCCGCCTGCGCACGCTGAACTACCTGACGAAGGAGAAAAATCTCTCGTTCCCCGAGGCGAATCAGCAGTTGGCCGCCTTCGACGAGTTTGCTGGCAAGTACAGTGATGCGGTCGAGCCGATCCGCAGCATGAGCTCCGATCTGGCGGACGTGGCGACCGCGATCAAAACGAAATTCGGGGTCAACGGCGATCGTCAAACCGAGCGTCAGCAGCTGATCGACGAAGGAAAGGATGCGGCGGCCGGCAAGGTCGGGGTTGAAACCATCAACGTCGAGGCCGAGTTAAAGCCGCTCTTGGACGCGCGGCCCGCGTTCAAGGAAGCAAATGCTCAATTTGCCACGCGGCTCACCGCGCTCGTGGGTTCGCTGCCCCAGCTGCCCACGCCGGAGCTGCAGCAGCGGATGACGCGCTTCGGCGAACTGACGCGCGACTACCTGGCGACTTTTCCCGGAGTGGAGAAAAAACTGGAGACCTGGGACTACAATAAACCGGTGCCGTTTTATGCCGCGGCTTCCGCTTTTCTTTTTGGCCGTGAGTGGCTGACCGCGAGTTTTTGGCAGGACTGGTACGGGATCATCCCGCTCTTTGTCGGTTCGCTCATGGTCTCCGTCGTCGCCCTGGTTATCGCTGTGCCGCTGGGGGTGGGAGCGGCGATTTATGTCAACCAGATCGCCCGCCCCGTGGAGCAGAAAATCATCAAGCCCGGCATCGAATTCATCTCCGCTTTTCCTTCCGTCGTCCTGGGCTTTTTTGGCATCGCGGTATTGGGCGAAGCAATACGCCGGCTTTCCCAGGTTTCCTGGTTGAGCGCGCTGCCGGGTTTTCCGATCTCGGAACGACTCAATGTCCTGACCGCGGGCTGTCTGCTCGCGCTCATCGCGGTGCCGACCATCTTCACCTTGGCGGAGGACGCGTTGAACAACGTGCCGCGTTCCTTCAAGGAAGCGTCCTTCGCGCTCGGGGCCAATCGCCTTCAGACCATTTTGAAGATCACGCTGCCCGCCTCTCTTTCCGGTATCGTGTCGGCCGTGTTGCTCGGATTCGGGCGAGTGATCGGCGAGACCATGGTGGTGTTGCTCTGCGCGGGCAATCGCATCGCCATCCCCGACTTCACCGCTGGCCTTGGCGCGTTCACCCAGCCGGTTCACACCATGACCGGAATCATCGCCCAAGAGATGGGCGAGGTGGTGCGAGGCAGCATCCACTACCGGGCCCTCTTCATGGTCGGTATCGTGCTATTTTTCCTGTCATTGCTGATCAACTACGGTGCGCAGCGCATCGTGCACCGCTATCGACTGCCCGCGATTTGATCCTATGGCCAACACAGCCACCAATCCATTCGCGGTGAAACCTTCCCTGGCTCGGACCTGGGAAAAGGCGAATTTTTGGATTTTCCGCCTCGCCGCCTATTTCATTTTGGCCTGCGGCTTGGCCATCATCGGCAATATCGCGATCAAGGGCTCTCGCACCGTTTTCCAGTCGACCGCGCCGTTCATCAACACGACCTTCCTGACCCAAGCGCCGGAGACGTTGTACGTTTTTGAATACAACGGGGTCAAGCGGCACCTGGGCAACGGCGAGTTCCGCGTTTTCCAGGAGCAAGAGATCGCGAAGGCGAAAGCGGCAGGCCAACCTCCGCCGCAGTTCAAGAACCTCGAGACCTTTGTCTATTCCGCGGGCGGCATCTTTCCCTGCATTGTCGGAACGCTGCTCCTGGTGGTGGGCTCGATGACCATCGCTTTGACTCTGGGCGTTTCGAGCGCGATCTACCTGAGCGAATATGCGAAGCCCGGACGCATCGTGCGCTTGATCCGTTTGGCGATTCTCAATTTGGCAGGCGTGCCCTCAATCGTGTTTGGACTTTTTGGATACGGCATGTTCGTTGTGTTCTTTGGGTGGAACGTGTCGATCCTCGCTGGCTGGTTCACCTTGGCCTTCATGGTCCTGCCCGTGGTGATCACCGCGAGCGAAGAGGCGTTGCGGGCCGTGCCCAAAGGGTTTCGGGAAGGCTCGCTCGCGCTCGGGGCGACCAAGTGGCAGACGATTCGGAAATCGGTGTTGCCCTACGCGCTGCCCGGCATCCTCACTTCGTCGATTCTCGGCATCGCCCGGGTCGCGGGAGAAACGGCGCCGATCATGTTCACCGCCGCCTACGTCATGCTGGACAAACTACCCTGGCAGGCCGGGGGCTTTAACGACTTCTTTTTTCAAGGCGTGATGGCGCTCCCGTATCACATCTACGTCGTCAGTTCGAAAATCCCGCAAAACGAATACACCGAGCGCGTCCAATACGGCACCGCGTTTGTTTTTCTTCTCCTTGTGGCGGGTATTGCCGCTGCCTCCATCCTTCTCCGCAACCGCCTTCGTCGCCTCTACAAATGGTAAACGCATCGCGTACACCTCCGGAATCCGAGTCCATGGAAAATCCAGCTTCCGCCCCGTCCGTCGCCGCTCCGCGCCCGTTTGAAATCCCCACCTCGTCCGTGCTCAAGGCGCCCACTCCCCGGACCTTGATCGACGTCACGCACCTCGATTTCAACTACGGGCCAAAGCAGGCCCTCTTCGATATCAACCTCAAGCTGGACGAAAAACGAGTCACCGCCTTCATCGGTCCCTCGGGCTGCGGCAAGTCGACCTTGCTGCGGTGTTTCAACCGCATGAACGACCTGATCGATGGCACGCGGATCGCCCGCGGTTCCATCCAGATTAATGGCATCGATATCTACCGCCCCGACGTCGATCCGATCGAGCTGCGCAAACGGGTCGGCATGGTTTTCCAAAAATCGAATCCATTTCCCAAATCGATTTACGAGAACATCACTTACGGTCTCCGCATCCAAGGAATCAATACCAAGAGCCGGCTCGATGAGGTGGTGGAAAAGAGCCTGCGCGGCGCGGCCCTTTGGGATGAAGTAAAAGACCGCCTCCACGAAAGCGGCCTCGGGCTGTCCGGTGGACAACAACAGCGTCTCTGCATCGCCCGCGCGATCGCGGTCGAGCCGCAGATTATCTTGATGGATGAGCCCTGTTCGGCCCTGGATCCGATCGCCACCGCGAAAGTGGAGGAGCTGATTCACGCCCTGAAACGCGAATACACCATCATCATCGTGACCCACAGCATGCAGCAGGCGGCCCGCGTGTCGGACAAAACCGCCTTCTTCTACATCGGCAAATTGATCGAATATGCGGATACGCGGACCATCTTCATGAACCCGAGCAACCCGCAAACGGAGGCTTACGTTTCCGGACGATTCGGATAACCCGAAGCAAGGAGTGAGCAGCGACTCGCGAGCCGAGTCTCTGCGACTCCGTTGGGTAAACGCCCTTCACTTCTTGCTCTCCACCACCCACTCCTCGTTACTGACCACTGATTATGAAACGATTCTTCGACAACGAGCTGGAAACCTTCCGCTCGCATTTGATTTTCATGGGCGAGAAATCCATGGATCAGGTGCGGCTCGCCCTCCGCGCTTTGGTCGAGTCGAACATCGCGCTGGCTGACCAGGTGATCGCGGGCGATGACGAAATCGATCAGCTGGAGATCAGCATCGATGACGAAGCGATTCGCTACATGAACCTTCGCTCGCCGGTCGCGACCGAGCTTCGTCTCGTGATTGTCGGAATGAAGGCCTCGCACGACTTGGAACGGGTCGGCGACGAAGCGACCAGCATCGCCAAGCGCGCGGTGAAACTCGCCGCAGAACCTCCGCTTAAACCCTACGTCGACATTCCGCGCATGGCGAACATCGCCCTCGAGATGCTGCGGGATGCGATGGATTGTTTTCTCAATTCCGACCCCGACAAAGCCGTCGCGGTGGTGCGTCGCGACTCCGAAGTCGACTTGATCAACAAGCAGCTCTATCGCGAGCTCACCAGCTTCATGATCGAGCGTCCCGGCACCATTTCTCGCGCGCTGGAATTGATGTTCATTTCGAAGTCGATCGAACGGATCGCCGATCACGCGACCAACATCGCGGAGGAAATGGTTTTCCTCGCCCAGGCCCGCGACATTCGCCACGCCGAGGAACTGAAGAAAAACGTCACCTCGGTCAAGTTAGGCTGAGGCCCGAGCGGCCGAGGTTTAGAATTCAACCGTGGCCGCCGAGCGGGTGAGCCGGGCCGGGGTTTTGAACTTGCCTGACCGTTTGCGGTTGAGAAGTAGCGGCCAAGGTCACCGTGTCCTGCCTTAGCCACTACACTCATCGTTCGCTGTAGTTAAAAGAAGGTTACGGCTGACCTTTTCCTCCACCGGCGCCATAGATGTTTCCGGTGGTGTAACTGGCGTCGGCGGCCGCGAGCTGCACGAAGATGGAGGCAAGTTCGGCCGGTTGGCCTGGCCGCTTCAGCGCGGTGTCGCCGCCGAATTGTTTGAGTTTTTCCTGACTCGAGCCGCCACTCACTTGAAGAGGGGTCCAGATCGGCCCGGGAGACACGCCATTCACTCGAATTCCCTTTGGCGCGAGTTGTTTCGCGAGCGATTTCACGTAGTTCATGGTCGCGGCCTTGGTCTGCGCGTAGTCGTAGAGATCGCCGGAAGGATCGTATGCCTGCTCCGAGGTGGTGCCGATGATGACCGAGCCGGGAGGCAGGTGGGGGAGAGCGGCTTTGATGATCCAAAACGGCGCGTAGATGTTGGTCTTCATCGTCCAGTCGAATTGCTCAGTGGAGATGTCCAGAATCGACGGATGGCTCTGCTGCCGACCCGCGTTGTTGACGATGACGTTGAGACCGCCAAGTCCTTTGATCGCGTCCGCCACCAGCTGCTCGCAAAATGCTTCTTCTCGAAGATCTCCGGGGATTCCGACCGCAGTTCGGCCTTCCGCTTTGATCAGCGCGATGACCTCGCGGGCGTCGGGTTCTTCGGAAGGAAAATAGACGATCGCTACATCGGCACCTTCCCGCGCGTACGCGATCGCGGCCGCTCGTCCGATCCCGGAATCTCCGCCGGTGATGAGCGCTTTCCGGCCGGTGAGCCGGCCGGAGCCGCGGTAGCTGGTTTCCCCGTGGTCGGGCGGCGGTTCCATTTTGCTCGCTAGACCAGGCCAAGGCTGACTTTGGCCTTTGAAAGGAGGTTTGGGGTACTTCGTCGTGGGATCTTCGATCGGCTGGGCGGTGGAAGATTTCAGGCCGGCGGTGCTTCCGCTGGCGCTCGGTCCGGAGGTCCCGCCGCCTTGACCAAAGGCCGCGGGCACGGCCGCAACCGCGGCCAGAGTCGAGCCGAGGCGAAGAAGATCGCGGCGCGACATCATGTTTTCATCTGTATTCATAGGAGTATTACTTTAGTGGAATGCGGCTGGGCCCGTTCGCTGGTTTCGTGCCAGTGGCCCGACCAAGGATTCAGAGGCGACCCGCGGCACGAAAGGCGGTTCGCGGAGGCTGGGTGGTGGATTTCTCGAACGCGTTATGGAGCGTTCGCCGGAGGCAACCGACCCAGAGCAGCCGTATTCAGATTTACACTATGAGCGCGCTCAGTTCTTCCTATTTTGTTCGCGAACGCCCGTTTCCTCGTCGGGTCCTTGCTTTCCCCTGCCCGAGGCTCTCACTGCGCGAACGCTTTTTGCGCAGTGAGAGCTGCTGGTCCCTCTCCAGCCCGCTGGTCTATTCCCCCCTCCAAAAACCGCCGGATCTCAATCCAGGCAGTAGCGTCGTAACTCCTTTTTTCCTCCCGCCAAAATGTGACCTTCTCGTCCGTTCACCGGTCGCCACCACCGTTTTCCCGACCCGGCCGATTCCTTTCGTCGCTTGATCGAAGGTAATCGAAAAACCACTACTAAAAAGAGCGGGCGAGCGGGGGACGGCGAGGGTAGGGTTGATGGACACAGGCACGGATGAAAAGGAATGCCTCTCCTTTTGCCGGTCTCGTGCCAAGCCCTCGATCGATCCCGTTAGTCGCTACTAATAAATCGTTTGTGAATAGATTGGGAATTGTTGGCGTTGGATCTGCCGCAGCGATTGGTGCATAGCCCCCAGTTTTCCTCGCCGGCCCAAGAAAAATTTGGGGGTAGACGCCGATCCGCTCAGTCGAGACCGCGCGTCTTCGCGATGCAGGGGCCAAGAAGTGCCGCGGCCGCTGTCCGCGCGAGAAGCGGCAACCCAGGTTGCGAGACGGAGAATGCCCTCCCGCGATCCGCGTTCTGGGCCGATCAGGCGCCGAAGATCTGGGCGAGGTGCATCAGCCCGAAGCCGAGCAAGCCGGTAACCGGCAGAGTCAGAACCCAGGCCCAGACGATCCGGCCGACGATGCCCCATTTCACCGCGCTAAACCGCTTGGTCGCCCCCACGCCCATGATCGAGGTGGCGATGACGTGGGTAGTGGAAAGCGGGATACCATGCTTGGAGGCGACGTCGATGATGATGGCCGCGGTGGTTTCGGCCGCAAAACCGTGGACCGGCTGCAACTTCACCATGCGGTGCCCCATGGTTTTGATGATTCGCCAGCCGCCCGCGGCCGTGCCCATCGCCATGGTCACGCCGCAAAGTATCACCACCCAATAAGCGACCTCCATCGACGGTGTATTCAGGAAGTGGAGCCAAGGGGGCACATTTTGAAACGCCCCGCTTTTGGTTCCGGTGAACAGCGCGAGGGTGATGATGCCCATGGTCTTTTGCGCATCGTTCGTGCCGTGGCTCCAGCCCATCCAGCCGGCGGAGCCGAGTTGGAGAAAACCAAAAACGCGGTTGACCGTCCGGGGCCGCCAGTTGCGCAGCAGGACGTAGAGCAAAAACATCACGACCCCGCCGAGAAGAAATCCGACCAAGGGAGAAAGAAACATCGGGAACACCACTTTGGGCCAGAGTCCGTTGGTGGTATGGTGCACTTCGTCCACCACCGACCATTTCAGCACCGACCAGTTGCCGTGAGCGGAAGCGAGGCCGGCTCCGCAGAGACCGCCGATCAGCGCGTGGCTCGAGCTGGAAGGAAGGCCGAGCCACCAGGTCAACAGGTTCCAGAGAATCGCGCCGATCAACGCGCAGAGCACGGTCGGCATGCTCACCACGCTCGTATCCACCAAACCACTGCCGATGGTCTTGGCCACCGAGGTGCCGACGATCACCGCGCCGGCGAGGTTGGTGATCGCGGCCAGCACAATCGCTTGGCGCGGAGTGAGAACCTTGGTCGATACCACCGTCGCAATCGAATTCGCGGTGTCGTGAAAACCATTGATGTATTCAAAAACCAACGCCACGGCCAGGACCAACAGGAACAGCGTCATGATCGGCTGTTAGGAGTATTTCAGCACGACCTGGAAGATGACGTTGCCGGCGTCGCGGCAACGGTCGATCGACCGCTCAAGCATTTCAAAAAGGTCCTGGAGAATGACGGTTTCCTTCGCGTCGTAGGCTCCGTGATACAATTCCTTCAATAGCTCCAGCATGTACTTGTCCGCCTCGCCCTCGGCGAACTGGAGTCGGTCGTTGGCCTCGGTGATTTTCTCGATGCTCGGGCTGTGGCGAAGTTGTCCCACCATGAAGACCACGGCTTCGGCGGCTTTGCCGAGGTAGGCGGCTTGGCGAATCAAGCCTTCGCGCGGAACGCGGCCCGGATAAATTGAGAGGCGCTCGACCAGTTTTTCGATCGTCTTCGGGATGCGGTAGAGAACGCGCGACAGCGCTTCGATGTCTTCCCGCTCCAGTGGGGTGACGAAGGTGCGGCAGAGTTCTTCCGTGATCCGCGAGGTGATTTTTTTATCCTTCCGGCGATTCTGAATAAAGTCGTCGAGATCCCCGGCCGTCCGGAACGATTCCATCCGCTGCAGATAGCCAGAGAGCAGCTTGGTGCTGGTTAACGCCTGCTCTGCGCTCGCTTCGAGGAGATCGAAGAATTTCTGGTCCTTACCGAGAAGCTGAGAGAGTGAAAACATACGCGTCGGGAGTGGAAGTTTCGTAACGAAAATGGAACCCAAATGTGACATTGGGCAGCTGGCGAGCATTTAGCACCAGCTTCTCTTTCGCTTCCTTTTCCCGTTGCGATTGCCTCAGCCGTGCCAGGTTTCGCGGACATAGCGGCCGTGTTTCGGCACTCCGCGTTCTTCGAACTGATCGATTAGATTTTGCAGATGGGGAGTGAGGGCGGGACCGGATAAAACCCGCCCGTGTCCGGTTGCGCCCACTTGCGGATCGAGATCAGCCAAGCGCTGCATCGAAGCGCGAGAGGCCGACCAATCGGTGGTGAAATAAGCTGGCGGGGGCCGCACCTCGATCTGTTGGCGGCAGACTGCGAGGAAGGATTCCTGCCGCGTGGTGGTGAACGCGTCGCCCGCAATCAGCGCCCGATCCTTTTCTCGAAAAAGCGAGACGTGGCCCGGCGTGTGACCGGGGGTGTGGATCCACCGCCAGCCCGGCATGCTCGGCACACTGCCGTCCTCGGGGAGCGGGTGGACCGCCGTACCGTAGTGATGAGCGTGTTTGGGAAAAAGCGGCGACAGGCGGGCGAAGAGTCCCTGGCCAACGCTAGGATCCGGCGGGCAGTAGTCCTGCTCGCCGATGAGAAAGGGAATTTCCAACGGATGCGCATAAACCGGCACGAGCCATTTTTTGATAAAGGGTCCGACCGCGCCGATGTGATCGAAGTGGCCATGGGTCAGAACAATCGCCTGAGGCGGATTGTCCTTTCCGAAGAGCTGTTCGGCCGCAGCGAAGATCGCGCCCGACCGGCCCGGCATGCCTCCGTCGATCAGGGTCCAACTGGTGCGCTCACCCGGTTCTCCGAAAAGATAAAGGTTAACCATCATGGTGCGCAGGCCGTGGAGATTGACCGCGACTTCGATGGGTGGATGCGCGTGGAGCAAAGTGGCTCCGGCCGAGGTGCCTTGCTCGTTGAGAGGAGAGGTGAGTGTGCTCATGGGGTTGGGGTTTAAAAGAGGGGAGGCGAGCACAGCCGCGCGCTACCGGCCGAATTGTTCAAAAGCGATTTTCAACGCGTCCTGGTGCAGCCCGGTCGAACTCCAGCAGAGGTCGGGCTCGATATGGCAGTCGATCCGGTGATCCCAGAGGCTGAACATCACCCCCAACACACAAGCGTCGGTGTCCACGCCCGCGACCGTGACCTCGTTCACGTCGCGTGCGCGGATTCGCTCGATCTGTTCGGTCCGCAAGCCGTATCCAATTTTCTCCAACACGAGGTCGTCTTTCTTGGGAGGGATGAGCAGCGCCGTGCCGGGGGCGCCAGGCTCGCAGCCGTGACGGTCCATCTTCCGATGGAAAAGCGTCCCCGGTGGGTTGATAAATTGAGTGAAGATCCGCAGCGGGAATTCCTTGCTGCGCGCGATGATTTTTTTGACCAGCTCCGCCGGGACATCGAACTCGGCCTGCAGGTCGACAATCAGGAATGCATGGATGGCCATCGACGGGGAATGCGGCCGGGCAGGACCAAGGCGGAAGGGGGCCGAGGCTGACGCGGGCACGCCATGGAAGAGGAACTCGATCCGGGTCCCACTGGCTCGGAAGGTGGGTGCGAGTCCAAGGGACGAGCGAGCGACTCAATTTTAGACCGGACCGGAGGGAAAAATGGGGTACGAACGAAGGGGGGCATCGAGAGCCGCGAGTTTGAAAAAATATGGGTTGAGTTAATAGAACTCCCAAAAAAGGAAGGTTCCTTAGACCGAGCGGTTTCCATATCGGGGAAAATTCCCTCTCTGAACCCGGCTCAAAACCGGAGAAACCTGGGTTCAGGACGACTGGCAGCTCGCCCCGGCAAAGGACCGGAAAGGCACCCGATAGCGTAAATGGCTCAACCACGGCAGAGTAGGAGCATGCGTATCGGTGAACCAACCACAGCGGAAGAAGTCGGAGAGGCCATGATGACGGAACAGACGACCGCGACGCGGGTGGGGGCGCAGGTCAGCCCGCGCGGAGTCACCTACCGCGTCTGGGCTCCCGATCATCGGCACGGATCAGTCTGTATCCAACCTCCGGATGCAGCGGAACGTCGTCTGGAACTCGCACCTCGCGCCGGAGGATTTTTCGAAGCGATCGACGAACAAGGCCGGGCGGGGGATCTTTACACCTTTGAATTCATAAAAGGAAAACGGCTGCCCGATCCGGCCGCGCGTTTTCTTCCCCAGGGTGTGCATGGACCTTCGGAGTGCATCGATCCCAACTCGTATTCATGGCAGACCGACACCTGGCAGCGTCCACGCTGGCACGGTCAATCGATCTATGAGCTCCACGTCGGGACCTTCACTGAGGATGGCACCTTTCGCAGCGCCATCGCGCGCCTCGACCATCTGGTGGAGCTGGGCGTGGAAGCGATTGAGATCATGCCCGTGGCCGATTTTGCGGGCGACCGAAACTGGGGCTACGACGGAGTTGCTCTCTACGCGCCGGCGCGGTGCTATGGCCGGCCGGACGATTTTCGCGCTTTGATCGACGCCGCGCATCAGCGCGGCTTGGCCGTGATTTTGGACGTGGTCTACAATCACCTGGGGCCGGCCGGAAACTACCTCACCCAGTTCTCCAAGGATTATTTTCATTCCACGCGGACCACGCCCTGGGGCAATGCCTTCAACGTCGACGCGCCTCACTCCGGCCCGGTGCGAGCCTTCTTCCGCGAAAACGCCGCGTATTGGTTGGATGAATTCAGAGTCGATGGGCTGCGGCTCGATGCGACCCATGCGATCGAGGATCAGTCCGAGCGCCACCTCTTGGCCGAGATCGCGGAAACGGTTCATGCGCGCGGAGGCTTTGTCATCGCGGAAGACGAACGAAACTCCCGCGACCTCCTCTCTTTTGGCGAAGGAAAAGGGCAGGGGATCGACGCCGCTTGGTCCGACGATTTTCATCACCAAGTGCGCGTGGCCCTGACCGGCGTGCGTGAGTCGTACTTTGGCAGCTACGCTGGTTCGAGCGACGAGCTGGCCACGACCCTCAGTCGAGGCTGGTTTTACACCGGCCAGCCGTTCCCCTTTTGGAATGGCCGTCAACGCGGCGAAGATGCCGCTCATCTCCCGCCGTCCGCTTTTATCTACTGTATCGAAAATCATGATCAGGTGGGGAATCGCGCATTGGGCGAGCGGCTGGAACATTTGGTTGAGCCAGCGCTCTTTCGGGCCGCCACCATGCTTCTCTGTCTTTCTCCTTATGTGCCGATGCTTTTTATGGGCCAGGAGTGGGCCGCGAGTTCACCGTTTCTTTTTTTCACCAATCACGAAGGAGAGCTGGGACGTGCGATCTCCGAAGGGCGGCGAAAAGAATTCGCGCAGGCCGGCCTGAACCGCGGTATCCGTTCGGAGGATATACCGGATCCGCAAGATCTCCTCACCTTCGTGCGGTCGAAGCTCGACTGGCGGGAACTGCAGGAGCCGCTGCATCGGGAGATCTTCGCGCTTTATCGAGAATGCCTTCGCGCGCGGAAGCAGTTCATTCATCGTTTCACGAGCGGCCGAAAAAATTGGGCCGTGACGGTGGTGGGCCCGGCGGTTGCCCTGCGTTTCGATCCGGAAGGCGCGCCCGCTTTGCTGTTGTTGGTCGCGCTTCAGCCGGGAACGATCCCGAGCCTTGAGCAAACTCCCGCGATCGCGCCTTCACCCGGTCGGCGGTGGCGCGCGGAGATCCAGACGGAAGACCCGCATTTCGGCGGAGCAGGACGGATCGGAGGAGCGGCCATGCATGCCACGGTGGATACAAATCCCTGGTTAAATTTCGAGCGACCAGGAGCGGTGTTCTTCGTGGAGGAGGAGCGCTGATGCCGCTGAAAGACGCTGCTCACATTCCGCTCGCGACGTACCGGCTGCAGCTCCACGCGGATTTTAATTTCGAGCACGTCGGCCAGCGCTTGTCGTTTTTTCGCAAGCTCGGCGTATCCGATTTGTACTTCTCCCCAATTTTCCGCGCCGCACCCGGAAGCCTCCACGGTTACGACGTGAGTGACTACCGGAAGATCAATCCCGAACTGGGAGGCGGAGAAGGATTTTTCCGGCTGACCGATTTGATGCGCGAGCAGGGCATGGCCGTCCTTCTGGATTTTGTCCCGAACCACATGGGCATTCAGGGCCCGTTCAACGCCTGGTGGCGTGATGTTCTCGAGTGTGGTCCGCATTCTCCCTACGCGAGCTACTTCGACATTCATTGGAATCGATCGCGCGAGCCCGATCCCGCTCGCATCCTGGTGCCGATTTTGGAGGCGCATTACGGAAAGGTTTTGGAAGAGGGGAAGCTCACGATGGTGCACCAAGCCGGAGCCTTTTCCATCGTTTACGGTGAGACTCGTTTTCCGGTGAATCCCGATACCTATCCTTTAATTCTGGGCAAGCTGGCCCAGGATAAACGCGTTCCCGCGGCGGCGCGCAATCAGGTGGAGGAGTTGATCGATGCATTTGGAGATTTGCCGGTGCCGGACGGCAACACGGAGCAGGCGCGCGCGGTTGGACGTGCCCAGACGGTGGAGCATTTGAAACGGCGCTTGGCCGAGTTGGTCGAGACGGTTCCGGCCTTCAAGACCGCGCTCGACGAACGCATGGTTCAGCTCAACGGCGAAGTGGGGAAGCCTCACAGTTTCGACGAACTCGACCGCATCCTCGAGCGTCAGCACTACCGCCTCGCGCGGTGGAAGGCGGGAGTGCACGAAATCAACTATCGGCGTTTTTTTGCGGTCGATTCTTTGGTCGGGCTGCGGATGGAAAATCCGCAGGTCTTTCACGAAAGCCACCTCCTCCTCCGTCATCTGGTGCGCGAACGCCGGATCGCCGGTCTGCGGGTCGATCACATCGATGGGCTGTGGGACCCGGTGGAGTATTTAGAGCGCTTGCAGTCGCTCGGCCCGGACGAGGCCAAACGCGAGGAAAAACCGCTCTATGTATTGGTGGAAAAGATACTCGAGCAGCACGAGCAGCTTCCTTGTTCCTGGAAAACGCATGGGACCACTGGCTACGAGTTCATCTCTCAAATGGCCGGCATCTTTCTCGATCCGGTGAACGAGGCGCGGTTCACGGCCTTTTATCGAAAGTACACCGGCGATGCGACCGACTACCAAGACGTGGTCTATACCAAAAAACGGCTGATCCTCGACGAGATGTTCGCCAATGCGGTGACGAACTTCGGGACTGATCTGGCCGATCTCGTGGTCCACGATCGACGAACGCGAGACCTCACCCGGCACGAGCTGATCACCGCGGTCCGGGAGGTGATTGCTTGCTTCCCGGTCTACCGCACTTATCGGCGCGATGGAGTGTTAGGACCCTCGGATCGAAAGGTCGTCGAAGAAGCCTGCCAGGAAGCCATCGCTCGGAATCGCCGCTTCGATCCCCATCCGATCGAGTTCGTCCGCGATCTTCTGATCGGCGAGTATCCACCAGCTGATGCCGAGGAAGAGTACCGCGCTCGACTCACCCGTTGGGTCATGACCTTTCAGCAGTACACCGGCGCGGTCATGGCGAAGTCGGTCGAGGACACCGCCTTTTATACCTACTGCCGCTTCATCGCGCTCAACGAAGTCGGTGGAGATCCTTCCGTTTTTGGCGGAACGGTGGAGCACTTTCACGAGATCAATCTGCGCCGTTTGGACACCTCGCCCCAGGCAATGTTGGCCACGTCGACTCACGACACGAAGATGAGCGAGGATGTGAGGGCGCGGCTCTACACCCTTTCGGAAATTCCCGCGGAGTGGGAGGACTGGGTGGCGGAGTGGCGGCAGATCGGGGCGGCCCACAAGTCGAACGTCGAGCTCTTCAGCGCCCCTGATCCAGTGGATGAATACCGGCTGTACCAAATCTTAATTGGTGCTTGGCCGCTGGATACAGAGGAGCCAGACGAGACCTTCCGCAAACGCATTCGCGAACACGTGCGCAAGGCGGTCAACGAGGCGAAGCGCTACACCTCGTGGATTCATCCGAATGAACCGTATTTGCAGGGCTGCGACCGATTTGTGGACGCGCTTCTGACCCGACCGACGGCGGACGACTTTCTCGCTAGTTTCGTCCATCGGGCCAAACGCGTGGCCCACTTGGGGATGGTCAATTCCCTCTCGCAGATCGTCTTGAAATCGACCGTGCCCGGCGTGCCGGATTTTTATCAAGGCAATGAGCTCTGGGATTTCAGCCTAGTCGACCCGGACAACCGGCGAGCGGTGGACTATGGCCAGCGCGAAAAAATTTTGGCCAAGGTGGCGGACGCGAAACCGGTGGAGCTCCTGCGAAATTGGACGGACGGTGGGATCAAGCTGTGGACGACGCAGCGCTTGCTGACCCTGCGCGCCGCGCAACCCGATCTTTTTCAGCACGGTGATTACATCGGACTGACCTTGACCGGGCGGTTTAAAAAACACGCGCTGGCCTTTCGGCGAAACAGTGCAGAAGGAGCGATCCTGGTGGTGGTGCCGCGAATCAGCGCGATCCTGGGTTGTCCCCCGACGGGGTTGGTCTGGGACGACACCGCGGTCGAACCGGGAGGCGAGAGCACGTGGTGGCAGGATATTTTCACCGGCCGTAATTTCGCGGCGAATACATCCTTGCCCTTCGTCGAACTCCTCGCCGATCTCCCCTTTGCCGTGTTGGTGGCGCGCCGCACGGCGGCCGGAGGGTCCCCGATCGCGTAACGCGGTAGGTTGGCGGGTTTCACCAGCGGCTTAAGAAGCACGTGATCAACGGGGCTGATGAAGCGGTTCACAATCTGCCCCTGTGCCGCTGTTGCACCTTCGCCTTTTCGCCGAGCGGATGAGTTTTCGCCGGACAAATCCTCCACCGGTAGTAGATGTCCCCAGACGGCTTCGCCCAAATTGCCTTATGGCTGGTGTGCCGCGAGGGGGTAATATTGGGAACGTGATTCTCCGAACACATAGTCACTTCTATTCCTCGAGGTACGGTCGAGCGGTTTTCAATCCACTCCCAGGTGGGCGCAGGGAAGCTATTTTGTCATGAGCCTAAGAATCACTCGCGTTGTTCCACCGAAAGACGCTGCGGACGATGCCACGGCGCAGTTTCTCCGCGTTCGTTTTCGTACGCTGGAGATGCCGCCGATCCGGGACGGTGTCATCATCGGAAAAAGCGCGCCGGTGAGCTCGGATACGATGATGGAGACGCTGAAACTGGTGAGCACGGAAAAATTTTTTCCCGTCCCGGTGCTCGATGACACGGTGGGCGCGATCATCGTTCGAGAAGGGATCATCAAGCGCATGCAGCCGGCCCTGATCGCGGAATTCGTGGTGACGCGAGTGAAGCCCTTTATGTCGTCTAGCGAGGTGCTGCGTTTGGACGTCGAGGTCGACACGCTGGTCGAGGCCGCGATTTAAGCTGACCGCTCTAAACGCCTTTCGATTGGCTGCTCAGACCGAGGACTGAGCTATTTTGCTTGGCGAAGTCCGCCGCGCCCAACAGAAAAAGTGCGGCTACGCCGCCTGGGTTGATCAGAGCAGCAGCATTCGATTTTTAGAGCGGGCTTAGCCTCTCGTCGTGTGGCCATTGTCTCTAGGAAGACGGTGCAGTGATCTCGCGATCTGAAGGTTGCCGTTTTCCACGATCTTTCCTCATCACCATGACTCGCACCAGTAAGCAGCTCACCAAAACCAAAGACCCTTCGTCGACCCCGACCGAACAGTATGTCCGAGTTCGCCTCAAGGCGCTGGAAATCCCCCCGATCAAAGACGGGATTGTGATTGGCAAGGCCGCTCCCATGGGCGCAGAAGCGATGATGCGCACGCTCAAGCTCATGAGCAACGAGCGTTTCATTCATATCACGATCAAGGACGACATTGTATCCGACGCGATCGTACGCGAGTCGGTCATTCGCAAACTCAAGGAGGAAAAACTCCGTTCCTTTATTTTGACGCGAATTCGTCCTTTGATGGCGGAAAACGAGCTCCTGATGCTCGATATGGAAATCGAAGTCGTGGTCGAAGACACCATCTGAGGAAGGTTGGAGTCCTCCGCGAACCCATTGCCTCTGGCGTATCGATAATATCGATACGCAGCTACCCTGAATCGAATCGGGTCGAGGTGGGGCTCGCCGTCTCGGGTGAGCCGCTCAATCCCCCTTTGACGACCTTCGGCCGGAATGGCGCTTAAAGTAATTCGAGCGCTGCCTGCAGGTACTCGCGGGCGAGTGCGGTGTTGGCGGAAAAGTCCGGTTTGCGTTCCAAGGCTGAGCGCGCGGCGGCGAGGAGGAAATAGGCGGCGTCCTCCGCGGTGCCGCCGTGTTCGACGTAGTGTTCAGTCGTGAGGTGGAGCGTGGCGGCAAACTGCTCTCGTGGATCCAAACCGCTGAGATCGGTTTCTCGAGTCTGAACGCGATCGAGAACGCAAGTGGCTTCTGAGGTATTCATAGGTGAACTTCACGCAACACGGTCTCGCGTGAACCCGGATAACCAAACGATTTTTGAAGCCACGGGCGAGAACTCCCTGCTCCTTGCCCAGACAGTTGTCTCTCGAAAACCCCTTACAGTTTTTGCATCAAACCGGGTTGCTTTGACTTCGGGTGGGCCGCGGCGGACTTCGACGCTTGCACGGCGAGGAGAAGCGCGACGACCGCTTGATTGATGGGGGTGGGGATTCCGTGTTTCGCGCCGAGCCGCACGATCACTCCGTTTCGCGCATCGATTTCCATCGGACGGTCGGCCAGACGGTCGGCGTGCAAGGAGTTGATGCTGTCGAGCGGGGCTTTGAGGTAATTCTCCAGCACCGTGTCGGCCAAGCTGTTGGGGAGCTTGGCGCCCTCGGCGTTGCCCACCGCGATACATTCGCGGACCAGCCCGCGCATCAGTTCGGCGATTTCAGGAATGTCTCTCGCCACTCCCGCCGGCTTCAACGTGATGGCTGAAACGGCTCCCGCACAATTGAGGCAAAGTTTGCTCCAGGCCGCAGTCGCGAAATCCGCTACACATTGCACATCGATCGGGGTGCCGGAAAAAAGGGCCTGGAACGTCCGGCCGAGCGACGTATCCGGAATCTTCATCCAAGCTGGACCTCTTTGCCGGATTTTCCCCGGGGCGATGCGTTCGGCCGGGCACTCCACCACCACGGGCAGTATTCGGGAATCGGTTACAAAGGGAGCGAAGCGTGACACGTGTTCGACCCCGTTCTGCAGCGCGGCGAGGGCGGTGTTCGGTCCAAGCAGACCTTTGACCCAGGGGGCAATCGCGGCCGAGTCGTAGGTTTTGGTCGCGGCTAAAATCCAGTCGACCGGGTGCGCGTCGGCCGGATCGGTGATCACCCGCGGCCGGACAGTCAGGCGCCCTTGCGGCGTATCGACCTGGAGTTCCGTGACGGCGGTGCGGACGCAAAGCGCAATTTCCCGGCCGGGAACTTGGGCGAGCCACGCCGCCATCGTTCCGCCGATGGCGCCAGGCCCGATGATCGCAATCTTAGTCATCACCGACGAGAACTGCTGCCCCGTTGTGCAGCAACCATGCCGCGTGCCTGCCCGTCAGAACGCAAACGGCTGAGTCCTGGCCGATGCACTATTTCGAGGGGAGGAGGACCGGGTTTAAACCGCTTCTTCAAAAGCAAAGGGAATGGCGGCACGAGAGTCGGTTGGACCGCTCTTGCGCGCCGTTTCTCGATCTTCGTGGTGCTGCACGCTGCGCCAGAGGCACGAGACCATCTCGTCCAGGGCGCAAGGTTTGTTCAGAAATTCGAAAACCTGTCCGCAGGTGAAAGCGGCTTCCCGATGAACCTGTTTGCAGCTTGCGGTCAGCGCCACGCGGGTTGTGGTCGGGGCCATGCTGGCCAGAATGGAAAGAAATTCGATCCCGTCCATCCCCGGCATGTGTAAGTCCGAGACCACTACAGCATAAGGGCCCTTGCGCTCGATTAGCCCGAGCGCGGCCTCAGCGCTGAGGGCGACCTCGATTTGAAACTGGTTGCGGAGGCAGCGTTGAAACGCGTACAGAACGGACGCTTCGTCGTCGACGATCAGGATTTTGGGAAGAGCCTCAGTCATAGAGGAAATATCGGTCCCTCATGCAAGCGACTTGAGGTGTATCCACTATCAGGATTTCGGGCTTCGGCCAAATGGAGATTTTAGCCAAACTTTAGCCAACCCGACAGCCGCGACGCCAGCGTTTCAGGCAGGCTCTCATGGCCAGCTCCCAGCCATCAAGTCGTTGCGCCACCGCAAGTGATTCCGAGGCCAGCATGCTTCCACCCACGACGAGGAACACCAACCCGGGCCCGGGTGTGAGCAGAAGAATCACCCCTACGAAGGCAATCAGTCCACCGCCTGCCATTCGCGCCAGGTGGGCCAGCGGGTGAGACGGCGCGGCTGTGGCGCGGGTCAACTCGTACTTCGTTTGAAAACGCTGGCCCGGGCTGCTTCGCCATAAATCGCTCCAGGGGTTCTTGGTTAAATCCATCACGCCTTAGGTCGACCTGCCCGGCGCCTTCCCGTTCGAGGCTAACTGCCTCCACAGCTCCTGCTTCAGAACGAGGCACGCCTCCGTTTACGACCATCGGGAAAATCAGCATTTCACCGCTGTTAGGTTTCTTATAGAGAGTTAAGTCGCTTGATCATAATGAAATAATGATGTGTAAAAGCGCGTCGCCCGCCGCCCATTCCGTGACCCGGCAGATCGCAACGAACTCTAGCCCAATTGAGTAGGTTGGCGGGACTTCCTTGAGTATAGAAAAGTGGGTGCAATAGATTTGTGTGCCACTCTGTAGGTTTCGGCCCACCTTTTACCCCGCGCCCTCGGCGTCTTGTCTCCCTTACCCCTTCCGCCGCTACCCCCGGCGGAGTCCCGCATCAGCCCTCTGCCGCTCGGTTCTCAAATCGAGCGTCCCCGCATCACCACCGCCCGCCCATCGCAAGCTCGCCTCCACTCCGCCGTTTTCGGCTAATCGATAACATTGTATCCTTATTACGGATACAATACGAGGAAGCTACCCCCACACCCATGAAAAGTACCACCACCCGCAGGATAAAAACCGCCCTGTTGTTCGCCGCGCTCGCCTTCGTGAGTCTGGCCCAGGCCCGAGAGAAGCCACGCATGATCATCACCACGGATGGTGAGGTCGACGATCGCAGCAGTATGATTCGCGCCCTGATGTATTCCTCCGACTACGACATCGTTGGGATCGTCGAGGTCAATTCGCGCTTCCAGAGGAACGGTCACAGCAAGGAAAATTGGTTGGAAGAGGAGCTCAACCGCTACGAAGCGGTGCGACCCAACCTGATCGTGCACAAGCAGGGTTTTCCCACCGCGGCTTACCTGCGCAGCGTCTGCCGGGTCGGCAACGAAAACATCAATGACCTTTTTGTCGCGCCGCCAAACATGGCGACGAAAAACACCGCGGGCGAACAGTTGATCATCAAAACCCTGCTCGATAATGATCCCCGTCCGGTCCACGTGCCCTCCTGGGGTGGTGCGAACACGACGGCCTCGGCGCTGTGGCGGTTGAAGTCGTCCGGCCAATACACCGCGGCGCAATTTAAATACGCCGTATCCAGAATCCGGATCTATTGCAACTGGTACCAGGACGGTGGCGGCTCGTGGATCGAAAACAATATTCCCGAAGCCTACCTCAACGAAGCTTTCCGTTGGGAATTTGTCTGGGATTACAAGAGCGTCGGCCCTCGCAGCGTGAGCCCAGCCGAGGTGCAGGCCTACATGACGAACGCCTGGCTGACCACCAACGTGAAAACGGGTCACGGCGTGTTGGGCGCGTATTACCCCCAGACCTACGTGAGCGAAGGGGACACTCAGGCCTTCCTCCACCTGATCGACAATGGTCTCGAATCCGATGTCGACTACACTTTAGGAGGCTGGGGCGGTCGCTCGGCGTTTGACGATCGTAGTCATCCCAACCACATGACCGACACCGGGATCAAAGACGACGGCAACGCGAACAAGATGTATTGGCGTTGGATTCCGGCGGTTCAAAACGATTTTGCCGCGCGCATGAACTGGTGTGTGAAGCCGACCTTTGCCGGGGCCAATCACCCCCCGGAAGCCCGCGTGGTAGGACCGCTGAAGCGGAACGTGGCCGCAGGCTCCACCGTGTTTTTGGATGCCTCGCCCACCAGCGATCCCGACGGCAACGCGCTCACGTATCACTGGTGGCAATACGCCGACGCCGACTCGGTGGCCGCGAATGTCGCGATCCATAACAACACGTCGGTCAATACGGCCAATTTTGTCGTCCCGAATGAACCCGGAAAACAGATCCATATTATCCTTGAGGTGACCGACAATGGAACCCCCAAACTGACCCGTTACCAGCGGATCATCTTTACGATCGGAAATGGATCGAGCTCTTCCAGCAGTTCCTCCAGCAGCTCGTCCTCGAGCAGCAGCAGTTCGAGTTCTTCCTCCTCGAGTTCGTCGTCCAGCAGTTCGTCGTCGGGCGGCTCGAGCGGCAGTGGAATTGCGAACGGCACATTCAAGATTGTAAATCGTCTCAGTCACCTGGCGTTGGACGCGCAAGCCAAGGCCGTGACGGATGGGACCCCCATCATTCAATGGACTTACCTCGGCGGCAGCAATCAACGCTGGACCCTCCAGAACCGCGGTGGAAATGAATACAGCGTCATCGGTGTCGCCAGCGGCAAGGCGCTGGACGTGACTGGTCGAAATGCCGCAAACGGAACGAACGTGGAGCTGTGGACTTATCTAGGTCAGACCAATCAACGCTGGACCTTCACGCCGACGAGTGGAGGGAATTATCGCATCACCCCCGTCCATGCTCCGAATTCCGCCTTGGAAGTGGAAGGAGCTTCCGCGGCTCCAGGCGGATTAGTCCAAATCTGGGCCTACACCGGCGCGACGCATCAGCAGTGGTCGGTTGCAGCGCCGTGATGGACTAGCCATTATATTCAATCCCTGTTTGATCGGGGCGAGGGCCACAGCCGTGGCGCTCGCCCTTTTTTTATTTCGAAATGGACCACCCAAGAAAGGCAATCGGGCGAAGGGACGCGCCGCGGCGCAGGGCAGGGCGGAGGTATCAATCTTCGGCCGCGGCCAATTGTATTCAGCTTCAAATACGATAGCAGGGCATTTACGATCTCAGGCAACGGCCGAAGACGCCTCTCGGCTCAGAAGGCGTTCAGAGTGACTGGCGAATAGTCGCGACTGCCTCTTGTCTTAAAATACCCGCGATCCGTTATACCTTGTACTCTTTTCTCTATGGGCGCATCACGCGACAACTTCGTCAAATACCCGAGGACACCGCATCTCTTCGGCTCCAGAGGCACGGACGATGACAAGCACTTGGGACCCAAGGAATCCGAACGTTTTATCAACGACGGTTCGCTCATTGTGGAAGAGAAGCTCGACGGGACGAACGTCGGGATCCATTTCACCACGGCCGGCCGGATGGTACTGCAATGTCGCGGCCATGAAATCACCGAGGGAATGCATCCCCAATATGATCTCTTTAAGCAGTGGACGTCGATAAAGCGCTCGATGCTCGAGCAGATGTTGGGATCGCGTTTTATCCTCTACGGAGAATGGCTCTACGCGCAGCACTCCGTTCATTATCGCGCGTTGCCCCACTATTTCTTCGAGTTCGATATCTTCGACAAAGACGCGGAACGTTTTCTCGACCTCGATTCACGCCTGCACTTGCTCGACGGCTCCGGGCTCAAAACCGTGCCGGTGCTTCATCGCGGACGCGCGTCCATCGAAATACTCCACGAGCTCATTCGGCCCTCGGTTTTCGATAGCATGTTTGAACATTCGGGTACTGGCCGCAAGGATACGCTAATGGAAGGGTTGTACCTGCGCACAGAAGCGGAGGGTTTTGTCACCGGGCGGGCCAAGCTGGTGCGGCCCGAATTTGTGGAGAAAATAAAACAGAGCGAACATTGGCAGCACCGAGCGATGGTTCCGAACAGTCTCGCTCCCGGCGCTGACATTTGGTCCTAACGTGAAATCCTGGGCCGAGCTCCAGCGCGCGTCGCACGCGCAAGTCATTGCCTGGGCGGAAAACCAGCCCTGGGGTCGGGCCATGGCCGCGTGTCAACAAGACGAGCACTGGCACGCTGAAGGCGATGTATGGACGCACACCCGGATGGTTTGTGCCGAGCTGGAGAAACTCGCGGAGTGGTCCACCCTCCCTCCGGAGGCGCAACGGAAGCTCCTCCTCACCGCGCTCTTTCACGATGCGGGAAAACCCGCGACGACAACGCGCGATCCCGTCAGCGGCCGCGTCCGATCGCCACACCATGCCTGGGTTGGATCTGGCATTGCGCGTGAGGTGTTGCGCGACCTTGGTTGCGATTTCACGTTCCGCGAGCAGATCGCGGCTCTGGTCCGCGCGCATGGTCGTCCAGTTTACCTTCTCGAAAAGCCGAGCCCCGAGCGCGAAGTGATTTCATTTTCCTGGTTGGTCGAGAACCGATTGCTCCACCTCTTTGCTGTGGCGGATACCCGCGGTCGCGACACGAAGGAAATGAATCGGCCGGAAGAAAATCTTCACCTTTGGAAACTGATGGCTGAGGAGTGCGAGTGCTACGACCGGCCTTTTGCCTTTGCTAACGATCAGGCGCGTTTTCTCTTTTATCGCGATCAGCTCAACAATCTCCACTACACGCCGCACGAGGAGTACCGCTGTGCCGTCACCCTGATGGCCGGCCTTCCCGGCGCGGGTAAGGACACTTGGTTGGCCCGTCATCGCCCCGGGCTGCCCGTCGTCTCGTTGGACGCGGTGCGGAGCGAACTCGACCTCGATGCGACCGGCAACCAAGGCGAGGTCATCCAGGCGGCTCGCGAAAAATGTCGGGAGCATCTCCGTGCCGGCCGAAACTTCGCCTTCAACGCGACCAATATTACCCACCAAACCCGCGCGCGCTGGATCTCCTTGTTCGCCGACTATCAAGCCCGCGTCGAAATCGTCTACCTCGAGCCACCGGTGTCCGTCATCCTTGCGCAAAATCGTGCGCGAAAAACTCCCGTACCAGAAAATGTGATACTGCGATTGCTGGACAAGTTGGACCCGCCCTCCATCACCGAAGCCCATAGTCTCGTGATCGACCAGGGCTTAAGCTGATTGCGCCTATGTGCGTCGCGGGCTGAGGCTGCTTTATTCGTCAACCGGGCCGGTTCTATATAAACTGGAGGGCCTAGCTGAATTGCATACAATCATGCCGGTATATTTCGCTTTCGCGACGTGTCTTTCTTCGCCTATTCAAAGTTAAGCGCTTCGATTGGATTGAGCGACGCTGCGCGATAGGCCGGGTAGAGGCCGAAGGTGAGGCCGATGACGGTGCAGATCACTACGCTGAAGGTCGCCCAGGCCCAGGGGAAGATGATGGGGACTTTGAACCAAAACGTCGCCGCGCCATCTCCTCCAAGAATACCAAGTACAATCCCGAGCGCGCCTCCCACCAGGCAGAGCAGAATGGCTTCGAAGAGAAATTGTATCATGATGGACTGCTTCTTCGCGCCCACCGATTTTCTGATTCCGATTTCTTTCGTTCGTTCGGTCACGCTGACCAGCATGATATTCATAATACCGACCCCGGCCGCGAGCAGCGCGATCGCGCTGATGATAAACGCGCCCGTGGCAACCACGTTCCCCACTTTATCGAAAGCCGAGATCAAGCGGTCGTTCTGAAAGATATCGAAGTCGTTTTCCTCGCCTGGAGAAAGCGCTCGCACTCTCCGCATCACCTGGGTCGCGCGATCGATGACCTCGTCCAGGGTTTCCTGCGAGGGGGCCTGCACCGCTATGCCAACATAGCGTCCGCGCCCGCCATATTTTTCCAGAAACGCCGTGATGGGAATCGCGATCGTATTGTCTTGATTGATACCCACGAAGTTTCCTTTCGGGGCAAACACGCCGACGATCTGATAGGGCTGACCGTCGAATTTGATCGTCTTGCCGATGGGCGTCTCGTTGCGAAAGATTTCCTCTTCGATCGAATGACCGATGACCGCGACCCGTTTTCCAGCCTCTACATCCTCGGAGGTGAGATTTCGACCGTAAGCGATTATAAATTGATTCGTGGTCACAAAATACGGATTGGTCCCCACAATTTGTAAGCCGAAAAGCGGTTTTTGTTTTGAATAAGTGGCCTGCACATTACTGGTCGAAAGCCGAGGGGTGATCACCTCGGTGACATCTTCCATCAATTGTATAAAGCGCCGGGCTTCGGAATAAGTAATTGGCCGGCGCCCGCGGATTTTTTTCACGGTTTTTCCGCCGCCGCTCAGGTCGCTTGTGGGGGGGACAAATTGAAAGGTGTTCGACCCGAGGACGTTTAAACCAGACTCAATCGAGCTCCGAATTGCGGTGACGGTGGTCATGACCCCAATGACGGAGAAGATACCGATGGTTACGCCGAGGATGGTCAGCCAGGAGCGCAGTTTATTAACGCCCAACGACCTCGTCGCCATGATAAATATCTCGCGGATGATCATGGCGTGACTATTCGTAGCGAAGCGCCACAATGGGATCGAGTCTCGAAGCGCTCCAGGCCGGCGCAAAGCCAGATAGTATTCCCGTGATCGTGGAGACAATCATGCCGGTAAAAACCAGCTCGAAAGAAAGATCGATCGGGAAACTGGGGAGTTTGGATTGGGCCGCGAGGCAGATCCCATAGGTGAGGACGAGGCCGATGATTCCGCCGAGCAGGCAAATCGAAACGGATTCGAGGAGAAATTGGAGAAGAATGGTTTGGCGACGCGCGCCGAGGGCTTTCCGCATGCCTATCTCTCCCGTACGCTCCTTCACGCTCACGTACGTGATATTCATGATTCCGATGGCACCGACAAAGAGAGCCAACCCGGTGATGAAGAGCCCCGCGAGCGCGATCTTGGTTTTAATCGGATCAATATAATCTTTAAGCGCCTGGGACTGATTGATACTAAAATCATCTGGTTTTCCGGCGCTGAGATGTCGGACGCGTCGCATGATTCCGGTGAGTTCATCCCGAGCTTCCACCATCCGGGCCTTATCTTTGACTTTCACCGTGATAGTCGGGTCCTGGCGCCGATTAAATTGCCTGCGGAAGGAGGACAGGGGGACGATCAGGGTGTCATCATATCCATTGCCAAGAAATGATCCTTCTTGGATGAAGAATCCAATCAACCGAAAGGGTTTATTATCGACTAGAATAATTTGTTCGAGCCCTCCGTCGTTGGGAAAAAGTGCTTTGTAGATATTAAAGCCGACCACACAGACATTGCTCCCGGCCATGGCGTCGGACTCATTAAAAAAACGTCCTTCGCTCACGACGGAAGGATGAATTCGGAGAAAGCCCGGAAGCCCTCCGATGAGTTGCTCGCGGTTCAGTTGGGTGTCGCCTTTCTTGACCGGCACGATGCGAAAACATTCCGGCAACGCCATCTCGATCTGTGAATCAGGCGTGGTCGCGGCGATTTTTTCAATCTGCTCTGCGTATTCAATTTTAAGCGACGGGCGACTGCGAAAATTCATCCAATCTCGCCCGGAAAACCAGGGCTGCCGCTGGACATAAAAAACGTCGTCTCCGAGAAAACCCATGCTCTGGTCAAAGCCCAGATCGATCCCATGAATCGCGGTTCCCATCAGCGTCACCGCAATGATGCCGATGATGATGCCGAGCGCGGTGAGCATCGAGCGAAGTTTGTTCGCGTAGATTTGTTGCGCGGCAATCCGAGATCCTTCCTCGAGCTCGTTGATGAAGCGCGCGAGTTTCACGGAAATGACGTGGGCCTAGATTGACTCTCGTTTAATGAGGCTTGGCCGCGGGTTCTTTATTCAAAGTGATGGTGGCCCCGTCCTGAAGCAGGCGCGTCAATGCGGTGTAACTGCCGGAGACAACTTCCACTCCCGGCTGCAATCCACTCGTGATCTCGGTCGATACATCGTCGGAAATGCCAATTTCCACGGTTTGCATTCTCACTTTGTCTCCCTCTCGGACGAAGACCACGCGCTGCGTCTTCTCTTTGGCCAGGTCGGTCGGTTTCTTTTCCGCGGGCTTTGTTTTGTTTTCTGCTTCGAGTGATTTTTCGGTCGCGGCCTTTTTGTTTTTTTTCTCCGATTTTGGGCTGCGGACCGCGACGCTTTGAATCGGAACCGTGACGGCGTTTTCTACAATCTTGGTTTGAATTTCGGCGGTGGCGCTCATCCCCGGACGGAGGGGCACGTCGCGATCGGTGATGGTTATCTTCACCACGAAATTCGTCACGTCCGAGGCGGAGCTTTGAGCACCCGCGAACTGTGCCCCAGCTCCACCCAGCCCTTTGGCCGTGGTGGCGATCTCTCGGACCACGCCATTGAATTTTCGGTCGGGAAATGAATCGATGGAAACCAAAACATGATCACCGACCTTCACGTTGATGATCTCGCTTTCGTTTACATCGACCCTGACCTGCATATTGGAAAGATCGGCGATACGCATGACCTCAGTGGCATTGTAGAGACCACTGCCCGCGACGCGTTCACCAATCTCTACCGAACGTGAACTGACCGTTCCATCCATCGGCGCAAAGATGGTGGTTTTTGATAATTGATCCCTCGTCTGGTCTAGGGATCCCTCGCCGGCTTGGACTTGGGCGGTGGCGGCGGCTGCGGCGTTTTGTGCTACCTTGAGGCTCGTGGCGGCGGCTTTGAAGTCAGTTTGGGAAACGAGATGCCGATCGAAGAGTTCGTGCTGATGAAGATAGTCCTCCTCAACTTTGGAGAGCTGTGCTCGAGCTTGTTCCGCGGAGGCCCTCATGGCCGTGAGCCGGGCCTCCTCCTGTTTAACCTGAGCCTGATAAACCTCGGTTTTGATCTTTATAATCACGTCTCCCTTCTTCACCACGTCGCCCTCGCGAAACGGGAGAGCGATGATCTCACCAGAGACCTCGGGCGTGATGCGGACCTCGACTTCCGGCTGAATTTTTCCCGTCGCGGAAACGGTTTGAATAATCTGCTTCGTCACGGCCTTTTCCACCGTGACCGGGATGGGCTTCTCTTTTTCGCGTTTGTTATGGATTTGGCGGTAGGCGAAGACGCCGCCTACGAGGAGAATAAAAAGGAAAATGAAATAGAGTTTTCGGCGGGATTTTTTCCCGCGCTTACCTGAAACCGGAACGGGTGAGGACGACCCCTCGGTTCGAGGGGTGACAGAAGCATTGGACATAGGATTGGGATAAGCCGAACGATTGGCTGAGAACTATCACCGCGAAAATGCTCCGTCGCTCCCTAGTTTTATCACAGCGAATGACGGCTCTGACGGCCGAAAGTTGGCAGGTTTTTTCGGCAGGGGAAAGACGCGAATGGAAAACTCACGAAGGATGAGCCGTATCCGCTCTCGGGGGACCGAGCTTGTATTTAACGAATGATGACACGCCAGGTTCCTCCGCTACGAGGAGTGATGCAGGTGGGGTAAGACTGACGCGCTCCACGATCAAAAACAGACCACCGCCGCCCCAGTGCGCTCACGAACGCCACCCCCGCTCTCCCTCCGAAACGCTCCACCGACTGCTCTGCCCCGGTGGTATGCGGTGTGCTTCTTGCCGGGATCAAACGGCACACCACACGCTCATGAAATTCCCCGATTCGCCTCATCCCGCACCGCCCGGCACGCCTACTCCAGGAGAGATCAGGGCGCGCGCGCACCAAATTTGGTTGATGGACGGAAAGCCGGAAGGCGCGGAGATGGAGCACTGGTTGGAAGCGGAGCATCAGCTTCTCATCGAATACGCAAAACGGCCAAAGCCGACGGACTCCGGCAAAGTCGCTGACGCAAACGAGCTAGTCAGCAAAGTGGCGGCCCAGCTCCAGGAGATCGCTCCCCGGCCATCCCGAAGCAGCCCGACCTCGGTTGACGGCACCCATTAATCCTAGCTTAGCGCATTAAAATAAAACCATGGCCGCTAGAGAGTGAAGGCGTGAAGACCTCGTTGCGGGAATCGATGCTGGAGGGGCCGGCTCCGTCCGGGCTCTTACGTCCAATCGGCCCAGACGGTGCCCATAATCTGCCCTAGGTCTTCGCATCCATCAGGCGGTTGATTTCTGCGGTTGGAACGGAGCGGTCGAGGTAAGTGAAAGTGCCGTGATCTTTTGCTTCGAGGGCGGCGTTGATCAGACCAGTCATTGCCGCGCGATAGAGTGTACCCGCGAAGCTGATACGGCGAACTCCGGCCTCGGCCAGGTCCGGGACGGAAAAGGATTTTCCCGGCATTCCGATCATAAAATTGACCGGTTTCGAGACCGCGCGACACACCTCTCGCACGGCTTCAAGGGTCGGAAGCGCGGGCGCGAAGAGCACGTCCGCTCCGGCTTTTTCGTAGGCGACCAAGCGCCGAATCGCGTCGTCCAAGTTGGGATTTCCGCGCAGAAAATTTTCGCAGCGCGCCGTGAGCGTGAAGGCAAAAGGGAGGGCACGGGCGGCCGCGACCGCGGCGGCAATGCGTTCAATCGCGAGGTTTTCTTCAAACAAAGGCTGATCGATTCTCCCGGTCGCATCCTCGATCGAGCCACCCACCAGGCCAACGGTCGCGGCGAGCCGGATGGTTTCCGCGACGCCCTCAGGGGAGTCGGAGAACCCTTTTTCCAAGTCGGCCGCGACCGGAAGGCAGGTGGAGTTTACGATCAGGGCGGCGTGACTCAGCGCCTGTTCGCGCGACAGTTGACCATCGCGCAGGCCCAGTGTCGCGGCCGCTGCGCTACTCGAGGTGGTGAAGGCCTGAAACCCGAGGCCACCCAATAGCCGGGTGGAACTCGCGTCCCACGGATTTGGGATCAAAAACAACCTCCCTTGATGCAGCGCCTGAAAACGCGCGGCCTTTTCGCTTTGGGTAGAAGTCATGGGCTTAAACGAGCATTTTCTCCGCTTGGGGACAACACCTGCCCGTGGCGACGGAGATATTTTTGGTGAGGCTTGATCAGTCCTTATAGTATATCAACAAGGGGGACGGAATAATATACAAATACCCCAACACGCTCATCGCCGCTGCACTAAACAGGAACCATTTCCGGTCAGCAAATGATGCAGTGGGTTTTTTCATGGATGATATAGATTGGCTATTTCGCCGCCGCAGAACTCGACCGGGACTCTCGCGCGCTCTACGCCACCGGATTTTGCGTTTGTAGTAAACTGCAACGGGTCGCTAAGGAGCCCAGCAAATCCTCTTTTCCAAATAAAACACGCGCCCAAGATTGCTCCTGGGCGCGTGCAGAGACGGAGGGTGAACTCCGGACTAAGATGTGATCGACAACGGCATCGCCAAATTAGACCTCATAACTTGGGCCGCGATCGGTCACATCAAAATGGGGGTGGGCTGGGGGGCCGGGTTTAATGCCTGCTAGAGGCGCTTAAAACGGGGCTGAAAAGAAGAACAGGCAGCGGTCAGGGCAGGCAGGAAAGGGGGATAACCGATGACTCCGCCATCATAGCGGAAGTTCGGATCGCTCCAATCCCTACTTATGGTCAATTTATGCAGATTGCGATTCAGACAGTATGAAGTTGCCTCTCTATCGATTGATCCGGCTACGTTACCCCTTTTTATCCGCCGCTCTTGCGGCGCAGCTTGGCCTCGCGGCTTTCCTGTATTCAGGATTGTGTTACGGGGCGGAGGCACCCCGCTTTGTGACGCGCAGTTGGAGTGTGGAACAGGGTCTGCCCCACAATCTTGTAAATCGGGTGGTGCAGGACAGCCGGGGGTTTTTGTGGGTCGGCACCGGGGCTGGGCTGACGCGGTTTGATGGGATTTCTTTCGAGGAACTCGAATTGCCGCGTCGCTCCATCGCTTCCGCCTCCAATATTCGCGACCTCTGCATCGAGCCGGACGGCAAATTGCTGATTCTCCCGGCGACCGGCGAAATTCTAGAATGGAAGAATCGGGTCTTCTCGCTCCATCCGGCCAGTGCGGCGCTGGCGGATCGTAAGCTGATGGAAGTCTACACCGAGCCTTCCGGAGCGCTTTGGGCCGGTACGATCGAAGGGGAGGTGGTCCGTTGGGAAAAAGGGCGCACCCAGGTTTTCGGACAAGCGGAGGGCATCCTTCGCCGGGTCAATCGGACCACGTTTGTCACTGATCGCCGTGGGCTGACTTGGGTTGCCGCCGGCGACTTTATTGGGTGCTATGTCAACGGCACGCTCGCGCCGCCTCCACCCGCATTGAACAATATCGGACGCGCGGTGGTGATCGCGCCGACCAAGGCAGGCGGGCTCTGGGTCGCGACTTCCGATCAGTTGCTCAAGGTGGAAGACGATCGGGTCACCCTCTGCTCGCAAAGCGATTGGCCAGCCAAGCGCAGCGGGATCAATGTGCTGTTCGAGGACAGTCGAGGGAATCTCTGGATTGGAACGCGGCGAAACGGCCTTTATTTGTATTCCGAGGGCAAGGTCATCCCGGTCGATTTCGAACCGCGCACCGTCTTTAGCCTTCACGAAGACGGGGAAGGAAATATTTGGGCGGGGACCGCGGCTGAAGGGCTCTGTCGCGTGCGTCCGCTCGCTTTCACTTTGTTGAATCGCGAGAGCGGGCTAACCGATGAGCTGAGCTCCTCCGTTTGTGAAGACGCGCTCGGAGCGATCTGGTGCGCGAATCGCAGCGGGGGATTGGTTCGTTGGAAGGACGGAGCGCTCCAGCATGTGGCGGCCGGGGTTCGTGCGGCTCGTTTTCCCACCCGGGTTGCTCCGGATCGAAATGGCAATCTCTGGATGGCTTCGTCGGCCGGGGTGTTGCGCGCTTCGATCGAACACCCGGACAATATGGAGCCGCTGCTGCCACCGTTGAAGTTCATCCAAGTCCTCTTTGGCGCGCGGAACGGAGACGTGTGGGTTTCGTCGTACGGGGCTCTTGGGTTTTTTCGAGGCGGCGGGTACCAACTCATCACCACGCCCAACGGCCCCTTCACTGCGCACGCGAATGCCATGGCGGAAGACGAACACGGCGGTATTTGGGTCGGCACTACAAATTCGCGCGACTATGAAATCGACAATCGCCTCTGGGAGTTGGTCGACGGGAAGTTGGTGGAGCGGGTGATGCCCTCGCAGTGGCCGGGAGGCATCATTCATGCGATGCAGTTCGATCACCTCGGCGCGTTGTGGATCGCCTCTTCCGCCGGTCTGGTTCTCAAGCAAGGCGATAAACTCGCCCGTTTCACCCTGCAGGAAGGTTTGCCCGACGATCTGATCATGGAGGTGCTGGTGGACGATCTCGGTTTCATCTGGTGCGGCAGCCGCCGAGGATTTTTCCGTGTCGCCGCGGCCGAACTACGCGCCGTGGCAGAAGGGCGGTCGCGGAAAGTGGTGCCGACCGTGTTTGGCCGGGACGACGGACTGCAGGGGGCATCGGCTTTGATCGGAGGACAGCCCACTGCTTGGAAAGCGCATGACGGCAAACTTTGGTTTACGACCATTCGCGGCGTTGTCGGTTTCGATCCCGCCGCCGCGCCCACCTCGACCCTGGCGCCTCCGGTGTTCATCGATTCGGTGAATTTGGACGAAAAGAAGGTTTCCGAACCGGGAGAACATTTTGAGGTTCCGGCCGGTTCGCATCGACTTTCTTTTCACTTTTCGGCCCTCAATTACTCGGCGCCGGAGCAGGTTCGTTTGCGTCACCGGCTCGAGGGTTTCGATGAACAATGGGTGGAAACGGGGAACGAGCGGGTCGCCAGCTACGCGCATTTGCCCGCGGGGCATTACCAGCTGCGGGTGATCGCAGCCAATCAAAGCGGGGTCTGGAACGAAAAAGGCGCCACGCTGCTGGTCAACGTCGCGGCGGCCTGGTGGCAAACCGCTTGGTTCGCTGGTCTGGTTGCCCTGGGCCTTGCTGGTGCGGTGGGCTGGGGCGCCCGCACCCTTTCCGTGCGGAAGATTTCCCGGCGCTTGCAAACCTTGGAGAAAGAAAACGCCCTCGAGCGCGAGCGCTCCCGCATCGCGCGAAACCTTCATGACGAGTTGGGCGGCAGCCTGACGCAGATTGGACTCTTGGCCGATCGCTTGAAACGGCATCCCGCGGAGGTGGATGTGCAGCGCACTTTGGGGCAACTCGCCTGGCGCACCCGCAGCCTGGCGGGCGACCTCGAAAGCATCGTGTGGGCGGTCAGTCCGCAGAACAATTCCTGGGATCGCCTCGCGCCTTTTATCGCGCAGTTCGCTCGTAGGTTTTTTAAGGATACGGAGATTTCCTGCCTCGTTTCGGGGATTGAGACCATCCCGGCCCGTCCGCTGAGTCCGGAGGCGCAACACGAGGTCCTCGCGGTGTTGAAGGAATCGTTGAACAATGTCCTGAAGCATTCCGGCGCTTCCCAGGTCGAGGTTCGTTTGCAGTTCGCGGATGAGGTATTCGAATTATCGATCCGCGACAACGGCGTCGGTTTTGTCCCCGGCTTGGCCGTCCACTCCGAGCGCAACGGCTTGAACAATATTCGGACGCGCGCCGCCACGTTGCGCGGCGAGGCGCGGATTGAAAGTCGACCCGCAGAGGGAACTCAGGTTATACTCCGCGTGCCGGTGAGCTCCCGTCTCCTTCCCCTCTCCAACTAAGATCAACCTATGTCCATCACTGTTGCCATCGTCGAAGACAACGCCGGGATCTGCGAAGAGCTCGAACAAATTGTATCCGAAGATCCGGGACTCTCGTGCGTTTGTGTCTGCCGAAACCTCAAAACCGCGCTTCAAAAAATCCCTCCTTTGGCGCCCGATGTAGTGGTGATGGACATACAATTACCGGACGGGACCGGCATTGAGTGCACCGCGCGGCTCAAGCGACAGCTGCCCGCCACTCAGATTCTGATGTTCACCGTCTACGAGGATTCCGAGCAGATCTGCAAGGCCCTCGAAGCGGGTGCAAGCGGCTACATCCTCAAGCGCGCCGCGCCCGAGGGCATCGTGCGAGCGATCCGCGAAATTAAGGAAGGCGGTGTGCCCATGACCGGGGAGGTGGCTCGCAAGGTCATTCAGACTTTCCGCAAATCGCCGTCGGCCGAGGACGCAAAGGAAAAACTCACGCGTCGAGAAGAGGACATCATGGAACTGCTCGTCATGGGTTGTCTCTCCAAAGAAATTGCCGACCGCCTTTCCATCGGGATCGAAACGGTAAACAGTCACCTCAAACACATCTACGAAAAGCTTCACGTTCGCTCGCGGACCGAAGCGGTGATCAAATACCTGAAATAGGACCGGAAAAACGCCACGCCCAAACGATCGAAGTCCAAAAACCAGCGCATTGCGCGCGAATTTTTTGGTCGTTAGCGGCTCTGAAGTTTGCCCTTTTTTCGGAGGCTCATTCCCGCGCTTGCCGCGCGCCAAGGGAGGCATCACGGTGGGACATCCATGTCGTTGTTCAACCTGCTCGATGTTTCTCTCTCCTTTGGTGGTCCGCCCGTGCTCGATCACGTCAATTTCCAAGTCGATGCCGGAGAACGCGTCTGCTTGGTGGGGCGCAACGGCAGTGGCAAATCGACCTTGATGCGGGTGATTGCCGGCGAAACGGCACCGGACCAGGGCAACGTGTATCGCCAGGCAGGAGCCGTCTTTCGCCGCCTCGATCAAGAGGTGCCCACTGACCTGGTTGGAACGGTCCACGACGTGGTTTCGGCCGGCATTCGGCCGCTTCATGCCCACGAAGAACCCTGGGAGGGCGAGGTGCGTTTGGAACAGTGGTTGGAGCGCACGTCGCTCGATCCCAACGCCGACTTCGCCGCTCTCTCCGGCGGAATGAAGCGTCGGGTCCTCCTTGCCCGAGCCTTGGTGGCGCAGCCGGATTTGCTGCTGCTGGACGAGCCGACCAATCACTTGGACTTCGAGGCCATCGCCTGGCTCGAGGAATTTCTCCTCGGCGCCAAGCTCGCGCTCTTCTTTGTCACCCACGATCGCGCCTTCCTCCGCAAACTCGCCACCCGCCTGGTGGAACTCGACCGAGGCATCGTGACGAACTGGGCCTGCGACTATGAAACCTATCTGGTCCGCAAGCAGGCCGTGCTCGAAGCAGAAGAAAAGCAGCAGGCCGCCTTCGACAAGAAACTCGCGCAGGAGGAAGCCTGGATTCGGCAAGGGGTTCGCGCCCAGCGTTCGCGCGCGCAGGCGCGTATCCAACATTTGGTGGCAATGCGTTCCGAGCGTCAGGCGCGCCGCGAGCGGACCGGCCAGGTGGTGATGAAATTGGCCGACGCCGAACGCTCTGGCATGAAGGTGATCGACGTGGAAGCCATGTCCTTCCGTTACGGAGATGGACCCCTGATCGTGCGCGACCTGACCACCACGATCATGCGGGGCGACAAGATCGGCATCATCGGTCCGAACGGCGCGGGCAAATCCACCTTGATCAAACTCCTCCTCGGTCATCTCCAGCCGACCTCCGGCGTGGTGAAACATGGCACGAACCTCGAGGTGCTGTACTTTGACCAATTGCGCTCGCAGATCGACGATGCTCGCAGCGTAGCGGACAACATCGCGAACGGAAATGAAACCGTCACGGTTGGCGGGCGGACCCGGCACGTGATCAGTTATCTCCAGGATTTCCTTTTCGAACCGAGCCGCGCGCGCACGCCTGCGCGCGTCCTATCGGGGGGCGAGCGCAACCGTCTGCTCCTCGCTCGGTTGTTCACCAAACCCGCCAATGTCCTGGTGATGGACGAACCGACCAATGACCTGGACGCCGAGACCCTCGAGCTCCTTGAGTATTTGTTGGTCGAATACGAGGGCACGCTCTTGCTCGTCAGCCACGACCGGGAGTTCCTGGACAATGTGGTCACGAGCACCCTGGTCTTCGAGGGCGATGGCCAACTCGGCGACTATAACGGCGGCTATCAAGACTGGTTTCGCCAGCGCGCAGCCCGGGCGGCGCGAGCGATGGCGGCGGAGGCGACCACCACAGCGACCGCCTCTCCGAATAAAGACTCGAACACCCCGGCGAAAGGGCCGGCGCCGCGGAAGCTTTCGCAGAAAGAGCAGCGCGAACTGGAGACGTTGCCCGCCACGATCGAGCGTCTCGAGCAGGAGCAATCGAACTTAGCCGCGCAACTCTCCGATCCCACCTTTTATCAACGCCGTTCTGGGGATGCGCCCGCGATGAAGGCTCAGTTGGAGACAATCGAAAAATCCCTCGCCCAAGCCTTTTCTCGCTGGGAAGACCTCGAGCAGCGGCGACAGGGGGGCGGGTAAGTCCAAGTTCAGGATCGATCGAGCAACGTTGGTGGCGCGACCCGCTCGGTGGCGCGATAGCAATGCCATCAGCCGGCTATAATAGCCCATCCAGAAAAGCACTTTATACTCACCTTAAGTCACGGCCGAGAATGCCTCCGTCTCGGCCGCAGTTGAAAGGCGAATACAATTATAGTCGAATCGGTAAGCGATAGCCGATCAGCGGATACGAAGCCCTTTGGCGGGGCGATTTATTCCGTGCCGCCGCCGACAATCTTTTCGTATCCCAGGCCGAAAAAATCTTCCTCCACAACCAGAGTAGGGGGATATATAACCATAAGATCGTGGGAAAAACAAATAGCGGGACTCGCCGGTTCGTCTCGGGCAAAAGAGGAATTTGCGGAAAAACTCCGCTGGAATCAGCGCCTAACCGCCGGGCGGCGAGACTTTGGGTGCCGTCCAAATGCGCGGTTGGCAAATAAGCGTCTGCCGATGTCACTCCCGCGTCTGGGTAAAGTAGATCGATGACTTTCCCATCGGCCACGCATTCCACCCAGGAATGCCGGGAGGTGGTTTTTATATATGCTTTAAATCCGAGAGAGCGTAAGAGTGAGCAAAGTATTATTGATTGAGACACGCAATTACCTCGAAGGCCGCCCCAAGATTTTTTGTCGGCAAGTATGATCATTTCGTCGATACTGGGTATGCAACCGTTACTGCCCCACGTGTCGTAAGCATCCCAATATCGAACCAAATGCCAAACGGCCTGCTCCGCAACCGCTACTTGCTCAATGTCCTTTGAGGTAATCGACCGTACATCTTTGGACCAAGAAACAATCAGGGGATGGTACGGCTGGACATGCTGCTCCATTCGCCAGGTTGCTACTGGGACGACCGCGTCGCTGAAATCCTCGCCGCAGGCCAAAAGAAATACCATTGTAAGTGACCATCCGGCTAAAATCGCCAAGGTGCACAGCGTCGCATAGTGTGATATATTACATTTGTATGTAGTAGGAAGTCTCATGTGGGTGCGGGAGGATCAAATGAGAGAAGCCAGGGAGTGGTGAAGGATGTGCTATGGTGCACTACTGCTGTGATTTATTGAAGCGTATGTCTTTAAATGACAGTGCTTTGGCGATCGCACGCAGCGAATAATGAAACGTCTGTGATTTCGCTCTTGTGATAAATCGAGATCGAATCAACGGCGACTAAGGTCGTTTTATAGCTTAGAGCAGCCTTGAATATAAATGACGTTGAGGGACGCCGAACAACGACAGTCGACACACGCATGCAACTACGGCTCGACGAACAATCCGGTTGAACAGGAAGAATCCTCAGGGTCGAGCTGGGGAGAACTCTTAGAAAGCTAAATCTCGCAATAATAGCCTGCTTCGCGACCGACTTAAGGCAGCGGAGTACAATCGTTCGCAAGAGAATGCGCCGAAAAGACTAAAAACCAAGAATGGCGGCAGGTAGATGGATAGCGCACGCTGAGGAACCGCGCGGGCCGGAGGGTATAATTTTTGAAATAACCGCAGCTTCGAAAGAAGCCTAGACGGTTTAGCCCATTTTAGTATATTTAATACAATCCTCTCGCCCGTCGGTAAATTCCTTTGGCCTGCGCCGGTCGCGATCTGGTCTTGCATTGCTAAGGCGGCAAGACGTTGCCCTGAGATTCTCTTTTTTCGGAGCTTTTCGGCATATCGCATCTGTAGGTGTTAATGTGACATACGAGTAACATTTCAGTGGACGCGTTTGCCGGCACCGATCTTTTTTAGGTTGCTTGCAGCATGGGAGGAGGGGGTATGGTTTAAGCCGATGAATTTCAGGTGTTCTTTCATTAAGGCGAACCCCATGCATGACCCTTTATTCCGTCCGGGATCATTTTAGGTGCAATGCAAGGGCGAGAGCCTGAGCATTCAAACCACGATGGCCGATTTTATTATCACGGTTCGAGGGACTATAAGTCTAGAATATGGCTTGGGGTGGAGGTGAGATCTTACATTTATATAGGCTCTTGGATTATAATGGGAGCGATCGCTGTAGGCACGCTGTCTTGGGGAGAGCGGGCCGGTCTCACTTCTCGTCGATTGAGGCTGCATATCTTTCGTTCATCTGTAGGCAAATGACCGATTTGCGAATACACCGTTAGTACAAATGTTGCCACAACCCTCCGCCGATCCGGCGCCCCGCTCCAGTCTTTGGTTTGAAGCCATTATTCTCCTTGGTTTGGGAGCATTGGTTTTAGGCGGAGCGGAGGTAGCTGTGCAGTGGCGACAACCTCTCCGGCAAACAGTTGAGATCGATTTATCTGCCTGGGCTCTGCCGAAGTACGCATTGTTCTCCCTCGCGCGGGGATGGATCGCTTATTTCTTCTCTCTCCTGTTCTCGCTCCTGGTCGCATCATGGGCTTTCTATGACTCGCGAGCTCGACGCTATATCTTGCCGGCTCTCGATGTGCTTCAAAGCGTCCCTGTCTTAGGCTTTCTCCCCAGCCTTGTGCTGGCACTGGTCTCGCTTTTCCCAAGAAGTAATACCGGGTTGGAGCTCGCCTGCGTTCTTATGATTTTCACCGGTCAGGTTTGGAATATGACCTTCAGTTACTACGATTCATTGCGAGGCGTCCCGCCGGACTTTCGCATGCTGGGCAAGCTCTACGGGTTCAAGTGGTATCATCGTTTTCTGAAAATAGAACTTCCCTTTGGAGCCCAGGGCCTCCTCTACAATAGTATGGTTTCGATGGCGGGCGGGTGGTTTTTTCTCAGCATCACTGAGGCCTTTAAGCTGGGGGATCAGGACTTCCGTGTCCCTGGCATTGGATCGTATATGAGCGTCGCGATCGAGCAAGGGAATGTCAGAGCCCAACTGATGGGCGTCATCGCTATGGGTATTGTTATCGTAGCGGTGGATCGTTTGGTTTGGTGGCCTCTGGTGGTCTGGTCGCGAAAGTTCAAATTAGATGATTTCGGCTCCGGCCTGAGTGAACGGTCTAAGTTACAAATTTGGCTCGGACGCTCGGTTGCCATTCAAAAACTCACTTTGTTAATGGCGCGTAGCTTTAGGCGATTCGTTCATCCGCCGATCCCACCAGGGCAGGCACGTGTTGCGTTTCAAACCCCCGTCCGGCCGCCCATCTTTTTCCGGGCGCTCTACTTATTCCTAATTGGCGTTTTGCTGGCGGCGACGGGGTGGGGGGCTTTCCGTCTTATCGCCCTTCTGGTGACGCCGACGTTAGCGGATTGGGGAGAAATTTTGCGGGAAACTTCTTTTAGTTTTATGAGAGTCATCGCGGCGGTCGTGCTTGGATCGCTTTGGACTGTGCCGCTAGGGGTGTGGATTGGGCTGAACCCTAAGCTTTCCAGTCGACTGCAGCCTTTCATTCAGTTTGTCGCTTCTTTTCCTGCTCCCATGATCTATCCCTGGATCTTGTCTCTGGTTCTATTGGTTGGGGGCAGCTTACAATGGGGAGCGGTTCCCCTTATCATGATGGGGACGCAATGGTATATATTATTTAATGTCGCCGGGGCCGCTGCCGCGGTGCCCAATGATATCGTGAGTTGTGCCGAACTGCTGCGTCTTTCCGGGTGGCGCAAATGGCGTCAATTTTTAATTCCCGCTATATTTCCCGGCCTAGTCACAGGCTGGGTCACCGCGGCCGGTGGAGCGTGGAATGCCACGATCGTGTCTGAATATGTACAAGTGGGAAAAAAGCTCTATCAAGCCAACGGGCTTGGAGCTTATATCAGTCGCGCCACCAACGAAGGAAATTTTGCGCACTTAACCGCAGCCGTTATCATCATGGCAATTGTTGTGGTGAGCATCAACCGGGTGCTCTGGAAGCGGCTGCAAAACCTAGCTAACGACCGTTGTCGGTTCACTAATTAACATGCCCGCAGAACACCCTACGATCATCGAAATGCGGGGCGTCTCCCACGAGTATGCCACCGGAACGAACGAAAAAGAACTCGTCCTTAGCGACGTTAGCCTGGCGGTGGCCGAGAACGACGTCGTCGCTCTTCTGGGACCTTCGGGCTGCGGCAAGTCCACGCTCATCCGCATACTCGCGGGCCTCATCACGCCGACGCGAGGGGAGGTGTTTTATCGTAATAACCCATTGCACGGAGTTTCGCCTGGCGTCTCGATGGTTTTTCAAAATTTCGCGCTTTTTCCTTGGCTCACGGTTCGAGACAATGTGCTGCTGCCGATTGGAAATCTGCCCGAGGCGCAACAAGAGGCTCGATTAGCGAAAGTTCTCTCTACCGTCGGACTCAGTGCGTATGAACATTCGCACCCACGCGAGCTTTCGGGCGGTATGAAACAACGGGTGGGCATTGCCCGCGCACTGATAGCCGAGCCTGAAGTGCTCTGCATGGACGAGCCTTTCAGTGCTCTCGATGTATTGACCGCGGAGACGTTGCGCAACGAAATCGGCCGGCTCCTCGCCAGTCCTGATCACCCCCTTCGTACCATGGTCATCGTGACGCACAACATCGGAGAGGCGGTTTTCTTTGCCACCCGCATCGTCGTGCTGGCGGCCCACCCCGGGCGGGTCGACGTGGTCGTCCCAGTAAATCTTCCGTATCCGCGCGACCCCGACGCGCCTGAGTGCAAGGTCATCGTAGAAAAACTACACGCGATTCTCACCAGTAGTCATCTTCCCGATACAGGAGAGCCCACGAAAGTGGTGACTTCTCAAATCGATGAAACCCGCAGGCGGATTGCTCCGGTGTGCCTGCCCTATGTAACACCAAGCGAGGTGCTCGGACTGCTCTCCTTGATTGGCGAAGGCGAATGTGACGTTTTTGAACTAGCTGAGAGGTTTCAAAAGGAGTTTGGTGCGGTGGTCCGTGTGATCAAAGCCGCCGAGCTGCTGGGTTTGGTTGAAACCCCCGGCCAGGATGTACGCGTCACCAAGCTCGGCGCAGAGGTGGTACAAGGCACGATGAAGATGCAGAAAGATATTATTCGTGGGCAGCTCCTGAAATTAAAGATCTTCGATTTGTTGATTCGGCTGATAAAAGTACAAACCGATAAAGTCTTATCGGAAGAAGAGTTTTTGCGTGAACTCAAGGCCGCGCTTCCTCACGAAAAACCCCGTATGCTCTTCCGCACCCTTCTTAGCTGGGGTAGATACTCTGAAATTATAAATTTCGACCAACGCCAGCACGTTCTGCGGCTGCACGAAGTTTTAGCGGAGCCGACTGCTGCAACTTCACCTAGCACTTGAGAATGGGTCGAGGGAGAAAGCGAAGATCGACTCTCGCCTGCGCGAGAAAAGTTGGAGAAGTTAGTGTGGTTAGCGGTCTAGGTTACTGGCTTGTAGGATTTCCCGCCCTCGGTCCTTTTGAGAATCTGCTGCTCTATTTTCTTGCTCAGTGAGCAGTCTGTTTGATTGGTCCGCACTGCGTCCTTGCGGGTCAGAAAAGACCCAGGTATTTTTTGTTTGATCTGCTTGTTCGCTAGGAGGGTTATTGACTGTCAGAAAAGGCAGCGCTTGTGGGCCTGAGCTTGCCCTTTCTCAGTGGGGTCCACCGCGTCACCTCATCGCGGGTTGGTTTAGAGCCCCGATTCCAAACGATTTGAGCTAAATCCCCTTGTGATTAATAAAAGTTTCGACGCGCAGAACGCGTCGACTTGCGCTTGCCCCGAGCCATCCATGCAGCTGGCCGGTGCTTTCTCGCGCTGTTCTGGTCGGGTTCCCTTATATACGACGGCCATGTTAGCTCAATCCGGCTGCTCGATATTTTAGGCGATCGCCGTCGCGATAGAGAGATTATAGCCTACAGAGCGACTGCGACCTTCCGCGAAATTACGATCTTTGACTGCGGCAAGCTGCCCACCCTTTCCCCCAAACAATAATGAAAATCCACCCCCTTCCGCCATGCCGTTTCCTGGCATGTTTGTTTGCCGTCGTCACTGCAGGTTTCATGTCCTCATCCGCTTTTGCCGCTTTCGGCGTCTCAACCAATGGAGCCAACCATATTGTTGATACTGGCAGCGGTCTGGTTTTCACCGTAAACGGCAGCGGCGACATCCGATCGATTCTTTTTGGCGGTAAGGAACTTCTCGATACGGCTAAGCCCACCGGGATTGCATCCGGTACGGGAGCGACTTCGGTCACCGCGACGACCACGGGAAATACGATCAAGCTCACCTGCGACGCGGCCACTCTCACCCAATATTACATCGTAAATAAAGGTGAGAACAATATCTACATGGCGACCTATACCACCGCCGAACCTCCGGTCGGGGAGCTCCGCTTTATCGGGCGTTTCGATTATTCGGTTCTTCCCCATGGCAACCCGGCTGCTGACTTGTCGGGTAATGTTGGAACGGTGGAAGGCAGTGATGTTTTTAAGTTGGCCAACGGAGAAACGCGGTCGAAGTTTTATTCCGCGGTTCGTTTCATCGACGATCACGTCCATGGCGCGACCGGGAGCGGCATGGGTGTCTATATGGTGATTTCCGCTTCTGGCTACGAAGCGACGTCCGGCGGACCATTCTTCAAGGATATTGATAATCAAGCCGGAGGGGATCAGGAGATTTATTTCTATATGAATTCAGGGCATTCAAAAATTGAGCCCGATCGTATGGGGCTCCATGGCCCTTATGCCCTCTGCTTTACCTCTGGAGCGGCTCCCAGCGCTTCGTTGGACATGTCCTTTATGTCTGGGCTGGGACTTCGAGGTTGGGTCAGCAACCGAGGCCAAGTCGTAGGTTCATATTCTGGAATACCGACTGGAACCCAGGCGGTTGTGGGATGGGCCAATCCAACCGCTCAATACTGGGCTTACGGCAATGGTGGAACCTTCGCGTCTCCCCAGATGATACCGGGCACCTATACCATGACACTCTATAAAAACGAATTGGCGGTGGCCTCTACCTCCGTCTCGGTCGGTTCCGGTGTCACGACCAAGAACATTGCTTCCGCTGAGTCGAATCCGGCGACCGTTTGGCAAATCGGTGATTTCGACGGAACCCCTCATGGATTCATGAATGCATCGCTCCAAACGTTTATGCATCCGTCGGATGTTCGTATGCATCCGTGGAGTCCCGCGACCTACACGGTAGGAAGCCCGATCAGTAACTTTCCCATGGCTGAGTTCCAGCTGGTGAATGATCCGCTAACGATCTCCTTCACTCTCTCGTCGAGCCAGGTCACGTCGCACACCCTTCGCATCGGCACGACTGAATCATTTGGTGCGGCCCGCCCTCAGATCACGGTCAATCCAGGCACGTCTAATGAATTCGTCGGCCCGGCGCCCGGAGCTCCGGTCGAGCCTTATGGGCGCAGTATCACCCGCGGGGTTTATCATGGAATCTATGCTCTCTATACGGTTGATATTCCCGCGAGTGCGTTTGTCGCCGGAACGAATACAATCCAGATCCATGTTCTTGGCAAAGGCCCTTATGGTGGTTTTCTCAGCGCAAGTCTGGTCTATGACGCGATCGCGCTCGACGGAGCGGCCGGTAGCGCCACGGCGGTCACCGGAGTCACGGTTACTCCGGCGAGCACCTCGGTTGCGGTGGGCAGCACCTCGGTCTTGAGCGCGACGGTTTCTCCAGGGAACGCGACGAATAAAACCGTCTCCTGGACTTCGAATAATCCCTCGATCGCCTCGGTGAACGCGGCGGGCGTGGTGACCGGTGTTTCGGCTGGCACCGCCACGTTGACCGCCCAAACCCAAGACGGTGGTTTCACCGCCAGTTCGATCGTGACCGTGACTAATATTAATATTCCGGTCACGAGTATCTCAGTCAGCCCGGCCACGGTCTCTGTCGCGCCTGGGAGTGCGACCACCCTGTCGGTTCTGATTGCGCCGGCTAATGCGACGAATAAAGCCGTGACTTGGTCTTCTAGTGTTCCGGCGGTCGCTACGGTCAACGCGAGCGGCGTCGTCACCGGGGTGGCTCCAGGCTCCACGGTCGTCACCGCCCGCACGCTGGACGGCGGGTTTACTGATTCTACGGTAGTGACCGTCACAAGTATCAATACTCCGGTTACCGGTCTTACGCTTACTCCCGCCGCCATCTCGTTGGCAGTGGGCAGTACAGCCTCTTTGACCGCCGCCGTTACCCCGGCCAACGCGACGAACAAAACCGTTCTCTGGTCTTCCAGCGCTCCAACCGTCGCTACGGTTAACACGAGCGGCGTGGTGACAGGGATTGCGGCGGGCACGGCCACCATCACGGGCAAGACACAGGACGGCGGTTTCACCAGCACATCGGTCGCAACGGTGACCGGCGGCGGTGGCGGCACGACTTGCAGTAATGCTCAGGTCGTCACTTTGCCCTTCATGAAGGATGGAGTCGCGGACTCGTGTTATGTCACCTCGGGCACGGTCAGTTTCGTGAACTCCTGGAATATGCAGCAGGTTGAGATCAACGGCGTCGATTTCACCAACACTTGGGCCAGCAGCCTGCCGCCCCGGATCAACGGCAATTATTACATCCATTATGTAGGCAATGTTGGCTGGGCGCACTTCGAGATTAACGGCTCTCCGTAATTTCTGCCCTCATTTAATCCTCTGCTTCCACCCTGTTGGCTAAGCCGGCAGGGTGGTTTGTTTTTCAACGCTCAGGTCATCTCGCGATTCCGACTTCAAGCCGATCGTTGCCGGAGTAAAGGCCAGGGAAAAAATTAAAAGGTCAGGTGGTTTCCGCGCGAACGCTTCGGCCGCTGCGGATCCGCTGACTTGACTCCTGGCGTCTTCGAGCACTCTGCTCGCGTGCGCACCGGGGCGTGCGCTCTCCGCCTATGAACCGAACCGACCGCCTCGTCGCCATGGTCATGTTTTTGCAAGGCCGACGTTTGGTCCGGGCCGAAGACATGGCCAAGCATTTCGAGATCAGCGTTCGCACCGTATACCGCGATCTCTCGGCCCTGTCGGAGGCGGGCGTTCCGATCTCTGGTGAACCGGGGGTCGGCTACAGCCTGATGAAGAGCTACCATTTGCCCCCGGTGATGCTCACGGTTGAGGAGGCGAGCGCTCTTTTTGTCGGAGCGGAGTTGGCCCGACAATTCACCGACGGCTCACTCCAGCCGCCGATCGAAGCGGCGGTGCTCAAGCTTCGCGCGATTTTGCCCCAGGACCGCCAGGATTACCTCGAGCAACTCGGTAAAAAAACCGTGGTGATCGGCCCGGCGGCCGCCAGCGGCGGTACGCCCTCAGCGGAACGCGAATGGCTCCTGCCCTTGCAGGAAGCGGCGGTGCGCCGACGGGTGGTTAAAATTCGTTACCGGGCGCGGGCCCGAGACGACGATACCGTTCGCACGGTCGAACCCCTTGGGGTGGTTTTTTATGCCGCCGGCTGGTACTTGGTCGCCTGGTGCCGCCTGCGCGGCGATCTGCGGCATTTCCGTCTCGACCGTATTCGGATGGTGGAGACGCAGGAAGAGGTTTTCGAGCCTCGGGCAGAATTTTCCCTGGCCACTCACCTCCAAGAAGGGGCGGCGCAGGAGCAAACCATCCGCACGCGGATTTGGTTTTCGCGCCACGCGCTGGATCGAGCGCGCCGCGAGAGTTTGATCGCCATCGTGGAAGAAAAAACCACCTCAGACGGCGCCGAAATCGTGATGGCCACGTATTCGCTGGGCTGGCTCGCCTCCTGGCTGCTTTCGTTTGGCGGAGAAGCCGAAGCGCTGGAGCCAGAGTCGTTACGGCAGCAGGTCCGTACCATCGCCGAAAACGCCCTTCGGCGACACGGCTCGGCCGTGGGTTGTGTCGAATCGCAGTTCGTTTGAGCGAAAGGCGCAGAAGCTACTGACATAAGGGTGTCAGGGAACGGTGTTATGCTGCGGTCAATGATCGCTGTAACCAACCTGGTGTTCTGCGGGTATTTGGTCAGACGCTCTGCCCTGCGGCGCGTTTGTTTCGGGTTTACCGCGATCACGACCCACGTGCACCTATGAAGATTCAGACCATTAGCATCACCGTTCCTGCCGACCGCGACGACGTCTTTGCTTTCCTCGCCGAAGTTCAGGTCCTGCCCGAGTGGGCCGGCCAGTTGTGCCGACGTATTTGGAAAGTGGGTACCTATTGGAAAGCTCAGACGCCCGTGGGTGAGATGTTTCTCGCCCTTCATGCCGATGCCCGCACCGGCGTGATCGATTTGTTTCTCGGCGAGCAACTCGACGAGATGGCGGTTTTTCCCCTGCGCGTTTTGACTTTGCCGCACGGCGCGGCGGTGATGCTGACTTATGTTCAGCCCTTCGGTACGCCGAACGAAGTTTACGACCGCCAATATCGACTCCTGCTCGCGGAGATGCGGGGCCTGCTCCGCCGTTTCGGCGGCGGCGAATTGCACGCCCCCGCGGAAGGAGCCCCGGCTTTTTATCCTGGATTGGTCACGAGCAAATTCTATGAAACGTGGGATTTCTATTCCGCGATTTTAGGGTTCACCACCGTCACCGAATGCGGAGCGTACGTGCATCTCGCTCATCCGTCCGGGGCACAGTTTGGCCTGCTGAAACACGAGGTGGACGGCGCTCCGGCCGAGTTGATCAGTGCGGTCGAAGGTCGCGGTTTTTGGCTGAGCCTCCACGTGGCCGATGCGGACGCCGAGTTTACGCGTCTCCGCTCCCTCGGTGTGCAGGTGGTTGAGCCGCCGGAGGACAAGCCCTGGGGTGAACGCCATTTCTTGGTGCGAGATCCCAACGGCGTGTTGATTTACATTGCCCATACCATTCCTGCGTTCGCCGATGAAGCGAAGGAAATGGCGTGCGCGGTGTAACCAGGATCTAACTACGCGGCTTTTTCGCCTGATCGATCTCTCGTCGCTCGTGACATCGGTCGGCGGGCGCGGCGTTGTCTTCGTGGAGGGTCGCGCCCCGCGGGTGAGGTTTACTCGAGGGGCAGGAAACGAACGCAAACCGGCTGAGGCACCTGCGTGCTGGCTTCTGTGCGCTTGATTTTGCCTGTCTCTCCATCAATCGCGTAAACCGTCACGCGGTTGGTGTCGCGATTGGCGCAGAGCAACCAGTGGCCGGTGGGATCGATCGCGAAGTTCCGGGGATACGCGATGCCTTCGTGCTCGCGTTGCACGAAGGTGAGTTGGCCGGTGCTCGGATCGATCGCGAAGACGACTAGGGCGTCGTATCCGCGGTTGGATACGTAAAGAAATTTTCCCGCTCGATCGACCACAACCTCGGCGGCCCGACGCTCACCGGGAAGGTCGTCGGTCAGGAGGGGAGCGACCTGAATTTGGCTCAACGTACCGTGGTCCGCATCGTAGTTGTAGGCCACGACCGCCGCGCTCATCTCGCAGACGGCGTAGGCGAATTTGCCGGACGGATGAAAGGTGAAGTGACGCGGACCGGCGCCAGCGGGAGCTTGAACGAAAGCAGGATCGTTCGGGGTCAGTTTGCCGGCAGAGGCGTCGAAACGGTAGCTGCGGATCTGGTCCGTACCCAGATCTGCGACGAAGGCGAAACGATTGCTGGGATCGAAGTTGATCGAATGCACGTGAGCTTTTTCCTGCCGTTCTTTGTTGGGTCCTGTTCCGTGGTGCTGAACCGAGGAACTGACCGGCTGGACCAGACCCTCGCGGGAAAGGGGAAGAATGACCGCGTTGCCGTCGTTGTAGCGCGCGGCTCCGAGAAAATGCTGGGTCCGGTCCAGCGCGAGGTAGCAGAACGATCCTCCGTCGGTTGTTTGTCGATTTTTTAGCCGGAGCTGTCCGGTCGTTCGGTTGATCTCAAACCCGGTGACCACCCCGACTGTCGCTTTCCCTTGGGTCATTTCTTCAACCGCGTAGAGTCGCTCCGAAGTGGCGTCGACGGCGAGAAACCCAGGGGATTCTCCCTGGGCAGCGAGCGAGGCAGTGGACAACGTTCCCGCCGTCGAGTTGAGCCGAGCGACAAAGATGCCGCCCTCGGGTCCGCGCGAAAAGGTGCCAAAATACACCAGCGAGTCAGGGGCATGCGGGACCGCAGAGCCTTTAAGCTCTTCCCCTGCTGGAAGAACTGCAACGGCCAGCGTGGCTGTCGCGGCAGGAAGGGCAAGAAAGAGGAGCGCGCGGAGAAACGCTTCAAAACGGCGGGAGCGGGCAGTGAAAAACATGGAGGTGGGGTGTTGTTACCAATATAGAGCTGAACAATTTCGGCGACCTGCTGCCTGTACTACAGCTACTCGTAAATGCGCCGAATGTTAAGGAACCGAACGCGCCTTATGTCCACCCCAACTCCCCGAGGGTTAAGCCCCTGTTCTTCCGTCTCCGCCCACAAAGTTGGCGCCCGGCCGTTTTCTTCCGCCCGATGAGCCTGTCCCCCCATGCGTCCGCGACTGCGGAAGCACCCGCGATCGATCTGGCGCGAATCAGTCAGGCCGCTCGAGTGGAGCTCCGTCTCCAAGGAGAGATGACGCGGATCTTTCATCGTTCCGCGATCTCGGGCATCGCCTTCCACGTTTTTTTGGGGTGCCTGACGATTATCGCCGCTCGGGGCGCGATGCCGCAGTTTTTTGTTCTGGGTTTTTCCGGAATATTGCTGGTCGTGTCCCTGGGCCGGGCGTGGTGCCATTATGAATACGCGCGCCGCAATCCTCCTCCGGAACGACTGACCCCCTGGCGCCGCAGCTTCGTCTTCGGCGCGATCGCGACCGCGATGGTCTGGGCCATCGGAGAATGGGGGTTTCTCGGCTCCGAGTCGTCGGTCCTGCGTTTCCTCACCGTGATCATCGTGGCCGGGATGAGCGCGGGCGCGGCCCGGGCCCTCTCGCCCGAGCCCTGGTGTAGCCGTATTTTTATTTCAACTACGCTGGGCACGATGGCCCTCAAGTTCATCCTTATGCCCACCCCTGGGCAGTGGATCATCACCACGATCGCGATCGTGTACGCGGTGTATTTGATGAACATCGCCCACAACGAGCATGCGGACCAGCGGCGGCTATACCGGCTCATTTTCGAGAACGAGGAATTGGTCGGCACCCTCAGCGCGGCGAAAGAGCGGGCCGAAGCGGCCAACGTGGCGAAGAGCGGATTCCTTGCGATGATGAGCCATGAAATCCGCACGCCGATGAACGGCGTGATTGGCATGCTTCAGGCCTTGCACGCGACCCCGCTGACCACCGAACAGCGCGAGCAGGTGGAAGTCGCCGGCAGTTCCGCCGAAGCGCTCCTGCGGTTGCTCAACGATATTCTGGATTTCTCTAAGATCGAAAGCGGCAAGCTCGAGTTCGAGTCGATCTGTTACTCGCCCGGAGCGGCGGCCAACGAAGTGATCGCTCTGCTTCGGCCGCGCGCGATTGAGAAGCGGATCGAAATGAACCTGACCATGTCGCCCGACCTGCCGCCCTGGGTCATGGGCGATCCGGTGCGAATGAAGCAGGTTCTGCTCAACCTGATGGGCAATGCGATCAAGTTCACCGAACGTGGACGGGTGAGCCTGAGTATCCATGTGGCGGAGACGACGGCGACGTATTCGAGAATGCGGTTTTGCGTGCGCGACACCGGCATCGGCATCGACGCGCAGGCCCAGGCGCGACTCTTCTCCGTCTTCAGCCAGGGCGACAGCAGCACCACGCGCCGCTTCGGCGGCAGCGGACTGGGATTGGCCATCTCCCAACGCCTGGTAAAAACGATGGGCGGAGAAATCAAGGTCACGAGCACACCCGGTGCGGGCTCGGAATTTTCTTTTGAATTGGCGCTTCCTCTCGCTCAGCCCAACGCAGAAATGAGCGCTTCGCCGCCGCCCCCCGTTTTCGAAAAACTTTCTGGCCGGGTGCTCGTGGTCGAAGACGATCGCGTTAACCAAAAGGTCATTACTTTGATGCTGAGCCGTCTGGGCGTGAGCAGTGAGGTGACGGACAACGGTCTGTCTGCGGTTGCCCGCGCCACCTCCGAGGAATGGGACCTGATTTTGATGGACGTGCAGATGCCGGACATCGATGGGCTCGAAGCGACGCGACGGATCCGCCGAGACCCTCATGGCCTCACCCCCATCGTCGCCCTCACCGCCAATGCCTTGGCCGAAGACCGCTTGGCTTGTGAGGCCGCGGGGATGAATGCGTTTTTGACCAAACCGATTCGTGAGGCGGAATTGCGCACCTGCCTGGAAACTTGGCTGCGCGCAGATCGCAAAGCGCGAAGAATTGAAGCGATCGCAGTGACTCCGAAGGCCGGGTAACGCGGCGCGTCGGCCCTGTTTTTCGGAACGGGCGAACAAGCTGGGGTTCGAAAAGCGGACTGGCCTTGGGACTATCGGTGCGCCTTAAAGCCTCCGCTTATGAAAAAGATTCTGCAGCTGAGCTTCATTCCGGTGAGCAGCGATCTCGGCTTGTTGCTGCTTCGCCTCTGGTACGGCCTCTCGCTCCTCGTCCTTCACGGTTGGCCCAAGCTGATGAAGTTTTCCGCTTTGGCTGGAGGGTTCGCCGATCCCCTGGGCGTGGGACCTCGCAATAGTTTGATCCTGGCCTTGGTCGGCGAAGTGCTGTGCAGCGCGCTGCTTGTCGTGGGATTGTTCACCCGCTTGGCCGCACTCGGGGCCGCGATCACGATGGGGGTGGCTTTTTGGGGCGCGCACCAACTGTCGTTGAAAGGTGAACACAACGGTGAGCTGGCCTACGTCTACCTCGGTGTGTTCCTCGCCCTGCTCTTTGCCGGGGCTGGGCGCTTCTCGCTCGATGCGCGCTCTGGAGTGAAGACGTAGGTCCGAAATCGATTTTGCTCTCGCTGCGTGCGCGGCGGATGCAAATGGGTTTAATTGCCTGCGCCTCAAGCAGGTTGCGTTTGCTCCGCTTGACCTCAGGGCAGGCTCGACCAAACTCCACCCGTTCTTTGGACCGCAGCCTAAATCGGCAGTGCTTCCTCATTGCCGATACGGGGGAACCAACTTCCTCGGCTTTTTCCAGCCGGGGACGGGGCGTATGTACGGTAGCAATACCGTCTAGGTCACTTCCACGACCGAGCCCGTCAGCTAACCTCGTCGGCATCTTGGAAGGGCGATCCTCTGACCCGCCGGGTGGCGGGGATCAAGATCCCCAGTCATAACTCTCTCGCCTGCGGTGTGTCCTGACGGACGCGCCTGGGTTTTGTTTCTATGAAGGACTGGAGTATTGGCGCCTCTCTGAAGGCGCTTGTCATCGGACCTGCTCGTGATCTTTCCGATCATCGGCTCTTCCATCGCTTATCCTTGGTGGCTGTCTTGGCCTGGGTCGGTCTCGGGGCGGACGGTCTCTCTTCGTCCTGCTACGGCCCCGAAGAGATTTATAAAACCGTCGGAGCGTACCCGGCGTTGAGTATCTTCGTGGCCTTGGGAGCGGTCATCACGATTGTCGTGCTCTGCGCGAGCTATCGCCAGATTATCGCGCGGTTTCCCTCTGGTGGCGGCGGTTACCTGGTGGCGAGCAAGCTGCTCTCGCCCGCCGCCGGCGTCGTATCGGGTTCGGCACTACTGGTGGACTATGTCCTGACCATCGCCATCTCGGTCGCAAGCGGTGCGGACGCTTTGTTCTCGGTCCTGCCCGCCCACTGGATGTCGGCCAAGCTGGCCGCCGCGGCCGGCGGAGTGGCGCTGCTCACCGTGCTCAACCTCCGCGGGGTCAAGGAGTCGGTCATGCTTTGGGTGCCGATCTTTTTTATCTTTCTCGGCACTCACGCACTGGCCTTGATCTTCGCGGTCACCTCGCATCTGGGACAAACCGGTGCGATCGTCGCCACCGCGGCCTCGCAAGTCAGCGCTGCTCGCCACGATCTTGGTTGGATCGGGATGTTGGCGCTGCTGCTCAAGGCCTACAGCTTGGGCGCGGGCACGTACACCGGGATCGAGGCGGTGAGCAATGGCCTGCCGATCCTGCGTGAGCCTCGGGTGGATACAGCCCGGCGGACGATGAACTACATGGGCGCGTCACTCGCCATTACGGTTTTCGGCCTGCTCTTGGTTTATCAGATCTACGGCGTGACCCCGGTCGCGGGGAAAACCCTCAACGCGGTTATGTTCGAGCACTTGGTGCAAGCCTGGCCGAGTCGAATCGGCGGGCTCTTCGTCACGATCGCAATGGGATCATCCACCGCGCTTCTCTTCATCGCGGCGCAGGCCGGCTTTCTCGATGGACCGCGGGTGCTGGCTACGATGGCGTTGGATCGGTGGTTTCCCGGCCGCTTCGCGACTCTGAGCGACCGATTCGTCACGCAAAACGGCATCTTGCTCATGGGCGGCTCCGCCCTGGCCGTGCTACTCTTGACCCACGGTGACGTGGGAATCCTGGTCGTGCTCTACAGTATCAACGTTTTCATTACGTTTTCCCTGTCCCAGCTCGGCATGGTCATGGACGCCCTGCGTCGACGAAACGAATACGCGGAGTGGCGGCGCCAAGTCTCGATCAATGGCCTCGGCCTCCTGCTCACCAGCTTCGTCCTGCTTTCCCTCTGTTGGGTAAAGTTCTTCGAGGGCGGCTGGATCACGCTGTTGGTCACGGGCCTGGTCATCGCGCTGGCCGTGTCGGTGCGGCGCCACTACCACAGCGTGACCAACGATCTTCATCGGTTGGACAACGTGGTGGAGATGATGACGAAGGAAAGCAGCGGCAGCCTGCGCGCGCCGGTGAAGGGGAAGCGCACCGCGGTCATTCTGGTCAATGGTTTCAACGGTCTGGGCCTGCACACCTTGCTTGGCGTGGCGCGTCTTTTCCCGGAAACGTTCGCCCACCTCATCTTCGTCCAGGTCGGTATCGTCGACGCGGGAAGTTTCAAGGGCGCCGAAGAGATCGCCGGCCTGAAGGCGGCGACAGAGGCGGGATTGGACCGCTACATCGCGTTGTCACGACAGTACGGATACAAGGCGGAAGCGGTCGCCGATATCAACACCGACGTGGTGAAGGCGATCGACGAAATCGGCGATCGCCTGCTGGTCCAGCACCCCGACGCGATTTTCTTCTCCGGCCAATTGGCCTTTTCTCACGAAACCCGTCTCACCCGCTGGCTCCACAACTACGCCGTCTTCGCCCTGCAGCGCATCTTCTGCCGCAAGGGCGTGCCGTTCGTCATCGTGCCGGCCCGGGTGTGAAGGTGAGGCGGCACGGAGCGGCAGACGCGTCGCCTTGTTATTCCCAGCCGATCTGCCGTCCTTTGTTTTGCTCTTCCAGCCATTTCGCCAATGGCTGGAAGTATTCGACCATCGCCTTGGTCGAGAGCTCTTCGCCCGTGGCGTCCTTCAGCACCTTTCGCCAATCTTCGGTCGCGCCTTTTTCCAGAATTTTCTTCAGAAAGGCGCCGACCTCTTTGTTGTCCGCGTAGTTGCAGGCCTGGGGCGGCTGATGGAGAATGTTTTTCGCGATATAGGCGTGTAACTGAAACTTCAATACCGTGGCGAAGGCGTAGGAATAGTAGTAGGCCGGGTTGTCGTTGATGTGGGTTTTGGTCGCGGCATCGCACCATTCTTCGCCTCGTTCTGAAGGAGGCTCCACTCCCTGCATGTCGCGGACGTACTTCCACCAACGGGCGTTCCACTGATCGGCGGGAAGGTTATGCGCGTAGATGTCCGCTTCCCAATGGGTCATCGTGCCCGACGACCAGAAAATGAAAGCAACGCCGCTGGCCAGAGCGTCGTTGAGCAAGAAGGCGGTTTGATCGGCTTTGTAGTCTTCGGGCAATACACCGATCGATTTGAGGTAGGGGACTTGGCTCGAAGCGAGAGAGATGAGTTCGCCGATGCCCTCGTGGAACGCTGGGTTTGCTCCATCGCGGAGCAAAGGAGGCACTTCCGGCCGGGAGTAGGACATGAAGTAGTAGGCATGCCCGAGTTCGTGGTGGGCGGTGTGGAACCATTCATCGTTCGCCTCAATGCTCTGGAGCGAGCGGATATCCTGGTCCAGGTCCATGTGCCAGCAGGACGCATGGGTGTTTTTCTTCCGCGAGCCGTCAGCAGGAACTGGATACAGATCTGATTTTGTCCAGAAGGTCGGAGGCAAAGGCGAGAAACCGAGGCCGGTATAAAAACGTTCGGCCGTCTTGACGATCCATTCGGGTTTGTGGGATTTGAACCGCTCGTCGAGGTTGGCCGCCTCGACCAAGCCGGTCCATTCCTGGGACCAGCGGTTGTTGATCCAATGGGCCGGAATACGCTTCGGGACCGGCTGGTGATATTTTTCCGCCAACTTGTACTTCGTCCAGGTGTGCAACTGGAGATAGAGCGGGCGGAGTTCGCGCATGCAGTCGTCCTGGAGTTTCACCATCTCGTCGGTTGTCATGCCGTATTGCGCGACCTGCAGGGCGAAATAATCGGCATGACCCAATTCGCGGGCCACACCGTTGCGCAGATCGCGGAGCTGAACCAGTCCGGGTTTGAGCGCGGGGCCCGACTGCTTGGAGGTTTCCCAAATCGCCTGGCGCTCCGCCAGGTCGGTCGACGAGGTGAGGCGATTGTCGATTTCATTCACCGTGATTGGCTTTCCCGCCAGCTTGAACTCGAAGCTGTTCAAGACGGAGGCCTGCTTGGTTTCCGCCGCCACCCGCGCGGCCACCAGATCGGGATTGGTCATCGGTCCCTCCGCGGCCTTGAGCAAGGTGTGTTCGAGCTGGCGGACGGTGAGCTCGTTCAACGCATCGCGTGATTTCAATAGCTCTCGGGCTTCGGTGATGATGGCGGGGTTGCCGATGAAGGCGTTGTAGGCCCGCGTGGCCATTTCCGCCGCTGCATCGTGAGCCGGCGTGACATCGGTCGAAGCCGCCCATTGCGCCTCTTGGTTGACAGTGTAGAGCGCTTGGTAGGAAGGGTTGACCAAAGCGAGAAAACGATCGGCGCGTTCCTGAAGAGCGGAGGCGGCGACGAGGAAGGAAGGCGCGGTGAGAGCGAGGCCGGCGATCAGGCCGCGGCGGAGAGAAGACAACCTGAAATGCATGGCTCGTTCTAATCGCGTCTGCGTTGCCCCGCCAAACAAAAAGCCGTGAAGGACGATCCACTCGGCAAGCGGACAGTGGGAATATCCTATCCTATGTATCGCCCGACTGGGTACAAAAAAGCCCCGCGCCTTTCGACGCGGGGCTTGAGAAACGGGGAGTGGGTTAGAACTCGCTTACTTCTTGCCGGCCGCCTTCAGATCGGCGACGGCTGCTTGAGCGGCGGCCAAACGCGCGACAGGCACGCGGTAGGGCGAGCAGCTCACGTAGCTCAGACCGAGCTTGTGACAGAATTTGACCGAATCCGGATCGCCACCGTGTTCGCCGCAGATGCCGAGTTTGATGTCGGGGCGGGTCTTACGGCCGCGTTCGATCGCGATCTGCATCAGCTGGCCGACGCCATTCTGGTCGATCGAGGCGAACGGGTTCTTCTTGAAGATTTCCGCTTCCTGGTAGGGAGCGAGGAAGGAGCCGGAGTCGTCGCGCGACATGCCGAGACAGGTCTGGGTCAGATCGTTCGTACCGAAGCTGAAGAACTCAGCGGTCTGAGCGATCTCGTCGGCCGTCAAAGCGCCGCGTGGCACTTCGATCATGGTGCCAACCGAGTAAGCGATCTTCGTCTTCTTTTCCGCCTGAACCTGCTTCGCGACCGAGTGGACCAGCTCCACCTGGAGGTCGAGCTCGCGCTTGAACCCGACGAGCGGGATCATGATCTCAGGCTTGGCCTTGAAGCCTTGCTTGTTCGCGTCGGCGGCGGCCTCGAAGACGGCGCGGGCCTGCATTTCGGTGATCTCCGGATATTTGATTCCCAGGCGACAGCCGCGGAAGCCAAGCATCGGGTTGAACTCATGCAGCTCGTGCACGCGGGAGATGATCTTCTCAACCGGAATGTTGAGCTTCTTCGCGAGATCCAGCTGTTGCTCCTTGGTGTGGGGAAGGAACTCATGCAGCGGGGGATCGAGGAAACGGATCGTCGCCGGGAAGCCCTTCAGCTCTTTAAAGATGCCGAAGAAATCACTGCGCTGGTAGGGGAGCAGTTTCGCGAGAGCGTCTTTCCGCATCTCAACCGTGTCGGCGAGAATCATCTCACGCATCGCGTCGATCCGGTCGCCTTCGAAGAACATGTGCTCGGTGCGGGTCAGACCGATACCGGTCGCGCCGAAAGCCACCGCGTTGCGGGTCTGTTCGGGCGTGTCGGCGTTCGTGCGTACCTGGAGCTTGGATACCTGACCGCACCACTTCATCAACTGGGCGAAGTTGGTGTAGGTCCGGCTCTTCTTTGCCTCGGCGTCACCGTTGATCAATCCCTGGATGACTTCAGACGGAGCAGTCTTGAGCTCACCGGCGTAGACCGTGCCGGCGGTGCCGTCGATCGAGAGGAAATCGCCTTCGGAGAACTTCTGGCCATCGACCGTCAGCGTGCGCTTGTCATAATCGACTTGGAGAGCGGCGGCGCCGCAAACGCAGACCTTACCCATCTGACGAGCGACCAGCGCCGCGTGGGAGGATACGCCACCGCGAGCGGTGAGAATGCCTTCCGCCGCGATCATGCCGCGCAGATCTTCCGGCGAGGTTTCGACGCGCACGAGAAGAACCTTCTGGCCCTTGTCCGCGGCTTCCACCGAGCGCTCAGCGTTGAAATAAATCCGACCAGTGGCAGCGCCAGGACCGGCCGGGAGACCGGTGGCGATGACCTTCGCGGCCTTGACGGCGGAGCGGTCGAAGATCGGAGCGAGGATCTGGTCGAGCTGGTCGGCGGGGACGCGCGTGATCGCGGTCTGCCAGTCGATCAACTTTTCCTTCACCATTTCCACCGCGATACGCGCGGCGGCGACGCCGGTGCGCTTGCCGTTGCGGGTCTGGAGCATGAACACCTTGCGATCCTGGATGGTGAACTCGAAGTCCTGCATGTCCTTGAAATGCGTCTCGAGAACCTTGCGGATGCGCTCCAGCTCTTTCAGAGAGGAAGGCTGCTTCTCGGCCAGCTTGGCTACGGGATCGGGAGTGCGGACGCCGGCGACGACGTCTTCGCCCTGGGCGTTCATCAAGAATTCGCCGTAGAAAACCTTTTCGCCCGTCGCAGGGTCGCGGGTGAACGCGACGCCCGAGCCGGACTCTTCACCGGTGTTGCCGAAGACCATGGCCTGGACGTTGACCGCGGTGCCCCATTCGCTCGGGATGTTGTACTTCCGGCGATACACGATCGCGCGGTCGTTCATCCAAGAACCGAATACAGCGCCGACTGCGCCCTTCAGTTGTTCCCACGGATTGGCGGGGAAATCTTTTCCGGTGCGGTCCTTGACCAGCTTCTTGAAACGATTGACGAGTTCCTTCAGGTCCTCGGTCGAGAGCTGTGTATCCTCAGCGTGGATATCGTTGAGGCGTTCGCGTTTGACCTCTTCGATCACGGTCTCGAACGGCTCGTGGTCTTCGCCGGCGCGCTTTTGCACCCCGAGAACGACGTCGCCGTACATCTGGATGAAACGACGGTAGCAGTCCCAGGCGAAACGCTCGTTGCCGGTGGCCTTGACCAGGGCCTGAACGGTGTCGTCGTTCAGCCCGAGATTGAGGATCGTATCCATCATGCCGGGCATGGAATCGCGGGCGCCGGAGCGCACCGCGACCAGGAGAGGCATCGCGGTTTTGTCGCCGAACTTGGTGCCCATCACTGTCTCGACTTTCCGGATACCTTCTTCGACTTGGGCCTGCAGCGCGGCCGGATAGGTGCGCTTGTTGGCGTAGTAGTAAGTGCAGACCTCAGTGCTGATGGTGAAGCCAGCGGGGACGGGCAGGCCGATGCGGCTCATTTCGGCGAGGTTGGCACCTTTGCCGCCGAGGAGGTTCTTCATGCTGCCATCGCCATCGGCTTTACCGGCGCCCCACGAATAAACGTATTTTGGGCCCTTGGAGGCGGAAGCTTTTGAGGAGGAAGGTTTCGCCTTCACTGCGGGTTTTTTAGCTATGGATTTAACGGCCATGGATGGAGGATTGTCTCGGGTTGAAAAATGAACGCTGCGCCGAGCGGCACAAAGGGAAGAGCCAATAGGGTTGGCCTCCGCTCTGTCAACGGTGCAGACAGCGGTCCAGCCCGGGCCGCGGCTCGACCTGACTCGTTCGTTTGAGCCGGGTAGAAGAACTGCTGGCCAAACCGGAGGACTCGCACATTCCTCGCTTCCGTTCAGAGGAAAAACACCCAACATCCGGATTTTACAAAGATTGTGAGCGCTTCTCCCGACGACTTGCCGACTGACGACTCCTCCGTGACGCCCGTGAATCCGCGCGAAAAGCCGATGGGTTTTTTCGATCATTTGGAGGACCTGCGCTGGACCCTGATCAAGTGCGCGATTGCCTTCGTCCTCTTCGCATCGGCCATTGGGTTTTACCTCAAGGAATTCAATGACGTGGTGCTTTGGCCATTACACCATATCCAGGCGCAGAATCCAAAGTTCGCCCTGGATCTGGGCACCACCTCGATCATGGAAGGATTTTCCGTCGTGGTTCAGCTGTGCTGCGTCGGTGGCATCGCCTTGGCCGCTCCGTTCTGCTTGTATTTTATCGGGCAGTTCATCGCGCCGGCCCTGACGGACAAGGAGCTGAAATTCGTCCTTCCGGGATGTCTCGTCGCGCTGCTTCTCTTCTTGGTCGGCGCCGCCTTCAGTTTTTTCTTGCTGGTCCCGAGTACGATCAATGTTTCGCTCCAGCTGAACGAGCTCTTCGGTTTTGCTACCCGTTGGACGCCGGATAGTTACTACAGCTTATTAGTCTGGTTAGTGTTGGGCGTGGGCGCGGCCTTCGAGTTTCCCCTCTTGATCGTTCTTCTGGTCTACATGGGCCTGCTGCAGGTGGCGACGCTCCGCAAGTACCGGCGCCACGCGATTGTGGTGATCTTGATCATCGCGGCGGTCGTCACTCCGACGCCCGATCCTTTCACCCAGCTGATGTTTGCCACGCCGCTCTACATCCTTTTCGAAATCGCCATCCTCGTTTGCTCGCGAGTGGAGAAACGAAAAGCCGTGACCTAACAGTCTAGGATCCCGTTGCGATCTGGGAGGGGCTTTGCTTTCTCTGATTGACGCGGAGGGGCGGGGAGATCTTGCGCTTTGCGGTGTAACCATCGAGCGGAGACAGCGGCCCGGTTCGACGGAGATCTTGTAACGAGCCGCCGAATACACGGCTTCGGCGGAACGACGGACTATTTTTCCGAAATCAGCTTCGACGCCGCGACGATGGCGTCACGGGCCTCGGGATTGTCGTGGAGGAACCGGGTCAAGGCCTCGATGCCGCGAAAGGTTTCGCTGCTAATGTGGTGCTCCAGCCCTTCGACATCGGTCGTGATGACCTCTTCGGGGAGGTGAAGCAGACGCAGAAAATCGGTGAGCAACTGATGGCGATGAGCGATGCGTTGAGCGACTTGTTCGCCGGCGCCGGTCAGGACCATCCCGCGGTATTTCTCGTATTTGACCAAGCCCTCGCCGTCCAAGCGCTGGATCATGCTGGTGACGCTCGCCTGTGAGATCTTCAGCTCCGCGGCGATGTCGACCACCCGGGCATAACCTTTCGTATTGATCAACTCACGGATCCGCTCGAGGTAGTCTTCGACCGCGGCGGTGGTGCGAGGAGGAACGGAGCTATCGTCGGCCATGAGGAATACTGCCCCTGGCCCGCGAACAGAGCTGCGCCGGCGTGGGCGGGCGAATTACTTTTGCGCTGCTTTTTGCGCGCGGTAAACCACGCGGCACATCTGCAGAGCGAGCCAAAAGACACTGCTCATGCAAGCGGAGGTCAGCCCACCCCAGATCATGATATCGGTCGGGTCGTTCGACGGGACGTGCGACGAAACCAATGAGTAGATGACTACAAAAAACCCGATGACCAGGACCGCATCGACGGCGAGGCTGACCGGAGTGACGAGCTTGTTTTCGGGCGATGCCATGGCCGGGAAAAAGACGGATTTCCGTCGCTCTGTCCATGGTAAATTCGCGGTCGCTTCAGGCCGGCAGCGGTCTCGGGCGCAGACTATTTCGCCTCGGAACTGCCGGTCCGTATCCGTTTGCGCAATTCATACGCTTTCGCGACAGAGAGAAATTCGTAGAAGCCGTGGAGCTTGGCAAAATAGAAACCTTCCCGGCCGTCGAGGAGACCGCCCTGGACCAAATAAACGTAGAGAAAGCGGAGGAGCGGGCGGCACGGGAGCTTGCGGGAGAGTTGTTTGATTTTTCGGCGCATCTTCGTCGCTCCGAGCTGGAGGTGTTCAGCCGCGTGACGGGTATCTTGCACCTCTAGCGCGGCTTCCCAATTCGAGTACCGATTGTGCTTCTCGACAAAAACGTCGACCGAAGGAAAAGCGTAATGGTCCATCTCGCTCTTCAGCCGCCCCGTCTTACCACTGACCGTGATGTGCTCGTGGACTTCGTTGTCTCCGCTCTGGGTCGCTCCGACGACGAGGCGTTCGTAGCGTCCGGCCTTGTGCCGCAGGAGGCGCAAATTCCAGTTGGGATAATAGGCGTGCTTGAGCCATTTTCCCATGAACATGAAGCGCCGGTTGATCCAGTAGCCCACGTTGCCGTAGCCATCATGGGCGATAATATCAGCGAACTCTGCGCCGGTTTCCGGGGGTAGCACTTCGTCGGCGTCGAGGATGAAAACCCATTCGTTGCGAAAAGGCAGATTGTCCAAGGCCCAATTTTTCTTTTTGGGCCAAACACCGTTGAACTGGAATTGCACGACCTTGGCCCCGGTCTTTTCCGCAATGTTTTGCGACCCGTCGGTGCTTTGGGAATCGACGACGAAGACCTCATCCGCCCAGCTCACCGCCGCGAGGCAACGAGGGAGGTTGGCGGCCTCGTTTTTTATCGGGATGAGGATGGAGACAGGGACCTTCGTAGATGTATTCACAGAGCGTAAACCCTACGAGTGAACGAACGGCAGTGGCCGGGTGGCGATGAAATTCTGTGTCGAGAGGAGGTGCTCAGGCTCCTCTCCTGCTCTCGACCGGTAGGCGGTTCCGGGAAAACCCGAGCCCGTGAAGCGTGTTTGCTGCAAAAACGACCTGCGAGCCGTTTTACAGAAGCTAACGAAGTGAACGAAGAGCGGCCGGTGAAATGCGCTTTTGGTTGGCTTCTGTAAAATGGCTCGATGGCTGGTTGGTCTTTTCCTTGTAGTGAAAAATCAACTACCTTGGCATTGGCCGCGTGCCTATGACTTTGGCGGGGTTGCCGGCGACGATCGCGTGAGGCGCCACGGTTTTTGTCACCACCGCGCAGGCGCCTACGATGGCGTACGCGCCGACCTCGACCCCGGGCAAGATGAAGGATCGCGCACCCACGAAAGCATGTGCGCCGATGCGGATCGGCGAGGTCTGCAGCGGCAGGGCGGTAGAGGCAAAATCGTGCGTTCCCGTGCAGACATAGGCTTCCTGCGCCACGGTGGCGCCTTCCTCAATGATCACCTCGGCTAGCGTGTAAGCGACGGCGCCGTCGCCCAAACAGGCGCGATGGTGCATGACCAAATTCCATGGCACCTGAATGCGGGCGTGGGGATGGACAAACGGGGTTCCAGTCAGGCGGGCGCCGAAGCTGCGCAGAACGATCAGACGCCAGGGATTCAGCGGCTTGGGGGTCCAGCTACAGAGCAGTTTCCAAACGCTGGACCAGAGCAGCATGCGCACGCGTTGCCCCACGGTCCAGGGAGAGGCGTAGGGGGAGGCCTGGGCGTAGGTTTTGCGGGTGGAGAGCTCGCTCATGAGGAGGCGGAGAGGTGAGTCGTTGCCGGGGCGCCGCGGCCGCCATTGGAAACGAGAGAAGCGAAATCGTCGAGAAAACGGGTCGCCACCACATCGGTGGTGTAGCCGCGCGCATCTTGCCAGGCGCGGTGCCGTAGTTGGTTGGTCACTACGGGATCGGCGATCGCGCGGCGGAGGGTTTGGGCCAGCTCTTCGGCGGGGTCGGCGGCGCGGTGATCGAACACCTGCCCATTGACTCCCGGGTGAATGAAATCGCGAAAACAGCCGAGCGCCGAAACCAGGGGGCAGCAACCGGCGGCCATGGCTTCGAGAACAGAAAGGCCGAAGGTTTCGCCTTTTTCCGCGAGGGACGGATAGACAAAGAGCTTCGCGGCGGCGTAGTGCTCGATCAACTTTGTCTCGTCAAAAATGCGTCCCACAAACTCGACCCGGTCACCGAGAGAAGCCGCCGCCTGTCGGAGTTCGCTGAGGTAACTGTCTCCACCGCCACCGTAAGCGACTTCCCAGGGGCCCACCAGTTTCAGCCGCCAGTCGCCGCGTTCGGCCGGGCTGAGCCGCGCGAAGGCCTGGATCAGGAGGTGCACGCCTTTTTCCGGATGTACCCGACCGGTGTACAAAAGCACGTTTTGACCGGGACTGACGGAGGGCAGCAGGTACCGGTTCGCCAGCGGGTACGGGATGACACGGACCCGATCCTGGGCGGTCGGATCTTCCGCAAGAATGGCCTGCCGAATTGGCTCCGACACGGTTTGCAAAATAGCCGGGCGGTAAAGCTTAAGCTGGCCCTTCGGATAACGCGCGACATGCACGTAGCGTCGTCCCCGCGAGCGACGGCGCTCCAGGGCCGGGAGCCAAAATGTATTCGTTACGAGGATATCGGCGGCGGGCAGGCGCGGCATAATCCGGAGGCCGTACCAAAGATCGAGGGCGGTCCGACGAGCGAAAGTAGCGGGCGAGGGAAAACCGGAGACGCGTTCATGCCGCACGCCTTCGATGACTTCCTGGTCCGGCAACTCGCGAAACGCGCGCGAGAGGTGCACCACCTGGTGTCCACGTCGGGCAAACTCCTTGCCGAGATTAAACCAGACTTTTTCCACCGCGCCACCGAGCAGCGGTGGTACGGGGAGAAACGCTCCTTGAACAATCGTGATGCGCACAGCCTTCAGCCGGGCGAAACGGGCCGATCAATCAAGCCGGAAAGTTCTTCGGCCAAGTTCTTCGCGGCCCGCGTGACTTCGAAGCGCTGGTCGAAACAGGCTCGCGCGGCCGCGCTCATGCTTCGGCGTGCCGCCGGATCGAGCAAAACCCAGCGCCGAAGCAACTGAGCAACCCCGGCATCGGTCGGTGGCTCGACCAAGGCGGCGTTCGACTCGGAGATCTCGCGCCAAATGTTCACGCGATTCGAGAGCAGGACAGGCGTCCCGCAGGCCAGGGCCTCTGCCACCGCAATCCCGAAGTTTTCCTGGTGGGAGGGGAGCACGAATGCCTCTGCGCCTCGCATCGCGCCCCATTTGGCGTCGCCGGTCAGCATGCCGGTCCAATGCACTTTTGCCTCGATTTCATGCGAGCGCGCGAGGGCCTGGAGGGTTTTGAGGTAGCTGGCATCCAGACAGGGGCCGGCCAGGACAAGATCGGGCAGGGCGGCCTTTTGCCGAGGGTCGGATTCGCGAAAGAGTTCGGCGTATCCACGAAGCAATACATCCACCCCTTTTTTCGAGTGCAGACGTCCGAGAAATAGAAAGTAACGTTTATCCGCGATCGCAGGGAAGCGTTCGTGCCAGGCTTGACGCCAGCTGGCAGGATCCCCGTCCGGCGCGGCGGTGCCGTAGGCCAGGACCCGCTCGTTGCAGGAGTAGCGTGGGAAAGTGGTCCTCGCGAGGCGCCGCTCCTCTTCGCAGGTGAAAAAAACGGCCCGGGCATCGCGCAGGACGCGGTGCTCCATCGCGACCCAATAGAGCCACTTTTTGACGTGTTTAACTGGATACGTTTCCCGCAGGGTGGGATCGAGCATGCCGTGCGGGAAAACAAAATAGGGGGTGCGCCGCTGGCTTTGGCTGATCGATCGGACCACCGGCCCGAGGTATTGCCACAGCCCATGCACGATCACGGCGTCGAAATTGGAGATGTTTCTTTCCAACCACCGTTTGACCCGTGGCGTGTAGGAATAACCGCCGCGCGCAGGGCCGACCGCATGGACGGGCGCGACGAAGCTTTGTAAAAACCCATCTGTATCGTGGTCGACGGTGAGGAATTCCGATTGGTGCCCAAGACGGGCTAAAGCCGGGGTCACGGCCCGCAGTCCGGCGACGGGCCCGCCCGTCGCCGGGTCGACGGAAGCGATCACACGGAGAATTCTCATGCCTCTACAGCGGCCAGAGTTGCGCGTTCTTGAGCCGCGATCGAGTACTGCTCTTCATAGCCTTCGAGCATCCTCCTCACGTCCCAACGCTTGGCTGCCTCCAGGCCGGTGGCCGACATCCGGGCCAAGTCGGGTAAAGCCCGGGCCATCAGCTCCGCGGCCGCGACGGGATTGGCCGGGTCGACGAAGCCTGCGGCGGGTCCTCCGATTTCTGTCATCGGGGGTCGGTTGGAGGTGAAAACCGGGCAACCACAGGCCTGGGCCTCGACGATCGGCCAGCCAAAACCCTCTTCCCAGGACGGAAAAAGCAAGGCCACAGCCAATGAGTAAATGGCTCGTAGTTCCTCGTTCGATACGCCGCTAAGACGGAGAACTGATTGGGCGAGACCGTGTTTCTCGAGAAGGGCCTGCTGTTCGAGGTCGAACGGGGGACCGACAAAGACGAGATGCTGGGGGGCCCCGGCATGCTTCCGAAGCTCGATGAAGGTGGAGACCAGTCCAGTGCGATTTTTGTACCACTGCGCTCCCCCGACCCCAAGGAGGAATCGACCGGTGAGGGCCTCCTTCCAGCGGGAGAGAGGAAGGCCGTTGCGTTCACAGGTCGCGCTGAGCAGGACGTCGGCTTCCGCCCGGGGCATCGGGCGGTAGGGGTAGTTGAGCCCTAGATACACGACGGTCGTGGCTTCCGGTGCCAAACCGGTCAGTCGAAGCAGGTCGGTTCGCGTTTTTTCGGAAACGCAGGCGGTGCGTTTCAGTCGGCTGAGATGAGACAGAATCCAACGCTGATACCGTTGACCGGTGCCAGAAACCCGGTTTTGCGGAAATTCCCCGAGAGCGGAACGGACCTGAAGGAGATCATGGCACGTCACCAGCAGGCGGGCGTCTTTGAAGTGCTCGGCGTAGACCGCGTTGCTGTGGTCGACGATATGGAAAACGGTATCCGCAGAAAGCCTACGGCGACGCGCTCGTATCTGGCGAGGAAATACAAAGAATTTGTCGAGGTAACCGAGGTATTTCGGGATGCCGCCGTAACGGTAGGTGCGAACCCACTTGGTGAAATGAGGCTCGGGGCGCCAAGTTTTTATCGTCCATCCCCGTCCGGACATTCCGTCATTCAGCAGCTGCTCAAATCGCTGCATGCTTTCTTGCCGGTCCGGCAGAAAGTTTCCAATCAGCACGACACGACCCCGCGAAGAACTCATAGGCCGCGCATGCGTCGTTTTCGGATTTCGATCAACGAGAGTTCGTCTTCGTCGTCGATCTCGTCTTCGTCGGATTCCTCCTCGTCATCGTTTTCATCTTCGTCCTCTTCATCTTCCTCTTCGTCCTCATCCTCGACATAGTTGACCGAAGCGAGCAAAAGTCCGCCGCCTAAAACCGCGAAGCCGAGGAAGGTCGGCGGTGCCCATTGGTGCAAAAAGATGATCGGTGCACAGGCTCCCCATATGCCCAGGGGCAAAGCGTCGCGGTGCTCGATTAAGGCGCGCAAGCCGATCACAAAAAGGTAGATGGTGAGCGCGACGCGAAACGCGATGAATGCTCCGCCGAGCAAGGGACCTAGCTCGAGAAACGTTTTTCCCCATTCGTCTTCAGCGAGGAGGAAGCCGACCTTTCCAGATAGGAGGCGTGCACCGACGTTGGAACCGACGCCGATACCCATCCCGAAGAACGGGGCGCGAGCGGCGGTGTAAAATGGCTGAGTGAAGTTTGCCGTGACCCGAGAGGTCAAACTGCCCCAGGCATCGCCCTCGGATTCGGCAGCGGCGGTGTCCCATCGATCCATGAAAACGGCCTGAGCTTCGTGAAAGATCGGGAGGAAACTCAGTGCCACCAGCAAGATGACACCGATCAATGCGAAGCGAACCAGCGATTTATTAATCAGCCCGAGGCACAGCATGCAGATGGTATAACCTCCGGCCACGATTCCGGTCGTGATCATGGTGCCGCGGCTGATCGAAATCGGCATCGCGATGATGAGCATCAGGCCGCATAAAATTAAGACCGGCATCCAAAGCCGCCGGTTGGCGGTCGCCTGATGCATGAAAAAAGCGGCGCCCAAAGGAAAGAACACCATCGGCCCAGTGATGAAGGCGAAGAAACCGGGAGGACGAATACGCCCGAGAGCGCCGTAGATCTGGCCGACCTCGTCGCCGCCGACACCGCGGTTGATGAACGAATCAGGCGGGGACTGAAATTGCTTCACCATGAGCAACGTCATCGGTATCATCAGAAGCAATACAAAGGAACCGAGCTTCTCCACATCCTCGCGATCCATGGCTTCGGCCATGACCCAGATCAGCGGGACGTGCAGGTAATTCGTTCGGAGTCCATAAATCGTGACCAAAATGTTGGTTTGGCCGGCCAAAAAGGAGAAAAGGAACGAGGTGACAGCCAGCCCGGCCAGCACCCCCAGGAAGGGGCTTCTTGGCACGATTCCGGAGAAGAGGGCCATCGCATAGATCGCCAGTAATAAAGGGTCGCGAATGACCAATAGAGGCTCCTGAAGGCTCGGCAGAACCCATTTCCGAAGCGCACCTTCAAAAACCAAGAGAATCAGGTAGAGCCAGACGCCCCATTTGATCCAGTTTCTCATACGGAAGCTGGCTTCGGCGCGAAGATCCTCGCTTCGACCCGTTGCTCTAGGGCAGGCGGGGAAACGCGGTCCATGAGGCGCTCGGTTCGGGACGGCGTCATGCTCGGACTAAACCGGGTTGTGGTACAGGTTGGCAAGCCTCTGCCACCTTGGCAGCCAGGCGTGATCCGTACGCTTCCCAGGTAAAGGTGGAGGCGCGAGCGGCGGCGCGAGAACCCATGGCTTCGATGCGCTCCGGTTCTTTGCGCAATAAATCGAGTTTTTCCTCAATCGCGGCGGCGGAGCGGATGGGCACGATAAAACCTTCTTTCCCGTCGGTCATCAGATCGGGCCCCGCGGTGTGAGCGGTGGTAATCACGGGCAAACCCATCGCCATGGCCTCGAGGAGAACGAGTCCAAATCCTTCGAAGAGAGAGGGAAAGACAAAGACGTCGTGGGTCGCCATCTCCTCGAGAACTTGGGCATGAGGGCAGGAGGGAATCCAGCGCACGCGTTTGAGTTCATCATTCAACGCCCGACACGGTTCGAGCGGCGGAGTGCCAATCACGGTGAGCTCAACTCCGCTGCCCAAAGAACGACAGGCGTCGAAAAGGTAGGAGAGGCCTTTGCGTTGGCCCAACGATCCCACGAAAATAGCGCGTAAACGGCCGTTCGGTTCTCGGGTTAAACGACGGGGCGCGTGGAGCGGCCGCGGCGGTGCACCGTAGGGGAGAACCACGACCGGAGCGCGGAGGTGTGGAACCTGGGCCAGGGTTTGCAGGGTGTAGGAGCTCGCCACAAAAACGGTGTCGGCGAGGGCGAGTTCTTCGTCTTTGCGGGCGGTTTTAGCCTCGCTGTCTTCATTGCCGATCAGAGTCGAGGCCCAGGCAGGCTCACGTTCGGCTTCTTCGAGCAAGAGGGTCCGCGCCGCGCGCCAGTATCCAATCGGCAGATCATAGAAACATTTCAGTCCGCGATTTTTTGCCTCCCGAAAAGTGAACGCCGCTCCGTCTTCGTAAGCGTAGACGCCCGAAAATCCTGATTTCGCGCGCACGCGCCGGCTGACTCGGCGGTCCAGCGATTGATACACTGCATCCACACTTAGGATACCTTTTTCATGGCGCGCGAGGTTGCCGAGTTTCAGGCGCGGGGCGAGTAAGCGGCTGATTTCGCGCCACGGGTGCGACTTCAGGTAAGGCTGCAACGCCGGGGGAAAAGATCGGCGATTGAGCTGCTTCGCGAGGGATCCCGGCAAGAGGCGAGCCAGCGGCGAGTCAGGTCGCGCGTTGAGGCAGGTCCAAAATTCTCCGAGCAGTCCGGCCTGCTGCAAGCCCAGAGCGGCATAACGCACGTTGGCGTTTCCAGTAGGATGGGAAAAAAGAATCATGCCGTCGGCCGTGAAATCAGCGCGCGGGGATGGCGTCGAGTGCGGTTTTCACCAGCTCAACATCGAGGAAGATGTCCTGCTTGATTTCTCGTGGCAGCGTCCCAGGCGCGGGACGCGGGCCTCGTCCCACAATCGCGGTGTAGGGCAGGCCGAAGGCTGCGCAGATCATCCAGTTGTAGCCGACCACCCAGCCTGGGGCAAAAAACTCCACGACCTGACACGCGGGATTGGCGAAGACCAAATTGGCCAAGGCCGATCCATTCGGCCCTACCAGGTACTGGGCTTCGGAGAAAATTTTGGCCTGCTCCGCCACGCTCATTTTCGACATCGAAATCTCCTCGAAGCCGTACTCCTTCAAGATCGGCATGAGTTCGGATTCGTTCGTCACCCGCCGAAACGAGGCATCGCGGCGACTGACATACAATCGGCGGAAAGCGGTGGTTGGCGACGGCTCTTCGGGCAAGTAGAGGCGCCGGACAAATTCCATATCCTGCCGGCTCACCTTGGTGTTGTCGTGGCGCACCGCCGGAACAATCAACGACTCGGCCTGAAGATGCAGATCGTCTTCCACCCGGATGACTTTCGATGAATCGATGCCCAGGCGTTGCAGGGCCTCTTTCTGAAAGGGATAGTCCCGATGCTTGATCAGGACGTGATCGAATTCAGAAAGTCGATACCCGGCGCGTTGCACCAGTCCCGCGCGCGGCAAAAGATCGACGGTCCAGTGGTGATAGTTGCCTGCGGCTTCGGGGGTGACGAGCGAAAGCGTCCGGCCGGGCAGCCAGCTTGCCCGCGGCAGGCGGGTCCGAACGAAGGCGCTGTGTAGTTGAGGACCCCATACATCCTTGGAGAGTTCGGGCACCAAGCGTCCATCTTCCGTGAAGACAGAGCCGCCATAAAAACCCCAGAAACGGCCGCGCTTCAGCTCGGCCACGAAAGTCGCCGGATACGCTCCGCGCTGTTCCTTCAAAAAGGTTTCGTGCGGCTCCAGCTCTCCCGGCATATACGGCAGAGTGCGATTGAACGGAGTCTCTGGATCGACCTGGCGAAGCGTCACCCCTGCAATCGATGACCCAGTCAGGGACGCGGTGTCGTTCCGCGGAAGATTCAGCCGGGCCCGAACCCAGGGAACCTGTCGTGCGCAGGACAATGCGCTTACCCTTCCTATGCGCATCAGCTTCTCGGCGCGTTTTACACAGCGTCTTAGTTTCATGATCACGTAGAGGCTAACGTGTTGGCGGGGGGTCACGACGCAACGTTCCGGCTGAAACTTTCTGGGGTAGGAAGAGGAGAAGGGCTAAAACTACGGTCGCCCGATGAGCTGACTGCAGGTTATCCTGCAATTTAAACACGGACGTCAGTCGAAAAGCAAAGATTGACCTTTGCATAATTCAACTAAACCGGCGCAAGGGTGCGGGAGCCTTCAAAATAAGCGAACCACTGTTCTGCGACCCGTTCGGGTGCAAATCGTTCGTCATAGACGGCGCGTTGCGCTCGTCGCGAAGTTTTGCCCGCATAAAGACGCTCGATCAACGTAAGGGTATCGGCCAACGTGGCTTCCAAATCGGTCGGGTCTTTTACGATCACGCAATTGTCCCGGCTCACCGCCAATTCGCGCGTGCCTCCGCGATCGCTTGCAATCCAAGGAAGACCGGCCGACATGGCCTCGATCAGGCTGAGGGGCATGCCTTCGTTGTGCTGAGAAAACAGCGCCAGCGCATCGAGCTCGCGCAAAATTTCGCCGTAACGGCTCAGATCGCGGTAGGGGCCGTGGTAACGAATTCGTGGATACGCTTGAAAAAAACTTTCCGGGTATTCGGGCCCTGCGCCGTAGATGTGCCAGGAAATCGCGCTGAGTTCAGAGCGCTGGCTCAAGGTGCAAAGGGTGCCGACGCCTTTGGTGGCAATCAGTCGCCCAACAAATCCGAAGGCCAGCGGCTGGCCCGGAGTATAAACTGTGTCCTCCACTTCGTCGGCTTGAACCGGACAAGCGGTGAAGTAGGGCAGAAAACGAATCCCGCGCCGGCCGATAGCCGCTGCGATGTTCTCACAGGTCGCGACGCTGCAACCGACAATTTCCGGTGCGGTGCTCAGGACTTTTCTAAAACCGGGAGCCCAAGTGGCCTGCTCCGCTGTATCCGCAGCGGTATGATGGTGGTGGACGATCCGAGTGCGACGCCCGGCTGCGCGCCAGACCACGCTGGCCAACGCACTCTGCCCATTGGTGTAAATCAGATCCCACTTTTGTAGCTTCGCCGCAAAGATCTCCCTCGTGAGCCACAATAATTTTGCCATCTGGCTCGCGGTGTCGCGGGCCCGTGGCAGCTCGCGAAAATCGATCCCGTAGCCGAGGAGTCGCCCACGCGCCGCTTCGTTGAGCGAGTTGCTCGTGGTGAGAAATCGAACGTGATGATTGCGTTTGGCCGCCTCTTCCGCGAGCACGCAGACGTGGCGCTCAATGCCACCGTAGGCCGCCATTTGCGGCACGTAGAAAAGAAACTTCACGCGTTGAACTGGAGATTGGCCGCAGTGGCCTCGAGGCTTTCAAGGAAAGCCCACGCTATACCCGGCAACCGCGACGTCGGCGGCTGTTTGCGAGCGATGCGCCCGGCCATCAACTCGGGCGGCATTTCGGAAAGTTCAACGAGGAGCGGATCGATCGCGGGCACGGAGATGGGGCGGTTGCGCAAGACCCAATCGTTCCGCGGCACGATGACAGGAAGACCGTGATCCAACATTGCCGCGACCGCGCCGCTCTTTCCGATGAGAGCCCACGGATGAGTCGCAATCCCGAAATCGAGCGTCTGAAGGAGCCGAGAAACTTCCACTTGGCTCTTTTCTCCCACCACCGTCGCTTCCAACTGGCCGCCATATTCCTGGTTTAGTTCGGCAAACATATTTTCACCGTACTCGCCCATGCGGCCGATGCCAAGCATCCGCAACCGCCGTCCGGACGCCCGTGCGCCCTCGACGAGAATGTCGAAACACGGGACCGGGGGAAATTGCGGGTGAACTGTTCCAAAAATTCCGCCGATCCACTCGGAGTTGTTGGGCACCGGAGGAACGATTTCTCTGACGGGAATATTTCCAAACAGCGGCAAAATCTGAGCCGCGCACCCCTCGCGCGAGAGAACGGTTTGATAGACAAGATTGCTGGTGTGAATCACCGCCGGGCTCAGGGCCCGCATGAATTGTAACAACCGTCGTTTCTGAAGCGTGCCCCAGGCGATATTTTTCAATGGCTCGCCGCGAGAAAGGCCAATCCAGAGCTCATGCAACATAACATGAACACAGCGGTCTCGCCCGAGGATACCGAAGGCGCTGAGCTCGGGGGGAATCAAACCCTTCGGATGAAAGCCGTAAGGAACGATGTGCCAGCTGACCCAATCGGGGCTGAACTCGTGAGCGAGCGCTTGGACGGAAGCGAGACGTTCGTCCCAGCGCTCCTTCGGACTCAAGCGCAGACAATAAAGATCCTGGGTCAATCCACGCTGCCATTCCGCTCCTCCCTGCTCTAAATATTCGTCATTCAGCGCGACGAGTCGGCAATCGTGTCCCGCGTCGATGCATGCCTCAGCAAGCAAGCGCACGTAGTCACCCACGCCATCTCGGCCGGGCTCGAGCGAAGTGCAGAGGAAAAGCAATTTCATGGGTCGCGGTGGAGACAGGAGTTTGCCGCGAGCGTTCACCGTGAGCTTGTCGGGAGGCGGTTCATGTGCGGCGGTAGAAGCGTCCGATGAACGCGCCCAGATTTAATGCGAGCTTCAACCGCGATTTTTGCCCTGGGGAAAAAACCGGAATCGGTGAATCGATGTGTTCGAAAAAGGCTTTGTGCGCAATCGACGGCGGATAACCGCGCAGCGCTTGGCCGAGAAAGCCCCCGCGCCAGGGTTTTCGCCCGCCGATCGCGTGAGACAACAGATGTCCACCGTGCGCGAAGTCCATCGATTCCCAGCCCGCAGCGTTCACCGTCACGCTGGTGCACATCAGCGCAATGTTCATCGCGTCCTGATCGGGGGTGTGAAAAAGCGAGGTCGCGTTTCCTTGTTTCAACAAAGCGAGCGACCCGGTGGTCTTCCCGATTTTCGCAATGGTGGCGTGCCATAAATTTAAGAACTCGCGCGCTGCACGTGGCACGCCAATAAAGCCGGCCGAATAATATCTCTCTAAATTTGTCTGGGAAATTTCCACTCCGTTCTCTCGCAGCCAGTGTATCCAGCCGGTGCGCAAGGGATGGCGCGGTGGCAGATAAAAATTCACGTCCTCGGAAAGGGCGAGGCCTCCCTCCGCCCAGCGTTCAAGCAGATCCCATTGGCACTTCACCACGATATCCGGATCAAAATAATAAAAAGTATCGGCGTCCGCCGCCGGGCCTTCCCACATCTCCAAGAGGAAGGTCGGTTTGTAGTTGGTGAAGTGGATCGTCGCTGCCACGGGCACGAACCAAATTTCAAAACCTTCGCCCAAATCCCGAACCCGCATGCCATTCTCCGCTTCACGGGAAGGCTCGGCCCAGGGGGGCAGAGCGCCGCGCAGCCCGCAGATCACGCGGCCGCGAAAACCCGAAGCCCAGAGTGAATTGATCAGCGCGGCGGCTCCGAGGTGATAATGCCCTTCGAACAGCGTGCAAACGGCCGAGGTCATGCGGAAGAAGACGACGGCTTGAGCACACTCATCGCGGCCGCGGCGCTCAAGTAGGCCCAGATACGGGGAGTGAAGGAGCCGTAGCGCAGCGCGCGGCGAAAATAGCCGGTCGCCGCCTTTGGATTTTGCCGGAGGACGAGGCGACCAGCTGCAGTCCAGGCTTCGGCCGTTTCACGGCGGCGCAAGGTGCGAGGCAAGCGATCCCAGTCGACGTGTTGCTCGCAGACTCTGGCCGTCGCGATCGCCATCGGCTCGGAATGGCGGGAGAGCGCCGCTCCATGTTTTCGATACCGACACGTGATTTTCCCGGTGTAGGCGAAGCGGCCGCCAGCTCGCGCGCAGCGAAGCCACATCTCGCGATCCTCGACGTATCGAAAATCTGGATTAAATCCGCCGACTTTTTCCCAAAGTTCTTTCCGCAGCAATACGGACGAGGGCTGAATAATGTAGCGCCCGACGTACAACGAGAGGGGAAAGCCGGCCGTTTCTTCGGCCGACGGCGCACGGGTCTCGAGCTCTCGTCCCGTGTCGCTGTCGAAAAGCAGGGAGCCGGCGTGAACCAGATCGGCATCGTTTCGCGCAATCCTCGACGCGAACGATTCCAAGTGATCGGTCGTCCACAGGTCATCGGAATCGAGAAGCGCGATCCACGTCCCGCGGGCGAGGCTGATGCCGTGATTGCGCGTCGCGGGCAGACCTCGATTCGGGTCGTGCCGATGATACGTGACTTGCTGCGGCACGGTTTGGGCAAACGCACGGACAATCGATTCCGTGGCGTCTTTCGAACCGTCCTCCGTCACGATCATTTCCCAATCAGCAAGGGTCTGCGCCCGCACGGATTCCAAAGTCTCGGCCAGATGTTTTTCGGCTTTGAAGGCCGGTACACAAATGCTGATGAGAGGCGTCGTCATAGAGGGCCGCAGGAGCAGCAGTTGCTCTGGAACTCGCACAACGATAAAGAGTAGGCGCAAGAAAGCGCGCGGGAAGCATGGGCCATGGGAGCCTGCATAGAAGGAGGCAAAGGCAGTTGGTTCCAGTCAATTTGCAGTTGGTTCAGAGACCCCGAGCGTTCGGCCAAGAGCGCAAGCAGTCTGGATGCCCAAGCGGGATGCTGATTATCAGCCGCTTGGATAACGAGCGTTGGCGAGCGGCAGAAAAAGACTATGCGTGGGACAAGAAAATCGACGTGGGAAAAATCCTGAGCTTACAGCCGCCGGCTGTCCCAATCGACCTGCTCTCGGATGACGCGCGTGGGAACTCCGGCCACCAGCGTGCCTGCCGCCACGTCCTTGGTCACAACGGAACGTGCGGCTACAATGGCGCGAGGCCCGATGGTCACGCCTTTCAAGATCTGGCATTGAGCGCCGATCCAAACGTGGTCCGCTACCGTGATATCGCGCGGTCGATTGATACGCTCTCGCGTCACCGCATCCAAGATCGAGTGCCCATCGCTGTTTCGCAGGTCCGTGCCATAAGCCACCATGCAGTCGTTGCCGATGGTGATGCAGCCGCCCTCATTCACCACACACATCGGTGAATAAATCGTCGTGCCCTCACCGATGGTGAGACGGCTGTTTTTATCCTCGAGAATGTAATGTCCACCGTGAAGCCGCGACTGCGCGCCGATTCGACAACGCAATCCTTCACCGACCAAGCGAATGGTCGTATCCCAGAGGCGAGCGCCCGGAAAGATTTCGACGGTGTTATTCTGACCGATCAGCTCAATCGTGCAGTGATAAAGCAGACTGTCTCCATACTGAAGCCGATGGTTTTGCCCGCGGAGATTGCGGCGACTTCCGGTAGAAAGAAAGACATAGCGAGCCCGCATTCTCCGGAGCCACGCTACAGGCGGGTAAGCGTTGGAACTCGGATCAGACATCCCGGCAAGCTGAGGAAGCGGCCGAGTGACCTCCAGCCCTTTGTGCCGTCATGACAGCGTGGATACGTGGTCGAGTTGGACGCTGCTGATCAAGGTTTGGTCGGGGTTTTATCGCCGCCAAAGAGCTTCCGCAGCCCCTCTCCGGCCTTCACTCCCGCTTTATCCAGCAGACCTTTTTCCAGCGCAGCCTTGCCCCCGGCTTGAATGGCTTGGGCAGTCACCGCTTTCATTACCTCGATCGTGAGTTGCTGAGGGGTAAGTCCGCCTTCCTTGGTCCCAAGATTTTCCAAAATGAGTGGCGGCATATCCAGGGTGGCCCGCGAAGTGCCGGCGATCGCAGTGATCTTGGCATTCTCCAGGCGGAAACTCTTCACCTCAATTTTCACCGGTTTGCCCTCTTTAGGGTTGGATTCGGTTTTGGAGCCACCGGGTCCTGCTGCTTGCTGAATATTTTTCATCAAGTCCTGCAAGTTGCTGCTGGTGATCCGAGTTTCATAAACGATATCGGGGTGATCGATCACGATGCTATTCACCACCACGTGGTCGCCCATAAGCGACCGGGGCTGAACGTCGATCGCGATTTCACCGAGGGAAAAAGCGTGATCGCTTTCCCATCCCGCGGGATTTCCGACCACGAGATTGCTCAACGTGCCTTGACCCGAAAAGGGGGAAACTCGCGCACTGCCCAGCTCGACTTTGGACTGTGTGATTTCGGGGCCTTTTTTGTTCACTCCGGTTTTGACAATCGAGCCTAGGGAAAAGGCGACGACGAAAAAAGCGATGATGGCCAGAGCGACGAGGCTGCCTAAGATAGCGAGCAGGATTTTCATGCGAGAAGAGGAAAGCACAGACAACCGATTGGAAAGCCGGTGCAGGCCTGCCGTTTGATACTCCAACGAGGCTCCTTTCGAAAGCCGAAAGATCTCAGTCCGATCAACGGCTTTGCAGACCTAATTCGATCTTTGTCGAAGCAGAAGCCCCCCTCGAGGGCGTCCTAGAAGCGCTTCTCTGCGTCGCGCTTTTGCGATCAAGCAGGAGCGCGCCGACCATAAAGTGTCGACTTAGCAAGAAGCCCCAAGGTTTTCAAACTGAGCGGCTGCAGGCGCAGGGCATGCTGGAGGATCGCGGAAGCTCCGTGAGGATCTTGCGGCAACAAGCTGCGCGCGGCCCAGCGATAAAGGCTGGCTGGACGCTGACGTCGCAGTGAGTGTGGAATGGCGATCCAGTCTGCATACCGCTCACACAGCAGTGCGCTGTCTGAAAGCATTGCTGCTATGCTCCGTGACATGGCATGGGGGTGACGTCGATAAAGACAGCTCACCAGGCCGCTGTAAGCCATATGGCCTCCATTGCGGAGCACCCGCAGCCAATACTCTGTGTCATTGACCAGTGGATACTCGGTCGAAATGGAACCGTAGCGTTCGAAGCATTCGCGTCGAATCATAACGGACGAAGGCAGCACGGAGAGCGCCCCGGTATAAAGGGCGACCGGGAGATTCTTTAAATTTTCCGAAGTGGGGACCGACGTGCTCAGCGTTTTGTCGGTGCCGTCCTCAAACCATTCGGTTCCCGAGAAAACCAGATCACAAGGAGTCTCCCGAGTTTTGTCCCAGAGCCCCTGCAGATGTTCTGGGCGCCATAGATCGTCAGAATCTAAAAACGCGACCCACGCTCCTCGGGCGGTCGCGATCCCGGTGTTACGCGTACTCGGAAGGCCTCGATTGTCGGCGTGGCGATTATAGATAACCGGCTGCGTTACAGTTGCAGCAAACGCCTTCACGATTTCCTCGGTCCGATCCTTGGAACCATCTTCCGTGACGATCACCTCCCAATCGCGAAACGTCTGCACCGCGACTGATTGCAACGTCGATTCTAAATACTTTTCCGCCCGATACGCAGGGATGCAAATGCTGACGAGGGGAATATGCATTGAGTTTTGGATACAATTGGGTCGGGACCAACCGGATGCGTGCGCCGACGTAGACGCGCAAAGCGGCAAGTGGTTCGAGGTTTTTTTCGCGAGGGATTGGCATTATGAAATCACTGCGAGCCGTCGTCTTTAGTCATATGCCCGAAGAATTCACCGCCGCGTTGGCCCGCAAAACGCAGACAGCCTTGCGCTCCCTCGGTCAGCCAGACAACGCCTGCTAGGGCATTTTCTCGCGAACAGCACATCCGAATCGCGCAATCGTTTGGAGAAAACGACCGCGGCTCGCTTACGTTTGCTCCACCCGCCGAGGCGACGTCATCAGCGATTTCATCAGCTGCAAAAAAATCGGAAAGGAGAGCGGTCGCAGTTTCCAGGCGCTTTTCAGGGCATGCACGCTGGCGGCCGGATCGTGGGCTCGAAGAAGTCTGCCGTAGTTAACGAGCACGTGGGCAAGGCGCTGACGGCGGACCCGGCGAGGCGCGCCTATCCACTCCTTGTGCTTGTCATAAAACATCACTTCCTGCTGCGCCCAGAGTTGGGTTTTCGCCATCGTGCTGCCGGCGTGTTTGGCGTAAAAACACGTCACTTCTCCAGAATCCGCGAAGCGTGCGCCTCCGGCCGCGAGGCGCAGCCAGTAATCGCGATCTTCACCGATGCGGAAAGCGGGATCAAATCCACCCGTCTGGCGCGCGGCGTTTAGCCGCAGCGCCACGCACGACGAGGTCATGATCGCACTTTTTTCAAAGAGAGTATTGGCGGGATCTTTGAACAACTCCGGGGGCGGGGCATAGGTCTCGAGCGGAGTGCCGGAATCGAGATCCACGAGCTGGATACGCGAGGTGACCAGATCCGCGCCGCCGGCAAAAACCGTCGTTGCATTGAGCAGATGGCGCGGTGTCCACCAGTCATCCGCGTCGAGGAAGGCGCCCGCTTCTCCGGTCGCGAGTTCAAGGAGCCGGTTTCGTGCGGTGGCGACGCCGCGGTTGACTCCGAAATTATCGTACCGGACCGATTGCGAAACCGTGTTGGCAAAACGCCGCACGATTTCCTGGGTCTGGTCGCGCGAGCCGTCCTCCACCACCACGACTTCCCAGTCGCCGTGCTCCTGCGCTCGGATGCTTTCGAGCGCTTTCCCGATCGTGGCGCCGGCTTTGTAAGCGGCAATCAGGCAGCTGATCTTCATCGGAGAAGGGGAGAAGTTTATTTCACCGACACGTCGGTCGCGAACCGCAACCACGCGAAACTCCGACGCATCGCCTCCTCAAAGCTGACCGGAGCGCGATAGCCCAAGTTCTGCGCCGCCTGTGTGTGAGGAAATCTCCAGCGATTTTGCTGCAGGAGCGCCATCTCCTCCGTGATGTGCGGGCCAGGTCGACCGGGAAGCGCCCACGCATCGGGCGATCCCGGTGGATTCCAAGAGGCAATCAAGGTTTTGGTGGCGCGTTTCAGTTTGAACGGCACGGCGGGAAGGAGCGATTGCACCCAGGGCTGAGCCACGGTTTTTTCAACGCGCTCGCGAAAACTCTTTTCGAACGCCGGAAACCGATCCACGCGGTGGATACTGGTGGTCGGCAGCCCGGTGAGCTGCGCCGCCTGGTGATAGAAGTCCGCCCACGTCACGGTCTCTTCGTCGCCCACGAGGTAAGGTTGACCAGCGCCTGCGTTGGCCTCGAGGCAAAGCCGGATGGCGTGAATCAGATTGTCGACGTAGATGCTGTTGCAGATGCCGCGTCCTTCGTCGAAGAGCCAGGCTCGTCCTTCACGGAGTTCCTCGGCCAAATCTGCAATCCATCGCGAACGTGGCCCGTAGACCACGCCAGGCCGAAGCGCGTATCCATCCATTCGGTACTTCGAGCATTCCGAGAAAAACGAACGCTCCGCCCGAACTTTGGCATTGTTGTAGTCGATCGAATGCTCGGTGTGCAGCGGCGTGGCCTCGGTTGTACCGGGTGGGATGGATTGGCCGTGAACCGACGCGCTGCTCAAATAAACGACCCGCTTGATTCCAGCCGCGGCGGCCGCGGCGCACAGAATCGCCGGCATTTTTTCGATTTGCAGTGGATCGCCAATCGCGGCGTGCACCACCGCGTCGCAGCCCTGGAGAGCGGCGGTCAGCGACTCGGTTTCCAGCGCGTCGCCTAGTCGCCATTCGAGGGAAAAACGCGCCGGGAGGGCGAGACTTGCCGGCTTCCGCACCACGGGAATGACGGTGTGTTGACCGCCGAGATGAAATTGCTCCACCAGGCGACTGCCGATGAACCCATTGGCTCCGATGATCGCGATTTTCATGAGGTCGCGGCAAGGTGACGGGCGCGCTCGGCTTCGGCGGGCGTGAACCACGGTTGTTCAATCAAAGTGCGGTGGGCGTAACACGTTTCGATGAAGCGTAAGCTACGTAGACCTTCTTCACCGGGGATGAGCAACGTCTCTCGGCCTTGGATCGCGGCGGCGACGTTTCGAAGCTGAGCGATGAAGCTCTGCGGATTAGTCGGCTGCAGTTGGGCCGCGGGGTCCGACAACGAAGGGGTGCTGGGGGTCACAAGTTGACTGCGAAGAGCGGAACTAGCGCCGGACAACTGGACCGTGAGGCCGTTGGCGTCGTTGACCTTCCACCCGACAATGCCGCGCTCGAAAACGAAGCGGTATTGGTTTGGCGTATACCAGTCCCGGCTAAGGTGCAGCACGCCGCGCGCTCCGCCGGGATAGTCGAGCTCGACCCGGGCGTTGGTTTCGAGACCGCCCATTGCGTCGTCAAAATATTGATACGCGGACGGCTCGTTTAACCACCAGATCAAGAGATCGAGGACGTGAACGCCAATATCGAGCAGCACTCCGCCGGGGGTTTGGGCTTTGTTGAAAAATGACGGGCTGGCCGCGGGCCAGCGGAACGGGCCGCCTTCGGAGATGCTAAAGGAGCGGAGCGCGCCGAGCTGACCTTGGGAAAAGAGATCCTTCAAGTAACGGCTCGAAGGAAAAAACCGTTTGTACAATCCGACCGCGAGGAGCCGATGAGACGATTTTGCGGAGGCAATCATCTGTTCGCATTCCACCGAGGTGGAGGCCATCGGTTTTTCGCAGAGCACGTGCCAGCCCCGTTTGACCGCGTCGACGGTTTGAGCGCAATGAAAACGCGGAGGCGTTGCGATGATGGCGAGGCTTCCGTCGGGTGCGTTGGACTCGTTTAGCTGGGCAATCTGCTGGGCCTGAGGAAACGTTCCCGCCAGCGCTCGCCTGGCGGAATCCGACGGATCGACCAAGGCCTGGACGCTGACCTCACCGAGGGACGAGAGGGTGCGCAGCGTAGGCAAATAGAACTGCTGTGCCACGGCGCCACAGCCGATGAGCACGATGGGAATGGGAGCTTGAGCAGGCACGGAATGCGGAAAAGGGCCCGTGGAGCCGGCTGAGTCAACGCGGGATTATCGGCCCCGGAGGAGTTCATTCTCCAGTTGGGCATGGATGACTTCGGGCGAAAAAGGCCCCCGGGCCAGCGCCGCGGCGGTCGAGGCCAGGCCGCGCCAATGGTCTTCCGCTTTCAACGACGACGCCCATTTTTGAAAAGCATCGAGGCGATCCGGCGTATAAAAGTGGGGATAACTCTCCCGGTGCGACCAACGTCCAATCGCGCTTTCCGCCGGGGCCACCACCGCGCAGGGCAGGCCGAGATGCGAGTACTCCACAAATTTGCTAGGATAGCTGGTTGCCACCCAGGGCATCTCGGCGATGGTTTCGGAATAAGAAACGAGGAGGCCGGCCGCGTGGTCGACCAGATGAGACAGGGCCTCCGCATTGGTCGGAAAAGGCTGGACCCAGTCCACGGGTTCTCGCGCGAGAAAGGCTCTCAATTCCGGTGTTTCCCGGGTAAGCAGAACCAGTCGTCCTCCTATGGTCGCTATGACTCGGGCAATCTTTGCCAGCAGGGGATACTGGCTCGGCCAAATGAAGCCCGCGTAATAGATTTTTGGATGCTGGGATCGCTTCGGGTCGTAGTGAGCGGGAGTCGCCCAACCTTCCGGGATGGGCAAAAGCACACGACGCGCTTCCGTCGGCACCTCGTATTCGGCGGCGAGTTCGGGCGAGACAAACCAGCAGCGATGGGTTTGGCGAATGATCCAAGCGTGGCGCCGCCTCAGCTGATATTTTTGATTGTCGGTCGATCCGAAAGCACCGGCGTCATCATGGACCAGAAGCGAAAACGGGGCGTGGCTTTGACGGGCAAAGTGAGCGGCAATTTCTGGTGAGAAGTCGGCATGAGCGGCCAAATAACCGAAAAGGGCGTCGGGCGGATTGTCCGCGGTGAGGCGCCGACATTCCCGCGCCAATAACGTGGTGCGCAGAGCCCGTAACACGGTGCTTTGAGGCCGAAACGGCGGCCACCATGCGCGACGCAGCGGCAGGTTTTTCACTGTCCAGCCCGAGCGCTCGCAAGCCGAGGTGTCCTGCCCGTGTTCTCCGATGATCGTGATCTTCCACCCGTGGGCGGCGAGCCGACGTAGATGGCGCAAAACGATGACCGGACTTCCCGTCCCTTCTGCCGGGGTTTGGCCGATATAGGTGAGGGATCGTGTCATGACTTAGCGAATACGAGGGACAAAACCGAGGCTGGCTTTCGCCACGTAGCTCAAGGTTTGCCAAGAACGTCGATCCGAAGGAGCAAGCCGTAGAGCGCGCAGGCCGTAGCGCCAGGCGGTGGACTGGCCGGGGAAGCGGAGCGAACTGATCGCAAAATCACGCGCGTCCTCCACCCCGATGGTGGAGTTGATCGGCGGGACGGGCCAGTCGGCTGGATTAAATGGCAATCCGCGCGCAGCGTAGGCCTGCTGCAATACCCAAAGTTTCCGTTGGTGGCGGCCTTCGTTGCGCGTGAAGTTCACGCTTTGGGTGTGGTAGCGGTAGTGGAGGAGAACTTCGGGGAGGTTGGACAGTTGACCGACCCGAGCCAGCCGCAAATAAAGATCGAGATCTTCGACCCACTGTGCCTCCGTGCGGTAGCGGCCCACCTGCTCGACAGCCGCGCGGCGCGCCATGATAACCGGGTGAATCAGGGCCCCGCCGTCGCCGGAAAGGAGCGTGCGTTCTATCGCCGCGGGATCCGTCTCGCGGGGGTTCCATTTGATCAATGCCCCCTCGGCGTCCATGTAGTTGAAATAAGAACCCACACAGACGCAGGCCGGGTTGCGGCGCAGAAAAGCAACCTGCGCTTCGAAACGATTCGGAGTGACCCAGTCGTCTCCGTCCATGCGGGCGATGAATTCGCCTTGTGCAGCGGCCAGGCCGTCGTTCAACGCTCCGACGATTCCCGTGTTGGGCCGGCTGATCACGCGCACGCGTCGATCGGTCTGCGCAAAGCCGTCGAGGATTTCCCTAGAGTTGTCCTTCGAGCCGTCGTCCACCGCGATCAGTTCAAAATCACCGAGCGTCTGATCCAGGATGCTGCCCACCGCGAGCCGGAGATAACGCTCCGCATTGTAGACCGGCATGACGACAGAGATCAATGGCGTACCCATGGCGCAACTACGGTTCGACCTTAAGCAGCTTGGCGGTGAGGGAGCGACTGCGGGCGGCGAGAGCTCGAAGCAGCGCGATCTTCGGACGGGACCCATCCAAATAAACTTGCCAATGCACGCGGTCGAACAGCCGGTCTGGCTCGGCGCCGATCTCGGGCGGCGGTGAGGTCGGGACTGCGTAGGTTTTGAGTGAATACGCAAACGCCGGTTTTTCGAAAGTATGGGTGGCGTCCTCCATGAAACCGAGGTTTTCCACCAGATTCACGGCGGAGACGATGGCGTGGCGCCGCTCGTAAAGCATGGTGAAAATCCACTGGTAGTCCCAGGCATCGACTTCTCGATTTTGCACCACGCGGAAGGCCCGGACCAGTTCGTCGAAGTAGAGCGGATCCCGGACATAGGCCTTGATCCGGTCGCGGACGGCGTCGTCGTTCCAACCCTGAAGTTCCCCTCGATAAGCGGTCCAAGCGCGCTGCCAGGTGGCCCAGCCCCAGGTGATGTGGGTGAGAGCGGGAACAGCGCGACGCTCCCCCGGGAGGTATCGACCGATCGGATTGTATCCAGAAATGCCATGCACGGCCGGCACGTGGCGATAGCGTTCCAGCATTTCCCCGCAAAACTGGAAGAAAGCCGGCGTAGGCAGAATATCGTCCTCGATGATGATGCCCTCGCCGAGCTTGCCCAACGCGGTGGTCAACCCACTCGAGATTCGTTTGCCCGAACCGAGATTCATCTCGGAGTAGTCGCGGGTGACCTGGCACTCCCAGTCGAGCATGCTCTCCACCGCAGCGCGGGTTTCACGGCAACGCTCGGCATCGGTGGGACGTGAAGCCCGCGGGCCGTCCGCGATGAGGTACAACTGCCGCGGGCGTTGCGCACGGATGGCCGGGAACGTCTTTTTGACGACATCAGGCCGGTTGAAAAAAATGTAGATGACAGGTGTATTCAACGTTGAAGCCGCGCGCTCAGACCGCCTGAGACTCCTGGCTGAGGAGCGTCCCTAGAACGAGATACGTACGACTGGTTCCGCGGAGAAGGCAGCATCCGAAGCGTAACAGTTCTGACACGATGGCGACGAAGTCCGCATGAAGAGAGAGCTTTAGCAAAGTCTAGGATCATCCTGCAAACCACGATTGCGAGAAGCCTGAGATTCTCGCGAGCCGCGCGAGTTTTAAGCAAAGATGGGGCCGAAGGGCGACGAAAGAGAGGCGTGTGAACCGAAGTCGGTCAGGGCTGAAATTATCGCCTACTCATTTGAGGGGGAAACGTTGTCGCTCGAATCAGCGCCTTTGGACCGCTTGCAGAAGCGATTTAAAGGCTCGTCTTACACCAATGTAACGGGAGAGAGGACGATCGAATTCCGATGCGTCGGGCGTGTATTCATGATTAAACCACCGATTGAGCGACTCACCTCGGTCGGAACGAAGACGAGCGATGAACTCGAGCAAGGTTTGATCGTTTAAGCTCCAGCCTTTTTTTTCTCCGGCAAACCCCGAGGTCTCCCCTTGATGCGAGAGGCAGAGGTTAGCGGCGTAGATCGGCGAGGTCTGAAAATTTAAGTAGGTGCGGAGGAAGCGGCCGTCATCCTGCAGGTAACGATAAGCCATCTCGGGCCCGAAAATACCCGCGTGCGTGAGAAGGGGGAAACGTCGTGCGCGATGGAGTTTTAGCAGGAAGTCCGTGCCGATGGACAAGCCGGTCAGAGGCTCTGGGCCACGCAAGATCGCGTTTGCGGCATCGAGATAGAAATCGATGATCGTTTGATCCTGGCAAAAGACGGAAACCGAATTGTTCACCGTTAAGTTGAACTGCGGTTTTCCATAGACGACGCGGTCTAACCAGACCTCCCGGCAAAAAGCGTAGCCCTGGGTGACGGGAATGGTGAATCGCTCCGGTGCGAAAACCACCGCGTCAGCGTCGATCCAGATTGCTCGCTCCCAACCTTCTTTCAGTAAGTCGCGCGCGGCGACCAGACGCGCGTAGTCGGCGAGTACACATTTGTGCCCAGAGGCGCGCGCACGAAACTCAGGCGGGACCAAATCGAAGAAACGATCGTCGTAAAAACGATACTCGAAACCCTGGACCTCTGTCCATGTCTTGACCGACTCGATACAAACCGCGATCCAGGGTGGGATATTTTGGGTGCGGAAGGACTGGTAGACAACTGTCCTCATCCGGAACTCTGTGTAACCAGAAAACCGTTACACCGTATCCACAAAGGTGCGCGCGGCGCGTTGGAACATCATTAAGCCCACGAAGAAGACAACGACGCTGACCGCCAGCGAAATGGCATAGGATTCGTAGGTAAACGTGCCCTTGCCCATTGTGCTGACTCGAAAGCCTTCCACGATCACGGTCATCGGGTTGAGCGCGGCAAGCCACTCCCAGCCCACCGGGAGCTTCTTATTGAGCGAGGACAAAGGATAGATGATCGGTGTGCCGTACATCCAGAGCTGCACCAGGAAACCGGAAAGATGGTGAAAATCACGATACTTGGCGGTCCAGGCGGAGAGCATCATACCCACGCCCAATGCTAGCATCGCCATGTGGACGATGAACAAAGGCATGAGCACCAGCATACCGTTCGGTGCCAGCTGGGGAACGCGTCCCACGTATTTATAGACCGCATACATCAGAACGAAGGTGAAAAGCTGGATTCCCAAAGTGAACAAGTGCGAGGCGGCGGTCGCGAGGGGTACGATCAGCCGAGGGAAATAAACTTTGCCGAAGAGGTGAGCGTTACCCGTGAAGGTGGCAGTGGTTGAACCCAGGAGGCTGGAAAAGTAGGTCCAGGCGACCAACCCCGACATGTAGAACAGGGTGGGGTCCATGTCGTCGGTCGAAACTCCGACCACCTTACCGAAGACCAGGGTGAAAACGACCGTGGTGATCAGCGGATTGATGATAAACCAGAGCGGCCCGAGGACGGTCTGCTGGTACTTCGAAACGAAGTCGCGCCTCACCAAAAGGATAAGAAGGTCACGATATTCGTGAATCCCTTTCCAATCGATATTGAACCACCCTTGGTTCGGGCGAATAGTGATTTCGACAGCAGGCGAGTTATTGCTCATGGACGTGTTGCGTAGAAGAAGCAGAAAGAGAGTCGCGGGCGCCACTGGACCAGCAAACCGCTAAAAGGATGCAGGCGTACAAGGCGTTGGCCGGAATCTGGAGAGGAAAATCGATCAAAGCCTGCACCAAGACCGCAAATACGGCAGCTAGTGCGCCAACAATCAAGGCGGAGAAATCCGGCCGCCCGCTCCAGCGTTGATGGGGATTTTTAAACCGTTGAAAACCGGTGTAAATTCCTCCTCCGACAAGAATTAGCCAGAGCATGCCTCCCACTAGGCCCCATTCGATCAAGGTCTGAAGAAAGTCTTCGTGAGTGAATTGGAGGTACAGGTAAAATGTTCCAATCACGGGATCGGTGGCCCATTGACTGACGGCGGCGATCCATCCTCCCGGCCCAAAGCCAAAAAGAGGACGATGGGTCAACGTCGTAGCGGCGAAGGCATACGCGGCTCCGCGATCGCGCAGGAAAATAGCGTCGTGATCATACGGAACCACGAGATCGTCGCGCATCAGCCTCGGCCAATCGTCCTTGGGTGGGAGAGGTGGCGCCGGAGTGTTCGTCCCCCAGACGTTCAGCATCTGCCAGCGAGCGGTAATGTCGTGAATGCGACCCGTTCGTCCCACGACCCACAGGACCGAACACCCCAGGACCAGGGCGGCCGCTCCTGCGCTCCCGAATAAGCGCCAAGACCACCTGAGTTGCTTGAGAGGCCGATGCACGCCGATCAGCCCGAGGAGAACAGCGATTGCGATGACTTGAGGAAACCGCGAGACGTGACCTGCATGCCCGAGGAGGAGCAGGATCGAAATGAATCCCCAAAGGACGACGGGAAGGACAGGCTTGGCTTCTGAGGCGTAACGTCTGAATGAATACAACGCCATGCTCGCTGCGAGGGGCCAGGTGAGGTTGAGGAATGCTCCCGCTGAGGTGAAGTGATAGAACGGACCGAAAAACGGACTGGGCATGTGGTTCTTCGGCCTTTCCCAATAGATTCCAGGCGCATGGGTCGCATTTTGAACCAGTCCGAGGATCACCACGCTGCAGCCCACCCCGACCATGGTGAAGAGCAGGGTGCGTCGCCAGAGCGAGCGGCGAGTTAAGTCCGTCGCAACAAGGAATCCGCCGAGAAGTCCCGAGGCGAGGAACGTGATGGTCTCGGGAGTTCGGAGAATGATGCTTTCCGGCCATCGATCATAGATGCGGGAAAAGTGAGACAGGGTGAACCCAGAGATCGGAACTGATTCGCCCCACCAAAGACGCAACCACGCATAGAGGATCAAGGCGATGGCGCTGTTGAACGCCAGGCGTGGGATACCCGGAAACCTGCGCTCCACGATCAGCCCAAGTATCCAAACGCCCACGACGCCATGCAAACCACGACTGAGCCAAGACAGAGGCTCGGGACGGGTGCAGGCAAACGCCAGAGGGCCGAAAACGAGAAGCAGCGCGAGCCCGCCTCCCGCAAGGTGGGAGAGCGGCCCTAGGCGTGCGGGCGGAGCGGAACGCGTGGGCACCTAGCCACCCCTCTTCAAGGCGAACCGCGTTATGATGTCACCTTTTCCGACTGGTAGGCTTTGTAATACTCCGAGTCATACGAGCCATAGCCATCGTATCCATAATTCAATACGGACGACGAGGGAACGCAGTTCAGCACGACACCGAGAACGCTGATTCCAGATTCCGAGAATTTGGCCAGGGTCTTCTTGATCATCGCTTTTCTCACCGTTTTGAAGCGGCAGACATAAGCCATTTCCGAGCAGAAACGAGAAAGCAGCAGGGCGTCCGGAAAAATCGCGGAAGGCGGCGTGTCGATCACGATCATGTCGTAATGCTTCGAGAGCTTGTTGAAGAGATCGCAGCTCGCGATTTGGTCGATCACCTCGGTCGGGTTTTTAATCGCGTCACCGGCGGGAAGGAGATCGAAAGCCGGGCCGATGTTCATGATTCCCATTTTGTGGGTATCTACCTGGACATCGGGCCGATGAGCATTCTCGCGCAGCCAGGGCAACAAACCCACTCCAGCGGTGGCGCCGAAATAACGGCGCAAGGTTGGCCGGCGGAAATCGCAGTCGACCAGCAAGGTTTTGCGGCCATGAGCAGCAAAAACGGCGGCCAGATTACTGGCGGTCAGACTCTTGCCTTCGCTGGGGACGCTGCTGGTGACGAGGAGTCGCTTGGGAAAAGGAACAACCGAACGAATTTCAATTTCGCTGAATATCCCGCGATACGCTTCAGACAATGAATCGTCTTTGCCGAGGCGGAAAACATTCGGACGTTCCGTTTCGCTCAATTTCTTCATCGTCTTGATTCCGCCGAGAAGGACCTGATTGAGGCCCGACTCGACGTCGGAAGGCGATTTCACCCGGGAGTCGAGGAACCCAAGGCCAAGGGGAAGAAAGATCAGCAAAGCCACGCCTAAACCTGAAGCCTGCAAGGCGACCTGCTTAGGCGTGCCGTTGATGGGATAACTCGGCACCCCGGCGCGATCGATGATGCGCATGTTGACGCTCTCCATTTGCTGGAGGATCTGGGCCTCTTGCAGACGTTGCTGGATGGTGGCGAGCGCCTGGTTCTTGGAATTGTATTCATATTCCAAGAACTTGTAAGTGTCGGTCTTGCGTTCGAGTTCCTGTAAAGTCGTTTCGGTTTCGGCGTACTCTTTACGGCAGCGATTCTCTTGTTGGACCGCGACGGCATAGCGGGTTTTCAACTCGTTCTTCGCCATCTCAACGTTGGTTTTTATCCGTTTTTCCAAGTCTTCAATTTCCAACGCATTCGTCTTCATCTGCGGGTGATCTTCGAGATAACGCTCGGCTAGCATCACTCGCCGTGATCTGAGATTTTGCAGATCGTTGCGAAGCGCAGGAATGGCCGCGTAGCCCGCGATCTCGCGAATCTCCATCACGTCTTTCCCCGACTTCTCAAAGTTCTCGATCGCCTCGAGCACGGTGTGAAGATTGGTCTGCTCAAGTTGGGCGCCGACGATCTGCTGGCCGAGTTGAGCTAATTTTTGAGCCACCACCGACTTGGTCTCGCCCACCGAGGCCATGCTGTGTTTTTCCCGAAAATTCTGCATCTCCTTGGTCGCGCTTTCTAACTGGGCGCGAGTGTCGTCGGCTTGGTTTCGCAGCCAAAGGATGGTGGAATTTGTTCCCGTCATCGCCTCGTCATACATGAACTCCATGTATTTCCGGGCGTATAGATTGGCGATCAAAGCAGCGGCCTCTGGGTCGCGGTGAACGGCGCTGATGTAGACGATGGTGGTGCCCTTGTCTTCCCGAATATTGACGTTCTGCTTGATGATCGAACGTGCGCTGGGCGGGGAGGCATTTGGATTCAGCGGGTCCCGATAGGGATTTTGGATCGTCGCTAGATCTTTCGGCGTGAGCGACTGCTGCAGGTAATCCAAGAACATATCACTGTGTAAACGTGTGATATGGGTGTGCAGGTCCAACGAATTGGTTGTGGTGGTATCGACCACGGGATTGAGGCCGGGAAGGACCTTCTTCTCCTTCGATTCAAAGAGAAGCTTCACCTCCGTCCCGTAAATCGGATCGAGCTTCGGTTGGGCCAGGACGTAGATGCCTGCTGCCAGCGCGCCGGCGATCAAGCCGATCCACCAGCGCTCCAAAAACATGTTGAGGAGACTACGCACCGAAAAGCCGGAAAAGCTTTTTGGCGCGGCCTGCGCATCGTTGCGCTTCTGGGACAGCTTTGATGATTTTGCCATGACGCCGGGAGAATTGAATTACTGTCTTACCACAGCTTTTCCGCTACGAAAATGCGATCCCCCGGGTAAATCAGGAAGCTGCGAGGGGTGCTCCGGTCGGCCTTCCGAGGATTGATCATCGCTTCCACGTCGACCGTAATGACCTTCTCTTCACCTGAATCTAAGGTGCGAGTGACTTTTACCTCGGCCGACTTGGCGGTCTGCTTAAATCCCCCCATGCCCGTGATCACATCTAAAATTTCCACGCTGGAAGCTTCCTGCGGCATGCGGAATTTTCCGGGGCCATTAATCGCTCCTAGCACTGAAACCTCGTGCGATGCGTAGCCCCGCACGCCAACGGTGACCATCGGTTGACGAAGCAGCTTTTTATCCACGAAAAGCTTTTCCAGGTAAGCTTCAGACTCACGCACGGTACGCCCGGCCAGGTAGACTTCTCCAGCGTAGGGAATGCGAATGATCCCCCGATTGTCGATTTTTTGATCAGTCGACATGTCCCCCTCGTTAAAAACATTGACTGCCACTTCATCCCCTCGAGTCAACTTGTAGGCGGGATCGGTGACCGGCATATCATCCGATGGGGAATTTTTATCGCGGCTACCCGCGCTGGAGGACGTATTGGAGGAGCCGGTTTTCCGCGACTCACTCGGATCAGCGGCGCAGGCGGTTGCAGCCACGAGCCACGAAGCGAGAAGCACGGTGACGACACTGAGCCGAGTTTGATTCATATCACTTGCTTTTGTGAGCCTTCTAGGTGCCAAAGCGAGTCAAACTGTGATCAAAAGATGTTCGTTACAAAAATACTGATCATGTGGCGGTCGTAATTGAAGGCGCGCATGCGATAGGCGAGGAGGGCGCTCGAATTTTCCGCGTTCGTCGTGTTTTTCTGATAGGTATACGACGCCCCGGTCGACCAATCGTGGGTCAAAGTATGCTGAGCACTGAGCGAAGCATCAAGGGTCTTGTCATTCCGATTCACCCCGCGGTAATCGCGCCAGGAGTATCCGACTTGAGCCTGAACATGGGTGGCGTATCCCACTTTTTCGTCGACCGAGAGGTTAATCTGACTGTTGACCACACTGAGGTCGGTGGCGCTAAGATCGACGGACCGGGCGGCTTTGAAGGCAATTTGGGTCCGTTCCCGAGCCGCCCAAGATATACTCATATCGCCGGTGACAGTTTTCTGACCTAAGTCATTGATGCCTGGAGACTTGGCTTCTGAGTACGTGATAGAAGCCGAACTTTGTAATTTGGGGAAGCGGGAAGGAGGAAGAAAAGGTCCTTTCAATCCCAGGGTATAAAAGCTGCCTTTCTGACCGGTTTGATGGACGAAGCTTTCGCTCGCTGAGCGATGCAAGACGCGATAACCATACGAGCCTTCGGCAATGAGTTGTCCGACGATAGGATGAGAAACGGAGGCGGAGAAGGCATTGGACGTTTGGTCGAGATCGGCGTTCAGGATGTTATCTCCCGAGCTCGTCGTGCGGATGTACCCGTGGCTCAGACCCAGCGTGGTGCCTTCCAGGAAATCATTATAACTGAAAGTGAAATTGTTGCTGAAAGTGGATTGGTCGCTGTATCGCCTCCGCGAGGTGTTTGCATAGTCAAGCACATCGGAAAGGCCCATCTTGAGACCAAGCTTGTAGTTGGCCGCAAAGGATGCGGCTAGCGTCTTGGTGGGAATCCGATCGAAGACGGTGTAGTCGACGGCTTTTGACTCTGCGTAGGTCAGATTAGCCGAGCCCGAGATTCGGGATCCCTCGTCCACTGGAAGTTCAGTATGAAGGCCTGCGCTAAAGTCTTCCGAATTGAACTCCTTGTACGTCCGATAGCGAATGATATCGATCCCGGCGTATCCATCGATCTGTGCCAATCCTGCTTTGCGGACATACTTCAGCTGAGGCTGGAGCGAAGCATAATATTCGTCGTCTCCCAAAGTCTTAGCGCCAATAAAATAGGAGTCATAGGTGAGCCGTCCTTCAGTGTTCAAGGTGACTCCACCGCCCGCGAAATCAGCAAAGCCAAAACAGCTTGTTGGCACGGAGACAGAAGCGAGGGCGGCTACAGCGGCAGGAACGACGGCGGAACGTAGGAGGGACATCAGGACAAATATGAGGGTTGGTTTTCCGGCGGTTTTAAAAAAAGGGACGAACGGGGCGGACGGATTAAACGGCAGTGCTGAAGGTGAAGGTTAAATTTCTAAATTCGCCCTGGGCCGATAGCTGTGGAATTTATCGGCGGAGCGAAACGGTCGAGATGCCTCGGACAACGTTCTCGCTCAAGCGTTGCAAGATTTCGTGCCAGCCTACGCAAGGCAGCCCCTTCATTGTGCGGCTTGATCGAGATCTAGCTGGTTATCAGCGAATTAAAATCCAAGCGAACCGCCGTACTACGGAATGTGTCATTCTCCAGCACCTAAGCTTCGGTTAAGAGGGATCTTGAGCGGAGAGGGTTTTGGCGATGTTCTCGGCCAGCGCTGCCTCTTCAGGTAACGCGGAGGAAGCATCAAAAGTGCCCAACTGGCTGCGTGCCTCCTTGGTCTGGTTTTGTTGCGCGGCTAGGGCCGCTTTGACCAAACTAAGTTGAACCGGCCCAGCCTCTTTTTGATCGGCGAGTTTTTCAACCAGCCGCCACCCGTCCGTAGCGCGGGATTGTTTGTAGAGCGAAAAGGCGAAGACCTTTGTGCTCAGCGGATTTTCCGGAGCTGCTTCGTAAGCTTCACGCGCGAGAACATAGGCACGCGAGAGGTTCGAGTTGGTCAGCAGGCTGTAGTAGGAGAAACGGGTCTTTGCGTCCGCGTCGCTCGGATTCCCTTCGAGCCGGAGCTGGTAGATCTTGGCCAGCTCGGCGGTTTGGTTGTTCTTTGTATAATACTCGGTCAATTCCCCAAAAGCCTTCTCGTCCGTCGGATCGCGTTGGAAGGTTCGATTGAGAATCTCAATGTATTCAGAAGGCCAATTCCAGCGATGAGCCAGCTCGGCCAAGGCGTTTAACTTGACGGACTGACTGCCTGCTGCGGCCACGGCCGAGCGCCAGCTGTCTCGAGCTTCGCTTGATTTCTGTTGCTGGCGTTGAGCATAGGCGAGCAACCCGCTACGCAGAAAATCCCGATCTTCCCAGCGATCGGTGCGCAAAGCACTTTCGAGGCCTTTGTAGTCGTCCCCTGCATACAGCGAATCGGCTAGCTCCATTTGCACCGTCGGCGCTTCGCGCAGAGACGTGGGCAAGGCTCGCAGCCAGCTCTTTCGATCGGCCGCCTGAGACGAGTTGGAACTGAGGGCGAGCAAGCGGGCTGCGCTGCCCTGTTCATGGCGGAAACGCTCCACACTGACCAGCGCATCGGTCAGGAGACGTCGTTCCTCGGGCAGAAACGCATCCGGCTTGAGCGTCATCGTCATGCTCGCGCCTTCTTCATACTTACCGTTTGCGATCAAGATAACCGACTGGAGCATGGTTCGCTCCGGGACGCTGAGGGCGACCACGCCCATTCCCTGCATGATCTCGAGCGCTTCCGCGTATTTACCTTGCCGATACAAAGCAAACGCTTGAGTGGTGGCGTAAAATCCATTTTTCGGATTCGAGTCATAGGCCTCGCGCGCCGACTGATAGGCCCGGTCCAGATTGATCCCGAGGAGCATGCTGGTGTAGGCGTAGTTGTTTTTTGAATCGTTGTCGCTCGGGTCCAACTCGACGATCCGGGCGAAGAGCCGATTCAGAGCCGCCGTGTTGCCGCGACCGCGTTCCCAAACGATCAACTGATCGCGAACGCTGTGATTGGTCGGCTCCAACATGAAACGCTTCCACAGGAGTTCGAATTTCTGGTCCTGCCAATTCCAACTGGTCACTTGAGCCAGCAGGGTGGCGAGGCGGCGAGGATTGTTGCCAACCTCGATCATTGACAGTTTCCATGACTCGTTGAAGTCCCGATCTCTTCCCGCGATGCGGTAGCGGTAGGCGAGAAGGGCATGGCGCGCGAATTCATTTTCGCTCCATTTACAATTGCGAAGATAGGTTTCGAGGGCGGGCCAGTCTTTCATCATCAAGAGGGAATAGGCGTAATTCACCTGAACGCCCTCCACCGCCTTGACCTTGTCGTCCAGTGTATCGATCCACTTCCGCGCGTCCTCCGCCATGTCATTGGCGACTAGGTAATTTGCGAGGACGATAACCTTATCGGAGTCAGGGGCAAATTTCTGTTCGATTTGCGCGACGTAAGGTTTGAAACGAGAAGGGGCGAAGCGCCGATAGGCGTCTGCGATCAAAACATGATTGGTCGGCGAAACGTCGGCTACCGGATTGAGCTGTTCGGCGAGTTCCAAGGCCTCGCTGCTGTTCTGGGCCTGCAGCGAATCGGTGAGCAGGAGCGCAAGTGCCCGCGCTCGATATTCCGGATCAGAGGCGAGGGTGTGGATCTCGGCGCGGATCGACGGTTTATTTTCGGCGACACCCTCCACCAACCGCAATTGAGCGAGCTCGAAGCGAGCTTTGTTGTTGTTGGGTTGAAGGCTGACCAAACTCATCAAATAATATTTCGCCTTCGTCGGATTGCCGACGCGGCGGCTGACGGTCGCCGCAATATCGAGGAATTCTGGAGATTTAGCTCCCTCCTGGCCGATCTTGCCGATCATGGTCTCCGCTTCGCGATAGGCATGATACTTAGCTGCGAGTTCGATTGCTTTTAGGCGATTTTCGAAAGTCGGTTCTAAGGCAGCGAGGTGTTGCTGATAAAAAACCACCTCAGGGGCATTCTGTTTTTCCGTGATCTGTACCGCGAGCCGCCAAGCATCGATGTTATTTTGGTTATAAGTCAGGGTCTTGCGGACGGCCAGAATTGCATTCGGATAATCGGCTTTCTGCAGATAGTCGCGAGCGACGTTGTTGGCCCGCTGCTCACGCCAGGTTTTTAAGAACGGCAAGGCGACATAGCGCGCCCCCACGTATCCAATTCCGACGAACAGGATGAGGGAACCAACAATGACAACGACACGGAGGCTACTATTTCGGGGGAGGATCTTCATCGGATTAACGAGTCGCGACGGACTTCTGAGGAGAGTGAATAATGGTGTTCAGCACGCTGTGCACGGTGGTTTCCGCTTCTTCCAAGGACTGTGCACCGACAACTGAAATGCCTACGACCCGCTGACCGAGGTTGCGGTGCCCGCGAAGAACGGAATCGATGCGCTCAGAGCTATCGACTTGGCGATAGGAAATTTTTTCGCCATCCGGCGCGGGGCGATCTTCCAAGATGGCATGAAATACGTACACAGGTTGAGTTCCCGATTCGAACAGGAAGGCGGTGAAAGGAATCTCCACGGGTCCCGCTTTGCAGAGGTAGCGTCCAAATTCGGATTTAAACTGCAGCCCAGTCGCTGGCAAGCACACCGTCGGGTAATGAGCCCCGGAAAGAAATTTGGACACTCGTCCCGGCCACCAACGAATGTAGTACATTTGGTAACCGAAACCTTCTGGAGTCACCCAGGACGCGGTGTCTGCTTCGTTGTATTTCAAGATTGCCCGTGTCCGGTCGGGAAATTCTCCGCGTTTGAAGCCCTGGGCGGTGGTGGGCCAGTCCACCGTCCAAGCGGGTGGGGGCGGGAGTTGAGCTTCATGATAGCGGTACCACTGTTCGGTTCCTGCTTCTGCCACGACCAAGCAAACGGCAGCAAAAATCACGAATCCCACCGGGAAGGGAGCGGCAGCGGGTGGGAGCGGTGGGGACTTGGAATCCGCAACCGGTCGCGGGCCAAAAATGCGCAGATGCAATTTTTCAAAACCAACCGCCAAGCCCCATAAAGCGACCAGGCACATCACCATCACGATTGTACCAATGGTATCGTGCCACTTTTCCAGCGTTTGGTTGCCGTATGCACCACTCAAATACGTGAGGGTCATGGTGCGAGCTATGTTCAGTCCAAACGCAACCACGAAGGACGAGAGCATCAGAATCCCGCGAAGGACCAGATTCAGTCGATAAAACTCCCCGAGAAAGAGGGACATCATGAACGATGTCTGCAAGGAGCGGATACCACTGCAGGCTTCTTCCACATTCACCCAGCTGGATCCGATTTGGATTAAGTTGCCTTTTGCCATCGCCGGCGTGCCCAGCATGGTGAGAGTGTCCGCGCTGAATTGCGTGTTCCACCGGGTCAACGTTTGGACTAGGTCCTCCTCCATCCAGACTGGCCACGGAAGGGCTGTGAAAGCGAAGAGGATAGGGAAGGCGAAAAACCAAGCGTACCTGAGTCGTCCCATCGCGAAGAGCGCGGTAAAGGAGAAAGCGGCCACCGTGGCCGTCATGTAGAAATTGATCTTCACCCAATCCGGGTTGGCCTCGTTGATCACCCGAATGGGCAGATAGGCGAGGACGAGTGCGGCCGGGATAATCAACCAAGCGGGATGAGGCGCGTGAGTGGCAGGCGCAGGGCGATCTCTCCATCGCTCGGAGAAGAGGTACGCGGCCAGAAAGGGAACAGCCCACCCGTACGAGTACAACGTGTTGACCGTCCACTCGGTGTGTAACCGATTGAAGAGGAGCAACCAGAAGAACGCGATCAGCGCGATGTTGAGAGTGAGAGCTGGGCGCAGCGAGAGAGACTTCATCCGTAAGCAGGCGTGTCGTAGCTTTTCAAAACCCCTTTGTTCCAATAAAACTATCCCACGGGTACGCAGGGTCGCTCGGTTCGCAACTTGCGCACTGCCCGAAGAGCAACACACCCCACCCCGTCAAGGAACCGGCAGGCACGAGAGGAAGCATGGCCATAGTGTTCAAATCCGCGCGAGCTGGGTATTTCAATCTTAAACCCGGCGGGCTGTGTCCTGATGGTGTTTCTGACTTCCAAAATTCTCCAACCCGCTTACGAACGGCAGCACGTGAAAATCACTGTATGGGGTATCAACTACGATCCCGAGCCCACTGGTATTGGCCCTTTCAGTACTGATCTCTGCGTCTACCTGGCAGAGAGGGGTCATGACGTGAGCATGATCTCCACCTTTCCGTATTATCCTTGGTGGAAAAAGCCGGCGGAGGCTCGGGGCAAGCTGCATCAGCGCAGCGTCATGAAGGGAGTCACGGTGCATCGTTGCTGGCACTGGGTCCCGGCAAAACCATCGACGCTAAAACGGCTCCTGCACGAAATGTCGTTTTTGTTCACTTCGACGGTGGCCGCGTTGTGCCTTCGGCGGCCGGACGTTTTTATCGTCATCAGCCCGCCTTTGTTTCTCGGCGTGGGCGCTTTTCTGGCCAGTCGGATTTTGCGCCGGCCGTTTATTTTTCACGTCCAAGATCTCCAGCCGGACGCTGCGCTGGGACTCGGCATGATCAAACCCGGTCCTGCGGTCCGGGCGCTCTATGTATTGGAAAAGTGGAGCTACCGCTCGGCTGCTTTGGTCTCGGGAATTTCTCAGGGCATGCTCGACGCTTATGCCAAAAAAGGCGTTCCCGCGCGCAAGATCGTGATGTATCCCAATTGGATTCCCGACCACTCCGAAACCATGCCGGATCGGAGCCAAGGCGCTTCTTTTCGGGCCGCTAACTCCATTGCTCCGGAGACGCCGCTGATTGCCTACTCCGGCAACGTGGGGATGAAACAAGGGCTGGAAGTGGTGGTGGAGGCCGGGGCTTTGGCGCGTGCAGCCCGCGGAGACCGGCAGCCTGGAATTCACTGGGCAATCTGCGGAGAGGGCGCAGCCAAGCCGGCGTTAGAAGAGCGGATCAAAACCGAGAACGTACCGGGAGTGCGCTTGTATCCACTGCAGCCCGACGACTTGTACCACGCGCTCCTCCGCGAGGCGGATATTTGTCTGATCACGCAGCAACGCGGCACGGGGCAATTTTTCTTTCCTAGCAAACTGCTCTCGATCCTGCAATACGGTCGCCCCGTCTTGGCCGTCGCGGATGAAAGCAGCGAGCTGGCTCGCGCGGTCCATCAAGGCCAGTTCGGCACGGTGGTTCCACCGGGGGACGCTGCCGCCTTGCTCGCTGCCGCTCAAACCATGCTCGCGGGCGACGCTGCGCAGAAAGCTCAATGGGCCCAGAATGGCCGGGCGTGGGTCGACCAATTTCGCCGCAGTCGCGTGCTCGGCGCCTTTGAGACCCGAGTTGCGGCCCTGGTCGCCAGCGATCAACGAAATCGGTGAAATTCCTCGCGCCTTCGGCCGCGAGGTTACGGTGGCTCTATGCCTCTAAGCGAGCGGCGTCCTCGTCATCCCCCTTTCTCCCTGAATTCAGACTTTGGATACGAGCGAGATGGCGAAAGAGGATTTTGGGATTCAGGTTTGAGATCTAAGTTTTCGGATCGTCGCCGAACGTGGGCGTGAGCGGAGTGGCGCGCTTTCCTGCGACTCCGCTCAAGGGTTAAATGCTGTCCTCGCCGTGGACGCTTGGGCTACTGCAGCTCGTAAACTTCAGCCAAGGCGACTCCCGTCGTGGAGTTCACACCGGATACAATCGCGGTGTAGGAGCCGGGCTGGAGCGTTAGGACGATGGCGGCGCTCTTGGAATTCGTCGGGATGGAAAATGCGCCGGCCGAACTCATTGCGTTCTGAATCTCTGTGGCGTTCGCGGCCGAACCCCAATCGTCGTTTTCCTGGAGGGTGGAGCCATCCACGGCGTGCAATGCGACCTTAGGGTCCGCCAACAAACCGGTCAGGCCATAGGTGGCGAGCTCCGGGCCGACCCCACGAATCAAGACGCGAACAGGAGTGCTGCCTCCGATCACAAAGCCGACGATTAACACGTCGCCGTTTAATCCCACTTGTGAACGCGCGGAGATGTTGATCAAGCGGGGCGTGGCCGCGGTGTAAACCTGACTCGCGTCGTAGAACTCAGCAAGGGCGACGCCCGAGCCGTTGGGCAGAGCGGCACTGCTCGTGACATGGGCCGTGTAGTTGCCGCCCACTACGTTGACCACCATGGCCGCGTCTTTGCTCGTCGAGCTGGCAAAAGCGAACGCGCCGACTTGCGGCAAGAGATCGGCGACGAGCGGATCCG